>FWPV01000023.1_pt1 | contig 597626 bp, 553 predicted proteins | sample 2228371 | NCBI WGS metagenome assembly FWPV01 (sample SAMEA103939776, study PRJEB20133) | metagenome
GAAGGGACGCCCTGGCTTCGGCAGGCTCAGCCCACGGGCTTCGGCACCTCGCTTCGCAGCGGCAGCCCACGGGCTTCGGCACCTCGCTTCGCAGCGGCAGCCCACGGGCTTCGGCACCTTGCTTCGCAGCGGCAGCCCACGGGATTCTAATGGGCGTTCCCTGAGCTTGTCGAAGGGACGCCCTGGCTTCGGCAGGCTCAGCCCACGGGCTTCGGCACCTCGCTTCGCAGCGGCAGCCCACGGGCTTCGGCAGCACTTGCCTTGAGGGGCGGTTTTTTGGTATAAATATGCCCATGACCAGACAACCGTTCAGCCGCCGCGATTTCCTCAAGCTGGGGCTGCTCTCGGCCGGGGCGCTGGCCGCCAGCCCGCTGGCGCGCTTCTCCGACCTGGCCTCGCAGTGGCCGGACGCCGAGCGATTGGGGCGCGTGACGGCCGGCACAGTGGCGATCTGGTCCAGACCGAGCATCAACAGCCAGAACCTGAAGACACTATACGAGGACGCGGTGGTGCCGTGGCTGCGCGAGGTGGTGGGCGAGACACCCGGGCTGGTGTACTCGCGCCGCTGGGTGGAGACGCCCGAAGGTTACATCTACGCGCCACGCCTGCAGCCGGTGCGCTACCAGCCCAACCAGCCGCTCAGTGAGATGCCAGAGGGTCCGCTCGGGCGCGGCATGTGGGCCGAGGTGACGGTTCCGTACCTGGATGTGATCCTGCACAACCCTCCGCCGCGCGCGCCCTGGCTGAAGGAGGCGCATACCCCGCGCCTGTACTACAGTCAGATTTTCTGGATCGACGATATCCGCACCGGAAGCGATGGAGAGGTGTACTACCGCGCGGTGCAGAAGTACGGCTACGGTGACATCCTGTGGGCGCGCGCGAGCGGTTTCCGACCGCTGACGCGAGAGGAGCTCTCACCAATTAACCCCGAGGCGGAGAATAAGCGCATCCGCGTCAACCTGAATTACCAGATGCTCTCCTGCCTTGAAAATGGGCGCGAGGTGTACGCCTGCCGGATTTCGTCCGGGGCGAAATTCGACGCGCAGGGTAACCCGATCGACAAATGGGCCACGCCGCTTGGAGCGCACCTGACCTGGCGCAAGCTGATCTCGCACCACATGAGCGGCGGGGTGAGCGGCTCGGGTTGGGACCTGCCGGGCATCGCCTGGACGGTGCTGTTTTCCGGAGGCGGAGAGGCGATTCACTCGACTTTCTGGCACAACGATTTTGGCACGCCGCGCTCGAGGGGCTGCGTCAACGCCACACCGGAGGACGCCAAGTGGATATTCCGCTGGTCCGAGCCGCACATTAGCTACGACATGGGCGAGCTGACGGTGGGCATGCCCGGCGGCACAGTCGTTGAGGTGGTGGAATGAACCAGCCCGGCAGCGGGGGAGCGAAGAATGCCGACCTTTATTTCCAATAAAGCCAGCCTGTATTACGAAATGCACGGCGACGGGCCGGCGCTGGTCTTTACCCACGGCGCCAGTTGGGATCACCGCCAGTGGCAGCCGCAGGTGGAACATTTCAGGCAGAGCTATCGGGTGATCGTCTGGGACGTGCGCGGGCACGGCCAGTCCAGCCTGCCGCCCGGGCCGGTCGACCCGGACGTTTTCAGCCACGACCTGGTCAACCTGCTCGATCAGCTCGGAATTGAAAAGGCGGTATTGGCCGGGCTCTCGTTGGGCGGGCACATCTCGCTGCAAACGGCGGCACGTTTCCCCGGGCGCGCGGCTGCGCTGGTGTTGATCGGCACGCCGTTTACCAACACCTTTAACCGCTACGAACGCATCGCTGTGCCCATCAACCGTTTCTCTCAGCGCCTGATGCCCATGCCGCTGATCGCCTGGTCGGTGGGCGCCTATCTGGGCGGCAAGATGCCGGAGGTGCGCCGCTACGCCGCTGCCGCCATTCGGCAAATCCCGCACAAGAACTGGGTGCGATTGTGGGACGCCGTCACGCGCATGGAGAGCGCTGATCTGCTGGGTAAAATTAGCTGCCCGACCCTGCTGCTCGAGGGGGAGCATGACAGCCTGGTACACCGCCAGCAGCAGGTGATCACAAAACCCCATCCAAGGGTCGCAGCACCGCATCGTCCCGGGCGCGGGCCATGCCACCAACCTGGAAAACCCCGGGGCAGTGAATGAAATGATGGCAGAATTTTTAAATAAGGTGTTCCAGCATGACTGATCCAGACACGCCCGCACAAGCCAGCGAATTAACCATCATCGTACCCTGTTACAACGAAGAAGCTTCCCTTCCACAGGTCATTCCGGACATCATCCGATACTGCGAGGACCACAACTGGAAGCTGATCATTGTCAATGACGGCTCTCGCGATGGAACGGCGGCTATTATTCAGGAATTCGCGGGTCATCCCCGGGTCGATATTGCCACGCATAAGGTGAACCGCGGTTATGGGGCAGCCCTGGCGACAGGCCTGAGGTTAAGCCAGAGCGAGTATTCGGTCACCATCGATGCGGATGGGCAGCACTCGCTTGAAGATATACCCGCGCTGCTCGAAACCATGAAAAAGGAAAACGCCGACCTGGTTATTGGCCGCAGAGTATATGATTCGAACGTGGTTACCTATCGATCGATCGGGAAATGGATCATCCGCCGGATTGCGAAAAACCTGTTCCCAAAGATGGCGATCAAAGACCTGAACTCTGGTTTTAAGCTGTACAAGACCAGGATCGCCAAATTATTCACCCCGTATTGCCCCTCCTCGATGGCGTTCAGCGATTTCATATCGTTGCTGCATGTAAATTTTGACTACCTGGTGGTGGAACACCCCATCAGAGTGAAGGAACGCATTGGCGGGTCCAGCACCATCAGCTATAAAACCGCCTTCGAGACGGTGCAGGAAATTCTCAATTTGCTGATTTTGTTCAAGCCGCTGCGATTCTTCGTGCCGCTGGCGGGGATTGTGGTGATTCCCGGGATCATCTGGGGGTCGTGGTTGATGCTGCTGGGCCGCGGCTTGAGCGTGGCATCGCTGCTGCTGATCGTCACCAGCCTGCTGATGTTCAGCACCGGTTTGCTGGCTGAGCAGGGGGCGGTGCGCATCCGGGCGGAAATTGAAAGGATGATTGACGACCTGTAAAAGGAAAAGCCGGCGGTAGACAGGCAACCAGCCAGCTTTTTTCATCATGGTTTTAAGCAGTCCAAGCGTTTCAACTATAGTTCGGCAGCAATTCCTGCGCAATTGCTAGAACCCCTTCGAAGAGCGCGTCGAAGTCCTCGTCGCGGCTGCGATGGTTGGCAATAGCCAGGCGCAGACAGTAGCGCCCGTTGAGGGTGGTGTAGGAGGGGGCAGCGATGCCGCGCTCCTGAAGAAGGGTGAGTATCTCTTTGTTGAGCCCGTCCAGTTTATCATCCGGCAGCCCGCCCGGGTTGAAGCGAAAGCAGACAATATCCATGCCGACCGGCGCCATCAGCTCCAGATGCGGATGCTGCTCTACGCGGCGGGCGAAAGCATGCGCCTGATCAACGTTGCGCGCCATCATCCGGCCAAACTTTTTTATCCCGTGTTCTTTGATCGACATCCACACCTTGAGCGCGCGGAAAGAGCGCGAAAGCTGCAGGCCGTAATCGGAGAACCACAAGCTGCCGCCGGCCAAGCCGCGTTCCTCATGCACGAGGTACTCGGGCGTGAGCGAAAAGGTCTTGCGGTGCGGATCATCGTGGCGCACGAGCACGCAGCCTGCCTCGAATGGCATGTGCATCCATTTGTGCAAATCCAGGGCGATGGAGTCGGCCCGCTCGATGCCCGCCAGTTGCGGGCGGAGGGAGTCGGCCAGGATAGCCACTGCGCCGATGGCGCCATCCACATGAAGCCAGAGCCCTTCGCGCTGGCAGAGGTCCGCCAGGGCGTTGAGGTCGTCCACCGCGCCGGTGTTGACAGTGCCGGCGCTGGCTAAAACGGCAATGGGACGCATTCCGGCAGCGCGGTCGCTATCGATGGCGGTCTGCAGGGCGTGCAGATTAATGGTGTAATCAGATTTGACCGGAATCTTGCGCAGGCTTTCGCTGCCCAGGCCGAGCAGTTCGACCGCCTTCTGGTTGCAGGAGTGAATCTCGGTTGAGGCATAGACCGTCAGCGGTTGAGGGGCGCTGCGCATCCCCCGAGCGCGCACATCGAAGCCGGCCTGGGTGTTGCGCGCCACAGCGATGCCGACAAAATTGGCCATTGAGCCGCCGCTGACCAGCAGGCCGCTGGCTTCTGGCGGGAAGCCGAGCATCTCTTTCATCCAGTCGATGACCTGTTTTTCAACCAGGTTGGCCACGTGGTTACCACCGCCCAGGTTTGGATTGAGGACAGCGGCCAGAAATTCGGCCAATGCACCCATGACCGTGCCGTTGCCCATGTACCAGGCCCAAAAGCGTGGGTGAGGTACCCCCATGGGGTAAGGCATGATTTTTTCGACAAATTCAGCATAGACCTGGCTGGCTTCCGAAGGATCATAGGGCACCGGCGCCGCGAAGTGCGCTGCGACAGCATCCGGCACCGGCTGCCAGACCGGGCGGTCGGCGATGGTTTTCAGGTAATCCAGACCGTCATCTACCATGCGGTGAGCCAGCGCGCGCATGGCTTCCCAGTCCTGCGGATCCAGGGTTTCATAAGGCTGATTCTTCACTGCCATTAAGACCTCACAAAAAAAGGTTTTGTGCGGATCGAGGCCGCAATACGGTACGAGGCGCATAGGGATTTATTAGAGCTTTCCTTATCAGCGCCATCCCTGCTCCTTTCCCCCGGGTAGAGATACGGCTGACTGGACTGCCTGCATAAACCTGTGCCCGATTATATCAGTAATCGGACAAATATTATACAATTTTTCCGCCCCATGGGGGCAGGGAAGAGAGAAGGGTGCGCTTGTTACTGGCCAGCGCGGCGGTAAACCCGCCCATAGTCATCAGCGTATAGAATGGTCCATCGTGCGGTAAAAGACGGCTCTTCCAGGTAAGGCGGGCACGCCTCAGGGCGGTAATTCCAGAAGTCGGTGCAAAGGATGACGAAGTACTGCGGGTCGCGCTGCGGTACAGCCCATTCCATCCCCAGCGGGTAATGCAGCTTGGTGGGGGAATTGCTGAAATTCTCACCGTAAACGTAATACATCAGCCCGCCTTCTATTTGAATGACGGAATCATGGATGTTGCGGCGGACATAATCGTAAGCAGAAAAATAGCCGTCCACGCCGACCGGCTCGCGGAACTGGTCGCGCAGCACAATGTCGTTATTGGGCAGGATGCGCATCATGCCGCTGCGCTGCCAGATCAACCCGGCGCCGAGCAGCAGGATCAGGAGAGCGGCGGCCATTCCAAGCCAGCGGCGTGGCGCCAGCCAGGACAGGGCGCGCCTGGCGAGCGGGTCGATCACCACCAGGAAAAGGACGAACAGGTAGCCCAATAGCGACATGCCGAAGCGCCAGGCGATGTGGGTGGGTTTGTCGGTGCTGCCAAAAAATGCGGTCTGCGGCGTGAGGATGAAGGCCGCGAAAAGGACCAGCAGCGCGAAGGACTGGCTCAGGTCTGGGGAGCGGCGCCAGGCGCTGATCACCAGCAGCAGCAGGATGGCACCAAGCACAAAGAGGAACAGGCGCGGCAGATAATTATAGAACCAGGGATTGGTCAGGTTGTTGGCGATGCTCCATTCCGCCATTTCCCAATCGCCGGGTGGAAAAATCATCCCCAAGACGCGCAGGTTGCGCAGCACCCACAGCAGCGACGGCAGGATGAACAGGCCGGAGAAGAGCATTTCTGCCCAGGCCCACTGATCAGGCGGGCGCCGCAGTATGGAGAGGACCCAGCGGTACAGGATGACGGCCCACAGGGGCAGCAGCGCGTACACCCCGACCGGCTTGACCGCCAGCACCAGCGCGGTGCTGAACACAAGGCCCGGCAGGTGAAAGGCGGCCCTGTTCTCACGCGCGCCAATCGGCGCGTGCAACACGGCTGCCAACACAGCGGCGCTGACCAGCATGTCGTTCTTCCCGATCATGAAGACGTGGTCGGTGAAGACCCACCAGGGGTTATTGGCGACCTGAATCTGACCGCTGATAAAGATCAGGGACGTGAGCAAGAAGATCAAACCAGCGGGCAGGCGTGTGTATCGCCGCGCAAGGACAACTATGCTGAGGAACATGAGCAGCGCAATAAGGGCATGCATGCTGCCAAAAAGGTACTCATCGCCGCTAACCAGCAGTCCAAAGGAGAGCAGCGACTCGAAGCCGTTGGGGTACTCGCCGTAAGGGATGGAAAGATCCCAAAAGGTGCCGGTTTTATACAGCTCGATGGCTTTGGGGAAATGGTAAGCGCCGCTGTCCCAGTGAAGCACATCGCTGATGGTCGAAAACGGCCAGCGCACCAGCGGGAAGAGCACCAGCAAGGCGAGAATGGCGATGCCAGCCAGCCAAGCAGCCCAATTGACCGCCCTTAATCCAGCATCCTCGGATCGCTGGGTGTGCAGGTGCGGAAAAAGACCGTATTTATCCCAGCGGAAATAAATGAAAAGCGCAGCCGCGCTGATGGCGGCGGTCAGCAGGTTAACCGGAAGCGCGCGGTAGATGTTAAGGAACCCGGCGACCTGGCCGGCCAGGACTGCGCCGGTGAGGATGCACAGCAAAACCCCGAACATGACAACCAGCCCCCCTGACAGACTACCTGAGCGCTTCAATTAAGATCACCTCCTGCGTAGAGCTGGCTCTGACATGCAGGTAATATACCTGAATATCACCGCGCTTGCAACAAAGCCGGTTTTAAAAAAAACGCAGCGGATTCCCTTTATACTTTTAGGGGTCGCAGGTCTGAAGCGGGACTAAAACCTGGAAAGGAATCAGGCCTTAAAGACCCCGGATTGGCGCAGGGTCTGCACGGCTTCATCCGGTAACAGCGGCGGTTCAACCCCCAGCAGGCGGCAGTAGATCAACTGGCGGGCAGTGCTCTCGATAATTTCGGTCAAATCGGCGGCGCGGCGCAGGCTGGCGGCAGCCACAACCAGGCCGTGGTTCTGCATGATGACGGCGGTGCCTTCCCGGCCTAAGGCCTGGCTGACGGCAGCGCCCAGTTCGTCGCTGCCCGGCATCAGGAAAGGGACAACAGGTGGGTTTCCAATAAAGGCCGCTTCTGAAGATATGGGCTGGAAGGGTGTACCGCTGAGCGCCATCAGGCTGGCGTAAGGCGCGTGCGTGTGGACCACCGCCTGCACGTCAGGACGAGCGCGGTATATATGGCAGTGCATCCGCCATTCGCTGGTAGCGGCATGCGCGCCTTGTGCCAGCACATTTCCAAAGAGGTCGACTGGCACGAGTTGATGCGCGCTTAATCCGCCCTTAAAAACACCCGCAGGCGTCATCCAGACCCGCTCAGACTCGCCCGGAGAGCGGGCGCTGATGTTGCCGCCGGTGGCGGTGATCAGCCCGCGGTCGTACAGTTCACGGGTGACCCGCACGATCTGGAGGCGCACATCACCGCAGGAGTCCTCCGGGCTGTGCGCCGACCCCGCTGGATGCCTGATTAAAGTCTGCAGCGAGGGATCGGGCGGGTCTGCGGGGCGGCTGCCTGGTTTCATACTTCCAGGCCTCCGCGCACATGGATTTTGACTGGTGGGTAAGGGATGATGTATCGCATAGGGTGTACGGGACGAACCGGTTGCTGTGGTGTGATCCTATTTTATCTTAAGCGCGCAACAGCATGAGTTGTTTCATGATCTTACCCGCAAGGATGATAAATCAGGCGTAAAACTGGTCCTGATGGCTGCCCTCAGGCCTGTCCCGCCGGCAATAGAGCCTGCAGGATGGTATTTACAAGCTCCTGAGGCGGGTTAGTGATGTCAACCTGCAGCGCATCCAACGGCTCTTCCAGGTCAGCGAACTGGCTTGCGAGCATCTCGGGCCGCATGTAATGGTCGCTGCGCGATTGCAGGCGCGCCAGAATGACGGCGTAATCGCCTTTGAGGTAGACGAAATGAACCCGGCTGGCATCCACCTTTAGCTGCGCTCTGTAGCTGCGCTTGAGCGCCGAGCAAGCCAGAATCATTGGTTGCTGAGCCTCGAGGTGTGCGCGGATAATCCCGGCCAGCTGCGCCAGCCAGCCAGCGCGATCGGCGTCCGTCAGCGGAACACCCTGAGCCATTTTTGCCACGTTTTCAGGCGGGTGAAAATCGTCCCCGTCAAAAAACGGCCAGCCCGTCCTGCGGGAAAGCAAGCGCCCGATGGTGGTTTTGCCGCTGCCGGCCACGCCCATTAAGACGACGATCATGGCGCGGGTTGCTCCTCTTCAAGGCGGTAGAGGAACTCGCCAGCGCGCGACACCAGCAGGATGCCCTCCTGCTCACGCCCGTCCCATTCTCTCAGGTTGATTTCGCGCGGGTTGAGATAACCCAGGTTAAGACGCTGGCAGCGCTCAGGCGGCACCTGGCTGGCGAGCGTGACCCGGATGCGGGGCGTCTCTATCCCGTTCTGGTATGTCCCCAGGCCGCGCAGATGAGTTGCGTGCGCAAGCACTCCCCAGGGATAATGCGCAAAACGCTGCCACTGCTGGACGAAGTAATCACGCACATGGTAGCCGATCTCGTCCAGGATGTGCCCGTGTGTGTAGGAGATTTCGCGGATGTGGGGGGCGTAAAGGACGATTTCGCCGCCGTCGGCAACGATGGGCTCGAGTTTGTACATACCCTTCGCGCCCGTCCACAGGTCGGCGTACATTTCAGGGATGACCGACAGGACACGCTGGAAAGGATGCGCAAGGTAACGGATGTGCACGCGGGCAGAAAGATCGGCTGCGGCTGACCAGGCTGGTTCTGGCTCGCCAGCGAACAGGCCGCGGATACCGCCCGGCTCGACCACCAGACACAGGGCCAGTTTGCGGCGCGGGATCAGGTTGGCAGCGCGCTCGATGAGGGCGCGCACCGGGGTATGTTTTACGCCAAGGATGGCGGGGCTGGTGCACAGCGCACCCAGCCAGTGAGAAACATTGATTATTTCGCGCCCGCTGATGCCCGGGAAGAAGTATTTACTGCCCCCCGAAAAACCCGCCACCTCGTGCGGGAAAACCGGGCCGCACACCAGCAGAACGTCGTAATCAAAAACCAGGCGGTTGATGCGCACCGGGATATCCACCGAAAGCATACCGGCGCTCAACCCGCTCACCTCGGCCGCCGGGATAACGCCCAGTTCGGCGAAAGTCTCGGGCTGATCCCAGCGGTGGGTGTGGAACGTTACCTGCGGGCAGCGCTGGCGGCGCTCGATGGGTGTCAGCCCGAACAGGCGCAGCAGTTCGCCATCCTCCATCAGCGGATGGGTACCCAGGGCAACCAGAAAATCCAGTTGGGCTGCCTGCCCTCCAAGCTGCTCTTGCAGCAGGCGGAACAGCATAGGCAGAGGGGCGGTTCGGGTGGCATCTGGTGTGATAACCAGCACGCGCGCTCCCCGAAGCTGCCAGCGGCTCAGCGCCTGGGCGAGGACCTTGCTTACCTCCTCCTGGCTGAGAAAATTATGCTGATTTCCGTATCCGATGACTGATTCGTGGTCCATGACAGCGATCCTGCCAGGTCTAATAAAGGGGCTGGTGGGTTTCCCCCTAGTGTATCAAAGAATGCCGAGGCGGGTGCAGCTCCAGAAGCCTTTTCATCCGGGCAGCGAGCCCCAATATTCTGTCACTGCCAGTCAGGCGAAGGCGCTGGAACAACTACGCCAACCGGTTTGTCAACGAAAGGGTTAATGGATATCGTAAGGCAGTTTGCCCTTCTGGATTTTAAACGTGAAGGCGGGCAGCGTGGTTTCGTTCAAATCCCCCCGCCCGCCCGTTTTGACCGCCCTGAGGGTAATAAATTCGGCTGTGGTCGCGGTACCCGATACCTCGTAATAAGCCCTGCCGCCACCCGGGCACTTGTGGTAGTACATGCTCCCTGTAACCTGGCTTCCGTTTTGGGTGAGGCTGATGCCCCAGGTATAAGGCGCATCCTCAGCCTCATCGCAGGCCGTCCTGCTGTTCCAGGAACCGGCAAAGCTGGTGATTTGCGGCTGGGGGGTGTCACTGGCGCTGACAGGCGGCGGAATGGTGGGCGGTTCTTCGGTCTCAACCGGCTCGGTTTCCTCGACCTCTTCGGTTGCAGCAGCTTCTGTGGCGGTAATATCCTCAACCGGTTCGGTGGCTGTGGCGGGGACCGGCAGATCGCGCAAGCCCAATTGCACCGCCAAGCGGTCGCGCAGGCGGATGAAGGCCGGGTCTACCACCATCTGGCGGATTAATTCGGTCACCGGCACGCCCAGATGATTGGCGATACGCTGCCAGAAGAGGTCGATACGGCCCTGAACCAGTTGTTTCAACTCCTCGATTTTGCGGCGCACGATTTGGCGGACGCGACGAATGAGTTCGTCCTTGGCGATGATCAAAGTGACGCGCCTGACCATGGCAACGCCTTTGCCGGTTTCGCGCAGCGCCTGCCCGATCGGGCGGGCGATGTTCCTGCGAACGAAATTCTGTAGCCCGCGCCCGCGCTGAGCAGCCCGCACGCGCTGCAGGTCGAGCATACCGGCGGCTGAATCGTGGGCGGTTATCTTCTGGAGGAAATGGTCTCTGAGAGGACTGTCGGGAGGCAGGTTTTCCCAATGGCGGACATAAAAATCACGCAGGATACGGTGTTCGTTTGCGGATATCTTCGGGACCTGGGCTGCCAGGCTCCACAGGCGCAGATCACTGGCATACGCCTGCGTGGTGTCAGTGGGCGGGTCGTAGAGATAACGCTCGGCCGCCAGCAGCAGGAGCATGGCGTTATCCCAATCGAAGGGCGCGTAGCCGACCAGCGGGGAACGATCAGCGCGCGATTGTCCCTGTACAGGTACAGAATGTTCAAGCAAACCGACCTTGCTGGCAGCGGCGCTGGTTTTAACATCCTGGCTCTCGACCAGCGCCAGCGCGCTTATATACTGCAGGTGCCCGGCTTTAAAGCCCATCACCAGGCGGTCGGCAAACAGCAGTTCACCGTCCCGGACCAGTGAGGATTCAAGGGGGACCAGGATGAGTTCTTCCAGCCCGAGGCTGTTGACAGCCGCCTGCCAATCCATGTAAAAGTCGAACTGCTCGGGCTGGTACTCCGCAGGCGCAACCAGGATCGTCTCTGGCAGCGGTTGGGTTGCGACCAGGACGCCGTTTTCAAAGGTTAGCTGCACCTGACTCTGTGGGTACTCCCAGGTCTCGCTGCGGACGAAAGATAGGTCCTGCTCCAGTCCTTGGTGGTAAAAAAAGATCGAAAACGAGGCCGGGTAGCCGTAATGCGCGACCGCATCCGACTGATCTGTGCTGAGCTGGTAGCGGTCAAGCCGTTGCGCGGGCGTGGCTATCTCAGAAATCAAACAGGCTGAGGTGTCATACTCGCGCAGCCCCCACAGAATCACCAGCTCCGCCAGCCCGGCCAGCAGCCCCAGCAGGATAAATGTACCCAGGAAGGGCAAACATGCGCGGGAAATAGAACCTGTTTCACCGGTACGGGCAGCAGGAACACGATTCGGTGTGGTCATAGCGCCCTCCTTGGGACGGGATCGAATCCACCTGGTCGGACCGCAGAACAGCAATAGTCAACCAATCTTGAACTCAACTCACCCGGCTGCCCAAAAACCAGTAAATTCCCACTTTTGTCAACGGTTCGAGCGGTGCCAATAAACCACCCTGTTCATTTCATTATAGCAATGATACCGTCGGCGAGATTAAAAATTGCAGAGATATCGGTTGGACTTTTCTATTTTTGGTGGCTTAAACACCGCTGAACGCGGAGAAGCCTCCATCCACCGGTAAAACGATACCGGTGACGAACGCGGCTGAAGGCGACAGCAGCCAGAGCGCCGCAGCGACGAAATCTTCGGGCTGACCAAAACGCCCCAAAGGGGTGTGCGCCAGAATCTGCTGCCCGCGTTCGGTAAGGTTGTCACTGCCGGGTTCTAGCAGCAGATAGCGGTTCTGCCCGGTGAGAAAGAAACCCGGCGCGAGCGCGTTGACACGGATGTGGGGCGACACCTCCTGCGCCATATAGACGGCCAGCCAGCGCGTGAAGTTGCTCAGGGCGGACTTGGCCGCCGAGTAGGCCGGAATACGGGTCAGCGGACGATCGGCATTGAGCGAGGAGATGTTGAGGATAACCCCAGTCTGCTGGCGTGCCATTTGCGCGCCAAAAACCTGGCTGGCGAGAAAGGCTGAGTTGAAATTAAGATCAAAAACCTTTCGAACAGCTTCCGGCGGAAGGTCAAAAAAGGACAGGTCCGGCGAGGTGGTCGCCTGAGGGTGATTGCCCCCAGCGCCGTTGATGAGGCAATCAACCCTGCCCCAGGCGCTCAAAATGGTTTCGCGGGCAGCCTGAAGAGAGGCGCGATCGAGCGCGTCGCAGTGCAGGGCAAGCGCCGGTGCGCCGCTTTGTTCGATCTGCCCGGCGAGCTGTTGGGCGGCCTCCAGGTTGATATCCAGAATGGCAACGCGGGCACCGCTTTCGGCCAGGGCGCTGCACAGCGGGGCGCACAGCACCCCGGCGCCGCCTGTGACCACCGCCGTCATCCCTGTGAAATTGAAGGTGACTCCAGCCCGCATGCCTGATCCCCTGTTAAAAAGATATCTTGATTATACCTTTACGCCCGCAACGGCTTGCCTGTAAGGGCGCATGGTTTATAATACAGGTCGATTGAAACGCCAACACAAGGGAGATGAGCATGTACGAGAGCGAACGCACTCCAGAAGAAGAACCCAAATTCAACCTGCAGGAAAAATTCCTGCAGACGCGCACCATCCTGATCTTCGGTGAAATCAACCAGAAAATGGCCGAACGCGTGACTCAACAATTGCTGCTGCTTTCCGACATTTCAGAGGATGAGATCAAGATCATCATCAACTCGCAGGGCGGGCACGTGGAATCGGGCGATACGATTTTCGACATGATTCGGTTTGTGACCCCCAAAATCAAAGTGATCGGCACAGGATGGGTGGCCAGCGCCGGGGCGTTGATCTACTCGGCCCCGCCGGTGGAACAGCGCTATTCCCTGCCCAACACGCGCTTCCTGCTGCACCAGCCGCTGGGCGGGATCCGCGGCAGCGCGCAGGACCTGGCGATCGAAGCCGAGGAGATTCTGCGTATGCGCCGGCGTTTGAACGAAATCTTCGCCAGGCAGACCGGGCAGCCGCTGGAGAAAATTGAACACGACACCGACCGCAACTTCTGGATGGGTGCCAAGGAGGCCAAAGAGTACGGCCTGGTCGGGCACATCGTGGAGAAGTTCAGCGACGTGTGAGCGGCGGTGAATAATTATTGACTCATAAAAGGGATACGGTATAATAGGTAGGCCAGACGGCTCACTAGCTCAACTGGCAGAGCAACTGACTCTTAATCAGTGGGTTCAGGGTTCGAGTCCCTGGTGAGTCACCTACAACCTGTAAGGGGAAAAACGCCGTAATCCCTGCCAGCCCGCTGCGAAGCGGGCTCTTTTTTCTTGGGTTCACGGTCCCCGCAGGGGGGGATGTTATTCGAGTCCCTGGTGAGTCACCTAGATTTACGGTGGGGGACACGGAGGGTAGACCGGCACCGGGGTCAAATGCCCGCTGCGAAGCCCATCCAGGGGCGGTGTACCCTGAACTTTCCAAAGGGCGCGATTATTCACCATTTCGACCGTCGTGTCAGGCATCTACAAAACCTTCGCTGCCTCCGCGAAACGTGAAATTATACCGGCAGGATCCGGGATTTTTGTCATCATTTCCCGGGGACAAATATATGTATAATGCCATTATCCGTACCCGGTTCCTGCGGTCCGGCTGACATGGCCAGGTGGGGGGATATCAAATCATTTTTACAACTACACCAACAACGCTGCGACTGCCGGTAAGTACATCCGCTACAACTTGATCCAGAATGTCGGCACGCAGACCTATGGTTATGGAATTGGCATTCTGTTGTACAACAACTTCTACGCGGATGTTACCGACAATGTCCTCGAAAACGTCCGCGCTGGCATTCAAACTGGCAACTTCTATCGAGTGAATCCCGGTACAACCGGAAAGATCAGCAACAACGTAATCAACTCATGGCGGACAGGCATATTCCATAACCTTTGGTATTCAAACGCCAGCACGATTTCAGTGGATCACAATACGATCAATGCCATCCCACCACCAGGCGCAGCCGATAAGTGGAACGGTATCCTTCTCACTTCGTTCGGCGGTAATGTCAACACGGTTATCAGTGGTAATGTGATCAGTGTACCTTCAACCCTGGCCTTCACGGATTACACTGCTGGCTACAACGTTTGGAATGATACAACAACCGCGGCGTTAACCATAGAAGGAGGCTCAGTCACTGGTGCAAAATACGGCGTTTGGGTAAATAACTATGAGGGCTATAGTTCAAATGCCGGAAATACCAGGATAATTGTGAATGGTGTGACAATTGAAGAATCCGAAATTGGTATCAACGTCTGGGACAGCCCATTAAATACCAATAATTCGACTGTTACCGCTACACTGACAAACAATACCATCACGAATTCTAATGTGGGCGTTCAAGTCAGCGGTCAGGATGCAACCGCCACCGGCGATCACAATCAAATCAATGGCGTAACGGATATATTAAACCTATCCGAAAATCCGCTGATTTTTGAACAAAATTGGTGGGGTTCCATCCTGGGCCCTGCGCCGGCACCAGTAAATGTCGAGTATGATCCCTGGTGCGGCGATGCAGCCTGCACATTCCTGGTGGGTAAGAACGCAAAGGGTGAAATCGTCCTCGAAGATACGATCAATGTCCCTGGAGGTATTGTCGTCGACCAGCCTAACACGACCATCCTGCTCAAGAACGGCACGGTCATCCAGAACGACTCGCCCTGCTTCGTGGTCAACGCCAGCAACACCACCATCATGGCCGAGACCCCCGGCGGGGCTAAATGCGTGCCCACCGGCGGCTCCAACGGCATCGACGTGGCGGCTGGCCTGAGCGGCATCCGCATCATCAACATGGAGATCGACGGCACAGGCCAGACAACCGGCGACGGCATCCACTTCGCCGGCGCGGTATCCGATTTCCAGATCGTCGACAACTACATCCATGACCTGGATGGGGACGGCGTCGAGTTCGCCGGCGTTGTTGCTGGTGATACACAGGATATCCAGGGCAACCTGTTCCAGAACAACACCGGCCTGGCAATCAATGCTGGAAGCAATGCCATCAATGCGGAGTACAACTCCTGGGGGCAGGTTGCAGCCACCACGATTGCTAATGTCGATACTGATCCCTGGACGCACGTGGATCTGTACATAGAGCCTTCGGGAACGGCGTCGAATAATCAGGTGCTGATCAACGGTCAGTTCTCCATCACGGTCAAAGCCAACCTGCAAAACGTCACCGGAGCCTCGTTCGAATTCCTGTACGACACAACAAAATTGGATCTGGTTAGCGCTGCAGCGACTACTGCGTTCGATCCGATCACTGGTACTAGCGTGCTGGACACGTCTACCGACGGCGTGATCAAGTACGACGGTCAAAAGTCCGCGGGTGTCAGCGACACGGAGGTGGCGCTCTTCACGGCTGTTTTCGAAGCCAAAGTTGCTGGCGAAGCCGCGTTCAGCTTCAATGCGGATACCGACCAGTTTGCCATGTCGCCCGCTTACGGCCCGTCGAATTACATCTACGCCGCCGCGCTGACCGGCGCGACCGTCCAGGTTATCATCGACCCGCCGACCATCAGCTCGACCGACATCCAGGGCTACTACCTGACCGGCGAGGCGCAGGAGTTCAACGTACGTACAATTAATCCCTCAACAGGCGGCACATACGCTCATGTCCTGTTCAACTATGTGATCACAGGCGCTGAACCTGGTGACATTACCGAATTTCAGTATTGGGATGGAGCAGCCTGGCAAGCTATGCCTCTGACTGATAGTGGAGACGATCTGGCAGGATCCTTTGGCCCGACGGGCGGCTTCCCGATGGGAACTGAATATGACGTGAACACCCTGTTCCGCATCACCTTCGCCACTGCGAAATCCTATCCGTTTACGCTCACCCTGAACGACCTGGATGCGGGCGATTATGCGCTCGCTACACTGGCTTCTACCGCGAACGTCTACGACCCGCCGATCCTATCCTCCACGGATATCGCCGGGCCTTATCTCGGCGCCGTGCAGCGCGAGTTCCAGGTCACGCTGGACAATCCAGATACCGGCATCGAGACGAACGTGAAAGCCAAATTCACCCTGTACGGCGCGCAACTTTCGGACATCACTTCGATCCAGTATGAGACAGCCGACGGAAGCTGGGAGCCGCTGCCCCTATCAGCGGATGGTGACAACCTGGTGGGCTACTTCGGGCCTTCTACTGGCTTCCTAATGACCGCGCCCTACAACGCGACATCGCAATTCAGGGTCACCTTTGCCGACGGCATCACCAAGAGCTACAACTACGACATAGAACTGTTTGACACGAGCACGATGCCCGACCGCTCGCTGACCAAACTGACCGGCAGGTTCGACGTCTACGCTAACTACAGTCTCACCGGCACCTTCTCGATGCAGGGCCGCGTCTTCCGCGGCGGCGTGCCGGTCACGCTGACCGGACCGGTTGGATTCGCCTTTGGACCGTACACAGCCCATTCCACCGATGTGCTCGGCGTCAACTGGACTCTCAGCGACGTGGCGGCCGGAGTCTACACCATAACCACCAATCAGCCGCGCTACCTGAACGTGACCGCTGACCTGGGCAAGGCGATCGATGTGACAAAGAAAACCGCCATCAACGCGCTCGAGCTCAAGGGCGGCGACGCTAATTTGGACAATGAAATCGGCTTGTCGGATGCCAGCGCAGTCGGTAGTGCTTACGGTCAGACCGGCGACCGAAACGCCGACGTGAACTTCTCCGGCAGGGTTGATATCTTCGACCTGGCGCTGGTCGGCGGCAACTACCTCCTGACAGCCGAAGGCGCATACGCTGGCTGGACGCCGTAACCCTTTCCCTTCGCGTGCAGGCTGGGCAATACCCAGCCTGCACGCCTGTCAACCGGGTCCGCCTCGGCCCCCAAAGAGGATCTGCCATGAACGAGATCGCCCTGCCCGGCGCTTTGCGAATAACAAGGTTCCTTTTCAAAAGGAGCCTGGTGTGCGTTTTGTCTGCCGCCCTGTGTATCCTGGCGCTCGTTCACCCCCTGGCAGCCGCCGCCCAGGGCGAGACGACCCTATCGGTCTCCCCGGCGGAAGCCTCGGTCATCCTGACCAACACCCGGACGATCTCGCTTTACCTCGCTGGCGGTGTGAACCTGAACGCGTTCGACGTCGCCGTCCGCTACGATCCATCTCTGGTGGATTACGAATCTTACGCCTTCGGCGGTTACTTTTCGAACCTGGCTCAGGTCTATCTGCGCGACGACCCGGGGTACTTCCGGCTCGCCGCCACCCAGCTGGCGACCCCCGGCGTGAGCGGCGACGGCGTCGTGCTCAACCTGGTTTTTCGCGGTACCTCGCGGGGCATTTCACCGATCATCATCGAGATGGCTGATTTTGCGGTTTACGGCGACGGACCTCTGGTTCACGCCACCGCCGAGCACGGGACCTTGCGCGTCCACGATAACCCCGCCGCCCTGCCCAAATACACCGTCAGCGGCTTATTCTCTCTGCAGGGCCGCGCGGATACCTCCGGCATCCCGGTGTCACTGGGCTACGGCCAGACTCACTGGCTGGGTCCGTACGCGGGCGTCAGCGTCAACCTGTCTTCCGCCAACCTGACTCTGACCGACGTGGTCGAAGACAGCTACACCCTGACCACCGCTATGCCGCGCTGCCTGAACATCAGCGCGGAGATGGGCAAAATTCTAGCGGTCTCCGCCAGCCACAATGCCATCGCGCCGCTCACCCTGCGCTGCGGTAACGCCGTCTGGCAGGAAGAAGCAGGCGGTGAGTGGGCGGCGAACAACGTGATCGATGTTGCCGATATCAGCCTGATCGGCCTGCAGTACATGCAGTCCGGGCCGGATCTGGACGGCGACGTGAATTTTTCCGGCCGGGTGGACATCTTCGACCTGGCCCTTGCGGCAGGCAATTACGACCTGACCGCGGAGATCGTGTATGCCGGCTGGACTCCCTGACCGCCCTTCGCGGCCTTCCGCTCCGGCTGGGCCTGAACAACCTGGAATCAAAAATCCCCCTGCCCACCCTGCGGGGATCAGGGTTCGTTTATCGATGCATTTGACCGGTAGGCTGATTTGCGCTCTATTCCTCATCCTGCTCCTGGCTGCGCCGGGCGCTCAGCCGGCCGAGGCGCAGGCTGCCGGGTTGGTGCGGGTCGCCCCAGAGACTGCCTGGGTGGAAGCCGGCGGGACAGTCTCCCTGACTCTGGAGCTGCTCGGCGCGCAAGACGTCAACGCCTACGACCTGACCCTGCGCTACGACCCGGCGGTCGTGACGCTGGTCTCGTGGTCGCACGGCGGGTTCCTCTCCAATCTGGCCCAGGTGTACCGAGTTGAAGAACCGGGTACGCTGCGACTGGTTTTCACCCAACTGGCCACCCCGCCGGTCTCCGGCGACGGTATCCTGCTCAACCTGGTCTTCGGCGGGATGGCGCCCGGCGAGACCCCGCTCAGCATCGAGAAGGTGGAGTTCGCCGGCAGCAGCGGAATCATCACCCACCCCGAGCTGCAGGACGGTTGGTTGTCGGTGCTGCCCGCGCCAGAGGCCAGCCCCACCCCGGCCGTCACCCTGACGCCCGCCGCGACCCTCGCGCCGACCCTCGGTCCGACCGCAACTCTCACCGCGGAACAACAACCTGCGGAATCCGGCCCGCTCCCAACCCGCGTCAACCTCGCAACGGCCGAACCGTCGCGCACCCCGACCCAGCCGGCAGAGAGCGCCGCTTCCGCGCCAGCCGGGGATCCCGCTGCGCCAACCCCGCAGACGCTCGCCTCGCCCGGGGTGTTCCTGCCCGCGGTGGAACACGGCCAGACCGCGGCTGAGGAGGCGGATGCGGGCCGGGACTACCGGCTCATCAACGCCCTTTTGTGGATCCTGCTGGTGATCCTCGTTCTCGCCGTGCTGTGGATGGCCGCGAAGCTTGTCCAGCGTCAAAAACGCAAGTCTTGAAAGGAAAGATCGCACCTGCTCATCAATCCAACAAGGAGTGCGTCCAAAACCATCGAACCCAAGGAAACCATGACCCATGAAACTACGTAGCCTTCGAAAGATCTTGATCACAGCCCTGATAACAGGATTTTTGTTCCTGCCGGCGATCCCAGCTCACGCCCAGACGGGCGGGGCGGCCGAGGCCGGCGTCTTCAGCGCTCTCGAGGTTGCCCCCGGGGCGGTGATCGAGGTGCCGGTGGAGATCCGTAACGCCAGCGCCGTGTACGCCATAGACATCGAGATTCAATTCGACCCGGCTGTGCTTGGCGCGCAGGACGCCGATCCGGCAAGCCCGGGCGTGCAAATTGGCCTGGGCGAATTCCTTGACCCCGGCCTGCTGCTTTTCAACCAGGTGGACCTGGAAAAGGGGGTCGTTCGCTTCGCCATGAGCCAGGTCAACCCGAGCGAGCCCAAATCGGGCGGCGGCGTCCTGTTCGTGATCTACTTCAAGGGCCTTAAGGAGGGCCTTTCACCGCTACGGGTGACCAATTTGCAGGTGGCTTCGCGCGAGGGGACTGAAATCCCCTCCAGCCCGGTTGATTCGAGCCTGACCGTTAAGGCGGGCGCGCCGCAGACCGCCGCCACGCCGGTCCCGGTTCAGGATCCGGGGAAAGCCATCCTGCTGCCCACGCCGGGCCCCTCGCCCACCCCCAGCCTGGCCCCGACCGAAATCCCCAGCCAGACGCCGGCCGCGATATCCGCGCAGGCCAATCCGACGGAAGGGCCGGCTGAATCCAGCATCCTGCCTGAAATGCAAACTCAAAACCAAAACCCAGAAAAGCCGTTTCTTGTCCAGAACTGGTGGATCATGCTTCCTGTTCTGGCAGCCGCGGCAGTATTGGGAATGTTCGTATTGAAAAATAAAGATCAGTCCAACGCCGAAAAGGAGGGATAATGAAAATGATTCAAAAAGCCATCCGTTTTCTGACCATACTGATTTTTATTTACGTGTCGACTTTTGGCGCGCAGGGAGCGGGCCCGGCCCAGGCCGCAGCCACCCGCATTGAGGTGGACACCGGAACCGGCCCGGCCAAGACCTGCGAGCAAACGCAGATCGCCGTCCGCGTCCATGACGTTGCTGATCTGACCGCCTACCATCTGGAGATCAGCTACAACCCCGATGTGATCGAGATCGTCAGCGTCGACAACGGCGGGTTCCTCGGCGAGCCGGAGAACGACGAATTTTACGAGCCGACCAACTCGTGGGCGACGCCTGGGGAGATCACCTTCGGCATGGCGCAGCAAAACACGACTGCAAATCCCATTCAGCCGAGGGACGGATCCGGAGACCTGATTCTGATCACGCTGCGAGCCAGGGTTCCTAACGGCTCGACCGAAATCACCATCGACGCGGAAAATAGCGCGCTGGTCAACTGGCCGGATGCCATGCCGATCGCGTTCACTGTGAGTAACGCCACGCTGGAGACCGAATCCTGTCCGCCAGTCGCGCAGGATCAGTCGGTCACCACTTTCGAGGATACGGAAGTGGCTATCACCCTTTTCGCCAGCGACCCGGACGGCGATGAGCTGAACTGGAATATTGAGACCAACCCCGCCAACGGGACGCTGAACGGTACGGCCCCGAATCTGACCTATACCCCTGCCCCAAACTTCCACGGGGAAGACAGCTTCATCTTCGCCGTGGAGGACGGCAACGGGAAAGCAGATACCGCCACGGTCAGCATCACGGTCACATCCGTACTTGACCCGCCCAGCCTGTCCAGCACGGACCTGGCCGGTCCTTATATGGTCGGTCTGAACCAGGAATTTCACGTTACGCTGACCAACCCGACCTACGGCGATGATTTCAGCCATGTGCTGGCGAAATTCAGCCTGGGAAATATCTCAACCTCCGATATCGCCAGCATCGAATACCTGGAGACCGCGCTGGAACCCGATCAGTGGCGCCCGCTGCCCATTGCTCAGGACGGCAGCGACGTGGTCGGCAGCTTTGGCCCACCAGCCGGCTTCCCCATGCCGCCCGGCTATGACGCCACCTCGTCCTTCCGGGTGAACTTCAACAAAGCCGGGACCTATCCCATCACCGTGACACTGTATGACCTGACCCCCGAACCTGACGAGCCGCTGGCGGTCTACACGGCTGAAGTGGTCGTCGTGGATGACCTGGAGGTCACGGACGTCGCCCTGCTGTCCTCCGTGGATCAGGCGAGCTGGGATCCCGTCCCCGGAAGTTTCGCGGGCGGGTTCGAGATGCCGCTGAACATTTCTGAGGACTGGTATTACTTCGACGTCGGCGCGCTGACGGTTGCGCCGCGCGCGCTGGCAGACGGTTCCTACCCGTTCTACTTCGGCGAGAGACCTGCCGGTTTCTTCGATTACTGGGCAGCCCGGGGTGTCACGGCTCTGGCCGATCCCGACAGCATGCAGGGCCTGCTATGGAAGATCATCAACAACCAGAAGCCGCTCTTCTACCTGAAAGTCGAAGGGGAAGAGTACACGCTGGTGGACGGTTTCACCTTCGAATGGTTCGGTTTGGAATCGCCGCTGCGGATCGAGGGCGGCTACCTGCCAGGCGAGTATAGCTTCACTGGCGAGGTGAAAGACGGTCTGGGCTTCAGCGACGAGCTGGAGGTGGCGGTCGTCTTCAACGATATCCCGGTCGCTGGCTCGCTAACGGTAACCACGGACGAGGACACGCCGGTCGACATTACCCTGTCGGCGATCGACCAGTACCCCGGCGGCCTTACCTGGAATTTGCTCACCTACCCAGACCATGGGACTTTAGCGGGAACAGCGCCCGACCTGACCTACACGCCGGATGCCAACTGGCACGGCAGCGACTCCTTCACCTTCCAGGTCGGCGATGGTGAGCTGCTCTCTGAGATCGCGACGGTGACCATTCAGGTGGCTTCGATCAACGACGCGCCGGTATTGGCCGACATCGGTAACAAGTCGGTGGATGAACATGTCGAACTGGTCTTCACCGCCTCCGCCAGCGATGTGGACGTGGAAGACACCCTCACCTTCAGTCTTTCCGGCAGCGTGCCTGAGGGGGCGGCAATTAATGGAACCAGCGGCGTTTTTAGCTGGACGCCGGGTGAGGATCAGGGCGGCGCGGACCACACCTTCGATGTTTGCGTCTCAGACGGGAAAGTATCCGACTGCGAAACGATCACGGTGACCGTCCGCGAGGTCAATGCAGCGCCGGTTGCGGTCGACGACGACTACGAGACGGACGAGGACGTCCAACTGGTTGTTGACCCGGACAAAGGCGTGCTGGCCAACGATACGGACACTGACCTGCCCAAGGATCCCCTGGCAGCTGAGGTGGTCACTGGCGTGTCGCACGGTATTTTGCAATTCAACGCTGATGGTTCTTTCAGCTACACCCCGAATTTGAATTTTCTAGGATACGACAGCTTCACTTACCGGGTTTCCGACGGCAAGGTGTGGTCGAACACCGCCACGGTTAGGATACATGTTCACGAGCAAAACGACCCGCCAGTCGCGCAGGCGGACGCCTACACAACTGACGAGGATACAGCGCTGACCGTCGCTGTTGCCGACGGTCTGCTGGTGAACGACAGCGACATGGATGGCGATCTGCTGACTGCCGTGCTGGTCACTCCGCCATCCATTGGCGTGCTCGATCTGGAAGCAGACGGATCGTTCACCTACATCCCCGCGGAAGATTTCTTCGGTACGGTCACCTTTACTTATGTCGCGGATGACGGCATTGAGCAATCCGCAGAGACCACCGTCACGATCACCGTCAAGCCGGTGGACGATCCGACGGTCGCTCTCAGCCAATCTGTAACGATAGATGAAGACACCCCGGTCGCAATCCACCTGGGGGTGATTGAGGTTGACGGCGATCCCCTCGTCTGGACTGTCAGCGATCCGCAGCACGGCACGCTGAACGGCACGCCTCCCAACCTCACCTACACGCCGAACGAAAATTTTCACGGTGACGACAGTTTCACCTTCAGAGTCCATGACGGGACAAGCCAATCCAATACTGCCACAGTCAGCATCACCGTGAAGTCGGTTAACGATATCCCGGTCGGCGTGGATGACGCATATGAGACGGATGAGGACGAGTTGCTGATCGTTTCAGTTCTGGATGGAGTGCTGGTCAACGATTCGGATGTGGACCTGCCACCGCAGACGTTGAGCGCCATCCTGTTCGACAATGTCGACCATGGTACCCTGCTGCTCACCAGCGATGGTTCCTTCCTCTACCAGCCAGCTAAGGATTTCAGTGGAGAAGACATTTTTAAGTACCGCGTCTATGACGGAGAGGATTATTCCCCGCTAGTTACTGTCAGGATAACGGTTCACCCGGTGAATGACAGCCCGATAGCGGCCAACGACGTCTACAGCACCGATGAGGACACGCCGTTAATGGTGGCTGCACCGGGCATCCTTGGCAATGATTCCGATCCGGACGGCGACATCCTTACCGCGGTGCTGGTCGGAGGTCCGACGATGGGAACGCTGGACCTCAAACCGGACGGCGCGTTCACCTACACCCCGCCGGACAATATCTTCGGCAGCGCCAGCTTCACCTATCTGGCGACGGATGGGATTTCCAACTCGAGCACCCAAACTGTGTTCATCACCATCGAACCTGTTGAAGATGCTCCGGTGTTAGCGCCAATCGGTCCAAAAACCGCCGCCGAAGGCGTCCTGCTCACCTTCACGGTCAGCGCCACCGACGCAGACCCCGGTACAACCCTGACCTTCAGCCTCGAGGATGGGACCGCGGGTAAAGTTCCGGCAGGCGCACAGATCGACCCGGCAACCGGTGTGTTTTCCTGGACGCCGGACGAGACGCAAGGGGGCGCGGACTACACCTTTGATGTGTGCGTCTCCGATGGAGTCCTGTCAGACTGCGAGACGATCACGGTTACTGTCGCTAGGTATAACACCGCTCCAATGATTACCGGCCAGAAGGCGCTGACCACCCCGGAAGATACCCAGTTGGAGATTCTGATCAGCGACCTGACGATCGTTGACCCGGATGACACGGAATTCACCCTGGTTATCCTGCCTGGAGATCATTACACCTTCTCCGGTGCGAAGATCACCCCTGCGCAAAATTTTGTCGGCACGTTGACGGTGAATGTGAAAGTCAATGACGGCGAATTCGATAGTCCAGTCTACCCGCTGGTCGTCGAGGTGACGCCGGTCAACGACGCGCCGGTGGCGTTCGACCAGTCAGTCAGCACTGGTTATGAAACCCCGGCGGCCATCACCCTGACGATGACCGATGTTGATGGTGACAATGTCACCTGGGTGGTCCTGACCCAGTCATCACACGGCGTGTTATCAGGCACAGCGCCAAATCTGACCTATACACCCGCGCGAGGATTTACCGGAAGCGACAGCTTCACGTTCAAGGTAAACGACGGCAGCGTAGACTCGAACATCGCGACGGTCACCATCACAGTAGGTCCACCTCCGCAAGTTTACATCTACTTGCCGATAATCCATAAGTAAGCATAAAAGGTGCTTTGTAATTAACAACTGGCTGCCACACAAGGCAGCCAGTTGTTTTGATCCTGTGACCAACCGATTTATATCGCTAGGCGGGGGAATCAACTGTACGTACCAGGGATAAATCACAGACGCTCCTGGACGGGAAGCCTGCCGCTCTAAATCAGGGTTTTCACGGTCCCCGCGGGTGGCCTTTCGCATCCGAAGTACCCTGAAATTTCCCCGCCAGGCCCGGAAAAATTGGCGGCGTGGTTTTGCAGCCCGCGCGGACCATGGTCGTGCTGTCGGACCGCCGTGCGCTCTGCGTTCGTGCGCAAAGACCACCGAATGCGGTCCTGGCCCTCAATCCACGCTGTAGCGCAGCACGCGCGGCGTGTTGGTCACCACGAACAACTCGCCCTGCGGCCCAAAGGCCAGCCCAAAGGCCGCGCCCGGCACGCTGATCCTGCGCACGAAGCGCCCGTCGTTTTCGAACACCTGGATGCCGTTGAAATCGCTCACGTAAACGCGTCCCCGCCCGTCCACGGCGATGGCGCGCGGCGCGCGAAGCTGGCCTCTTTCCTCGCCGGCGCTGCCCCAGCGCGAGTTGTAGCGCCCGTCCGGCCCGAATTTGAACACCGCGCTGTTGAAATCTCCCAGCACGTAGATGTTGCCCAGCCCGTCAGACGCGGTGTGGGCGCTCAACTCCGAGTCACCCGAGATGCCGCTGACGCTGTCCTCGATCACCCATTCGATCTCCAGATTCGGGTTGATGCGCACCAGCGTGTCCCCGCCGGCGATGGCCAGCAGGCCGCCGTCGGCCGTCACCGATACATCGTCGTAGCGGTCGAAAAAGACGTCCGGGCGCGGCAGCCTGCCCATCAGCCGCCCGCTGGCGCCTTCGAAAATATGGATATCGCCGTCATAGACGGCGAACAGCCTGCCGCTGCGGTCGGCCGCCAGCGCCCCAAAGATGGTGCGCTCGCCCACGTTCCACAGCCGGTCGAAATTGCCCTCGGCGTCGAAGCGCTGGATGCGCCCGCTGCGGAAGTCGCCCACGTAGATGAATCCCTGCCCGTCCACCGCCACCGTGCGCGGATCCTCGAACAGCCCCGCGCCGCTGCCCTGGCCGCCGAAGCTCAGCGTCACCTGGTTGGCGGCAAAGGGGTTGATGCGCAGCCAGGTCTCCTCCAGCGGGCCGCCCGGCTGCGCCAGCCCAAACAGGATCATGACAATCACAAAGACCAGCGTGAGGGCGATGCCGGCCACAGCCGCGCAGCCGATCCCGCCGCTGACCGCCGCTGCCGTTTTTATGGCGCTGCGCTGTTCGACCGACCAGGACGACCCGCCGCCCATGCTGGGGGCGCCCGCGTTCAGAATCGAGATACCTTTTTGGATGGCCTCCACGGCTGCGCTCGCTTCGGCCGCTCCCAGGTCGAAGAGCTCGCGGTAGAGGCGCTCGGCTTCCTGGCGCTGGCCGGCCTGCAGCAGCCGCAGGATATCGTCCATCTCCTGCCCCGCCGCCAGCGTGACGGCCGGTGGGCTTTCGACCGCGATATTGTAAAGCGTCACCATCTCACCGCGCTCGATCTGCTCCACGGCGTCCCTGGCCTCTTTCAGGGGCGTCTTGAATTGCTTTTGGAAGAGCTGGATGGCCTGGATCTTGTTTCCCGCGCGCGCCAGGCGCACGATCTCGCGCATACCGGCCGCCAGATCGGGGATGGAGGCCAGTGTCTCGGCCGGGGAGAGCGCATCCGCGCTGGCAGCCGAACGGCGCATCTCGGCCGGCACAATCACCGAGGTCTGGCAGAAGGCGCAGCGAATGGTCGGGTCGCTGCCGCCGTGGTAATCGAGCGGCGCGCCGCAGTTCGGGCAGTGAAAGGATTGTGTCACGCGGTTTCTCCCCTTGTTATGGCGATCAGGCGAATATGTTGATAAATTTTATCTTAATTAATCCGCGCATGCAAACTAGCGCGGTCAGATTCAGCCCATCCCGACCCGCTGCACCCATCCGTGTCCCACAGGCGCGCTGCCGCACTTTTTTAGTGTGCCGCCTGCTGCTCGCTGCGACTGGCTCGGCGCGTGCGGGTTAAGCCGTGCGCAGCCGTCGCTGTCAGGGTTGCCGCGCCTGGCTGTCAGTGAATCAGGTTTAATGCACGGATTCGGGACCTGTTCGTGGACGGCTGAGAATCCCCCTTCCCAAAGTGGGAAGGGGGTCAGGGGGTTAGGTTTTCAGCGCTGCGACCGGCATGGCGGCCGCTCACACGCCACACTCAAAATGACTCCCTGTGCCCTTAGTGTCCTCTGTGGTTAATCCTGCTCCCACTATTCAGGCCCTTGCGGGTAAAATAGGGAGATCCACGCACGGAAATCAACAGGATACAGGGAAGGGTTATGACCTGGTACATCGCATGGGTGACGGCCAATCCGCTGCTTTCCGCAGCCATCCAGTTCGCCATCCTTGGCACGCTCGGCGAGGTCATCTCGTTCAGCCTGCAGCAGAAGCGCGCGGCCGCCCCGTGCACCTGGCTGCAGTTGGGCGGCAAGGTGCTCGCCTGGGCGCTGCTCGGCATCATCATCAAGTACGGCTTTACCGGCATGCGCGGCTTCACCCAGGCGCTGCTCGACCATCACCTGCTGCCGCAGGTCTTTGCCAGCGGTCTGGGCTGGGCTTTTGCCGTCAGTGTGCTCACCAACACCTTCTTCGGACCGCAGATGATGGCTTTCCACCGCATCGAGGACAACCTCATCCTGGGGCAGAAGGGCTTTCAAGGCATCACGCGCGCCTGGGCCACGCTGGTGTGGTTTTGGATACCGGCGCACACCATCACCTTTGCGCTGCCGGTCGATTACCAGATTGGGCTGGCGGCGGCCTGGTCGCTGGTGTTGGGCATGATCATGGGCTTCAGCAAGCAGAAAGCCGCCCCCGCCGCATCCTCCTGACGGCTGCCCATGCTGATCAGGGAAGCCGGTCAGTCCGCCCTGGCTGCTTATTCCTCCGCCAGCAGGGCTTCGACCGCCTTCAGCTCCTCCTGGGTGAGCGTCCACTCCGCGCCTTTCAGGTTGGCCTGCACATGCTCCAGGCTGGTGGCTCCCGCGATCACCGAGCAGACCGCCGGCTGCGCCAGCAGCCAGCCTATGGCCAGCTCGTTCAGGGCGTGGCCGCGCTCGCGCGCGAAGGCTTCCAGGCGTTCAAGGTGGTCGAACAGCGCGTCTGAAATCATGCCCTGCATGTAGGGCGACGACTCGCCGCGCGAGCCCGGCGGAGGCGGTTCACCGCGCCGGTACTTACCGGTCAAAAAGCCGCCCGCCAGCGGGAAGTAGGGCACAAACCCGCAGCCGTGCGCGCGGCAGTACGGCAGCACCTCGCGCTCGACACCGCGCCGCAGCAGGCTGTACTCCGACTGGATCACGCTGAAAGCCGTCCAGCCCTTCACCTCAGCCAGCAGGTTGGCATGCGCCAGCTGCCAGGAGGCATAGTCGGAGCAGCCCAGATAGCGCACTTTGCCGGAGCGCAGCAGGTCATCCAATGCGCGCAGCGATTCCTCAATCGGTGTGCTGTCATCCCAGCGGTGCAGGTAGTACAGGTCAATGTAATCCGTCTGCAGGCGCCGCAGGCTGGCTTCGATGCCGTCCATGATATGCAGGCGCGAGGCGCCGCGGTCATTCGGTCCTTCGCCAACCTTCCAGAAGACCTTCGTGGCGATGAAAAAGCGGTCGCGCCGCCCCTTTAGCGCGCTTCCGATGGTTTCCTCCGAGCGCCCGCCGGTGTAGACGTCGGCGCTGTCCAGGTGGTTGATGCCGTGTTCCTGCGCAAAAGCGATGATCCGGTCAACCTCAGCCTGCGGTACTCTGTCGTTGCCGAAGCGGTTGGTGCCGATACCGATGGCGGAAACACGCGCTCCTGATTTCCCCAGTTGGCGGTATTCCATGAGCTTACTCCTTCAAATAAAGTGGTTTACATTGTAATAAAAAATGCCGCCGGGCGCAAAATGACGACGGTTTGCCGCCCTTCATGGATCCGCCGTATCTTTTTTGGCCAAATGGCGTCATAATAATCACAGTATGGCAACCGTCCGTGAACAGGATTTACTGGAACGCGCGCGTGGATTTGACCTGGACGCCCTGGCTGAGATCTATGATCACTACAGCCCGAAGCTGTATGCCTATGCTGTGCGGATGTTAGGGGATGAGGACCTGGCGGAGGACTGCGTGGCTGAATCATTTTCGCGCTTTTTAAGCGCACTGCGCTCAGGCGGCGGGCCACATGACTTTCTGCAAGCCTACCTCTACCGCGTGGCGCACAACTGGATCACCGACCGCTACCGGCGTGAGCCGCCAGCTCCGTTGGAGTTGAAAGACAATGTTTTCTCAGGTGACCTGAATCCGCCTGACGCGGGGTTGGAAGATAAGCTGCGCCAGGAACAGGTACGGCGCGCGCTGCGAGTGCTGACCCCTGAGCAGCGTCAGGTGCTCATGCTCAAATATGTGCAGGGCTGCTCCAACGAAGAGGTGGCTGCCGCGCTGCAAAAACCGCTCGGAGCGGTCAAATCCCTGCAGCACCGCGGGCTGGCGGCGCTGCGCCGGTTGTTGCAGGGCGAAGAAGGGAACAAGAATGAAGTCTGAAGACGAACTGGATCAGGGTATAACGGATTGGCTGTCAGCCATGCAGGAGGTCCCGCCCAGGCGGGCTGAAAGGGCGGCTGCCGGCAAGGTCGCTTTTCTGCAACAAGCGCAGGCGCTAAAACCAGCCGTATCTGGGCAGAAGAAAATGCGTCTTAATGGGTGGATTGCCTCACTGCAATCCTTTATCTCGCGAAAAAAGGAGCAATCTCCCATGTTCGGTACACTGGCAACAATCGTGCTTATCGTTTCACTGTTGTTGGGGGGCGGTGGTGTGACCGTGGCGGCAGCGCAGGCAGCCCTGCCCGATCAGCCTCTCTATGCGGTCAAAACCTGGACAGAAGAAGCGCGCCTTGGGTTGACCGGCGATCCACAGGCGGAATGGCAACTGGCCTTGCGGTTTGCGGAACGGCGCATGCTCGAACTTCAGCGCATGCTTGAAGGGGAACGGCCTGTACCAGAGACGCTGCCTGCGCGCTACCAGCAGCAAATTGAGCGCGCCATCCGCGCGGCGCTGGGTCTGCCGCAAGAACAGGCGCAGGCGGCCATGCAGCAGATTCGCGACCGGCTGCGGCTGCAGGAGCAAACCATGGCGCAGCTGCACGCTCAGGCAGGCGCACCTGCAGAACCGGTATTGCTGCGTTCAATGCAGATGATCCAGGCGCGCATGCAGTGGCTGGAAGAAGGGCTGCAGCAGCCGCGCCAGTGGCAGGAGCACTTCCGGTTGAATTATCCGCATGAGGAACCCCCGCCCGCCGGGAAGCAAACCCAGCAGAATCAGGGAGAAGCGGGTAAATACGGACCAGGTGACGGCGAGTGTCTGGAGTGCACGCCGGCAGGAACAGGACAGGGCAGCAACCCCTGGACAACCGGGACGCCCACCCCTGGATCTGGTTACGGGCAGGGCAACGGCGGCAATCCGTGGACCAGCGTTACGCCCACTCCCGGCGCGGGCTACGGGGACGGTCAGGGCGGCAACCCATGGACAGCCGACACCCCGACACCAGGCAGCGGTTATGGACCGGGTGACGGGCCCAAAGAGACCTGTCCGCCTGCGGGCTGCGGCGCAGGCGAGCCAACCCAGGCTGGAGCCGGGAACGGTAACGGCAAAGGAAATTAACCCAATTAATTGATTCGGAACTGCATAAAAGTTTTCTCCAGCAGCCAGGTTTTGATAACCTGGCTGCGAATTGTTTACAGGCGATTGGTGTTAAATGACATGTATCCCGTTGTAACGGAATAAACTATTCATGGGTAATTACGATCAGGATTATCTATAAAGATTGTACAAAAACAGGGCTGAGGGCTGAAAAATGTACGCAAATTAGGCATAATTTTCTTGCGAGCGGTCCATGAGCCAATACATCTATACCTGGGAAAAAACATTAAACGAGCTGGCTTTTGAAGCACTGGAACTGCACCGCCAGGAAGCCAGGGTCGACCCTGTCAGCCGGGCTCGTCTTGAACAGGCCTACATTGGCTGCGCAAAGATGACGGCTGATTATTCACGCACCTTTTACCTGGCTTCAGCCCTGCTGCCGGTAAAAAAAAGGCGCGCGGTGCGGGCTTTGTACGCTTTTTGCCGGGTCAGTGACGACCTGGTCGACCGCGCCCAGGCCGACCCGAGCGCAAAGCTGGTAGAATGGCGCCAGCGCGCCGTTATGGGCAAAGGCGAACGGCAGGACGCGGTTACGCTGGCCTGGGCGGACGCGCGGCGTGAATTTAACATTCCCTGGCGCTACGCGGAACAATTGATCCAGGGGGTGGCGCGGGACCTGCACCAGAAACGCTACGCCAGTTTTCACGAGCTGGCAGAATACTGTTACGGCGTGGCCTGTACGGTGGGTCTCATGTCGATGCACATTGTCGGGTACCGGGGGCGCGAGGCCTTCCCGTATGCCATCCGCCTGGGCGTGGCTTTGCAATTAACCAATATCCTGCGAGACGTGGGTGAAGACTGGCGTTCAGGGCGAGTCTACCTGCCGCAGGAAGATATGGATAGGTTCGGTTTATCCGAAGCCGACATTGCGGCCGGGCAGGTGACCGATAAATGGCGCGCTTTTATGCGCTTCCAGATCGAGCGCAACCGCAGGCTGTATGCCGAAGCCATGCCGGGAATCGCCATGCTGGACAGGGACGGCCGTTTCGCCATCGCAGCGGCAGCTGAGCTTTACCGGGCTATCCTGGATGAGATCGAAGCCAATGATTATGATGTGTTCCACCGGCGCGCGACTGTGAGCAAAGTAAAGAAACTGGGACTGCTGCCAGGCATCTGGCTGCGAACTATGACAGGCGGCTTCAGTCAACCCGCGGTTGCATCCGGTGTTGAGGTTAAAGGCGGATAAGTATATTGTCCCTTAATTGATTAGGTTAAGCGATTCTCAGCCGTCCATATAAAAAAAGACCGCCGCCAGGCGGTCTTGTTAATATTTTTAGTAAAACTCAGCCCTTCAGTGCGCCAGCCATCAGGCCGCGCAGGAAGTAGCGGCCCAGGAAGACGTAGACCAGCAGGGTCGGCAGGGCAGCGAGGAAGGAGCCGGCCATTTTTTATTAATCACAGCGGGTTCGACTATATCACGCACTTCTTCGATCAAGTCGCTGACCCGCAGGCGCTCCTTAAAGAGAGTTATTTGCTGGGCGTCAATCTTCCCCATTTCGAGGATATCGTTGATCAGGGCGAGCAAGTGGTTGCTGCTGCGGTAGACCTCCTTGATGTCATCATATAAACCTGGCGGCCAGCGTTTGAGCGGCGCGTAGGTTTCAGGTGAATTAACCATCAGGTCGCTGAAGCCGATGATGAAATTCAAAGGGCTGCGCAGTTCGTGGCTGACCGCCAGGGCGAAGCGGTCGCGATCGATGCGCGCTTCTTCCGCCCGGGCGCGCGCAATGGTCAGCATTTTATTCAGGCGGTCGAGCTGGTAATTGGATTTGCTCTGTTCCTTGAGCAGCACGCTGATTTCTGCCCGGTGGCGGCGGGTTTCCTCGAGTCGTTTGAGGGCTTCATAATAATGGTAGTTGGCGGTCTCGTTGGCCGAGATCAGGTTATCAGAGAGCGCCCAACCGAAGATCCCGCCAGCCAAGGTGGCGATCAGCAGCACCAGGCGGTACTGGTTGTCGACAGGCTGCTGGAAGGGGATGTGTGGTAAGAAAAAGATGAAAACCAGCAGGATGCCCGCGATGATTAATGTCCCGCGCACGCCCAGCATGACTTCCGCCATCATGGGAAAGACCGCGAAGAGCAGCAGGATCTCGGGCGCGGGGAAAAGGTGGTAGGCGGTTAGCACGGCTGCCGACAGGCCGGTAAACCACAATCCCTTTCCAAGCGTTTGGTTGCGGGGCAGGATGCGCAGCGAAAGAATCAGCGTGGCCAGCATGATCAGGGTCACCAGCCACAACCTGGGGGAGAAAATGTCCGTCCAAAACAGGGTGGCGATAAAGTGAACCCCCAGGTAAATCGCCGCTGAGGTGATGATGATCTTGCGCGAGGTGGAAAGCAGCATCTCCTCGGTTTCTGACCGCGGCCGGGAAAGGAACTTGAACAGCTTCATGGGCTGATACTCTTCATACAGGGCAATTTCAGGGTGCGCTCGCAGGGCGGCGTTATACCCCTTTAAAACAGGTTGGTGAATAAAAAACTAAAAACCGTTCTTGCGGATCACGTCTCGAAACCACAGGGCGCTGTCCTTGGGGATGCGCGCGCCGCTGCGGTAATCGACATACACAATGCCAAACCGTTGACTGTAGCCAAATGCCCATTCGAAATTGTCCAGCAGCGACCACACAAAATAACCCGCCAGCGGGACGCCTGCCTGGATCGCGCGGTGGGCAGCTTCAAAATGAGCCTTCAGGTAGGCGATGCGGCGGTCATCGTGGATACGTCCGCTGGAATCCGGACCGTCGGAATAACTGGCGCCGTTCTCGGAAACATATAATTTGGGCGGGCGGTAGGTCAGCCACACCTGAAGCAGCAGGTTGAACAATCCGGGCGGGTAGATTTCCCAGCCCATCTCCGTGTAGTTCTCAGGCGGGTTGGGCATGGGTTTGGGCTGCCCGGGTTCACCGTTAACCCGCACCGGCAGGACCGCTCGGCGGTAGTAGTTCAGGCCGAGGAAATCCAGCGGGGTGGCGATGGTTTCCATATCGCCATCCTGTACGAAGGTCAGGCCCTCGCCTGGGAGGTGGCCGCGCTGGATGTGCTCCTGCAGCGCATCGACCGGGTATCCACGCCCAAAGAGGGGATCCAGAAACCAGCGGTTATGATAACCGTCGAACCAGCGGTACTCGGCATAATCCTGCGGGTCTGTGGAGGCTGGTTCGGCAGGGATTGGATCGATGACAAACCCGACTTCGGCGCCGGGGGCATTGGCGCGCAGCGCCTGCACGGCCAGACCGTGGGAAAGAAGCAGGTGGTGCGCCGCCTGCAAAGCCTGGCGGGGGTCTTTCAAGCCGGGAGCGTGATATCCAATAGCGTATCCCAGCAGGCTGGCGCAGGTGATCTCGTTGTGCGTGACCCAGTTTTTAACCCGGTCGCCCAGGCGCTGGCTGAGGACATAGGCATAATCAGCGAAGGCGTAGGCGCAATCACGCTGCGGCCAGCCGCCCTGATCCTGAAGCGCTTGCGGCAGGTCCCAATGGAAAAGGTTCAAGAAAGGCAGGATATTGGCTTCAAGCAGCGCATCCACCAAACGCTCATAAAAATCTAAACCAACCTGGTTGACTTGCCCGCGGCCTGAGGGGAAAATGCGCGTCCAGGCGGTGGAAAAGCGGTAAGCCTTGAGCCCCAGGGTCTGCATGAGGCGCACATCCTCAGGCCAGCGGTGGTAATGGTCTGTGGCAACATCGCCGTTGTCATTGTTGAGGACGTTTCCGGGTGTGTGTGAAAAGCGGTCCCAGATCGATTCGCCCTTGCCGTCTTCGTTCCAGGCGCCTTCGATCTGGTAAGCGGAGGTGGCTGCACCCCACAAAAAATTGGTTGGGAATGATAATCGAGTCACGGTTGATTGCTCCTTGGCATCATTTTACCCTGAGAGCCCTATTTTTATGGCCAATACCCGTGGTGGGGTGAAAATTATTATTATTTTTTTATAATTGGGGCCGAATGTAAATAATAATGACAAATAAGATATAATAAATGCATAATAATCTGACCTTACCCCTATGCGGCGGTTTTCGGACTGCCGTCACTCTTTCAAGCGGGTGGTTGTGAATGGCAAAGCCAGTTGTATTGATCGTCGACGATGAACCTCAGGTGCTGAATGCGGTTGAGCGGGATTTAAAAAATCATTTCAAGGGGGAATATAGAATTATTAAGGCATCCTCGGGGCAGGACGCGCTGACGGCCGTGCAGCAGTTGGCGCAGCGGTCCACCCCGTTGGCCTTGTTTCTGGTGGATCAGCGCATGCCCGGCATGAGCGGGACCGAATTTTTACGCGAAGCCATGCCGCTCTTCCCCGAAGCTCGCAAAGTTCTGTTGACCGCTTACGCAGACACCAATGCTGCCATCACCAGCATTAACCAAATCGGGTTGGACTACTATCTGATGAAACCCTGGGACCCGCCAGAAGTCAACCTGTATCCGGTGCTGGATGACTTGCTGACCGACTGGAAGGCGACAGTCACCCTGCCTTACGACGGTATTCGTGTGGCGGGCACATTGTGGTCGGCAGCCAGTCACGATGTAAAAGATTTCCTGTCGCGCAACCAGATCCCTTATCAGTGGCTGGATATTGAGAAGGACGTGCAGGCGCGCCTGCTGGTGGAAAAAAGTCACCCGGGCGACCACCGCCTGCCGGTTGTCTTTTTCCCAGACGGGAAAACCCTCATACAGCCCGTTATTCGCGAACTGGCTGAGAAGATCGGGCTGCAAACGCGTCCGGAGCAGCCGTTCTACGATTTCTGCATTATTGGCGGCGGACCGGCCGGCCTGGCAGCCGCCGTTTACGGCGCCTCTGAAGGCTTGCGTACGGTGATGATCGAGTGTCATGCCCCAGGCGGCCAGGCTGGCACAAGTTCGCGCATTGAGAACTACCTGGGTTTTCCCAAAGGGTTGAGCGGCGCGGACCTGGCGCGCCGTGCCGTGGCGCAGGCGCGCCGCTTCGGGGTGGAAATCATCAACGCGGAAGAGGTAACCGCTATCCGCGCCAAGGACCCTTACCGTTATGCGCGCTTATCCAGCGGTGAGGAGATCGCCTGCCAGGCGATGCTAATCGCCAGCGGGGTATCCGTGCGTCGCTTGAAAGCGCCCGGCGTGGAGGAGCTGACCGGTGCAGGCGTGTATTACGGCGCCGCTTTGACCGAGGCGGCCCACTACCGCGATCAGGACGTCTTTATCGTGGGCGGAGCCAATTCTGCCGGCCAGGCAGCGGTATTTTTCTCGCGATACGCGCAGACGGTCAATATGCTTGTGCGCTCCGATTCTCTCAAAGGCGGCATGTCGCACTACCTGATCGAACAGATCCACGCCATCCCCAACATCAAAGTGATGGCGAACACCGAAGTTGTGGAAGCCAGGGGAAACGGCAGGCTGGAATCCCTCAGCCTGATGAACCGCGTCAGCGGCGAGACACGCGAGGTCTCAGCCGCAGCCATGTTTATCTTCATCGGCGCGGTACCACACACCGAGATGGTTGGCGACCTGGTGGAACGGGATTCAGCGGGTTTCATCCTGACCGGGCCGGATTTACTGCGCGATGGGAAACGACCGGCCGGCTGGACCCTCAAGCGCGATCCATTCCTGCTGGAAACCAGTTGCCCGGGTGTTTTCGCTGCTGGGGATGTGCGCCACGGATCGATCAAGCGGGTGGCTTCAGCGGTTGGCGAAGGCTCGGTCACGGTCGCGCAGGTTCACCAGTACCTGAAAACGGTATAAACCATGCCTGATAGTTATGATTTTTTACGTCAGGTACCCCTGTTTGCGGATTTGCCCCAGGATGACCTGCAGCAGATCTGTGGGCAATTGGAGCGGGTCAGGATAAAGAGCGGCGATGTGCTGTTTGAAGAAGGCAGCCTCGGGCAGCATGCTTATATTATTAAGGAAGGCCAATTGGAGGTGTATAAAACCTCGAATGGACGCAGCGTCCAACTGGCTGTGCGCGGTCCGGGTGAAGTTATTGGTGAAATTTCCTTCCTGGAATCAGATGTGCGCACGGCCAGCGTGCGCGCCTTAAGCGATGTCGAATTGCTGTGCATCGGGCACGATAAGCTCGAGCTCCTGCTCAATAGCAGCCCGACAGCGGCGCGAACCATGCTGCAGACCGTAATCGGTCGTCTGCGTTCGACCGAGCTGCTGCTGCGCCAGAGCGAAAAAATGGCCCAGTTGGGGACATTGATGGCGGGCATCGCCCACGAACTGAACAATCCGGCGGCCGCTGTCAGACGCGGGGCTGACCAGATGAAGGCCGCGCTGGTTGATTTCTACCAGTGCGAATCCAGGCTGCACGCGCTTGGGCTTTCAACAGCCGCCATGCAAAAACTGGAAGATCTGGAAGAAAAAATCCGCCTGCAGGCGCAGAAAGCCAGCCGGCTGGATGCGCTCTCGCGGGCAGACCGCGAGGAAGCCTTTGAGGAGTGGTTTGCGCAAAAGGGGCTGGACGATAGCTGGGAGTTGGCCGCTCAACTGGTCGAGCTAGGTTTTGCGCCCAACACACTCGAACCCCTGGCTGTGGACTTCACCAGCGAGCAGCTTCCCGTTTTGCTGCATTGGATGGCAGCCGCCTACAATGTCAATAATCTGCTGGAAGAAATTGGCAATGGCGCTGCGCGCATGTCGGAAATTATCTCAGCCTTAAAGACCTATGTCTATCTCGATCAGGCCCCCATGCAGGAAGTGGACCTGCACGAAGGGCTTGAGAACACCCTGATTATCCTGCGGCACAAGTTGAAAGACGGCATTCAGCTCGAGCGTTTTTATGGTGAGGATGTTCCACGCATCCAGGCCTACGGCAGTGAGTTGAACCAGGTGTGGACCAACATCATCGACAATGCCATCGACGCGATGGACGGGCATGGACGTCTACAAATCCGCACCCAGAAAAAAGATGACTGGGTTGTGGTTGAGATCGAAAATGAGGGTCCTGAGATCCCGGCGGATGTGCGCGAACGCCTGTTCACGCCCTTCTTCACCACCAAGGCGATTGGCAAGGGGACCGGACTGGGACTGAGCATTTCCTATAATATTGTCCATAAACACGGCGGGGATATAAAGGTGAAATCGCAGGCTGGGAAAACCTGTTTCGAAGTCTGGCTGCCAGCTAACTCGACAGATCAACAGGAGTGATGGCGCGGTGAAACCCTGGAGCGCGCGAGCCATTGAGCTGCTGATAAATATCGGGTATGACGCGGCAGAAGGGGAAGAAGAGCGATTCAAGAAACGCCTGTTTGTCGTAGGGGTTTTTCTGATCATGCCCGCCTCGGCGGTCTGGGCCAGCCTGTTTTTCTACTACCAGCAACCGCTGGCGGGTTGGATTTCCTGCGTATACGCGCTGTTCTGCCTCGTGACTCTTACCCTCGTGCATCTCACCAAAAGATACCGCCTGGTCCTGTACGGTCACCTAACGATCGGTCTGCTTGCGCCAGTCTCGCAAACCATCCTGCTGGGTGGATTCCTGGCTTCCGGGGGGCAGGTGCTGTGGTCATTGATGAGTCCTCTGGCAGCGCTGTTTTACCTGGGCATACGCCAGGCGCTGCCCTGGTGGGGGGCTTACCTGTTCCTGATGATCGCGGCTGGTCTGATACAAGGTTTCTTTCCAGTCAGCCGCAACTTACCATCCGGATACGGGGTAGCTATGTTTGTGATGAATTTGGGAGTTGTATCAGGCATCGTGCTGGTGGCTTTAAATTATTTCATTCGCCAGCGCGAGGAAGCTTACCGCCTGCTGCGCATCGAGCAGGAGAAGGCGGAAGGGCTGCTGTTAAACATCCTGCCTAAGGAAATCGCTGCCATTCTGAAGAATGAGTCGCGCACCATCGCTGACCAGTTCGACGGCGCGAGCATCCTGTTCGCTGACCTGGTTGGGTTCACCCAGCTCAGTACCAAACTTGCGCCGGTCGAAATGGTCAACCTGCTCAACCAGGTGTTTTCCCACTTTGATACCCTGATCGAGCGCTACCAGGTCGAAAAGATCCGCACCATTGGGGACAATTACATGGTGGCAGCCGGTGTCCCGCGCGCGCGCCGCGACCACGCCGTCTGCCTGGCGGAGATCGCGCTGCAGATGCGCGATTACGTCGACAGCCTGCCGCCGGTACATGGTGAGCGTATTCAATTCCGCTTCGGAATAAATTCAGGTCCTGTGATTGGGGGCGTGATTGGGCGGCGCAAGTTTGTGTATGATGTCTGGGGCGATGCGGTCAATATTGCCAGCCGCATGGAATCTCAGGGGCTGGCCGGCAAGATCCAGGTCGCCCAGGCGACCTACGACCTGATCGCTGAAGATTTCATCTGCCTGCCGCGCGGGCAAATCGACATCAAAGGGCGTGGGGAGATGAAAACTTACGTTCTGATTGGAAAACGCCAGGAAGCGTACGTGGGATTCTTATGAAAATCGGTGCTTCGAGATGGTAAAACATAACCCAGAGAAGGCTGGACCAGTACAGACAGGAGACGACCGCCTGAATGCATTGACGCGTTGGGTCAGCATTCTGATCACCCCCTTTTTAGTGGGAGCTTTCATCATCCTGTATTTCTTCCCGACGCGAACAGCGGACCTGTTCGCCTGGCCGATCAATCCACCTATGAGCGCGCTGTTTATCGGGGCGGGGTTCGGCACTGGAGCAGCGTTCTTCGTGCGCGCCCTGGCGGAGCGGCGCTGGCACGCTGCCGCGCCTGGGTTTTTACCGGTGGCTGCTTTCGCGCTGTTGATGGCGCTCACCACGGTGCTGCACTGGGACAGGTTCAGCCATGCACACCCGGCTTTTATTGCCTGGGCGGTGATCTACGCCGCGACGCCCATCCTGGTGCCGTTGGTTTGGCTGCATAACCGCCGCGCGGATCCTGGCGATTCCAAAGAAGAGAAATCAAACCTTCCGCGGTCTGTGAGACTGGGGCTGGGACTTTTCGGCGCAGCCATCCTGGTTGTTGGGTTGTGTCTGTTCATCAACCCGCAGACGATGATGGCTTTTTGGCCGTGGGCGCTGACGCCTCTCACGGCGCGAGCCACCATCAGTTTCATCATCCTGGCGGCGGGCAGCGAAATCATGCTGGCGCGAGAGCGGCGTTGGAGCGCTTACCGCCTGGTGATTCAGGGGCAGGTGATCGGTCTGGGGTTAACCTTGCTGGCGGTGCCAAGGGCTGTGCGGGATTTTTCCAACGGGGCAGCGGGCGCCTGGACATTCAGCGTTGTGGTGGCTTTATTGCTGCTGGTGAACCTGATTCTTTACATTATCATGGAGGCACGCGCCCGCCGGGGATGATCCTGTTGAGAGCCAAGCGCGCCGCGAGGTTTACGGCAGCCTCACGAATCCAACTTAAGCCGGGCAAGCTCATTGCGATGAAATCAAGGGGAGGAAAGTGTAGCGCTGCTGCAGAAACCAGCGGCTGGTCGCATCGCTCGTAAAAAAATCCAGCAGCAGCCTGGCGACTTTCAGCCGGCCGGCATCGCTGGGGTGAGTGCAGTCCCTGACCAGGTCCTCAGGCAGCCAGAAAAACCCGTCAGCGCGCGGGTTCAGGCCGTCGGCCCACAGGTAAGGTCCCCAGGCGAGGTAAGGCGCCAGCACCTCCCCGCGCCCCGGATCAAAGTTCAGTTGCGGGTCACCATTAATCTGGTCCTGGATCAGCCATTTGACCGCGAAACCAGTCTCAAAGGCGGCCGGTTCGGGGCTGAGACCGTTCCAGTACGTGTAAGAGCGCGTGCGGCTGGACAGGTAGACCAGCATGAGATTGGGGTAACGTTCCTTCAGGGTATGGAGAATGGATATGAGGTCCTGCTTCAATTCCAGCGCTTTAGCCGGGAAAGCGCCGCCGCCTGTGCGGGTCAGCTTGACCCAGGCTGTCTGGACCTGGGCGGGTTCCAGACCGGCAGTTTCCAGGCGCGCGGCCAAAACTTCCCAGGCCTGCGACTGCGCATCCGCCCACACATCGGCGGTTTGGCCGGCCTGCGCGCCATTGACCAGGCGCAAACGCGGGTTGATGCCGGGATCAATGGATGCCAGGGTTTGGAAGGTCTGGAACTCCATGGCGGTATTCGACATGCCGATGGAAATCAGCCCGATCAGGCCGTCCCGCGGGTCGGGCAAGCCGTCCGCGTTGACGGGCTGGATCAAAGCTGCTGCGCGTTGACCATCCGCCTGGTGGGCGGGCGGCGGCGCGTTCGAGCCGCCCGGGTAGAGCCCGCCGTAAGCGCCAGTGGGCTGTCCGTCCATGCGGATGTATTCAACGCCAGCGAGTTCCATCAGGGACGGTGAAACGCTTTCAAATTCCATCTGGCAGGTGTCCTCCAGCGTTCCGTTGTCCGTAATGGAGACTGCCTGCGCTGCGGAGGCGGGGGCAGCCAACAGAGCAGCGCAAAAAGACACCATAAAAGCTGTAATGCCGGTAACCAGGCGGATGGCGGTTTTCTTCTTATGCATCACAGCAGGGTATTCCGTTCGGGTGCGGCGATCCCAGGAAACCAGTAGGGCGCGCGCTCTACTTTAAGCGCTCCGCGAAGACCTTGCGGAATTTGCTGACCTTTGGATCAATCACAATGCGGCAGTAGCCAGCGTAGGGATTTTTTTCGAAGTATTCCTGATGGTACTCCTCAGCCGGATAAAAAACTTCGAATGGCACCACCTCGGTGACGATGGGTGTTTTCCAGATGCCAGCGGAATTCAAAGCAGCGATATGCCTTTCCGCGGCATCGCGCTGCTGATCGTTGTGATAAAGGATGATGGAACGGTATTGCGGACCGATGTCCGCTCCCTGGCGGTTGCGGGTGGTGGGGTCGTGTATGCTGAAAAAGACTTCCAGCAGTTCGTCCACGGAGATGACCCCGGGATCAAAGGTGACCTGGACCACCTCGGCGTGGCCGGTGGTGGCGCTGCAGACCTGCTCGTAAGTGGGGTTTTTGAGGTGCCCGCCAGAATAGCCGACAACGGCATCCTCAACGCCGCGTAAAGCAGCAAAGATTGGCTCCAGGCACCAGAAACAGCCGCCGCCCAGGGTGATGGTTTCACGTGCACCAGCAGATATCATGGTTTTCACTCCGCGGCTGCAGCCAGCTTAGCCAGGCCGGGGCGGTCAAACTGGCAAATGCAACCTTTATTATCCGAATTAGACTGTCAGAAGTATACTCCAAACCAGCGCGAATGGCGTTTATTTGTAGAAGTTGGGGCAGGGAAAGATCGCTCTCCGTGTACCAGCAGATGCTCGCGAGAAACGATCAGCGCGAACTCTGGATTTTGTTCGATAAGCGGATGGCGATAAATAACAGCGCGAACGCTATGGTGGATAACAGCAAAACCAGTTGATTGGCCTGCGCCTGATTATTGGCCTGAACGGCGTCATACAATGCCATCGAGAGGGTCTGGGTTTTGCCCGGAATGTTGCCCGCGACCATCAAGGTTGCCCCAAAATCCCCCAGGGCGCGCAGAAATCCCAATAAGCCGCCCGCGAGGATTCCTCTCCAGGCGATGCCAATATCAATCAGCCAGAATAATTGCCAGCGGTTACAGCCATCTACCCTGCCTGCGTCTTCGATTTCCGCGCTGACCTCCGACAGGCTGGTCCTCACCAGCTGCACCACCAGCGGGAGGGCAGCTACTGTTGCTGCCACCACTGCTCCTGGCCAGGAAAACACGATGCGAATACCGATCGAATCAAGGAGAGGACCGATGCCCTGGCGCCCAAAGAAAAGCAGCAAATAATAGCCCAGTACGGTTGGCGGGAGCACCAGCGCCAGAAGGGTCAATCCTTCCAGCAGCCAGTTCAGGCGGAACCTGGTCTTTGCCAGCGTCCAGGCGATACTGGTGCCAAAAATCAGCGCCAGAATGCCGGCCCAGGATGCTATCCAAAGGGATAATGGAAGCGGCGCCAGGGTCATTGTTGTCTTATTCCTGCGTCAGCAGGTGAATCTCGTCCGGCAGCAGGAATCCGTAACTCTGCATGATCGGTCGTCCAACTTCACCATTGATGAAAGCGATGAACTCGGCTGCCAGGGCGGGATTTTTACAATAAGTGGTAATCGCCAGCGCCTGATCTAACGGACTGTGTAACCTGTCATCAATCAAGGTCCAGGTGATTTCAGGTACTTCAGCCACCGATAAAGCGATAATCCCGGCTTCCGCATCACCGGTCTGGATAAATTGCAGGGTCTGGCGCACGTTTTCACCGTAAACCAATTTTGGCTGAATTTCCTCCCATAATCCGGCGGTCTGCAGCGCCTGCTTGGCTGCCAACCCATAGGGGGCATGTTCCGGATTGGCAATGGCTACTCGTTTAATTGGGTCAGACAGCAGGTCTTTGAGTTCTGTGACCGGTTCAGCCATATTTTTGTTGGCGGCAAGCACAATTCTTCCACGTGCATGTAGGGCCGCACTATCCGGGTCCACCAGGCCTTTTTCAATCAGCCGATCGATATAGGTGATATTGGCCGCGGCCATGATATCAAACGGCGCGCCATTTTCTATTTGCTGAACGAGTTGACCGGTGGAACCAAATACTAAAATGACTTTATGTCCGCTTCTTTGTTCATATAACTTGGCAATTTCGGTAAAGGCAAATTGAAGATCAGCGGCTGCGGCCACGGTAATTTCAACGGCCGAACCTGTGAGTGAAGGCGATGCGATCATCGCTGAAAAGGGCTGGCAGGCTGGCAGTATGATCATCAGCAGCAGGATGAAGGTATTTATTAGTAAGGAAGGTTTCATATCGTTTCGCCGCTTTCCCTGGTCAGTCCTCAACAGAAAGATAATATGTGCATGATTCAACCCATTCCAAAATCAGGGATAGCTGGCGGACTCTTAAATCAAGGCCCATGCGGTTAAATATACTTTTATACGTCATAATAGCCAATCTTGAGTTCAATGTCTCCAAATCACGGCGCAGAGAATCAGCCTGTTCCTGGATCAACTGCAGCGGCAGGTATTCGCTTAAGTTCCTGGAAAAATACAGGCGGGTGAGAAACTCCATGCGTATGGCTTTGGCACTCCCGCGCGTTGGCGTAAAAAGCCATTTTTCAAATTGATTTTTTCCTTCCTCCGTCAGGCTGAGCAGAGATCGATCAGGTCGTTTTTCCTGCGCTTCCAGGGTGGACTGGATGAGCCCATCGTTGGTGAGTTTTCGGATGATGTTATAAACCTGATTCTGGTGTATGCACCAGATTTCGCACAACTCGGTAGCGATAAATTTGTGCAGGTCGTACCCGTGCATGGGGCGGATATACAGGAATCCCAGCACAACGTATTGGGGAGAGGTGTCACGAACGGTAAGCGATGGTTTCACCATTTTTTACTCACAAAGTGAGTATATTATAAACGTTTTCGTGCCATATAGCGCAATTCTTGCCGCAGCACGTAACCTGGTTCTTCTCAAGCGGATTTTAGGCAGGCGTAAAAATTAATGGAACAAAACGGGTCTGATAACGTTTAATAGGGTGTGAAAATCGAACCATGCCTTGGAGACCCAAAGATGAAAAGTACATTCTTAATGATTTCGCTGCTAACAATATTGCTGCTGCCTGCCTGTTCGGTGATTGTTTCTTCTTCTGGGGACGCGCCGTCCCTGCCGCAGGAGACGCCCGAATGGTCTGATATGCCGGCGGTAGAATTGCCGCCGGTGAGCGTCGCGGATGAACCCTTGTTCACACTGGCGCTGGCGGCTGCTCTGGAAGAGCGGGATTTTGACCGCCTGCAGGGGCTGATGGGCAGCCGCTTTTCGTTGGCGTATATCGGCAGCGGCTTAATCGAGGTATCCAGTGAAGAAGCTCTCGTTCAAATGCGTCAAATCCATTTAGTTCCAGGATCTCAGCCGGCAGTGGATCTGGAGGCGGATCTGCTCCGCCTGTTTGACGGTGTCGATCCGCTGGGTGAGTTTGGCCCCACTGTCAGCCTGGTGCGGGGCGTGTATGTCAGCGGGTTGGGGAGCAGCGCTGCCGGCGAGGCGCTTGCGGTCATCGCACAAGATCCCGCCAGCGGAGCGCTATATTTCCACGGTCTGCTGCTGCCGCAGCTCGACCAGTTCTCGCAACCGGTTTACAGCGGGGTCGTCAATGAGGCTGGTTTTGCCCAGGCGTCCGTCAAGGTGGATACCCCCGTTCGCAGCGGCCCGGGTGAAGAATACCCGCAAGCCGGACTGGTGCGCGGCGGGGAGGTCGCCGAAGTGACCGGCATCAGCCCGGACGGGGACTGGGTGCGCATCTTTTGCACCAGCCTGCCTTCCAGGCAGTGCTGGCTGCCTGCCAGCTCCGATGTGATCGAGCGGCAGTAGAGTATCTCGGGGTTCAGCAGGGATGGATCCTTAATCCGTTCCTGCTGGCGATTTTCGATCCGCGCACACAGCGACAATACGCGGGGTGATCAGCGGCTTAAAAGGGCGGCGGCGCGTGAAGAGCAGCAGCGCCAAGCCGACGATACCGGTCTGAGCAGTGCGCTCGCGGATGGCCTGGGCGAGCTAAGCTGGCCGGCTGTCAGCGGCCGCGCCAGGCAGATTTCATGGGGTTGGTGATCGGCCTGGATCATCAAGGCGCGTCGGTAATAGTGAAGAGTGTTTGTGAAGACGGGTACAAACGACACATTTCAGCAGCTATGGAATTATGGTAAGCTCATAAAGTCGAATAACGCACCCGATTTCGGCATGCGCATTTGATAACCCCGCTACCAAGAGAATTCAAATGAAGAATTATGATGTCATCATCATCGGCGCAGGTATTGTCGGTTGCATGACGGCGCGCTTTTTGTCGCGCTACCGCCTGGATATCCTGCTGATCGACAGGGAGGCGGATGTCTGCTGTGGTGCCAGCGCAGCCAATTCCGCCGTGGTGCACGCCGGCTATGATCCCCAGCCCGGTACGCTCAAGGCTGCCATGAACGTGCTCGGTAACAGCATGTGGGATACCCTCTCTGGCGAGTTGGGATTTGAATACAGCCGGCGCGGCGATTACGTGGTGGCCATCGGCGATGAAGAAATGCAGGCGCTCGAACGCCTGCTGGAACAGGGACGGCGCAACGGGGTGCCGGGCATGCATTTCATCCTTAAGGAGGAAATGCGGGCGCGCGAACCCAATATCAACCCTGATGTCAGCGGGGCTTTGTGGGCGCCGACCGGCGGAATCTGCGATCCGTTCATGGCGACGGTGGCGGCGGGCGAGAACGCTGTCCAAAATGGCGCGCAAGTACTGCTGGAAACCTGCTTCCAGGATTTCATCATCGAAAAAGATCACATTGTGGGCATAAAAACAAACCGCGGTGATTTTGGCTGCCGCTGGGTGGTCAATGCCGCCGGTCTGTACGCAGACGTGGTCATGCATCGAGCCGGTGTACGACCGGATTTTACAATCACCCCCCGGCGCGGGGAATACGCTGTGCTCGACAAGGCGGAACTCCAGGTTAATAACGTGCTCTTCCCAACGCCATCCGATAAAGGCAAAGGCATCCTGGTGACCGCCACCACACACGGCAATGCCATCATCGGACCGAATTCACAGTTCGTGGACGATAAAGAAGATGACGCGGTTACCCAGGAGGGCATGGCGGAGATCTGGAGCGGCGCGCAGAAACTGATTCCGGGGCTGAAACCTTCGCTGGCGATTTCAGTGTTCGCCGGGCTGCGCGCACGGGGAAATGCGCCGAATAACGACTTCATCATCGAGATCCCAGCCAGCCCGCGCGGGTTGGTCAATTTGGGCGGGATCGAATCACCCGGCCTGACCTCTGCGCCGGCCATTGCGCTGCGCGTGGTTGAATTATTGAAAGACGCGGGTGAAAAGCTGGAGGTTAAGAAGAATTGGAACCCCATCCGCCCGCCGCGCCCGCGCTTCCGCACGCTCCCGCGTGATGAGCAGATCAAGCTGGTGCGCCAGAATCCTTCCTACGGGCGTGTGGTTTGCCGCTGTGAAACGGTCACTGAAGGGGAGATCCTGGCGGAGATCAACGCGCCCATTCCGGCGCGCACCTACGACGCCATCAAGCGCCGCACCTGGCTGGGCACCGGTCGCTGCCTGGGTTCCTTCGATATGCCCCGGGTGGTTGACCTGCTTGCGCGTACTTTGGGCCTGCCCATGGAGCAGATCAGCAAGAAAGGCCCTGGCTCCGAATTTCTGCGGCGGCCGACCAAGGTAGTGGAGGGGCAGCATGAGCATTAAGGATATCTATGATGTTGTCGTCATCGGCGCCGGGCCGGCCGGTCTGGCCGCGGCCATCGCTGCCCGCCAGGCGGGGGCCGATGATGTGCTGGTGATCGAGCGCGACCGCGAACTGGGCGGCATTCTGCAGCAGTGCATCCACAACGGGTTCGGTCTGGAAGTTTTCCGTGAGGACCTGCCTGGTCCCAGCTATGCCCAGCGCTATATCAATGAGGCGCAGGCAGCAGGTGTAGAGACGCTGCTGGACACCATGGTGCTGGACATCACCCCGCGGCGGCGAATTTTTGCCACCGGAAAAGCCAGCCGAATCGTGGATATTCAGGCACGCGCGATCGTGCTGTCGATGGGCTGCCGCGAGAGAACACGCGCCCAGATCCGCATACCCGGGACACGCCCGGCGGGTGTTTACACCGCAGGCACAGCCCAGCGTTGGGTCAATGTGGAGGGTTATATGCCCGGCAGCCGTTTCGTGGTGTTGGGTTCCGGTGATATCGGCATGATCATGGCGCGCCGTCTGACCCTGGAGGGGGCAAAAGTGGAAAGCGTGCTGGAGGTGATGCCCTTCTTGACCGGCCTGACGCGCAACTATGTGCAGTGCCTGCTGGATTACGACATCCCGCTGCAGTTGAGCCATACCGTCAAGCGCATCATCGGCAACCAGCGCGTGGAGGCCGTCGAATCGGTCCAGGTGGATGAAAAGTGGAATCCGATTCCTGGCACCGAAACCATCATCCGGTGCGATACGCTGCTGCTCTCGGTTGGATTGATTCCCGAAAACGAACTCTCCAAAAAAGCCGGCGTGCTGATTGACCCGGTCACCGGAGGGCCTTATGTGGACGACCATCTGGAGACGAATGTGCGCGGCATCTTTGCGGCCGGCAATGTGGTGCATGTGTATGACCTGGTTGACTGGGTATCGGAGGCGGGTAAACAGGCCGGAATCAGCGCGGCAAAATTCGCCATTCAGGAGCGGCGCCGCGAGGACCGCCATGTGCCCCTGGTGGCGGGTGACAACGTTCGGTATGTTGTACCGCATACTATTGACCGCGATACCCTCTCGGAGTCAAGCATCCGCCTGCAGCTGCGCGTGCGCCAGCCAATCGAGTCGCCGGTGTGGGTGGAAGTGCGCAGCAACGACAACCTGGTCGCTCGCAGGGGTGAGCCTTACGCGCGCCCGGGTGAAATCATAACCGCTGAAATCCCTATCCGCGCCTATGATGAGGTGCAGGCTGCCAGCCAGTTGACCATCGCTGTGGTAAAACGCTAGGAGAACTGCCATGGTTGAAAAACAAAAAATCCTGTGCATTACCTGCCCCAAAGGCTGCACCCTTGAGGTCTCGCTGGAAGGCAAGACCGTGGTGGAGGTAAAGCCGGGGTGCAAGCGCGGGCATGAGTATGCCCAGCGCGAGGTGACCGACCCGCGCAGAATGGTCGCCACGACCGTGAAGGTGAAGGGCGGGTTCCACCCGCTGCTGCCGGTGTATACCTCTGCGCCCTTCCCCAAGGGCCGTATCTTCGAACTGCAGCGTTACCTGCGCACGCTGGAAGTGCAAGCCCCTGTCAAAATGGGTACGGTGGTGGTTGAAAATGCCCTGGACAGCGGCGTGGATATCATCGCCAGCCGAGATATGGAAAAAGCCTGAACAATGCGCGCACCTGATTTGATCTTGCTGCACGCGCCCAGTGTGTACGATTTCAGGCGCGAGTCGATTCTTTACGGACCCGTTTCTGACATGGTGCCTTCGACACCGGTGTTCGAAATGTACCCGATCGGTTTCACCACCATCGCGGAATACCTGGAACGCCACGGGCTGCGCACGCGCATCATCAACCTGGCTGTGCGTATGCTGAACGAGCCCAATTTCGACGTTGAACACTATCTTAAAAAACTGGACGCGGCTGCCTTCGGCATCGACCTGCACTGGCTGCCGCATGCCCACGGCTCTATTGAAGTGGCGCGCATTGCCAAAAGACTGCACCCGCGTATCCCGGTCATATTCGGCGGTTTTTCCGCCACCTACTTTCACCAGGAATTGATTCGTTACCCGCAGGTGGATTTCGTTCTGCGCGGCGATATGACTGAACTGCCGATGCTGCGGCTGATGCAATACATCCGCGCGGGCGGGTCGGCTCGCCCGGCAGTCCTTTCCGGTGATGCTGCCGCGCTGGCCCAGATCCCAAACCTGGTTTGGAAGGATGCCGATGGACAGGTGACAGTCAACCCGATCGCATATGCGCCTGACACCCTGGATGACGTACTGGTGGATTACAGCTATGTGATCAAATCGGTTATCCGCTACCGCGACCTGGCATCCCTGATCCCGTTCAAGGGTTGGATGCGCTACCCGATTACTGCGGCTTTCAGCGTGCACGGCTGCCGTTTCAACTGCACCACCTGCGGCGGCAGCGCTTATGCCTACCGCCAGATGCATGGGCGCAGCCGTCCGGTTTACCGCGCTCCGGAAGCGCTGGCCGAGGACATCCGTAAAATCGGCGAATTCAGCCAGGGTCCGGTGTTTGTGCTTTGTGATATCCGCCAGGCCGGGGATGAATACGCCGAACGGTTCCTGGAGGCGATCTCGGGGTATGAGAGACCCGTTATGTTTGAGTTTTTCGAAGCGCCGCCCAGGGGTTTTTTCCAGCGCATGGCGCGCGCCCTGAAGAATTTCACGGTCGAAATTTCAATGGAATCGCATGACGAGCGGGTGCGGCGCGCCTTCGGCCGCCCGTACAGCAACGCCGAAATCGAGCGCGCCATGGATGAAGCTCTCCACGCCGGCTGCCAGCGCCTTGACCTGTTCTTCATGGTGGGCTTGAAAGAACAGACCTACGATTCGGTCATGGGCACGGTGGACTACGCCCGCCGCATGGTGGCGCGTTACGCCGACCGGCAGGGTTCAAAACTCGTGCCGTTTATTTCGCCCATGGCACCCTTCCTTGACCCGGGAAGCCGCGCCTTTGACCAACCGGAAAAGCACGGCTACCGCCTGTTTGCGCGCACGCTGGAGGAGCACCGCCAGGCGCTAGTGGCGCCCAGTTGGAAATATGTGCTCAATTATGAAACTCGCTGGTTAAGCCGTGACGGAATTGTCGACGCCACGTATGAAGCCGGGCGGCGGATGAACCGACTGAAAGCCGAATACGGGCTGATTGAAACACGGGTGGCTGAAGTGACCGAACGGCGCATCGATACCGCTGTGGCCTTGATGAAACGCATCGATCAGATCATGCAAATTCAGGATATGGAACAGCGCCGCGCGCGATTGCTGAGCGTGAAGGGAGAGGTCGACTGCTCGAACCAGAGCACGGTGTGCGATAAGCGCGAGCTCGAACTGCCGATGAGCGGTTTTGGTCAGGTCAACCTGATAAAAGCCGCCGGACTGGCGTTCAGGAGTTTCATAAAGGAGTGGCAGCGCTAGCCATACAGGTGTTCCAATTTTTCTGCCTGCGGGTGGTGGGGGTAAATAAACGTTGTCACCCTGTTGTTTTGGGATCAAAAAAACTATATACTGTTAATGTTATCCCCCTTAAGCATAACTAAATAGCAGGAGGCTGCGCCATGGCCCGAGCAGATATGTATGAAAAGCTGTGCCGTTACTATGAATTTATGATGGGCACAATCCCCAACCGCGAGCAGTTCCTGGCTGGGCTGCGCTACACCCTGAGCGAGGAGGATATTCGCGTGATTTTCCTGCTGCCCTTCACCGGGGAAATGACCTACGACCGACTGGTGAAGAAAGCGGCAAAAATCGGGATTACACCCGAAAAACTGGAAGAAATCATCCGCCGCCTGGTGCCGGAAGGGTTTATCGGCACCTTCGTACGCACCAAAGACCTGGACGCCCGCGGACGCGCATATCCATCGCCCGCGCCGCTGATCTCGATGAAGACGGAAGGGCGCGTTTTTTCTCGCGGCGAGATTGTCAGTATGACGGAGATGCAGGTGCGCAAACCGGAGCACGATCCCATGCGCCAGGCAGCCGCGCAGTGGATGAACGCCATGATCGAAGGCAGCGGGGCAAATCTACCGACCCGCACGCCGTATTACCGTGTTATTCCCATCGAAAAAACCTTACCTGAAGGTCCACGCCGCGAGGTGATTCGGGTGGGAGAAAAAATTGAGGACCCCCGGGCGGTCCTGCCGTTCGACGTGATCTCGCATATGGTTGCGCAGGAAAAAGTGATGGCGGTGGCTGACTGCTACTGTCGGCGCACCAAAACCATCCTGGGTGAGGGCTGCGACCATCCAACTGAAACTTGCATCTACTTCAACGAACTTGCCTCGCTGCAGTTAAATGCGGGCCGGGCGCGCCGCATCGATGCTGATGAAGCGGTCCAAATCCTGCGTATGTCAGCGGACGCCGGGCTGGTGCACTCGGTCAGCAACTGCGAAGGACACATCAGTTGCATTTGCAACTGCTGCAGCCATGCCTGCGGGGTGATGAAATCCATGGCGCAGGGTTACCGGGTTGGGGGCGGGGTCTCGCGCTATGAAGCCGTTTACGACGATGCAACCTGTGAATTGTGCGGGTTGTGCGCTGATGTCTGCCCGATGGAGGCCGTCAGTGTCAACGGCGGCGTGCACATCGACCTGCAGCGCTGCATCGGCTGCGGGGTTTGCGCTTACAAGTGTCCCTCCGGCAGCCTGACGATGACCTGGCGCCAGAATGCACCAAAAATGTACCCTGACAGCGCCAGCCTGATGCGCCAGATTACCAAAGAAGCCGCGATCGGGCTGGTCAAAAACAAAATTACTTCGCTGATAAAATCCTGAATTTTTCGGCTTTCTTCCAGGCGCCAGTGCTCAACTCATCTGGCAAAAGACCTGTCCCAGGGGTAAAACCGCGTGGGCAGCCAAAATTGCCTGTTGCATTTTAATTGTCAAAGTACTATACTCAAATCCGGATATAAATACTCCTAATTGTTTCGGCGGAGCGGAAAAAATCATTTGACCCTGCCGCCGCAGCCAGTGGGGGGGAGGAGGAACATATCCGGACCACAACTTCATAGACTCACTGCGGCTTAATTGTTAGGTGCGGGCAAAATCCTCCCGCTGCCTGACAAATCGGATCTTAACTTTGCCATATGATCCTTGGGATCGAGGCGCCAGCCGATCAAGGAGGTATAACTGACCAAAGGGAAGACGTGTCAGTGTTCGCTCAGCCTGTTTGCAGGCATCCAGCGGACCGGATTGTATCCGTTTTGCGGTAACAAGGAGGATTTTTAATGTTGGAATACAGTAAGTCACGCAGGTCACGTCTGGTTGTAGCAATGGTTTTGTTGGGCGTGCTGCTCTCGCTCCTGGTTCCAGGAGCCGTGTCAGCAGACGCCGTCTCTGGCTATAATTTTGCCTCTCCTATTTTTGGACTGGGGATCGCGCCGGACGACAGCCTGCTGGTGGCAGATGCTGGCGCAGGAATCGTTGAACTGCGCAAGGGTGAAGGCTCGCTGGTTACGGCACTGCCCGGCGTGGCAGATGTGGCTGCCATTGGTCGCGGGGTGATGTGGGCTGTCACCGGCGGCGGTGAGGGTGATCTGGCAGGCAAGTTGTTCCGCGTCTCGCGCGGCAGTACCCAGGTTGTGGCCGACCTCCTGGCATTCGAAGCCAACGTCAATCCGGACGGCGGGGAGATCGACTCAAACCCATACTCCCTGGCAGCTATTCCCGGCAAGGCGCTGGTCGCAGACGCGGGTGCAAATGCCTTGCTGGTGGTCGACAATAATGGTCATGTGGATTGGGTTGCCACTTTCCCGCATCAGTTGGCGTCAACGGAAAACGCGAAGAACCTGCTCGGCTGCCCGGATACAATCCCGGACCTGGCTTTTGTGTGTGATTTACCGGATATGATTCCGGCCGAAGCAGTGCCGACCAGCGTCGCAGTTGGACCGGATGGGGCTTACTACGTGGGTGAATTGACCGGATTCCCAGGGGCTTTGGGAATTTCGCGGGTTTGGCGGGTTGAACCGGGTACACTGCACGCCGAGTGCGGCAGCAGCCCAGCCTGTTCGGTGATCGCTGATGGGTTCACCTCCATTGTTGACCTGGCTTTTGGCCCGGACGGCAGCCTGTACGTACTGGAGATGGACGAAGCCAGTTTTCTGGCTATCGAGCTGGGCTTTTTCGGCCTTCCAGGCGCAACCCTGGGTGGGACGGTCAACGTGTGCAGCCCGGACTCCTGGAGCTGCTCAGAACTGGCAGGTGGATTGTTCTTCCCCACGGCCATCGAAGTCGACCGCCAGGGGACGGTATATGCCGCTGTAGCCGCACTTATCCCGGGGGCTGCCCAGGTGATTACTCTGCCATGAGTGTAATCACAACAGCGAAATTTACACGATAACCAAAACGCCCTCCCGAATTGCCCGGGAGGGCGTTCACCCTGGCATGAAGGTACAAGAGACGAATCAGGCCGAGGCAACCGCTTCCTGGGTGCGGCCCGCCAGCCAGGCGACGGCTGCGAATGCGGCCAGTGTCAGGGCAGCCAGGATTCCCAGCTCGAGGCTGATTTCATTCAGACCGGCATTATTCTGTGTGATCTCCAACAGCGGCTGGATGATGTAATAGGTGGGAAATACCTGCCCGATCCATTGAGGAATTTCCGGGAACATGTAGACAAAAGCCGGGGCGTAAAGGAATAACCCCAATCCTTTCACGGTGGCAAGCAGGGAATTGATATCCTTGGCGGTTGCGCCTAACAGGATGCCTATCGCCGCGGAGAAAATCGAACCCATTGCGAGGACGCCGACCAGCAGCCAGAGGTGCCCGCCAAAAGCCTGGTTCAGCACCAGGGTGAGGATGCCAGCGAATATGCTCAAGGTGACGCCCAGCAACCCTTTAGCGGCGAAAATTTCCAACATCGAAGCGGGGGTGGCATTCAGGGCGGTGAGTGTGCGTTTGGTTTTCTCGCCCACCAGTGATGTGGCTGGAATCATGCTGCCTGATAGCAGCACGGCCATCATCACGATGAGGGGCAGCAGTCGTTTCTCCCAGGGGATGTTGACGCCTGTGCCCAGAACGACCTGGTGGATATCTACCGGCACATCCTGACCGATAATCTGACGGATAGCGTTGATCACGGCTGCGCCCAGGATAGCGCGGTGCTGCAGCAGACTTTCGCCCCAGATATACGCGCGAATCGTCACCGGCTGATTGGCAGCCAGTTGGGCGTCAAAATTCGCCGGCAGCACCAGGCCCATATCCAGCGCGCCGCGCTCAAGAGCATCTTCCATTTCGGCGGGGGTCGTAAACGTGCGCAGGAGCAGCCCGCGATTCTCCTCCATAAGCGCTACCAGCCTGGAGGATCCCTGATCAACAATCCCCAGGCGGGATTTTCCTGAAAAATAAGTTCCAAATACCAGGCTGACCAGCAGGGTCAGGACGATGGGGACAACCAGGGCGAAGATGAAAATGTAGTTTTTAGGTCCCTGAACAACCTCTTTAAGATAAAGAATGAAAATACGCCGCAGGCTCATGTCAGTTTCCTCCGAATCGCCAGGGTGCCGATTGTAAAGAATGCCAGCGCAAAAGCGGCCAGCGCCGCCAGGTTACCGCCCATCTGCGGCCAGCCGGCATTGAAATTGATCACGCGGTGCAGGATATCGACCAGATAATACGATGGGATGACTTTAATCCAGTTGGAGGTCAGGCCGGGCAGCAGGATATTCATGGCGGGGATGGCCAGGGCGATGATTGCCAGCATACCCCAACCAATGACCGACATCAGGTCGCGCGCCGCAGAGGCGATCATCAGGCTGATACCGACGACCATAAAACAGCCCACCAGCATGGCAACCAGGATCAGAGCGGGCTCGCGCCTCAAGCCGCCGGTGATGATCAGCAGCAGCAGCACCTGGACAAAGGCCATCAGGATGCCGGTGATGCCCTTGCTGGTAAACAGCCCGCCGACGGTCAGGCGGGTGGTCAGCAGGGCGCGCAGGGTACCGGTTTCGATCTCTGAGCTGATCAGAGATGCCAGCCCGAGTGATTCCATCATCAGGATCAATACGGCCAGGATTGGGAGGAAGCGCTGGCGCGGCGGGATCTGCTGTCCGGCCATATCCACGCCCACAACCACTTCCTCCGTCTGAATGTTGAGAGGCTGGCCAGCCAGCATGAAGCTCAACTCTTCCATCATCAGCAGGTAAACATCCCTGAACTCATCCGGCAGGTCTGATTTCAGGTAGACGGTCACCTGCGGGGTTTGACCAGCCATCAGTTGGGAGACAAACTCGGGTTGAAAGGCGATTCCTACCGGCTGTTCTCCATTCAGAACCGCGCTGCGCAGCGCTTCTTCACTGGAGAATAGCTCCAACTGCAAACCTTGTTCCCGCAGCTCGGTGATGAACTGCTGCGGCAGGTCAGGAGCATACCAGCCCATTGGCAGGGATTCATCCACAGAGCGCGGTAAAAGGAAATACACAGCGATGTAAAATACCAGTCCCAGGACCGTGATGAAGGCAAAGAAGCGGTTCTTGAAGTACAGGGTGATATCTTTGCGCACTAAAGCAGCTAACATGGATGGATTCATGCCAGCCCTCTCCCGGTGATCTGAATAAATATATCCTCGAGAGTGGCTTCCTCGCTATGCAGGGTTAGGACCTGTTCCTGCTGGAAAAGGCGGTTGACCTGCTCGGCGGTATCCGAACCATCCAGTGGAATTTCGCGCTGCTCCAGACGCCCATCAGGACCAACCACCTGGGCTTTAAGCGAGCGCCGCCCGTATTTTTGCTTGAGGGCGTGCGGGGTATCGATGGCGGCGATTTTGCCCTTATCGATGAAGGCCACTCGGTCGGAGAGTTTATCGGCCTCGAGCATATCGTGCGTGGTCAGGAAGATGGTCGCGCCGCGCTCGCGCTCTTCCAGGATAATATTGCGGATGGCTTCGGAAGAGACGGGGTCCAAACCGTCCGTGGGTTCATCCAGGAACAGGATTCTTGGACGGTTAATCAAGGCGCGCGCCACCATCAAGCGCTGCTTCATGCCCTTGGAATAACTTGAGACCAGGTCGCGCCCGCGCCCGCCCAGCCCGACACGCTCCAGCAGCCCCTGGATATCCGCATCTTTGACCGCGAACAGGCGCGCGAAGAGCTTGAGGTTCTCCTCAGCGCTCATCTCGTGGTACAGGTTGGTGATTTCAAAACAGATACCGGCTTGCGCCTGGACCTGCTTGGGTTGGCGCGCAACATCGATGCCCAAAACGGTTGCTGTTCCGGCTTTGGGTTTGAGCTGGCCGGTAAGTATTTTGACGGTGGTGGATTTACCTGCCCCATTGGGACCCAAAAAGCCCAATATCTCACCCTCATCCACGCTGAAGTCGATGTGATCGACGGCAACGGTCTTTCCATAGGTGTAGGTTAAATCCTGCGCGATGATTGCCTTAGCCATATGCTCTTCTCCGTTCTATGATCAAATGGGTGCGCAGGGAATACTGCCCCGCTGCCAAACCCGTCCAAATGACAGGCAAAAATGCCAATAAATAATGCCACTGCGGACGAGAGCGGCTGTCCCCACCCCTGACGGGGCTCGCAATGACATTGGAATTTTCCTGTCTTCAGCTAATGGATATATCTTACTATTTTTTAATCTTTCTGGCAATATCCGTCGGTTCAACATCTGTAGGTCGGCTGGCAGGCGGTTATGCGCGCCGCTTCCCGAAGGAATCAAACCATAATGGTAAACCCATTCCCTGCCAGCCAACGAACCGTTGAGTCGGGTGTTGGGGGCGAATCTACCGGTAATTGTAGGTTGGCTGGCAGGCGGTTATCCACGCCGCTTCCCGAAGGAATCAAACCATAAAGGTAAACCCATTCCCTGCCAGCCAACGAACCGTTGAGTCGGGTGTTGGGGGCGAATCTACCGATAATTGTAGGTTGGCTGGCAGGCGGTTATGCGCGCCGCTTCCCGAAGGAATCAAACCATAATGGTTAACCCGTTTCCTGCCAGCCAACGAATCATCGTCCCGCCAACGATTTAACGCGTCGGGTGTTGGGGGCGAATCTACCGGTAATTGTAGTAATTGTAGGTTGGCTGGTAGGCGGTTATGCGCGCCGCTTGTCGAAGGAATCAAACCATAATGGTTAACCCGTTGCCTGCCAGCCAACGAATCATCGTCTCGCCAACGAATCACGCGTCGGGTGTTGGGGGCGAACCCGCAATCACGCGCCCCCCGAAACCCCCCCAACACCCGACCAACAGTTCATCTTCGCATCGTCCCGCCAACGAATCACGCGTCGGGTGTTGGGGCGCAACCCCGCAATCACGCGCCCCCCGAAAACCCCCTAACACCCGACCTACAGCTCATCTTAATGGTTAACTCATCGCCTGCCAGCCAACGAATTGTTTGGCTAGCTGCGCGCCGGGGCAGGATTCATGCGCCGCGGACGGTTAGCTGCAAAGCGCTGCGCCGGCCTGGCAGGTTCTGATTGATCGGCAGCCACCGGTTTCACCTCAAAGCCATCAATCCGGCGCCGTTCCAGCTTGCTGCCCAGCAGGCGCTCTATGGTGCGCACCATACCCTGGTCTTCGCGCGTTACGAGCGAGAAGGCGGTGCCCAGATTCTCCATACGGCCGGTGCGCCCGATACGGTGGGTGTAGGCTTCGGCGGTGTCGGGCATGTCATAATTGATGACATGCGAAATTCTGGAAACATCGATGCCGCGCGAGGCGATGTCGGTGGCAACCAGGTAACGAACCCGCCCGCTGCGGAAGCGGTCCATGGCCTCCTGGCGGCGGCTCTGCGACAGGTTGCCCTGCAGCGAGTCGGCGGAGAAGCCGGCTTTGCTGAGCTGGTCAGCCAGTTTCTTGGCGCGGTGCTTGGTGCGGGTGAAGACCAGCACCTGGCCGCTGGCTTCCGCGCGCAGCAGTTCGAAAAGCATTTCTGTCTTGCGGGCCGGGTCAACCGGGTAAATAGCGTGGCTGACCGTCTCGACCGGTTTTGAATGCCCGAGTTCGACCGTCACCGGATGGGTGAGCATTTCGGATGAGAGCGCCCGTACTTCGGGTGGCATGGTGGCCGAGAAGAACAGGGTCTGGCGGTTTTGCGGGACAGCCTGCAGGATGCGGCGGATATCAGGCAGGAATCCCATATCCAGCATCTGGTCGGCTTCATCCAATACCAGAACTTCGATTGAGGAGAGGTTTACGGCCCTTTGGCCAAGCAGGTCGAGCAGTCGGCCCGGGCATGCCACGGCGATTTCGACCCCGCGGCGCAGAGCTCGGATCTGGGGAACGGCGCTGACGCCGCCGTATAGCGTAAGGCTGCGCAGGCCGGTCTGGCGCGCGAGCATACCGATGGCCACATGGGTCTGTTCCGCCAGCTCGCGGGTAGGAGCCAATATGAGGGCGCGCAGGCGGCCGCGCGGGCCTTTCATCAGGCGTTGTAAAATGGGCAGCACAAAGGCAGCCGTCTTGCCGGTACCGGTCTGGGCCAGCCCCAGCACATCTTTGCCTACTAAAATTGAAGGCATGGCCCGTTGTTGGATTTCGGTCGGCGTGCTGTAACCAGCCGCCTTGATTCCCGCGTTAATTTGCGGGTGGAATGAAAAAGAATTAAAGTTCACTGAGGTTCCTTTTGCTGATAAATTTGAGCCAAGGCGTACCTCAGCCCATCCATATTCGTCGATGGATTTACGATTACGGTCTTCACTTGAAACGGGGGAGCCGGAGGCTGCCACCCCGCATAATCATCAAGACGGTACTTGCTATCCTTTATACGAACACAACGGCCAGGAGTATAACACACAATAAATAGAAATGCGAATGATCGCAACCTGGCGGGGCCAGCCGAAAACCCCTGCGACAGGGCTTTGTGATCAGCCGCGTTGGGGACTGCCTGTTTTTGAGCCATTCCCTACCTTGACAGTAAAAACCAATGTGATAAAATCATTTCGATAATAATAGAAATGATATGAATTGTAACGAAAGAATGATATGGACTCCCAAAACCCTTCTGAAGAACTGCTTACCTTTTTCAAAGCGCTGGCCGATGAGAACCGTCTAAAAATTGTCGGTTTGCTGTCGCAGCAGCCCTGCAGCGTCGAGCAACTGGCGGCTTTGCTTGGCCTGAGCGTCTCCACTACTTCCCATCACCTTTCGCGGCTGGCGAGGGCCGGGCTGGTCCAGGCGCGCGCGGACGGGCATTATTACCTCTATGCGCTGCAAACAGATGTGCTGCAAAGCATGGCGAAGCGCCTGTTGAAGGAGGATACACTGCCGACACTATCAGAGGAGGTCGACCTGGATGCGTATGACCGAAAAGTGCTGGCTTCTTTCCTGGATGAAGACGGGCGCATCCGTTCGTTACCCAGCCAGGAGAAGAAATACCTGGTGCTGCTGCGGCACGTGGTCAAGGCTTTTGAACCGGGCGTGCGCTATCCCGAAAAAAAGGTCAATGAGATCCTGGAGCGTTTCAATGAAGATACCGCCGAGCTGCGCCGCAACCTGGTGGAGTACAAACTCATGGAGCGCGAAGGCGGCGGGGGGGCTTACTGGCGGGTGGATGATGGAGGGCAGTAAGGATGAGGGTAAATAGCGCTCAAATACTGCGGACCGGCACGGCTGGTAGAAGCTTCGAGGCCAGTTAACCCGCTTTCTTGCGTGAGAAGAAAACCGCCAGAAACAGGCCGCCGCCAGCCGCCAGGATCAGCATGCCCCACACAAGAGAGGATTCATTACCCGCACTTTCCTGAGGTGTCTCAGTTGGGCTGGGCGTCAGATCGAGGGTCGCGGTCGCGGTGGCGGTGTAGGTGGGCGGCACACGCGTGGCGGTGGGGGTATCGCTGGGCGGACCGGGAGTGGGCGTTTCGGTAGGTGGGGGGGTCACTTCCAGCAGAAGCTGCTGGTCGGGCTGCAGGATCGAGGCATTGTTGAGGCCGTTCCAGCGCATCAGGCTGGCCAGGTCGATTTCGTACAGGCTGGCGATCCAGGAAAGGGTCTCGCCGCTGCGCACAGTGTGATAGTATTTGCCGTCCGCCGCTGGGGTCAGCCGTTCGATCGGAGTCAGCGGGCGGGGTGTCGGGCTGGGGGTAATATTGCCCGGATGAATCAGCAGCTTCTGGCCAATCTGCAACGGCCAATCCAGTTGCCAGCCGTTCAGGTTGAGGATAGTCTGGATGGCGACATTGTACGCCTGTGAGATGGTCGTCAGGGTCTGGTGCGACTGGACGGTGTGGACGATGCGCCCATCCGCATCCGGCGTGCTTGCCACGATCATCCCGATAGGGGTGGGGGTGGCGTACCCTTCGGTGTTGGGGCCGGGGATGAAGAGCTTCTGACCGACCTGCAGGCGCGTCTCGCGCGAGATGTTGTTCCACACCTCGATATCGCGGATGGTAATCTGGTAAGCGACGGCGATAGCCCACAGCGACTGGCCCATCTCCACGGTGTGGATGATCTTGCCGTCGGCATCCGGGGTGGCAATTTTTACCGGGATGATGATCTGCGGGACGGCAGGTGCTGCAGCAGTTTGCCCGGGCGCCGGGGGCGCGATAGGGGAAACGTAATCGCCGCAGGCTTTTCCAGAGACGTAAGCGGCCTGCAGGACGTAGTAGTAACGCCCGTTGGCAGCGCGCGCCACGCCCGCGCCCACATTGCAGTAGGCTGGGTTGACCGCCGGGATCATGTGCGAGGGGTCCGCCCACATGACCATGATCTCGTCGATGGTTAGATTACCCACAGCGAAGTTCTCGGTGCCCCATACGGTGGCACCACCGCCGTAGCCAGCGGCTGCCAGGCGGCCCGAGACGTTGCCGATGTGCCAGGACATCTGGCTGGCGGCCATGATCTCTGCTGTGCCCTGGGCCACGGCGTTGATAATGGGGTCCTCCACCAGGGCAGGCAGGCCGTTAGAGACGCGCAGGGTGTTCATAGCAATGATCAGCTCGTACGCCGAAACGGTCTGGGTCAGTGCTGCAGCGGGATCAGCCGCCCGCACAGGCGCAGCCGGGACGAACAGGCCGGTGAGCAGGATCAATAGCAACAGAATTGGTATGGTTCTTTTAGCTGGCACAGCGTAATTATAACGAAGTAAACCGCGTTTGCGGGTTACTCGCTGTCAGCAGCCAGAGAAGCTGCCCGTAGATGCTCGTCCAGGCTGGACAGATATTTTGAGGTTGAGACGATCTTATTAACCAACAAGCGGATGATAGGGCGGTCTAAAAATTCTATCCCCAGGATGCGCCCGCGTTCGTAGACGGTCAGGTGCGTTCCTCCGTCTGGCAGCGGGTCGAGTGTGAAGGTGATTTTCATTCTTCCAGGAGGAGCATGTTGTTCTACGGTGAAATATTCAAAAGGCCGCCAATCCAGTACCGTTTCTACCATAGCAGTTTTATCGCCGTGCACGCAGTGGGTTTGAGCGCCCACACCGGTTCGGCCGTTAATCAAGCCGCTGAGATTGAAATCCAGACCTGCCTGCGGCGCATATTGGCTGCGTTTATGCGGGTCGTTGAGCCAATCCCAGACCAATGCGGGTGAGGCTTTATAAGTATGGGTGGTTACAGCGAAAGCCTGCTCCGAGGTGACAATATCGTGGCGGCCGGCGACAAGCGCCTCATAGCGTTCGTGCAGGTTGTAAGTGAACACCCGCACACCGCCCAGGTGTTCGTAGTTCTCCTCCCAAGAGCGCATTCCGCCTGGTTCCAGGTCGAGATGTTGCACTGCCGCATGGCTTAGCAGGACGTACGCACGCCAGCCAGTGTTTTCAAACACCTGGTTTTTTAACAGGGCGTGCGCCAGGTTCACTTCTGACCCGATTAATTCCTGAATCCCGGAAACATTCTGGGTCAGGTACTCTCCATAATGCAGGATGAATTTTAAATCCAGGGACGGGATTGCGCTGCAGGCCCGGCAGGTGCAGGTGGTGTTGCGCTGGGCATTGTCGACCTGGTCACGAAAAGCCGCATAGGTCGATTCGATCAGTTCCAGCAAGGTCTCGCTGCGGGTTTTCGCATCGTGGGGCAGGTAAGCGCAAACGGCATCGCCTTCCAGTTTTACGATGGAAAGCATGGTTTTTAGTTTGGAGATAATCGTTTCAAGCAGTTCGCTGAGTATAGCGTGGGCGTGGTCAAGCTCCACCTTCGAGAGGTAGGCGCTGTAGCCGCTGATATCGGCCAGGACCAGAAACCCTTTTTTAATTTTTTCCATCTGTCACCAAATCAGGTGTGGTTTGAAAAGACCTGGTTTTGTTCTGGTGGGTTAGTGGCGGCGCCGGCTTGGACCGGAGGTCTACACCTGAATTAACTTATTATATACCCAATATATCCATAATTATCCTGTAATCATCTAGATACAGTTTAGAATCACTCCAGCCCGGGTGTTTTCCGGGCTGAAGGGCATCGGTTTGGCTTTACAGGGATTCTGGCTGTCAGGCCAGTTTTGTTCCGCACTCAGGGCAGAAACGGGCACCTTTTGTCTCCGCCCCGCAGTTCGGGCAGCTGGCTGGTTTCGCTTCAATTTTTGTGCCGCACTCCGGGCAGAACTTCGCACCGCGGGTATCGGCGCCGCAGTTCGGGCAGTTCACAGCTTCCGGCTGCAGCATGGCGGTACCGCACTCTGGGCAGAATTTAGTGCCCGCCGGCGCCAGCGTGCCGTCGTTCGGGCAGCGCGCCAATTGAGCGGCTGCACGCTGGGCTGAATCGGCCGCCTGGCTGACTTTCTTTACTACGTCGCCCAACCCCAGGGCGCTGGCAAATCCCTTTATGGCTGCGCCGGTTTGTTCGCCGCGCGCTTCCGCGATTTCGTTGGTGCGCGGCGAATCGTCCACACAGAACCCGCTCTGGGTGTCGAAATCGGACAGGCACAGGATGCGCGCGCAGGTCGGGCATTCGCGAAAATGGACCTGGACCTGCCCCCAGGCTTTTTCGATCTGGGCGGGGGTCATTTTATAGCTGTACCGCGGGTCTTCACCGGTGACATTGTCAGCCACCACGTTACCGACCAGGGGTACCTTGCGCAGGAATCCACCCAGCGCCTGTTTTCCCAGGTCCTGGGTAACCGTGTTGATCACATCCGGCTGGCTGCGAAATTCACGCCCGCAGGCATCGCAGTAAAATATCGCGTACGGTCCCGCGCCATCATTGCGGATGTCGTAACGCGGCATACGAGAAAAGGTTGCCATGGTATTCTCCTTGAAGGTGAGAGGGAGGGGAAGTAGGATATCGTTAGTTTATATCCGTCCTTCAAGGAATGCAACAGGCAATTTCGTTAAAGGTTCACATAGGTTAGCCAGCCAGGCGAGCGCGGGTGGCGTCCGCGCACGGCGTCGTGGAAGGCAGTTTGAATTTGGGTGGTGATGGGTCCGGTTTTGCCGTCTCCAATGGATCTGAAATCAATCTCGTGCACAGCCACAACCTCTGCGGCGGTGCCGCACACGAACACTTCGTCGGCGGTGTAGAGCATGTCGCGGCCCATCATGCGCTCGCTGACGCTGTACCCCAGGTCGGCAGCCAGCTGGATGAGCGCATCGCGGGTGATGCCCTCCAGGATGGCAGCCAGCGGCGTGGTGAAAATTTGCCCGCCGCGCACCACAAAGAGATTCTCACCGGTGCATTCGGCCACGTAACCCTGCGGGTCGAGCATGATAGCTTCCTCAAAGCCCAGGCGCTCGGATTCGGCCTTGGCCAGGAAACTGTTGACGTAATTCCCGCTGATCTTAGCTTTGGTCATGCTGATATTGGGATGGTGACGGGTGTAAGAGGAGATGTTGGCGCGCACGCCTTTATTCAAAACTTCATCGCCGTAAATGTTGCCCCATTCCCAACAGGCGATACCCACGCGGGCTTCGCCGTCGTCCAGGCTGAGGTTCAGCTTGGGGCTGCTCAGGTAGATGAGCGGCCGTATGTAGCAGGAACTGAAGCCGTTGGCGCGCACCAGCTCGACCGATGCCTGGCAGAGCTCATCCACGCCGAAGGGCAGGCTGCGGAAGCCGAGGATTTTGGCCGATTCCACCAGGCGGGTCATGTGCTCGCGCAAGCGAAAGATGGCTGGTCCGTTGTCTGTTGCGTAGCAGCGGATGCCTTCAAAAACCGCGATGCCGTAATGCAGCGCGGAGGTGAGAAAGGGCACCACAGCCTGGTCGTAAGTAGTCAGCCTGCCGTCCATCCAGATAAATTTGGATTCGATCCCCATGCCGCACCTCCGATACACTGGTATTTCTCCTGCCTGTTATTTTGACATAAAGCCGCAAAAAAAGAAAGGAATCTATACCAAATCCGTCACAAATCGAGCCTGTTACATACCTCCGCGGCTCAAAAAACCGCGGGCTGCACAGATGTACATTAGAAGTACTTATTAACACGAAAAAAACCGGGTTTGGGAACCCGGAGCGCAGTATCAACGTTTTAACAGCATGCCTGGGAGGATAGATGTCCTAGCAATTATTCACGACGTATTTCCCTCTCCAGGGAAAAGATAATATAAGGAAAAAATGCGAAAGTAGAGCGATAAGACTGGAAGGAGACCAATAATGAAAAATCTCAAGAGTGTACACGTGTGGATATCCGCCCTGGTTTTGCTGGGCATGCTGGCAGCCTCGCTGGCCGCAGTTAACCCGGTCCAGGCAGCCGCTGATTCACGGGCAGACCGGTTGAACGATCCCAAGGTGCGCCTGTTCTTCTGGCAGTTGGAGCGCGATGGAATTGAGATCACGCGCGCCGACCGCCTGTACCTGGTCGTCAACGGTGACACGCTGACCTCAATCGCCGAGCGCTACGGTATTACCGTGGACAGCCTGCTGGCTGCCAACCCGCAGATATCAGCCGCCACCATGCTGCTGCGCGGCGAACTGCTGCGCATCCCGGAGGGCATCACCGAAACGGCTCCGCCTTTCTACTTCACTCCCGCGGTGCAGGCGGTGCGCGAGCCGGGTGAGCTGCCCGCTACGCTGAGTGGCTTCCTGTCTGACTCAAACCTGCGGCTGTACTTCTGGCAGCTTGAGCGTGAGGGCATTCACATCACCCAGGCGGACCGGCTTTACCGTGTGGTGAGCGGTGATAACTGGACCAACATCGCGGCGCGCTTCGGCATCAGCCGGGCGGACCTGCAGGCTGCCAACCCGCAGGTGACCAATGTCAACATGATCTACCGCGGCGAGCTGCTGCGCATTCCGGAAGGGACCACCGAGACATCCCCGGCCTTTTATGTATCTCCCAGGCCGCCCAGCACCAGCAAGTAAGCATTGGCAGTGGTCAATCCCCTGACCAAAGCCAGCCACAATCGCGGGTCGGAAGACACTCCGGCCCGCATTTTGCTGGTGGTTGGATTCAGCCGGATGAAAATACCGTTCTTCGGTATATAATATTTGAAAAGGAGGGTTTTGATGAAAAAACGATCCTGGATCTTTTTGACCGTAATCACGCTGCTGGCGTTTGCGCTGGCGGCGGTTGGGCCTGTTCAGGCGCAATCCGGGCCGCGTGAAGAGCGCCTGAATGACCCCAATGTGCGCCTGTACGTCTGGCAGTTGGAACGGGAAGGTATCAAGATCACCAAGGAAGACCGCCTGTACCGTGTGGTCAACGCGGATACGCTGGCGAGCATCGCAGCCCGCTACGGCATCACCGTGGAGCATTTGCTGTCGGTCAACCCGCAGATCAACGCCTCGACCATGATCCTGCGCGGCGAGCTGCTGCACATCCCCTACGGCATCACCGAGACCTCGCCGCCCTTTTACTTCACGCCGGTGGTCAGCACAAGCAATGGAGTTACCGCGGGCAGCGGCGAGTCGGTGATCGACCTGGTTGCCTCCAACGGCGTGCGCCTGCTGGTCTGGCAGCTCGAGGGTGTGGGCATCAAAATCACCAAGGAAGACCGGCTGTACCGGGTGGTCAGCGGGGACACGCTTTACAAGGTGGCCGCACGTTACGGCATCACGCTGGAGAAACTGATCGCCGCCAACCCGCAGATCAATGACCTGAACGTCATTTTACGCGGCGAACTGCTGCGCATCCCGGATGGGATCACCGAAACGTCGCCGCCCTTCTACGCTTCACCGCAGCCAGTCAGCAAATAAGCAGGCAGGGTCTCCGTAAAAAAAACCAGGCCGAACCGAGGGCGGCCTGGAAATGGCGCGTTTGGTTATGTGGTAGGATTAAGGCAACCTGCTTGTGCCCACCCCTGATCCTCGAAAGGAGGCACTGACGGATGAAAACACAAAAAAGGCTGCTCGAGCGGTTAAGAGTAGTGTTGGTCGCGGTGATTGTTCTCGCAGCCATGCTGCTGGTAAGCGCCTGCTCCCCGCAGGCAGCACAGGAACCTCAGGAAACCCCTACCGAAGAGATCGAGCTAGCGGATACTTCCACGCCTACGCTGACCGCCACCATAACAGACACGCTTCCACCCAGCGAAACCCCCACCGAAACGCAGCCCAGCGTGCTGACCTACACGGTTCGCGAAGGCGATACCTTCTTTGGGATTGCTGACCAGTTCGGCACCAACCTGGCGACTTTATCTGCCCTCAACCCGAATGTAACCCCAGGTCTAATTAATGTGGGCGACCAGCTGACGGTGCCGGGGCAGGGACAGGCCGCCGTGGAGAGCACGCCTGTGCCGGAAGGCGGGCAGGAGATTGTTATGTACCAGGTGGTGGCCGGCGATACCCTGGCTGCCATCGCCAGTCGTTTTGGCAGCACCATCACAGCCATCGTCAATGAGAATGGGCTGACAAGCCCAGACGAAATCCGCGTGGGTCAGAATCTGCGCATCCCGGTCCTTGGACCGACCGCCACCCAGGCGCCTTAGATCAAATACCGCCTGTCAATGTAATAAGCGGTCCGCGCACGCCGCGGGCTTTATTTATCGGTCAAGCTGGGGATAATGACCCTCTACAGCCGCTGCATCGCGGGTATATCTCGTGCCATTGATTTTGTCGACCCAGTCAGTGTTGGTATCAAAACCTGCCCCTACTGAACCTGGAAATATTTGTGCGAATTTGCGAGAAGATTGTGTGAATAAATAAGACCAAATAGATCAATAATAGATTATTATAAATTTCAATGAAAGATCAACCCCGGGCAGGATTTTTCAAGGTCAGGAGAAAGGTGTGAAATGGAAGATCATCAAAAACATCACCAGCACAGCGAACAGGCTGAGGATACCCGCAGCCAGACTCATGAACACATGCCCGCCGCCGGTGCTCCTTCGCACAGCGACCACAGCGAAGAGCAGCAGCACGGCGAACACAGCCACGCGCACGTAGATCACAGCGGGCACGAAGATCTCTTTCGACGCAGATTTTGGGTCTCGCTGTTTCTCTCCATCCCTGTAATTTTATACAGCCAGGGGCTGCAGATGATGCTGGGCTTTTCCATGCCGGCCTTCCCGGGCAGCCAGTGGCTGGCGCCGCTATTTTCCATTGTGGTTTTTTTCTACGGCGGGCTGCCCTTCCTGCAGATGGCGCTCCCGGAAGTGAAAAACCGCCAGCCGGGCATGATGACCCTGATTTCTTTGGCCATTTCGGTCGCCTTTATTTACAGCCTGGCGACGCTTTTCCTGCCGGAACAGATGGATTTCTTCTGGGAGCTGGTCACGCTGATCGATATCATGCTGCTGGGACACTGGATCGAGATGCGCAGCGTGCGCCAGGCCTCGGGCGCGTTGAATGCGCTGGCTAAATTAATGCCGGATACCGCCGAGCGCATCCGCGCGGACGGATCGCTGGAGAGCGTGGCAGTCAGCCGTTTGAGGAGCGGTGACCTGCTGCTGGTGCGCCCGGGCGCGAGCATCCCGGCGGACGGTGAGGTGGTCGAGGGTGAATCGGCGGTAAACGAAGCCATGATCACCGGCGAGTCGAAGCCGGTCAAGAAAGCGCCAGGAATGCAGGTGATCGGCGGCTCGATCAACGGCGACGGCAGCCTGCGCGTGCGTGTGACCGCCACTGGCGACCAGACCGCGCTGGCGGGCATTATGCGCCTGGTAGAACAGGCGCAGCAGTCGAAAAGCCGCACGCAAATCCTGGCGGATAAGGCAGCCGGATGGCTGTTTTACGTTGCTTTGGCTGTGGCTGCGCTGACAGCCCTGGCCTGGACACTGGCAATAGGTTTCAACGTGGAGGTTATCGAGCGCGTCGCCACAGTGCTGGTGATCGCCTGCCCGCACGCGCTGGGGCTGGCGATCCCGCTGGTTGTGGCGATCACCACTGCAATCGGGGCTTCCAACGGCATCCTGGTGCGCGACCGGCTGGCGCTGGAGAAGATGCGCCAGGTCGATACGGTGCTGTTCGATAAAACCGGCACGCTGACTGAAGGGCGCTTTGGGGTGGTGGCGGCGCAGACGAGCGGTGGGTTGGATCCAGACGAGGCGCTGGCGCTGGCGGCGGCAGTCGAGGGCGATTCGGAGCACACCATCGCGAAAGGCTTTCGCGAGAGCGCAGCCCGGCGCGGACTGAAGCTGCCCGAAGTGCATGGATTCGAAGCCATCCAGGGACGGGGGATAAAAGCGCACAGCGGCGACAAACTGTTGTACGTGGGCGGCCCGCGCCTGCTGGAGATGCTTCAGACAGACCTGCCCGCGGATTTGGCGCGGTTTGAAAAAGATGCCAGCGCGAAAGGGCAGAGCGTGGTGCACCTGCTGCAGGCCAATCATGACGGGGGCGAAGTAAAGGCATTGGCCTCATTTTCCCTGGCGGATGTTATTCGCCCGGAGAGTTTGCAGGCGGTGCGCGCCTTGCAGAAGCTTGGCGTGCAGGTAGCCATGCTGACCGGTGACAGCCGGGCGGTCGCCAAAGCCGTGGCGGATGACCTGGGCATCGCAACGTATTTCGCTGAAGTGCTGCCCGAGCATAAAGACCAAAAAGTGAGCGAGCTGCAAAGCCAGGGCCGCATGGTGGCAATGGTGGGCGACGGAGTAAATGACGCCCCGGCATTAACGCGCGCGGATGTGGGCATCGCCATCGGCAGCGGCACGAATGTGGCGGTCGAGTCGGCCGGCATCATCCTGGTGCAAAGCAACCCGCTGGACGTGGTCAGGCTTATCCGCCTGAGCCGGGCGAGCTACCGCAAGATGATCCAGAACCTGGTATGGGCGGCTGGGTACAATGTGGTGGCCTTGCCGCTGGCAGCCGGCGTGCTCGCGCCGGTTGGCATCCTGCTCTCGCCTGCCGTTGGGGCGGTGCTGATGTCGCTCAGCACGGTCATCGTGGCGATAAATGCCCAACTGCTGCGGCGTGTCCGCGTGGGCACCCTGGAGGGTTGATCAGGCGGCGTGAACGAATCCTTCGCTGGCGCTATTCAAGCCAGGATAGCAGCCAGGCTCTCGGCCCAGGCGCGGATGGAGTCCCAATCGCGCTTGTCGGCGGCAGGCGCGCCTTTCAGCGCTGGAATCAGGCTCCAGGGAAAGCGCAGGTGGTGCGGGTCGAAGCGCCCGCCAACGATCTCGACGGCGGCGGGTTTCAGCCAGGGAAAGTTAGCCAGTTCCTTGTCCAGGTGCGCGCGCACCTCCTGGGTTTCTTTGGCGAGGTCATCACCATAAGGACCGCCAGCGAATATCGCCAGCGGAACTCCGCCCGATAGGGCTGCCTTGTGCCGGGAGAGAAAACGGCGCGCATCTCCGTGCAGGCGGAACATGTACATAGCGGCGCCCAGAATGACTGCGCGGTACCCTTCCAGTGTGCGGATTTCTTTAGCCGGGCGGACATCAACGTCCAGGGACTGCGCGCGCAGAGTCTCAGCGACCGCATCGGCAATTTCCCTGGTCGACCCGTGCGTGGTGGCATAGGCAAGGAGTATCTTTCTGTTCATCTTAATTTTCCTGTTTTATGGAGGGGGAATCAAACCTGATATATTGATTATACAACTCGGTTCAACTGCGGCTGCGGAAATATAATAAGCAGCCACTGGGCACTAAGGCTGCGGGTGACGAGAGGGTTAACAACAATCATTGATTCGCTCGCTGTATGCGCGTATTCGCTCACGAATTAAGCCGCCTATCCGACTGAATAGGGAGAATACACACTATCGAAATTATTTTGTCGATTGTAGAATCCCATATCATGGAAAATACCCGCCGAATCCTCAACCGCCTGGTGATTGTTATCCCGCTGCTGTTTTTTTGCCTGCTGCTGTACACTTTCCTGCATGAGGGCGGTCACGCTCTGTTTGGGGTCACGTTCGGCGGGCGGCTGACCAGTTTCAATATCAATTTCTTGAATATTTCTGCGCATGCCGGCGTCAGCGGCGAGTTCAGCACTGCTCAGCGTGCGCTCATCGCAGCGGCGGGAGTCTCGCTTCCGCTGGTGGTATGGGTGCTGATGATGCTGGTACTGCCGGCGCGCAGCAACCCGATTCTGGAGTGGTTCAAGATTCTATTTTCGGTTGGGGTGATCAACTCCCTGCTGGCCTTCATCGTCATCCCGGTGCTGCACCTTTTCGGGCAGGCGCCCGGCGACGATGCCACCAACTTCTTGAGGATCACTGGTTTCCCCCCGCTGCTGGTGACACTGGCGGCCCTGCTGGTCTATACCGCTGCCTGGCTGCTTTTCTTCAAGCGCATGGGCGGCTGGCGCAGGCTGGTTGCGTTTTTTAAGGAAGAACAGCCTGTTGACCTGCGGGAAGGCGCGCAACGAAGAACCGTGCTGCCTTTTATCATCCTGACAGTGCTGATCCTGGCCGCCTCGTTGGGGCTGGATTCCGCGGCTGCCAGCGGCGGGCGCTTCACCATCCCGGAAGGGTATTCCCTGGTGCGCGACCTGGACCTGGCGGAACGGGGCTATAACCAGGAAACTGTTTTCAATTTTAAATTGGATGCGCCGGAAGAGTTCCGCTTTTTCATCACCCTTGAGAATATCAGCCGGGGTCCTGTGCGGATCGAACTACTTGGCACTGGCGGCTATAACGAGCTATTCTTCCTCATGGGCAGTGACAACCGCATCGGCCAGGCTACGGTTCATCCATCGGGGATGCTCGAGCCCGGTGATTACGCTCTGGTCTTGTCCGTCCCGCAGAACCGTTCCGGCCGGATTGGCATCTACGTCAGCCGGCAGCCCTGATCAAGCACGGTTGGCAGGTTCTGTGGACCGCCTGGAATGGCTGTTGTAACCATGACAGGCGCTTATCCGCGCGTGAAGATCCGGTAAAAACGGTACAGGCTGAAGAAAATCAGCAGTGCCGCTAAAAACACACCCCAAAATGGAATGGTTACCCGCAGAAGAAGCCCGGCTTCAGCGATGGCCATTGCGAGGATAACAGCGGCTGCCAGGCGCGACCAGGCTGCCGATGAGAGTGAAATCCTTGAAACTGCTCCGGAGTGTTGCCGGTACGGGGTTTGTTCAGCCAGTTCCCAGCCAGCCAGGCAGGCGGAGACTGCGGCGATCATCAGGGCAGGGTTTTTTGCGAGCAGTGTTCCAGCGGCTGCTTCCCCAACGGTAAGGACCAGCAGGACGGATGGCAGCCAGCGCCAACCCAGGCGCTGAAAATTCAGCCACAGGCTCAAGGCGGCAGCCAGGGCTGGCAAAATAGCCCAGGCAAAAATACCTGTAAAGCTGAAAGCCAGAAGGGCCGCGGCCAGCGTAAAGCACAGGATACTGATCCATATGGGCGTGCTTACCTTTGTTTTTCTCATCTTCGCGACCAGTGATTAATGTTGACCATGGTTAATAGCGGTTGGTCTACCGGCCAGTCAATCACATGCACTCCCTTTTCGCGCATTTTCCAGAGCAGCGCTGCCCGCTCGAGCCGGGCAGCTCGGATCGCAAGCCGGTTGCGCGGACTGCGGCAGGAAAAAAGGATCGGATCGGGGCTGACCAGCAGAACCTGATATCCCTCCGCGCGCAGGCGGAGGATTGGGTTGACATCCGTTCGACGCAAAGGGCTGATGACAATCAGCAGCGAACGGCTGGGGAACAGTCTGACTGGCAGGTACTTGAGCATGTCCAGGGACACTTTTCCGCCAGGGGCGCACATCGCCAGTTGATTGAGAATGAGCGCGAGCTGACGTTTACCCGTGCCAGGGAATACCCGCGCCACTCGCTCCCCCAAAGTCAGCATTGAAACGCGGTTACCCATTCCCAAAAGGCTTTTCGCCAGAACGGCGGCCGCCTGAATCGAGTATTCAATCAGCTCTGCTCCACCGTTATCGAGGTTGATGGCTGAGTTCCCGTCCAGGATAATGCCTATGTCCGCCATTTCTTCTCGTTCGAATTCTTTTGTGAAAAACTGCCCCGGGTGGCGCGCGGAAAGACGCCAGTGCACCCAGCGCAGCGGGTCGCCGTGGAAAAATTCGCGCACGCAAAAAAAATCAACCCCTGAACCAGCCAGGCGCGATAGATTTGGGCCAGCCGCCCGCAGCGTGTGCGGCGGATGCAGCCGAACGCGCGCGGCCGTGGGCTGAGCAGGCAGCACCATGACCTGGCTCGAACCGGCGAGTTCGAGAGTTTTTTCGAACAGCCCGAAAGAGTCGCTGACAGTTACCCTTACCCCACTCCAGGTATACCGCCCCCGCGGAGCCTTGAAACTGTAGTTGAGAACGGCTGCGGCGCCAGCCGGCAGGCTTTGCGCCAATTCAATCACACCGTCAAACACCTGGACATTGGCCGGTATGGGATCCAGAAGATGCAAGCGCGCGATGGCAGAGCCCTTGTTCTCGACGGTTACCGTCATACTGACGGCCGTACCGGCTTCACAGCGTTCGTGAGTCAGGGCGCGGTTGGCGGTTAGTTTAACTTCCCCTGGCATAGACAGCAAGCCCGCACCCAGGTAAAAGAGAAACGGCAGAGTCATCCAGGCGAGTGCAGCATTCCGGCTCACCAGGGCGGCCAGGAAGAGGCTGAAAACAACCAGGAATACCAGGCTGGATTTGGCGTTCATCAGGCGGGTAACGGCGCAACCGGGACAGGGACTGACGTTAGGATTTCCTCGATAATATCCCGATCCGCTTTCTTTGTGCCCCATAAATTGGGGTCCAGGATGATGCGGTGGCTGAGGGCGCAGGCCGCAAAGGTTTTCACATCATCAGGGATAACGAAACTGCGGCCGTGCATGGCAGCCCAGGCGCGCGATAGTTTCAGCAGCGCCAGCGAACCGCGCGGGCTGACCCCCAGCTCGACCTGGCGGTGGCGGCGGGTTTTCGTTACCAGCTGCACAATGTACGCCTGAATGTCCGGGCTGACGAAGACCTGTTCGACGGTCTGGCGCATGCCGAGGAAAACTGGCAGCGAGGTGACCGCTGTCAACGAGAAGGGATCCTGCTTGCGCTCGCTGCGCCTTGCTAGGATTTCCTGTTCTTCTTCCGGGTTGGGGTACCCCACAGAAAGGCGGATGATGAAGCGGTCCAGCTGCGCTTCAGGCAGGGGGAAGGTGCCTTCATACTCGATCGGGTTCTGCGTGGCAATGACAATGAACGGCTCTGGCAGCTTAAGGCATTCTCCCTCCAGCGAGACCTGGTACTCCTGCATGGCTTCCAGCAGCGCTGATTGGGTTTTTGGCGAGGCGCGATTAATCTCATCCGCCAGCAGAAGATGGGTGAACAGCGGGCCTTTGCGCAATGCGAAGGTGTTCTTTTGCGTGTCAAAGATGAACCCGCCGGTGATGTCCCCGGGCAGCAAGTCGGGCGTAAACTGGATGCGTTTGAACTCCAGGCCCAGCGCTGTGGCGAAGCTGTTAGCGATCAGCGTTTTTGCCAGGCCGGGGTAATCTTCCAGCAGAACATGCCCGCCGGAAGAAAGAAAGGCAGCCATGAGCTTCATCAGCACATCGCGTTTGCCGATGACGGCTTTTTCAACTTCCTGAACGATGCGCTGACAGGTATCGGCAACTTCTTCGATCCCAGCATGTTTGGATTTGTCTTCAGTCATGTTTGATCTCCATTTTTGTTTCGAGCGATTCCAGTATCGTGGCGATGCTGTTTTCTAATTCGGTTCCCGACTGATCAGCAAGCTTTTGCGAAGAGCGGCCCAGGAGGAATGCTCTCTTGAGAGTGAATGGTTTACGCCGTTGCGAATCTGAGACGGGAGGCAGTTCGGGGGGGATTACACTGCCGGCATTCGTCAGGTTATTCACCGTGCGAGACAGGTTCATCAGCTCTTGCTGAAGGGTGGCTCTGGCATCCGCACTGTCTTCAGCCGAGCGCAGCAGCTCTTCCCAATAGGCAGTACGGTCCTCTGGCAAGGCTGTATCCTGGTAGGCTGGTCGGGCTGGAGCTGGCGCGCGGGTGGGGAAAATGCGCAGAATGAAGACGAAGGCTGAGAAGATGAGCAGGCTCCAATACACGCGCTGGTCAATCACCAAAAACGTGCGAATAACTAACCAGGTGAAGCGGGTGAGCGGATCGATGACGTACGTGGTCAGCAGTGACGGGTTGAGCAGGCACAACCCCGCCAGCAACAGCACGCCAAAGAATAACAGGCGGTAACGGAGAGAGCCTTTCATCTGTTTCCCTCCTTAACGGACAGAGAGGCGCGAACCGCGGATAAACATGCCACAGCCTCCTGCTCGATTTCCGCTTCGAAACGCTGGTCCCCATAGCGGGCTGATTCGAATAAACGCGTCAGCTGGTGAACAGGCGCATTTGGAATGCCGCGCTTAATCAGGTGCTGCTCGAATTCGCGCGGTGTCACCGCTTGTTTGCGTTCGATGCCTCGTTCTCGCCGCATGACCTGCTCCATCTGCAGGTAACAGCGGATGATCACATTCTGGATGTTCTCGCCTTCGGCAATCGCCTGCAGCGCCGCCGCAGCTTCAAGCGCAAGCTGGTCTTCCTTCCTGGAATGGCGATCAGCCATAAGCAGCAGCCAGATGGCAATTCCTGCAGCCGCAAGTGCGAGGGCGGTGATGATCAGCCAGGTCAGTATGCGGGGCGGGTCCCCAATCGGGGCGGTGATAAATGCAGTTGCTGCCGGCAGCAGATCGGTGGGCGCTTCCACCGCGCCGGTTGGCTGTTTGAGGTGGATGCGCGGGAGTAATAGTAACAGCCCTGCCAGAACCGCCAGAGCAGCCGCCGCCATACCGATCCTTTTCTTGCTGGCTTTTTTATACAAAACGACCAAAAATACCAAAAACAAGAAAACCAGCCCGATGCCCAGCAAACCCTGCAGCAGCCAGGGAATAGCGGTGTTATTCTGAGCTGGTGCTAGGTTCCCGGACGCGGAACTGGATGGCTGTTCGACAGCCCCGGGAATCGCTACCCCCGGCTCGAACACAAGGTTCGATAGACTGGCCGCCAGGATAAACATCCCCAAGATCGCCAGGGCTAGATAAATGATCGTCAACTGCCTGCGTCGGTCATACATCGATCATCCTCAAAATACGCGCCTGACCGTGGTCAGGTCAGGCCGCTGGTGGGCGCACACAACAATACCGAATTATGATCAGTATCCTATTAGATTACGATTAAGTCCAGCCGAAGGTTGCATGAAAATCAATGGCGCCTTAAATTTGTCGAGCACTCAGCATGCGCAGAGGTGCTGGCTATTGGAGCGCAAATCAGGGGCTTTGCTGCCAGGGTGGTCAAGCAGAGAACAACAGGACGGGCGTGTAAAAATTTCAGAAGGTTTCCTTCAGGCATCCAGGCGCAGCCGCAAAGACGGTACCAATAAAAAAAAATCGCCTGCCGAGAAGTCCGGACGGGATATTCGGCAAGCGAAGACTGAGCGGTTATGTATTTTGGCTCAAGGGGTTTTTCCCTGGGCGAGAACCTGGACAGCCTTGTCGATGCGCTGTTGGCGCGTTTCGGCTGTTTTTGCGCCTTCGATATTAAGGACAATGCGGCGCTGGTTACTATAAGACAGGCTTTCAAAAAAAGCCCGCGCTGGGGGTACACCCTCCAGGCGCTGTTTAAAATCGTGCGGCAGGTTGACCACGCGCGGTTGCGTGTCCAATTGTAAAGTGACCTCGATTTCCTGCCCGGCCTGGACACCCGCAGCGATGCGGTTTTCAGCGCTGACGGGCAGCATGAACACATCTCCGTAAGCGGCCACGGTCGAGCGGTACGTGTGATTCCCGATCGTTACCAGGACCGGGGGGCGTTTTCCTTTGCCGAGCGCTTCAACAACCTCAACCGGCACCTGGATGCCGGTGGCGGTTTTTCCCTCCAGGCGCAAGATGGTCTTGAAGGTTAAGGCTGGCTGGCTGTGTTCTTCAGGCTGGCCAGTGGATGTTGTCATTCACTCTCCGCTTTAATTTTCAGGCGTTCGTCCATCCGGCTTCTGAAAATTTTGGTGATTGACCAATAAAACGGCATGATTATCCCAAGGCTGAGGCGAGACCGGCGCTGACCAGCAAACCCGTGATCAGAAGCAGCCCTGCCGCGAGGTGTAACAGGATGGTTGTGCTGTTGGCCTTGATCAAACTGCGGTCATTGTAGCGGCGAAAAAGGACCTGCACCGCGTAGGCCGCCAGAGGCAGGGCAGCCAGGACGAGCAATACCGGCCAGGGGAAAATACCTGCGATCACACCCGCCAGGACGGAAAGGAACGCCGCCGCCACGATCAACAAATAGCCCCAGCGCGCCCGTTCCTTTCCAAGCACCACCACCAAATTGATTTTACCTGCCTGCGCATCCGCCTGCATGTCAGGGAACTGGTTGATCCACAAAATGGCGGTGGTGAGCAGGCCGATCGGCAGGCCAATGAAGAAATCCAGCCAGGTGAGCTGCCCGGTCAGGGCGAAGACGGTACCGGCAGTCATGAGCGGTCCGAAGTTCATGCCGACGATCAGTTCCCCCAACCCCTTGCGCGCTGCCAGACGCAGCGGCGGCGCGGTGTAGTAGTAAGCGCTGAAAGCGCCAGCAGCAGCGAAAACCAGCAGGAGCGGGCCTCGGCTGAACAGCACGGGCAGACCGGCCAGAGCGGCAATCATCAGACTGGCCCAGGCAACTGTCAGCAGGCGGCGCTCTGTGATCAGGCCAAGCTCGAGGGCGCGGCTGCCGCCGGAATAGGGCATGAAATATTCATTGTTAAGCCTGTCCGCCCCGCTGGTCCAGTCGAAATAATCATTAAAAGTGTTGGCGGAAACATGAACAGCGATTCCTCCCACCAGCGCAAGCCAGAAGAACGACCAGGGGAAAGGGCCACTGGCGCCCGTGGCATAAACCCAGGCGGCAGCGGCCAGTATGGGCACCAGGGTGGCCGTCAGGAAGGGCGCGCGGGTGATCACAAGCCAGGCGAAGATGCGCGTCGCCAGCGGGACTTTGGGCATGACCGCTTCAGGGGAGGCTTCGGGCAAAGGCACGGTTATGCCGCAGTAGCCAATCTGCTGACCGTTGCGAAAGGTCGGGGTGATGCGAATATCCGCGCTGAAAGGGGTCCCATCGCGGCGCAGGAAAACCGTGCGGCCGCGAAACTCTCCCTTTTCGCGCGCGGTTTTCAACCAGTTCTGCACGTGGCCCAGGACGATCAGGCCTGGCGAGAACAGCGAGACCCTCTTTTTTCCGATGACCTCCTCAGGCGCGTACCCAAACAGCTCCTGCGCGCCCTGGTTGAAGGTTTCAATGCGTCCCTCCAGATCGCAAGTGATGACACTTTTTTGGGCTGCCACAGTCACACCTCCAGCAGTTCAATAAGATAAATCAGGTAGTATTATAACGAATAAATTCTTTGGGTGGCGAGCAGGGATGTACGAACAGGATTATTTCTTCCACAGACGGGCGTATTTTTTCCGGTACTTCTCATCCGCTTCCAGAGCGATCAATTCCTGGGCTTTCTCGCGCAGGGTTTCATCTTCGACATGGTCGTACAACCGGCGCAGACCGGCGAGGATATCGTAACGGATCAGGGTGGCATTTTTTTCGCTGGCGCAATCATGGTAGCGCCGTGAAAGGCCGTTGACCAGCACATTATACTGTTCCTGACCAGCCGCCCCGATCTTCCACATTGCCTGCAGGGTGTGGCGGGCGGTGACGAAGCGTTCATCCCGCGTAACCGCCAGCAGCGCATCGAAATCCCTGAGGATGCGCTTTTTGGGATCGCTTTTCGCGAGATTGCACAGTACCTGCGCGCAGATGGCGCGCACAAGGTTGTCTTTATGCTTCAGACCTGCCAGCAGCTCATCCCAGATTTCGTAAGCCCAATCAACCGGGATTTCGCTGGCGGCTAACAGGGAAAAGAAGGCCTGGTTCTGGATTTGCGCATCCGCAGCGTAAATATCATTTATGCACTTGCGAATATCGATATTCATCAAGGTTCACCTCAAGAAAGGGTGGGGTGGCTATTTTCAATGAAAAATCAAGGTTTCCGGCGGACAAATTCACACTTACCTTTTTGGCCTGCTGGCCCGAAGGAACCAGTCTAAAACCGGCCGAGGCTCGAAAAAGATCATTCCTGGTCGTTGGGAGCGAAGTCGGCAGCAAGGCTGAGACCGTGTTCCTGCAGGGCGCGGCGCACTTGCTCTATCGCCCTGGGACCGATGCCGTGCAGATTTTTCAGCTCGTTTTCGCTCCATGCGGTGAGCTGATTCAGGCGGAAGATGCCCGCCGATGCCAGCGCGCGTCGAGCAGGAGCAGCCAAACCGGCAGGCAGGTCAGAGATTTCTTTCATGCAATGTTCTCCATTCTCAGTCTGTTTGGGTCGATCCTTCCCTTGAGGCCGGCATGCGCACGCGTTCCAGCATCTGGCGGATGGTTGCCAGGTGGTAAGCAGCGTGCGGAATCAGAGCAATCAGGCCGTTCATGTACTCCACGGGAAGGCTGTCCTGCTCTTTCAGGCCTTCGCACAGGGACACGAATTCGCTGCGCAGGGAATGGCGTAACTGCTCCCATTCGGCATCCTCGACCTTCAGCAAATCCCAGCTCTCGTTCCAGTTTGGGTTCCACGGTTTTCCGCGGATGGTGTTGTTGACATTCGCCAGGCTCCAGCGCAAGTGCTCGGTGTGAGCGGCGATGGTCGTGCCGGCTTTGCGGCTGCCGTCCACAGAAGTCGAGGCTTCTGTGGCGCTAACAGACTTGAGAACGCCTAACACCCCAGAATCTGGCTGGTTATCGATGAACCAGGTGGCGTTCGGGTCGACCGGTCCGTCGTAGGCTTCGACGATCAATTCGACCAGCGAGTTAAGGAGGGTGGGTACCGCAATTGTGTTCATGCTGCACTCCTAGATTGAATAAATGGTTTCACAGCAGATAAGAAATGATTGATTAAGAGCGCTGCTCGAACCTTAGCGCAGAGCGAGCTTTGCGGCGCGCGGCTTCGCGCTCGCGGTCTCTGGGCGGCGCGTTGGTATGCAGCGCCCCAAGCAGGTCGAGCGATGCTGCCGTAATGGCCTCAACGGCCGCCTCGAAGGCAGCCCGGTTGCCCTGCGAGGGCTTGTTGAAGCCGCTGATTTTTCGAACATACTGCAGAGCCGCTGCGCGCACCTCCTCAGGGCTGGCGGGCGGCTGGTAATTAAAGAGCGGTCGGATGTTTCTGCACATGAATTGTCCTTGCGTATTGAACTAAAGTTCTATACAAAGTTTAGAAATATTATCAGGTTTGTCAAGTATACTTATTTCAACTGCTTAAGACAATATCCCCGTGTGTGTTATCATACATGGATAAATTTTGTTGAACTGCGCCTGTCCCGGCTGGCAGAAGTACCGCTCCCATTGTTTTTTACCAAAAGAAACCAAGGAAAATGATAGCGCATGATCCATAAAGAGACTCTCGATCGGACCATTCATAATTTTGTGGACAACAAAAGCATATTTAGCGCCGTGCTGTGCGTGGAAAACGGTGAAGGCAGTTTCTCCTGGACAGGAGCGGCCGGCCAGATGCAGCCTGAAAGCCGATATTTCATCGCCAGCGTCACCAAGTTGTATATTACTGCTGTGGTCATGCGCCTGGTCGAAGAGGGGCGGGTTGGGCTGGAAGATAAGATTACCAAAACCCTGCCCGCGGATTTGTGTGCACGGCTGCATGTGTTCAAGGGGGTGGATTATTCCAGCGAGCTGACCATCCGCCATCTGATCTCCAATACCTCCGGCCTGCCCGACTATTTCTTCTACAAACAGGCGGATGGAAGAACAGTCTCCGACAGCCTGATGGAAGGCAAGGATGAAGCCTGGCCCCTGGAAAAAACGATTGGATTGGTGAAAGGCCTGAGTCCAAGGTTTAAACCCGGGGCTAAAGGCAAAGCTTACTACTCTGATACCAACTACCAGCTTCTCGGCAGGATCATCGAAACCGTCACCGATAAACCCCTGGGCGAGGTCTTTGACCAGTTCATTTTTTCACCATTGGAACTGAAAAACACCTATGCCTATGCCAACAGCGACGACCAGACGCCTGTGCCCTTCTACTATGGCTCCAAACGGTTGTGGCTGCCGCAGTACGTGGCTTCCATCACCCCTGAGGGCGGCATCGTGTCCAGCGCGAATGAGGTCATGGTGTTTATCAAAGCGTTTTTCAACGGCTTCTTCTTTCCAAAAGAAAAAGTCGGCACTTTGAAGCAATGGAACTTGATCCTTCCACCCCCGGGGATGTTCTTCTATGGTATCGGCCTGGAAAAACTCTGGACTCCCCGCATCATTTCTCCCTTCAAGCCCATCCGCGAGATTCTGGGCTTTTGGGGTCAGACCGGCTCCTTCGCTTTCTATCATACTGATACTGATCTGTACTTCACCGGCACCACCAATCAGATCAACGGCGCAGGGCATCGCGCCGCTGCGGATGCGATGGTCAAGATTATTAAGACAGCTTTGTAGGGATGCGGTGAAGGGTAATTGAAGGGATTATTTGCCGGGATTTTTAAAAATGATGGGGAGGGGTGGGGATGAGGTCTAACAATGGATGATGATCGAACATCATCCCCTTGTGGGGACCCGTGTGGGTTGCCCCACACCAATTTTCGAGACAGGCTCTTGAAACCACTCGGTCACCCGGCGCGGGCGAATGTGGAGCAAGGACACTTCCGCGATCTGTTGCAGAACAAGTTTTACATCGGCATGGTGCGTCACTTCTATGAATTAAATGAGGGCCAGCACAAGCAGGTGATCACACGTGCGTTATACGACCGCTGCTTGGAGGTGCGCGAAAACATGCTGAGCAGACGCGCAAGCACGCCGCCGCAATTAATCGAAAAGACGGCTACATGCTCCAGCAGGTGATCCGCTGCGCGGCCTGTGGGCTGCCTCTCCGTTTTTAAATCGGCGGTGAAATACCGCTATTACAAGGAAGTCTCCCGAGAGCGCAACCTGGACTGCGTCATGGTCGCCAAGACGATCAAGATGGACAATGCCCACGAGCAGATGCTGCAAATCCTGGGGAGCATCCAGCTGCCGGCAGAATGGCAAGGCGAGATCCAGCGCATGACCCAGGAACTGGATCATCTCCAGCAGATGCAGAACCGCAAGGCTGCCATTGATGAGCAGCTGTGCCGGTTGTCACGGGCATTGGTCAATGGGGGCATCTCTGAAGACAAGTACGAGCGTAAACGCGCCACTTTGTAAGCGGAGAAACGATACTTGGTGGTGCGGGAATTCAACGTGGTTGCCCAACAGGACATAATCTTATATAATTTCTCGGATTACTTGGTCGAGGTCACGAAAGAAGAAATGACCCAGATCGTGCATTTGATGTTAAATAATGTGGATGTGGATTTTGATTTAGGTAGGATTTGTAGGATCGAGGTTCACCCGGAGTTTGTTGAGCTGTTCCCAATGGGGCTGAAACGCGGGAAATGGAAGGAAACAGAGCCACTTCTCTTTGAACTACGGATGGTTTAGGTAGAATATGTCCATAATAAAGAAGATAAAAAATTATGAAACCTCCCCTTGTTATCCCCTTACCTCCTGACGAAAATAAGGTAATTGATGCTGTTTGTAAATACCTTTCTGCAGGTGGTTATGAAATCATTCAGAAACTAAGAACAATCGAACATGGTGTGGATGTTATCGCTGAGCATCCAGAGACTCATGTTCGGGTCCTGGTGGAAGCGAAAGGTGGCACCAGTTCCAGAGACGGGAGCGAACGTTTTGGAAAGCCGTATACTCAAACTCAGGTCTTTGATCGCGTCGCAAAAGGGATATTTACCTGCTTGCAAATGCGGACGGAGAACCGAGATAAAAACGCTGTGCGGGTGATCCTTGCAATTCAAGAGAAACCCGAATATTTTAAAAAATATATTTCAAAAGTGATTTCCAGCCTGGAAACCGTTGGAATCGAAGTATGGTACGCAAAAGATCTTTAGGATGAACCAACGAGACAAAATGCGTGATCTGTTTAACCGTTATGGCAACCGGAAAGATATTTTAATCCGGGAATACGCGGAAGTTGAACGGCGGGGTGAAGTGGTTAGGAAAAATAATAAGAATGGTATGTCCGCTGAGGTTTATGCAAATTGGCTATTGGCTGATGCCAAGGAGAAGAGATGGTTGCCAGGGCTTGATATTTAGTTCTAACGCCAATAAGGTTATTATTCATTAATTACAGATCATTCAAGAGTTCGTTCACACCTATATAATTCGTAGTTCGTCACCACAACAGAAAAAGTGACGAATTGCGGAACAAAGCAATCGTGGTTTTGAGATAAAAACCTGGGATCAGCCTCCATGGTAGGTCCTAAGACGATCCTGGGCAGCATCCAGCTGCCGGCAGAATGGCAGGGCGATATCCAGCGCATGACCTAGGACCTGGATCATTTTCAACAGGTGCAGAACCGCAAGGTTGCCATCGATGAGCAGCTGCGCCGGCTGTCACGCGCGATGGTGGACGGTGGCATCCCCGAAGATGAATACGAGCGTAAACGTGCCACTTTGCTGGCGGGGAGGGCGGGATCCCACAAGGGGACCATGTTCGAATATCATCCCCTTGTGGGGACCCGCGGTCGACTGATCCAATACCATAATACCGCCGGAGCGGTAAAAAAATCTGAAATCGAAAATCAAAAATCTACAATTCTTAGGCGGGGAGGGTGCGTTCGAATATCATCCCCTTGTGGGGACCCGCGGTCGACCGACCACTGCCGAATAAACCTTCTTAGCGGCGAGGAAATCCAAAATCGTAAATCAAAAATCATTTGGCGGGGAGGGCGGGATTCGAACCCGCGGTCGAGGTTTATAGCCCCGACAACCGCTTAGCAGGCGGCCCCATTCGACCACTCTGGCACCTCCCCATGATTTGCTGTTAATGCCGCCCTGCCTGCCGGGCTCCTGTCTAAAGGTTTGTCAGGCGGAGGGAGAGGGATTCGAACCCACGGTGGGTTGCCCCACACCTGTTTTCAAGACAGGCGCCTTAAACCACTCGGCCATCCCTCCAGGCGATTCATTTTATCATAGAATGAAAAGAGTCCTCAAGGAATTTCTATTACTCCTGCTGGAATATATGCGGAGATATCCTAGCCAGGGGAAACCTTCTATATAATTAACCTGTCTCGACCGGTTAATTGTTGATTCGTGCCTGCCTGCTAAATGATGATGGTAGTTTCAACAAAACCTGCATTGATTTACCTTCTCATCAGCGCGCTGCTGGCGGGGATGTACCTGCCGACAGCAGCGGCTGAGGCTGGCAGCTCCGCCATTGCCGTCCGGACAGGGCAAAGCTTCTCTGTCTGCGGCGAACCGTACACCCGCATCCACGCCGTCCAGGGAGGCGGCTTAACCAGCCCGCTGACAGGTCAGGCCCACACTCTGGAGGGGGTTGTCACCATGGTGCGCAGCAACAGTGGTCAGTTGGGCGGTTTCTTCCTGCAGAGCCTGGCAGGTGACGTGGACGCGGATGAGCGCACTTCGGAAGGCGTTTTCGTCTTTACCGGGACCAACCCGCCTTATAGCCTGGCCCAGGGCGACCATATCCGCGTGAGCGGCACGGTGACTGAGTACAACAGCCCGTCATCCAGTTACGGGCAAATGCACAGCATGACCCAGCTGTACCTGGTCAGCGACCTGCTGGTGTGCGCCAGGACCGCGCTGCCTGCCCCTGTTGAGGTCATCCTGCCCATACCAGGCGACCCTGCCGATTACCTGGAGCGCTATGAAGGCATGCTGGTGCGCGTCAGTGCCGGGCAGGAAGGCCTGTTTGTGCAGCAGAATTATTTCCAGGGGCGGTTTGGCCAGCTGACCATCGCGGCAGGCGGCGACTACGAGCGCCTGTTCCATCCCAACAATGGCAATAATGCCATGAACGGCGCGGATAACCTGCGCTCCTTGCTCATCCTGGATGACGGTTCGCACAGCCAGAACCCAAACCCGATCCCGTATTATCCAACCGATGGGGCGCTGCGAGCGGGTTCGCCCGTTGAGCCGCTGGTCGGGCTGCTGGATCAAGGCAAGATCAACAGCGCGCCGACCACCGCAACCGATTTTGTCGCCGCCTACCCGTACGTCTACTACCGCCTGCACCCGTTGGAAATGCCAGTTTTTCCGCACCAGGAGGATGCGCGCGCGGCTCACCTGACGCCGGCGGCTGTAAACGGAAACATCCGGGTTGCGTATGTGAATGTGATGAATTATTTCACCACCTTGAACAACGGCGGATTTCCGCCAGGTTCGCCATACAGCAGCGCAGCGCCGCCGCGCGGCGCCAATACGCAAGCGGAACTCGAGCGCCAGACAGACAAACTCGTGGCGGCAATGCAGGCGTTGGATGCCGATATTTTTGCGCTGGTCGAGCTGGAGGCCTGGGCGCCGGCGGACGCGGCCGGCCTATTGACAGAGGCGCTCAACCATGCCCTCGGCAGCCAGGTGTATGCTGTCGTACCGGAACCGCCGGAATTCCCCCAGCCGCCGGATGGCGATTTCATCAAGGTCGGCATGCTGTATAAACCGCAGCGAGTGACCCTGGCGGGCCCGCCGCACATGGATAATCACCCGGTATACAGCCGTGTGCCCCTGGCGCAGACCTTTCAGGATGGCCAGACCGGCCTCCGGTTCAGCGTGGTGGTGAATCACTTCAAATCCCGCTCTGGCTGCCCCGACAGCAGCGGGGATGCCAACGCTGACTACGGGCAGGGCTGTTGGAATGCCCTGCGGGTTGAACAGTCCTTGCGCCTGCTGGATTTTGTCCGCCAACTTACTGGCGAAAGCGGCGTCAAAGGCGTATTGGTGCTGGGAGACTTGAACGCCTACGCGCTAGAAGATCCGCTTGAGGTGCTAGAGGAGGGCGGGCTGCTCAACCTGGTAAGCAGGTACATCGACCCCGCCAGCCAGTACAGCTATGTCTTTGACGGGCAGGCGGGTTACCTTGATCACGGGTTAGTCACCGCGGGGTTGGCTGCCCATATCAGTGGATGCGCTTTCTGGCACATCAACGCGGACGAACCCGCCGTGATCGATTACAACAGCGAGTACAAACCGGTGGATCTTTACCAGCCGCATCCTTTCCGCAGTTCGGATCACGATCCCCTGGTCATCGGCCTGGAGTTCCGCGGGCGGGTATTCCTGCCGCTGGTCAGGCGATAATCGCTGCTTGTTAACTCGGCGCAACCAGCGGAGCGCCGGCCCGTTTTCGGGTATACTCGTAACGATTCGTGTGTGGGGAAGGGAAAAATGAAAATCACTGTCATAGGCGGTGGATCTACCTACACGCCGGAGATTGTCCTCGGTTTGATCGAGCGAGCTGCCGCCCTCCCGGTCAGCGAGCTGTGCTTGATGGATACGGATATGCAGCGCCTGGAAACCGTGGGCGGTTTTTGCCAGCGCATGCTGCACGCCAGGGGGGATCCATTTCGGCTCGGCCTGACGGAAGACCTCTCCATAGCGGTCGGGGGCGCCAGCTATGTCATCACCCAGTTCCGCGTCGGGCAGATGAGCGCCCGCATCGCGGATGAATACCTGGGGCGGCGGCATAACCTGATCGGGCAGGAGACCACTGGGATCGGCGGGATGGCCAAGGCGCTGCGCACCATTCCGGTGGTGCTGCAGGTGGCAGAGAAGATGGAGAAACTTGCGCCTGAGGGATTGTTGATCAATTTCACCAACCCGTCCGGGCTGGTGATGGAAGCCCTCAGCCGTTACGCCCCGCGGGTTCGCTCGATTGGTTTGTGCAACTCTGCCATCACCACCCAGATGACCATCCTGCAGGCCCTGCAGGAGCAGGCATTGCTTCCTGCTCCTCTTGAGCAGATCGACCACCAGGATGTATGCCTGGATGTTCTCGGGCTCAACCACCTGACCTGGTACCGCGGTTTCAAGGTTCAGGGCAGGGATTACTGGAGCCACATCCTGGCGCAGACACACGAATCCGGCATGTGGGAGCGTGATCTGATCGAGGTATTGGGGATGATTCCCAACAATTACCTGCAGTATTTTTATTACACCGAAAAACGGCTGGCTGACCAGCGAAATTGGCCGCCTTCACGCGCTGAGCAGGTGGTTGATATCGAGAAAGCGCTCCTTGCGCAATACGCTGACCCGGCGCGCAGTGACCCGCCTGCGGATTTAATGAAACGCGGCGGTGCTTACTACTCGACACTGGCGGCGCAGGTGATTAATGCCCATTACAACGACCTGGACGAGGTGCATGTTGTCAACGTGCGCAACGCAGGCGCGGTTGCGGTCTGGCCGTCCGATTGGGTACTGGAGATGCCCTGCCGAATCAATCAGCAGGGCGCACAGCCATTGCCGGCGCAGCCGCTGCCCGAGGTTTGCTATGGGCTGCTGGCGCAGGTCAAAATGTATGAACTCCTGACGGTTGAGGCCGCTGTTCACGGCGACCGCCGCAGAGCTGCCCAGGCGCTCCTGGCGCATCCGCTGGGTCCGGGCGCGGACCAATTGCAGAAAGTCCTCGTTGACCTGTTGGAAACCAACCGCGCTTACCTGCCGCAGTTTTTTGCGTGAAAGGCGGAATAAAAGTTGAACCGCATTTTCCTGGGCGTGGATACCGGTGGTAGTAAAAGCCATGCCATGCTGGCTGATGAATCCGGCCGCGTCCTGGCGATCGCCAGCGGCGGCAGCGGTAACCCCGACGAGATTGGCTATGGCGGCCTAACGGAACTATTAAGCGACCTGTTGATTGAAGCCTGCCGGCAGGCAGAAGTGGGGATTGGAAATATTCACGCTGCAGGCTTTGGCATCGCCGGGTTAGATTGGGATTCGCAGATACCTGCCGCGCGGCAAGCCGTTAACGCGGCGGGTTTAACCTGCCCATTTGAGGTGGTTAATGATATTGTCCTTGGGCTTTACGCCGGTGCGCAGGCGGGCTGGGGCGTTGCCGTTGGCGCTGGCACCGGCTGCAATTGCCGCGGACGCGACAGAAACGGACGGGAAGGCCGCATGGTGGGTTACGGCCTGCCTTTTGGCGAGGCTGCCGGGGCAACCGAACTGGTCGAATGGGCGGTGCGGGCAGTCGCGCTGGCCTGGACGCAGCGCGGAGAGCCGACCAGCCTGTCCGAGGTCTTTGTGCGCCTGGCGGGTGTGTCCACGGTGGCGGAACTGCTAGAAGGGTTGGCGCTGGGCAGGGTCCGATTATCCCCTCAAAATGCCCTGGCGATTATTGCCGAAGCCCAGGCCGGGGATGCGGTCGCCGGGCGGCTGATGGCGTGGGCTGGCAGCGAACTCGCCAGCATGGTTTGCGGGGTAGCGCGCCAGCTCAATTTTGGGGAGAGTCCCTTCGAGGTGGTTACCATGGGAAGCCTTTTTCGGGCTGGCGAGATGATTCTGACACCGTTTAGAGACGCGCTGCTGAGCGCATACCCGCTGGCGGAAGTGGTCCAGCTTACCGCGGCGCCGGTGTGCGGTGCAGCCCTGCTGGGCATGCAGGCTGGGGGTATGTATTACCAGCCGGTGCGGGATGCGCTCCTCTCGGCCAGCCAGGGACTATTCAACGCCGACAGCCAGCTGTAAAGCGCAGCCTCCCGCTCAGGCGGCCTCGCTGCCAATTGCAGGTATACTTCGCTATCATGCGCGTGTATTACTCCGATCATCTCACCGTTGACCTTCCTCCCGGGCACCGTTTCCCGATGCCCAAATATCACCTGGTGCGCCAGGCGCTGCTGGATAAGGGTGTTCTATCAAGCGATGAACTTTATCCCGCGCCGTTGGCTGAGCCTTGTGACCTGGTCCTGGCGCACACAACCGAGTACGTTCAGGCTGTCCTGGACGGCAGCCTGGAAGCGCGTATTGTGCGCCAGATCGGGCTGCCGTGGAGCCGCGGACTGGTGCAGCGATCACTGGCTTCGGTCGGCGGATCGCTGGCTGCGGCGCGAGCGGCTCTGGAGTACGGTTTCTCCGGCAACCTCGCAGGCGGTACCCACCACGCCAGCGCGGATGAAGGCGCGGGCTTTTGCGTTTTCAACGATCTGGCGGTGGTAACGCTGGCGCTGCTGCGAGACCGCGCCGTGAAGCGAATCGCGATCATCGACCTGGATGTGCATCAGGGCAACGGCAGCGCCGCTATTCTGAAACACAATCCGCAGGTATTCACCTTCAGCCTGCACGGGCAGAAGAACTACCCATTTCGCAAATTTCCTTCCACGCTGGATATTGGCCTGGAGGACGGCGCTGGAGATGAGCTCTACCTGGCGGCCCTGGAACGAGGGTTGACTGAGGTCTTCGCCTATCAACCCGAGCTGGTGTTGTACCAGGCGGGGGTCGATCCTCTCAAGGAAGACCGTTTGGGGCGTTTGGCAATCAGCATGGATGGCCTGGCGCAGCGCGACCGGCGCGTGCTGGAAGAATGCCGCCGGAAGGCAATCCCGGTTGCAATGGTGCTTGGGGGAGGCTACGCTGAACCGATCGACCTGACCGTCCAGGCGCACGTGCAGACCTACCAGGTTTTACGTGAGATTTTTTCCGGGCTGTAACTTTTCCGGGGTGGATGCTCGGGTTTATCGTGATGGCCTGTTTCTTGCAGTAATTTGCTGGACCGAATCACTGCGCCAAGAGGGCCGGGTTGTTTGCAATATTGACAGGTGAGAAGGCGTATCTAATTTCCCTTAATGGGGATTATACTAACAGCTCTTATTCAGCGGGTCATATGACCTGCAGCGCCAAAACGGGATAGAAATATGCCCTGCCAGGCGGTTGGATATGCCTTGCGGCGGGTGTGGGTTTGGCCTGAGTGGAGTAAACTTGCCTGATCCAGGGTGACATCGCTGCCCGCTTCCCTGACCCTGGAATTTTTATTGAGGAAACCAAGGAATGCTTTCAGATAAATTAATGTATTGGGCTTCAAAACCGGTGGTCAGCACCTATACTGGCACCATGCTGAAAATGGATATTCAACGCCAGGAACCGCTGCCGCAGGGGGCCAAAATCATCGCTGCCAATCACCCCAGCACCACCGACCCGTTTTTTGTTGCTGCCATGGTGCGTAAACAGTCCTTTATTTTGATTAATAACGTGCTTTTTCAGGTGCCGATCCTGGGTGAATACCTGCGCCGCTCCGGCCATATCCCTGTCATGGCGGGTCACGGCCCGGCTGCCATCGAGACCGCCCTGCAGCGCCTGTCAGAAGGCAAGACCGTCATGATTTTCCCGGAAGGGGATCTCAGTCCGGAGGAGGGTGGATTTCAAAAACCGCGCACGGGTGTGGCGCGGCTGGCCCTGGCGAGCGGTGCGCCGGTTATCCCGGTCGGTATTCACCTGCAGCGTGAGCGCTGCCACACCATCCGCTCCACGGTGAAGGGCAAGGTCGAGTACGGGCGCTGGTATCTGCGCGGGCCTTACAACCTTACGGTGGGAAAGCCGCTTTTCTTCAAGGGCAGCGTGGAAGACCGCCCGTATGTGAAGGTGGTCGCGGAAACCGTCATGCACCACATCATCGAACTGGCTCACAAGAGCGAGATGCGCATGACCCCAGGTTTTTCCTCCCTGACCAGCTTGCCGGATGCGCTGTAAAGATCAAAATAAAGACCCCCGCGGGGGTCTTTTTGATTCTCAACCATTCAACCAGTTGCTGCCATCAGGCAGCGCTTTGATCCAGGCGCGCGATCATCTCGCGGGTGAAGCGGTAACTGCGGGCGACCACCTCGGGCTGGATCTTGTCGTAAGTATCCCCAGGCTGGTGCCAGTAAGGCGCTTCGCCGTTTTTTGTCAGCCCAAACAGGGTAATGGCAGGCACCCCGGCGCGGATGCAGTCTGCCATTTCGCTGTTGCCGCCGGAGATGGTCACCGGGTAGGCGTCCAGGTCCGGGTTGTTAGCGCTGACCGCTTCTGCCAAGCTGGCAAGACGGGCATCAGCGTGGAAGGGTACAACGATGCCTTCCTGCGTGAGCCAGGCTGGACCGGCGCAGCCGACCAACTCGAAGACGATCGCCTTCGGGTTGCGCAGCTCGGCGCGGTGCCGCCGGAAAAAGTCGATCGCGCCGTAGTGCTGTACCTCCTCGCAGCCGGTGCAGACCGCCCAGACTCGCGTGTGCTGCAGCGGTTCGTTTTTGAATTCCTCCGCCAGCGCCAGGACCATGGCGACCGCACTGGCGTTATCGTTCGCGCCAGCCGTGAAAGGTGTCAGCTCAGCCTGGATGCACAGCGCCAACAACAGCAGCGCGCTAACGGCGCTGGGAATGGCGGCATACCAGACCCATGACCATTGAAAAACAGCACCCAGCGCGAACAGCAGGATCTGAAGCGCGAATAACACAAAGGCAGCGGTGGTAAAGCCTTTGTAGATTTCGACCCACTGCGGGCTGCGGAAGACCAGCGGCGTGCGCTGGGTATCGATATGACCGATCAGCACCAGGTCCTGGCGGTGGTCGCCCACCGGCGGGATGAGGGCGTGAACGTTCTGGCTCTCGCCTTTGGGCACCAGCAGGCGAAAAAGGTTGTTCTGAAAACCCAGTTCCTGCAGCTCGGAAACAAGCACCAGCAGCGAAAGCAGCGCTGCCAGGATGGCGGTTGCCTGCCCGCCAAGCGGGTAGAGCACGAAGGCCAGCAGCATCAGCGTCGCGCCGATCAGGTGAGGATGAAAGATCGAGCGCGCGCTGCTAAAGGTATCCCAAACAGGTCGCAAGCCCATTTTTTCGAAAACCTGCTGGCAGTATTCCGCTCCGCGCCGTTCGCCCGGGGTGGTTGAGCCGCGCGGTCCGATATCGACTGCCAGGGCGCGGATGTGCGCCATAATCTTGTTGGTGATGGATGCGAGTGCTGGCATGGGATTTCCTTCAGGAGGGGGATACTCTATTGTACGGTATTTTCAGGCTCAAGGTGAAAAATCACCAAAATAAGGTGATTTTTGGCAGCTACTTTTATGACTTGAAAACCGTCATAATTTTAGCGTGGAGAAAAGCGCATGCCTGCAATGACACGCAGGGCATTCCTGGCTCTCCTGGCGCGCGGGCTGGCGGCCAGCGAGTTACTGCGCGTGTTTCCCTTTCTACCGGTGTCAGCGCGCGCTGCATCCGCACAGGATTATCCTCTGGCAGCGGTGGCAGCCGGGACCAACGAGGACAGCACCGCTGATATCCTGAAAACCGCGCTGGACGGCATCGGCGGCCTTGAGCGTTTTGTCAGGCCTGGAATGGCGGTAGCCATCAAGCCCAACGCAACCTGGGCTTACCCGCCGCGCACCGCCTCCTCCAGCGACCCAGACATGCTGCGCGCGGTGATCCGCATGGTGCGCGCTGCCGGCGCAGGGCGGATTGTGGTGATGGATCACTGCTCGATTGACCCGGGCGCCGCCGACGCTCTGCGCGTTTCTGGCATTGGGCAGGTGGTCAGGGAAGAAGAGGTCGAGGGCATCTTCCCCGATCGCAACAACGCGCCCCTCAGTACCTACACCAGCATTGAACTGCCTCATGGGAAAGCATTTCAGAAGTTGGGGGTCATCAAGGCCGCTTTGGAGGTTGACTTGCGCATCAACCTGGGGGTGGCTAAGTCGCACAACGTAACCAAGATGACCATGTGCCTTAAGCACATGATGGGTTTCCTGCAGCAGCCCGGACTGTTGCACGCCAACCTTGAGCAGGGTATCGCTGACCTGTCCACACCGTCGCCGATTCAGGCGAAGTTGCACATCCTTGAGGCTATCCGTGTCCGTTTGCCGTATAAAACCTACCGGGTGTGCGCCGGGCCAGAAACCGACGAGACCAACCCCAATGTTGTCCGGCGCGTCAATCAGATCGTGGCTGGCACCGACCCGGTGCTGATCGATGCCTACGGCTGCCTGAGTTATTTCGATGTCCTGCCGGAGGAATTGACGCATGTCAGGCGTGCCTATGAAGCCGGCCTGGGCGAATTGGATGTCGAAAGCGCCCTGAGCGACGGCCGCCTGCGCATTTTCAAGGTGGGCGAGCCGGTCGTCCTGGCGACCAGTGTGCCTGAACCCACCCTGGCTGAAACCCCGCCTGGTGAACTCCCTGCCATTGAAACCCCCGCCGGGACAGCCACACCCTACCCGACAGCCACCCTGCCGCCTCAAGGGCAGGCTGACCTGCCGGTGGGCATTCAGGCCACGGTAGATGATAGTTGCAGCCAGGTCGTCGATCCCAGGCCTTTCCTTAACACTGCGCTGATCCCCGGCGCCGCGGTCATCACGGGGGCTGGACTGGTAGCCGCAGCCCGCTTGCAGCGCCGCAGAAGCCGGGATCAGGATAAGGCTGGTGAATCCGCGGGTAGTGAGAGCGATGAGCATCAAACCTGATTTATCCAGGCTGGAGCAGACCGGGCGCAGGCTGGTGCAGTTAGGTTTCCTGGGCCTGTTCCTGCTGCCACTGGCAATCAGCCTGTACCAGAACCTGAGCAGCCAGCCCGCGCCGGCTTTCGTTTCCTGGCTGCTGCCCTGGGACCCGGCCGTGCTTATTGGTCAGGTCATCCGCGGCCAGTGGACTGCGGTGGTCGTCGGCGGGCCGCTGCTGCTTCTGGCATTATCTTTTCTTTTTGGGCGCTTTTTCTGCGGCTGGGTCTGCCCGCTGGGTACACTGCTGGACCTGCTGCGGCCGCTGGCTTTCTGGCAGAAACGCAAGAGTCTGCGCATGCGCGGCGGGTTGTTCCCGCCCCAGCGTAACAGCCGGCTGCGCTATTATGTGCTGGCTGCAGCGCTGGGCGCCAGCCTGTTGTCGCTTAAATACCTGGGACTGCTCGACCCGCTGGTCATCTTCAACCGCGCCAGCACGGCCATAACGATGAATGCCTTTTGGAGCCAGCAGCCCGGGTTACGCGCCACCATCACGCTGGTTTCCCTGATCTTCCTTGCTATCCTTGCCCTGGAAATGTGGCAGCCGCGCTTTTGGTGCCGCAACCTGTGTCCGCTGGGAGCTCTGATCAGCCTGGTTTCGCGCTTCAGCCTGCTGCGCAGGCGCGTCTCGCCTGCGCTTTGCAGCCATTGCGATAACTGCCGGCGGGAGTGCCCGACCAACGCGATCCCGCAGGACGCCACCCGCACAAATTATGCCGACTGCACCTTCTGCCTGGCCTGTGCGCGCGCCTGCCCGAAGGATGGGATTACCTTTGGCTTCGGCGAGCTCAGCCCAACGGGCTTCGGCGAGCTCAGCCCAACGGGCTTCGGCGAACTCAGCCCAACAGGCTTCGGCGAGCTCAGCCCAGCGAGCCTGGCTGGGCAGCGGGCGGGGGTTTCTGCGGGTGTAATCCGCGAGGACAAAGGCGGTTCAGGTGTGGGGCGGCGTGAATTCCTGGGCTTGCTGGCGGCCGGGGCGGCCGGGGCGGCGATCACGCCGTTGGTTGAACTGGCGCCGGGAAGGCCGGTGCTGCGTCCCCCAGGCGCGCTGCCGCCGGGGGAATTCGAACGCGCCTGCATCCTGTGCCAGGAGTGTGTGCGCATCTGCCCGACGCACGCGCTGCGACCGGCACTACTCGAGGGCGGGCTGGCTGCCATGGGCACGCCGCTGCTCGTCCCGCGCCAGGGCGGCTGTTCGCTCAACCCCAGCTGCCCGCATTTGTGCGCCAGCGTGTGCCCGGTTGGGGCAATTCTGCCGACCAGTAAACAGGACATGAAGATCGGCATCGCGGTCGTGCATCGTGACGCCTGCCTGGCCTGGGATCAGGGCGCCAAGTGCCTGGTGTGCGTGGAAGCCTGCCTGAATGAGGCCGCCATAGCCTACCATGGGCGAATCACGGTTGATCCGGCGCGCTGCACCGGCTGCGGTCGCTGCGAATCCGGCTGCCCGGTACCGGGCAGCGCCATCCACGTTGTGCCGCTGGCTGATGCGGTAAGACGCGCAAACCTGGGCTAGTCCAGGCGGTACGCCAGTACCGCACCGTCTCTGCCCAGCAGGTAGAGCATACCGTCTTGCAGCCAGGGACCGCCGGAGGTCCAGTCGCCGCTGTTGACCGCTGCCAGGATGCGCCCGTCGGCGGCATCCAGGATGTAGATCTGCGGGTCAGCCTCGGTAATCACGTACAGGCGGCCGTCCAGCAGAACTGCGGGGTGGCGCAGCGCCCCAGGCAGCTCGGTCTCCCAGCGGCGCGCGCCGCTGTTGAAATCGACCGCGCTGAGGGTATGCCCGCTGGAACTGATGTAAACCATCTCCGCGGCAACGAGCGGGCTGGCGAAGACCCCGTCAGCGGTTGAGTAGCGCCAGTACATGCCGCCGCTATCGCTCGCCAGCGAATAGACGCGCCCATCCGCTGACCCGAACAGCACCCGTCCCTGGGCGGTCACCGGCTGGCTCTCGACCGCGCCGTTGGTCTGAAAGCCGTCCTGCCATTTGGGGGATCCGTCGGCCAGCGAAAGGGCGTACAATTTGCCGTCGTTGGACCCGACGTACAATACTTCCCCTTCGGCCGCGGGGGCAGCATGCAGGGCTCCCGCGGTTTTGTACTGCCAGCGCAGCGAACCGCTGTCGGTGTCCAGGGCGTAAAGGCTGCCGTCGCTGGAGGGCAGGTAGAGAGTCCTGTCCATTATCAGGGGCGCGGCAAAGAGCGGCGCGCCCATCTGAACCCGCCAGGCTAGGCTGCCATCCTGGGCGGAAACAGCGCTGAGGGTTCCGCCGGCGTCGCCAACATAAACCCAACGCGAGTCGGCGGATGGGATAGCCAGAACCTGATTAGACACCTGCTGGTTCCAGCTCAAAGCCCCATCTGGCAAATCCACGGCTGCCAGCCAGCCGTTTTCATACGCGATGAACAGGCGGCGCTCTTGTAAGGCTGCGCCGGTCGGGACGGACTGGTTGGGGCGAATCATCCAGGCAGGCTGCAGCCCGGCGGCTGGGTCCACTGGCGGCAGCGCGAATAGGGCTGGCGCCAGGTCGGGATCGAGCTGTTGGAGGAGGGCTTCGGCGCTGCGCAGGCGTCCCTGGCGGGTATAGGCTTCGGCCAGCGCGCGCACGGAAGGCTGGCTGTTAGGATTGGCATTGACAGCCTGGCGGTAGGACAGCACGGCTTCCGGCAGGCGACCTTCGACCAGGAAGGCATCCCCTTGCTGCAGGAATTGCTGCTCGGGAGGGGTGAGTAGGTTGCGCAGCGCGGGTACAGATGTCACCACTACGGCTGTTAGGATCACAGCCAGGGCAAGGAAGAACAGGGCGGCGCGCAGCTGGCGGTTTTTTTTCATAGGGAGATCAGATGGGAATGCTGGCGAATCATCAGACGGCTTTAGTATATCCGTAAGGCGATGTTTTTGCAGCGGCAAGAAGGGCAAAATCAACAAAAAAGGGCAGTTCGCGTCAGCGAACCGCCCTTTTTTTACAGCTTATGGGTGGGGATTGATCAAGGTTTGCCGCCAGGCGTATTGGCCGGTTTGCCCTTGTTGGTCGGTTGTTTGCCGGGCGGGTTGTTTTTCTTGCCGTTGTTGTTCGGCGCGGCATTCAGCTCGCTTTCTTCATCGGTGTTTTCTTCCGGCGCGATCTTCTTGCCAATCAGGCCCAATTCCTGCCAGACATGACCCCATCCGCCGGTCTCGACCTTCATGGCCAGCAGTTCCTCAGGTGTGTAACCTTCCACCTTTTGGCTGGCCTGCAGGGCAAGCATGACCTCACCGAAGCCAAAGCCGTTGCAGAACCAGGTCATGATTTTATCGTATTCCACTTCGAACTCGGCCGACAGCTTCATGGCAGCCGGGTGGGCATCCTCATTACCGGTTGGGCAGCGCTGCGACTCGTTCTTGACCGGGTCCTCTACTGCCTCCTCTTCGCCTTCCTGTTCCTCGCCTTCCTGTTCCTCACCTTCCTGCTCTTCATCGACCATCTCTTCTTCCTCAGGCGCGATCAGGTTGAGGGCTTTCCACACATCACCCCAGCCGCCCAACTCGACCTTGAGCAGCAGCAATTCTTCGGCGCTCAACTCGGTGGACTGGCTGGCCTGCAGGGCGAGCATGATCTCGCCGAAGCCAAATCCCTGGCAGAACCAGCCCATCAACTGGTTGTAAGGCGTATCGTACTGCAGCGACAGCTTGACAGCCACCGGATGGATCATGTGGTTCATGCAGGCTGGTTCGGCGATTAGCTCTTCGACTTCCTCGTTTTCACCGGGCTCTTCGACCTCTTCACCTTCCTGCTCCTCAGCTTCTTCACCTTCGTCAGGGTTCTCGCCTTCCTCTTCGAGGATCAGCCAGATCATCTGCTGCTGTTCCAGGGGCAGAGCCTCGAGCAGGCCGCTGAAGGTCTGCACCTGTTGGCTGAAGCGGTCAGCGCGAGCGGCGTCAACCTCGTCGCTGACCAGCGGGGTGTAAGACACTTTACCAGCCACGGTAGCGGCTGTATCCCAGTACTTTACAAACAACGAGGGGAGTTGATCGTAAGCGCCTGTGCTGAGCAATCTGTCAGCCTCGGCCAGGCGCCGATCGGCAAAATCAAGGTACAGGTCAAGCTGGGTTTCCTGATCGGCAAGCGCCAGCCGGGCATCCTCGAGGGATACCTTGAGCGGGTACAGCGCCTGACCGGGCAGCGCGTCGGTCGAAGCCTGCACGGCCACGCCGCCGCCAAACAGTGATGCCAGTAATACGGCAATTGCAATCCAGGTCATTACAAACCTCCTGTTGAAATGGAATGGTCTGGTCTGGATTAAAAGACGAATTGGTTCGAAAAATGTTACAAATTGGTTATTAGGAAGTTTAGCCATTAAACGGGCGCGAGCCGAGCGGCGGAAAGTCGCGCGCGGTTCGATGCGGGCGGTCTCGCGCAGCGCGGCGGCGGTAGCGAGCAAATCGGCCAGTTCCTCGCGGTACTGCGGGTGGCGTTTCAGGCAGTCCTCAAGCGTCAGGCTTCCATTTTCGAGCCCTTGCAGGCATTCTGCCAGAATGATTGAAAAGCGTTCGTCCATTTCAGCTTTTCTCCTTTCTCAACAATGCGGCCAATTTCTTCAATGCGCGAAACTGAATGATACGGATATTGTTCTCGCTTAAACCGAGCACTTCGGCGGTCTCGGCGTGGCTGAGCTGGTTGACGAAGCGGCAGACGATGACTTGCTGGTATGTCGGCTCAAGGCTTGAGATGGCGTGCGTCAGGGCGCTGCCTGTTTCGCGCGCCTGCACCGCTGCTTCGAGGTTGGGTTTGGTATCGGCAGCCACCCCCTGGCGTTCAATCGGTTCGGACACCTTGTGGGTGCGGTGGTGGTCGATGACCGCATTGTGCGCGATGCGGTAGATCCAGGCGCGGAAGGAACGTATCTCTTTGTGATTGCTGGAGAAACGCTTGAGCCCTTCCCATGCCTTGAGAAAGGTCAACTCAGTCAGATCCTCGGCTTCAAACGTGCTGCTGACGCGAAAAAAACAATAACGGTAAATGGGGGTCAGATAACGCTCGTACAGCATGCCAAATGCGTTTTTATCACCTTTCACCGCCCGCGCCAGTAACTCGTCATCGCTAAACTGCAATGGCTCGTCAATCCTCATGAGTTATAGTATAAGACGAATCGATGGTGCTTTTGTTACACAATTTTGAAATGCGGACTGTCGAAAAACCCCAGATATTTGGAACAATTGGGGTGGATTGTGCGTTAATTGGTTTATTCATCCGCCCCCTCTTGGGCGCGGAGACAATCTCGACCGGGCAGATGGCCGTTTACAGGCGGGCGGTGGTTTCGCGCACCCGACCAGCCCTGGTATCTTCCAGCATGACGATCTGATTGCGCCGACTGACCGGTCAACTGACCTGGAAAATTTCATAAGGAGCATGTATGCAATCACCAATCGTATCCACACCGGAGTTTTTGGAATCCGTAAACAGCCAGCTGGCCGGAAAATTAAAGGGCGCGCTCTACCTGCCCGGTCAGCCTGAATACGAGCAGGCCAGGAAAGGCTTTGTCCTCACCGTTGATCAGCATCCGGCGCTGATCCTGGTTGCCAGTGACAGCCAGGATATACAGGCAGGGCTGGAATTCGCCCGCCGGCACGGCCTGGGCGTGGCGGTGCAGTCCACCGGGCATGGTACCGTTCGCCCGGCCGAAGGCGCGTTGTTAATCCTGACCCGGGAGCTGGACGAGGTGCGCATTGACGCCCAGGCGCAGACAGCCTGGGTGGGCGCAGGCGCGAGATGGGGCAGCGTGCTGGAGAAAGCCCAGGCAGTGGGATTGGCGCCGCTGTTGGGATCCTCACCAGGTGTGGGGGTTGTGGGCTACACCCTGGGCGGCGGGATGGGCTGGCTGGCGCGCAAGTACGGGCTGGCGGTCGACAGCGTGAACCACTTCGAACTGATCAGTGCGGACGGACGTACCCTGCGTGCCTCGACCGAGGAAAACGCGGACCTTTTCTGGGCGCTGCGCGGCGGCGGCGGGAACTTTGGCGTGGTCACCGGCATGGAGATTCGCCTTTACCCAGTCACGCAGGTATACGGCGGCAACCTGTTCTACCCGGCCGAGGATGCGCGCGAGGTCTTCGCCCGCTACCGGGAATGGGTCAAAACGCTGCCGGAGGAAATGACCAGCGCCATTGTCTTGATGAACTTCCCGCCGCTGCCGGTGGTGCCCGAGCCGCTGCGCGGCAAGTCTTTTGTCATGGTGCGCGGCTGTTACTGCGGACCGATCGCTGAGGGCGAGGCGCTGCTCCAGCCCTGGCGCGCCTGGAAGCAGCCGCTGATCGATGACTTCAAGAGCATGCCCTTCAGCCGGGTAGCGGAGGTCAGCAACGACCCGAGTGAGCCTTCGCCCGCCAGCATGACCGGCGCCTGGCTGGGCGACCTGGACGCCGAGACCAGCGAGGTGCTGCTGCGCTACGGCCTGCCGCACAACGGCCCGCTGCCGCTGGTTGTCAGCGAGGTACGCTACGCCGGCGGCGCGATTTCCCGCCGGCGAGAAGATGGCAGCGCTTACGGCAACCGCCAGGCGCCCTTCATCCTCTATTGGGTGGGCATGACCCCCAGCCCTGAGGCGGCGGCTGGCTTCCACCAGTACACCCGCCAGATTCTGGACGCCCTGGGTCCCCACCTGACCGGCGGTGTTTACTTGAACTTCATGGACGGGCGCAGCGCGGTGGAACGCGTGCGGGACGGCTTCGGGCAGGAAAACTACCAGCGCCTGAAGCAGGTCAAGGCCAAGTACGACCCGCACAATCTCTTCCGCTTCAGCTTCCCTTTGGAGGGCTGACTCTGGCAACCAGGCGCGCGCGGCCTTGACGATTCGGGCCGCGCGCGGTATATTTAACCGGCTTTTGGACGGCATGCCCTCGTAGCTCAATTGGACAGAGCGTTTGCTTGCGGAGCAAAAGGTTGCAGATTCGAGTTCTGCCGGGGGCACAGACAATTTACTATTTTTGATTTGCGATTTTAGATTTTCAAGAATTAACCGCGGCGCATGCTGCGGGCTTTTTGTTTTCCGGCAGTGGAGTATCAGGATTCGTCATCGGGCAGTGGGCGTACCTGGGATTTTCGAGAAGCGCCATCTTGAGGGGAAAGGTTTGACGATTTTAGGTTTTCCTCGCGGCCCAGGGCGCGTGTGGGTGGGGCGGTGAAATCCGCAATCCGAAATCTAAAATCTGAAATTATTTGTGCCCGTCGCGGAGCGCCTATGGCGCGAAGCACCTTCTTGAGGGTGAGGGCTTTACCATTTTAGATTTACGATTTTTGATTTTAGATTTTCCTCGCGGCCCAGGGCGCGTGCGGGTGGAGTGGTGAATTCCGCAATCCGAAATCGATGCATCCGGGCGGATCGCCTGGCCTGCGCTGATATTCACGCCGGCCGGCAGGGTGAGCTGGTGTTCGTCGTCGCCCTTGACCAGTTGGGCGGATGTGACAGTTAAGGTAGCCATAGATTGATTCTCTTCTTAGAACCAGTTGCGCACTTTGCGCGCAAATTCCTCTTTCGCTTCTTCAAGCTGTTTGCTGTTTGCGCCGCCATCGGGCGGCGGCGTTGGCGGGGGTCCGTCCTGTTTCGTCTTGCTGATGGTTTCCTTGTTGGCTGCCAGCCATTCCAGTTGATCAACGGGATCCAGCTTATCCAGCAGTTTGGTGATCGCCTCAGACAGGCCTGCGCGCTGGGTTTCTAGCAGCTTGGTCAGTACCCCGCCGTAGCGTTCAGCCTTTTCCAGTACTGACTCAAGCTCCTGCAATTTCGTGAGCGCTTCAGCGGCTTCTTTTTCTCGCTGCTGGGCGACTTTTTCCCATTCGCCGTTCTTCTAGGCGGCTTCTACCGCCGCTTCTTCCGCGGCTTTTTTGGCAGCCTCATCGGCTTTCTTTTTTTCACGTTCCAGCCGGTTTTTGAGAATCTCGTTAACCTTTTTCTGGAACTCGGCGATGGATGGAAAGACAACTTCGCCCTTCGGGCTGTTATCCACTGGCGGGTTGCCTTTATTCGACCCATCGCCCAGTTTTGGGTCCTGGATCCCGGGGTCGTTCCCTGTACCGCCGCCATCTCCACCTTTGCCGTCGTCCAGCCTGTAAAAACGCACTGAACGAAACAACATTTCTGGCTCCTGACCTGAGTTTTCCGCTTTTTAGTTTGCGTGCACTAGTTTGATAAAAAAGACTGCTCTCCAGGAACGAAACAGTTCCCGGAGAGCTCATCTTCCGAAATCAGCGGCTCACGTCCACCGCTGCAGCATTTGCGCCCCATAGGGCGGTTAAAGGTATTTTCGCATATTTTGTTTTCTTTGCAACTGGGTATCAAGTCGAAAAAAGGGAATAAACAACAGTTCATCATCGGTAAAATTTTTCGCGCGCCCGACCACCATTGTCTAAAAAGGCCGTTGAAAGCAACCTCTAAAAGTGTTATGATGATAAAGAGCCATTGGTGTATTTCTGCCCAAAAGCACACCCGAAAGGGAAGGTTGAGATGGTGGGCGGTCTCATATGGCTCTTTTATTTTCCTTTCCCATATGCACGTCGAACTGTCAACACAAATGGACTGGACCGCGGAGGACGTGATATGACTGCCGCCCACCATTTGTTATCCTCATCCAAAACATAATGAACCGTGCTATATGGGTCGGATTTGCTTTTTTGTGCATGGTCTGGCGAAGATATCAGTCGTCGCAATATTTTCTGTTCGATTTCTTCCGTTACCTCTGGATGTCTTTCTCTCCAATGAGCGCGTCTTTCGTATGAGATTCTCACACCAGAAATACTGCTATTTCTCGTTACATCAAAAAAATAGCGTGCCCCCGCTTCTCCAAGCAGTTCTTTCAGACTGCGTTCGTGATGCGTCTATCCCCACACAGGCTCAGAATCAATACCCCCCTGTCGGGGGGTACGTGCCCGTCGCGAAGCGCCATCGGCGCGAAGCACCTTCTTGAGGGTGAGGGCTTCACCATTTTAGATTCACGATTTTTGGACTTTCGGGCGGGCGGGTGCTGTGATAAATCAAACTGCTACCTGGGAAAATCGGATTTGGTAAGTGCTCTGGCTGTGGTATGGATGAGAAATCCGCAATCCGCAATCTAAAATCTCAAACCTAAAATCTAAAATCTCAAATCTAAAATCTAAAATCGATTTGCAATTCACCAGTCTCCGATTATGGTAAACTAATCCTTGTGACGGCTGAGAAAAAGATCACCCGCGTGGCAATCGGGTCCGACCAGGCGATTTACCTGCGCGGGCTGGCCTGTATCCTGCACGCCATGCCGGATTTCAGCCTGGTGGGCGAGGCGGTCAACGCGCCCGAGGTGGTGCAGTTGTGCCAGTTGATGCAGCCCGACATCCTGCTGCTGGACTTGAAGTCGGATCATCTGCACGGGCACGAGGTGGTGCACAGCATCCAGAAGCAGTGGCCGCACATCAAGATCGTGCTGCTGTGCGAGGCGTCCGAGGCGGACCTGGGCCCCGAGGATCCCAACTGCCCGCCGGTGTATTATTTCGCCCGCGATGTCAGCGAGCAGGAGTTCAAGGACGCGCTGGCGCAGGTGCGCAAGTCAGCGCTGCAGGCCGCCAGTCAGCACGAATCGACTTTTTTCGAGCACCACGGCGGGGAGGAAGAGCAGCGGGACAGCGAGCAGCGCCCAAGGCAGCCGCCGGTGCAGCGCTCGGAGGAGCTGCTGACGCGCGAGCTGGTCATGGCCGGGCGCATCCAGGAGGACATCCTGCCGGAGGAGCCGCCGGTCATGCGCGGCTGGGACATCGCCGCCCGCCTGGAGCCGGCGCGCGAGACCTCGGGCGATTTTTACGATTTCATCCCGCTGCCGAACAATAAGTGGGGCATGGTGGTGGCGGATGTTTCGGATAAGGGCATGGGCGCCGCCCTATTCATGGCGCTCAGCAGCACGCTCTTCCGCACCTACGCCTCCCGCTTCCCGACCCTGCCCGGGCTGACCATGAACGTGGTCAACGAGCGCATCCTCTCGGATACGCGCGGCAACATGTTCGTGACCGCCTTTTTCGGCGTACTCGAGCCGCACACCGGGCGCCTGAACTTCTCCAACGCCGGTCACCCGCCCGCGTACCTGATCAGCACCCAGCGCAGCAAGGACCCCATCCATGAGCTGCGCCCAACCGGCATGGCCTTGGGGGTCAGCGAGCAGGCCAACTGGAAGCAGAAGCTGGTGCGCATGAACCCCGGCGACATCCTGGTGATCTACACCGACGGCGTCACCGAGGCGCAGGACCAGCACGGCGACTATTTCCAGGAGCTGCTGCTGGATGTGATCCTCTCCAAGTCGCACGCCAGCGCGGCGGATATTGTCGACCACCTGCTCACCGAGGTGCACCGCTTCGTGGGTAAAACGCCGCGCCAGGATGACATCGCCCTGCTGGTCATCCGGCGCGTGGAGTGAACCTGAAACTGGGCTGTAACGGCAAACGCGCCGTTACAGCCCAGTGATTTTAATAGATGTCGTTGACGGTGTTGTAGACGTTGAACTTCCCGGTCGGGGTGACCAGGTTGGGGATACGCGCGATCTCCTCGAGCGTTCTGTCGTCGTACACCACGATCTCACCCGTGCGCCCGGGCTCATCGGCGCGCCCCCAGATGCTCACCCACACCTCCGTGCCCTGGCGGTTGTACTCCATGTGCACGGCGCGCCCGTAATCGGCCGCCTCCCAGCATTTGTAGGTTTCGGTCGGGTTGGATTTGGCGATCACGCAGATGGTGCGCTGGATGGCGGCGTCTGAATTGAGGGCGTGGTCGACCCAGATCCACTGGCTTTCGGGGTGCGTCTTGACGAACAGGGAGCCGCCGCCGGCCAACGGGATGTTGCGCACCACCTTCCAGGCGCTTTCAGGGTGGTTCTCCGGGTCGGTGCCGATGGCGATCAGCGCGCCCTCGCCCAGGTGGGACGTGCTCCACACCGGCCCAAATTCTGGATCGATCCAGTTCGCGCCGCGCCCTGGGTGCGGGATGGCGGGCGTATCCACGATGGCGGCCACGCGCTCTTCGAGCGCGTCCAGCACCACCACGCGGTTGGCGTTATTGGCAGCCACCAGGAAGTAGCGCAGGCTGGCATCCCATCCGCCGTCATGCAGGAAGCGCTCGGCCTCCAGCATTTTGATGGTCGGGTTGTGGATGTCGGTATAGTCCACCAGCCAGATCTGACCGGTCTCTTTGACGTTGACCACCCACTGCGGTTTGAAATGCGAGGCGACCACGGCCGCCACGCGCGGCTCGGGGTGGTACTCATCCGTGTCGTAGGTGTAGGAGCGGGTGCTGATCACTTTGAGCGGTTCGAGCGTCAGGCCGTCGACGATGACGAAGTGCGGCGGCCAGTAGCAGCCGATAATGGCGTAGCGGTCGTTGAAATCGCCCAGGTCGCCTTGGTATTTGCTCACCTCGACCGAGCGCGCGTCGTAGCAGGTCTTGATCTCAGCCACTTTGGTGGGCTTCTCCATCCACAGGTCCACCAGGGCGGTCTTGCCGTCGCGCCCGATGGTGTAGACGTAGCGCCCGGTGGCCGACATGCGCGAGATGTGCACGGCGTAGCCGGTATCGACCGTCTCGACCACCTCATGGGTGTCGCCGTCGATGACCGCAATTTGCCCGGCATCGCGCAGGGTGACGGCGAAGAAGTTCTCCCAGTCGCGGCTGTGCTGCGGCTCGGTTGGGCGCTCCTCCACCGGTACGAACACCTGCCAGAACTCGCGCATTTGCGCCAGCGACATCTCGGGCGGGGCGGGCGGCTCGATCTGGATGAATTTGGCCATCAGCTCGGCTTCTTCCTGCGACAGGACGCCCTGCTTGCCCCAGTCGGGCATGCCGCGCGGGGTGCCGTTGAAGATGATCGAAGCCAGCGCCAGGGTGCCCTTGGGCAGGGTTTTGTCCGGGGTCAGGGCCGGGCCGGTCGCGCCGTGGCGCAGCACGCCGTGGCAGCCGGCGCAGCGGTCGAAGAAAATCTGGCTGGCCTTGGCGAATTCGTCATCGCTCAATTCAGGCGCGCTGCCAGCCGCGGGAACGGCCGGTTCTTCGACCGCCGCCGTCTCGCCGCCGGTCAATTCGGACATGTAGGCGACCATCGCCTCCAGCTCAGCGGTTGAGTACAGGTCCGCCAGGGTCGAGGACATCATGCCGGCCTGGCAGGGCACGCCGTGGCAGTCGGGGGCGATGAAGGCGTCCGGATCGGTGATCGATTCGAGCAGGAATTCTATTGGATTGGCCGCCTTACCCTGGTAGCCCGCTGATCGCAGGTGCTCCTCAGCCAGGATGCCGATCAGGCTGAGGTCCGGCCCGATTTTCCCCACCGCGCCGGGGATACCGGGAATGATGTGGCAGGCGCCGCATCCGCCTCGCTGGAACAGGGCGGCCGGGTCCAGCTCTTCGGCGGCAGTCTGTTCGGGCATTGGGCTGGCCGAAACCTGGGTGGGCGGCTCGGGCGGCACGGGCTGCGGGGCTGAGGTGCAGGCGGCCAGCAGCAGGACGCCGGCTATCAGAATTGCGCTGATCTTTAATGACTTTACGACCATCTTGTCTCTCCTTGGCGATTGAGGTAAGGCGTGGGAACAGGGCGATGAACAGGCATTAATCGTAGATTAATTATCGATAAGACCCACAATATCTTCTTTGTCCAAGCGCAAAGAGCAGGGAAGACGGCGGGCGTCTGAGGCAGAGCAGGCGGCGAGGAGAGCGCCTGTTTGCTGGGATGGGCGTCGACCGGCTCGGCCGGCCGGGTTGGAAGGGAATAAAGGAACGAACCCGCGGGTGCTACGGGTCGCCGTACTCGATCATCAATGCCGGGCGCAGGTAATCGTCGCGGAAGTCCGAGGAGCGGAAGTACTTGCCGGTGTGCAGGGGACGGTCGGCGCTGTACAGCGCCAGAATGAGCGGCTGGCCGCTCTGGTAGGCCAGTTGGGCGGCGCGGCTGAGATCCCACTCCCGCGGCAGGTTTGGCCAGGGTGGTCCAATGATCACCGGGACTTCGCTGACCGCCACGTTCTCAAATGCCAGCGGCGCATTGTTCCAGGTGATGGATCCTTCCTCCCAGGTTTCGCGTACCGTGAAAACCTGGATGAATGATGAGCGCGCGTTGTTGGGGTCCGAACCGCCGAACTGGTACAGCACCAGGCGCGCGGAAACGATGATCTTGCCAGGCGGCACCGCTCCCAGCGGGAAGGTGACGTAATATTTCGAAAAGCAGGGCCAGTCGGAGACATTCGCCTGGTTCTGGATATTGACAAAATCACTGCCGGCGTAATTTAAATCGCCCCACAGGGCAAAAAAGTTCGGTTTGATATTCTCGGCGCAAATGCTGCTGCCGCCCACGTGCGCATCCACGACCTGGGCGTTGTTGTGGCCCTGGCGCACCATGAAGGTCTGCCGGTTATTTGCCGCCGGCGGGCTGTACCCCGGCAGCCCGAAGCGCAGGTTACCCCAGCCGGTCGGGTTGTTGGGCTGGGTGGTTTCGGGCCAGGTGAAGGCCTGCCCGGGTGGGCCGCTGCTGCTGTCGCGGTCATGAGTGGTTAATCCGAGGCGCCAGAGGGTGCCCTGTGCGGGCGGACCGCTCAATCCCAGGCTGCTGAAGGGGATGCGAAAAATCATAGCCCAGCCGTCAGTATTGCTGTTGTTGTTCAGGCCTTGACCCCACCAGGTGGTCTGGGTGTTGAAGGCCAGGTTTTGAGCGCTCCAGCCGCTGCCGGTCCCGCGGTAGGCTGCCCGGTATGGGACGGGATTACGTTCTGGTGCGTAAAACTGGGTAACAAAACGGTAGGAATCCGGCCCGGGAAGAGCAGTTGCGGTACCGGTGTGCAGGAACAGGCTGACCGCGTCCCAGTTTTCCAGGCTGGAGGTGTTGGGGGTAGTGCTGTACCAGATACGCCGGTCGAAGACCGAAGCAACCACGAACAGGTGGCTGTCATTGTAGGCCATGCGGATGTCGGTGTAGTTGTCATCCAGGGTGACCTGCCCGTACCAGAAGACCGCCATCTGATTAAAGCGGGTTGTGGATGGAATATCCTCCGTGCCGGGGAAATAGGGCACATTGACCGTGCGCTGGGTGGCGTAGGGGTGGTAGTGGTTGGCGACCAGGGGCAGGTAAACCGTGCTGCCGTCTTGCGCCCGGGCGGGTTCAAACGGCATGGCAGCCAGGAAGCAGACCGTCAGAAGCCCCAGCCAAATTTTTCCAAATCGAAACATGCAGGTACCTGTAATTAATCGGATCGGTCGTGCGCGGCGGGATGAGGCTGCGGTGGTGAAAAGATAAAAATTGCCGGCGCCAGGCGGCGGCCGTGAGCCTGATTCTACCAGCAGGCCGGGCTGACGGCAGCGCCCTGTCTAATTATCGCGGAAAATTCAATCGCGCGGGTTTACAGTACTGTAAATTCCAGCGTAGTCAGGCGATCCCTTTCCAGCCCGTGCGGGCGCAGCCTTCAGCGGGATGTTTCGTCGGTCACTTCGCGGATGGTCTCATCGATTTGCACCAGGATATCGGCGAACTGCTCCGGCTGAACATAAAACTGCAGCGCGTACCAGGCGGCGTCGCCAATCACGAAGCGCGCCGCGCGCCAGTCGCTCATCGTCGGGGCGGCCTGGGCGATGGGTATCCATTGCAGGGCGGGGCCCCACTGCGGGTACAGGCGGCGGATATCTTCCGACAGGCTGGCAGCAGTGGAGGTGAGCGGCAGTCCGCCCCCGCGCAGCAGCAGGCGGTGCTGATTCTCGGCGCTGCTCATCCAGCGCACGAACAGCCAGGCGGCCAGTTCCTCTTCAGGCGCGGCGCTGGCGATGCCGTACGACAGCCCGCTGACGATCACCGTCGGGCGGCTGCCGTCGGCGCTGGGGAAGGGCAGCAGCGCCCAGGCATCCTCGGATGCCATGCGCTGCATCGTGCGCGTCTGCAGGGGCAGGTCGAGCAGGCTGCCGGAGTAATACAGGGCGCGGCGCTGGGCGAACTGCTCGTCGTAAGCCGGGCTGCGGCTGAACCAGGCGCAGCCGTCGTCCAGCATGCCGCGCAGATACCGCAAGGCTTCCAGGGCGGCGGGCTGCTGGAAAGAAAGCCGCGGCGGGTCTCCCTGCAGGGGGTTGTCCAGCCCGAAAGCCTTGAACCACGCGTAGACCGTCAGGCCGTCGGTGTCGACCATCCAGCCGCCGGTGTTGTAGTTGTCGCGCACGCCGCCGGCGTTGTTGGCCGCGGCGGCGGCGCAGGCCTGCTGTCTGAAGTCCTCCAGCGTGGCGGGCGGGCGCGAGAAACCCAGTTCAGAAGCCCAGCTCAGGTTATAGAAAAACACGCGCGCGCTGCGCTGGGCGGGGATCCCAAGCTGCAGACCGTCGATCTGGTCTTGCTGCCAGAAGACCAGCGAATAAGCCGCCCGCTGCTGCTCGCTCAGTCCCCACAGGGGATCGCTGATAAAGTCGTTCAACACGCGCAGGCGGCGCCCGTTTTGGTACCAGAAATTGAGCTGCTCGGAGGGGGCGATGAGAATGTGAGGCCGCTGCGAGGCGGGCAGCGCCTGCTCGAAGTCCTGCGCCAGCGCCATGCTCGACCCGCTGCGCTGCACCATGACGTGGATTCCCCACTCGTTGGTCTGATTGAAATTGTCCACCAGCGCATCCACCTCGCGCGCCAGCTCGCCCACCCAGGGGTGCCAGAGCAGGATTTTTATCTCGTCGAGCCGCTCGAGCGGCACAAGGAATTCAGGCGTGACGGTAGCGGTGGGCTCGGGTATCGGCGTGGGGATGAGGGTCGGCAGGGCGGGGCGAGTCCGTTCGACCGCCGTTTCGAGCGGTGCGGGTTCGACCGGTTCAGGCGCGGGCAGGCAGGCCGACAGGCTCAGGCCGGTAAGGAAAAGGATCAGGATCAGATGCGGGAATCGTCTCGCCATGCTTTGCTCGTGGCTGCCGGGAAGGCGGCTGCCCAATTGTACCCTTAATCGAAATCAGTCGGCAGATCGGGGTTGCGCAGGTGCTCAAAAAGGCGCAGGATCTCCTGGCGCGTTGTGCGCGCCTCCGAAAGCGGTGGGATTTCGTTTTCAGGTATCCATTGGGTTCCCCCCGTCTCGATGCTCAGTGCGGGCTGCCCTCCGGTTAGCTGGCATAAAACGAACAGCTTGTATAGATGAAACAGGTACGGCGGATGTCCGTGTTCATCAGCGTTGCGGTCAAACAGCGCTAATAATTTAACGGCTTTGACCTCATAACCGGATTCTTCCCGCACCTCCCGTTCGACCGCCCGGCTGAGCGGCTCGCCCACATCCACCCAGCCGCCGGGCAGGGTCCAGCCGCCGTCGGCCAGCTCTTTCACCATTAGCAGCCTGCCATTATGGAAGACGACGCCGCGCGCATCCAGCTTGGGCGTGGCGTAGCCGGCCTCCTGGGTGTAAAGCTGGTGGATATGCTCGAAATCCGCCTGCCCGTACTCGGCCGCGATGCGCGCGGCCAGCTCGCGCAGCGCCTGGTAACGCTCGACGTCGAAGGGGTTCTGAGTGTATGCCAGCCCGTTTTGCGCCAGCGCCTGAATCTGCTGTACCCAGCCAAGCCATTTGGGATTCGTCAAGGGTGCCTCTTGGATCATAACTATGATGGCTTCAATTGTAACCTGCCCGCAAAGGATTAAAGAAAAGGATTTGGACCATTGCGGAGCGCGGCTGCTGCCGCCCTGTTCGTTTGGCGGGGCCGCGAACTGGTCTCGGGCTGAGGTGCCAGTTGCCCGCCAGCGCGGGGGATTTCACGCCTGATATGGTTATCCTATAAGTGGTGATACCCACAGTGTGATTCGAGACAAGGAGGATAAGTATGGAAAAGAAACGGGTACCGTATGCGGGCGTATTTCTGGTCTTTGGGGCAGCCATTGGGGCAGGCCTGGGGATGTTGTTCAGCGTGATGATCTCCGTGCCCGCAGCCACCTATATGCCCCTGGCGGCCGGCTGCGGCGCGGCTGTGGGTCTGATTCTGGGCGCAATCGTCGACCACCAAAAAGATCGCAGCGCCGGATAGGGCTGCCCTCATCTACCGAAGTCTAAAAAAAACCGTTCTCGCGGGGGAGGGCTGCCGCGAGAACGGGATATGGGGTGTATGCAAAGGAAGTGGACTAAGGCAGCAGGACGCTGTCGATGATGTGAATGACGCCGTTGCCAGCCTGGATGTCAACAGCCAGCACTTTGGCCTGGTTAATGAATACACCCGCATCGCTGACGCTGACGAAGGTGAAGCCCTTGTTCAGCATGCGCAGGCGGTCCGACGAGACAACGTCACCAGAATAGCGCGCGCCTGGCGAGACGTGGTAAAGCAGGATATTGGTCAGGGTCTCCACCGGCAGGCTGCCGATATTGGCGGCGTTCAGTCCCAGGGCAGCGAAGGCCGCATCCGTGGGGGCGAACACGGTGTACTGTCCGCGGCTGGCAAGAGTCTCGACCAGTCCGGCGGACTGCAGGGCGGCGATCAGGGTGCTGAACTCACCACTTTCGGCGTTGACGGCCAGGGCGATATCGACAATGCTGTTGGGCGCAGCCGGGCGGGCCTGCACCGGGCTGGGGGCGAAAGCGGTGAACGCGATGGCCAGGGCCAGAACAAAGGTTGCCAGTGAAAATATTTTTGTGCGTTTCATCGGGATCTCCTGTTGTTTCTAATTGGATTTAGGATTGTTGTATAACGGTATTGTATATAGCTATGAAGGTGTGTACAACCACTAAGGTTTATTTTGTATAATGTTTATGTGTAATGTAGATTAAATTCCCCGGATCCCCGATTTCATCAAGCAAAAATACGCGCTCCGGCGGGCGAGCTTGACCACCGGATAGAGTCAGTTGACCGGCTGTGAGCAAACGGGGGGTTTATTCGATCGGGCGCGGGCGGGCGTCACGCGGGGATTCCACCATGACCGTGCTCAGGTCAATCGCTGCCAGGATGTCTTTGGCCGTCTGCAGGTCAAAGTCGGCGCGCTTCTTGAAGATCCACACCGGCGGGTGGTCATAGACGCTGAAGGCTTCCTCGGCGGCGAAGAAATTAAAATTGAAGACCGGCAGCCTGGGCGGCTGGTTCCAGCCCAGGCTGCCGCCCACATCCGAGATCCACAGCGGGCCGATGCGCAAGGGGGCGTCGAATTGCGCCGCCAGCTCAAAGCCCAGGCGGCCGTCGAACAGGGCGCGGTAATATTCGATTGTCATCGGGTAGGTGCGCTGCAGGCGGGCGGTGCTCCAGATGCCGCGCTGGCTGGGCAGGATGATGTAATCGACTTCCGCCAGGCGCTGGTAGAACATCTCGCGCTTGTTCTCGTCATCGTACCAGCGCACTTCCATGGTCACGCCGCGGTAAAACTCGCCGAAGGGGTTGTAGCCATAGTAAGGCACTGGCAAGCCTTCATCCCAGTTTTCGTTCGAAAGCACCACGCGCCGCAGGGTGAGCGGCTGCGCCGACGGGTTGACCAGGTTGATCAGGTAAGTCTGTCCGGCCTCGAGTTCAGCGCCCGTCCAGTTGCTGCTGACCTGGACGCCGGCTGCGGAACCGGCTGGCGGGATGGTCAGGCTGGCCTGGTCAAGGGCGTGTGTTGAATCCGCCAGGGGACTGAGCGTGATCTCCAGCCGGGCGGGCTGGTCGCTGGGGTTATGGATGCGCGGCAGCGTGACTGATGTCAACCTGCCGCTGTGTTGGGCGGTGAAACGCAGGCTGTAGGTCAATTGCGGATCGAGCGGCAGCCCGTCGGGCGCGCCGACAGGCTGGAAAAATGCGCCCTGTTCGTTTTCGAGCGCCAGGTGGACTGGCGCGGGGATATTTTCATAGATCCAGGCGCTGGCGCGGATGCGGGTGTGATCCTGCTCATAAACCGCCGTGGTAAAGGCGCGCGCATACGCAAAGGTGGACAGCAGGATGAAGGCGGCGGTAAAACCAGCCAGTGCGATTCGCAGGCCGCGCCGGCGGGTCGACTGGCGGGCATGCCGCCACCAGTCTACCAGCAGCCAGGCCGCCAGCAGGCACAGGAAGGGGTAAATAGGCAGGAAGTAGCGAATGGATTTCACCCAACGGGTGCCCATAAACAGGAAGTAACCGCCGGTCCACACCAACGGCAGCAGGTGCAGGCGCCAGTTCTGACCGCGGTGAAGCACTTGCCAGCCGGCGCGGGCGAAGCCGGCCCAGGCTGCTGCGCCCAGCGGCACACCCAGGCCCCACACCACCAGGTTCATCAGCGGAAAGAGGATCGCCGGGCGCGCCGCCCACTGCTCGCCCGGGGGACCGCCGCCAATGCCGCGCGATTCCAGGGACGCGACCTCCATGCTGTCCAGCCAGTCCTGGTTCAGGTGGAAGGTCAGCAGGCCGGTGTCGCCAGCGGGGGCGCGGAAGGTCATCGGCTGAGTCAGGCGGAAAGTCATCACCGCAGCCAGACCGCTCAGCAAAATGAACGCGCCGGTAATGGCGGCTATGCGGGAAAGGTCATCGCGGCGGCGCAATTTGAGATCGGCGATGCTGAGGAAAGCCGCGGGCAGCAGCATGCCCGCCAGCGGCAGCAAATTGATCTTGCAGGCCAGCGCCATGCCTAAAGCGACGCCGAACAGGCCAAACCAGCCGGCCGCGTTCCAATCCGGTTGGTAGGGTGAGGTTCTGCCGGTGCCTGTTTCAGGCTGCTGGCTGCTGTCGCGGCGCGCGGCTGCCGGCCGCTGCGCGATGCGGATGGCGCAGTACAACGCCGCGCTGCTGAAGAAGGTGCCGAAGTTATCCACGGTCATGAAGTGCGACTGCTGGATCTGCATCACCGCCAGCGCGGAAAAGGCAGCAGCCAGCAGCCCGGCGCGGTGCCCGTAAAGACGGCGGCCGCTGAAATACAGCAGCAGCACCGCCAGCGTGTCGGCCAGCGCTGACAGCCGACGCCCAAGAATGCGCAGGTCCCCATAGGAGGTGTTGCCCGTCAATTCCGCCGCGCTGCGGATCAGGATCATCGGCAACTGTCCCCAGCGCATGCGGTTATCTGGCCCGGAGGCGATCTGGACGCCGTTCAGGTCGTATTTGTGATAGGGAGAGATGGGCGAAATGCGCGTGTTAAGGTATTCACCCAGGCTGGCGGGCATGCTCAGCATGGTGATGGTGTTGGTCAGGCCGTACTCATCCGGGTGTAGCTGGGCGTCATTGTTCCAGTTGACCCAGGCAAAACGGAAGATCACGCCAATCATGACGACCCCAGCCAGGAGCAGGTCAATGACGAAACCAGGCCAGGCGGAGGAGGGGATGCGGGCGCGGGAGGGGTTCTGCATGCACGAAGAGGATGACTGAAAGGATAGACCTCTGGATTATAACGCAGAGTATCAGCGCGCTTGATGTTTCGCCTGCCAGGTACAGCCGGGTGGTACAATAACAGCGGCAACACAACTCAAAATCAGACCAGGAAAGGACAGTTCATGTTCACAACCTTAAAAAACCCACCTGAGGATTTCCTCAGCTGGACCTGGGCAAAGTTCGAACCGTATTATCAGGATCTCAAATCCAGACCTTTGGGCGCGGAAGAAATCACCCGCTGGCTGGAGGACTGGTCCGACCTGGGCGACGCGCTGCAAGAACTGTTCAGCCGTTTGCATGTGGCCGTGACGGTCAACACCGCTGATCAAGAAGCAGAAGCGTGTTTTAAAAACGCGCTGGACCAGATTTACCCACAGGCCATGGCAGCCGAGCAGGAGTTGAAGAACAGGCTGCTGAAGAGCGGGCTGGAACCGGCGGGTTTTGAGATCCCCCTGCGCAATTACCGTGATGATCAGGAGTTGTTCCGTGAAGAGAACCTGCACCTGCTGGCCGAAGAGCAAAAACTGACTGTTGAATACGACCAGATCGCTGGAAAGCAGACCGTTGAGTGGAAAGGCGAGGAATTGACCCTGGCTCAACTGCGCCCCTTTTACCAGGAGCCCGACCGCGGGACGCGCGAACAGGCCTGGCGGCTGACGGCTGAGCGCCAACTGGCCGACCGCGAGGCTCTCAACGACCTGTGGGTGCGCTTCTTTGAGCTGCGCGCAAAGATCGCCGCCAATGCCGGACTGCCCAGTTTTCGCGAGTACCGCTGGAAGCAGCTTCACCGCCATGATTACAGCCCGGATAACTGCCAGACTTTCCGGGATGCCATCGAGAAAGTGGTTGTGCCGGCCGCCCTGCGAATTTATGAATACCGCCGCAAACTGCTGGGATTGGACAGCCTGCGCCCCTGGGACCTGGATGTCGATCCGACCGGACTGCCGCCGCTGCGTCCCTACAAGGCGATTGACGAACTAACCGGCAAAACCAAAGCCATTTTCAATCAGGTCGACCCGGTGCTGGGAAATTACTTTCAGCGCATGATGGATGAGAACCTGCTCGACCTGGAAAACCGCAAAAATAAGGGACCGGGCGGTTACTGCACCAGTTTTCCCATCACACGCCGGCCATTTATTTTCATGAACGCGGTCGGGCTGCACGACGATGTGCAAACGCTGCTGCATGAAGGCGGACACGCCTTTCATGTGTTCGAATCCGCCGCGATCCGCTTGAGCCAGCTTAATGATGTGCCCATCGAATTCGCCGAAGTGGCATCCATGGGCATGGAATTTCTGGCGGGTCCGTACCTGGGCAGCGACAGCGGCGGTTTTTACAGTCCTGCGGACGCGCGCCGGGCGTTCAGGGAGCATCTGGAAACCAGCATCCTCTTCTGGCCCTACATGGCGGTGGTGGACGGCTTCCAGCACTGGGCTTACAGCCACCCCGCCGAGGCTGTTGACCCGGCCGCCTGCGATGCAGCCTGGGACGGATTATGGCAGCGTTTCATGCCGGGTGTGGATTGGAGCGGGCTGGAGGAAGTGCGCAAGACCGGCTGGCACCGCAAATTGCATATCTTCCAAATACCCTTCTATTATGTGGAATACGGATTGGCGCAACTGGGGGCTGGACAGGTCTGGCGTAACGCGCTTGAGGATCGCAATGGAGCCGTTACAGCTTACCGTAAAGCCCTGGCGCTGGGTGGTTCGGTCAGCCTGCCGGCGCTGTTCCAGGCAGCGGGCGCGCGCTTCAGTTTCGAGGCCGGTCCGCTTGAGGATGTGGTTCAGTTGATGACCCGTTGGTTGGAACAAGAAAAATAAATTAACCGGGTAGAATTTTCCGAAACCTGTACCAGGCAGGGAATTCGGACCAGTTTTTCGGGGGCGGGTCACCCATCCGCCCCCAGTTATTTTAATGCTTGAAGGTTCAATATATCCCCGCCGCAGTCGATTTCTGGCAATAAAATTGCACCCCTTCGCTCAGATGAAAGGTTTGTACAGGCCGCCCTGGCGGCTGCATAGAAATCGCGGGCGGAGTGCTTTCACCCGCCCTGTATGAGGCTGCCAGGTGTGTTGTAAGGCAGTTGTTAGGTTGACAGGCAGGCAATCGAGATAAACTTTAAATGTCTGTACGGACCTTTTATCGTTACCATTTCGTTACCAGGTGACAATCAGGTTTTTCGGTACTTTTCATGTCCAAGCAACCCGAAGTCATCAAAAAAACATGGGCAGGGGCGGGGGTTGCATTTTTTGTTGTTCTGGCGTGGTGTGTATTTAATTATTTCACCTGGCGGCAGACCGAGTTGGAAATGCGGTCGGAACTCGAGCAGCGCACCCAGCAGGCTGCCGAGGTGGTGGACGCAGGGCTGCTGCGGGATTTAACAGGCACACAGTCCGATCTGCACACGCGTGAGTACCAGGCGTTAAAAAACCAGCTTATGTTGTTGCACCAGGTATTCCCTGAGAGCCGATTTTTATACCTGATGGGAAAACGACCAGATGGGACAGTATATTTTTTTGTCGATTCTGAACCCCTCGGATCGCCGGATGTTTCCCCCCCCGGGCAGGTGTATGGGGACGTCACTACTCCCCTGTTGGATGTTTTCCGCGACGGTCAGACCCGGTCGGAGGGTCCGGTTAGTGACGCTTGGGGCACCTGGATAAGCGCGTTAACCCCGATCAAGGATCCCATCCGCGGCAAGGTTCTGGCTGTCTTCGGTATGGATGTGGATGCCAGGGATTGGAAACGCCTCATTATTGGTAAACTCGCGCCTACCATGATCATGAGCGCCGCGCTGGCTGCTGCTGTTTTGGGTTCATACTTTCTGCTGCGTTGGCGTGCGGTCAAATCCACCCAGAGCGCGCAAAATCTGTTGCTTAGCCACGCGGAGACGATCGTGGTGCTGGTGGTGGGTCTTTTATTAACCGGTCTGGTAGCATTACAGTCGCACAAGAACGAAGAGGTCTCCAGGATCGTGACTTTCGAGCGCATTGCTGCGGTCCATTCTTCTTCTATATCCAAACAACTGCAGGATGTCGAAAATTATCAATTAGAAGGATTGGCGCGCTTCTTTGAATCCAGCGTGTATGTCGACCGCGAGGAATTCCGCCAGTATACCTCAGCTTTGACCCAGGCTTCAGCGGTTCAGTCCTGGCAGTGGATCCCCGTGCTCGCACCCCAGGATCTCAACCTGGTTGAGCAGCAGGCCCGCCAGGAAGGTCTGAAAGATTTTCATTTTTGGGAGTTTGATGAGGATGGAAAGCCGCGTCCCCTCACGGCGAGAGCTTATTATTATCCGGTGACCTACGCGGCGCCGTTGGAAGCGAATTTGACAGCACTTGGGTACGACCTGGGTTCAGACGCCGCCCGCCGCCCAGCCATCGAGCGGGCTTTAAAAACTGGCGCCGTTTCGGCAAGCGGGGGTGTGCAGCCGGTTCTCGAGCAGGGGGATCAGAGGGAGGTATTGGTCCTGCGTCCGGTATTCGCCCGGCCTGACGGAAATACGCAGACCGGGCTGGTGGCCGCTGTAGTGAGCATGCAGTCTGTACTGGAAGATTCGCTCAGTCTACCGGAAGGCGGACTGCCTTCACTATATATCGACCTTTACCAGTTGGAAGCGGGTGTTCCCGCCCAATTTCTGGCCGGAAATTCGCCGGATGAGATCGTAGCTATCCACACGCAGGAAAATTTTGGCGGTCACCTCTATAGCGATTTTGATTTCATCCAGCCGATAACCGCATTCGGAAATATGTACGCGGTAATGGCTCACCCTGGACTGTTATTCCGCCAGCTTTACCCCGCTCGCGCAGGCTGGATCACCGCCATTTATGGGCTGCTCTCGACGGGGCTGCTCACTCTGCTGGTCTTTTTCCTGGTTTCGCGCCGCGAGGCTCTGGCCACCCTGGTTGCTGAGCGCACCGCAGCCCTCACGGAAAGCGAAGCCAACTACCGTGAATTATTCGAAGCCGAGTCGGATGCCATTTTTCTGATAGACAATGAAAGCGGGCAAATCATACAGGCTAACCAGGCTGCCAGCGCGATGTATGGCTTTGAAAATGATGCCTTACTCAGCCTGAGGAACACGGACCTTTCCGCTGAACCGGAAAAGACGCGCGAAGCGACCCGCAATTATTCGCCTGATCCGGGACGAATTGTCACTATTCCCCTGCGCTGGCACCGCCGTAAGGACGGCGCTGTCTTCCCGGTAGAAATCACGGCGCGGCATTTCACCCGCCAGGGACGCTCAGTGCACGTGTGCGCCATCCGTGATATCTCCGAAAGATTGGCGGCAGAAGAAACCTTGCGGCTGCAGGGGACGGCCCTTCAATCGGCCGCCAATGCCATCATCATCACAGACCTGTCCGGGAAGATCCAGTGGGCGAACCCTGCGTTTTCCAAATTGACCGGCTATTCGGTCAAGGAAGCGCTGGGTAAAAAACCAGGGGAGTTATTGAAGTCCGGGCTTCAGGATGAAGCATTTTACCGCCAAATGTGGGCAACCATAATCAAAGGTCAGATATGGCGCGGCGAGGTCATCAACCGCAGAAAGGACGGCAGCCTGTACAGCGAGGAGATGACCATCACGCCAGTAAAGACCAAACTTGGCGAGATATCACACTTCATTGCCATTAAACAGGACATCAGCGAGCGCAAACAGCGAGAGGAAGAATTGCAGGCCATCGCCAGCATGAGCGCGGCCTTGCGCAGCGCTACCACACGCGCTGATATGCTCTCGATTGTGCTCGACCAATTGACCCGGCTGCTCAAACTTGACGGAGCGGCGTTAATATTCCAGGACCACGCCAGTGCGGAAGCCGTGGTCGAGGCAGCCAGCGGAGAGTTCAGGCAGGGGCTGCGCACGCGCGTGCCACCGGGCGAAGGCATCTCCGGAAAAGTTCTCAGCAGCGGGCAGCCCTTTGTGACCGCTGACATACGCCAGGAACCCGGCGTTATCTGGAATGATGTTTTTAAGGTGGTGCATGCGGTTGCCTGTATCCCGATGGTGGTCGAAAGCCAGACCATCGGGGTCCTGTGGGCCGGGCAGCAGACTGAATTTCAGCCGGGCGAAATTCGGCTGTTGACCTCGATCGCTGATATCGCCGCCAATGCTATCCACCGCGAAAGGTTGCGTGAAGAAACGTTGCAGCAGCTCGAGCGCATGGCGACCTTGCGCGCCATCGACCAGGTTTTGGCCAGCAATGTGGATGTCAAGGTCACCCTGAATTTTATTCTCAAGCAGTTAACCGCCCAGCTTGGCGTGGATGCGGCTGCCATTCTATTGAATAACCCGCATTCACTCACCCTGGAATACGCCGCCGGTCACGGCTTTACCACCCGCGAGATCGAGCACTCGATCATCAGGATTGGGGAGGATGTAGCCGGGCGGGCAGCAGCAGCGCATACCACCATTCACATTGCGGATTTACAAAACGACCATTTCAACCGAAAAGAGCTGGTAAAAAAAGAAGGCCTGGTTTCTTACCTGGTGACCCCGCTGGTCGTCAAATGGCAGGTCAAGGGAGTGCTGGAAATCTTCCAGCGCAGCCGCCTGGACCTGCGGCCCGACTGGGTCGATTATTTTGAAACCCTGGCTGGGCAGGCTGCCATCGCCATTGACAATGCCCAATTATTCGAGGGGTTAGAACGCTCTAACCTCGAGCTCACCCTGGCCTATGATGCCACCATTGAGGGCTGGTCGCGGGCGATGGACCTGCGCGATACCGAAACTGAAGGCCACACCCAGCGGGTGACGGACCTGGCCGTCAGGCTGGCGCGGGCCGCCGGGATGAGCGAGGAGCATATCGCGCATTTGCGCCGCGGCGCGCTGCTGCATGATATGGGCAAGCTTGGCATCCCCGACAGCATTCTGCTGAAACCTGGGCCGTTGGATGAACAGGAATGGGAGATCATGCGCACGCACCCTGTACTCGCTCGAGATATGCTGGAACCAATCGCTTATCTGCGCCCGGCTCTGGATATCCCCTACTGCCACCATGAAAAATGGGATGGCAGCGGTTACCCCCGCGGGTTAAAGGGGCAGGAAATTCCGCTGGCGGCGCGCATCTTCGCGGTGGTGGATGTTTATGACGCTCTGACCTCGGACCGGCCTTACCGCCCGGCATGGACGAAGGAGGCTGCCCTGGCTTACATCCGTGAGCAAAGCGGTGCGCACTTCGACCCGCGCATGGTGGATTTATTCCTCCAAATTGTGGTATAAATCTTACCGTAATAGTCGTAATAATTTATACCGCTGGATGATACGAAAAGCCGCATCAGCGGCAGAACAGAGCGTATGGGGTGAAATTTGGGCGGATAAACGCACAGGTGGGAATTCTGGCGCGCGTGATTGCGGCGGTGGTTCTGTGCAACCTGGCATTCTTCGGGTTGAAGTATCTTTCTGCCGGTGATCCCGCGCTGGTTGCAGCACGTGTCCATTCCGCCTTCGAGAGCGGTGAGCTTGTTCTTAATGATTACCTATCTGCGGATACCCGCCGCGGGATGCACCAGTACAACGACTGCAATGTGCTGCAGATGCTCTCCAACCCCGACGCAGACCGCCTTAAGCGCGCCCTGGCGCCGGTGATTTACCGCTTTGACCCGGATTTCAATGCGGCCTGCCCGGTGCTGTACGGGGTTGTGGTCGCAGGGGTAGAACGTGAGGAGCTGCAGAATTTCCGTTACGGGCGCTACTGGCACGGCTACAATGCCGTCAGCAGCATCTTGCTGAGGATTGTGGAACTCAAGCACATGCGCCGGATATTCGTCGTCGGCGCCTGGCTGGCAGTGGGTGCCCTTCTTTGGGCCGCGGCACGAAGGAAGGGCCGCCTGCGCCTGGCAGGGCTGTTTAGCGGGATAAGCGCGGGCTTATTTTGGGCGCTGCCCAATTTCGCGCCCAATATCACCCACGGTCCGGGGGATGCCGCCCTGCTGCTCGGGCTGGCGGTCCCGATCTTAAAACCTGGCCTCCTGACGAATCCCCGCTGGTTATGGACATACGGGGCTGTTTACGGCGCGCTCATGGTCTTTTTCGAAGCATTGGTCGGGCTGCTTCCGGTTGCGGGCGCCTGGCTGGCAGCGTTGGTTTTGGCCGCCAACAGCGATGCGCCTGAACGGGGCGGCAGGCGGGCCGCGTCCATGGTACTGGCGGGTCTGGCTGCTTTTGGGCTTGGCGCCGCCCTGACCGTTCTGATCAAGCAGACTTTGGCTTACGGGTTCGCTGAACCCGAATCCGGGCGTTCATTCATGACACAGTTACGCCACTATACCGCCATCCCGGCTGGCAGAGACGGCTGGCCTGGCTGGCTGCTGCCGTACGTGCGCCTGGTGGAGAGTAGTAAAGTGTTGGCTTACGGGAACGACCTGGCTGGCCGGCTGCTCGTTTACGCCAGCGCACTGGCCTGGCTGGCCGCGGCTGTCCGCGCCTGGCAGCGAAGGCGGCAGCCGGCTGGATTTGAAATGTTCACACTGCTCCTGGCAGCCCTGATCCCGGCCGCCTGGGTGACCCTGTTAATGCAGCACACCGTTTATCATGCGCCCTTTATGGTGCGCATGCTGGTGGTGCTGATCTCGCTGGCGCCGCTGGCGCTGGTCTGGCCGCGCAGAGGTCCACACGCAGGTCAGGCGGAAATTTCATCGTTTCCGGCCACGTAGAGTGGGTCTTGCGATTCGATAAAGGAGGCAATTACTACCAATTCGAAGCGAACCCTAATATTAGGTACTCACCGGCCCAGCAGGCGCTCGAAAACCTGCGCGCACACATCCTCTACGTCCTGTCGGTCATCGATGCGGTAACGCAGATAGGTGTAAACGCGCTCAAAATAGCAATCGTAGAGTTGGATGAAAGCCTGCGCATCAGCGGCTGCCTGTATGGCCAGGTCGTTGGCAGGCCTGCGTCTGGTTTCCAGTGGTCGTTCCTTTCCTGGTACCTGTGAGATCAATATTGTGCCGGTTTTCATCTGCTGGTTAATCCGCGCTGGGAGGAAAACCATTACATACTCTGGCTGCACAAATCACAGCAAGAGCTCCGGCCAGAAATGCCCCATGGAAAACCTGCCCCAAAAACCCGCCAAACGTCCGCGGATTGGTGGATGACTCTCAATAGCCCTGTCACCCTGACGGTGATACAATAATTTCATCCACTTCAAAACTGGGGAGGTCGCTTGAGCCAAACGCTGAAAATTGCAGTTCCGATGGCTGGTTTGGGCACGCGCATGCGCCCGCACACCTGGAGCAAGGCCAAGCCGCTGGTTGCCATTGCCGGCCGGACGGTGCTGGATTTTGTCCTTGAGCAGTTCAATACATTGCCTCAAACCTTGGAGGTCGAATATATCTTTATTGTGGGACCCAACCAGCGCGAGCAGGTTGAAGCGCACATGCAGGCGCACCATGCGGATAAACGCGTCCATTATGTCCTGCAGGAGGTCATGCGCGGGCAGTCGGATGCGCTCTACCTGGCGCGCGAGCACCTGCGTGGTCCGATGTTAATGGCGTTTTCGGATACCCTGATAGAGACTGACCTGTCTGACCTGGACCGCATCGATGTGGATGGGATGGCCTGGGTGCGCCCGGTTGAGGACCCGCGCCGCTTTGGCGTGGCGGTCGTTGACCAGGAGGGCTGGGTCACCAGACTGGTGGAAAAACCGCAGGATACCAGCAACAACCTGGTCGTGGTAGGTTTTTATTATTTCAAACGGGCAGAAGACCTGATGGGTGCCATCGAAGAGCAGATGAGCCGCAGGATCACCCTCAAAAACGAGTATTTCCTGGCGGACGCGGTCAATATCCTGATCGAAAAGGGCGCCCGCATGCGCACCCGCAGGGTGGATGTTTGGATGGACGCCGGGCTGCCCGACGCGGTGCTTGAAACTAACCGGCACCTGCTGGATCACGGCTACGACAATTCAGTGGAAGCTGCTGAGAGGGAGGGAGTTGCCGTTATCCCGCCGGTCTATATCGACCCGAGCGCTCGCATTTCCCGGGCTGTCATCGGACCGCATGTCTCCATTGGGCCTGACTGCGTCCTGGAGGAGGTTGTCGTGCAGAATTCAATTATCGACGCAGGCAGCCGGATTGCCCGCACGGTGCTGAGCGGCTCGCTGTTGGGGCGGGATGTGCTGGTAGAGGGGCGCATGGACGAACTGAATCTGGGTGACAACTCATGGCTGAAGAAATGAAAGACCCGGTCGAGTGCCACTCAGGATTTGAATACGCCGAGCGGCCGACAGCGATCCTCTGGCAGGGCGAACGGTTGGAAATCGAAGAAATCGAGGACCGCTGGCGCGTCCCGGGTGGGAAGGGGTTTCGCGTGCGCATCAAGGGCGGACGTTGTTTCGAGTTGTTTTACGGCGAACTGTACGACGAATGGCGGGTAAACGAGATTTAATAACCGCATTTTCATCAGCAGGGAAGGGAACAGGATGATACTCAAAGACCACACGATGGAAAACAACCAAGGAGTCAAGATGCGTGAAAGCTACATTTCTCAACGGGTTGCCTGCCTGAAACCATCGGGCATTCGGCGTTTCTTCGATATTGCTGCCACGATGGAGGACGTCATTTCGTTGGGTATTGGCGAGCCGGACTTTGACACGCCTAAGCAGGTAGTGGAGGCGGGTATTCGCTCGCTCGAACAGGGGCGCACGCATTACACCTCCAACGCGGGCATCCTCGAGCTGCGTAAAGCGCTGGCAGCCAACCTGGAGCTCCTGTACGGGGTGAGTTATGATCCCGCCACCGAAGTGGTCATCACCGTGGGCGGTTCCGAGGCGCTCTACCTGACCGCCACCGCCATTCTTGACCCTGGGGACGAGGTGATCATCCCCACGCCGTGTTTCGTCTCCTATCAGGCCGAGGTTTTCCTGGCGGGGGGCGTGCCGGTCGAAATCCCCTGCCGCATGGAGGATAATTTCGATGTCGATCCGCAGCGTATCGAGGCGGCTGTCACGCACCGCACCAAGGCCATCCTGCTGGGGTTCCCCAACAACCCGACCGGGGCGGTTGCCACACGCGAACGTCTGCTGGAGATCGCGCGCATCGCTGAGAAGTTCGACCTTGTGGTTATTTCCGATGAAATTTACGACCGCCTGGTCTACGGCGGTCATCAGCATGTGTGCTTCCCCACCCTGCCAGGAATGCGCAAGCGCACAGTGCTGCTGGGCGGTTTCTCCAAGGATTACGCCATGACCGGCTGGCGCATCGGCTATGCCTGCGCCCCAGCCGAGATCCTCAAGGGGTTGGTGCGCGTACACCAGTACACGGTCATGTCAGCGCCGACGATCGCCCAGGATGCCGCCGTGGTGGCAATTGCCGACCGGGACGAATCGGTCATGGCGATGGTCGAGGAGTATGACCGCCGCCGCCGCCTGATCGTACCCGAGCTCAACCGCATCGGACTGCCGACCTTTGAGCCCAAAGGGGCATTCTACGCCTTCCCCAAAGTGGATGTCACCGGTCTGGATGACGAGACCTTTGCTCAGCGCCTGCTCCAGGAGGAGAAGGTCGCTATCGTGCCGGGCAATTCCTTTGGCGCGGGCGGCGACGGCTTTTGCCGCTGTTCCTACGCCACCGCCTATGAAAAGATCGAGGAAGCCTTGCGGCGCATCGAGCGCTTCGTGAACAGGTTGTAAGAAACCCGCCCGATTATCGTATTTTTTTTACAATCGTTGGTTGTAAAGATGCATCGCACTTCGAAAAGTGCGTTGCGCTTTTAAAGGATAATTTAGTTACAATACCCTTAGGCCTGAAAAATAAATGGAATCCGCCAGGCATCTATAATCAGGAGGCTGCCAGATGGCTAAAATCATGCGCTGGGGGCTGCTCAGCACCGCCAGAATCAATCAGACTTTAATGCCGGCGATCCGTTCGGCGCAGGACAGCCAGATTCTGGGAGTTGCCAGCCGCGACCCGGAGCGCGCCAGCGCTTACGCCGCAGAGTGGAACATCCCGCGCGCGTACGGCAGCTATGAGGAAATGCTGGCTGACCCCGATATCGACATTGTTTACAACCCATTGCCCAACCACCTGCACGCCGAATGGAGCATCCGCGCTGCCCAGGCGGGAAAACATGTGCTGTGCGAGAAGCCGCTGGCGCTCAGCACAGAGGAAGTTGATGCCATCATCCAGGCTGCGCGTGATAACAAGGTGGTCATTGCGGAGGCCTTCATCTACCGCCATCACCCGCTCACAAGCAAAGTGGCCAGGCTGGTAAACGATGGAAAAATTGGGGATGTGCGCCACATGTACGGCGTGTTCACCTTTGTCCTGGAACGGCCTGCGGACATCCGCTGGCTGCCGGAGTACGGCGGCGGCAGTTTGTGGGATGTCGGCTGCTACCCGGTCAGTTATGTGCGCATGCTGATGGGCGCTAGGCCGGTGGAGGTGCAGGGTTGGGCGGAGTTAACGCCGAGCGGGGTAGACCTTTCCTTTACTGGCAGCCTGCGCTTTGCCAGCGGCGCGACCGCTCAAATATTTTCCAGTTTTGGCGTACCGTATGCCGTGCGCATGGAGATCCACGGCACGACCGGATTGTTGGTCAGTGACAGTCCCTTCCGCCCAAATAAAAACGATCCGCAAAAACTCATCCGGGATGGCAAAAGCCAGACCGTGCGCTCGCCGCTGCCGCTGCATGCCCTGGGTGAGGTTGAGGATATTCTGCGTGCCGCGCGCGGCGGCGCTCAGCAGCGCCTGACCCTTGAAGAGAGCCGCGATAATGTCGAAATCATAGCAGCCCTGTACCGCTCGGCGAGGGAGGGCAGGCCGGTCAGCCTTTAGCCATTTCCATCGCTGGCTGGCACGGCTGTTGAAGGAATGAGAGAAGGATGACATTCGACGACCCGCTGTTGGTCTACGGCATTATGCTCCTGATCCTGCTTTTCTCGGCCTCGCTGTTTTTCGGGGTCAGGATCAGACGGCGCAGCAGCCAGGATAAACTTGGCCAGGCGCAGTACTTGGGGTTCACACCACTGGATGGACCCTGGCCGGATTTGCTCAAGCGCCTGAGCGAAATCTACACGCGTAGCACCATGCGCCTGGAACTGGAAAATGTCTTTTTCCTGCAGCGCGGCGGCGCGGATATCTATCTTTATGACTTGCGCGATATTAACAGCGGCGAAGCCTTTTGGTTCGCCGAGGATGCGCTCTTAATCGTTTCAGCGGTTTTGCGTTTGCCAGATTTTACCCTGCTGCCGCGTCCGTACGGAGGGTTGACCGCCCGAGCTCCAGGCGCCTGGATGCTGGAACGTGCCATGATGATGCGCGTGGGGCGGGTTGGTCACAAGCGCGTGGTTTTCAGTGATTCAACCTGGTTTGATGAACGCTTTTTCGTAACCGGATTGGATGAAGATGCCGTGCGTGCGCTGCTCACGCATACGCGGCGCAGCCAATTGGTCCAGTACGCCGCCGATCTGGAGTTCTTTGGCCGGGGTGATATGCTGGCGGTTCGGCGTATACCGCCGGGCAGGCCGATGACCCTCGAGCAGCTGCGCATCGAGGTGAGCAAGGCCATGGCCGTGTATGAAATTCTTCGCTGACGGCGCTGTGGTAAAATCCATGCCGTCAGAGCAGAGGCAGCCTCGCGCTCCTCTCCGGCAGTTCTCATTCTTCGCCCTTTATGCGCCAACCGCCAGAAAAAGCCCATGAATTATGAACCCGTGATCGGTCTGGAAGTGCACGCCGAGCTGCAAACCCGCTCGAAAATGTTTTGCGCCTGCCCGGTGCTGGATTCAACCGCTGCGCAGCCTAACAGCGCGGTCTGCCCGGTCTGCGCCGGTATGCCGGGTCTACTGCCGGTGGTCAACCAGGCGGCGGTCGAGCTGGCAATGCGGGTGGCCCTGGCGCTGGAGTGCGTCATCGCGGCGACCAGCCTGTTCGCGCGCAAGAATTATTTTTACCCCGACCTGCCCAAGGGGTACCAGATCTCGCAGTATGAGTACCCGCTGGCGCAGAACGGCCGCCTGGAGATCGATACACCGGCGGGTGAAAAAGCGGTGCGCATCCGCCGGGTGCACCTGGAGGAAGATACCGGTAAACTTACTCACATCCAAAAGCCCGCTGGCGAGAGTTACTCGCTGGTTGACCTGAATCGCGCCGGTGTTCCGCTGCTGGAGATTGTTTCCGAGCCGGACCTGCATTCGCTTGAGGAGGTGCGTGCTTACGCCAGGGAGCTGCGTGAGCTGCTGCGCAGCCTGGGCGCCAGCAGCGCCGACATGGAAAAAGGCCAGATCCGCTTCGAGGCGAATGTATCCCTGCGGCCGGAAGGCAGCACTGAGCTCGGCACGCGGGTGGAAATCAAGAACCTGAATTCATTTCGCGCCATGGAGCGCGCCATTGATTACGAGCTCCAACGGCAGGCGGTTCTGCTGAACAGGGGTGAAGCGGTCATCCAGGAGACTCTGGGGTGGAATGAGGCCCTGGGGCAAACCATTTCTCAGCGCAGCAAGGAAGAGGCGCATGATTACCGCTACTTCCCGGAGCCGGATTTACCGCCATTGGTCATCGAGCCTGCCTGGATCGAAGAAGTGCGCTCCAGCCTGCCCGAGCTGCCGCGCGCAAAAAGGGAACGCTACCAGCGCGAGTACCAGCTCACGCGCGATGACGCGGCTCTACTGGTCAGTGATCCGGCAATCGCTGGTTACTTTGAAGCAGCCCTGCAGTCAGCCGGTGAAAAACTTGCGCCGCGGCTGGTAGCCAACTGGATATGCGGTGAGTTGTTCGCCTGGATGAATCAAAGCGGGGAGAAAATTGATGAAATCAGGGTAAAACCAGCGGGGCTGGTCGATCTGCTGCTGCGCTTTGAAATTGGCGAGGTTAATGCCAGCAGCGCCAAGGCTGTCCTTGGCGAGATGTTAACCAGCGGGCGCGGGGCCGGGGAAATCATCGCCGCCCGCGAGCTGCGGCAGGTTTCCGATCCTGGCTGGATTGCAGCGCTGGTAAGGGCGGTGCTGGAGGAGCATCCGCACGAGTTGAACGCCTACTTGCGCGGGAAGGTGAGCCTGGCGAACTGGTTCTTCGGTCAGGTCATGCGCCGGGCAGGGGGTAAAGCTGACCCGGTGGTGCTGCAGGCTGAGTTAAACCGCCAACTTTCGCACCCGCGCGAAGAATAATTACCCGCATTAATGGCCTGCCTGCCAGCCAGCGGGTATTGTGCCTGGCAGGTGATGATCGGCTTGAATCAGCGATAGGTATCATGACAGATCAACGATTTTCATCATCTTGACGCGCATGGTCAGGTTTGCTACTCTAGTAATGTAGTCTGGCAGGCGGAGAGAAAGCGTGCAGAGAATAAAGACATAAGGAAAAAATCAAGCGGGCACACTGCCTGTGTGCCTGCTTATTTTTTTGCAGGCTGGCTCTGGCTGCGAAACCGATGGACAAGTGTAAATATTCACCCAAACCTCACAGGAGTAAAACCGATGGCAGAATCCACCAATGCGTTTGAAATGGCACAGCGCCAGTTCGACGATGTGGCAAAATTGCTCAAGCTGGATCAGCAGGTATGCGAGTTCCTGCGCTGGCCGCTGCGCGAATTTTCCTTCCGCATTCCCGTGCGCATGGATGACGGCAGCATCCGCGTTTTTCAGGGCTTTCGCGTGCAGCACAACGATGCGCGCGGTCCCGCCAAAGGCGGCATACGCTTTCATCCAGCCGAGACCCTGGATACCGTGCGCGCGCTGGCGACCTGGATGACCTGGAAATGCGCCGTGGTTGATATCCCTCTGGGCGGCGGTAAAGGCGGCGTGGTGGTCGACCCGGCCACATTGTCCACCGCCGAGAAGGAGCGGCTGGTGCGCGGTTGGGTGCAGCAGATGTGGCGCAATATTGGTCCGCGCCAGGATGTTCCCGCGCCGGATGTGGGCACCACCCCGCAGATGATGGGCTGGATGATGGATGAATATTCGCGCCTGGTCGGACAGTACACCCCAGGGGTGATCACCGGCAAACCGCTGGGCGGCGGCGGATCACAGGGCCGCACTGAGGCCACCGGGTACGGCGTGATCTACACCGTGCGCGAAGCCATGAAGCATCTCGGGCTCGATTCAACCCAGTGCGCGGCGGCCGTGCAGGGCTTCGGCAATGTCGCCCAGTATGCCGCCATCGGCTTCACCGAGCAGTTGGGCGGCAAGGTGGTTTGCGTATCCTACTGGGACCGCGAAGACCGCGCTTCGTACACGGTCAGCAAGGCGGACGGCATTGACCCGCGCTTTTTGATGAGCATTACCGACCAATACGGCTCGGTCGATAAAGAAAAAGCCAAAGCGGCCGGTTATGCCATCGAGCCTGGCGATGCCTGGATCAGCAAGGAAGTGGATGTGCTCATCCCGGCCGCCCTGGAAGGGCAGATCAACGCCGAATCGGTCCACAAGATCCACCCGCGCGTGAAGATCATCGCCGAAGGCGCGAATGGACCGACCACCCCGGAAGCGGACGATGTGATTCGCGAACGCGGCATCTTCATGATCCCGGATTTCCTCTGCAACGCTGGCGGCGTGACCGTTTCCTATTTCGAGAGCGTGCAGAATGATATGAATTTCTACTGGACTAAGGAAGAAGTCCTCACCAAGCTGGACACCAAAATGACTGAAGCCTTCAGCGCCGTGCTGGCGATGGCAGAAAAAGAAAAGGTGTACATGCGCGAGGCGGCCTACATGGTGGCGATTGCGCGCGTGGTCAAGGCAATGCAATTACGCGGCTGGATATAATCTCAGGGAACCAGCTGATAAATAATCCGGGTGTTTGACCAGAAAAACTGGCAGCACCCGGATTATTGTTCGTGAATTCCTGCCCGATATTATTTCTGGCCAAGCGATCCGATCATCTGCAAAAGTGTGCTGGCGACCAGTTTGCCCGACTGCGAGCGGTGTGCAGACGAACTCATGCGGCTGTTCTGCATGATGGCATCCAGAACAGCTTCAACGGGCGAATCACCTCGCTGGCGTGCCTGCATGAAGGCCATACCAGCCTGGAGCAGATCGCCCGCGTCAAACCCGGAGGTCTCTTTTTGGCTGGTTTCTTGACCGGTCAAACCGCTGAGGAGTGAACCAACCAGTCCGCCCAGCGGGTCCTGCGCTTCGTCGGCAGCTGGTGTCTGCTGCTGGGCACCCAGCAGTGCACTGACGAGCTGCATGACATTGCCCTGGTCGACTTGTTTGCCAGCGAATAACCGCGCAGCATCCGAGAGCCCTTCAGAATAGACCGCCGCCGAACCGCTGGAGGATTCCGTGCGCACGAGCTGGCTGGCATATGCCAATTGGTCAGCAGGGTCGAGGTCTTTCTTTTCCTCCATGGCCTGTGTGATGGCTTGAAAAATCTGAACCATGTTATCGCCGTGGTTGTGATTGTAGTCATCAGCCTGGTTCAGGCTTTCCTTGTTTTGCCCCAGGACTCCAGTCACCGCCTGGAATAAGGATGCTAAGTCCAGATTGGATTCTGACATTTTTGACCTACTTTTTCTTGAGTTCGTCTGGCAGCTCGGGGATTTGCAGGACGGTGCCTACTCTGACGATGCCCGGGTTAGAGCCGATGACCTCTTTATTGGCTTCATAGATCAGCATCCAGTACTCGCGGTTGGCATTTCCGTAGTACTTCAATGCCACGTGGCTTAAGGTGTCATTGGGCGCGATGGTGTACTCGCCAATGAACTTGGGTTTTGCTGCCTCAGCCAGTTCGGCCGCTTTCTTGCGGGCTTCTTCTTCCTGCCTGGCCTGCTCCATCATGGCGCGCGCCTGGGCATCGGCGGCGCGTTTGGCAGCCGCTTCACGCTCGGCGTTTTCCTGCGCAGCCTTCGCTTCAGCGGCCTTTTCTGCAGCTTCTTTTTCCGCTTTCACCTTGGCAGCCAGAGCTTCACGGGTAGCCTCGGCGGCTTTGCGGCGTACTTCCGCCTCTTTTGCAGCCTGTTCAGCGGCGGCTTTTTCAGCTGCCTCTTTTGCCGCGGCTTCCTTTTCGTCGCGGTTGGTCAATGCATCTATTGCTTTGTCAAATATGGATTTTTTCTTTTCGTCTTTAGCCATTTTATTCATCCCTCCCCGTGATTATGTGAATGGAAAAACCGAACTTCTATTAATTCATTATAGAACTTTTGGAAGAAATCAGAACAACTCTCCCAAAAATGACCAGGGTGGAGCGATAAGGGGGTAATATAAGGCCCCTGTTCTCATAGGATATACACAAGAACAGGGGCCGGGAACAAGATTGCTCCAAAACTGGCTGATATTAGTAGCGCGCCAGGGTGGTGATGGCCGGCGTCTGGTCGAACATCCAGAAGGCCAGCGGCAGCCCCAGGCCCAGGCTGATGCCTGTCAGCAGCCAGGCCGCTGTCAGCCACAGCAGGCTCAGCCACCAGCCGACCAGCAAAAAGTACAGCGCGCGCAGCAGAAAGGGGTGGGCTGGGAGCGATGATTCGCGGTAAATGACCTTGCCGTCCACCACCGTGACCCGACCTTGAGTCTTGACCGGTTTAAGGGTCATGATCTGCGGCAGGCGGTTGAGCAGCCACAGGCCCAAAGGCAGGCCGATGATGGTGATGTTCAGCACCCAGGCGGCGATGGTCACGATCCCGCCCAGCCACAGGCCGACGAAGACAAAGTACAGGATGCGAATCAGGCAGCCGGGTCCCTTGTCCTGCGGCTGCACAATCACGGTTGAGGGGGTTGCGTTGCTCATGGTTGTATCTCCATTTCTCGTAATTCTATTACAGATTACATTCTATCACCAATATATACGAGCCACGGCGCCATAAGTTGCAGCAACTTTTGACGGACTATCAGGGTTAAACCTTGTAGCACCCGCTCAAAAAGGCGGAACTGGCGGGTTTGCGATAAAACAAAAACGAGGAGGAATCACAATGAAGCGCTTACCACTGACTCTGTTGGGTATTTGGCTGATCGTGGTCGGGCTGGTTGACCTGCTCGGTCTGAGTTTTGCAGGCAGCCAGGTGTTCCTGGCGGTTTTAGGCCTGGCTGCCGGGGTGACCATCCTGCTGGACTTCCGTTCGCTCAAATTAGCAAAGAATCTGGGCTGGCTGCTGCTCGGAATATGGCTGGTGCTGGTAAACCTGCTCAGCGTGGCCAGTATCAGCTTTCCTTCCAGCGGTTTACTCCTGGGCTTGCTCGGCGTTACTGCCGGGGTGTTGATCCTGCTTAACCGTTGAGTTTTCGCCGGGTCAGAAAGTCCCCCTCTCCAGGCAGTCGCCGATATCCTCGCTCCACAATTCGGGTTTATTCTCGATAAAATCGCGCATCATCTGAATACACTCAGCGTCATTGAGCACTTCCAGCACGACGCCGTTTTCCTGCAGGTGCTCTTCGGCTCCCCGGAAGGTCACGTTCTCGCCAATAACCACCCGCGGAATCTTGTACAGCAGGATAGCGCCGCTGCACATCGAACAAGGTGACAGGGTGGTGTACAGCACCGCATTCTGGTAATCACAGGGTTCCAGGCGGCCGGCGTCTTCGAGCGCGTCCATCTCGCCGTGCAGGATCGAAGATCCGCGCTGAACACGACGGTTATGCCCGCGTCCGACGATTTTCCCATCCACTACCAGAACCGAACCGATGGGAATGCCGCCCTCCTGCAAGCCTTTTTTGGCTTCGTCTATTGCCGCGCGCATGAATTCGTCCATGGGCTCTCTCCACTGGTTTAAGGTGATGATTTTTGTAGATTTTATCATGTTGAAGGAGGAACATCACCACCCAGACACGGAGGATATCCGTTCGTAAAAATCCTTTGCGCTCTGCGTGTCCTTTGTGGTGAAGGCTTTTTAACCCCCAGACCCTGGCAAACTGATTTCCGGAACGTGTGTGTGCCAGTCGGTGACTTGCTGGTAGGCGTGGGCTGCCTTGAACAACACCGCCTCGCCCAAGTGCGGCCCCATCAACTGCATGCCGATGGGCAGCCTGTTCGAGTCAAACCCAACCGGGAAAGCCAGCCCGGGTACGCCCGCCAGGTTGGCCGGCAGGGTGAAAACGTCCTCCAGGTACATGGCCAGCGGGTCGCCGCTGTGCTCGCCGAAGCGGAAGGCGGTGGTCGGGGCGACCGGAGCGGCAATGACATCCACGTCCTGGAAGGCCGCCTCGAAATCATGCTTAATGAGGGTGCGCACTTTCTGCGCCTGGCCGTAGTAGGCGTCGTAATAACCGGCTGAGAGCGCGTACGTGCCCAGCATGATGCGCCGTTTGACCTCGGGACCGAAGCCCGCGCCGCGCGAGCGGGTAAAAAGTTCCCAGATGCTGTCTGCTTCAGCCCGCAAACCGTAGCGCACGCCATCGTAGCGCGCCAGGTTGGCGGAGGCTTCGGCCGGCGCGATCAGGTAATAGACCGGCAAAGCGAACTCCGTGTGCGGCAAGCGGATGCTTTCCACCACAGCGCCCAGCGCTTCCATCTGCGAGACAGCAGCCCGCACCGCCTGTTCAACCTCGGGCTGCATGCCAGCAATGAAGTACTCCTGCGGGACACCGATGCGCAGGCCGCGGATATCCGCTTCGTCGACCAGAGAAATAGGCGGTACAGGCAGGTCCAGGCTGGTGGCATCCAGCGGGTCATGCCCGGCCATCAGGCTGAAAAGCAGGGCAGTATCCTCAACGCTGCGCGCCAGCACCCCGACCGAATCCAAAGAAGAGCCGTAGGCCACCAGACCGTAGCGCGAGACGCGTCCATAGGTGGGTTTGATACCCGTCAGGCCGCAGAAGGCGGCCGGCTGGCGGACGCTGCCGCCGGTGTCGGTGCCCAGGGCTGCGGGGAGCATGCGCGCCGCGACCGCAGCGGCGCTGCCGCCGCTGGAGCCGCCCGGCACGCGGTCTGTGTCCCAGGGATTGCGGCTGGCACCGAAGGCCGAGTTCTCGGTGGTGGAACCCATGGCAAATTCATCTGTATTGGTCTTGCCTAAAACAATCAGGCCGGCATCCAGCAGGCGCTGGACGGCTGTGGCGCTGAAGGGCGGCACGAAATCCGCCAGGATGCGCGAGCCGCATGTGCAGCGCACGCCGCTCAGCGCCAGCAGATCTTTTACCGCGATGGGCAGGCCCAGTAAAGGCGGCAGGTCTTCGTCAGGATGCCGGCGGGCGGATGCCCGGCGCGCATCCGCAGCCTGCGCCTGCTCCAGGGCTGTTTCGGCTGTCAGGGTGATAAACGCATGCACAGCCGGTTCAAGCCGCTCAATTTGCTGCAGGCAGGCTTTCACCAGCTCGTATGACGAGATCCCGCCGCGCTCGAGCAGGTCCGCGCACTGGCGGGCTGTAAGGTGAGTGAGAGCAGACATCAGCGGTTAATCCAGAACGGGGGGAACGCGAAACTGTCCATCTTCGACCTGCGGAGCATTGCGCAGGACATCCTCGCGGGGCAGCCCTTTCCGGGTTTCATCCTTGCGCAGAACGCTGCGCGCGGGCAGCACGCTGGAAGTGGGCGGGATGCCGCCGGTATCCAGTGATTGCAGACGGGCGGCATATTCCAGAATATCGGATAACTGCTTCCGGTAGATTTCTTTCTCCTCAGCGCTTAATTCCAGGCGCGCCAGGCGGGCGATATGTTCGACTTCTTCCAGGGACAGTTGCATGGCGGCTATTATATCCCAAATCAGGTGCTGGTTTGACCTGGGCGGCTGATATAATCGAGCGCAGGTGCAGGACACGGTTCAAGCGTGACGTACCTGGAACCTGCATGAAAATCTGTCACCGGCGGAACACGGATTGAGTCAACCACCTGAACCCGACCAGCGGGATCACCCCCTCTTCAATCGCGTAAACCTCTGGGCGCTGATCCTGTCTCTTGTGATCCTCATCGTTTTTATCCTCACGGCGGACAGCGCGCCGCAGTGGATCTACCAGGGATTCTGAATGGGGTTAAGCCAGATCCTGATCTTTGCGGCTCTGATTCTGGTATACCGGCTGACGATGGGTTCTCGCTGGCGCGGTTGGGTTTTGTTTACTCTCAGCGCCCTGGCCATTTTCTGGCTGCAGCCTGCGTTACCGATCCGAGGCCTGGGTTACTGGCTGCCGCTGGCCACCCTGGGTCTGGCGGTTTTTGGTTGGGCTGTGACACAACCCAAAGGTGAGCGCGCCAGCCGTGAAAACTGGATTGCCGCCGCGTCGCTGGCGGGCATCGCGCTGCTGATCAGCCTCACGCCGTATATCAACCTGGACCGCCAGTTTGCAGGCGGCAGCCTGCCTTCTCCTGCTCAGGTGTTGATCGGACTGGTTTTCATTGGGAGTATCGGGCTGCTGCTGGCGCGATTCTGCCGGCCTGCCGCAGGCGTTCTGACTGCCGCTCTGCTCCTGCTGGTGCTCCTGTTTATCCTGCTGAAGGTGCCAGTACTGACCGCCCAGATGAGCGCCCTGCTGAGATCCTGGAGCGGGCAGGCTGTCGAGCGCGCCAGCGCAGTGGATATTCGCTGGCTGGGATTTTCCTATGTGGCCTTTCGCCTGATTGCCACCCTGCGTGACCGGCAGGCCGGGCGTCTGCCGTCCATGACCTTGCGCGAGTACGTCACTTACCTGATCTTCTTTCCGGCTTTTACAGCGGGTCCCATTGACCGGCCGGAACGCTTTCTGAAAGACCTGCGCGCTGAGCAGCCCTTCAATAGCGCTGAGACCCTGGCGGGCGGGCAGCGGCTGGTGCTGGGTATCTTCAAGAAATTCGCCCTGGCTGACAGCCTGGCGTACTTCTCACTGGGCCCAGGCAATGCTTTGCAAATCCAGGGCAGCGGCTGGATGTGGCTGGCGCTGTTGGCCTACTCGCTGCGGATTTACCTGGATTTTGGCGGTTACACCGACATCGCCATCGGATTGGCGCGCTGGCTGGGCATCCAACTACCCGAAAACTTTCGCCGGCCTTATCTGCAGCCCAACCTGGCGCAGTTCTGGAACAACTGGCATATGACTCTCACGCAATGGTTCCGGGCGTATTACTTTAACCCGCTTACCCGTGCCCTGCGAAGTTCAAAGACAGCCTGGCCAGCGCACTGGATTATTCTGTTCACGCAGGTGACCACCATGGTCCTGATCGGGTTCTGGCACGGCGGGAGCTGGAATTTCATCCTGTGGGGGCTGTGGCATGGGGTCGGTCTGTTCATTCAGAACCGTTACAGCGAGGCGGTGCGCGCAAAGCTGGCTCTCCTGGGGCATCGTTCCATTCTGGGCCGGGCATACACCCTGCTGGCGACGCTGATGACCTTTGTCTATGTTTCACTGGGCTGGACGTGGTTCGTGCTGCCCGAACCGGAGCAGTCGCTGCACGTGCTTGGACGGCTGGCTGGTTTGAGGTAATGCAATGATGACAGAACTCCTGTGCACCCGCCCGCCTCAATGGTTTCTGTTTTACTGTAAAAGGAGGCATTAATGAAAAAAAGTATGATAACCGCAGCTCTACTCGTCCTGGTTCTCCTGTCCGCCTGTGGGGGCGGGGTCCAGGGCGGGCCAGCCGAGGCGGTTGAAGACTACCTGCAGGCGCTGGTCGCCAAAGACGAAACCCGCCTGACCAACCTGTCCTGCGCAGAGTGGGAGACGCAGGCAATCCTGGAGATGGATTCTTTCGAGGCTGTTACGCCCTCCCTCGAAGGGGTCAGCTGCGAGGTGAGTGGGAGCGATGGGGAGATCAGCCTGGTGGACTGCCAGGGAAAGATTGTCACCACTTACGACGGCGAGGTGCGCGAGTTCGAACTCAACCGCTGGACCTACCAGGTCATGCAGCAGAACAACAACTGGCTGGTGTGCGGTTACCGCTAAAACATGACAGCCCGATTTCTGCGAAACGTGCTGGCAAAAACGCTGCTCTTGCTTGTGGCGTTCAATTTTGCCGTCACCTCCCTGTATCCTTTTGAGGGTTTGGGGCGCATCACGGCGTATCATTCGCTGTTCCGCGGTCGGGAACGCCTTCCCTTTGGTGAGAATCCGGCGGAAGCTTACAACTTCAGCCTTTACAACCTGGAAGCCATGCTGCGGTCGCTGGCTTTGGATGGCAGTCCTAAATCCCCCCAGGAATACCGCGTCCTGGTGATTGGCGATTCATCCATCTGGGGGACACTGCTGCGCCCGCAGGATACGCTTGCCGGGCAGCTTGACCAGATGGGTTTGGGCGCCTGTGACGGGCGCAGCATGCGTTTCTACAACCTGGGCTACCCGACGCTCTCATTAACCAAAGACCTGATGATCCTGCAGATGGCCATGCGCTACCAACCCGACCTGATCATCTGGTCGCTCACGCTGCAATCCCTCCCGCGGGATCGGCAGCTCGAATCGCCCATCGTGCAGAACAACCCCCAGCGGGTGCAGGCGCTGATCGAAAGGTATCATCTCGCCCTTGACAGCACACAGCTCGAATTTCCCGATTTTTGGCAGCGCAGCCTGATCGGTCAGCGCCGCGCCCTGGCGGATTGGGTCCGTCTGCAATTGTACGGGCCAATGTGGGCAGCCACGGGAATCGACCAGTATTATCCAGACGAATACACGCCGGCCGCTCGCGACCTGACGGCGGATGCGACCTTTAATGGCTGGTCAGGACCGCGGTTAGACGAAGATGCCCTCTCCTGGGATGTCCTGGCGGCTGGAATTAAGGCGGCCGGTAATATTCCAGTCTTACTGGTTAATGAGCCGACCCTGATCAGCCGCGGGGAAAACAGCGATCTGCGTTACAACTTCTATTACCCCCGCTGGGCTTTTGACCATTACCGACTGCTGCTGGCAGAGAAGGCTGAGATGAATGGTTGGGCCTATCTTGACCTGTGGGACCTGGTAGATGAGCGCGAGTTCACCAACACAGCCATCCACCTGACGCCGGACGGCACAGCTCAAATGGCGCGCGCTCTGGCAGAATCGCTGCCGTGCCAGCCAGCGCCTTAATGGCTGATAAACAGTTCGGGCGTCGCTGTTCTATTTGGCATGTAAAAAACTGACTACTCGCCGACGGCTTTTCGAAAAGCGTCCAGCACCTGCAGGCCAGTGAAGCTGCGCATATTCCAGCTCTCGACGCTGATATGGAAACCGTCATCCCGCTCGGCGTCCATGCCCTGGTTGGGCAGGGACTGAACGGCAGCCCAGAAATTCCACAGGGGAATATCGTACTCATAAGCCAGTTGGGCGGTAGCGCGGTTGATGGAGTGATCGCCTTCCACATTATCCGCCTTGGTGATCAACACCGGCACTGCGCCGTGCTCGATGGAATACTCGATGATCTGGCGCAAGTAATTACTGTATGATTCCGGCGTGCGGCCCTTAAACCAGAACTCTAGCCCGATCAATACGATGCTGGGACGGTTGCGGCGGAATTCGCAGGAAAGCGGCGTTTCACCTTTTTCGCACAACTCGGGATCCGCCCACATGGGGTTGAGGATGGAGGGGGCCACGAACCCCGGGTTAACAGCAGTGCTGATGCGCCCGAACATGCCGTCGTAATAGTCGATAGTCTCTTGCAGGTATTCATAGCCCTCGCGAAATCCGTAGCGCCCAGGCAGCGCGTAGACGCCGAAGAAGGCTTCGTTGATCATCTGGCAGTCGCCAATTTTGGAGAAGGCATGCGGATCATTACCCATTTCCAGGCCGCGCCGGTAAATCTCGAGCGCCCGCGCGCTGAAGGTCGGCACGACCGGCCAGTTTCGCCAATCATCCGGGTTCAGGCGCAAATCGGGGGTCGCGGTTGGCGTTTCGGTTGGCGGCAGGGTAGGGTCTGGTTCGGGCGTGTCGCTGGGCGCAGGCTGCGCGGGTACCTCGACACGATTTGTGGCCGCTGCGCTCACAGCCTGGCGCTCAACGATGTCCACAGGCGGCGGCAGGTCCGTTGGGGTGCCTGCCGAGACAGAAGCTGCCTGCCCGCTGGTCTGGCAGGCAGCCAGTACAGGCAGGAACAGCGCGAGGATTAATGCAGTGATGAGGTAGCGTTTTCGTTTCATAGTCAAATTTGGATGGTACAGCTCTATTTATGGGGCATTATACCCGCTTTTGCTGGCTGTCAAGCGGCGGTTCTATAAGCCATATTTTGCGATGAGTTGGAAGGCGGCTGGCAGGTTTTTTTCTTGACCGATCTGGTATCCTTAAGTACACTAAAAATGACTGTGCACACATGAAGAGGTGATAATATTCAAGCATGACAACCTTCTCTGACATCCTACAGCGCCGCTACCAGCAGGAGCCTGATGCCGTGGCGCTTGTTCTGCAGCACGCCGGGCAGCCGGACGTGGAGATGCGCGTTGTTGATTTGCTGCGCGGCGCTGCTGGTTTTACCCGTTTATTGGCACAAGCTGGCATTCAGCCGGGTGAAGTGGTGATCCTCATCCTGCAGCACGGCGTCCAGCATGTCAACGCCTATTTTGGCACCATTTTGCACGGCGCGATCCCATCCATCATGCCGTTTCTGACAGAAAAACTGCTGCCGGAACGCTACCGCGCGGACCTGGCCGCGCTGATCAGCGTGACTCGACCGGCTGCGGTCATCACCTACCGGGAGTTTGAACCGGAAGTGCGGGCAGCGCTTAAACCCGGCGATTCGGTTCGCGCCGTACTGGTTGCTGACCAGCCGCTTGAAGCGCTGGAACCGGATTTCGCTTCCGTGGGCGGTTTACAACGCCGCCCGGAGGATATTGTCCTGCTTCAACATTCTTCGGGCACCACCGGTCTGCAGAAAGGCGTGGCGCTTTCTCACCAGGCGGTGCACAACCAGTTGGAAAGTTACGCGCGCGCGTTGAAACTCAACCAGGAAGATGTGGTGGTGAGCTGGCTGCCGCTGTATCATGACATGGGGCTGATCGCCGGTTTTCTCATGCCGATCCTGCGCGGAATACCGCTGGTGCTCATGTCACCCTTCGATTGGGTGCGCGCGCCGGCGCGCCTGCTGCAGGCGGTATCGCGTTATAAGGGCACGCTGACCTGGCTGCCTAACTTTGCTTTCTCCTTTTGCGCGCAGAAAATCCGCCCGCGCGACCTGGAAGGGGTTGATCTGAGCAGCTGGCGCGCCGTGATCAACTGCTCTGAACCGATGCGCTACGAGAGCCAGCAGGAATTTTATGAGCGGTTTAAGGAATACGGACTGCGCCCTGAGGCACTTTGCACCTGCTACGCCATGGCTGAAAATGTGTTCGCTGTCACCCAGGGTGGAATTGCCCAGCCAGTTACAATCGATGAGATTGACCGTGAAACCCTGCAAACCGATTGGCAGGCGCTGCCCCGCCAAAATGGGCGTGTGGGCGTGAAAATGGTCTCGGCTGGCCCGCCGATCGATTCGGTGGAGGTCAAGGTGGTCGATGCCGAGGGCCGCGACCTGCCCGAGCGCAGGGTAGGCGAACTGGCATTGCGCAGCAACTGTATGCTGAGCGGGTACTACCACCGCCCGGAGGAAACGCGCAAGGCTTTCCTGGACGGATGGTACCTAACCGGTGATTATGGCTACATGGCTGGCGGTGAGGTGTATGTCACCGGACGGAAAAAGGACCTGATCATCGTCGGCGGAAAGAACGTCTACCCGCAGGATATCGAACTGCTGGCGATGAGCGTCCCAGGGGTGCATCCCGGGCGCGTGTCCGCCTTTGGTATCTTCAACGAAGAATTGGGCACCGAGGATGTCTACATCGTGGCTGAAGTCGACAGCCAGGATCCGCAGGAACGTGAGCGGATTGCCGAAGCCGTCCGCCGTACCGTAAACCAGGGCTCAGCGATCGCGGTGCGCAGGGTGCATCTCGTGGATGCCGGCTGGCTGGTCAAAACCAGCAGCGGGAAGACTGCGCGAGGCGCTAATCGCGAAAAGTACCTGAAAGAAATCAGTCAAGCGTGAGTGGAGGGAAAAATGGCAGAACCTTTGACACAGGAAAAGGAAGAGCGTTTGAAGCGAATATTCAAAATTGGCAACCGGTTCATGGTCTACCTGTGGAAGCTGGGGTTAGGAAAACATATCAACGCCGCTCCCAGGTACGGCGGGCAGGTGATGGTGATCCAGCACACCGGCAGGAAAAGCGGTAAGGTGTACCGCACGCCGGTAAATTACACCATCTTAAACAATGAAATCTACTGCGTGGCTGGTTTTGGGGCGGACACCGATTGGTACCAGAACATTTTGGTTAACCCGCAAGTCGAGGTCTGGCTGCCAGACAGTTGGTGGGCGGGCATCGCCGAAGAGATCTTCGACCCTGAAGTGCGTATGCCGATGATGCGCCGTGTCCTGGCGGCTAGCGGATTCGCAGCCAAAGCCTTCGGCATCTACGTCGAAAAAATCAATGACGAGGAGCTGGAGCGCCTGACTCACGACTACCGGTTGATCCGTATCCGGCGCACTGCGGCGCGGACCGGGCCTGGCGGGCCGGGAGACCTGGCCTGGATTTGGCCTATCACCACGGTGCTGTTTTGGTTAATGTGGACTTTGAGGAAAAGACGGTGAGCTTCTTCTGGCAGGATTTTCCCGCTGGGGGCGAGTATTTCTCGTTTAAGCGATTTGGATTGGGAACGGGCTCGCGGGCATGGTAGACCCTGACAGTCTATTCTGGAAGACAAAAACCATGGAGGAGTTAAGCCCCGAGGAGTGGGAAGCTTTGTGCGATGGCTGCGCCTGGTGCTGCCTGTATAAACTCGAAGATGAAGACAATGGGGAGATTGCGTACACCTCAGTGGCCTGCCGCCTGCTCGACCTGAAAACCTGCCGATGCACGGATTACAAAAATCGTCTCAGGCGGGTAAAGACCTGCCAGCGGATCACCCCGCAGAATATACGGGAACTGTCCTGGCTGCCGCGAACCTGTGCGTACCGGCGTGTTGCCGAGGGGGAAGACCTGCCCGATTGGCATCATCTTCTGACCGGCGACCGGCGCAGCGTGCACCTGGCAGGGGCGTCCGTATTGGGGCGGGTGATCTCGGAACGCGGCATCGACCTGGACGATCTGGAAGATTACCTGTTCGAGGATGCCATCGGATAGGGGAAGTTATTGCTTTCTTAACCAAATTTTTAGGGGAGGTTTAAAATGGAACAGACATTTCTGGGTTTCCTGGTCACTGCCAAGCAAAAGACTTACGCTGGCGGTGGGGCTGGCAGGGTCAGTGAAGCGTTTCCAGGTTCGGTTCAGTTGGAATACAGTCAGGGAGACTGGCTGTACCGGGATGTCTATTTCGGCAGCAGCCTTTTCGCAGGACAGGAGACGGTCTATTATAAAAACCAGCCCTATTGGACCATGGTCTACGCCGGTCGGGCTGATTCACACCAGGCGGAAATGCTGGCGCAGTCAGGAGTGCTGCAGGCCGCCCTGCGTGAGGTTAGCGAGGAAATGCCGTACCGCGGGCCGCAGGAATACATCCAGGGCGATTTCACCTACCAATGCCGGGTCAGGGGTGATGTGGGCTGGTTTGCGGGGGAAGAAACGATCCACTGGCAGGGCAATAAAATCTACACGCTGCGTTTCCAGGGCGGCTATATCGCCTGAAAAGACAAAAATTTTTGCGGTCAAATGGGCAATCTATTGGTTTGGTCCCCCGCCTTATTCGGGTTTGCCGTGTATTGACTCTGACGGAATAAAAAAAGCGCCGCCAGTGTTATTTCGATTGTTCACTGGCTGGGAAGGGCTATAATTTTGGCAGTGATGGAAGCCGTTCTTGGGGCGTTGCAAATACCTGAGTTGACGGGTGCACCGGGGTGGGATAGTAACGCTTCCTGCGCGCCAACGGCTGCCCGCAGACCGCGCGCCACAGCTTATCTTGCGTCAGAAGTTGTCAGCGGCCCTGGCGGAAAGGGTTTTGGCGTCACCGACAGGGCGGTGCTGCCGGCGGTTGCCTGCCATACCACCCTCAAGGCAGGCGCAAATTGCTTGGACAAAGGTTTGTATGTAGCGGATAAACTGGCCTGGGACCAGCCGGGTAAACCCCCGTATTTCACAAAAATGCTGGCCGGGTTGAAGAGGTCTGTGGATGATGCCTGCCGTGTCTATCTGCGTTACCTGTGATCGCGGCGCGGGCAGCTCCCGGTTTTGCATCTTTGGACCCGCGAGGCTTACCAGGCGCTCTGTGCGGGTGAAGTGGAATAGGCTGGCCAGGCAAGCCAGGAAAATTTCATAAAAGGATTGAGACGATGGAAGACTATCAGGTGCACACCTATGGTGAGAAAATCGCTGGACAGTATGACGAATGGTTCGGGAGTTACGATCCAGCCGCTATCGACCTGCTGGCAGAATTGGCGCAAGGCGGACCAGCATTGGAATTGGGCATTGGTACGGGGCGTATCGCCCTGCCGCTGCAGGAAAAAGGAGTCGAGGTGCATGGTATCGATGCTTCCGAAGCGATGGTCGCGCGTTTACGCACAAAACCCGGCGGGGATCGTATCCCGGTCAGTATGGGCGATTTCAGCGAGGTGGCGGTCGATAGGCGTTTTTCTCTGGTGTATATCCCTTTTAACACTTTCTTCGCCTTGCTCACTCAGGAAGCGCAGTTGAAATGTTTTCGAAATGTCTCCAGACGCCTGCTGCCCAATGGGGTCTTTCTGATAGAAGCCTTTTTTCCAGATATTGGGCGTTATCGTGAGGGTGGGCAGACGGTACGCGCAATCCAAATTGATGTGAACCAGGTGCGCCTGGATGTCGCCCGGCTGGATGCGGTCCAGCAGCAGATCCATGCGCAGCAATTGATTTTAAGCAACGAGGGCGTGCGTGTGTTTCCGGTCAGGCTTCGTTTTGCCTGGCCGAGTGAATTGGACTTGATGGCGCAACTGGCTGGCATGTGTTTGCGCCAACGCTGGGGCGGCTGGGACAAATCCCCGTTTACAAATGAGAGCGGCAGGCATATCTCCATATATGAATTAGCCTCTGCCGATTGACAAATTAACCTTTTTGGCTATAAATAGGTAACGGCAACTTCCGGCTGACTGCCGGGCTGGTTTTTTTACCCACCTGTTCTATTGGGAAGTTTTGGAGGGAAATTTAGTGATGTCAGACCAAGGACCGGCAGCTCAGGGGGGCAGTAAAAGCTCGGATTCGGATGCGGGCTGGATCCTGCTCTCCGGTCTGGTTTTCCTGGCATTTTTGATCCTGGCTGTTTGGGGCGCTTCTAATTTTGTGAAGACCCTCCCAATGCTGATTTCCATATTGATCGCGTTGACGGCCGTTATTTCCGCCGCCAGCGTAGTATTCTGTGTTGCCGGTTTTATCACGGGACGACGATCTGGCGATTGGGGCAGCCTGGCAGTATCTGTCTACACCGTCGTCGTGTGCATGGCGATTGCGCTGGTCATCTGGCTGCTCTCAACAGTGCCGCTGGCGCCGCCCGGGTACCACGAGACCATCCTGGCGCTGCAGCAATTCTCGTTGAAAGACCCGGATTGGCTGCAGAAGGTGCTGGATATTGGATTGGGCGAGGGAACCGCCCTGGTCAGTATAAACCTCAGGTTCATCAGCCGTCAGGCCTCTGCCATGATTCCCGTATTCTTGCTGATAGCTTCGGTCATTTACTTGCATATCCAGGTGGTCAGGGCGATGGTCAGCAAGAAGGCGGTGCGGTTTTTCGTGTATATTCTCATGTTGCAGCCGATGTTTTTTATCTGGAGCGCTTACTGGGTAGGCGGGTTTGGGAAATAAGAAGATCATTCCTATCAAGCGAAAAATTGTTGGGATAAAGAGCGTACTATGGGCACCGTTCAGTTCATCTTTGTTGGCACCGGTATATTTTTCCTGATTCTGCTGCTAAGCGGATTGGGGCTGCGGAGAAGCGGGCGTCCATATAACGGGCTGCTTTTTAACTTCCACAAGTTGATTGCCCTGACCACGGTCGTGATCCTGGGGATGTCCATTTTCCGGATTAACCAGCAGACTCCGCTGGACCAATCCCAACTGCTATCGGTTGGGGCAGCCGGCTTTATGTTCGTGATCAGCGCGGTCTCCGGCGGACTCGCCAACATCGACCAGCCGATCCCCGGGGCGGAGAAACTGGTTCACCGCGCCTCTGTTTACCTGACCATGCTGGTGACCTTGTTCAGCCTTTATATGGTCATTTTCAGGGGTTGATGACCTTTTTACAGCATTACATCCACCCTTGGCGGCTCACGGCGCGGCTTCAGTTGGTATATTGAAGGTTTTTCATTGTGCACGTTTGCGCCTGGTGCGACAAACGGATCGAGGCTGAATTCTGAAAGCTGCGTTTGTACCTGGCTGTACGCGTTTTGGGAAAGCAGCACGCCGGAGGTTTTTAATACCTGAGCAGCCATGGACTGCAGCCGCTGGGCGGCCTGGATAGGGTCTCCCATAATCGCAAAATGTAAACGTTCCCCGGCGGACAAACCTCCTGCGATTACCTCGCCGCATTGGATGCCAGCGTGCAGAACCAGCGGCGGTTCGCCGCGCGATTGGCGGAGCTGGTTCAACTTATCGAGTCCTGTCAACATCCCCGCAGCCGCCTGGCAGGCGGCTGCGCAGCTGGCCGGGAGCGCGGATGGGCGGGGCAGGATCCCAAAAATGACCTGCAATGCAGGTCCATCCATTTTGGTGACGACTCCGCCGTTTGCGAGGATGGGCGGCAAAATGTGCTCATAATATTCATTCAGCCAGTGGATCAAAGTGGGCGCTGGGACCTGGTCGTAGTGAGTGTTGAAAGACCGCAAATCGATGGCCACAACGCTGGTGGGCAACTGCTGTCCTTCCAGCCGGATTTCTCCGTTGGCGAAACTGTGGCGCAACTGTTCCCTGACGCCGGAAGTGAGCAGGCGCGCGTAAAGGTCTCGGTGCAGGTTTTCCTCCTGCAGGCTGGCAATCATGGCATTAAAGGAATGCCCCAGCCCGGCAATCTCATCCTTGCCTGCCAGGTTGACTTTCACCCCCAGGTTGCCCTGCGACACCTGGAAAAAGGCGTCGGTCAGCTCCTTGATTGGACGGGAGACGGCTCTTGCCGTCAGGAGACCAACAGCCGCCGTCAGCAGCACGCCCGCCAGGATATACAGACCAGTCTGGTAGGGTGTGTGAAAAAAGCTGCCCAATCCAGCTAGCAGGGCACTGACCAGCACAAATGGCAGTATTAGTTTTATTCGTAATGGAATTCGCACGCCCCCCGGAAGTAAGTCTGGGGCGCTTTTATCAGCATCCATGGTCGGTGAGGTTGAAGGACTGTCCGCACCCACCGCCGCCCGCTGGAGGGCCGAATTGATCCAGCGCGGTTGAAAAGGCTGGCGCAGGATAATATTGAAACCGCTGGATATCGCCAGGACTTCGCGCTGCAGGTCAGGTACCTGATTGGTCAAAATGACTTTCAGTTTTGCATCCTTTTCCCGCGCTGTGCGCAGGAATTGGATCCAATCCTCTTCTGGCAGATGGAGATCGAACAGGAGCAGGTGTGGTTTAACCTGCGTGAATAACGCCTGCGCCTGGCCGAGTTCCCAGGCTTCCCAGACCTGGTCGCCGCGCTTGCGAAAGAAACCGATTAATAATTGCGCTGCCCTGGCATCGTGCTGGACAATCAGAACCCGTTGTGGGCTGCGCATGGATTAAAAGGGCTCCGTTCAGGACAGGTATTCGCGCAAATGGCGGCTGCGCGTCGGATGGCGCAATTTGCGCAGGGCTTTCGCTTCGATCTGGCGGATGCGTTCACGGGTGACATTGAAGTAGCGGCTGACTTCCTCGAGGGTGTGGTCTTTGCCGTCGATCAGCCCAAAGCGCAGTTCAAGCACCTGGCGTTCGCGCTCAGAGAGCGCCCCCAGCGCGTTCTGCACCTGTTCGCGCAGCATCTCGCGCGCAGCGGCATCCATGGGTTCGAGCGCTTCGTCATCTTCGATGAAATCCCCCAGTTGACTGCTCTCTTCATCGCCAACCGGACGCTCCAGGGAGACAGGCTCCTCGGCGGATTGTAAAATGCGCTGAACCTTGGCAGTAGCCCAGGACCAGCGGCGCTGCACTTCTGGATCGAGGGGAAGTTCGCGGCTGCGCGCCTGATTGATGGTGCGAACATCCTCATCATTGAGAAAACCTGCATCCAGAGCCAATTCTTCGGGGGTTGGCTCGCGTCCTAATTTTTGAACCAGGGTGCGTTGAACACGCAGCAGACGGGTGATAGCTTCAAAAAGGTGCACAGGAATGCGGATGGTGCGCGCCTGCTCAGCGATATAACGGCTGATCGACTGGCGTATCCACCAGGTCGCGTAAGTGCTGAATTTGAAGCCGCGGGTGGGATCGAATTTCGAAACCGCGCGCAACAGACCTAAATTCCCTTCCTGAATAAGGTCCAGGAAGGAGATACCGCGCCCAAGGTAGCGTTTGGCAATGCTGACGACCAGGCGCAGGTTGGCGCGAATGAGAGTCTGGTTGGCTTCTTCGGCGCGCCAGTGGATTTCTTCCAATTCGTTCGAAAAATCTTCTCTACTGATGCGCGCTTCGAAGAAATCAATCCCTGGCAGGTCTTCACCCCTCTGGAGGATGGGTGCCAGCTCCATTGCAAGTTTTGGCGGCAGAAGATAAAGGCACAGGTAAAGGTTAAAGGCGTTCCGCACCAGGGTATCCCACAGGGTATCCTTGCCCCATTGACCGTTATCCAGGAAGGAGCGCATATACGACGGGGTGTCAGACTGCCAGGATTGGCGCAAGGCCTGGGCTTCGAGCAGTATCAGACCCAGGTCCGGGATTTCCTCCTGGCTCAGGCGCTGGATATCTTCCTTGAAACGCTCCCAGGTGGTGTAAATATCGTTGACCACCGCCAGGAAGAGCTGCCGGTTGCGAGCCGCGCTTTTACCTCTGGCTTCGATATGCTTATTCAACGCCAGCAGATAACGCTCTGCCTCAATGCGGGCCGCCAGTCGAAATTCGCTGTCAGCATCCAGCAGATTGATCTGCCCGATTTCTTTCAAGTAGAGGCGGACCGGGTCTTCGGACAGCTCGACAGCTAGAGTCGGGTCTTCGAGGATCTCGAGCGGGTCTTCAAGCTGGACTTCAGCGTCAATCCATTCTTCTGAAGGGGTGGGAGGAATGGGATCTTCAACCTCGTCCTTGCCCCGAGCATCATCATCGAGATTTTCAATATCGGTTTCTACCGGTAAAACCTCGCTGATGCGGGCGGAGCGCCGTTTTGAAGCCGCGTCTGCTGCTGTTTTGGTGCTGCGCCTGGGCGTTGCTGCGTTGGAACCGCTTGTTTTTGCGGGAGTTTTAGGGCTGCGGGGCATGGTTTCTAATATACCATAGTTCTAAAAATCAACGAATTGAACAGCACTGCCATTTTTTTCATATTGGTTCCTTATCCTCTACCGATAATTTTTTAGCCTGCTATGTCAGGGCGTCCAACGAATGCGCCCTGGCAAGCGCTGTCTCAAGGCGGCTGCGCGCCTGAATATACTGAGGGATGAGCTCCTGGTAAGGTGAAAGGCTGATTTCGCCGCTCTCCTGCATATCCTGTTGAAGGAAGCGCATCTGGTCGATACCTTCTTTAACCCGCAGCAGCCGCAGAAGTAACAGGGTGCGCGTAAGGTCTTCCATAAGCAGGTTTTCTTTGGGTTCGCGCGGCTGCATAGGCGCCATCATTTTCATAAGAAGGTCATTCAAGGGCTGTGGACAATGTTCTACAAGATATGTGCCAGGTTCCATTTGCTCCTGCTCCAGGGCTTGCAGCAACAACCGGGCCATAGCCTGGTGATCGGCGTATTCGAAATCCTGGATAGACAGCCGGCTGAGACCAAACGACTGAAGAATGCGGTCCAGCGTGTAGAGCGCTTCTGGCTGGCGCAGCAGCAGCCGCAGGCAGTGAAATTCCATTGACTGAGCCAGGCGGTCTGGGGTAGTTTCCGCCACTGCGGGCCGGGTTTCGTGCTGGGATTGTACGGGCCGGTATGGCCTCCGCAGCGGGCGGGAACCGCGGGCAGGTTCGCCGGGTTCCAGGGCGCGTTCGTCCACTTTTAAAACCCGCGCCAGCCGCTGGCGGTAGGTTTCGCGCTCGACAGGGTCGGGCACATCGGAAATTAATGGCAGCACCTGGGCAGCGATCTCACTCTTGGCTTTTGGATCATCCAGGTTGCGGCTGGCAGCCAGTGAATCCATCACATGGATGACGATGGGTCTGGCTTCTTCTAAGATGCGCTGCCAGTCCTGGGGATTATTGAGAACGACGTCATCCGGATCCAGGCCTTCAGGCAGGGTGGTGACGCGCAGATCTGCCTGCAGACGGGCTTCGCTGCGCAGCAGGCCGCGTGCGTCGAAAACGAGTTCGTTGCTGTGATCCATAGCCTGGCGGGCAACTTCCAATCCGCGCAGGGTGGCTTTTTCTCCGGCAGCGTCCGCGTCCAGGGCAAGCACAATGCGGCGCGTAAACCGTTTCAGAAGGCGCAGCTGGTCCTCGCTGAGAGCGGTGCCCATGGGCGAGACGGTATTCGTATAGCCTTCCTGGTGCAGGGCGATGACATCCAGGTAGCCTTCAACGATGACGGCTTGATCCTGCGTGCGGATGGGTTTGCGCGCCAGGTGCAGCCCATAGAGCAGGCGGCCCTTATCGAAAATCGGGGTTTGCGGAGAATTGATAAATTTTGGAACATCATCCGGCCGCAGGACGCGGGCGCCGAAACCCGCCATGCGACCTGAGGCATCCCGTATGGGGAACAGGATGCGGTGGCGAAAACGGTCATAACCGCCGCTGCCATCCTGGCGTTCGCTGAGCAGGCCGGCATCGCGCAGTTCCTCAAAGGTATAGTTTTTGGCTGTAAAGTAATTAAAGGCCGAGTCCCAGGAATCAGGCGCATAACCGAGCTCGAATTTTTCTATACTCTCGCGAGTGAGACCGCGTTTTTCAAGATAAGCCAGGGCTTCCTGGCCGGCCGGGGTTTGGTTCAACTGGTGGCGGTAAAAGGTAACAGCCTCTTCCAGCAGCGTCCGCAGCCGCTCGTACTGCTCGTCTTCTGCCTGGCGTTGGGGTGAAGGGGCTTCGAGCGTCACGCCAGCGCGCTCTGCCAGGTAGCGCAGCGTCTCGGGAAAATCCCAGCCTTCTTTCTTCATCAGGAATCGGAAAATATCCCCGCCCTCATTGCACTGACCGAAGCAGCGCCAGGTGCCGGAATCGGGGAAAACGACGAAGGCTGGCGTGCGGGTGTTGGTGTGGAATGGGCAAAAACCGGTGTAATTTTTGCCGGTGCGGCGCAATTTCACCGTTTCAGATACCAGTTCTACCACATCAATGCGGGCTTTGATCTCGTCAACCGCGGTCATCCGTCTGGACCTCTGGACCGATTCTACTCTTGAATTCTGGTTTCCGGCGATATTGGCATGTTATTTGCAAATGAAAATCCATAGAAAAGTGTTAAGAAATTTCAAGGTGGATTTTATGTATAATTGTAATCACAGGGGAAATCTTCGCGGAAAGGAGGGATAACATGGTGGTCATAGCGCCCGAGAAGGGTCAAGGTTTATTGGAGTACGCTCTCATCATTAGTCTGGTGGCTATCATCGTGATTGTGATTTTGGCGCTACTCGGTCCGGCTGTTGGAAATATGTTTAGTAACCTCATCCCTATGATTTGATCGGAATTTTTATTTTTGATATTGAAGCGGTGAGTTTTTCACCGCTTCAACTTTTTAAGGTTAGAAACCCTCCAGTTTTGAGAAATCCGCCACACCCTGCGCCAGGGCAGCGATGCGCTGCAGTAATCCGAGCCGGTTGGCGCGTATTTCCAGGCGTTCATCCATGACCAGAACCTGATCAAAAAACTGATTAATGACCGGGATCATGGGCAGAAATGCCTTGAAAAAGTCATCCACCGAGCCAGGCGCGCGGATTTCGCTTTCAGCCTGCAGAAGAGCGCTGAGCAGAGCTTTCTCGGCGGGTTCCTCGAAAGCGCTCGGTTCGATACTAAAGTTTTGCTGTTGGTCTCGGGTAATGCGCACACAACGCGCGTACGCAGGCAGGATAGCGTTCCATTCAGGGTGCGCCACCCAGGCGGTGAGCTGCGCGACAGCGCGGGATGCGCGGGCCGGGTTGACCGCCTGCTCTGCCAGAACCGCCGCGACGACATCGTAGCGAAAGCCTTGCTCGATTAGGTAGCCCTGCAGGCGGCCGCCAATGAACTCGAGGCAGGCGGCCAGGTGTTCCTGCCTGGCTGGCAGCGGCAATCCGTCTGCAGCCAGGTCAAGTGCGTGTTTGAGGTCGAAATCGAGATTCCATTTTATCAGGTTTTGGATCAATCCCAGGGCAGCGCGGCGCTGGGCAAACGGGTCTTTGGCGCTGGTAGGCGCCAGTCCGGCTGCGAACAAGCCGGCCAGGCTGTCCAGGCGGTCTGCGATGCCCACCGCAAGTCCAACCGGCGTTTCGGGCATGCGGTCGCCGGCAAAGCGCGGCAGGTAGGCTTCAAATATCGCGCGCGCGACCGCTTTGGGTTCACCGGAATGGAGAGCATAGTGTTGTCCGATGATACCCTGCAGCGCGGTCATCTCGGTGACCATTTTGGTGACCAGATCCGCTTTGCATAATTGCGCCGCGCGGCGGGCGAAAGCGGCGTCTTCGCCGCTCAAGCCCATCAACGGGATCAATTTCTGCACCAGGGTTTCGATGCGACGGGTTTTATCCAGCATGGTGCCGAGTTTCGCCTGGAAGGTGAGGGTCCCTAATCGAGGCAGGTACTCTTCCAGTTTTTGTTTTAGGTCCTCATTTATGAAGAATGCTGCATCCGCGAAGCGCGCGCGGATGACCTGCTCATTGCCGTCCGTGACGATGTCCAGGTACTGGTGGTCCCCGTTGCGCACAGCGATAAAGTAGGGCAGTAGAGCGCCGTTCTGGTCATAAACTGGGAAGTAGCGCTGGTACTTCTGCATGACCGAGATGAGCACATCGGCGGGCAGGCGCAGGTGCTGCGGGTCGAAGGAGCCCCTCAAAGCAGCGGGTGCTTCGACCAGGCCGGTTACTTCTTCCAGCAGGGCGGGATCGACTTTGTCTGGATCGCCGCCCACTTCCTTGATCAGGCTGCGAACCTGATCGAGGATGCTTGCGCGCCGCGCCTGGGGATCGAGGATAATATTCTGGCTGCGCAGGTATTCGTGGTAGGAGGCAATGCTGTCCACCTGGCGGGTGTCCGGTTCATAAAAGCGCAGCCCGCGGGTGACCCGATCGCTGATCAGGCCAGCGTATTCGAACGCCACCACCTGGTCCGCGAACAGCGCCAGGAGCCAGCGGATAGGCCGTGAAAAAGCGACGCCGGAATCATTCCAGCGCATGGAGCGGGTGAAACTCAAGCGCTGGACCAGCATGGGTAAAATTTTCCCCAGTAATGTGATTGTCTCCTGACCTTTTTCAAAGACGCGCGCGACGGCGTAACTGCCGCCGTCTATTTCAGCGATCTGAAGGTCACGCGCTTCCAGCCCGCGGCTGCGGGCGAACCCGGCGGCAGCCTGGGTTGGCTGACCAAGCGAATCGAAGGCGCGGCTGGCAGGAGGGCCTTTCACCAGGCTCTCACGGTCAGGCTGACGCACGGCCAGGTCTTTGATCAAAATCACCAGGCGGCGGGGTGTGCCTTGAATAATGATTTCGCCGTGCTGCAAGCGCTCATCCGCCAGCAGCGGTGGGACAGCCTGGCGAAGCTGAACCAATGCGCTTTCCAGGTCGGCAGAGGGCAGTTCTTCCGTGCCAATTTCGAACAGCAGGTCGGCAAATTCAAGCCCCTCCGGCAGTTTGGATTTCACGAGTGATTGGGCAGCAGCATCAGACCGCTTTGAGGCTGAACCCTCGCTGGCGGAATCATCAAGCCATGGGAATTCGAGCTGCTGGCGCTGCTCCAGGTAAGCCCGGGCAACCCGCGCTGAAAGGTCACGCATACGCGCGAACAGGTGCGCGCGCTCGGTAACGCCAACCGCCCCGCGCGTATCAAGGATGTTGAATGTGTGCGAACACTTCAGGACACTGTCATGAGCAGGCAGGACAAGCCCATTTTCTAGCGCGTTGTTGGCCTCGGCTTCGAACAGGTCGAACATCTGGCGCGTGCGCTCCACATCGGCGACCTCGAAATAGTATTTGCTGTGTTCCTGTTCGCCCTGCAGGTTTACGTCTCCATACGTTCGCGACGGTGACCAACGAATGTCGCGGAAATTACGCACGTTCTGCAGCGCCATCGCGATTCGTTCCAGCCCGTAGGTGATTTCCACCGAAACCGGCTCCAGGACGATACCGCCGGCCTGCTGAAAATAAGTGAATTGGGTGATTTCTTGACCATCCAGCCACACTTCCCAACCCAGACCCCAGGCGCCCAGTGCCGGAGATTCCCAGTTATCCTCGACGAAGCGGATGTCATGTTTGCGCGCATCCACACCCAGGGCCTGTAAGGATTGCAGGTAAATTTCCTGCGGGTTGCCAGGGTCCGGTTTGAGGATCACCTGGAACTGGATGTGCTGCTGCAGGCGGTAAGGGTTTTCGCCGTAGCGCCCATCGTCGGGCCGCACAGATGGCTCGACATAAGCCACGTTCCAGGGTTCGGGACCGAGGACGCGCAGGTAAGTGGCGGGGTTGTATGTGCCTGCACCTACCTGGGTGTAATACGGCTGCCAGATCAGACAGCCTTTTTCCGCCCAAAATCGCTGCAGGTTCATAATAATGGTCTGAAAATCGAGGGGTTGTTTCATTTAGTCTCCGGGGTAGTAACAGCTTGCCTGCCATCCGATTATACCGAGAAACTCAGCCTGGAAAAGGCGCAAATCCCAGCCGCCCTGCGGTGATTAAGGGAAAACAGCCACCCTTTGTCAAGGATGGCTGTTTAATTCACGCTGAACCGCCGTTGAAATCAGGCGCTGACTTCTAAAGTCTGTTCGGGCTGACTGGTGCCTTCGTCCTTTTTGAGGATGATCTGACCGTCCTCGTTAACGTCCACCAGGATGGTATCCCCTTCGGAAAACTCGTTGGCCAGGATGGCATCGGAAAGGCGGTCCTCGATCTTGTTCTGGATCACGCGGCGCAGAGGGCGGGCACCCATATCGGGATCATACCCTTCCTCAGCCAACTGGTTGACCGCCGCTTCGCTGGCTTTAAGGTAGATGTTGTTTTCAACCAGGCGTTCGGCGACTTTATCCAGCTCGAGTGAGACGATCTTGTGCAGATCGTCGCGATTGAGGGCGCGGAATACGATGACCGAGTCGAGCCTGTTGATGAATTCCGGACGGAAAACCCGTTTGAGGGATTCGGTCAACTTCTTGCGCATTTCGTCGTAAGCCAGTTTTTCTTCGGTGATCTCGTCGCGCTGAAGCTGGAAACCGAGCGCATTCTGGCGTTTGATAACATCCGCACCGATGTTGGAGGTCATGACGATGATGGTGTTACGGAAATCAACTTTATGACCACGGGCGTCGGAGAGATGCCCTTCTTCCATGATCTGCAGCAGCATATTGTGGGCTTCGGGGTGGGCTTTTTCGATCTCATCAAAGACCACAATCGAATACGGGCGCCTGCGGATGGCTTCGGTCAACTGCCCAGCCTCTTCGTAGCCGACGTAACCAGGAGGCGCTCCAACCAGGCGGCTGACGGTGTGGCGTTCCATGAACTCGGACATATCCAACTGGATGAGGGCGTCCTCGCTGCCGAACAGAAAACGCGCCAGCGCTTTGGTTAACTCGGTCTTGCCAACGCCGGTGGGCCCCAGGAAAACGAACGAACCGATCGGGCGGCGCGGATCCTTGAGTCCTGACCTCGCGCGGCGGACCGCTTTGGAAATGGTCTGGATGGCTTCTTCCTGCCCGATGATCGACTGGCGCAGCTCTTCTTCCATGTGCAGCAGGCGTTCCGATTCCGCCTGCGCCATCTGCATGACCGGCACGCCGGTCCACATCGAGACCACTTCGGCAATATCATCAGCGCTGACCATTGGACTGGTGCTGCGATCCCAGCCGGAGCGCAGGTTTTCCAGTTCGCTTTCCAGGCGGGCCTCTTTTTCGAGCAGTTCCTGGGCGTCGTCGTAGCGGCCGTCTTCGAGGGCGAGGTTGTGGTTTTCGCGCACCTTGCGCAGGTTGGCGATAATCTCTTTAGCTGAGGTGGCGGCCGGGCTTTTGTACATGCGTACCCGCGAGGAAGACTCGTCAATCAGGTCTATGGCTTTGTCCGGCAGGAAGCGTTCGCTGACATAGCGGGATGAAAGGCGAACCGCGGCTTCGATGGCTTCATCCGAGATTTGCAGGCGGTGGTGTTCTTCATAGGCTGAGCGAATGCCGCGCAAAATCTGGATGGCTTCCTCGACGGTTGGCTCATTAACCATGATCGGTTGGAAGCGTCGTTCGAGGGCGGCGTCGCTCTCAATGTGTTTGCGGTATTCATCCAGGGTGGTGGCGCCAATGACCTGCAGTTCACCGCGCGAGAGCGCGGGTTTGAGGATGTTGGCTGCATCCACCGAGGAGCCCGCCGAGCCTGCGCCGACCAGCATATGAACTTCGTCGATGAACAGGATTGCCCCAGAGGCTTTCAATTCATCGATAACGCGTTTCAGGCGTTCTTCGAACTGTCCGCGGTACATGGTCCCGGCTACCAGTGAGCCGACATCCAACTGCAGCACGCGTTTTCCCAGCAGGGGTGCGGGCACATCGCCTTCGATGATACGCTGCGCCAACCCTTCGACGATGGCGGTTTTACCGACGCCTGGCTCGCCGATCAGGGCCGGGTTGTTCTTGGTGCGGCGCGCAAGAATTTGAATAACGCGCTCGATTTCCATCTGCCGCCCGATGACCGGGTCCAGCTTGTTTTCCTCCGCCAAGGCGGTCAGGTCTGTGGCAAGCTGGTCGACCAGGGCGGTTTTTTGTCCTTTTTGCTCCTGGCGCTGCGCGTTTTGCTGGGCAGAAGCCCGCGAGCTCGCGCCCTGAGGCGCATTGCTGCTTTCCTGCAACACGCGTCGGGTCTGTCGGCGGATCTGCTCAGGGGTGATCCCCAATTTGCGCAGGACATCCATGGCCTTTCCTTCGTTGGAACGAACCAGCCCGAGAAGCAGGTGTTCGGTGCCAATATAGTGATGTCCCATGCGGCGGGCTTCTTCAATGGCGAACTCGAGAACCTGCTGGACCCCGGCGGACAGGTCGATCTTCCCGCCCCGGGTCTGGCCGATTCCACTGATGCGTTCTACCATTTCCTGCACGCGTTCGGGTTCAAGACCCAGATCGCGCAGGACGCGTCCCGCTATTCCGCCTTCTTCCTGGATGAGACCCAAGAGCAAATGCTCGGTGCTGATCGTATTTTGGCGCATGCGTTCTGCTTCCTGATGCGCCAAACTGAGCACCCTCCTGGCTCGTTGGGTAAAACGTTCCATACCGGACAAGGCAACATCCTCCTCTACCTACAAAGCAACCCATCGGCATTACCGTATGGATTTTTTTACCGGGGATCGAACCCCGCGATTTGCCGAAGATACTATCGGCAAGAGATGACCATTTTTGTCTGTTTTGATTCTACCAGACTTTAAAGCCTTGTCGAGTCACCTGTTTGGGGGATTGTATAAGCCCATTTAGATCGGGTTTTTCAAGCTGTTGTGTCGCGCGGATAGCAGGACCGCCCCCGGCATGGGGCGCATGCGTGTCTGCGGTGAGACCATTCTGTTGTAAAATAAAACCGATTTATAAATCGATCAACGCGTTGCGCAATGCGGGGGTTCAGGCTTTCAATATTATGAACAAAGAACCAGAGGTGGTAGCCAAAAAAGCCAGGCTGCTTCCAGGATTTGAAGAAATCCTGTTTATGGCGGTGCTGGCGGGCGTGATGCTGATTTCGCCGCGCATGCTGAACCAGGACGGGGACACGGGCAGGCATATCGCCATTGGGCGCTTTATGCTGAGCGAAGCGACCATCCCAAGGCTGGATGTGTTCTCGCATACGATGAGCGGGCAGCCGCTCACGCCGCATGAATGGGTGGCTCAGATCCTGTTTGGGTTCATGGACAGGTTGTTGGGGTTGGGCGGGGTCGCCTGGCTGGCGGCGGTTCTTCTGGCGGCAACTTTCCTTTTGACATTCCAGCGCGCACGTGAGGGCAGTCGTATGCCTTTGATCAGTCTGGGGCTCACCCTTCTGGGACTGGCCGCTGCCAGCATCCATTTCCTCCTCAGACCGCATTTGTTCACCCTGCTGTTTTGCGCTGTCTGGATGCTGCTGATGGAACGCGTCCGGCTGGAAAAACGGCTGCCGCTTTGGGTTCCGGCTGTGGTCATGTTGATCTGGGTTAATACACATGGAGCCTTCATCAGTGGTCTGGTGATCTGGGCAGCTTATGCCGGTGAGTTTTTTTGGGAGGCACTCAAGAAGAAAACGATGGATTTGCCGCCGCGACTGACCCGCGCGCTGCTGATTGGGGGGGTGTCCTTGCTGGTTTCCTTAATGAACCCTGCCGGTGTCAAATTGTGGACGACGACCTTTAATTTTCTGGGCAGCCGCTATTTAGTCGGGCACACCCAGGAGTACCTGCCGGTAAATATTCACCAGCCTGAAGCGGTCCCGTTTCTGCTGATGGTCGCATTGTCGATCTTTCTGCTGGCGATTAAACCTGTAAAGACCCCTCTGTCCCACGCCTTGCTGCTGGCAGGCTGGACTGTCATGGCGTTTTACAGTGCCCGTAATATCCCTATATATGCTGTGGTGGCTGTGCCCATCCTGGCTGGAACTGCATCCGCGGTTATTGAGCCGCGAGCCCGATGGCAACAAATCGAGGCGCGCTTTCTTATCATTGGCAGGGTATCTAAGAGCAGCCTTTGGGTATGGCTGTCCACTGCTGCTTTACTGCTGCTGCTGACCTTTTCCCCTTCAGTGCGCGACCACCCGCGATACGACGCTGAAAAATTCCCGCTTGCGGCAGTCGAATGGATCGAAGCCAATCCGCAAACCGGAAATATGTTTAATTATTTTCCCTGGGGTGGATACCTGCTTTACCGCCTGTACCCGCAGTATCAGGTGTTTATCGACGGACAGACGGATTTTTACGGCGAGGCAATGACGCGTGAATACGAAGCCGTTATCACGGTACAGCAAAACTGGCAGAAGATTCTGGAAAAATACCAGGTAGCCTGGGCGCTGTTGCCGGCAGCGCAGCCGGCAGCACAAGCCATGACCGCCGCAGGCTGGCAGGAGATTTACCGCGATGGAACCGCGGTCATCCTGCGTAAATAAGGCTGGTGGTTTGGGTTATTCTTCCAGCAGGTAGGCCATGATCCAACGCGTGGTCGCCAGCAGGGCATCGGTGTGGGTGCGCTCATAATTATGCGACGCATCCACGCCCGGACCGATCAGGGCTACCGCCAGGTCGGCTCCGCTGCGCAGCAGGGCGGTGCCGTCCGACCCGTAGTAGGGGTAGATATCCACCTTGTAGGGGATGTTGTATTGACCAGCCAGTTTGCGCAGGCGTGTGCTGAGGGCGTGATCGTACGGACCGCCTGAATCTTTAACACAAACGGTGGCGTGGAACTCATCCGAGGTCTGGCCTTCGCCAATGGCGGCCATGTCGACCACCACCAGCTCGCTCACCTCATCCGGGAATCCGGTAGATGCGCCGTGACCGACTTCTTCGTAATTGCTGATGAGCGCGTAGGTTTTTTGGGCTGGCTGCAGACCGGCCTGTTGAAGCGCCTGGAAGGCAGCTACCACACAGGCCACACAGGCTTTGTCGTCCAGGAAACGCGAGCGCACAAAGCCGTTGTTGACCTCGACCCTCGGGTCGAAAGCGATGAAATCCCCGACCTGGATGCCCAGCGCCAGGGTGTCCTCCTTGCTGCTGGTGCGTTCATCCAGGCGCACTTCGAGGCTGTCAGCATCCCGGCTGGTTGAGGAGGTCTTTTCACCGTGCACATGCACGGAGGATTTATCGATCAGAATGCTGCCGCGGTAGCGCTTACCCTCGAGCGTGAAAACCGAACAACCCTCGCCTTCAACGGCTGGCCAGGGCACACCGCCGATGCGGGTCATTTTCAGGCGCCCGTTGGACTTGATTTCCTTGACCATCGCCCCCAGGGTATCCACATGAGCGCTGAGCGCGCGCGGGGCGTTTTCACGCTGACCACTCATCGAAGCCAGCAATGCCCCTTTACGGGTGCGGTGTACGCTTACACCCGGGATAGAATCGAGGGCTTTGGCAGTATAGGCAATGGCCTGGTCGGTAAATCCGGAAGGGCTGGGAGTGTTGAGCAGCCCGGTGAGGAAATTGATCAGGGCTTTTAAATCAACGGGTGGCAGGTTCATACCTATTCCTTTTATGATTGACTGCGTTTTTAAATCAGGCGGGGGTTGGTCCCGGTTCTATACCTTCGAAGGCGGAAATTTTCTGACGCCACTCTGTCCATATCGGCACGCTTTTATTTTGCCTGTAATCAAAGGTGACCATGATGACCTCGGCGCGCGCTTTCACCTCTCCGGTCTCTTCGTTCTCAATCACGTATTCTGTGTGGAAACTCTTATTTCCCAGGCGCGTGACGCGCATGCCGACCCGGATCTTCTCCAGTAATTGGATAGGTGCGGTGTATGCGATATGAATATCCGCCACGATCAGGCCCAGGCTGAAAAAATCTTCTCCCGCGAACAATCCCAGGTTGATGATGTAAGCCAGGCGGGTTTGCTCCAGGAAGGTGAGGAAGCGGGCGTTGTTGACATGCCACTGCGGGTCTAAATCGCCGTAGCGAATGGAAATGGGATAATAGAAACGGTAGTTGGGCATAGGCGATTATTATACCTGCGCGGTCCGGGATTGTCGAGCAAAGCGGAATGTCAATGTTAATGGATGACCTCTGTCACTTGTATGATGAAGAAGGTTCAAATAAACTAAATTAATAAAACAGAGTATTCCTACCTGAATTGCAGAATGAGGAAATAAGCCATGCAAATAACGCGCCAAGCCGATTATGCGCTGCGAGCGATGTACTATCTGGCCAAGCTGGATCCATCGCAACGAGCAGCCACCAGCCAGATTGCAGAGGATCAACGCATCCCGCCGTCCTTCCTGGCGAAAATCATTTCACAACTATCCATTGCGGGCTTGATCCACACATCCCGCGGCGCGCGCGGCGGCGTTTCGTTGGCGCGCCCCCCCGAGAATATCACCATTCTGGAAGTGGTTGAAGCCATCGATGGGCCAATCGCATTAAATGAATGCACTTATTCCCAGGATGCCTGCCCATTTGGGGAAGACTGCCCGATCCGTCCTGTGTGGTGCGATGCCCAGGATGAACTGGTATCCCGCCTGCGCGAGACCACCTTCGGATCGTTCGTCAAAGAAGCCGCCTGATTTAGAGCAAAACCACCCAAGGATTAATGATGCCTGGAGGAGTTGAAATCAACCGCCAGTGGGTTGTCGTCCTCAAGGATGGAAAGGTTATAATCGATTGGGGGGAAGGAATTTACCAGGACCTGGTCAGTGAAGATTTCTACACTGAGGTTGACCAGGCTGGCTGCCATACCATTCGCGATGACGAATTGGTATGGCTGAAGCGAATCGGTCATATCCTGGACTTCGACCACCGCGCGATATATGTCAGCGGGCTGCCAGAACGCCCGCAGGACCCAATGGATTAGCTAGCAAAAGCTGGAAAAAACGATAACCAGGCTGAGAAAACAGCCTGGTTTGTGTTTTTGTTGTTTTGGCAGGCAGAGATCAGCTCCGCAACAGTCGTTCCAGTTCATCCAACGGCAGGCGCGAAGTCAAATCCAGACTCAGGGGGGTGACCGAAACCTGGTTATCGAAAACCAGCGCGTGAATGTCGCTGTCTGACGAGACCTCGCCAGGCTGAACGCCAATTTTATACGCCAGGGGTCCAGGAGCATCCAAAGGTCCGCTGCGGGTGGAGTAAGGCACAAAGTAGCGGTGCATCCCCAGGCGTGTTACCCGCCAGGGGGTCTGCGGGGTGGCGGCAGCCGGGACATCGACCTTCAGCACGTGGACATCCGCAGGAAGTTCATTTTGGAGCAGTTTTTCCGCGAAAAAGGCGCAGAAGTAAGCCGCTGTGCTGAAATCCACATCACGAGAATGACTCAGCCAACCGTCATCCAGCAGTTGCAGTGACACTGCCAGTGAAGGAACGCCAAATGATGCGCCCTCCAGCGCAGCACCCAACGTCCCCGAAATGGTGATTCCATGCCCCACATTTTCTCCATAATTAATTCCTGAGACGACCAGGTCGGGTTTACGCGGCAGCAAGTCCAGCATGGCGTACAATACCGCCTGGGCAGGAGAACCGCCTACCGCATAAGCGGTCCAGATTTGGCGTCCGATCTGAAGCTGGCGGGGTGTGATGGCACCGTCAGCTTCAATGGGGTGGCTGCGGCCGGCGCCGGTAGCCTGGTTACGCGGGGCCGCCACGGTGACAAATCCCAATTTGGATAAGGCTTCGGCAGCAGCCCACAATCCAGGTGAATCGATGCCGTCGTCGTTGGTCAGGAGAATGCTTTTGCGCTCAGAATTCATAGCCAGATTTTACTATAAAGACGCAGAAAACCGCCGGAACGGCGGTTTTCTGTTTTACTTTGGCTGCGGCAACCTTATCGGAGACCGAGGAGGGATGCCGCAGCCAGACGCGTACTATGATCTGCCATTTCTAGCATCACCTCCTCTTTCGTTAGGATGGCGATGATTGAGGTGGTGCTTCCCACCTTATCGGTAAAAACAGTATTCCATAAATGAAACCGGCTGTCAAGTTAATATTGTCTAATGTTGCCTTACCAGTCGCTGACAAAGCGGAAGCGCCAGGCATTCCCTTCCTGTGTGTAAGTCGAATTGAGCGAAAACACTTCGATCCAGGTTTGCCCCGGCTTGAAGGGGAAAAGCTCTCCGTTTTCATCAACCAGGGTGAGCAGGTCGCTTTCCGCCATGCGCTGCCATTTGACTTCGTACAATTTTCCGTCGCGGGCGATGAAAGCCGGTCCGCTGCCCTGCAAATTGACGTCCAGAATCTCTACCTCCGGACGCGGATCCACCTCGGTGTGGCGCACTTGGATGATGACCAGATTGTCAGCCGCGATGGGATCTTTGGTCAGGGCGTCGGTCAACTGTGCGTATTCGGGGTTGGCGCCGCCAATATCGTCGCGAGTCTCGGAAAAGCGCAGGTACTTACCCGTGGCGGGGTCATAATCCCAGCGGTTGTAGATTGCGCCAGAAAAACGCACATAGACCTGATCGGCAGTCTCACCGCCGGCGGGAGCGTTCATGTTGAAAAACATGCCGGACAGGTCCGGGCGGGTGTTGTCCACCCCGCGCGTGCGCAGGTAATTCTGCAGCTCAACCGTGTTGGCGTAAAGGTAGTTTCTGCCGCCGGGGTCAAAACGGCAAACCGCGGGGCAGGAATTGCCGCTTTCCAGGATCAGACGGCTGGAAAATTCGGCGTTGACCAGGCGCTGGTAGACGGTCTGGTAGGCGCTGCCGAAGACAAAGATTGATTTGTACATGCGCACCAGATTGGCGTCCATGAAGCGAGCCGAGCGAATGGGCATGACCTGTTCGGCGTCCTGACCGTAAAACAGGGCGGCAAAACGGGTGGAACCGTATTCAGTGTAGTACTCATAGACGATGTCGGCTAAAGACAAGCCGTACTGCGGCCTGTCAAGGCGCGGCAGGTTCTGCACTTTGATCAGGATAGGGCGGCGGTCGAGCAGATCCTCGTCGGCGACTTTTAGACCCGTGAGCGGATTGACATCCGTGGGGAAGTTGTTCGGGCCGTAACCTTCTGGCGGGTAGTCCGGCGTCAGGGTGGGGGTGGCGGTGACCGTAGCTGTTGGCGCAGGGGTGTTGGTCGGAGGGACATTGGGCGTATCCAAAGCGGCGCGCGTCTGGGTGGCAAAACGGTCCGGGGTGGGCGAGGGTGCCGGCGTGGGGGTTGCCGTGTTGCAGGCTGCCAGCAGCAGGGTGGCTAGAAGCGCCAGAAAGAGTACTGTTCTTACCTTTTTCATGATTACTCCGCTGTTGATGAGGACTGTCAATGGCTGGATGATAATGCCAAAGCGCCTGTTTTGCCTAGGGCGATTCCGTTTATAATGCATTTCTATGGACCCTCAACCTGACAGGCGTCTCTACTGGAAAATCGCGGGCAAAGCGCTGTTAATCCTCACGACTGCGGTCGTCTTCACAATCTGGCTGCGTTTCACGCCGCCGGGTGTGCTGGGCAAGGCGGATGCGCTGGGGTACGCTGTCTGCCACCGCATCGACAGCCGTTCTTTTTTCCTCGGCGAACGCCAGACGCCGCTGTGCGCACGCTGCTCGGGTATGTTCCTGGGCATGTTCATCGGGTTGGTATTCCAGGCGCGCCTGGGTAAACGCGGGCAGCTGCCGCCCTTGAAAATCAGCATCCCGCTGAGTGTTTTCCTGCTGACCTTTGCTGTGGATGGCTTGAACTCCTACCTGCATTTTTTTCCTTCAGCGCCGACGTTGTATACGCCCAGCAACTGGCTGCGTTTGGCGACCGGGACCGGCCTGGGGATTCTCGTCGCTGTGGTGCTGCTGCCCATCTTTCATCAGGCGATGTGGCAGGATACAGAAGATCGACCTGCTCTGGAAACCTGGCCGCAGGCGGGCGCGCTGTTGGGGATTGCAGCCTTGGCTGGTTTTGTGATGTACACCCAGAATCCGCTGGTGTTGTACCCCCTGGCGGTCGTCAGCGCCTTCACGATCCTGATTGTCTTGACGCTGTGCTACACACTGCTGTGGGTGGTCGTGGTGCGGCGCGAAAACACCTTCACAGACTGGAAATCCGCCTGGACGCCGCTGCTGGCGGGCTTTCTGACTGCCCTGCTGCAGGTGGGTTTAATCGATATGGTGCGCTACAATCTAACTGGAACCTGGGGCGGTTTTCCACTCTAGACAGGCTGCCCTGAGGAGCTGTTCATGCTGGAATTGTTTGGGGTATTTACCGCCTTCGGGCTATCGGCCAGCGCCGGATTAAACGCTTACATCCCCATGCTGGTGGTGGCGCTGCTGGCTAAATTCACCAACCTGCTGACGCTGCAGGAACCGTGGGATGCGCTGACCTCCTGGTGGGTGATCGGGCTGCTGCTGGTGCTGTCGCTGATCGAGTTCTTCGCCGACAAGATCCCGGCGGTCAACCACATCAACGATATCATTCAGACCTTCATCCGTCCGGCAGCCGGGGCGATCGTGTTTGCCGCCAGCGCGGATGTGGTCACAGATGTGCATCCGGTGCTTTCACTGGCGTTGGGGCTGCTGGTGGCGGGCGGGGTGCATGCCGCCAAGACGCTGGCGGTGCGCCCGGCGGTCACGGCCACAACCGCTGGGGCGGGCAACGTGCCGGTCAGCATCGCCGAGGATGTTGTTTCTACGATCCTTTCGATCCTGGCAGTGGTGGTGCCGATATTAATTGGCTGCATCCTGGTGCTTATCACCGCCTGGATCGTCTGGCGTATTTACCGGCGCGCCAAACGCGAAGCAGGCATATAGAGGATCGAGCCTGAGCGGCAAAGACGCTCAGGCTCGATCTATCGTAGCGGGGAAATTATTATGCCCCACCCGCGCCGTAGAAGGCCGGGTCGGTGGGGGTTTCGCCGGTGGGATCCCATACATAGACGTAGTCGCCCAGCTCTGCCCACTGGTACAGCCACTTCGAGTCGCCGATGGTCAGGTTGACGCAGCCGTGGGTACCGGGGTAGCCGAACCACATGCGCCAGTAGGAGCCGTGCAGGGCGCGCTTCTGGTCGAAGTACATCGTCCAGGGCACATCCTCCAGGTAGTAATAATCCGAGCGGTCGGCTTCGAAGGCGCCGCTCATGGTCTCCAGTTCTTTCTTTTCGTAAATCTGGTGCAGGCCGGGGCGGGTGAAGAAAGGATCGCCGCCACTGGCGACCAGTGTGGCGAAGACCAGCTCGCGGTTTTCATACACCATCAGCACCTGCTCGTACAGGTTCAGCTCAATCCAGCGGTCGCCGGTCACGCCCTCAGGCGGGGTGGTGTTAAAGGCTGCCTGACGGATATAGCGGCGTTCGACCCACTGGCCCGGACCGATCATGTACCACCTGGTGTTGTCGGCTTCCACCACTTCGTAAATCTGCACGACGGTGTCGCGGTAGAGCACCTGGCTGGTTTTGGCAGCCTGGTAGCCGGGAGCCGTGCGCACTTCCGCCTGGTCGATGATCCAGCCGAAGCTGTTTTGGGGCGTCTTTTTGAAGACCAGCCCCTGGAAATTGGAATAGGCTACGGGCGAGGCGCGCAGCCACTCGCCGGACTTGATGCGCACGTAAGGTTTGTCATTGTAATAGCGCACGGCGATGTAGGAGACATAGCGGGTCACCCCAGGGGGAATGAAGCGAGTCGGGTTGCGCCCCTCGGTGGCGTCCTCGAAGCTGGCGTAGAGCGGCGTGGGCTCATTCTCGGGCAGGTTGATGCGCGCCAGCGTGACCGGGCTGACCGTCAGTTCGGGCTCGGGTTTAAAAGCTGGCAGCGGGCGCTGCGGCATAGGTATGCCCTGGCGAGCCAGCTCGGTGATTTGCTGGGACGGTCCCAGGGGCAGGCAGTCGAGCGGGTCGCTGAAATAGACACCCGGCAGGCAGAGCGGTTTGTTGGTACCATTGGGCGGGTCGCTCTGCGCCTGGACGGAAGCTGGCTGCGCCAGCAGGGCAATCGCCACGAGAGTCAATGTCAAAATTGTGGTTACCGTTAATAAGCGTCTCATGTGAAATATCCTCTTACCTTGGATAAAATTTTACCGTACTTTTATGCCCTTTCCTTAAAAACCAGATTAAAAAGTAAGCTGAGTGCGGGCAGGATAAATACGATCATGGGTCCAGAAGACCCAAATTCTATTCAGGTTTCCCTTCAGGACAGGCTGCGTTGGTAAGCCCACCTGAGGATTTCCGCCTCACAGGCGTGCTCGGTGCACAGGCGGCGCGGGTCTGGTCGGATTCCGGCGCGTCCAAGGTCAAGCCGGTCGGCGTCCCAGCAGGTGCGCACGGTCAGGTTGCCGTTGCAGTGGCCGTTGGTATGCTCGCGCACAGCCGTCACCAGCAGGTCAAGTTCTTCTGTCGGCAGGTGAAAATATTTTCCCTGCATCTCGGTCTCGATCAGGCCGGCGGCGCGCGGTCCGTGCTGCCAATCTGCGCCCTCGTCCTGGCGGGCGAGGTCGTGAGTGAAGGCAAACAGCGCAACCACCAGCAGGTTGGCGCCGTTGAGCGCAGCCAGCCGCGCGCCATTCTCCCACACGCGCTGCCAGTGGGCGGGACCATGGATGCTGTACGGACCCAGGCGGAAGCGGCTGTGGACGAAATGCATCAATTCCGGGGTGACGCCGGGGATGGGCGGGGTGGTTTCCATGGGATTGATTGTAATATAAATGGGGCTTTTATTGATTTTCAATCTCCTGACAGCGGCACCGCGGGAAAAAGCGGCACCCCCTGGCACTTGCCTTCAGGGCGAGGGTGCTCATGCTGCAAGTGTAGGTGAGCGATCTACAGATCGGTCCTGTTGTTGGGCGGGATTAATCTACCTCCCAACCTGCCCAAAAATCCGCTATACCGAGTTCAAGGGAGGAGAATTGATCGATTATAATCAGCGCGGTATGAGCGATCGGACGCAAGCGCATCCCGGTTTCTGGCGCGCCTGGCTGCTGGCGGCCCGCCCCAAGACGCTGCCAATAGCGGTCGCGCCGGTGCTGGTCGGCACGGCGGCAGCGGTGGCCGATGGTGTTTTTAAAGCGGGACCGGCGCTGGCGGCGCTGCTGGGGGCGCTTCTCCTGCAAATTGGCGCTAACATTTCAAACGACTTTTTCGACTTCAAAAAAGGCGCGGACACGGCCGCTCGGGTTGGCCCGCTGCGCGTGACCCAGGCCGGGCTGCTCACGCCTCCGCAGGTCGTCAATGGGATGGTGGTCGTCTTTTTGCTGGCGGTGCTGGTGGGGGTGTATCTGATCTGGGCGGGCGGTTGGCTGGTGGCGCTGATCGGCGTGTTGGCCATCCTCTCAGCACTGGCTTACACCGGCGGGCCGTACCCCTTAGGCTACAACGGGCTGGGGGAATTGTTCGTGTTTCTGTTCTTCGGGCTGGCAGCAGTTGTTGGAACGTATTATGTCCAGGCCCAGGCGATCAGTACCGCGGCACTGTGGTCGGCTTTACCGCTGGGATTGCTGGCCATGGCGGTGCTGACAGTCAATAACCTGCGCGATATCGCTACCGACCGCGCATCCGGCAAACGCACTCTGGCGGTGCGTTTGGGGGAAGACGGGGCGGTGTGGGAATACCGGATTTTCCTGGGGCTGGCTTACCTTGCTGCTGCTGCCGGGTTTTTGGGCGGGGTGTTCTCTGCCTGGGTGCTGCTGACCTGGTTGAGCCTGCCGCTGGCGGTGCGGCTGACCAGGCAGGTGTCGATTCTGCGCGGGCGCGCCTTGAACACCCTGCTGGCGAGAACCAGCCAGCTGGAGCTGGTTTTCGCAGTATTGTTCGCGCTTGGAATGATTATTTAATCTACCCTCCCCATATTTGGGTTTTCGAATGGGAAAGGCAATGGCGAAGAGATGTTCCTATGCCCTTATTCGGTTTTCAACCATGGGCACAGCCAGCGCTCCAAACCGTCGACGGTGAAGTACAGGCCCAGTCCGAGCAGGCTCATGGCCACCACGCCGGCGTACATGACCGGGTAATTGAAAAGGGTGCTGCCGTTCAGGTAGATGTAGTAGCCCAGGCCTTTCTGGGTGGCGAAAAGCTCGGTTACGTACAGAACCGCCACGGCGGTTCCGACTGACTGGCGCAGGGCGGTTAATATGCCAGGGAGGCTGGCTGGCAGGTACACAAAGCGGAAGAGCGCCATGCGCCCGGCTCCCAGCGAGCGCACGCTGCGGATCAGCTCGGGACGCAGGCTGGCGGCCTGGTCGCGCACCAGCACCAATATCTGGAAAAAAAGGATCAAGAAGATTACCGCGATTTTGGAGGTATCCCCAATACCAAGGAAAAGCAGCACGACCGGCACGAAGACAACCTTGGGAATGGGGTAAAGCAGATAAACAAGCGGTGCAAAAATGGCGTTCAGCCGGCGCGATTGGCCCAAAACCAGCCCGGCAGGGGCAGCCAGCAGGATGGCGAGAAAAGTGCTGGCAGCCACGCGCCAGAGCGATGCCAGGAAATGTCCGCCTAATTGCCCGCCGATGAGCTCCTTCCAGAAGATTTCGGCCACCAGCAGCGGCGTGGGCAGGATTGAGCGGTTGACAAGCATGGCGGCAGCCTGCCAGAACAGCAGCAGGCCGAAGGTCGCCAGCAGCAGGTTTCCGCGCTTCATGCCGGCTCCAGGCGGGCGCGCAGGCTGCGGCACAGGGCGGCATAGTCGTCCGAGTCGCGGTAGCCGGCGCGGGTAACGCCGGGATTGTCCACGACCTGCGGGCTGCTATTGGGCGGGTCACCCAGCAGCAGGATTTTCTGTCCCATCAGGGCGGCATCCTCGATGGCATGGGTGACGGTCACCAGCGTCAACCCGCTTTCGCTCCATAATTCCAGCAGCAGCCGCTGCAGGCTCTCGCGCGTGGGGGCATCCAGCGACGAGAAGGGCTCGTCCATCAGAATAAGGTCGGGGTTAAGCGCCAGGGTGCGCGCGATGGCGGTGCGCTGGCGCTGCCCGCCGGAAATTTGGCCGGGGTAGCGCTTTGCCAGCGGCAGCAGACCCAAACGCTCCAGCCAGGGATCTACTTCCAGCGTGGGCTGGTAATCGGCGGGGGCATGCACGCCGTCCGGGCCGTAAAAATTGCGCACGCGCAACCCCAGGCGGGCGTTTTCGCGCACGGTTGCCCAGGGAAGCATGCCGTAGTCCTGGATGATCAGTCCAGTGCGCGGACGCGGGCGGGTGAGCGGCTGACCGTCGATCAGCAGCCTGCCCGCCTGGGGAAACAACAGGCCAGCCAGCAGGGAGAGCAGCGTGCTTTTGCCGCATCCGGAGGGTCCCAGCACCGCCCAGGTCTGGCCGCGCTCAGCCTGCCAGAAAAAATCCTGGAACACTGGGACGCTGGCGCGCCCGTAGCTGAAGGTCAACCCTTCGATCTGGATCATCTACCCTCAGGGCAGCAGGGAAGCGTTGACGCAGTCGCTGTAAGCCAGGTCTTTGGAGAGGTAGCCCTTGGCTTTTGCCCAGGCCAGGACATCATCAAACTGCGCCTGGTCAGGGACGCCCTTCAGGGGGTAAACGGGGACTTTAAAGCTCTCACCCAGAGAAGCAGGCACCATGTTTTGTTCGACCATCAGGGCGCTGTATTTTTGCGGATCGGCATTGATCATCTGCGTGGCTTCTTCCACCGCGGCCAGGAAACCCTTGACAGCTTCAGGCTGCTCATCGATGACCGCCTTGCGGAAGGTGATCAGGCTGAAAGAATATTCTGGCCGGATGGTGTCATCCAGGACAGGTACGGCGCCCTGCTGAGCTGCCAGGGTAGAAAAAGGCTCGGGCAGCATGGCAGCCTGCAGTTCGCCGCTGGCCAGCAGCGACATGCGGTCAGGGATGCGCGGTACCGCCACAACCTGTATTTCGGAATCGGGCAAACCGGCCGCCTGCAGCAGCCTCTCGGTCAGGTATTCGATCACGGTGGCCTGCGACACCGCCACCGGCACCCCGCTCAGGTCCTGCGGGCTTTCAATGCCGGCATTACCGGCAGCCAGGATGCGGAAGAGCGCCTGCTCGCTGGTAGCAGTGCGGGCGAAGCGCACCGCCTGAACCTGCACCTTTTCCTGGTTCAGGAACATGACGGATGAGAGTTCGTTGACCATCGCGTCGGCCTGACCCGCAGACAGCAACTGGTCGCGTTCGGGTGCCGAACCGACCGGTATGAATTCCACGATGAGGTTGTGTTTGGCGTACAGGTTTTCTTCCTGCGCCACGACCATGGGCAGCGCGTCCAATATGGGCAGGATGACCACCTTGAGGGTAACGGTTTCTGCCTGGCGGACTGGGCCGCAGGCGGTCATGAGGAATGCAGCCAGCAAAAAAAGAAGCAGGAGAGAGATAGAAGCCTTGGCGCGCATCTATTTATCCTTGTTTTATGAGTTTAATGCGGTTGGGGGTCATTGCGATCTCGATTATATCAGCAAGTCGGGCAGCTGGAATGGAGCGGTGAGCGGCATGGAATTTGGGCGGGCGGAAAACCGGCGTTTTCCTGAAAAATTCTACCCAATTACTATACTTAATTTCCCAAGCCATGTTAAAATTTTATTGGGTCCCAATAATTCATCAGGAGGTGAACATGTCAACCCTAAAAACCACCCTGGGCGGCTATGCGGGCTACCGGGGTCGTGAGGGGCATTGGAGTTTCCTGCTGCACCGGATTACAGGACTGGGGGTCATATTGTTCCTGGTTGTTCACATCATCGATATCGCCCTGGTCTATTTTCATCCGGCGGGTTTTCTGGATGTCCTTGCCCTGTACCAATCTACCCTGTTCGGGTTGGGTGAAGTTGCGCTTGTTTTTTGCGTCTTCTATCACGGTTTGAACGGGCTGCGCATTGCTTTCTTTGATATGTACAAGCCCCAAAACTGGTCGATCGAAATCCAGCGCAAATCCTCATGGCTGGCGCTTGGGCTGGCGATCGCCTTTTGGCTGCCAGCGGCAGCCTGGATGATGCGCAACCTGCTGTATCATAACTACGGCCTGTTTGGCGGGTAGGAGGGGAAGATGACAACCACTACGGAAACCGTTCGACAGGTTCGCATCAAGAAAAATTACGAGACTGTTGCCTGGCGGTGGATGCGCTATTCCGCCTTTTTGCTGATACCGCTGGTGTGGGGTCACATGATCCTGCAGGATGTGGTCGTCGGCGTGCACGCCATGGACCTGGGCTATGTCGCTGACCGCTGGGCCAGCCTGGGGTGGCGAATTTATGACGGGCTGCTGCTGGGGTTTGCCCTCGCCCATGGGGTGAACGGACTGCGGCAGGTATTGAATGATTTCGTGCACGGCGAGACCGGGCGCAAGATTCTCAACTGGGGTCTTTTCATTTTTTGGCTGGCGATCTTCCTGATCGGATTCATCGCGCTGGTGGGCGGTGTCAACCAGGAATTTCCGCTCTAATCATCCCACGGAGACCGAATCCATGACACAAACCCATGTATATGATGTCATCATCGTCGGCGGCGGGGGCGCGGGGTTGATGGCAGCTTTGAATGCATCGCGCAAAGCCAAAACAGCCGTCCTCAGCAAACTATACCCCACCCGTTCGCATACGGGAGCGGCGCAGGGAGGTATCGGCGCGGCTCTCGGCAACCTGGAGGAAGACCATTGGGAATGGCACGCCTTTGATACAGTCAAGGGCAGCGATTACCTCGGCGACCAGGATGCCATTGATTTCATGTGCCACGAGGCGGTCCAGGCCGTATATGACCTGGAACATTTCGGTTTACCGTTCTCGCGCACGGCGGAGGGGCGTATTGCCCAGCGTCCTTTCGGCGGGCACACCAACAATGTCACCAAAAAGCCGGTGCGCCGCTCGTGTTACGCTGCGGACCGCACCGGTCACATGATCCTGCAAACGCTTTACCAGCAGTGCATCAAGAACGGCATCACTTTTTTTGATGAGTTCCAGGTGCTGGATGTGCTGGTCGATAAAGGCGTAACCGCCGGCGTGGTCGCGGTCGAACTGGCAACCGGGGAGATGCACGTGTTCCAGAGCAAAGCCGTTGTGCTGGCGACCGGCGGGCATGGGCGCATGTGGGATATCACTTCTAATGCATACGCCTACACCGGCGACGGCGTGGCGGTTACCCTGCGCAGAGGCATCCCAGCCGAAGATATGGAATTTTTCCAGTTCCACCCCACTGGCATTTACAAGCTGGGCATCCTCATCACCGAGGCCGTGCGCGGAGAAGGCGGTATTCTATTCAACGACAAAGGTGAGCGCTTTATGGAGCGCTACGCGCCCACCATAAAAGACCTTGCTTCGCGGGACGTGATCAGCCGCGCGGTCTATCTGGAAATCAAGGAAGGCCGCGGAATCAATGGAAGCAACTACATTTACCTGGATATCCGCCCCGAGACGGTCAACAAGTACGCCGAGCTGGACGGACGTACGCGCCCGGACGGCACGCCGTACCGCGTGACCGCCGAGGAGATCCTGGCGAAAATCCCGGATATCACTGATTTCTGCCGCACCTACCTGGGCGTCGATCCGGTCAAAGACCCCATGCCTATTCAACCAACTGCTCACTATGCCATGGGCGGCATACCCACCGACAAGCTGGGCCAGGTTGTCGTGGACGATAAAGGCACGGTCATGCCGGGGCTTTATGCGGCAGGCGAGTGCGCTTGCGTCTCGGTGCACGGCGCCAACCGCCTGGGCACCAATTCGCTGGTGGACCTGGTGGTTTTTGGGAAACACGCTGGCATCCAGGCGGCGGAATACGCTTCTGGCTCTGACCTGCCTGCGCTGCCGGATAACCCCGATGATTTCGCCCGCCAGCAGATCGATGCGCTGATGAACGGCAGCGGCAAGGAAAAGGCGGCCAAAATCGGGCGCGAATTACGCCAGGTGATGATGGACGATGTGGGCGTTTTTCGCACGGAAGAAGGCCTGGCGGATGCGGTTCAAAAAGTGAGCGAGCTGCGCGAACGCTTCAAACAGGTGCGGGTGAATGACCCGGGCAAGGTATTCAATACCGAGCTGTTGAACACCTGGGAACTGGGCAACCTGCTCGACCTGGCGCTGGTTACAGCGGTTTCTGCGCTGGAGCGAAAAGAGAGCCGCGGGGCGCATGCTCGCGAGGATTTCTCGCGCCGTGATGACCAAAACTGGTTGAAGCACACCTTGGCCTGGATGGATGCGGATGGGAAAGTCCGGCTGGGATACAAACAGGTGGTCATCACCCGCTACACCCCACAGGAACGGGTTTATTGATGAGGAGGATGCCATGGAAATACGCCTGAAGGTTTTTCGTTACCAGCCCGAGAAAGACCGGCGGCCGCGTTACGATGTATACACCCTGGAGGTGGATCCCACTGACCGCATCCTGGATTTGCTCGAGTACGTGCGGGGTGATGTCGACGGTACCCTGGCTTTCCGGCGCTCGTGCGCGCACGGCGTGTGCGGCTCGGATGCCATGCGCATCAACGGGCGCAATATGCTGGCCTGCAAGGTGCTGGTGCGGGACCTTGGAAGCAGTGAGATCACCGTCGAACCGCTGCTGGGCTTAAAGGTGATCAAGGATTTGATCGTGGATATGCAGCCCTTCTTTGACCATTACAAATCGGTCATGCCGTTTCTGATCAACGACGAGCCGCTGCCGGAGGACGGCAGGGAACGCCTGCAATCACCCGAGGCGCGCGAACGGTTTGACGACACCACCAAGTGCATCCTGTGCGCGGCGTGCACCACCTCCTGCCCGTCTTTTTGGGCAAATGGGAACTACGTGGGACCAGCAGCCATTGTCAACGCGCACCGCTTTGTCTTCGACAGTCGCGATACCGGTGCGTCCAAGCGCCTGGAAGTGTTAAACGAGCAGTTTGGCGTGTGGCGCTGCCGCACAGCCTTCAACTGCACCGAAGCCTGCCCGCGTGACATCAAGGTCACCCAGGCGATTGCTGAAGTCAAACGAGCGATTAACACCGGAAAACTGGAGTAATGCTGTCGAAAACCCCTTGAAAAGTGCCTGGCTCTGCCGGGCACTTTCCGATTTAAAAACCAGCAGTAACAAAATGCAGTATGGAAAAATGATCTCCGAACTTTGTATAATAAAAGTGAGACAGCACTGGCTGAGAAAGGAGGCAGTCATGTTTGTCACAATCTTATCTGGTCATGTAACCCATGAAAACTGGACGGCGCTGCAGAATTCCTATCACCAGGCAGTTGTCAAGCATCCGCCGGAGGGACTGCTCACTTCGATGCTGGTACAGAGTGAGGATGACCCCACCTTGTGGCAGATCATTTCCTTGTGGCCGAATAAAGAGGCCTTCAAGGAGTCCGAACGCAAAGACCAGGCCAGCGTGTGCGTAAAACTGTTTTGCGACGCTGGAAGTGTTCCCCAAAGGCGTGGATACCAGCTGGTCGGGCGGTATGTGCGTGTTTAAACTGAATTTACCCGGCAGCAGGGCGCATGGATCATGAATGCCTGGCTGAAAAGGCTGGAGGAGCTTGAGTCGCAAATTGATTACAAGCTACCGGCATCTGACGGGCTGCCGTCATTCCGGTATAAACCCGGCAAGCTGCCCGTTTTGCTTTCCGCGCCGCACGCGGCGGCGCACATGCGCAACGGCCGCTTAAAGGAGGAGGATGATTATACCGGCGGGCTGGCGCTTTTGGCGGGGGAAATCAGCGGGGCGCACGTGCTTTATGCCTGCTGTAAATCTGATAGCGACCCAAATTTTGATCTCTCTGCGCCGTATAAAATCGCCTTGAAGGGCCTGGTTCGCCGCCACTGCATAGGGTTTGTTTTGGATGTGCATGGCTGCGCGGCTTACCGCGAATTCGGGATCGGTCTGGGGACAATGCACGGCCAGAGCTGCCCGCAGCACCTGCGCCTGATTCTGACTACGCTGCACCGCCTGGGTTACCGTGAGAACGGCCCCTGGCTGTCGCGCATCGATATCGACCGGACTTTCAGCGCTGCCGGCGGGCCTCACCAGGAGACGATTACCCGCTATTGCTGGCAGAAGCTGCACGTTCCGGCCGCGCAGTTGGAATTCAATTCCTACCTGCGCGTGGTGAGGCGCTTGCCGGAAGCCTCTGAACGGGATCCTTTCCAGGGGGACCCTGTGTACATCCAGCGCGCCATTCGGACGCTGGTAACCCTGGCGAGAGTCCTGGCAGCCGAAGGATAAACTGCCTGCCTTGTGCAGACAGGATGCATTTTTTTCACGACAAAGTCGTGTATCCCCGATTGACGGGCTGTCGTTTATAATTGCAGCCGGTTTTTATGCTGTCACTACGCAGAATTTTCTGGTCGTCACAACCTGTTCCAGCAGAGCACAGGCGCAACTTCCTGCACCTCTATCTGGATATCGCCTGGTGGGGGATGTTGAATGGGTCCCTGCTGATTTTCCTGGCTGTGTACGCCTCGCGCCTGGGGGCTTCCACATTTCAACTGGGATTATTGACGGCCTCACCGGCTATTGTTAATCTGCTGTTCACCTTCCCGGCCGGTGAACTGATCCGCCGCTCAAAAACGGCGCATGCCACGCGCTGGTCAGCCATCGTGATGCGGGTTTTTTACTTCGCCATTATCCCGCTGCCGCTGCTGCTGCCCGCCGAGACGCAGATCTGGATGATCCTGGGCATCACCCTGGTGATGAATATTCCCGGGACCATTATCGCGATTGCCTTCAACGCCTTTTTTGCCGAGGTAGTCCCCCCGCAATGGCGCGGGCAGGTGGCTGGAACCCGCAACGCCCTGTTTTCGATCACCACCATGGCAACCGCCTTGATCGTGGGTGTGCTGCTGGATACCCTGCCGTTTGCGACCGGGTACGCTATCGTTTTCGCGATCGGTGCCCTGGGCGCAATGATGAGCGCCGTCCACCTGTGGCTGATCCGCCCGCCTGCTGTCGAGCCGCAAGCGCCGCCAGAGGTTCTCACCGCGGGGGTGCGCCAAGAGATCGCGCAGAGCGATCGTGCGGCTGTGCGCGCTTCGCGCCTGCAAGCGCTGCGGGTAGATGTCATCCGCGGTTCATTTGGCCGCTTGCTGGTGTTGATTTTCCTCTACCAAATCGCGGTTTTCCTGATCAACCCGGTTGTCCCAAAGTACCAGGTGGAAACCCTTGCGCTGCGCGATGCCACCATCAGCCAGGGCAGCGCGCTGTTCTGGATTGCTCATTTCCTTGGGTCGCTCCAGGTGCGCCAGTTGGCAGCTCGCTGGGGATTTCGGCGCATGACCGGTTACGGCGTCCTGGTCGTGACCGGTACGCTGGTGTTGTTTACTTACAGTTTTCAGACCTGGATTTACCTGCTGCACGCGCTCATTGGCGGCCTGGGTTGGGCGATGATCTCTGGCGGGTTGGTCAACTTTATCCTGGAACGCATCCCGGTGGATGACCGCGCCCCGCACCTGGCCTGGTACAACCTGGCCAACAATGCCGCCATCCTGCTGTGCGGCATGATCGGCCCGCTGATAGCCAACCTGGTTGGAATGACCGTCACGCTGCTGCTGGCAGCCGCCCTGCGCCTGGCGGTGGCGTTAATTTTAATTCGCCGCCGCAATTAATAGAAAAAATGTTTTATAATATGGTTCATGGCAAACCATCATTTTCCTGAACCACTACTAACCCTGACTAAAAGCGAGGCGCGCCGCTTTATCCTGGCGCATCAGAATCTGCTGCCGCCGCGGTCGCTGCAGGGTAAAGAAGCCCTGCTGGATTTCGTCCGCCGGGTGGGCTGTATCCAGTACGACCCGGTCAATGTGGTAGGCTGCAACCCCGACCTGGTGCTTCAATCGCGCGTCGGGGCGTATCGCCCACAGCTATTGGAAGGCTTGCTCTACCAGGAGCGGCTCTTGTGGGATGGTTTCGACAAGGTGCAGTCGATTTACCTGGCTGAGGATTGGCCGTATTTTTCACGCCGCCGGGCAGCCAACCGTGAAAACCACTGGTTCCCGCATGATCAGGCTGTCAACCTGCAGCCGTTGATCCTGGAGACCATGCGCAAGGATGGTCCCTTGTGCTCGCTGGACCTGGAATTGAAAGAGAAAATCAGCGGTTTTTGGGGCGTTCCCATCCGCGCCGAACGGGCCGCGCTGGAAAACCTGTACAACATGGGCGAGATAGGCATTCACCACCGCGTGGGCACGCGGCGCTATTTTGACCTGATCGAAAGGCTGCTGCCGCAGGAAATTTTGACCGCGCCCGATCCGCACGACAGCCTCGAGGAATACCACGACTGGCACATCCTGCGCCGGGTGGGGGCGGCCGGGCTGGCTCACGCAGGCGGCGCCGAATACTGGCTGGGCATCCTGGAGATGAAGTCACCAGAACGGCGGGCTTCCCTGATCAGGCTGGTTCGAAAGGGCGAACTCATCCCCATCGCCGTGGAGGGCGTCACGCGCAGTCCGTTGTTCATGCGCGCGCGGGACAGGGATCTGCTTGAAACAACGCGGCACGACCCTGCTTGCGATCCGCGGGCCGCCTTCATCGCCCCGCTCGACAACCTGATCTGGCAGCGCGATTTGATCAACTGGTTATTCGATTTCGATTACGTCTGGGAGGTGTACAAACCCGCGCATAAACGCGAGTACGGGCATTACGTCCTGCCCGTCCTTTATGGTGAACGCTTTGTGGCGCGCTGCGAGCCAGTCCTGGACCGCAAGGCCAACCGTCTGGTCATCCGCAACTGGTGGTGGGAAGAGGATGCGCCCCAAGACACTCCGCTCATGGTTGCAATGGAAAAATGTCTGCTGGCTTTTGCTGAGTACGCGGGCGCCAGTACCATCGCGGCGGAAGGCGCGGCCGCAAACGAGGCCTTTATCCGGCGGCTCAGCGGGTAAGGGTGGCAAAACCGTCTGATCCCAAGGCTGGGTTGGAAAATGGGAGTAGACCAGCCGCTCGCCCTGTAATTACAGTACGGATGCATTGAAATATTATCTCTTGCTGGCAGGTATACTGTTCACGCAGCGGCTGGATTTTCGACCGCGGCTATCACTTCTGGCGACTCTTCCTGCAGCATGCGGATAAATTCTTCCACCACCTGCGGGTCGAATTGAATACCAGCGTTATCGATAATGTACTGGACGGTTTGTTCCCGGCTCCAGGCCGAACGGTAAGGACGGTCATGGGTGAGGGCATCCCAAACGTCGATAACGGCGAAGATGCGCGCATTGAGCGGAATGTCCTTACCTTTCAAGCCGCGCGGGTAGCCGCTTCCGTCCCAGCGTTCGTGGTGGCAGTACGGCACTTCCAGCGCCCCGCTCAGGTAGGGCACGTCGCTGAGCAAGTCGTAGGCAAACTGCGGGTGTTTCTGCATGACCTTCCATTGGTCTTCGGTCAGGGGTCCGGGCTTGTGAAGAATATAATCGGGCACGCCCATTTTTCCGATATCGTGCAGCAATACCCCGCGGCTGAGGTTGCTTAGCTGCATCTCGTTCAGTCCCATACGCTCCCCCAGGCGGGTTGCCAGGTCGCGCATGCGCTCCGAATGGCCGCTGGTCTCCTTATCACGCAGTTCAAGGGCATTTGCCCAGCCTTTCAGGGTGGCTTCGTAGGCCTGGGCAAGCTCGCGGTTGGCGCGCTGGATACGCTGCAGCATTTCCGCATTTTCATAGGCGATGGCGGCCTGAAGCGCCAGAGAGAGAAGGTGCGAGTCCCATTCGTTGTCGCGGGTGAAATTGCGTTTCGCAAAAACTTCCAGGATGCCGATGTGTTTTCCGCCCGTGATCATGGGCGCGGCGGCGTAAAAGGAGTAAGGGCAGTGGTCGCGGAAACGCAGCGCCAGCCAATCCGGCAATGTCTCGCGGGTGAGTTCCGGGAAGATCAAAACCTCGCTGGCGTCGAAAATCCTGTTCAATTCGCCTTCGCCCTGCAGCAGGTTGAGTGGCGGGATGAGCGCCAGGTCATTACCGTCGGTGGCGGTAGGGATGAGCGCGCGCGTGACCGGCTCCAAGATCAAGATATCCACCGCATCCACGCCGAGCGACTCTTTGATGACCTTCATGACGACGCGCAATTTCTCGTGCATGTCGTCGGTGCTGGTGATGGCAGAATCGATCTTGCGCAGGGTGGTCAGGCGCGACAGGTGAAGGCGCGTTTCTTCCAGGCTCTGGCGGATTTTCTGTTCATTTTGGCGCAGGATAGTGATATCTTCGCCGATACAGGCCATCCCAGTCAGGTTATCGGAGCTGTCGCGCAGGACCGCATTGTTCCAGGCAATCAAGCGTTTTTCCCCGCTGCGGGTAACCAGGTAAGACTCACTGTAGGGTTGGTCAAGTCCCTGGTAGAGCGCGCGGTAGTATTTGCTGCGGTTGTGCTGCCGTTCTTCCGGGATGATAAACAGCTCGAACCAGTCCCGGTTCATGACTTCGTAACGGTACCACCCAGCCACAGACAGGAAGAAATCATTACAAAAGGTGATTTTCCCGTCAGTATCCAGGATGACCGCCAGCAGGTGTAATTTTTGCAGGACCTCGCGGAAATGGCGTTCTGACTTCAGCAGGCCGTCCTCATAGCTGCCAATTTCGGACATCGTCTGATTGACAGCCAAGGCAAGGCTGGCCAGTTCATCGCTGCCTTCATCCAGGATGCGAATCCCGAAATCACGCGTCTGGCGAAAGTGGTTAAATCCCTGGATGATGGCCATCAGGCGACGTGAGAAAGTGCGCTCGATGTAAAAATAGATGATGCAGGCTCCCGCCAGGCTGGCGATGATGATAAAAATGGCGAAGTTGCGCAGGTTGGAAACGCCCTGGTGGTAAATGCTGCGCGGCGCGGTTACGCGCAATACAGCCACATCATCCCCATCCATTCCAGTCAACAAGGTGTAGGCGGCGATGGTTTCCAGATTAAATCCCTGTTGACCCGCCTTAAAATTTTGAGTTACTATCCCTTGAGGATCACTTACAAGAGTTTCCAGGGCATATTTGTAATCGGGCGAGGGTTCGGGCTGCCCAATGGCGGCAACATCCAATGACACCTGCGTCAGCCTGCTCCATTCGTCGATCATCTCCAGGTCCAGGTATTTTCCAAAAACCAGGACGCCCGCGGGCGGTCCTTCTGCGTTCGAAGTGAGGATGTAGCGCATGGATGCCAGGAGCGGGCCAGCAGGCGTTGAGATCAAACCACTTCTGACTTGTTGAGTATCATCCTGGGGCAGTAATGTGAACTGCGCGCGCGTCAGTGTTGTGATCTCGTCAGCCAGGGGTTGCAGCCGGCCGGTTTGAGGATGCAGGCTGAGCGCAACCACTGGCTGGCCGTCAAGGTTATAAAAAACCATCAGGTCCAAACCGAGAGTCTGCGGAGTGGACAGATCGAGATTATCCTCCACATATTTTAAATTGCCATCCTGGATGAAGGTGTAGGTTTCGTCCCAATACGCCCAATCCGCGCTGGTTTTATTCAGGAAATTCAACTCTTTATTGAGGGCTTCGCGCACGCGATTGACATCGCGGCTGATTTCTGCCCGCTCCAACTCCAGATAGCTGTTTAACAACACAAAGCGGGACAGGAGAAAAAGTCCTGCCACGGTGATACTGGCAGCGGATAAGAGGAGGATGATAAGGCGGCGACGCAAGCTCATGGTTTATCCAGAGACGCGTAACCTGTGCCTGCCATTTCTATAACCCGGTTATCCCGGCAGGACAGGTAGAGCGGTTATGGCGGCTTTCTCTTCTCTGGCGGGCAAAAGAAACCCGACCAGGGGAGAACGCCATGGAAATGTGGTGCAATATGCGTGCCTTCGTGTCAATTATTATGGGTATTGCACCTGTTTTTATTATAAGAAACCAGACGCAAATAATAATTACAGTTTGTTTACAAAAATGGCTGGCGAACAGAGATGGATGTTCCCCCGCATTCATCTCGGGGGATCCGGTGCAAAGGTACTGGTTTTGATGATAGATTATTGGATTGGTTTCTGGTACAGATAGTCAGGTGTCGCCCGCTTCAATCTGCCGGGCAGCCTTGACAAGGAGCGCAAATGCGGCTTGCAGCAGGTCTGAGATATCTGCAGGGATTGCGCCAGATTCAAGTTGTTCCATAGCCCGCAGTAATGCGCCGCGGATGCCGCTGGCTCTGTGCGCATAGCCTGAATCCGCGGACAGGCGTTCAAGGCGGGCAGCCAGTTGGCGTGTTTGTTCGAGATAATACCGGCGGGAATCGGATACTGGAGCATCTTCAGTCTGGATTCTCATGATACTATCATTTTATATGGGAACCGCGGGTTTGTAAGGCGCGTCTTTAAAATATGCAGGGGGCACGCCGCTTTCCCTGCAAATTTCGTTTGATACAATACCCATCTGTGTTTTGAAAGGAGAGAAGATGAACAGACCAATCAAATGGTTCCTGGGGGCTGCTCTGATTCTGGTACTGCTGGTTTCAGCCTGCGGACCGCAGGCGGTCGAACCGGCCCAGCCTTCACCCGAAGCGACGCCTTATGAAGAAAAACCCCTGCCAGGGGAAAATAACCAGCAAGGAGAACAGCCCGTGAGTGCCATCGAGCGGGAGATCGCGCCTGATGTTCCAGAAAGCGACCTGCGGGCACTAAGCGCTGGTAACAACGCTTTCGCCCTGTCACTGTACAAACAACTGCGCGGGCAGGAAGCGGGCAATCTCTTTTATTCGCCCTACAGCATCTCGCTGGCGCTGGCGATGACGTATGCCGGCGCGCGCGGGGAAACCGAACGCCAGATGGCTGAAACGCTGCATTTCGACCTGGAGCAGGAAAAGCTGCACCAGGCCTTCAATGCCCTCGACCAGATGCTGCGCCCTGAAAACACCAACGAAGACTCTTCCTTCCGGTTGAATATCGCAAATTCGCTGTGGGGACAGCAGGGCTACCCCTTCCTGGAGGAATTTCTTTCCACCCTGGCGCGAAATTACGGCGCCGGGATGAACCTGGTCGATTACAGCGATCCAGAAAAGGTGCGCGAGATGATCAATGCCTGGGTGGAAGCAGAAACAGAAGAGAAGATCCAGGATCTGATCCCGGAAGGTGCGCTGGATGTGCTCACCCGGCTGGTATTGGTAAACGCAATCTACTTCAACGCCAACTGGGCATTTCCTTTTGATGCCACTTCCACGAAATCAGACCGCTTTACCCTGCTGGATGGAAGCACGGTTGAGGTAGAGATGATGAATCAACGCGCGAACCTCAACTACATACAGGCGGAAAGTTTCCAGGCGCTCGAACTCCCCTACATGGACAGCAGCATGGCAATGTACATCCTGCTGCCGGATGCCGGCAATTTCGAGGCTTTCGAGCAGGCACTGGATGTGGACCTGCTTCAGGAAGTCCGCGAAGGGCTGCAGTGGACCAGCGTTGAGCTTAGCCTGCCAAAATTCAACCTTGAATCTGCCTTCGGGTTGAGCGAAACCCTGCAGGCAATGGGAATGGTCGACGCCTTCGATCCTGACCTGGCTGATTTCACCGGCATGACGCCCGAACGCGAGCTGTACATCACCGATGTCATCCATAAGGCGTATGTCAATGTGGACGAGGAAGGCACTGAAGCGGCGGCTGCCACTGGCGTGGTCGTTGGCATTGTTTCGATGCCAGCCAATGAAGCGGTGGTTAAAGTCGACCGCCCCTTTGTTTTCTTAATTGTTGACCGCAATAGTGAAACCATCCTGTTTGTTGGACGGGTGATCGACCCGCGCTGAACCCCTGGGATTGGATAAACTAGCGGCCTGGCGGATGATTTCCAGCCGGGCCGCGTTTTTACTCCTGCTTCACCCAGCATACTTCCGCGTCGAAGGCTTTGCTGCCGCTGGCCTGATTAATGCCCTCCACAATCCAGCGGTTAGCTTGGTCGCTGCGCAGCGCTGACAGGATTGCGACCTGTTCATCCGGCTTGACCTCGTTGTTGTAATTGATCTGTATCCAGGCCAGGGTGTGATCGCGGTGGTGTTGGTGTGAAAAACTGTCGCAAATCCACTCGACATAGCGGGCGTTGTTGACATGGGTCATCAGGTCAATGGCGCTGTAGCCTGCCCGCACCCGCAGGCGTTCCTGTCCGTCTTCGAGGGCAGGGATTTTTTCGAGGAGTTCGTCCAACGCGGAAAGACCTTCATTGCGCGGCAGGCTGCCCGGCAGGACGGTGGGCAGAAGCATGCGGCGTTTGACCGGATCGATCAGAATCCAGGCGGAGGTAGCAGCGGCGTACAGACTGCCGTCAGGTGAGCTGAAGCGGAAATCGCGGGTGAAGAATATTTTCTGCTGGATGCCTTTCGGCCAGGTTTCCACCAGGACGGTCTGATCGATGGTCGGAAAGGCGCGAAAGACGATTTTCAGGCGCGTCAATACCCATACCATGCCCTGGTCGAGCATTTTATGGTAATCAAAGCCCAGATTGCGGGCGTGCTGTGTGGCGCACTCCTGCATGGTCTGGAAGAAACAGGCGGGTTTCCACTGATTTTTAAAATCGGTTTCAAATGGACGCACGCGCGTCTCTGCGCGCCAGATGGGCAGTGGCTGCATATCCATGCTCCCAGAATGGGTTTATTCAGCCGTCAGAATTTCGAAACCCGAAATTACGTCCAGCAGTTCGCTGGTGATCGAATTCTGACGCTGCTGGTGGTAAATTGAGGTCAATTCTACTATCTTTTCCTGAATGTTGCGTTCAGCCACCTGCATGGAGAGCAGGCGGCTGGTGTTCTCGCTGGCCAGGGATTCCGCCAGACCGCGGCCTAAAGTGACGAATAAATACTGCTGCATGAGGGCAGAAAAGAGTTCGCTCCACGGGAGGGTGTACTGCGGGACGTTGTTGGTCGGCCAGGCGCGTTTTTCCAGCGAGCGGAATTGCGCCGGGTTGATCGGCCAGAAACGCTGGCTGTGCGGGCGGTAGCGTGAGGTCGAGACCAGCCGGTTGTTGAAAAGAAACATACCTTCACGTTCCTCAATACTGCGCCATTTTTCGATCTGCCAGAGGATATCCTGGACGACGGATTTGATGCCATCGACGGATCCAGGCACGGAAAGATAATGGTCCACCGGCTGGCCCATACTCTCCAATCGGACGGCGGCGCGCATGCCCACGGCCAGAACCGACTGGTTTTCAGGTTGAATATTGAGCCGGTTGAGGGTTTTCAAAGTGTGGGCGGCGATTTGTTCGTTGAATTGGCCGCACATGCCTTGATCGGAGCCGATGACAATGATGCCCACCGCCGGGTTTCTGCGGCGGGTGCTGGCTTCGCCGCGGGCTGCCCGATCGCGCAGCGCGACCTGCAGACCCATTTCGGTGGTGCGGTAGTATTCCGCCAGTGATTCGGCCGCCTTTTCGTACTGGCGGATGCTGATACTGGCCAGGACCTTCATAGTGTGCACAATGGACTGCAGGTCCTGGATATTGCTGATTCGCCGGCGGATATCTTCCAGGGTGTGCATCAGGTTTGAGAGTCTTTCATTTGGGCGAGGGTAATCTCAGCCCGGTGGATCAAAGCCTGCAGTTCTCCCTCACCCAACGGCTGGCCGTTTTCGATGCGGGCACAGATGTCTGGCAGATGCTCGATGATGTCGCTGCGCAGGCGATGCTCGGCGCTGCGCACGCTTTCAACCGGCAACTCATCCAGCAGGCCGTTGACCGCTGCCAGCAGCACGATGATCTGCTCGGCTGCCGGGATGGGTTTGAATTGAATCTGTTTAAAAACTTCGCGAATGCGCTGCCCGCGCGCGATGGTGCGCTGGGTGTTTTCGTCCAGGCGGGTGCCGAAGCGGGCAAAATTTTCCAGCTCCTCGAACTGCGCGTAGGATAGGCGCAGATCACCAGCAACCGTGCGGTAAGCTGGCAATTGAGTCTTGCCGCCCACGCGGGAGACAGACTTGCCAACATCCACAGCCGGCAAGATCCCTTTGGAAAACAATTCGGGCGAGAGGTAAATCTGACCATCCGTGATCGAGATCAAATTGGTCGGGATATAGGCGGAGACATTCTGGGCTTCCGTTTCGACGATGGGTAATGCGGTCAGGGATCCGCCGCCCAATTCGGGGCGAAGGTGGGTGGCGCGCTCCAACAGGCGAGAATGCAAATAGAAAATATCTCCCGGATAAGCTTCACGTCCAGGCGGCCTGCGCAGCAGCAAAGAAAGCTCGCGGTACGCCCAGGAGTGACGCGTGAGATCATCGTAGACGATGAGCACATCGCGGCCTGTCATCATGAAGTATTCTGCGATAGAGGTGGCCGCATAAGGGGCGATAAACTTCAACCCGGGCGGGTCTTCGCCAGTAGCGATGACCACGATGGAGTATTCGAGCGCACCATGCTTTTGCAAGTCTTCAATCAAGCCGGCAACGGCGGAGCCGCGCTGCCCGATTGCGCAGTAAATGCAAATGACCTCTTTGTCCTTTTGATTGATGATGGTATCCAGGGCGACGGCGGTTTTCCCCGTCTGCCGGTCGCCAAGGATTAACTCGCGTTGCCCGCGCCCAATGGGGATGAGTGCGTCAATCGATTTAATACCGGTTTGCAATGGCGTGGTGACCGGCGCGCGGTCCATAATCGGCGGCGCCTCACGCTCAATTGGCAGGCGCTGCGAGGAATAAATCAATCCTTTCCCGTCCAAAGGTGTTCCGGTCGGGTCGATCACCCGGCTCAGCATGGCTTCACCCACGGGCACGTCCAGCACCCGGCCGGTTCGGCGGGCTTCCATGCCGGTGCTGAGGTGATCGCTTTTACCAAGCAGAATGACGCCGACGTTGTCAGGATCCAGGTTGAAAGCCATGCCGGTCAGGTCGCCAGGAAATTGGATGATCTCTTCGGAGCGCACACCCGGTAAACCGGACACACGCGCAATGCCGTAACCTACAAATTCCACCTTTCCGACTTCCTGGGGGATTAAGGCGTAGCGGCGGTTATTCACCACCCTTTCTACAAACTCGAACGTATCTTCAAGGGCAGTGCTCAGATCGATCGTATTGTTCCTGGTCTCATCCCTCAACATTATTGTTAGTCCCTTCGAATTCCAATAAACCAACCAGCAAATCTTCTTCAAGAGACTCGAAATAATCCCGCAGGTTCCAGGAAAGTTTGTGCCCGGGGGTTTTCAACTCGATGCCTGCCATTAAATCGGGCGAAAGCTCATATTCGACGACCTGGCTGTCAAGCAAACGGCTGCGCAGAGCCTGTTCAAGCTGCTCACGTGTTCGGGCGGGGATCTCGTAGGCGCTGCGGATGATGACAGGCTGACTGGAATCGTTTAACGAGGATTTGATTGCCTCCAGTTGGTTCTCATCCAAATCCTGCAAGCGGTGAATGAAAACGCGGGTGATGTGATCTTCCAGCTCAATATCCGCCAGGTCTTGCAGGAAGCGCCGTGCAATTTTGTATGTCTGCTGGCTGATGCGCTGGCGCAGTTCGCTCAGGAAAGTTTCCTTTTCCTGTTTAAGGGCTTGCTGCCACAGCGACTGGTGGTGCTCCACCTCCAGGCGCGCTTTCTTCAGGAGCTGCTTGCGCATTTCCTCAATCTCGTGTTTGGCTTCCTGGTAGAGGCTTTCCTTTTCTTCCTGCCAGGAGCGGTTTTTAAGCTCGTACTCCGCGATCAGTTGCTGCGCCTCGGCTTTTGCCTGTTGGGCTTCGTCCAGGCGGGCTTTAATGGTGGCGTTGCGCTCCTCAATCGTTTTTAGGATTGGGCGGTACAAAAAGCGGCGCAGCAGCAAGACCAGAATCAGAAAGTTGATGATTTGGGCGCCGACGGTAAACCAATCGATAATCACCGGTTTACCCTCCTGCCAGCGCGGTCACATAATTCCAGAAAGGATTGACGAAAATGATGATGATGGCGATGACAAAGGCATAGATGCCGGTTGATTCGATCATCGCCAGCCCAACGAATAGTGTGCGCGTGATGGTATTGGCCTCATCCGGCTGCTGGGCAATGGAGCTCAATGCCTGGGCGACGGCGCGTCCCTGACCCAAAGCCGGACCGATTGCGCCGATGGCGATGGTGAGTCCGGCACTGATAACGGATGCCATGCCGATTAAGGTGATACTGTCCATGGGTATTGGTTCCTCTGCTTTCTGTGCGAAGTCATAATGATAGGAGTGATGGTTAATCCTGATTACTATTGTGTTTATTCGGTGGTTCGTCTGCAGCCATTTTCGTTTCGTGCACAGTGGTTGCGGAAGCGATGTACACCATAGCAAGAACGGCGAAGATGTAAGCCTGGATCAGTCCCGTCAGCAAGCCAAAGATCTGCATAACAACAGGAAAGATCAACGGGATGATGGTTAAAAGAATGGCCACGATCATGGTGCCGCTCATCACGTTACCAAATAGACGCACCGAGAGCGCCAGGGTGCGTGAAAATTCGCCAATGATATTGAAGGGCAGCATAATGGGGGAAGGCTTGAGGTACTGGCGCAGGTAAGCCGGCAGTCCCAGGCGCGCGATACCGAAAGCTGGCACCGCGAAAAACACACAGATTGCCAGGGCCGCGGTGGTGGAAAGCGACCCGGTGGGTGGGCGAAAACCGGGCACCACGCTCAGCAAATTCGACAGCGCAATAAAGATGAACAGGGTACCGACAAAGGGCATGTAGCGTTCCGGCTTTTGCTGGCTGACCTCCTGCACCTGGCTGCGCACGCCCAGGACCAGAATTTCAAGGATGTTCTGCCCTTTGGATAATTTTTGCGGGTCAGAGGAGAGCTTGCGGGTAATCAGGATGGCGCCGAACACCAGAATGGCCATCACAATCCAGGTGTATACGATCGTAGCGTTGAGTTTTATCCAGCCGTATTCAGCATAGACGGTTAAGTCGGGGGTAATTTCCATCGATAATTCATTCTCCTTAAACGGTAGGCTGCTTCTGCACACGCCTGACCAGGATGGTGCGCGCAAGGATGAACCCGACCAGGCAAACCAGCAGGCGGATCAAATGACCGTCCATGATGAAATAAAAGGCAGCGACAACCACCAGCGTGCGTACAAGGTAGCTGGCGGACATCAACAGCCAGGGGTGTTTCACATTTGCCAGGCGTTCGACAGTGAAGCGCAGGCCGGCGAAGAAAAACCAGCCGAGGATCGTGCCGGACAAAAGGGAAATCAGGATCCACAAAATCTCACCGATCTGCATCGGAATTGTCCTCCTCACCAGCCTGGTCATTCAGGCGGCTTTCTTTGCTTACCCAGTACCAGGCGTTGTAACATCCCAGGATGACGCCGCCCAAAAGACCCATCAAGGTCCAGGAGAAGCGGCTGGGCCAGGTGTGGTCGATCCATATGCCCGCCGCTAGTCCCAGGAAGGTCGGGATGGCTACCGACCAGCCCACCAGCCCGAACATACCCAGCCCAAAATACATGCCGTGGCGTTTATCCTGGCGGCCCTTGATGCGCCGGGCTTCTTTCCTTTTGACCTGCTGCGATAATTCTTCGCGGTGGGGGTGGTGATCTTCTGGAAGGTGTTTTTCGCTCATCTCAACTCAACCAATCGGCGGATCAAATCCGCTTCCATACGCGCCAGTGCGCTGCGAGTAACGCGTTCGCGCTCATCCAGGACGTTAAACGTTTCATCGATGAGCTGGCGTAAGGCGCCCAGGTCGGTACTCAGGGCGGCGTTCTGGGTTGAAAGCAGCACCTGGCTGCCGTGTTTGACCACGACGCCCTCATCCACTGCCAGGAATGATTCTGTTTCGGACGCGTCCCAAAACGAGATGATGCCGGGCACCAGGGAGGTGACAAAATCGACATGCCGCGGCAGCAGGCAGAAGTAGCCGTTAGGCGCTTCGGCGACGATTTTTGTAACCTGCTGGTCCAGGAGGACTTCAGTCGGCAGCAGGACTTTCAACCTCATGATGTCTGGCTTCATCTATCGATCCAATCATGTACAAAGCGCGTTCAGGGTAATCGGAAAATTCGTCATTTAGAATGCGCTCACAACCGTCCAGCGCATCCTCCAGGCTGACCAGTTTGCCGGAGAGATTGGTAAACTGCTCGGTGGTGTAGAAAGGTTGAGTCAGGAAACGCTCCAGACGGCGGGCGCGGTAAACAATGCGGCGGTCCTCCTGGGATAATTCCTCCATGCCAAGCATGGCGATGATATCCTTTAGTTCTTCATAAGTCGCCAGGGTGCGGCGAATCTCCTGGGCGATGCGGTAGTGGCGGACGCCTACGATGAGCGGGCTAAGCATTTTGGAATTGGATTGCAGCGGATCGATAGCGGGGTACAGGCCCTCGCTGGCGCGCTTGCGCGAAAGAACAATAGTAGCTGAGAGGTAGCCGAAGGTCGCCACCGCTGCCGGGTCGGTGAAGTCGTCAGCCGGTACATACACCGCCTGGACGGAGGTGATCGCCCCGTTGGGGGTGTTGCAGATGCGTTCCTGCAGCTCGGCCAGCTCGGTTGCCAGGGTGGGCTGGTACCCGACGCGGGAAGGGATTTGACCCATCAGCCCGGAGACCTCGGAGCCGGCCTGGATGAAGCGGAAGATATTGTCGATCAACAGGAGCACATCCTGGCGCTGCTCGTCGCGGAAGTATTCCGCCATCGTCATGGCGGCGTGCCCAACGCGGAAGCGCGCCCCAGGGACTTCATTCATCTGTCCGAAGATCATCACCGTGTTCTGCAATACCCCGGCCTCTTCCATCTCGCGGTAGAGTTCCTCAGCCTCGCGGCTGCGCTCGCCGATTCCACAGAACAGGCTGACGCCCTCATGTTGGCCGACCATATTGTGGATCAGCTCGGTGATCAGCACAGTTTTACCAACGCCCGCGCCGCCAAACAGGCCTGCCTTGCCGCCGCGCTCCAGCGGGGTGAGAACATCGATGGCTTTGATGCCAGTTTCGAATACCTGAGATTCTACCGAACGCTGGTTGAGCGGCACTGGCGGCTTGTGAATGGGCTGCCAATCCGCATTGGTAATGGCGCCACCGTTGTCGATGGTCTCTCCGAAGACGTTGAACATGCGCCCCAGCAGGCGCTCGCCGACCGGGACTTTGAGCGGTTCACCGCAGTCTTTCACCGGGCTGCCGCGCGACAATCCCTGCGTTGGGTTCATGGCGATACCGCGCACCACCTGAGCATCGAGATGGTTGATCACCTCGATGACGATGTGATCTCTCTCACCGGCCGTCAGGCGGGAGTATATCGGCGGTATTCGTTGTGGGAACTGGATGTCGATGACCGTCCCACGCACAGACAAAACCGTGCCTGTGTTGATTTCTTCTGGCATAGACAGACTCACTTTCAGCCAGGCATGCTGCCCGCTTGATGAACCAATAAAGTAATCCCCATTCGCTCCAAAGTTTGAGCCAGGACTGTTCTTGCTTTCATGCCATTGCGGGCGAATATTTAGCCCAGCGGCAGGTTTTTGAGGGGTGGGATTACTAAAAAAGATATTATTTTATGCTGCCGTTAGCAAGTACGAAATAATTATAACAGAGTGTCTTCAGACCTTCCTGAGCCTGCGGTCAGATTACTATTGACCATGTCACCATGTTTCGGTGACCTTGGACAATCCACGCGGATTATCGACATCGATGCCGCGCGTTGCTGCCAGGTACATGCCGAAGAGCTGGCCCGGCACGATGGCGGCAATAGGGGATATGCGTTCACTCAGACTGTGCGGCAGCGGCAGCGAGCGGACAGCCTGAGCAGTAACCTGGGCATCATCGCTGATGGTGATCAGTTCGGCGTTGTGCTGGCTGACTTTGTGGAAAAACTCCTTCATCTCAGGCAGGACGACGCTGCGCGGGGCGATGACAAAGACCGGAAAACCGCGCTCGAGCATGGCGATCGGGCCGTGTAGAAAATCGGCGCTGGAATAAGGTTCGGCTATGGTATAGGTCAGTTCTTTCAATTTAAGGGAAAATTCGAACGCGGTGGCATAATTCAATCCGCGCCCGATGATCACGCAGCGTTCCATGTAGCGGTAGCGTTCCGCAATTTCCGCGATGCGCTCACGCTGCTCGAGAACGGCTGCGATGGCGTCTGGCGCCTGTTTCAATTCATCCATCATCTGGTTGTCTTCAGCCAACAGGGCGCTCAGGGCGGCCAGGCTGGTGAGCTGGGCGGTGTAGGTCTTGGTGGCTGCAAGAGATCGCTCCAGCCCGGCGCCCAGGGGGATGACATGCTCGGATATTTGGCCCATGGTTGAATCGGCGTGGTTGGTAATGGCAGCGGTGACGGTGCCCTGGCGGACGGCTTCCTCCAGTACTGCCACCAGATCGGGACTTTGCCCGCTCTGGCTGATGCCCAGGACCAGTGTGCCGCGCAGATCGGGGGGGCGGCGGTAAATCGAAAACAGGCTGGGAGCAGCCAGTGACACCAGCATACCGTTCGTGATTCCAAAAAGGTACTGGGCGTATCGGCCGGCATTGTCGCTGGTCCCGCGGGCGGCAATGACGACATGCCGGATCTGCTCGCGGCGGATGCGCTCAGCCAGTTCCTGTATGGGTGCAAGGCCGCTGCTCAGCAAGCGGCGCAATACATCGGGCTGCTCGTTAATTTCCTGGTAAAGATAGGTGTTCTCAACTGGCATATCCATTTCCCTCCGGAAAGGAATTATAACCGGGTGACTGCTGAAAATCGGGTCGGAAAGGAAACGGGTTACAATAGGCTCTGGTTTTATCGCGGTTTCTTTAATTGGTGTGATCAACAATGACATTAATTCACTGATGCGTTCTCCGCGGATAAAAAATTTTATTTTTGCGATTTTCCTGGTCATCCTGATCATTGCTGGCGAATATCTCGCCCGCCGTCTGGTGATAGACTGGCTTCCGGTGATTGGGGCATGGCGGGTCAATGATATGCTTATTTCCGCTCTGGTGTATACCGGGCTGGTTTGGTTGACAACACCGGGTCATCGCCGGCGGGGAGAAGTTATCCTGAGAACCGCTAAAGCAATCTGGACTGAGATGCGCAAACAACCCGTCCAGATAGCGGCAGCCCTGGCGGCAGGCAGCGGCTGGTTGGTCATCATCGACAGGTACTTGTGGGGGCAGGTCAGCGTACCTTACCTGTCCAGTCCGTGGAGCACGAACTTGCAGGTGCTAGAAATCGCTGCCGTGCCGCTGACAGCAGCCAGCCTGCTGCTGGTCAACGGACTGATCGTGCCGTTTGCGGAAGAGCGCCTCTGGCGCGGGTTGATCCAGCCGCGTTTGGCGGCCGTGACAGGTTACCCTGCCGGGCTGGTGATCACGTCTTTGCTGTTCTCACTCAAGCATGTCCTCATCGATGTTTCGATGGGCAGGTTCTTGATGTTAACCGTTTTTGGAGTTGTGATGGCCATTACCGCTCAGCGTTATGGCTGGCATGCAGCCGCTGCGGCCCATATACTGGCTAACCCGGCGGCGACCCTTCTGACCTTGATCTTCTCAGGCGCAAATTTATAAACCTGCAAAGGAGTTTCTCTATCCTGGGGATTTTTCCAGGTCCGATTGGGTTGACCTCAGGTGGGCTCAGTTAACTGGCAGGTTATTAAGCAAGCGGTACATGTGGCAGTTGTCATAGATTTGCGACCAATCCACCTGCCCGTAATACCCGCCGGTTTCAGGGCGCGCGGCAGAGCAGCCGGGCACCGCCTGCGCCAGCCCGGTGGATGGGTCCGCAACCATGAGCTGCGCCTGCTCACCCTCGAGCTGGACATAGTACAGCGTCCGGCCGTCAGCGCTCCAGCGCGGGGCGTCCTGATAGGTGTCATTGTTGTTCAAGGGCACATACTGGTTGTTGCTCAAATCCAGCAGATAGATACGCCGCGCCTGGATGGCGGGGTTATCCCAGCCCATCCAATCCGCCCATTCATCGCCAGTCTGGTCGCTTTCAACGGCGGCCACTGCCAGAATATCGCCCAACGGCCACCAGGCAATTTGGCCGGGGACCAGGGCGGTTTCCATCGCCAGGGTGATGACTTCCCCGGAGGCAGCTTCATAGATCGAGAGCCATTTATTCACCTGCGCTGAACGGTAACCGCCGTTGGTGAATGCCAGGGCACTGCCGTCCAATGACCAGCTCTGGTAGGTGAGGTTGACCAGGGCTGCCTCGGCCAGCAGAATAGACTTCTCCTGTTCGATTTCGAGTACCCACAGCGGCACGCCGTCTGCCTGGGCAGAAGCGGAAAAAGGACTGAGCCAGTAGGTGATGCGGCTGGTGTTGGGCGACCAGCTGCCCAGGATGATCTGACCGGCCTCCCCCTCTGCCTCGAAGATGAATGCGGCTGGGGCGGCCTCACCGCTGTCGAAGAGAAAGCGCTGGATTTTGGGGGCATCAGCCGTGGCGCCGTTGAAGCCATCCTGCAGGGGCGGGTTAATTGCCACGGCCAGCTGGCGGCTGTCGGGCGACCATAACACCTGGCTGGCGCCGCTGCCCGCGGGGAGCAGCTCCTGGCGGTTCTGCTGCGCATCGATAAACTCCAGCCTGCCGGACTGCCTGTGCAGGACAGCCGTCCAAATGCCATCCGGGGACGGCAGCAGCTCCAGACCATTCTCAGCAGTGGTTACAGCCGGTGCTGGCGGAGTTGGGCTGGCCGCTTCGATTTCAGCCGCGCCAGGCGGCTCGGATGCTCCTGTTTCATTTGTAAGCGTCACGTTTTCTGGACCGCTCTTAACCGCTGGGGTGCAGCCAACCGACAGCAGGATGAAGAGGACCAGCAACAGGGGAAGAAATTTCGCCATCATCGATTCCAGTGCAGCGTGGTGTTGAATACCACAAACTAACGAGCCGCCAACGTGTATATTCTACCATCGGGGCGCTGGCGGTATCACCTGGGATCATCATCGCGCCTGCCAGATGGGAACTTTCCATCTATGAATCCAGTTTTGGGCAGCCCTCATTTGTTCTTAAGAGCGGCACGAGCTGCGTGATACCCGCACAACCCGTGCACGCCGCCGCCGGGAGGGGTGGAGGAGTTACAGATATACATACCCTTCAGCGGCGTGGCGTAGGGGTTCAGGGCGGGCAGCGGGCGGGTGAAAAACTGGCGGATATCCTGCACGCCGCTGTTGATGTCCCCGCCGATGTAATTGGGATTGTAGCTTTCCATCTGGAGCGCGTTCATTGTGGCGCGCGCCAGGATTCGGCTGCGAAACCCGGGCGCGAAGCGCTCGATTTGGGCTTCAACATGCTCGCTCATGTCCTCGGGTGAACCGTGCGGGACATGGCAGTATGCCCAGGCGATATGTTTACCCTGCGGCGCGCGTGACGGATCAAACAACGTTGGCTGGCTGAGGATGATATAGGGACGGTCATGAATCTGGCCGGTATAGGCGGCGCGCTCGCTGGCGCTGATCTCTTCCAGCGTGGCGCCGATGTGTACCGCTGCTGCCTGGTACATCTCTGCCGCGCGCCACGGGATGGAGGCGTCTAACGCCCAATCGATTTTAAAAACTCCCGGCCCGTAACGGAAACGCCCCAGTCGCTGGCGGTAACTGGCGGGCAGGCGCTCGCCCGCGATGTTCACTAACTGGCGGGGAGGCACATCGAAAAGGATGGTTTCCGCCGCGGGCAGTTCCTGCAGCGATTCAACTTTCCAGCCAGTGATGATTTCCCCGCCCATGCTTTCCAACCGGCTGACCAGGGCTTTGTGAATGTGCTGCGATCCGCCGCGTACGATTGGCCAACCGCCGGTGTGAGCCAGCATATGCATGGCAAGGGCAAAAGCGGAAGTAACCGGTTTCTCCAACGGTAAAATGGCATGGGCTGCCATGCCGCCGAAGAGCGCGCGCGCCTGCCAGGTTTTAAACGTCATCCGAGCCAGCAGCGCGGCGGGCAGCAGCGCCAGCAGGCCGAAGCGCAGATCGGTGAGGGGATGGCGCGGCGGGAACGGGATCGGACCGAATAAATCCGCGACGATTCTCTTTGCGCCGCGGGTAATCGGCTCGAAAAGATGCTGATAGGCTGCGCGGTCTTTCCCAAGTGATAGCGCGGTCTCCCGCAGCGATGGGCGCACAAGCAGGGCTGTGCCGTCATCGAAAGGGTGCGCCAGAGCAGCCGGAGAAAAAACCCACGAAAGCCCGTATTTGGTAAGATCATGCCGGTGAAAAAACGGCGAGGCCAGCGCCAACGGGTGCACGGCTGAACAGACATCGTGCCAAAAGCCGGGCAGAGTCAGCTCGGCGGTGCGGGTCCCGCCGCCCGGCTCCGCGTGAGCTTCAATCACCAAAACTCGCCGCCCGACTTCCGCCAGGGTGACGGCGGCTGCCAGGCCGTTAGGGCCTGAGCCGACGACCACGGCATCGTATCTCTTCCTGGTAAGGATGCTGGCAGTGGTGTTGGTCAAAAATCAGGTCTCTTTCTATGGTTTTTTGATGGATGCAGGTCCTTTGAATAACTGCGCCAGCCAGCGCAGCGGTGTTGCCAGCAAGTAGAAAAAAGTGCGGATGGCGGCGTTTTTAAAAACATTTCCGGCATATTTCCATTGTACCTGCGGGTCGATGAGTACTTTATGGAAATGGACCTGTCCCTTCACACCCCAGCGTTCAGCCAGGCGCTCCAATACATAATACCAGATACGATCCTCTTGTTTTTCGCCGCCCATCAGGCGAAAGCCGAATTCATAGATAGGATCGCTGGTGCGCAGCAAACCCTGAATGTGGGCGACCGTAACGCCGTCTTCCTCATATGCCATGAAGGTGTTGATTCCGGCGATGGGGAATCCCTCGGGCGTCATAACTGCAAACTGCTCATCATCGGCATACAGCACCATGACCCCGCTCTGCAGGGGAATCATACCCGGAAGCCCGGGAGCAACCGGCAGTTTTGCGCTGATAAACACAATCTCCCCGGGTTTGACCCCGGTTAAGGGCGGGTAAAAATGGTTTTGCGGGGGTTGAAAATGAGCAAAATTATTCTTCCAATCGGCCACGACTTCTGCCGGGGAAACCTTCGCGCCGCTTAAACGCACGCGGTAGTTCCGCTGCCACATAGGCCCAAACCCATGAATCGGACTGGTGAGCTGGTGGTCCTGCAGATTGATACGGGAAGCTCCGGCAGGAACTGCCCCGACCTGCAGGCGTGAGACAGGAGCGGCCCAGGAGGATTCGCGTCCAGCGGGTGGGTGCGCGGGCTGCGCTTCAGGTTCTACAGATTGGTTCAAAATAGCCCTCCCGTTAATACAAATGACAGGAAAATTTATCCATTGTGCAGGTCGAGGGCTGAATAACCCTCAGCCTGGCTTGCAGCCCGGTGGTGTTCATCCCGCCGGCTGAGCGGCAGCCCTGAGAGCCTGGGTTTCACCCTCGTGGATGCTGATGGCTTCATTCAGGCGGGTCAATTCGAATATTTGCAAGTAGTGTTTGCTCAACCCGTAGACCAGCAGGCGCTGTTTCTGGCGGTTGGCGCGGATCAACAGCGTGACCAGCAGGCCTATCCCGGAGCTGTTCATGTAGTCCAGCCCTTCGAAATTCAGAATGATGACCTTTCCACCTCCGGAAGTAGCCTGGGTGTAGGCGTCCATCAAGGTGTTTTCCGCGCTGGCGGTGATCTCACCCTGGATATCGATTACAAAGACATTTTCGACGGCTTTTCGAGCAGTCATGGTAACTTTTGGCGGCAGCATGCATTCCTCCGGTAAAAAAAATTAATCGGGCTTAATTCTGGCTTTGCTCGCCTGCTAGAGCGGTGTCCAGGTCGGGATAAATGTGGATAAAATCTGCCAGGCGGGTAATGGAAAACACTTCCTGGTAATGTTCACTCAACCCGCAGGCGGACAGGCGGCGGTCAGTTTGGCGGGCACTCATCAACAGCTTGACAATCAAGGCTATGCCGGTGCTGTTGATGTAATCCACGGCAGAAAAATCCAGAATGATGGCACCCTGGCTGGCGGACAATGCCTGCTCGGACACGGTTTCCATACGCTCCCTGGCAAACCCATTGATTTCTCCAGACAAATGGATTACCGTGATTCCGTTAACCTGGCTGAGACTGGTTTGGAGAGCTTGAGGGGTCATCATTTCTCTCTTCCTTGACGGTGAAAGACCAGCTCGAGGGTGTGGTGGGTCTGGTCTGTGGTTACCTTCATTTCGTCGACCATATTCTTGATCAGGAACAATCCCCAACCGCGCGGCGACTGTGTGCCCGCCAATTTGGCCTCGAGATCCGGTTCGGCAGAGGGCAGGATCGGTTTATCAGAGCCGTGGTCACGGATGATGACGATGAAATCTTCGTTTTCAGTCAATACTTCAATTTCTACCGGCAGATCGGCGCGGAACTGGTTGCCGTGTTCGATTGCGTTCATGGCGGCCTCCGCGACGGCGGTTTTAATTCTTTCCAGACGGCGCTCCTCGATTCCCCACTGGCTGGCCAGCTCAGCCACCTTTTGCATGGCGATACGCTCGTTGCCCTCCTGGCTGGACAGCTCGAAACCAGCGAGCAGCCTGCGCGGGCTGGTTGGCTGGTCACTCCATCCGCTGCGGTACAGCGTCACCAGCGTTATGTCATCCTCCTGTTCCCACGCCGAAGTGGTAAACTGGTTAAGGTCCTGCAAAATTTGCTTGATAAAGGACATCCCACCACCAACTTTGCTCATCATGCCCTTAACCCGCTCAAAGCCGTACATTTCGCCCTGTGGATTGTGCGCCTCGGTCAGCCCGTCAGAGTAAAACAAGACGCACTGACCTTCCGACAGCCTGGCTTGCTTTTCGTCGTAGGTCATGCCCGGCATCAAACCGAGCGGCATGCCGGTGGCGCGCAGCTCAACGATATTGTCTTTTCCGCAGCAATACGGGGGGTTATGACCGGCGTTGGCGAAGACAATCTCGCCGCTGGCCGGCTCCAGAATCATATAGAGGCAGGTGACGAACATGTTGGCGGGGATATCGGCGACCAGCAGTTCATTAGCCCTTTCCAGCACGCAGCCAGGGGAAGTTTCCTTTTCGGCTGCAAAGCGCAGGATGCTGCGGGTTGTGGCCATCACCAGGGCCGCCGGCACGCCCTTATCGGTCACATCGCCGACGAAAATGCCCAGGCGGCCGTCCGCAAGCTGGATAAAGTCATAAAAATCTCCACCCACAGCGCGGGCGGGCTGGTAATAAGCGTGGATCCGCCAGCCAGGCGGTTTGGGTAATTCTTTGGGCAGCAAGGTTTGTTGAATCAGGTGGGCGACGCGCAGTTCCTGTTCCATCCGCTCGCGCTCTTTGGCTTCCAATTGCTGCTCACGGACCAACTGGGCGACCCTGACAGCGGGGGTCGCCTGTGCTGCCAGGCTGTTGAGCAGGGCGATGTCATCACTGGAATATTCTTGTTCGCTCAGGCGCGGACCGAGGTTGATCAACCCGATCACTTCTCCCTGGGTGATCAGCGGCACGATGAGCTGAATCCCGGCCAGTTTGAGCTGTTCCAATGCGGGTGAGGCAAGCTCGATCCTGTCCACCAGGGCGGCCGAGGGATTGGCTCGAAAGTAATCCAGAAGAGGATCGTTGGGTGGGATATCAACCGCGACTTCGGATGGAGGTGCTGAAAGCGGTACATCCTGAGAACCGCTATCAACTGCCTGGCCTGGAATACGCCGAAAAATGCTCTGGAAAAAATGCTGCAGGCTGCTCATCGTGTATCCATTTTATGATCGAGACGTCTCAGAAGCGTTACGGCCGCCCGACTTATGGGCTTGAAGTGAACTTTCCTTGATCCAAATTGAAATCGATCGGGGTTGGATGGCGTGCTGCACCAGCTTCTGCATTTCTGTTGTAATGGTGGATAATTCAACTTCTGACCCCATGCGGCTGGCAAAGCCTGCCACTGAAGCCATGGCGTCAAATTTCCGCCGGTTGAAGCGCCGGTCGATACTTTTTTGAATTTTCCGGCGTACAGGATTAAAGAGAGCCGCAATGGTCAGAGTCGAAATCACCGTTCCAATCTGAGAGTTTTCCAGGTTTAGAACCCTGTCAGTCAGGACCTGGAATATGATCACCACGCCGAAGTAAATGACCAGCAAGGTAGCGGTGATGATCGAATAACTCAGTGTCCGGCGGATGATCAGGTCAATTTCCCACAGGCGGTGGCGCAGGATAGCAATCCCCAGGGTGACGGGAATGACCGAAAAAATTACCGTCATAATGGTGATAAACACCTGGAATTGGAGGGCTGCCTGCAGGGTGTTTTCTTTTAATTCGGGGCGGCTGTAATAATATGCCAGGAAAACGAGGAAGCTGACCATCACAAATGTCATTCCGGTTACAGCCCACTTGGTTTGCTGACGCTGGACCGGGTTGAACAAGATGAAGTACCGGTAAAGCAGTGCGGCTGCGAACAAGGCTAAGAATAACAGGGGAACCACATTGCCCCAAGGCTGTGGCAGGGTGTACACCAGCAAGGGCGATTGCGGCCAAAAGGTCACGATGAAAGGCTGCAACCCCCAATAGAGCGCCAGCAGAACCGTCCAGCGCGGGCGAAAACGACCGTCCGGAAAGATGAGATAGAGGATAAATAAAATTGTAAAGCCGCCTTCACCCCACAAAAACAACAATCTCTCCAGTTCGGGCCTTTGGGCGCTGACGACATTAAGGATGGGTGGAAAACCGGTGCCAAACAACACCAGGGTCAGAGCGGTGACAGTCGCCACTAGATCCTGTGGTTTGCGAACCAGCAGCAGGAAGCCCACGACAGCATAGACAGCGGTCATTAACCCAAAAAATATTGTTGAAACCAAAGCCCAAAAGGAGATGGATTGACCGGCTTGTTCGACCGCCTGCTGCAGTTGGGTAGGCCCCCAGTTGAGACCTGCCGGGAGTTGATCGCCCGGCTGCACGAGAAATTTATAGTAAGCAGGCAGATGGGCGTAGTAAAAAATCAACGCCATAATCATGATCAACAGGATGATCAGGCGTGAAAAAGCCCTGAAGTCATTAACCTGCCCTCGCACTTTCATGCCCGAATGAGGGTCGGGGAGATCGCTGGCAGCTGTTGCCCTGCTCATTCGACAGCCTCTCCACTGGCGCGAAAGGAGCTGTCAGTCAGCCGGTCCTTCCGGCGGGAACCGCAGGCCCACCTTGAAGTCTGCGCCGTGGGCTGGGCGATCTGAACGGGTTCAGGCATCATTGCGCTCCCATTCTGCCAACCGGCCCAGTCCGCGCCATTCAGCAGTCAGGGGAAGTACCCCCAGGCGCTGGATGATGCGGCGGGCGGCCAGGCCCGAGATGCCGCAATAGGTCGGGTAAGCGATCTCCAGGTCAGCCAGCTGTTCGACCCACATCCCGGAAGACATGCCGGCGGCGATGATCTCGACCACTTCCAGGGCTTGCTCGCCAACCACGTGCGCGCCCAGGATGCGGTGATCCTGGGTAGAGACGATCAATTTACAGAATCCTTCGGTGTGCCCATCAATGACGGCGCGGTCAAGCTCGCGGTAGGGTACCCGGTCGCAAATAAACCCGTCCGGGCCGTACCGCTGCAAAGCGGCTGGTTCGGTCAGGCCAACGCTGCCGTATTCAGGGTCGGTGAAGCCGCCGTGGGGCACAATTTGGTGGCGGTACGGCTGCCCCACACCCAGCACGGCATTCTCGGCCGCGATGCGCCCGTCGTGGCTGGCGGATTGTACCAGCATCATGCGCCCGGTGATATCGCCAGCCGCGAAAATATGGCTGGCAGAGGTTTGCAGGTAATCATTGACCTGGATGTAGCCGTTCTCATGTCTGACGCCAGCGGCTTCCAGATTGAGCTGGTCGACATTACCGCTCCAGCCCACTGCCATGATGACCGCTTCAGCCTGGATCGAGCGTGCCTTGCCTGCCTGGGTGTAGGCCAGGTTGAGGAGTTGGTTGCGCTTATCGATGCGCTCAATGGTATCGACGGCGGTTACCACCTGGATAGCGCGGTTTCCGAAGGACTGCTGGATCGAAGCGGACACATCCGGGTCTTCACCGCTCAGAATGCGGTCAGACTTTTCCAGCAGGGTTACTCGTGTGCCGAAGGCGGCGAAAATGCTCGCCAATTGGCAGCCGGTAGCCGCTGAACCCACAATCACTAATGACTGGGGCAGCTGCCGCAGCGACCAGATGTCACTGTGGGTCAGGGTCAGGTCTGCGCCAGGGAAGGACAGGCGGCGCGCGCGGCCACCAGCGCACAGGATGAATTTATCCGCCTGGATGCGCCAGCCGCCGTTGAATGCCAGCGTGTGGGCGTCGAGGAAGGCGGCGCTGCCAGCCTGGTCGAAGACCTGGATCCTGGCGCGCTGGAGATGGTTGAGCACTTGTTTCTTTTCGTGGATCTGGTAGATCACCTGCTGGGCACGCGCCATCAAGCGCGGAAAATCCAGCCTGGGCAGTGGAGCATCCAGGCCGTAATCGCTGAACTGCTCGGCTTCGCGGCGTAAACGAGCGGCGTGCGCCAGTACCCGCGTCGGGACGCAGCCGTCGTTGGTGCACACTCCGCCCATTTTTCCGCTTTCGACCAAGGCGACTTTCGCGCCGAGCTCAGCCGCGCGTAAAGCACTGACTACCCCGGCCGGGCCGCCGCCGACCACAATGACATCCAGGGATGTGTGTGAAAAATCGGAAATCTCTTTCATAGCCAGACTCTCGACGCGGACAGACTTGTTCCCTTACTGCCTTGCGTGGACCAGTACATGGGAGAAGAGAAATGTACCTCTACAGGTTTGCATTTCAAGCGGGGAGTTAATTCCGCAGGATTCATGGCATTTCCCTGGTTTTGGGTGAGTGGGATACCGGCCGTAACCAGATATACTGATGGGCTGGATGGATGGTCTCCTGGAGAATATGATTTAAATCCCTGTTAAGATCTTCGAGATTGAGGTTGTTGCGCAGGGATTGGTTGAAAGATGCCAGCAGCCGGGCGGTGTCGTACTTCTGCCGGTAGAAGCGGCGGTCAATGATCTCCTGCGCCCGCCGTCTGATGGGAGTGAACAGGGCGGCAATCGCCAGGGTGGAGATGGCAATGGCAAGCTGAGATTGTTCGCCGGTTAAGGCCATAAAGAGTGCCTGGAATAGGACGATGCTGCCGAAAAAGACAACCGCCAGAGCAGCGGTGACGATCGAATAAACCAGCGTCCGGCGGATGATAATATCGATGTTGTAAAGATGATAACGAAAAACCGCGTTCGCCAGGGCAAGGATGAACAGGTAAAGGCCGATCGTAAGTAAACTGAAAAAGCCCATCCATTGCAATATTTCCATCCCGGTCGGCGGGCGGCTATGATTGACAATGTTGAAATTCATCAGCGGGATGCTGAGTCCCAGGACGAGATAGATGATGAAGGACATCATGGCCCATTTCATCTGAAGCTTTTCCTGTAAAGTGGCGATGTGGAGATAACGATAGCCCTGAGAAATGATCCCCAACAGGAAAGGCAGCATATAGCCCGCAAACCCCAGTAAACCCGCGGTCATCGAATCGCGGCCGCTGTTAGAGATAGGCACCGCCAGCAAAATCATGGCAGGGATAAGCCAGGCTGTCCATTTTGGCACGAATCGCCCGTTTGGAAATAAAAACATCAGGCTGGTGAAGGCTAAAAATGAATAAACGCTCAAATATTCCATCAGTTCGAACACCCAGGGAAGACCGGGAAAGAGCGAGAAGGTGACCGGCCCGGTGATACGGGTGCCGACCAGAATAAAGACCAGGCTCAGGTAAGTCCCGAAGGTGTCCTTTTTCCGGAAGAAAATCCATAATCCGATACTGCCGAATCCAATCAGGATCGCGATTTCGATCCCGAGCCAGTACCAGCCAATGAAAGCTGGCGTTATTCCCACATTTGCCGCCGCTGCTCGAACGGCCTGGGGCGTCCAGGCGTTGCCGAACAAAGTCGTAAGTATTGAATCCGGACTGGTTTCCAGGTTATGAATATAAAAAGGCAAACCTCCTAACCAGGTCAATAAAAGAACAATAATCAAGACGCCGGCTGCAAGGCGTACAGCGGGTTGGGCGGGTCCAGGTTGGCTGACCGAAGTGGATAGATTCATAGGTTTTTCCAGAAGGTCGATTTCGCCAGTCTATCTACCAGAATGTGGTGTTGGCGCACATTTGATTTTATTTGTTCAAATGTGCGCCAGTTGCGATCATTTTACACTTTTTTGGTAAGCAAAGTCAAAGACGATTCGTCTACTGCTTACCCGACAAAGTCTTCAAGTATTGGTAAATTGCCAGTAAATCTTCATCCTTCATGTTGGTGTATTCAATATACGGCATTTGCGGTGCCATATAGGTGCCGTCCGGGCGTTTACCGGTGTGCATGGCTGTCAGGAAATCCTGCTCGGTCCACCCTTTCAGGTCACCGCTGGCCGTCAGGTCTGGTGCGATCATGCCGCCCTGGGGAATCTCACCGCCCTGCAGGTTGAGTTTATGGCAGTCGCGGCAGCCGGCGATATTGGTAAGATACCGCCCGTATTCAACCGTCCCGGCAGGCGGGGTATGCTGGGCGCTGGTGATGGGTGTGCCCAATGGTTCCGGCATCATGATATTGAGTGCCAGCAGGACCTTGCCAAAAGCGTTGGCGTTGAACTCCGGGATCTCGTTGCGCACCGCGGGCAGGCTGCGCAGGTATGCGATAACAGCACCAATATCCGCATCGCTCATGTCATGGTAATTAAAGGCCGGCATGACTTCCAGGGCACGTCCATCACGTCCAACGCCTTCGCGGATGGCGCGGGCAATTTCCGCATCCGTCCATGCGCCCAGGCCGGTTTCTACATCCGATGTCAGGTTAGGAACCGCGAACAGTACCTTCGCCGGTCCAAGCTCCAGTTCTTCCACGCTGCCGGTGTAAGGCTGTCCGCCTTGCGGAGTATGGCAGGCTCCGGCACACGCCATGACGTTCTCCACCAAATACTGACCGCGGGTAATGTTATCCGGGCTGTGATCGACTGAGATGGGGTAGACCGGCCGGTTATTTTGGGTGATTTTAAAAGACACCTGCCCATAAATCAACAATCCGATCAAGGCCACCACAAGAACGCCGACCAGACCCGCCAGGACAATCGCGATCCACTTAATAATTTTCTTCATGTGTGTTATCTCCTCTACAAGTATCTGGAATAACGTTAATCAATCGTTTTTTGTTCCGATTTTTGATTTGTCAGCGAAAGCTGTAAACCTAGCCCAAGGGTGATGCCGAAAATTAGGTTTCCAATTCCGAACAAGGCTGGAGAAATTTGCCGCAGGGTAGAATTGCTGCCAGGGATGATCAACAGTTCGGCTGCTGTAAAGATCAACCCGCCATAGAGAATTCCTGCCAGCCAGCCTGGTATCTTTACACGCCACCGGTTTGCAAGTTTCCACAGCAGGCCGAATATCAAGCCGTATACGCCTGAGACGGCCAGGTGAGCCGCCGCTCCGGCCACCATATTGGCAGAGCCTGCGGGATCAAACATTCCCATGACCTCAGCTGGAGGAATGGAAATTGACCCGCTGGCGAGGATCAAAAAAATCAGCATGATCAGCCCGGCCAGCAGCCCTGTGAACAGACCGTTGACCAGAACGTCTTCTGTGCGGATTACCGGCATGGGAAGGGTTTTTGCAGGAGTCATCTTTTCCTCTGCGGCGATCGTGAAGGCTGGATTCCTTGGTAAAAAGGTGATAATTATGATCTAATATTATTGAATAGGCGTCTTGAAAACGTTACGAAACTCGACGACCGTATGCTGAGATGAAAAACGCTGGCGGGCTGCCTGAAACGGGAAATTTTTGTTGTTAGGCGTAAAATAAGAGAAGATTATGGCTGAATTTTGCGTTAACCTGTTTGGCAGCCCCGCCATTACGCGGGATGGCACATTTATCCATGCGGACACGCGCAAAGCCCTGGCGCTGCTGGCATACCTGCTGATCAGCGGCAGGCCGCATCGCCGGGACGCTCTGGCGGGGCTGCTTTGGCCGGATTACCCCCAGAGCAACGCGCGGGCGGCTTTAAGGCGCACCCTGTCCAGTTTGAATAGGCTCCTGGGCGGTCAATTCCTGCAGGTGCAGCGCGAAGAAATCGGCATCCAGGTTGGCAAATCAATCCAGGTGGATGTGCTGGCCTTCCAGGAATATCTGCGTACACCTCCTGGATACGAACGCATCGCTGCTGTCGAGCGGGCCGTGCGCCTGTATCAGGCGGATTTTTTGGAGGGCTTCGCTTTACGCGACAGCGTTGAATTCGATGACTGGCAATATCAAACTTCCGAGCGCCTGCGGCAGGAATTTGCCGCCGCGCTGGATGAGCTTGGGGAGGATTCCGCCCGGTCAGGGCGGTATGATGAAAGCATTCTCTGGTTTCAGCGCCGTTTATCGCTGGATCGATTGCACGAAGATGCGCAAAGGCGGTTAATGCATCTCTTCGCTCTGGCAGGCAAGCGCAGTGACGCGCTGCGGCAGTTTCGCGAGTGTCAGCGAAATCTGATGGAGGAGCTGGGGGTGCCCCCATTGGAAGAAACTGTCAGGCTGCACCAGCAAATTCTCGAAAACCGCATACCGCCGTTTGAACCTTTCCCGGCGTCCGCGGAGCAACCGGGCAGGGCGGAAAATCCGCGCGCAGGGATAGACTCGGCGAGCGCGCGGCTGGTCGGGCGGGAGATGGAATTGGAGCAGCTTCAGGCTGCCCTGGAGTTAAGCGCCGAGCACGGTTTTTTTATCGGCCTGCAGGGAGAAGCAGGCATCGGGAAAACCGCCCTGGCGCAAGCCTTTCTCTCAATTGTGGGCGGTGGGGGGCACCGATGGGTAACGGTTAGTTGTTACCGCGGAGAAGAATCGCTGGCTTACAATCCGCTGGTTGGGGCGCTGCGCGCCAGCCTGGCGCTGCCGGGCATGAGCGGCTGCCTGAAACAGCAGGAACCGCACTGGCTGGCGGAGGCCGCGCGCCTGGTTCCTGAGATCACAACGCTGAGCGGTGTTCCTGCGCAAAGCGGCGGATTAGACCAGCCAGGCGCGAAAAATCGGTTTTATGAAGGCTTGCGGCAGATCATGGCAAGCCTGCTGTGCGTTCAACGCGCGGGCGTGCTTTTTTTCGATGATCTGCACTGGGCTGATCATGCCACCCTGGATTGGCTGGCTTATCTGGCGCGCCGCCTGCAGGATCTTCCCATCCTGGTCGTCGCCGCCTGGCGCGGTGAGGGCCAAACCGCCGAAAACCTGTATCAACTGGCATCTGGCCTGGCGAGGTCAGGCAATGGCAAGCTGATATCCCTGCAGCCTCTCACCCGCTCTCAAACGGCTGAACTGGTCAGGGCGGAGGGGTTCGCGGCGGGCGTGGTCACGGATCAATTTATCGATCGCCTGTACACCGAATCCGAAGGCAATCCATTTTTTGTGGTTGAATTTCTGCGCAGCCTGAAAGACGCTGTTATAAAGGAATCTGGAGACGAATGGCCGATGCCTGTCAGCGTGCGCGACCTGTTGCTCTCGCGATTGCGCGATGTGGATGAAATCAGCCTTCAGGTGCTTGGGGCTTCAGCGGTAATCGGGCGGTCATTTGATTTCGATGTCGTTTTACGGACCAGCGGGCGCAGCGAGGAGGAAACCCTTACCAGCCTTGAAAAATTGCAGCGCTTTGGCTTGATCGTTGAAGCCCAAAATGCCAGCCGCGCCGTCAGCGGCGACTATGATTTTCATCATGAGAAAATGCGAAGCCTGGTTTATGAAAGGCTGAGCCAGGCCCGCAGGCGGTTGCTGCACCGGCGTGCCGCAGAGGCATTATCCGCCATTCTGCGTTTTCAACGTGCTCCCGGTCAGGTTGCCAGCCTTATTGCCCGCCATTACCTGCAGGCTGGCATGGACCAGCCTGCGGCTGAATTTTTTCTGCAGGCTGCGGAGCACGCGCGCCAATTGTTCGCCAACAGTGAGGCGGTAGAGCATTACCTAAACGCGCTGCGACTGGGCCATCCTGAGCAGGGAAGAATACATGAATCGCTCGGCGACTTGCTGACTCTATCGGGAGAATACCAGCAGGCTGGAGAACAATATCAGGCCGCTGCCTCGTGTTCGCAAGGGGCGGATCAAGCGCGGATCGCGTTCAAACAGGGAGAAGTCTGGGAGCGGCGCGGACGCTGGGCGCTTGCAGAGGAAAAGTATCAACATGCGCTGGACTGCCTCCAGGACAGTGAATTCGAGCCAGTGCTGGCCTCACGGATTTACGCTGCCTGGAGCCGCGCCTGTCATCACCGCGGAGATCCCCAGGGAGCAGCCAGGATGGCTGAAAGGTCGCTGGCACTGGCAGGAGAAGATGTCTCTGCCCGAATTCAGGCCCACAACGTGATCGGGATGTTGGCGCGCAGCAATGGAGAATTGGGCAGCGCCTTGCAGCACCTGGAATCCAGTCTGTCCAGTGCGGAAAGCAGCGCTGACCTGCTCGCGCAGGCGGCTGTCCTGAACAATATTGCCCTGGTCCAGACCGATCAGCGGGATTTCGACAGAGCCCTGGAGAGCGCCTGCGCGGCATTGCGCATCTGCCAGAAATTAGGCGATCGCCACCACGAGGCGGCCTTGCTGAACACCATCGCGGATATCTACCATTACAGTGGGCAGCCCGAGACCGCCATGGCGTACCTGAAGCAAGCCGTGACCATTTTCGCGGAAATCGGCCAGCAAGGGCGCGAATACCAGCCGGAAGTCTGGAAGCTGACCGAGTGGTGAGCGCTTCAATCGGATAGTTCTACGACTGTCACCCCGGCGTTGTGCAGGAACTCGATCGCGATGGGGTCCATGCGGTAGGCGTCGCGGTAGACCAGGCGCGAGATGCGCGCGTTGATGAGCATTTTTGTGCAGTTCAGGCAGGGGTAGTGAGTGACGTAGCACATGGCATCCCGGGTTGCCAGACCAAAGACGGCTGCCTGAATAATCGCGTTGACCTCAGCGTGGACCGTGCGCACGCAATGACCGTCCACCATCAGGTGGCCAATATCATCACAGTGTTCCAGACCTGCGGGCGAGCCGTTATAGCCCGTGGAGATAATATGTTTCTCCCGAACCAGCACAGCTCCTACCATGGCGCGGTCGCATGTGCTGCGCAGGGCTACGTCTTCGGCTATTTTCATGAAGTAAGAATCCCAGGATGGCCGCATGTAATGCTCCTTAATGACGAATTTTTGATTTTTTGGATTTAATGCGCCCATAGTGGCGCATGGCTTTTGCGCGATTACCGCAGGATTCCATCGAACACCAGCGCCGGCTGTGATTCTTGCTGGTGTCGATGAACAGCCACCCGCAGCCGCGGTCATCCTGACACTGCCCGACGCGGGCCAGCCGTTCCGGGTTGGTGAGCAGGTCTGCGGCGCTGCGGGTGACGGGCCACAGCATGCGCTCTAAGGCATTGTTTTTTACGTCCCACGCCCACTGGAAAGCGCCTGAAGTGCCAGGCTGGATACTGGCATGCGCCAGACCGGATTGCAGGTGCCGGTTGAGGGTATCGATATCTTTATTGTCCAGGGGGGCAGTTTGAGCCACGGAAGTGAAGATTCGGAAAATTGCTTCGCGCAGCTCTAAAGCCCGCGAAAGTGCCCTGGCTGCCTGCTGCGGTTCTCCCGCCGCCCGTTCCAGCAAGGCGTGCAATTCCGCTTCAGAATATAAACCGGCCTGAAAACCCCAGGCAGCCAGGTCGAGGTAAGTCTTTAGATGCTCTTCAGGCTGGGGAGCGAGATGAAAACTGGCGGTGTTGGCGAAATCAAAACACAATTCATCGCCGTCAATATCGAACAGGTGGGCGGGCTGGTAGGTTGGCCGCGAGAGCATATTTACCTCCAATGTGTATAACCCTCAAAACATACTTGACAGGTTATAAATTTCTCTGTACAATATAACCATCAAAATAAATTATAGATGGTAATAAAGATTCCGTCAACATTCTGCCTGTTTGCTTTTTTTTTGCTCGCGATCAACGCGTCTGGTACGGAGGTAAGCGATGAATTTCGAATTTCAGGTACTCACTGCGATGGAGGATCACCGAGAATTGATAAAGGAAGCCGAGCATGAGCGCCTTATTCGCGCTGCTGGCGGGGGTGAAAATTTCGGTAAAGGGCTGCTCATCTCCCTGCTGGCTGGCATTGGCAAGGGGTTAATCAGTTTGGGCAATCGGCTGCAACAGGTCGGCGGGCAGACTGAGTGCGCGGTATGTGACACCCAATCCATTCGAAAATTGGCGGTGGGTATATTCGCCGCTGCGGTTTTGAGAATAAACCTTTATAATACGGGCATGCAGAGTGTTCCAAAACCTGCCAGCGGTAACACGAATGGGTCAATCCTGGCTCTTGCCACCATGTTGTGGGTGCTGCTGGTTTATTTATTTTTATACCGAGCGGGGCGGGGATTGGCAGCGTTTTTCAGTGGGGGAATGAGCGCTGGAGAGAAATTCACCCTGCTTTCACCCGGCGCTTTCAACGCTGGATTAAGCCAGTACGGTGATGCTCAGCTTAGCCTGATCAGCATTGCGGGCATGGGGTTGCCGTTGATCGTGTGGTTTTTCTGGATGGTATTTGCTCCACGGCGGGGGGGGACGCCGCTGGAAGCGATGAAGCTCGTTTCCAGCGGGGCGATTCTGGTGACCCTGATGCCCTGGGTGGTGATTCCGCTGGCTTTCAGCGACAGACAAACAATGGTCAGCGAGGACGTCAGCCTGTTCCTGGTCTCATCTGGGATTGACGCTCGTCTTGCGGCGGGCATCTTTTTTGTGGTGGGGCTGGCTGTATATGCGCTGGCGCGTGCCAGGATCGCGGACGGCGCTGCCCTGCGAAATTTGCTGCTGGGCGCGGCAGAGGATATCGGCTGGCAGGAACAGCGCAACTTTTACCTTGCCACCGGGAGTATAGCCCTGTTTATCGTTTTGGCAGGCTTGTTGTTTGGCGCTCCGGCCGGTGAGAAGGACCTCACAGGAGGACCGCCGCCAGGCTACCAGTTTGTACGCGAGTTCCGCCTGGCTGGGCGAGATGTGACCGATATGGCGGTGGCGCATTTTTCGCGCAACTCGCCGCGCAGGGTGAATGTTTTCCTGGAACTGCGTGATGTGAGCGCGGAGCAGATTGAACTGCGCCTGACGGGTCCATTTGACACGGATGTGCCGGTGATGCAGGCTTCGGATTACAACCAGCCTTACCAGACCCTCGAGGTGAGCCAGGAACTGGTTTATGGCCAGTACCGCCTGGTTTTGAATGCCACCCAGCCGTACGGCCGGATAAAAGTTTATATCAAGTGGGATTGATTTGCGCAATGGTGACTTGACAGAGCGGGGTGGATTTTCTATAATTAGTTAAATTAATTAACTAATTATAGCTTCATCCTTCCCTATGGCTCTAAATTAGATGAAAAGACACCCCCTGGCTGCAGCGGTCGACCATGCGCGTATGCGCGAGTTGAATCTCACCCTGATCCTCGACCGCCTGCGTCAAGAACCCAACCTCTCGCGCGCTGAGCTGGCGCACAGGACCGGCCTGACCCGGCCAACGGTCTCCAGCCTGGTCGCTGCGCTCATAGCGGACGGCTTTGTGCGCGAGGTGGGGGCAGTTTCCTCGCCGCTCGGCCGGCCTTCGATTGCGCTTGCGCTCAATCCGCAGGCGGGGTTTCTACTGGGAGCGGAAATCGGCGTGGATTTTATCGCCGCAGTCCTGACAGATTTCTCTGCCCAGGTCGTCTGGCAGACCAGGGAAGCCCTGAAGGCAGCCGGCAGCCGGGAGGAGGTATTGGAAGCCGTCCTGACGATGCTGCAGGAGGGGGTCGATCTGGCGAAAAACGCCTCTCTGCCGCTATTGGGAATTGGGTTGGGGGTCCCTGGGCTGGTAGACCGTTCCAGCGGCCGCCTGCTGTTCGCGCCCAACCTGGGTTGGCGGGATGTGCCGCTGAAAGCTCTGCTCGAGGAGCGGATCCAGACGGATGTCATCGTTGATAATGAGGCCAACCTAGCTGCCCTGGGTGAGAGCACCTTCGGCGCGGCCCGCGGCGCACACCTGGTTTTATATGTCTCTTCTGGGGTTGGCCTGGGCGGCGGGCTGGTCCTGGATGGTCAGCTATTCCAGGGGTCGGATGGCTTCGCCGGCGAATTCGGACACATGACCGTTGACCCGGGCGGTTTGCCTTGCAACTGCGGCAGCCGCGGATGCTGGGAGACCCTGGTGAGCCAATGGGCGGTATTCCGGCGCATCCGCGCGGCTGCCCAGGCCGGGGCAGCTACGGCTCTGCTCGAGATGACCGGCGGAGATCTACAGGCTTTAACCTTCGAACAGGTGTGTGCTGCGGCTGCCAACGCGGACGCAATCGCCCTGGCTGCGCTGGAGGAAACCGGTCATTACCTTGGGATTGGCATCGCCAGCCTGGTGAACGCCTTCAACCCCCAATTGGTCGTCTTTGGCGGCATTTTGAGCACCGCCTTTGAATACCTGCTGCCGGGCATCCAGGCTGAAGTCGAACAGCGCGCCCTCCAATGGGCCAGGCAAAATCTGCGCATCATTCCTGCGCAGTACGGGCGTGACGCCTGTCCTTTGGGCGGGGTTGCTGCTGTCTATCGTGAGGTATTAATGCACCCGGCAAGGGTGCGAAGAGCGACATAATAATTTGACCACACTAGCAGGAGGTAAAAATGAGTGACCGCTATCAGCCAAAAGCCGAGCATAAATTCACCTTCGGGTTATGGACTGTCGGCAACGTCGGGCGCGACCCCTTTGGGGAACCGGTCAGGCGGAATCTGTCTCCGGTTGAGATTGTTCATCTACTGGCTGAAACTGGGGCTTATGGGGTCAATCTGCACGATAATGATCTTGTGCCCATTGACGCCAGCGCGGGTGAACGCGACCACATTGTCAGAGAATTCAAGCGGGCTTTAGAAGAAACGGGCCTGGTGGTGCCGATGGCGACTACCAATCTGTTCACCGCACCGGTTTTTAAAGACGGCGCATTCACCGCTAACGACCCGCGCGTGCGCGCCTTCGCTCTGCAGAAAACCATGCGCTCGATTGACCTGGGCGTGGAGCTGGGCGCGACCACCTATGTGTTTTGGGGCGGGCGCGAAGGCACCGAAGTGGATGCCAGTAAAGACCCGCTGGAAGCGCTTAAACGCTTCAGGGAAGCGCTCAATTTCCTTTGTGAGTATGTGCTGGACCAGGGCTACGACCTGAAGTTTGCCCTGGAAGCCAAACCCAACGAACCGCGCGGGGATATCTTCCTGCCCACGACCGGCGCCATGCTGGGCTTTATCGAAACACTCGAACACCCCGAAATGGTGGGGGTCAACCCCGAAGTGGCGCATGAGCACATGGCAGGGCTCAATTTCATGCACGCTGTCGCGCAGGCCTGGGACGCTGGCAAGCTCTTCCACATCGACCTGAATGACCAGGCTTTTGGGCGCTACGATCAGGATTTCCGCTTTGGGCAGGTCAATTTGAAGGCGGCCTTCTTCTTGGTTAAATTCCTGGAGGACGTTGCTTACCCGGGCAGCCGCCATTTTGATGCCCACGCCCTGCGCACGGAAGATACCGAAGGCGTCAAGGCTTTCGCGCGCGGCTGTATGCGCACGTACCTGATTTTGAAGGAAAAAGCTGAACAGTTCAACCAGGATGAGGAAATCCAGGCGCTTCTGGCTGAGATCAATGCTGGAGATGAGGAATTCGAATCCTTGCTGGGCAATTACAGCCGGGAGAAGGCCCAGCGGTTGCAGCAAAAGGGCATCGATCACAAGGCCATCGCCGCGCGCGGCTTGGGGTATGAGCGGTTGGACCAGTTGACAACAGACCTGCTGCTGGGCGTGCGCTGACAGAGAGGCAACCATGGGCTGCTTTATTGGACTGGACATTGGCACCACCGGCGCAAAAGCCGTGCTGGTTGACTTCGATGGAAGGGTTATTGCCTCAGCGTTAAGCGAATACCCGCTTTACAGCCCATACCCGTTGTGGAGCGAGCAGGACCCTGCCGACTGGCGCGAGGGCGCCTTTGCGGCTGTCCGTCAGGTCATGCGGGCAGCGGAGACCGGCAGCCGTCAGGTGGATGGGATAGGGCTGACCGGGCAGATGCATGGTTCAGTATTCCTGGACGCGGACGGAAAGGTCATTCGACCGGCGCTGTTGTGGAACGACCAGCGCACGGCGGCTGAGTGCGAGGAAATCAGCCGCAAAGTTGGCTCCCAGCGGCTGATCGAATTGGCGGGCAACCCGGCCCTGACCGGTTTTCAGGCGCCCAAGATCATCTGGCTGCGCAACCATGAACCTGACCACTACGCGCGCGTGGCGCAGGTGCTGCTGCCCAAGGATTACATCCGCCTGCTGCTGACGGGTGAAAGCGCCAGCGACGCCTCGGACGCCGCCGGCACACTCCTGCTCAGCCTGAAAACGCGCGACTACAGTCAGGAAATCCTGCAGGCGCTGGAAATTCCGCGCGCCTGGCTGCCCAGGGTGCTCGAGGGACCGCAGGTGAGCGGCTTTCTCACGGCGGAGGCGGCCCAAGAGTTAGGGCTGCGCGCGGGTATTCCGGTTGCGGCGGGCGGCGGCGACAATGCCGCGGCGGCTGTGGGCACGGGCATCGTGCGCGCAGGCGTGGTCAGTTCGAGTATTGGCACCAGCGGCGTGATCTTCGCGCACAGCGACCAGCCGGTCTTTGATCCTGGCGGCAGGCTGCACACCTTCTGCCATGCCGTGCCCGGCAAGTACCACCTCATGGCAGTCACCCTTTCGGCGGGCGGATCGCTGCGCTGGTGGCGCGACACACTGTTATCCGCCATGCAGCAGTACGGGCGGAGCACGACCCTGGAACTGGACTACGCTCAGTTGACGCACGCGGCTGAGAGCATCCCACCCGGGGCTGAAGGTCTGATTTTCCTGCCTTACCTGACCGGCGAGCGCACACCGCACCTGGACCCGCTGGCACGCGGCGCATTCATCGGTCTGACCAGCCGTCACACCATTGCGCACATGACGCGGGCGGTGATGGAGGGCGTGACCTTCTCGCTGCGCGACGGGCTGGAAATCATGCGCGACCTGGGACTGGAGATAGGCCAGATTCGCGCCACCGGCGGGGGAGCGCGCTCGGCGCTCTGGCGGCAGATGCAGGCGGATATCTACCAGGCCGAGGTGGTTTCCCTGGCAGCCGAGGAAGGCCCGGCCTATGGGGCGGCGCTGCTGGCAGCCGTGGGGGCAGGCGCTTTTGCTGACGTGGAAAGCGGCGTGGAGCGCTGGGTCTCGATTGGCCAAACGACACCGGTGAACCAGGCAGCCGCTGAACGCTACCAACGGGTGTACGAAATTTACCGCGCCCTTTATCCGCAAATCAGAGACAGTCTGCACCGGCTGTCAACCTGACGAACCTGAGTTTAATTGAAGTCCAGGATTAATGCGTGTGGCGGCCTTTGAAACGGCAGGTTTCATTTATCGCGCAGGTTTCGCACGGCGGTCCCTGGGCAGGCACCAAGCCGGGGCCAAGCCCGACCACTGCGGAGGTTGATTTCCTGGGGACCATCAGCCAGGAGTCATTCACCTGCACGTCTATAGCTGCGCTGTCCAGCAGGCGGAAGATTTGCGGCTGGCCCTGTTCAATCGGCCAACCAACCATCCCTGGGCTGAGGAAGATGGACAATTGCCATCCCTGCAGGGCTGCCGTCTGCTGGAGAAGCTCGTAAAGGCGGTTGCCGAGGGCATCCATGGCGGCGTTTGCCAGCCCATCCAAAGCGAGAGAAAATAAAGGGTCGGTCGCGAAGGAATCGCGAATGCGCTCCTCGATTTCACCCCCGACAGAATAGACCATCACGGCTGCCTGGCGCGCGCCAGACAGGTGCTGCCCGACCGCCTGACCGCTCAGGTATCCCTTCGGACGGAGGTTCAGGCGTTCATGCGCCAGCGAATCTACTTCCAGCAGGACCAGCGCGCAGCGCGGCTGGAGCGCGGAGATGCCCTCCTGCAGGGCGCGTTCCGCGACTTTAACCAATTGCGGGCGGCGGACGCGCAGGGCAGCCGGGTCAGCGCCCTGGCCCTGCAAGACCCAATCCACAGACAGGTCCAGATTCTGAGGCGCAAAGGTTAGCACCTCGGTGTGATTTAACCGCAGCGGCATGTCAGTCGCTGGCCAAACGCCAGATTTGCAGCCGGCCGTCACCGTCCAAGACGGCCAGGCGCGCCGCGTCAGGCGAAAAGCGCACATCCACAACCCCGGCTGTTGAGCCTGGCAGGCGGTCAGCTTCCAGCATATCGGCGGCGGTATAGAGGATCACATCGGGACCCTCGCCGGCAGCCAGAAAGCGGTCATCGGGTGAGAAATGCAGGCTGTAAGCGAGCTGATCGGTGCGGATGCGGATGTACTCTTCCGCGGTGTGCGCATTCCAGACGTATAACAGCGGCGAGAACTCGCCGTCGATGGTGCCGCCAGCAGCCGTTACCAGCAGCGGTTCATTGTTCGCCATAGCGAGGGCGGTGACGAAATCCTCGTGACCCAGTGGTGGGTAAAGCTGGCGGGTGGCAATGTTCTGCACCTGAACCGTGCCGCGCGCGATCCACAGCATCTCGACGACATTGGCAGCGAAGCGCACCTGATAAACCGGGGCGGCGGTCTCGAAGCCCGTCAGGACCAGGCGCTCCCCGCCGCTGGCGACATCCCAAATGTGCGCGGCCCACTCATCGATGGAAGCCAAAACGAGCAGGCTGCCTTCAGGAGAAAATGAGGCGGATATGAAAGGCACCCCTGGTTGCAGGCTGCGCCGCTCGCCGCTGTAGGCGTCAATTAAATCGATGCCTTTGTCCGCATTGGCGACCGCCAGCGTGCGTCCGTCGGCGGCAAAATCAAGAATGTAGTCCAGATCGGGGTCGGAAAAGGTGTGGATCACCTCGAGGGAGGAGGAATCCAGGATCTGCAGGCTGTTTTGAGCGAGCAAAGAGAGGGTCAGACCGTCATTGCTCCAGATCACCAGGCGCGCGCCGGGCAGGTTCGCCTGGCCGTCCTGGACGAAAAGGCCCTGCTCCGAGGAAAGCAGCGGCGCTGGGCTGGGAGCGGGCGTGGTCGGGGTAGGCGAGGGTACCGCGAGGGTAAGGGTGGGGGTCAGAGTCGGCTCGGGGGTGGGAATCTGCGGCGTGCACGCGGCGAGAAGGAGGAGGAGGAGGAGGGGGAGGGGAAATTTTATCTTCATTGCACCAGTCCAAACTTATAGATGGATTATAGTACAACTTGACACAAGCAAAACACCCCGGATGTTACCGGGGTGTTCTGGCTGATAAAAATTTTATCTGGGATTACTGGTTGAAACCGTTGTAGGCTGATGTTACATCCCGTAATGTGCCAGTGGGTAAGAATTCACGACTTTGGTTTACAACGGCTGCGATTTTCTTGCCTGCAGCGGCTGTGCATTTGGCAGAACCTATCCAGGCTGCATCACCAGCACTAAAACCAGTCTGTTGTGAGAAAACAACCACTGGTGCAGGGCCTTTTACAGTATTCGCAATATCAGGAAAGCCAGGACCTGGTTTCCAATCGCAAGTCACAGTGATATTTGAGCCATCCGCAGAGGCGATGCTAAAACCTGTGAAAGTTTTAGTTGTGCTGCCGTTCTTTGACATAACCAGAGGGAGCACAACCGTATCAGTAAGGGCAGACGGATTAAAGCCTTCATACAAGTTAGAGCGACGCAAGGATGGACGGGTTTGATTTACTACACATACAATGGTATTCGATCCACTGACGGTTACAGTCGATGAACCAACCCACCGTGTTCCCGTCTCATTGAAGACTTTTACTGCAATTCCATTAACCGGAATATTTGTGAACACATCCGGGGCTCGTGCAGGGAAACCTGCTTCTGGGAAGTAGTTCATCGTGATGGTCGCGGTTGAGGGACCAAGATTCTGGCAGCTGGTGCCTGTCCGGTTGCCACTGTTGGCTTCCATTACCAGAGGAAGAACGACCGAGGTACTACCAGAGTTGAAACCGTTGTAGACACCATTTGTTGGGGATGTTGCATTCGTGAAGTTCACATTGCTGACTACGCCAGTGATCGTGCTACCTGTTGAGGTGACTTTGATCGATCCAAGCCAGGGATTACTTCCGTTGTAATCAGCCATGTAGTATGTTTTGGCAGCGCCTGCGGCGATACTGTCATTCACGCTTGGGATGCTAGCATATCCGCCGCCAGGTAATGGGACGAAGTTGATGACGATATTGGCTGTTGCGTTGCCAGTGTTTTGAATACTGAACACTGACACATTTGACCTTTTGTCGATAAGCGGAAAATACAGGTTATTACCGCCGCCAGTTGCACCAACGTAGGTTCCTAACGCTCGTTGGGTTGCAGCGATGGTCAAGTTGGAAATGATCGCGATTGGAGATCCAGAACTCACAACAGCTGAACCTTTGAATCCAACACTGGGGTGAATCGGCAGGTATGTTTTCGAGGATCCAGCGGGTACGGTGTCATTCACCGGGTTGGTGTAGGGTGCAGGTAATGAGGCAAGGGATCCATCGGGGTTGTAGTATGTGATCGCTATACTGGCTGCTGCACCCTCATCCAGGTTCTGAACTTGAATCGCTGATTCAAAAGGTGGAAGGGGTGCACTGGCATAGACTTTCGAATCTGCGGGCGCAATCGCGATACCGAAAATCATAATAGCAATAATTAGAGGCATGATTACTTTTTTCATATTCTTTACTCCTTGAAGTTTGGAAGGCTGATTCTCATTATATTTCCAATATTTCCACAAGCAATAATACTTTATGATTATTCTAGCGATTAACAGGCGGGTAATAAATGTAATAATATTCAATTGCGCCTGAACGGCTTACCAACCACACTTCATCTCCCGGTTGGGTTAATATAGGTTGCTCCAACCAAACTTGTTCTTGAGGGAGTTGGTCGGCAGCGCCATTATAGATTGTGAAGGTCTCTTCAGGATCAAGCACCAGATCTACTGGTAAGACAAAGCGGTCAGATAATTCCGGTGAAAATAGCATAAATGCCCCGATATCCTGGCGTTGGTTACTGATATTTTTAAGGGTGATTTTCTCAAGCTGTCCTTCATGCTCGACATTGCTGACAATAACCGAGACAAGGGCGGGGTCAGGTGTTGGGGTAATAAACCCGGGTTGTAAATAGCCAGGTTTATTCTCGATATTTGATTCCCCCGGGTTGACTGGATAGCCAGCCTGTATGCTCGGAGCTGGATAGCCATTTTGATTAGCAGGCTCAACCGTATTAGAGGAGGATTGCTGGCCGCAACTTGCGGAAATGATCAAAAAATAAAGAGCGGTGATAACCTGAAAATATTTCATCAGTTATTCTCCTTTAGTTATGGTGATCTTTTGTCTTTCCAATAATGTTGCATTTTGGGTCAGTCTTCCTGGGTAGGTTTGGTTGCGAAATAGGTTACAGAGGATTTGAAATTCATCCATCTGAGGGGTGTGACAATCAAGGGTGCTGTCAACCTCCCCAGGGTAGACTTAGGATAGGATTTCATCACCCGACCGAAATTTTTAATCCCAGAATTTTCCAGGTAGATTCCCAAACTGGTGAAGAAGGATGCAAAATCACTTCCGATTTGTGCTGTTTCAATATTTACAAAGCCAGTCATTTCAAGTTTTGAAATCAGAACCATTTTTGGAAATCCAAACAAATGTTGAGGTGCTTCATAGCCAATCCAGTTTTTGCCAAAAACTTTTGCCTCTTTGGCAGATGGGTCGGGAGCCTTGATTACCAGCAACCCCCCAGGTGTCAGCAGGTTATAAATTTTCGCCAGATGCTTGGATGGATGTGGCGTATGTTCCAGGACGTCCCATAAGGTTATTACGTCAAAAGAGAGAGGGTTTAATTCGACATCCAGGAGATTACCGATTATTATATTCAATCCATAATGTTCCATGGCATAATCAGCCGCAGCTGGTATTGGCTCAATTCCAGTCACAGACCAGCCAGTGTATTCCTTAAACTCTTTGAGGAATAACCCGGTAGCACAACCAACATCTAACAAAGATTTTCCATCTGGTTTCCTTTTTGTTATGGCTGCAATTCTTCTTTGTAAGCCATAATTTCTAAGAACCCGTAAAAATTTCCCATTAGTTTCTCTGGTATAGGAATGGTAATTTATTGGATAATGCTTGATTAAATCCTCCCAAACTGGTTGAGGATAAATATACAAAAGTTTACAAGTCTGACATTCGAGTAATTCAAAATTACCGGGTATCTCCAAACGATGGTCATTCAGGATGTGTATTAATACAGCTTCAGGATTGCCGCAAAAATCACACCCAGATGTTATATGTACAGATTGTTTCTGTTTATCCAGATTTGAAGCATGAATATTGCCCATAACTCCAATTGCCAATCTCGTTTATTTGAAATATGTTCCTCGAATAATACCTTAATCCACTCAACATTGAGGATTTCAGATTTTTCAACCACACCCCAAAAAAGATCCTTAAATCCATCCTGAAGCCATATCCCTACGGGTGGAGTAAAGTTTCCTTTTTTGCGTTGAGAAATAATTTTTGGAAACTTTTTTCTGGCTAATTCTCGTAAGATATATTTTGTTTTTCCTTTGTAAAATTTATAGTCATCTGGAAGCGAAAGCCCGAACTCAATGATATTTTTGGATAAAAATGGCAAAGCAATGTTAGTCCCGGTCATATTTTGAATTATGTTTAATTTGTGCAGGGACCCCCATGGCATGATCCCACGCATACTCATCAAAGTTGTCGGAAGCAGTTCTTTATTTGCAGGGAACTCCGGGATAAGGGTGTTAACCAGAAATTCGAACGCGACATCCTTTTCAGGAATCAGGTGAGGATTAATAATCTTGCTTATGTTTGTCGCATTGATAAACCGTGTCCAATACACATCGCGTAAATATCCCGATTGGTCAGCGCCTTCGCAAAACTTTTGTACCGTTCTAAACCAGTTGGTTAATTTCCATCTTCGTGATGCAGGAAGTTTGTGGACCAGAGACGAGATAAATTTTTTGCGTATTTCAAATGGAATCCTGGCATAAAGGTCAGCATAATAATTTGCTTTGATTTTTGATAACCCGCCAAAAATATTATCCGCTCCAGTACCGTCAAACAATATATCAGTTTCTTGGTGAGCAAATTTTGTTAAGGCCAATTGTGGAAGGAATGAGGCATCTCCGACCGGTTCTGGTAATTGAGTGAGACTATTCTCCAGGAGGTCGATATAATCATTATGATGTGGCTTGATAATGTTAATTGGGATATTTAACAATTTCGCGGTTTCAGTCGCATCCTCTGTCTCATCATCTCGCCGGTTTTCTAGATACCCAATTGAATATGCATGTGCTTCACAGTGGAGATTGTTTAAGATTAAAGCCAATAAAGCAGAATCAAGACCGCCACTTAGAAAAATGCCAATCGTTGAATTATTGCGGTTAATTGTTTGTCGTGCTACTTCTTCTTTGATAAGATCATATAAATAAATTTGGGCATCATCGATATTCTTGTCGCAAGTAGCAAAAATATATTTTTCTGATAGCCAATATTCATGTTCGCTAAAGTTTTTCTTGTTTATATGAAGGTAATAACCCGGTCGAACTTTTTTTATTCCCTGAAACACTGAGTAAGGTGCGGGGATTCCGCGTAGAGACAGGAATAAATATAAACTTTCCAGGTCAATTTTTTTTGATCCGGTGTAATCAGCAATTAGCTCAGGGTGAGTAGAAATAAACAGGGTATCTTTTTCTGTTTTGTAGTAAAGCTTGAATATACCAATTCGATCTACTGCCAGATAGGCGGTTTTGAATTTTATATTAAAGATTAAAATCCAATATTGACCATCCAGACTATTTAATATTTCTTGAACGCTTTTTTTATCCTTTATTTCAAGGAGGATTTCGTTCAGCGGATCATTTGTCCATTCACAGGATTTCCCCGAGATCATAATAGTCCCCCTAGATAAAATCACCCAATCCTTATTCTGAGCTACCTTAAAACTATTATGGCTCTCCAGTGAGGGGAAAAATACAGTAATATCATCTGAAATATTACGGCTATTGAATTGGTATTCTTCCCAATTGCTCGGGGTATCAAAATTCTGATTCCGAGTACTTTCTGATAAATTTATCAATGCGAAAAAGTGGTTCATCCTGGTTTGAACTTACAGATGGACGCCCGATTGAGGTGGAACTTTTTTTAAAAAGCCAATGGCGGAACCCTCAATATACTTGTAAATTGCAAGAAATTGCCCCGTTATGAGGAAGGTGAAAATTTTACTTAAAGATCCTAGCAAGAGAAAAATATAGGTAAAGATTGGGTGAGGACCGTGTCGGTAACGGCGGTAAAACCAGACGCGATTCCTGGCGCGTAGAAAAATCATTTGTGGTCTTTCTCTTTTAACACTGACTGACCCTTTATGGTAGATTTTTGCCCTTCCATCGCGGACTATTCTATATTTTCTGTCCCTTATTCGGCGGCATAAATCTGCATCCTCAAAAAACATAAAGTATGATGTGTCAAATAATCCGACTTCAAGCAAGACTTTTGTTCGAATGACCATGAAACAGCCGATAATATAATCGTAATCAATGATGCGATTATTTTTCTCGGAATCTTTCTTATTAAGGCCAAATCGAACAGGGAGAGGCAATAGTGGGTAAATTCGATCACCCAAACTGTTTGTTTGAGTTGGAAATTGATAATTTAATATTTTCGGAGCAGCAACAGCAATGTTTGAAGAGCTTTCAAGGGTATCAACCAGTGTCGAAATCGTGGTGGGCGGGACCAGCACATCATTATTCATGGCAATAATATAATCAGGATTTTGTTGAATAATATGCCGAATTCCGAAATTTAGTGCTCCCGCATAACCTAAGTTGACCTCTGACTCAAGCAACATGACAGATGGGTAATTTTTTTTTACAAACTCTCTGGATCCGTCAGTGGAATTATTATCAACAACGACCACCTGGAGATTATCGAATGTGGATAATTTCAAGGAATCAAGGCACTCACCTAAATCTTTCTTGAGATTCAGGTTAGGAATGATTGCAACCACAAAAGGAGAACTCATAGATATAAGTATAATCGTGATAATAATAAATAACTACACCAAGATTTATGGACAGGGGCCATGCCTTTAAAAATATTATTTGTCAGTGGCAGAGAACTTGATTATTCGCGTAATTTCGTGATATTGAATAGTTTAAAGAAATTGGGGTCTGTAACAGTTGTTGATCTCCCCGGGATAAATAATATTTTGGTCAGGTCAATTCTTTTATCGGCACTTGGAATATTAAGACTTTTAGTCCAAAGATACGACCTGGTGTTTGTTGGGTTCTATGGGCATATTTTGATGCTTGTGTTTGGTTTATTGAACAAGACGCCGATTTTGTTTGATGTATTTCTGTCTACTTATGACACTTTGGTAAACGATCGGAAAAGCGCGCGGAAAAATTCTATTACTGCTCATTTGGCTTTTTTTCTTGATCAATACAGTTGCTCTAAAGCAACAAGAATCATTATTGATACAGAGAACCATAAAAGGTATTTTATGGAGACATTTGGAGTTCCTGATAAAAAAATGGATATTCTATTTGTCGGTTGTGATGAGCGTCTTTTTTTCCCACGGGAGGAAGTTGAGAAACCAATTATTAATGTTCTGTTCTACGGATCATTTTTACCACTTCATGGTATTGATGTAATTGTTCAAGCCGCGAGATTATTGTCACAGAATGAGACAATTAAAATTGAGATTATCGGTCCATATAAAAAGTATCCGATTTTTCCTGCTTTAGCAAAAAAATTAAACTTAAGGAACCTTGAATTTCATAATCCAGTTCCCTTAGCTGTATTACCAGGCCTTATTTCCAGATCGTCGATTTGTTTAGGCGGCCATTTTGGCGGTGGTGAAAAAGCTAAAAGGGTCATACCGGGGAAAGTGTTTCAATTTATGGCCATGGCGAAACCGATCATTGTAGGTGACAATCAGGCGAACGCAGAATTACTTACACATAAACATGATGCCTGGTTCTGCAAGATGAATGACCCAGTAGAATTGGCTGGGGCTATCTCTTTCCTGGCTGCTGACCCAATTCTTCGGAACAAGCTGGGGGAAAATGCTTATCAAACCTTTAAAAAATTTGCGAGTTCAGAGGTGATTGACAAAAAAATTTACCAGATAGTCAAAAAGACCCTATAGTTTCAATTCACAATTCGACTATAAATCTCATAGGTACAGTCCATCATCCGCCTGGTAGAAAATTTTTTTACAGTGTTAAAACCTGCTTGAATAAATAAGGATCTTAGACGAGAGTCTTTCAATAACCTGAGAATCGCCTCAGCTAATTCTTCCGGTTGGTTTGGAGTGACCAGTTGGCCGTTTTGTCCATGTGTGATGATCTCTGCTGTCCCGCCAACCTTACTTCCAATTACCGTAACTCCGCACGCCATGGCTTCCAAAAATACGACACCCAAAGCTTCCACAAGTGATGGTACAGCCAGGATATCTGCTTCCTGGTATATTTTTAGCAATTCGTCCGGTGATTTCCAGCCAAGGAATTTAAAAGCTCCATCAACATTTAATGATTGGCAATAATTCCTAAAATACCTGGCTTGAGGGTCGTCACCAACCACCCAAAATTGTGTTTTGGGAAATTCCCTTAAAATACTGGGCGAAGCGTTAATTAAGGTGCGAAGACCTTTTCGTTGCATGTTGGAACCAACAAACAGGATTATTGCTTGATCGGTATTTCTTAATTTATTCCTTACAGTGAATTTCTCAAGATCTACAGCTTTATAGCAAGTAATTACTTGAGAAGGGTTGAGGTGATAATTTTCTAATACCTGAGACCTTGTGTATTCGCTGTTGGCAATTATGTATGCAAGTGAATTTTTTAAAGTGTATTTTTCGCAATTATGTACAAAATGGTAATATACCCACCGCGTGATCCAATCATTATAATAATTTTTATAGTATTTTAATGAATTTACCTGGACTGAATATGTATCGTTGATATTACCGACCGAAATGTTTTTATAGGGGTTGAATAAAGCTTCCCTTGCGTCAGTGAAATGAATAATATCAAAATGAGTATCTTGTGATACACGCAGAAGGGCTTTACGGAAATGTATAGATAATGAAATCCAACGCGCCTGGGATTCTTTTAAGGTTGGCGCTGGTACAGGGATAAAGTTGTATTGAAGCTGTTGATCAGGCTTTTCATTATAAGGGGCGATAACGGTTACCTGGTGAGATTTTTCTAATAAATCTTTCACAAGGTAGTTGGCATGCCTACCAACCCCGCTGATAGTTTTTCTGAATTGCTGAGTTATTACACATACATGCAATTTACCGTTTTCGATCATCCACTTATTATCTTCTTTTATCGCTTGTTTCGGATTATTGAATTCTCGATATAATTAGCCTTTGGAGCTTTGGGTAATTGTAAGAAGCCTGGGTACTATTTTGGTCTAATCAATTCTACACTTTTTCAGAAAAAAAGTTTTCACAAAAATCACAGGACATGGTTATGAGGCAAAGATAAATGATTGAAATTCGCCATAGTGATATGATCTCCAGCGTAGAAATCCAAAAGGCTTATGATTTTATTTATGCAGAAAGAGGGATTTCCAGAAGAACCTCCTTCTTTTTATGGATGCTGGATATCTTAAAACCAGAAGCTGGAAAATTATTAGTTGATATTTCGTGTGGACAGGGTCAATTGGTTAAGTTGGCATACACTAAGGGAATAAAGGCGATTGGATTAGACTTTTCTAAAGTTGGGGTGAGAATCGGAAAAAATAGCACACCTTCAGCCGGATGGTTGGTGAGTGATGGCGAAAAAATCGCTCTTCGTGATGGTTGCGCAGATTACATTACCCATATTGGCAGTCTTGAGCATTACCAAAGTATAGAAGCAGGTATCCAAGAAATAAGCAGACTGTTAAAATCGGATGGCACAGCCCTTGTTTTGCTTCCGAATTCATTCAGCCTGTTGGGTAATTTTTTATATGTTGCCAGGAAGGGGGTCGTATTTGACGACGGTCAACCATTACAAAGATACAATACACTTGGCGGCTGGCGGTCATTGTTGGAAAATTACGGGCTGAAAGTGAATAAAACTATTAAATATGAAAGAACATGGCCGCGTACTAGTTCAGATTGGGCGTGGCATCTCAAAAGGCCCGTGAAATTCTTGCGGTTGTTTGCAAACTTTTTTATCCCACTAACCCTGGCAAATTGTTTTATATTTCTTTGCTCTCGAAAACAAGATTAATTTCGATGATTTTAAGTTTTAAGGACAAACTTGCAGATTTTTACAAATCCAATAAGAAGTGGATAAATTTTTCAATTTCCTTAGTCTGGTTGTCATTTTTAGCATTAATTCTTGTATATTCGTGGAGATCCAAAGACCAATTAATCCCCTATTTGCAATCTGCTCAGCTTGGAAATCTGCTAATGGTGATGGTTTATTACCTGCTGGCGTTATTTCTTGCGGTAGCTGGGTGGGCGGTAATAATGGGGTCATTTGAAAAAAACATTTCAATCTGGACACATATAAGGATTTACTTGGTCACTCTTGCCGCCAGGCGCATCCCAGGTACGATTTGGTACATTGGTGGCCGCATGCTTTTATACAAGAAAATTGGTGTATCTCAGGTAAAAACTGCCTCTGCCAGCAGTGTCGAACTTATCGTTAGTGTTATTGCGGATTGTTTAATAGGCGCACTATTATTGCCTTTTGGTTTGAACCTTCATCAGGTATATTATTTACCATTGGCGATTGCAAGTTTAGTTGGAATCTTCCTGATTATTCCAAAGAATTTAGCAAAATTCATGAATCACATCAATAGGCCGCTTCCTCAAAAAATTAAATTATGGCAGCCGATAATGTGGGTTCTGATGCGCTGTGGGTTGGTAATTTTCGGCGGATTAATGATTGCCCAAATGTTAGGTGTTTTTTACCCCCTCGACGAAAATTTGATTCTGGTTGTAATTGGCGCAAGAGCTATTTCAGGGGCAGCCAGCCTTTTGACATATTTTCTTCCCAGCAGCTTTGGGGTATCTGATATATCTTTAATTGCTTTAATGACAACAATAGTGCCAGTATCCCTGGCGACCTTGTTAGCAGTATCAATTAGAATCCTGACCACTTTTTTTGAAGTGGTTTTTGGTGGGATATTTTATATCATACTGAGAAATTCACCGGATCTTCAAGGTGGTGAAAAGTCAGTATGATTACACTTTGCCTTCGCCGGATTCGGTATTTTTTCTTATGGAGTACAAAACCTCTTCCAGCAGCTTCCGGTTGAAACTGATCAGGTCTGCCACCAGCCCGATCAAAAAAGTTTGGAAGCCGACAATCACCAGTATGGCGCCGAGAATCAACGACTGGATATTTCCAGCTCCCTGCCCCTGAAAATAAAAAATAATAAAGCGCACCAGTGGAACCAGGCCGAGCAGGATCAATATCGTTCCAATAATCGAAAATACACGCAGCGGGCGGTACATGGTGTATGCGCGCATGATAGTCACTGTTGAATGCATTAAATAATGGGTCAGGCTGCGCATCAGCCTTGAGGGGCGTTTGGGCGGATTGGTTCCCACCGGTACCGAGGCAATGGCAAACTGCTGGTTTCCAGCTTGTATAAGTGTTTCGAGGGTATAGGAGTAGTGGCTGAGCACATTGGTTCTCAGGGCAACCTCGCGCGTCATGGCGCGAAAGCCGCTGGTGGCGTCTGGGATATCCAGGCCAGCTGCTTTTGACACCACCTGGCTGCCCCAGGTTTGCAGGCGTCTTTTGAGGGGTGAGAAGGTTTGCAGGCTGCCCACACCGCGGTCGCCAATCACCAGTTCTGCCGAGCCGTCCAGGATTGGCGCCAATAATTTAGGAATATCATCAGCCTGGTACTGGTTGTCAGCATCGGTGTTGATAATCACATCCGCGCCTGACCTGATACAGGCATCCAGGCCGATGCGGTAGGCGCGCGCGAGCCCGCTGTTTTTAATCAGACGGACGATATGATCAACACCCAGGGCACGTGCGACTTCTGCTGTGCCGTCGGTGCTGCCGTCGTCAATAATTAAGAATTCGACCTGATCAAATCCTTGAATTTGCCGTGGGAGCTGCTTGATGGTGTCGGGCAGCGTGGCAGCTTCGTTGTAACAAGGGATTTGAATGATTAATTTCATATTCGTTTCTACCGGCGGGATAAGGCAATTATATCAAATCGGCACACCTCTTGCACAATCATGCCTGTGACCAGAATCAACTATAATCATAACGAGTAAGCTCATGCGAAAGTATACGCTCCTCACTCTTTTCCTCCTTCTCCTGCTCCTGACCGGCTGCCGGGTCATTTTGGAAGAGACCCCTGCACCCTTCTTCCCAACAGAGACCAGCCCGCCGCCCTCAACCATCACGCCCCAGCCGAGCGCCACGGCGACCATCACGGCAACCAGCGCACCTGAGCCCGAGCCGCAGGTGCTGCCATCCGACACGCCGCTTCCGCGCCCGCCTTTTGGTGTCCTGCCGGATGCACCCATTCTGACCAGCGCCTTTTTGCATACCGAAGAGGGCTGCAGCTGGATGGGGGTTGCCGGTCAGGTATTTGGGATCAAGGGCGAGCCGCTTACAGATATCGTTGTGGTTGTGACAGGCAACATTGGCGGCAGGCCTTTTGAGGGATTGGGTTACACCGGCAGCGCGGCTGGTTACGGCCCGGGTGGATATGAGATCACCATCAGCGGTTCAGTGGAGCAGGGCATTTTCTGGATCCAGATCTTTGATGCTGAGGAAAGGCCTTTGTCCGAGGCTTTCAGCTTCCGGATGGAACCGGACTGCACCAAGAACCTGGCTTTGATCAATTTCCGCCAGGAGGACCCTGGCTACACCGTCAACCTGCCGCTGATTCAGCACTAGCTCGTTCATATTATTCCCTCATTTCCAGGCAGCGTACCTTAAGCACGGCTGCATCCATTCGCCTGACGGACTGGGGGAGCATTAAAATTTATTAATCAAGCAAAAAGCGGCTGCGCCTTGACCGATCAGGGGGTCGAGTTTATAATTCAGCCATTGAATTTTGGATAATTATGAGCCTGCCCCCTGAAACAAGCCGCGATCTCGTAATTCTGGAAAAAATTGAAATAGATCCGGATGCCACGCAGGCATCCCTGGCCTCCCAGTTAGGTGTGGCGGTCGGTACGATCAACTGGCACCTTAAGCGCCTGGTCGCGAAGGGCTATGTTAAAGTGCGGCGCGTCGAGCGCCGTAAGCTGCGCTATATCATTACCCCTGAGGGAATTGCCCTGCGTGCGCGCCTGACCATCGATTATATCCAGACCTCCTTCCGCATGTACCGCCTGGTGCGCGGGCGTGTACTGGCGGTCATCGAAGAGGTGCGCCGGCTGGGCCACTCGCAGGTGCGCCTGGATGGAGATGGGGATGTGGCGGATGTGTGTCGTTTGACCTGCCTGGAGCAGGGTATCGATATCGTCCAAGACCCGCAAGCACCCTTGTTGAAGGTTCAGGATTTAAAGGTTTTTCTCGAAATGGAGGGCAACGGAAAAAATGATCGATGAGAATTATTGGCAGGGACGAAGGGTGTGTGTGACTGGCGGCGCGGGTTTCCTGGGTCGTTTTGTCACCTCCAGGCTCAAGGAGCGCGGGGCGAAAGAAATCTTTATTCCCCATATCGAAAACTACAACCTGGTCAATCCGCAGGATGTGGAGCGCATGCTCGAAGATGCCCGTCCGGATGTGGTCATTCACCTGGCAGCGCATGTGGGCGGCATCGGGGCGAACCGGCTGCACCCGGCGGAATTTTTCTACGATAACCTGATGATGGGCGTACAGTTAATGCACCAGTCCTGGCTGCGCGGTGTGGAAAAGTTCGTTGCCATCGGAACCGTGTGCGCCTACCCCAAGCACACCCCGGTCCCGTTTCGCGAGGATGATCTATGGAACGGCTATCCTGAGGAGACCAACGCCCCCTACGGTCTGGCGAAGAAAATGCTGCTCGTCCAGGCACAGGCTTACCGTCAGCAGTACGGTTTCAACGCCATCTTTTTGCTGCCGGTGAATCTGTATGGACCCGGGGACAATTTTGACCTGCAGTCTTCGCATGTCATTCCAGCGCTTATCCGCAAATGCATCGAGGCGCAGGAGAGCGGCCAGGAAAGTATCGAGGTGTGGGGAGACGGCTCACCCACCCGCGAATTCCTGTATGTCGAGGATGCCGCCGAAGGCATCCTGCTGGCGACCGAAAAGTACAACCTGCCGGAGGCTGTTAACCTCGGCTCAGGGCGCGAGATCAGCATCAAAGACCTGGCGGAATTAATCTGCCAGTTGACTGGTTATGAAGGGCGCCTGGTGTGGGATACAAGTAAACCCAACGGTCAGCCGCGGCGCGCATTGGATACCTCACGCGCCGAAAAGTATTTTGGGTTCAAAGCCCGTACAGATTTCGAGCTTGGGCTGCGGCGGACGATCGATTGGTACCGCGCCCACCGGTCGAACAAATAGCCACAACAACCAGTCCTTAGGGATGGCAGGTCCCCGAGGTGGAAAGGGTAATCAGCCTCTGATGGCAGTGCGAGCAGATCCAAACATAACCTACATCCGCCCAGCGCGCGGCTGGTCGGCGATTAACCTGCGCGATATCTGGCTTTTCAGGGAGCTGGTCTATTTTCTTACCTGGCGCGATATCAAGGTGCGTTATAAGCAGGCGGTCTTAGGGATCGGCTGGGCGATTTTGCAGCCCATCCTGACCATGGTGATTTTCACAGTCATCTTTAACCGTTTTCTGGGTGTGCAGCCAAGCGCAGGTATCCCGTCCGAATACTACCCGATCTTCAGTTTCGCCGCGCTGCTGCCGTTTCAGTTCTTCCAGGGTGCGCTTCAGCGAGCCAGCATCAGCCTGGTGGTGAATGCCAACCTGCTCACCAAGATTTATTTCCCGCGCCTGATCATCCCATTTTCATCCGTGGCAGCCGGGCTGGTAGATTTCTTTTTCTCTTTCCTGGTGCTGGTGGCGCTGATGATATTCTTCGGAGTGCCTTTCACCTTAAGATTGTTGTGGCTGCCAGCCTTTCTGCTGCTGGCGCTGCTGGCGGCTCTGGCGGTTGGGCTGTGGTTGTCGGCGCTTAACGTGCTCTACCGCGATATCCAGCATATGGTGCCGTTTATATTGACGGCCTGGATGTACATTTCGCCGGTTGTTTTTCCGGTAGACGTGATCGATGTCAGCCCCTTCTGGCAAGCGGTGTATGCGCTCAACCCGATGGTTGGGGTGATCGAAGGCTTCCGCTGGGCGTTGTTTGGCACCAATCCGCCAGGCATGATGATGCTGGTCTCTGCCGCCATGGTGTTGGTTCTTTTTGTGTCCGGTCTGTTCTACTTCCGCCGGATGGAGCGCTTTTTTGCGGATATGATATGAGCGATCTGGCCGTCCGCGTCTCTCACCTTGGTAAACGCTACCGCCTCGGCGCGCTGTACGAACAGCGTTACCGCACGCTGCGAGAATCGATTAGCGCAGTCTTCGACCGTGAAAAACGCCAGCCGCCCGAGCACATCTGGGCACTGCGGGATATCTCCTTTGAGATCAAAAAGGGGCAGGTCTTGGGTGTTGTCGGCAGAAACGGGGCAGGCAAAAGCACGCTGCTCAAGCTGCTCTCGCGTGTCACCGAGCCGACCGAGGGCGAGGCTGAAATTCATGGGCGCGTTGGTTCATTGTTGGAAGTGGGCACGGGGTTTCATCCCGAACTGACTGGGCGGGAAAATATTTACCTCAACGGTGCCATCCTCGGCATGAAACGCGCAGAAATCGAGCGCAAGTTCGATGAGATCGTCGCCTTCGCCGAGGTGGAAAAATTCATCGACACCCCGGTCAAGCGCTATTCATCCGGCATGTACCTGCGCCTGGCTTTCGCCGTGGCCGCCCATCTGGAGCCTGAGATTCTGGTCGTGGATGAAGTCCTCGCAGTGGGGGATGCAGAGTTTCAACGTAAATGCCTGGGCAAGATGGGTGATGTTGCCCGGGAAGGGCGGACGGTGCTGTTCGTCAGCCATAACATGTCGGCTATCCTGCGTCTCACGGATGAAACATTGGTGATCGAAAAAGGCCGCCTGGCGATGCGCGCGCCTACACCTCACGCAGTGGATTATTATTTATCGCGTGGTTACGCCCAGGTCGGTCAGCGTACCTGGGATGCGGACGAAGTGCCCGCTTCGGCTCAGCCTTTCCGGCCAATGGCCGTGCGCATCCTCAACCCGCAGAACAAGGTGGTGGATACACTGCGCGCTGTTGAGGCGAACAGTATCGAAATCGAATACTCGCTAGACGCGCCCATCACGGGTTTGCGGGTGGGTATTTACTTGCTTAGCACGCGTGGTGAATACATCTTCACCTCTTTTGACACAGATGACCCTTGTGTGTTCGAAAAAATGGCGGTACGACCAGCGGGTCATTATGTCAGCCGCTGCGTGATCCCGGCAAATTTATTGAATGAGGGACGCTATAACGTTGGGGTGAATGCCAGCGCTTACCGTGTTCGACGGTATTTTCAGGATGAGCAAGCGTTGACTTTCAGTGTAGATGCAGCAGGCGCTCCCGGTATGCAGTGGCCCGAGCCTCGATTGGGGGCGGTGAGGCCGCGTTTGGATTGGCAGATTGAGGTCAAATAATTTATGACACCTTCGGGTAAAGATGCAGTAAAACGAATATTAGGTGGCATCCCTTTCACCGCTGAACTTTACTGGCTGGTTCGCCAGCGTGGTAAACCGATTCGCAGCCGCTTCTCCCTGCGTAATCTGCAGGCGGAACTGCCCGGAATTTTGGAGCAGGCTGGCAGATTGCAGTCTTCCTCCCCCAAGGGAAAAAGAATCTTTATTTTTGCGACCCTGCATTACTGGATTGAGCATGCCTCGCTGGTCGGCCTGGCCCTGGCTGCTCAGGGGCATAAGGTGACCCTGGGTTACCTGCCATACGCGGATTGGCAAACGGACATCAACCGCTTTGATTTACGCCGCCAGAACGCCTACGCCCGCAAGGTACTTGACCAGACCAGACCGGTGATGGAAACGGTGTCCTTTTTAAGTTCTCGAGCGCCTTACATGCCGCTGCCGCCAGACCTGATTGAGGCGGTCAAAGAAGTCACCACCTACGACACCCAGTACACGCTGCAGGTTGAGGAAATCGACCCCGAATCGGATATTTATAAACTGCGCTATAACCGTAACCGTGATATTGCCCAGGCGGTGCTTGCCTGGCTGAGACAGAACCGGCCGGATGTGGTCATTGTCCCAAACGGCACCATTCAAGAACTGGGTGTGGTTTACCGTGTTGCCCGCCATTTGAAGATCCGGGTGGTTACTTACGAGTTCTCTGACCAGCGCCAGCGTATCTGGCTGGCGCAGAACAGTGAAGTCATGCGCCAGGATACGGATGGTTTGTGGAAAGCCAGCAGCGATAAACCCCTGTCGGATGACCAGATTGATCGCATGCGCAATCTGATGATGGCGCGCCAGCGCGCGTCTCTGTGGGAAAACTTTGCGCGTATGTGGCAGGGCAGCCCGGCAAAAGGCGGCGCTCAGGCGCGCGCAAAATTGGGTTTGGATGAAAAACCGATTGTGCTCCTGGCGACCAACGTCCTCGGAGATAGTCTCACGCTCGGCAGGCAGATCTTTTCGAAAAGCATGGCGGATTGGATCAGCCGCACGGTGCAATATTTTATCGGCCGGCCGGAGATTCAACTGGTGATTCGCATTCACCCCGGTGAGGTTCTGACTCACGGGCAGTCGATGGCGGATGTGGTGCGCGAAGTCCTGCCCAGGCTGCCGGAAAACATTCACCTGATCCGCCCAGAGGATGACATCAACACGTATGATTTGATCGACGTGGCTGATCTTGGATTGGTATATACCACCACGGTCGGGCTTGAGATGGCCATGTCAGGCGTCCCGGTCGTGGTTGCCGGGCAGACTCATTACCGCGAGCGCGGTTTCACCTACGATCCCGACTCCTGGGTTACCTATTTCAAACTGCTCGGTCAAATCCTGATCGATCCAGCCGAGTTCCGCCTGAATAAGGAACAGGTTCAACGCGCCTGGCAATATGCTTACCACTTTTTCTTCGATTATCCGCAGCCGTTTCCCTGGCACCTGGTGCGCATGTGGGAGGATTACAAGACCCATTCCCTGGAAGCGGTTTTGAATGGCGAGAATCGCGAGCTGTACCTGCGGACATTCCGCTACCTGGCGGGCGAGCCGGTCGATTGGTCGTTTATCAACAACAATGGTTCGCAGGCGGGTAAATAACCAGACGGATGATATGGGATGAGTGATCCACAGGTCAAGCGGCAGGTGCGCCAGTTTTATGATCAGATCGGCTGGCAAATGGCAGGTGAGGGCCTGTATCAAAACGCGCGTTACGAGGATTTACGGCCGGTTTCGCGCGAATACATCCACCGCTGCCATATGCGGGTGAAACGCCACCTACAAAACAAAGGCCGCTTCTTGTTGGATGCTGGCTCGGGCCCTGTGCAGTACCCCGAGTACCTGACTTACTCCGAGGGATACGCGTACCGATTATGCGTAGACATCTCCATTGTGGCGCTGAAAGAGGCGCGGAAACGCCTGGGCGAGCATGGTTTATTCGTTGTGGCCGATGTCGCCAACCTGCCGTTCAAAGCAGAAGTATTCGATGGGATTGTCTCTTTGCATACCCTGCACCACCTGCCGCTGAATGAGCAAAAAAAGGCGTACGCAGAAATTTATCGCGCGCTGCAGCCCGGTAGCACGGCCGTGGTGGTAAATGGCTGGACCGATTCACCTCTCATGCGCCGCTCCCAATGGTTGGTACGATTGATGGAATGGTTCGGCCAACGGGTGGTGAAGCTGCGTAGAAAAAGTGAACAGGTCGATCATGATGCAGCCTTGAGATGTGGCAGGCAGCCGGATTCAGGCTCTTTGAAAAAAGCAGGTCACTCTGAAAAAGGTGACGATTCTTCTAACAGCACAAATGACTCAACGCCTACCGGGACATTTGTAGAAAAACTGGATGCGGCCTGGCTGCGGCGCGAGCTGGCCGGACACGATTTGAAAATTCTGGTCTGGCGTAGCGTCAGCGTGCGCTTCTTGCGCGCGGTTATCCACAAGGCCAGCGGTGGGAAATACCTGCTGCGCCTGTTATTTGCCCTGGAAGAAAAGTTTCCGCGTTATTTTGGCGAAAAAGGTCAATATCCTCTTGTGGTGCTGCGAAAACCCTTATTGTGATCACACTCCTGCCAGCGGCAGGCGATTGGAGTAACTATGGACTGGTCGGATAAAGTTGTACTCGTAACTGGCGGCAGCGGTTCGTTTGGTAAGAAGTTCATTAAAATCTTGCTTCAAGAATACCGTCCCGCGAAGATCATTGTGTTGAGCCGAGATGAGCTCAAGCAGCATGAGATGCGCCAGGCGGGCTATGATGACAGGAGCCTGCGCTATTTCATCGGCGACGTTCGCGACGCCCAACGCCTGCGCCGAGCCTTTAATGGCGTGGATATTGTTGTTCACGCCGCAGCGCTGAAACAGGTGCCCGCCTGCGAGTACAATCCCATGGAGGCGATCAAAACCAACATCCTTGGCAGCAGCAATGTGATCGAGGCTGCATTGGATGCGGGCGTGACCAAGGTGATTGCCTTAAGCACCGATAAAGCTGTGAACCCTGTCAACCTGTACGGCGCGACCAAACTGGCAGCCGAGAAATTGTTCGTGCAGTCAAACAGCTATGCCGGCGGGACAGCCACTCGCTTTAGCTGCGTGCGCTATGGTAATGTGGTTGGCAGCCGCGGGAGCGTCGTGCCAGTATTCCTCAAACAACGCGAAAACGGCGTGATTACCCTGACCGATGAGCGCATGACGCGTTTCTGGATATCGCTCGAGCAGGGCGTGCGCTTTGTTATCCGCTGCTGCGAACAAATGCTGGGCGGTGAGGTCTTTGTGCCCAAGATCCCCAGCATGAAAGTCATCGACCTGGCGCGGGCTGTGGCTCCAAAAGCGCATGTTGAGACCATTGGCATTCGCCCGGGAGAAAAATTGCATGAGGTGCTGGTTTCCGAAGATGAAGCTCGCAGCACAGTAGAACTCGAGGATATGTATGTGGTCCAGCCCGCTGAGGCTTTCTGGTTTGGGCATGAATGGGAAAAACGCGGCAAGCTGCTGGATGGTGAATTCCGCTACGCCAGCAATACCAACACTGAATGGCTGTCGATCGAGCAGCTGCGCGAGATTATCCGCCCCATCGAAGAGGATTACCGCCAGGGTACTTTGGAATGACTCGCATTCTTGTTACCGGCGCCAGCGGCCTGCTGGGATTGAATTTTGCCCTCAGATTTCACCAGAGTTTTCACGTTACAGGTGTTGTCCACCAGCACGTCCTCAACGGGGCGCCTTTTGAGGTCTTGCAGGCCGATCTTGCGGATGCAGGCGGGTTGGATGCCATCCTCAAATCTGCGCGGCCGGATGTGGTTCTGCACTGCGCTGCGCTTGCCAACCTGGACGCCTGCGAACAGAACCCGCAGTTATGCTGGCAAGTAAATGTCGACCTGCCAGAGGCACTGGCAAAGGCTGCCGCTCGGGGTGGTTTTAAACTGGTGCACCTTTCCACCGATGCGGTATTCGACGGGCAGCAGGGAAATTATGATGAGGACAGCCCGCCCAACCCGTTGAGCACTTACGCGCGCAGTAAACTGGCAGCCGAAGAACGGGTTTTGCAGGCCTGCCCGCAGGCCTTGCTGGCGCGTGTAAATTTTTACGGCTGGAGTCTTACCGGCAGCCGCAGCCTGGGCGAATTCTTTTTTTACAATCTGTCAGCCGGAAAACAGGTCAACGGCTTTACGGATGTGATTTTCTGCCCATTGGAAGCCACCATGCTGGCGGACTTGCTGCTTAAGCTGGTTGAACGGGACTGCGCTGGCATCTTTCATGTGGTCAGCAGTGAATGCCTTAGCAAGTATGCCTTTGGCTGCGCGGTAGCCGATAAATTTGGTTTGGATCAAACCTTGATACGGCCGCTGTCGGTCAATGAAAGCGGTCTGCTCGCGGCGCGTTCCCCTGACCTGCGGCTGCGAACGGAAAAACTGGCAGATGCCATCGGCGAGCCGCCTCCCCGGCAGGCGGCCTGCCTGGACCGGTTCCATGAATTGTTTCAATCGGGATACCCGCAGTATGTTCGCTCGCTGAGTTCGATTGAATAACTGTAACTCGCAAACATTGATTTTCTCACAAGGAGAAAAAGATGGAAATCAAAATTGGAAATCGTTTGATCGGAGATGACCACCCGACGTACTTCGTGGCTGATATCGCCGCCAATCATGACGGCAGCCTGGAGAGGGCAAAATACCTCATCCGGCTGGCGAAACAGGCCGGAGCGGACGCGGCTAAATTTCAAAATTTCAGCGCGCCGAAAATTGTTTCTGATTATGGGTTTAAATCCCTAGGGGGTCAGCAGTCGCACCAGGCCGGCTGGAAAAAGTCTGTTTTCGAGGTTTATCAATCCGCCTCGATTCCCTTCGAATGGACTTACGCATTGAAGGAAACCTGCCAGGAGGTGGGACTGGATTACTTTTCAGCCCCCTATGACTTTGAGGCTATCGATTTCCTGGATGAGCACATGCAGGTTTACAAAATCGGCTCGGGTGAGATCGACTGGCTGGAAGCGATCGATCGCATCGCCCGCAAGGGCAAGCCGGTCCTGATGGCGACCGGCGCGGCCACTATCGGCGAAGTGCAAAAAGCGGTACAGACCGTCCTTGCGCACAACAGCCAGTTGGTGCTGATGCAGTGCAACACCAATTACACTGGCAGTCTGGAAAATTTCAGGCATGTGCACCTGCGCGTTTTACTGACTTACCGCCTGATGTTTCCAGAGGTCGTGTTGGGGCTTTCAGATCATACCCCCGGTCATGCGGCTGTGTTGGGTGCCGTGGCCCTGGGAGCGCGCGTGGTCGAAAAGCATTTCACCGATGACAACACCCGCGAAGGTCCTGACCACGCTTTCGCGCTGGATGCGGATGCCTGGGCAGAGATGGTGCAGCGCACGCGCGAACTGGAATTGGCGCTGGGCTCAGCGAATAAGGTGGTGGCAGAAAACGAGCAGGAGACCGTGGTGCTGCAGCGGCGCTGCCTGCGGGCTGCGCGGGATATCCAGGCCGGGGAGGTACTTACCCGCGAAATGATTGATGTCTTGCGGCCCGCCACCAAAGGCGCCATACTGCCGCCCGATATCGGTCAGGTCATTGGCACCAAAGCGCTGCACGACCTGCCGGCTGGCGTTGAACTGCGCTGGACAGACCTGGGAAATTAACACGCAAATCCTTCATTCTACCGGTTTAGCTTGAGCAAGGTTCTCTACTTCACCCGCGATTACACCCCCCATGACCACCGCTTTCTCAGCGCGCTGGCAGATTCAACGCACCAGGTGTTTTCGCTGCGGCTGGAAAGGCGCGGCCGCCAGTTGGAAGACCGTCCTTTACCGCCTGCGGTAGAGCAGATTCTCTGGAAGGGTGGGACGGGTCCGGTCTCGGCGCGCGGTTATTTACCCCTGCTTGGGGACTTGAAGCGGGTTTTGCGACAGGTGCAGCCAGATGTTATCCACGCCGGTCCGGTTCAGTCGGCTGCCTTTCTGGCGGCCCTGAGCGGATTCAAGCCGCTTGTGACCATGTCCTGGGGCTCAGATATGTTGATGGACGCGGATAAATCCCCCCTGAGCCGATATTTGACCCGCTACACGCTCAACCGCACGACCGTCATGGTTGCGGACTGCCAGGCTGTTCAGCGCAAAGCGGGTGAGTACGGTTTTCCAGAGGACCGCATGGTGCTCTTTCCCTGGGGGGTGGACCTGGCGCATTTCCTCCCCGGGCGGGCGGAAGAGTTTCGGCAGCGGCATGGCTGGCAGGATGCTTTCGTGGTGCTGTCACTGCGCACCTGGGAACCGCTTTACGGTGTGGACGTGCTTGTGCGCGGGTTTGCCCGTGCCGCCAGACAGGTCCCGCAGCTGCGTCTGATCCTCCTGGGCGGCGGTTCTCAGGCTGGCTTGCTGCGCCAGATATTATCGGAAAATGGCGTGCTTGAGCAGGTCTATTTTGGCGGTCAGATCCGTCAGGATCATCTTGCTGGCTACTACCAGGCTGCAGATCTTTACGTCAGCGCATCCCATTCCGACGGCTCGTCGGTCTCTTTAATGGAGGCGCTGGCGAGTGGGCTGCCGGTGCTGGTATCCGATATCCCCGCCAACAAAGAGTGGATCACACCAGGGCAGGAGGGCTGGCTTTTCACAGATGGAGACGACCAGGCTGTCACGCAGGGCATCCTGCGGGCATTTGAAAAGCGCTCTCAATTGAACGGCATGAAGCAGGCCGCCAGGCGTTTGGCTGAGGAGCGCGCGGATTGGAAGCGAAATTTTCAGCGTCTTTTGCACGCTTATGAGCTGGCGATTCAAATTCACCGGGATGGTCGCGATGGTCTTACCCAATCCTGAGGAAAGAAGCGCGAAAAATATGGATACCGGCAAACCCAGGACAGTGTGTATCGTCCAGGGGCGCATGAGCTCCAGCCGCCTGCCTGGAAAAATCCTGATGGAAATTGGCAGTAAACCCATGCTGGCGCATGTGGTCGAACGCACCCGCCTGGCAAAACTGGTCGATGAAGTGGTGGTTGCGACCACAACAGACCCCAGCGATGATGCGGTTGAACGGTTATGCGCGCAGCGTGGATACGCGTGCTTTCGTGGCAGCCTGTTTGATGTGCTCGACCGCTATTACCAGGCAGCGCGCGCATTTAAGGCGGAAATCATCGTGCGCGTGACAGCCGACTGCCCTTTGATCGACCCGGCCGTGATCGACCGCACCATCCAGGCATATTTTGACAGCCAGGCGGATTTCGCTGCCAACCGTCTGCCGCCGCCCTGGAAACGCACATATCCAATTGGTATGGATACCGAAGTGTGCAGCTTTAACGTCCTGGAACGCGCCTGGAAAGAAGCCGCCCAGCCACATGAGCGCGAGCACGTCATGCCCTACCTGTACGAAGCGGAAGGGCGCTTCAAAGTGGTAACGATCGACGCCGAACAGGATTTCGGTCACCTGCGCTGGACGGTGGATACAGCAGAAGACCTGGCAGCCATCCGCAAGCTGTTTGAAGTCTTTGGGGATCGTGAGTTGCTGTCCTGGCTGGAAGTTTTGAAAATCTGGCAGCAGCATCCGGAAATTGAGATCATTAATGCCCAGGTACACCACCATAAGTTCGACGATTTTGATGAAAGGTTCAGTAAATGAACAAGGTGAGCAGGCAGATCACCCTTTGGATGAAAGACCGTCGTCTGCAGCCAGCCTGGTTCATTTTTTCGCTGGTTCTGGTCACAGCCGCGGCATATCTGCCTTATATCGGTCAGTTAGGTTTTTACCTGGATGACTGGCCGCACATTTTCTTCGATAAAGTTGGCGGTCCGGAGGCGAACCGGCTTTTTCATGCTTATGACGGCCGCCCGCTGTCCGCCTGGTTTTACGAGGTAACCGGCAACCTGATTGGATATCGACCACTGGCGTGGCAGATCTTTACTTTACTGGCCCGCTTTGGTTCCGCCGTCGTCCTTTGGCGCATGTGGCGAATCATCTGGCCAATAGCACATTGGCAAACAGGTGGGGCGGCGCTGCTTTTCATGGTCTACCCGCTTTTCGCGCAGCAACCCATATCGGTGGCGTTCAGCGTGCACTGGTTCTCATTTCTTTGTTTCACTTCTTCCCTCTACCTGATGGTCTTGGCGCTTACACGCCCAAGATGGTTTTGGCCGTTTACCACAGTTTCGCTCGCCTTGAGTGTGGTCAGTTTGATCCTGGTGGAGTATTACGTAGCCGTTGAAGCATTGCGGATCGTATGGATTTGGCTGCTTTCGGGCCGGACAAAGGAAACCATCGCGGGTAAGGCTGGGTGGAGTGTAAAGCACTGGTTGCCATATGCTTTCGTATTGACTGGCTTCTTAGTGTGGCGCATGTTTTTTATTCAGCTGCCGGTAGCCGACAGGAATGAAACCATCCTCCTTAGCAAGTTGATAGAAACACCCGTTGACACCAGTCTTAGGCTCATTCAATGGGGCGTTCAGGACTTGATCCAATCCACCGCGGCCTCCTGGTATAAAACATTGACCCCGGCGATGTTCGACCTTAGCAGACCTGCATACATCCTTTCGGTCTTGATTTGGGCTGCGGCGGGGTTGATAGCGGTGGTTTTCTTGCTGTTGTCTGGCGGCTCATCCCAGCCGGAAGGGGAGGACCGGCCATGGTTATGGTGGCGCACGGCCTTACCAGCCGGTCTGTTGTTAACCCTGGCTGGACCCATGCCCGGCTGGATGATTGGCCGCACAGTGAGCGATCCATCGGGGATGTGGAACGACCGCTTCGGCCTGGCGGCTATGTTTGGCGCGAGTTTATTGCTGGTGGCTTTGCTGGAACTGCTTATCACAGGCCAAAAAGCCAGAGTTACCCTGCTGGCAATCCTGGTTGGATTGGCAGCAGGCTGGCAGGTGCGCAACGCGAATGATTACCGCTGGTCGTGGGAGTATCAAAAAAGAGTATTCAACCAATTTTTATGGCGGATGCCATATATTATGCCAGACACACTCATCTTATCAACATATGAATATTTCCCTAAAATGGGGCATTACCCCACTGCTTTTGCGTTAAACACAATTTACCCTCAGACACGAGAAGAAGATCAGATCGATTTCTGGTATTCACCTATTCCAAGGTTCTTTGGGGGAAATTGGGGGGATTTTTTGGATGGAAGTGATTTTAGTGCAGGCCACTGGCAAGCATTCTTCAGAGGTCACACAAAGAAATCCATTATTGCCGACTATCGAAAAGAGCAATCCAGATGTGTTTGGGTGTTAGGCCCTGAAGACTCTCTTCATCCATTGATAGATGAAACCACCAGGGAATCCTTAGGAAATTCTGATTTGTCCAGGATTGTTCGTTATCCTGTTGATGGATATCCAAAATATGATGTGATTCCTGAGATGACGAAAACCTGGTGCTATTATTTTCAAAAAGCTGATTTAGCAGCTCAGTATGGGGATTGGGCAGAGGTCGTCCAACTGTGGGAGGAATCCAGCCCAACCCACCGGGAAATGAATGCTTCAACCGAGCTGGCGCCTTTCATCAAAGGGCTGGTCCGAACCAAGAATTTCGACGAAGCCTCTGAATTGACCATGCAGATGAAAACCACTGTTGTATCGGCTGAGCCCTACCTCTGCAAGATCTGGCAGGATGCAATCAACTCGATTCAGCTTGATACCGACGAGATGGCAGCCGCCAACGCTGTGCTGGAAGGTTTACAATGTCATTCCCTGACTCCAGGCGCACCCTGAGGTTGCCCAAATGCCCCTGTTGACGATCTTCACGGCTCCAAAGCCCTTCACCAACCCTCATATCGCCCTCATCCAGCGCAATGCGATCCGTTCCTGGCTGGCATTAGGCGCCGATGTTGAAGTCCTTCTGATTGGCAGGGAAGACGGGCTGGCTGAAGCCGCGAGCGAGCTGGGTGTACCGCTTATCGTGGATGTGGAACGCAACGCTTACGGTACCCCCTTAATCCGGTCCATCTTCGACCTGGCGCGGGAAAATGGGCAGGGCAGCCTGCTGGCCTACGTCAACGCGGATATCCTGCTGATGCCGGATTTTCCTGCATCCGCCCGGCTTGTGCAGCAGGTTACAGATGCATTCCTTATTGTTGGTCAGCGCTGGGACCTGGATGTACGTGAGGAAATGGATTTTTCTGAGGGCTGGGATGTACGTCTGCGCAGCCGGATCGCCGCCGATGGCAGACTGCACCCGGCAGGCGGCAGTGACTATTTTATTTTTCCACGCGCCTGTTTCTCCCATATCCCAGGCATGGCTGTCGGGCGGGCAGGCTGGGATAACTGGATGATTTATGCCGGCAGGCGTGACAGGCTGACGGTGGTGGATGCCACCCAGGTGATCCAAATCGTGCATCAGAACCACGATTACGCCCATTTGCCCGGAGGGCAGCCGCATTACCGCCTGCCGGAAACGGATGAAAATATCCGCCTGGGTGGCGGTAAGTTGACCATCTTCCGGTTGGAGGATGCCAGCCATTTCATCAGGGACACACGCCTGAAACGCCAACCCCTCACCTGGCGCAGGTTCTGGCGCGAAGTAGAAATCTTTCCGCTAATCCGGCTGCGCTCCAACTGGCTGGCATGGCTGTTTTTTGTGATTTTTCACCCGTTGAAGGGCTGGAAGGAAATCAAACCCATCCTGGCAAAATGGAAGAACAGGCTTCTTAGGCGTGAACCTCAGGATTGAATGGCACATCGATTGGAGATGGCATGCGTATTGGACAAAATCCCGCTAAATATATGAAGGAAGTCGACCGGCCAGAAGACGTCACAACAGTTGTGTTAAACTTCATTCCTTTTCTAAGCGGCTTCTACTCCGAAGCCCTGGATGTTCTATCGGTGTGCCTGCAAAGCGCGCGCGAGGCGCCAGGTTTGCCCATGGACCTGATGGTTTTTGACAACGGCAGCTGCCCGGAAGTGCAGGATTGGCTGGTAAGGGAACAGCAGGCGGGCAATATTCAATATCTGTTCCTTTCGGCTAAAAACCTGGGCAAAGGCGGCGCCTGGAACATCATCCTCAGCGGCGCGCCTGGAAAGTACATTGCCTACGCCGACAGCGATGTGCTCTTCTTCCCCGGGTGGCTGAAGGCCAGTATGGAGCTGATGGAAACCTATCCGGATGTTGGCATGGTCACGGCCAGGCCTTTCCGTACCAACCCCGATTTTTATTCCAATACCATCAGATGGGCGGAGAAGGAGCCCGAAGCGAGTATTGAGCGGGGCAAATTCATCTCCTGGGAGACCATCAAAGAATTTGATTTAAGCCTGGGGCAGGAGGAAGAAGAAATCCGCCAGCGCTACGAGGGCGGGGATGACGTGCGCCTGACCTACCGGGGCGTGCAGGCCATCGCTGGCGGCTCGCACTGGCAGTTCCTGGCGAAAAAAGAGCTTCTCGCCCGGTTCTTACCCTTTAATATGGACCGCCCCATGGGGCAGGTCAAGCAGCTGGACCTGCGCGTGAACGAAGCCGGTTTGCTGCGCCTGATGCCCACAGAACCCTTCGCCATGAATATGAGCAACACCCTGCGCGGTGTCAAAAAGGGGCAGGCCCGGCTTTCATCTCATACCAGCCAAAACAAGAAGCTGCTGCTGGATTTTCCACCGGTTCGGCGGGTCCTGCTGCGGCTGTATGACGCTATTTTCCGTTGGTACTACGACCGCCAGTAAAGGATTAAGGAGTTATCTCACTTTCGCATGAGCAATAAACGAATTTTCATCAGCGCAGATCACGGCCTGGCGATAGTCTATTTCCTGCAGACGGATGTCCTGCCGACTCTGCTTTCATCTGGCGTGGAGGTCGTCCTGCTGACGGATGACGGCTTGAAAGACCAGATCCAACAAAAATTCGGCCAGAAGGGTTTGATCGTAGAGGGTCTGCGCCTTGACCGCGCGCGCCGTTACTTTACGGGTAACGCACATTCGGTTCAGTACTGGCTGCATTTTCTGCGCTGGATGGGCGGGTCGAAGCGAGTCAACACCAACGCCATGGATGGACACCTGCGCCAGATGGCTTATGAGACCTCACGCGGCGGAAAACTGCTGATGCCGTTGATCAAACTGGCCACGGCGGTTCTGCGCCGTTCCGCGCCGGCCCGAAAGGCGTTGGTTCGCTCGCAACTGCGCTTCACTCCTGGAATTTACGCTGATTTGTTCGAAAAATACCAGCCGGATCTGGTGGTGGCCAGTACGCCCGGCTGGCGCTTCGACCGCTACCTATTGCGCGAGGCTGTTCAACGGGGGGTTAAAACCGGCGCAGCCATTATTGGCTGGGACAACCCCAGCAGCTACCGCCTGGGTGGATCGCCGGTGGATTTCATCACCTGTTGGTCACAAATACAAAAAGAGGAACTGGTCCTGGGCTCAGACTGGCGCCCTGAGCGCGTGAACATTGGCGGAATTCCGACCTATGACGGCTATTTTCTCAAAAGGTGGCAGCTGCCGCGCGAAGAATATTTCCGGCTGCACAGTCTCGATCCGAGCCGTAAACTGCTGGCGTATGCCTCCAGTTTCGTCACCTTCGCGCCGAACTACCCCAATATTGAAGCCCTGGCGAGGCTGGTCAGCGCGGATGCCCTGGCAGAACCCAGCCAGTTGCTGATCCGGCTGCACCCCAATCACTTCATGCCCGGCTCTTTGTATGAGCGGGAAGCGGAGCGTGTGCGCGCGCTGGTGCGGGACCTTCCGCATGTGCACCTTGTTGAACCGGTGCCGCTGGGCGGCGAGTTGGGTTATTACTCCGGCGAGGATATGCCGGAAAAATCCTCGATGATGGCGCATGCGGATGTTTTCCTGACCGTCTATTCAACCATGGTGGTCGAAACCGCCATCCACAACCGGCCGATCGTCAGCGTGTGCATCGACACGCCGGGGGGATGGAACGCCCCTGGTAAGTTCTCGTTATCGCTGGCGGAAATTGCCGAATGGCCGACCCACCAGCGCTTTCGCGAGGCTGGAGCCGGCAAAGTGGCTTTTAGCGCCGAGCAGGCACGCCAGGCCATCAACGCTTACCTGCATAACCCTGACCTGGATTCGCAGGCCAGGCGGGAATTTATCCAACGCGAAGTAACCTATACCGATGGCTCCGCCGGCCGCCGCACCGGTGAGTATTTACTGGGGTTACTAAAAATTTCAAACCACAAAGAACACAAAGGACACTGAGGTGATTATTTGAGAGAAAGAGTATGGTAAATATTATTCAAATGGGATTGGGTCATTGGCTGAATTCGGCTTTCCCTCAAAGAAATAATAAAATTGAAGGATTATTGTATGATGGCTGTAAAAAAGATAGCGATAAATCAAACTAACCGCCTGGCTTCTGAAAATCAGTTATCTGAAGCAGTCATTGGTGCAGCCATTGAGGTTCATAAACAATTAGGACCTGGGTTACTCGAATCAACTTACGAAGAATGCCTGGCGTATGAGCTCGCTGTCCGGAATATTTCAGTAGAGCGCCAGAAGAATATCTCTTTACAGTACAAAGAAATAGTCATTGAATGCGGCTTTAGGGTCGATTTTCTGGTGGGTGATAAATTGATTGTTGAAATCAAGGCGGTTGAGGCTTTGCTGCCAGTCCACCAGGCGCAATTAATCACTTATCTGAAACTTACCGGGTGTAAATTGGGTTTACTGATAAATTTCAATGTCCCATTATTAAAATCAGGCATCAAAAGGATTGCTTTATGAATTATTAAGAATCCTTTGTGCCCTTTGTGTTCTCTGTGGTGAGATTTTTTTGGATTTCGCGATTTAAGGATATGTGATGAAATTCTTGATTGCCGGGTTTGGATCGATTGGACGCAGGCATATGCGCAATTTGCTGGCGTTGGGGGAGCGGGATATTCTGCTGTACCGCAGCAACCGCTCGACGCTGCCCACAGATGAGATCATGGCGTTCCCGGTCGAAACTGACCTGCAGGCAGCTCTCGCACACAGGCCTGATGCGGTCATCATTGCCAACCCAACCGCGCTGCACCTGGATGTGGCTATCCCGTCTGCTCTGGCGGGCTGCCATATCTTCATGGAAAAACCGCTCTCGCACGACCTTTCAAGGGCAGGCGAGCTAAAAAACGCTCTGGCTGCTGGCGGTGGAAAACTGTTGATGGGATTTCAATTTCGCTTTCACCCCGGCTTACAAACAGCAGCCCGGCTGCTGCGGGAAGGGACGATTGGGCGGCTGGTTTGCGCGCAAGCAGAATGGGGTGAGTACCTGCCGGACTGGCACCCCTGGGAGGACTACCACCAGAGTTATGCCGCACGAGCGGACCTGGGCGGTGGCGTGGTGCGCACCCTGTGCCACCCCCTCGATTACCTCCTATGGCTGGCAGGCATCGTGGACGGCCTGTGCGCCTTCACCCGTCCTCTGCCAGAGCTTGAACTGACGGTGGACAGCGTGGCCGAAATCATCTTGAATTTCACCAACGGCGCAATTGGCCGCGTGCACCTTGACTATATCCGCAGGCCGGCACGGCACGGGCTGGAACTGATCGGGACTGAGGGTGTCTTATCTTGGGATAACGCCAGTGGATATCTGACCTGGTACAAGGATGGAGGGAAGGTTACTGAGGTGTTTCGACCGCCGGCGGGGTTTGAGCGCAACAGCATGTTCCTTGAGCAAATGGCGCATTTTATTCAGGTCGTACGGGGTGAATGTGATCCGCTGTGCAGCCTTGAGGATGGCATAAGAGCCCAGGTCCTGGTTCTGGCTGCGCTCGAATCGGCTCAACGCGGTAAAATGATACGTCTGGATTTACAATAAATCAGCGCAGCGAGGAATGGATGAGCAATATTTTTGACAAGTTTCGCATGCAGGGGCAGGTGGCGATTGTCACCGGTGGAGCCGGTCTTTTGGGCAGGCAGTTCAGCCGTACCCTGGCGCAGGCTGGCGCGGGCGTCCTGGTCGCGGATTTGAACCGCAGCGCCGCTGTAACCATCGCTGAAAGTCTTAATAAGGATGGCTACGCTGCCCTGGGAACTGGCGTGGATGTGACCGATCCGGTTTCGGTCGAGGATATGGTGGCGGCGGCGATCAACCGCTTCGGGCGGGTAGATGTGCTGGTTTGCAGCGCCGCCATGGATCCAAAATTCGACGCCGAGCATCAGGACACCCAGGGAGCGAATGCCTTTGAAACTTACCCCCTGGATGCCTGGCGGCAGGCTCTGGACGTCAACCTGACCGGTATGTTCCTGTGCGCTCAGTCAGCGGTGAAACCCATGCTCGCGCAAAACCACGGCGTTATCATCAATATCTGCTCGACCTACGGGCTCGTCGGCCCGGACCAGCGCATTTACGAGCGCCCGGGTCATTCGCAGCAGTTCAAGCCGGTTTTCTATTCGGTTACCAAGGCCGGTGTGCTGGGATTGACCCGCTATCTGGCAACTTATTACGCCGGAAAAAATATCCGCGCCAATGCATTAACGCCCGGCGGTGTTTATAACAATCACGATGAAGTCTTTGTGCAGAATTATGCTTACCGCACAGTAATGGGGCGCATGGCTGACCAAGATGAAATGAATGGGGCACTGCTTTTCCTGGCTTCAGACGCTTCGAGTTACATGACCGGCGCGAACCTGGTGGTGGATGGAGGCTGGACCGCATGGTAATCCGCCCTGAAGTACTCGCTATCATCCCCGCGCGCGGTGGATCGAAAGGGATCCCCCAGAAAAACATTCGCACCTTTGCCGGGCATCCGTTGATCGCCTATAGCATCGCCGCCGGGTTGCAGTCAACCCTGGTCACACGCGTCATTGTTTCCACGGATGATCCCAAAATCGCCGAAGTGGCGCGCAGTTATGGCGCCGAGACGCCCTTCATGCGCCCGCCAGCCCTGGCACAGGACAGCACGCTGGATTTACCGGTTTTTCAGCACGCCCTGGCCTGGCTGACCGCCAATGAAGCCTACGCCCCGGATATCGTCGTGCAGCTACGCCCGACATCTCCCGTGCGGCCAGCCGGTCTGGTGGACGAGGCAGTCCGCATCCTGCTGGAGCACCCCGAAGCCGACTCGGTTCGCGGCGTGGTGCCAGCAGGTCAAAACCCGCACAAAATGTGGCGCATCGATAACGAGACTGGAAAAATGACCCATCTTCTGGATGTTGAAAATGTCGCCGAGCCGTACAACGCCCCGCGGCAGATTCTGCCGCCTGTGTACTGGCAAACCGGGCACATTGATGCCATCCGTCCGGCCGTTATCCTGGAATCAGGCTCGATGTCTGGGAAAGTCATCCTGCCGGTGATGGTCGACAGCCGTTATACCGTGGATATCGATACGCTTTCCGACTGGATTCGCGCGGAATGGCTGGTGTATCACGGTGGTCTGGATATGGTTCACCCTGGCAAACACCGCCGCGGTTTACCGCCTGAGGTGTCGCTGGTGGTATTCGACTTCGACGGCGTCATGACCGATAACCGCGTCTGGGTGGATGCGGAAGGTCATGAATTCATCGCCGCCTATCGGTCGGATAGTCTGGGGCTGCAGGCGCTGCAGCATGCCGGCGTGCAAACGCTGGTGCTGTCGGCGGAAACGGATGGGGCAGTGGCCGCGCGCTGCCGGAAAATCGGTGTGCCGGTTCTTCAGGGCGTGCAGGATAAGGCGGCCGTGCTGCAGAATTATTTAAAGGAGAATGGCATTCAGGCGGAACGGGTGGTTTATGTTGGCAATGATGTCAATGATCTGCCGTGTTTTTCACTGGTCGGCTGCGCGGTGGTTGTTGCCGACGCGCAAGCCGCGGTGCTGCGCGAGGCGGACCTGATATTGTCAACGCGGGGTGGCCATGGGGCGGTGCGCGAGATTTGCGACCTGTTGTTGGCGCGAATATCCGGCCAGTTATAATGAAACAAACGGTAATAAGGACACCTCAACCGCATTTAACGCAAGAAAATCCCTGAGGAGAATTTTATGGCAAAGGCAGTAAAAATTGGAGATGCATGGGTGGGGGATGGCCACCCGATTTACGTGGTGGCTGAAATCGGCATCAACCACAATGGTGATATTGAAGTCGCAAAACGTCTGATGCTGGCTGCCAAACACGCCGGAGTGGATGCTGTCAAATTTCAAAAACGAACCCCCGAATTGTGCACCCCGCCGGAGCAGCGCGATGTCATGCGTGAAACCCCCTGGGGCTATATCACCTATCTGGAATACCGCCACCGCATCGAATTTTCTGAAGAGCAGTACCGCGAGGTGGACCGTTACGCGAAGGAGATTGGCATCACCTGGTTCGTCTCTGTGTGGGATGAACCATCGGTGGATTTTATCGAAGCATTCGATCCGGTAGCCTATAAAATTCCATCGGCGGCGTTGACGGATCATGCGCTATTAAGGAAATTGAACACCACCGGAAGGCCAATCATCCTTTCAACCGGCATGTCTACCATCGACCAGATCCGCGAATCAGTCAAATTACTGGACATGGACAAGCTGGTCATTTGCCACACCACCAGCGCTTACCCCTGCCCGCCTGAAGATCTGAACCTGCGTATGATTGAAACCCTCAAATCGGACTACGACTGCCCGATCGGTTATTCCGGTCATGAGGTAGGTCTGATACCGTCCGTGGTGGCGGTGGCATTGGGAGCCTGTCTGGTCGAAAGACATATCACCCTCGACCGCGCCATGTGGGGTTCCGACCAGGCCGCCTCGGTAGAGCCTGGTGGTTTTGAGCGGCTGGTTAAATATATTCGCGTGACTGAGTTATCGCTGGGTGATGGTGTCAAGAAAGTGTATGACAGCGAGCTGCCCTCGCTGAAGAAACTCAGACGGGTGTTCAACTAGACACAGCCGATGGCGTGGACGGTTTCACGGATCAAAACAGGCCTGCAGCGGCGTTGGCTGCAATCCGCCAATAACCGGCGAATTGCGCGTCTGGCGGCGCAGATTGAGCAGCATGCTCCCCCCTCAGTCACTGAGCGGCCGATCGCGTTTTTCAACGCTTCCAGCCGCCTGGCCTGGATGAGCCAAAACGCCGCTTTCATGCTGCTGAGTTCGTGGGGGCTGCGCCTGGCAGGGATACCCGTCATCCATTTTGTCTGCCGGGCAGGCATGACGCGCTGTCAGTTGGGCACCAATAAAAACAGACCGGAAGAAAGACCACCCTGTGATGTATGCGTGGCGCAGTCGCGGAATTTATATCGCGGAGCGCGCATCCATTGGTATGATTACCTGCCTTCCTCTGACCTTGAGGCAGCCTTGAAGGATCTTGGGCTGCCTGATCTGATGAACTTCACCTGGCAGGGGCTGCCTTTAGGGGACCTGGTGCTGCCATCTTTGCGTTGGAGCCTGCGGCGTCACCACCTCAACGAGGACGAAGGCACAAAGCTGCTGCTGCGCGAATTCATAAAATCCGCCTGGCGGGTCGCGGCCGCCTTCCAGTATTTCCTGGATACGATCAATCCGCGCGGTCTGGTGGTTTTCAATGGAATCTCCTTTCCAGAAGCGGTTGCGCGCCGGTTGGCGCAAGACAGGGGGTTGTGGGTGGTAACGCATGAAGTAGGGCTGCAGCCTTACAGCGGGTTTTTCACCCGCGGTCAGGCCACGGCCTATCCAATTCACATCCCGGCTGATTACCGTCTGTCAGGTGCGCAGCAGGAAAGGCTTAATGCGTACCTGGAAAATCGGCTGCAGGGTAACTTCAGCATGGCCGGAATCAAATTCTGGCCCGAGATGCGCGGTCTGGATCAATCTTTTTTGGAAAGGTTGGCTGGTTTCAAACAGTTGGTACCGGTTTTCACCAATGTGATTTTTGATACCAGCCAGGCGCATGCCAACGTGATCTTCGAGCACATGTTTTCATGGCTGGATACTGTCCTAGAGATCATCCGCGCCCATCCGGAAACCCTTTTCGTTATTCGCGCTCACCCAGATGAAGACCGCCCAGGTAAGCAGGCGGAAGAAAGCGTGGCGGGTTGGGCGCGCAGCAAGCGCCTTGAAGAATTACCCAATGTGATCTTTGTCTCCCCCAGCACGTACATCAGTTCCTATGAATTGATCCAACGCGCCAAATTTGTGATGGTCTACAACTCAACGATCGGGCTGGAAGCAGCCATTATGGGCGCGGCTGTCCTGTGCGCAGGAAAAGCGCGTTTCACGCAATTACCCACCGTTTTTCTGCCATCCTCGAGTGAGGCTTACCGGGAGCAGGCTGAACAATTCTTAAGCGCTGACCGCATCGATGTGCCGCCAGAATTCCGGGAAAATGCCCGCACCTTTCTTTACTACCAACTTTACCGGACTTCCTTGCCTTTCGACCGCTATCTTGAACCCGACCTCACGCCCGGGTTTGTGCGCCTGCGTGATGACCTCGATTGGAGGGATTTTTTGCCTGACCATTCCCCCACCCTGAAGGCGGTTGTGGATGGGATTTTGGGGCAGGGAGATTTCCTGCTTCCCGATGATGTTGAAAGTCCGGCAGAAGCAACAGGATAAGGAATCGTTGAGCACATGACCCCCATTTGCAGTATCGTGATCCGCGCCTACAACGAGGAACAGCACATTGGCCGGCTGCTGACCGGAATCCTCGAACAAACAATTCGGGAAGCGCAGATCATCCTGGTGGATTCGGGTTCAACCGATGCGACCACGGCCATTGCCTCCCGCTTCCCCGTTGAGATTGTGCATATCAAACCGCAAGATTTTACCTTCGGGCGCTCCCTGAATCTGGGGCTGGCGCAGGCCAAAGCGGACCTGGTAGTGATTGCCTCTGCCCATGTCTACCCTGTTTACCCCGATTGGCTGGAGCGTCTGCTGGAGCCGTTTAAGGATGGGCAAATTGGGCTGGCATATGGGAAACAGCGCGGGGCGCCGGTTTCCAGATTTTCCGAGCAGCAGGTTTTTAAACGCTGGTTTCCCGAGCAGTCGAGTTTGCGACAGCCGCATCCGTTCTGCAATAACGCCAATGCGGCTATCCGCCGTTCGTTGTGGGAACAGCAGCCTTATGATGAAGCGCTCCCCGGCCTGGAAGATCTCGCCTGGGCCCGCCGCATGCAGGAGCAAGGCAGCGGAATCGCCTACGTTGCCGAGGCGGAAGTCATCCACGTTCATAATGAGACCTGGCGGGGGATTTATAATCGTTACCGGCGCGAGGGCATGGCCTTCAAGCACATCTACCCGCAAGAGACTTTTCGGTTTTCGGATTTTCTGCGCCTGTGGGTGAGCAATGTATGGAGTGATTGGCGGGCAGCATCGGCTGAGGGCCTGTTCGGGCGCGAGTGGGCCAATGTGGTTCGCTTCAGGTTGATGCAGTTCTGGGGCACTTACCAGGGTTACCGCCGCTCTGGCCCGCTCACCTGGCAGTTGAAACAGACTTTTTATTACCCCGTGCAGGAAACGGTGGAGGGCGGGAAAGGTGAACGCCGCGGGGTGCAGCCGATCAAGTACGAAGGGGACGCAGGAGAGTGATCACGGCGGTGGAAAATCCTTCGTGGATAGGTGATTTCCTACTATATAATTAAAGGCGATGGCTGTAATCTCCACCCTATAATCTATCAACAGAAGAGAGTGCTGCCTTGAGTTCAAAACCGGTTATCGTCGCCCTGGTCCCCATGCGCCATCATTCTGTCCGCGTTCCGGGAAAAAATTACCGCCCGCTGGCGGGAAAACCGCTTTTTCACCATATTCTTGAAACCCTGCAGGCAGTGCCAAAAATCGCAGACATCATCGTGGACACCGACTCAGCCGAAATCATCTCCGGACTGCAGCAGCATTTTCCGCGGGTCAAGATTATCGAACGGCCAGAACACCTGAGAGCCGACACGGTGCCGATGAACGAGATTTTGATGCATGATACGGCGCTTTTCCCGGCGGATTTCTACCTGCAAACGCATTCGACCAATCCACTGCTTAAAGCGGAGACCATCACCGGGGCGATAACGCAGTTGTTGAACCAATACCCATTCTACGATTCACTCTTCTCGGTGACGCGCCTGCAAACACGCTTGTGGGACGGACTCGCCCGCCCGATCAATCACAACCCCGCCATCCTGCTGCGCACCCAGGATCTGCCCCCCGTGTATGAAGAAAATTCCTGCCTTTACATGTTCACGCGCGAGACCCTGGCAATGCGCCGCAACCGCATCGGAGAGAGACCATTGTTGTTCGAAATCGACCCGATCGAGTCGCGCGATATCGATGAGGAATTCGATTTTCTCATCGCGGACTTATTGCTAAAACACCGCGGTAAAACCAGTTTATAAGGATCAGTATGCCAGCCGTTTTGCTTACAGCGCCCTACCTGCTGCCCAGCATTGACCGATTTCGACCGGTATTCTCCGCTTATGGGCTGGAGCTGATTGTTCCACAGGTGCACGAGCGCTTATCGGAAGAAGAACTTCTGCGCTTCGCCGGGCAGTTCGACGCCACGGTTTGCGGAGATGATCGCTACACCGAGCGAGTCCTGCAGGCGTGCGCGCCGCGCTTGAAGGTGATTTCCAAATGGGGCACCGGCATTGATTCGATCGACCAGCAGGCAGCCGCCCGCCTGGGCATCCAGGTGCGCAATACGCCCAACGCTTTCACCCTGCCTGTGTCCGACAGCGTCCTGGGCTACATCCTGAGTTTCGCCCGCAGGCTGCCGTGGATGGATAAAAAGATGAAAGCTGGGCAGTGGCAGAAGCTTCCCGGGCGGTCGCTCAGCGAGTGCACCCTGGGCGTGGTGGGGGTGGGTAATGTCGGTAAAGCCGTCATCCGGCGGGCGCGTGCTTTTGGGATGAAAATCCTCGGTAACGACATCCAGCCGATCGCGCCGGATTTCATTCTCGAGTACGGCGTGGAAATGACCACCCTCGAAGATTTGCTCGCGCGGGCGGATTTCGTCAGCTTGAACTGCGACTTGAACCCGACTTCCTTCCACCTGATCAATGCAGAGCGCCTGGCCTTGATGAAACCAGACGCGGTATTAATCAATACAGCGCGCGGACCGGTGGTGAATGAACCCGCTTTGGTTGCTGCCCTGCATTCAGGAAGGATAGGGGGGGCAGCGTTGGATGTGTTTGAAGTCGAACCCCTGCCTGCCCATTCGCCCTTGCTGCGGCTGGACAACGTCCTGCTGGCGGCGCACAACGCCAACTCTAGCCCGTCCGCCTGGGAACGGGTGCACCGCAACACGATCCGTAATCTGCTGGATGGATTGGGGATGGATGCCAGTGGATTGGATGCACACCTGGAGCGGGTGAGCATTGAGTGAGCGGGGAGAAAAAAGCAAGGCAGAGATCTGGCTATCGATCGGCCTGATCCTGCTGGTATCGGCGCTGACCTTCCTGCCGCTGGCAGGGCAGCTCGGGTATTATCATGACGACTGGTTCACGACCATCTCGCGGGTAAGCGGGGTCAGCCTGATCGATATGCACAGCGTCGACCGCCCCGGGATGGGCTGGTTGTATCATTACACCAATCTGCTGCTGGGTGAGTCTCCCCTCGCCTGGCATTTGTACGCCTGGATGGTGAGGGTTCTGGGCGGGCTGGCGTTGTTGTGGCTGCTGCGCATGTTGTGGCCCGAACAAAAGACCGCCGCGACCTTCATGGTTCTGTTGTATGTCGTATATCCGGGGTTTTTGCAACAGCCCAGCGCGAACAACTACCAGAACCACATCTTTGCCTACTCCAGCGCGATTCTCTCTTTGGCCCTGACAGTGTGGGCATTGGGAAAGCATCACACCGCTTTGAGAGCGGCCGCGCTGCTGGGAGCGTTAGGGATTGCCTACGCCTACCCGCGCATCTATGAGGCCATGCTGGGCATGGAAGCCTTACGGTTCGTGCTCATTTTCTATATTTTTCTACGACGCCAGCGGGGTAAATTCATATCGGCCATCGGGAAATCGCTGGCGTGGTTTTCACCGTTCCTGATAAACGGGCTGGTGTTTGTCTACTGGCGCCTGTTTGTTTTCGAAAGTTTACGGGTTTCAGTGGATGCCAGGGCGCTGCTGGACAGTTACCAGTCTAATCCTGCCGGAATGCTGGTCAATACACTCAGCCGGCTACTCCAGGACGTGATTGAACTGCTGATAGCCGCCTGGATTGTGCCCTTATACCAGCTCAGCCTGGAAGGACGCATTCGCTATTTTGTTTTCGGCTTGCTCGCGGCCGCGGCGGGTGTGGGACTGGTCCTGTTTTACACCCGTTATATAAGGAATCGTGACACCGCAGATCCGTCTGCTGCCTGGGCCAGGGATGCATGCCTGATTGGTTTGACCGCTGTCTTTTTGACCCTGGCACCGGTAACCTTATCAGACCGCGACATTCAATTCAGGCTGTATTTGGACCGCTACACCTACCAGTCCATTGTCCCTGCCGTTATGCTGATCGTCAGCCTGATCTACCTGGCTGTAACAGCCCGCTGGCGGAAATGGGCTGTGGCAGCTTTACTGGCCCTGGCAGTCATAACCCACATCCTAAACGCGGCTGATTACGCAGCTTTCTGGCAGGTCCACCGCAGCGCATGGTGGCAGCTGAGCTGGAGGGCACCACAGTTCAAACCGGGAACCGTTTTGATCATCAATATGCCCGCTGGTTACCGGTTCCCCGAGAAACACGAGGTCTGGGCAGCCGCCAACCGGATTTATTATCCGAACACCCGAGGCCCGGTGATCACCGCGCAGATTCTGGTAAATGAAACCCTGCCGGAAATTCTTGGCGGCGGAAGCGAGGAACAAAACTTCAGGCAGGTTCTGTACGATATTGATTATTCTCAAGTGGTGGTCTTCTCGAAGCCATCGACGGCTTCGTGCCTGCAGTTGATCACCCCGGATGGTGTCTTCAGTCCTTATGAAATTGACCTGGTGAAACAAGCTGCGCGTGTCTCGCAGCCCGAGCAAATTCTAATAGATGCGGAAGGTTCCAGCCCTCCCGAGGTCATATTTGGCAGAGAACCGGACCACGACTGGTGTTATTATTACCAGCAGGCTTCGCTGGCCCGTCAGCAGGGAAATTGGGCTCAGGTCGAGGCATTAGGCGAGCAGGCTGCTGCCGCATCAATGGTTCCGGGCGACCCGGTCGAATGGCTGCCATTCATCGAAGCCGATTTACACGCCGGGCGAGTTTCTCAGGCGCAGGCCAAAGCAGCAGAAATCAGAGAATTTCCTGGCCAGGCGCAGCAATTCTGCCGTTTTTTCCTTGAAAGACCACAGGATACCATTGCTGAACGGGGGCAGGGGCTTTTCTGCGGTCCATGAACCTATCCGGTGGTTTATGCCAGCGGGAAGTTCCCACCAGGAAGCGGATATTTTTATGGTTAAATTGGCGGGAGGGTGAAACTGAAGCAAAGTTTCCCAACCAGGAGGTTCTAAACGCATGAATGAAATGAAAGATATCAGAACCCTGCTCATAACCGGGGCTGCCGGGGGGATTGGCCGCGCGACCGTGCATTTATTTGCAAAGCACGGCTGGCAGGTGATCGGGGTTGACCGCCAGGACTTTGGCTCGGGGTTCCCAACCAATGGGCAGTTTATCCGCGCTGACATTTCAGCCCCGCATGAGCTGGCGTCGATCTTTGAGCAGGCCAAAGCCGTGAGTGAGAAACTGCACGCGGTAGTCAATAACGCTGCCGTCCAGATTGCCAAACCATTGATCGAGACTTCGGTCGAGGAATGGGATATGGTGATGGCGTCTAACCTGAGGTCTGTATTTTTAGGGGCGAAACTGGGCTACCCGCTGCTCAAGGCCGGCGGGGGCGGCGCGATTGTGAATGTTTCTTCAGTGCATGCGGTCGCGACTTCGGCGAATATCTCGGCCTACGCTGCCAGCAAGGGCGGGCTGCTGGCGCTGACACGCGCCATGGCGATCGAGTTTGCTGCCGACAACATCCGCGTGAATGCCATTCTGCCCGGCGCAGTGGATACACCCATGCTGCGGGCGGGGTTAAACCGCGGGCATGTGGGGGACGGTACCATCCTGGACCGGCTGGAAAACCTGGCGCGAAAAACGGTCAATGGGCGTGTCGGCCAGCCGGAGGAAATCGCCTCTGCCATTTATTTTCTGGCGGATGACAGCCAGTCCTCTTTCATGACAGGCCAGGCGCTGATTGTGGACGGCGGTGCGACGGCCAGATTGAGCACCGAATGAGCAGCCTGCGCGAAATGGTGAAGAATAACCTGCCACGGCCGCTGGTCGAGGCAGCGCGGGAAACGCGGGATGGGTTGGCGCGCGCGGCGGAATGGCCGCAGGCACAACTGCACCCCTGGCGGCGGGATACAATTCGGCGTCTGGCTGCCCTCAAAGACAGCCATAAAGGCGAGCGATGCTTTATCCTCGGCAATGGTCCCAGCCTGGCAAAAACAGATCTCAGCCGCTTAAAGAACGAGTTTACGCTGGGGATGAACCGCATCTACCTGGCCTTTGAAGATATGGGCTACCAGACGAGTTATTACCTGTCAATAAATGACCTGGTGGTGGAACAGTGCGCGGATGAGATTCAGCGCTTGGACATGCCGAAGTTCGTTTCCTGGCGGGCGCGCACCTGGCTAAAACCGCAGGCGAACCTCTATTTTTTGTACACCACCTATACCGGACCAAAATTCGCGCGGGATATCCGCGGGCGCTTGTGGGAGGGGGCAACGGTAACCTATGTGGCCCTGCAGGTCGCTTTTTACCTGGGTTTTGAGAAAGTAATCCTGATTGGCGTGGATCATAATTTTGCCACCCAGGGCAAACCCAACACCACGGTCATCTCGCAGGGAGAGGATCCTAACCATTTTCATCCCGGTTATTTTGGTAAGGGGTTCCGCTGGCAGTTGCCTGACCTGGACACATCCGAGCGCTCCTATAAGTTGGCGCGGAAAACTTACGAAGCCGCCGGACGGCAGGTGCTGGATGCCACTATCGGTGGTAAGCTGACCATTTTTCCCAAGGTGGATTACGACTCCCTGTTCTAAGCGCATGCCGGCCCCACTTGTTTCTATCATCACTCCTTCCTTCAACCAGGCTTCCTTTCTTGAGCAGGCCATAAAATCGGTGCTGCAGCAGGGCTACCCCAATATCGAATACCTGGTGGTTGATGGCGGGTCGAACGACGGCAGCCTGGAAATTATTGAAAAATATTCTTCTCGGATGGCCTGGTGGGTGTCCGAAGCGGACAGCGGCCAGGCCGAGGCGATCAACAAAGGGCTGCAGCGAGCCAGTGGTGAGATCATCGCCTGGTTGAATTCCGATGATTTTTACTACCCCGGCGCTGTCGCGGCAGCCGTGGAAGCCCTGCGAGTGTACCCGCAAGCCGGCCTGGTGTTCAGCGATGTCGATTCGGTCGATGAAACCGGCGAATTGATCAACCGAATGCGTTTTGGAGATTGGGGGCTGGAAGAGCTGATGTCCTTTAAGATCATCAGCCAGCCCGGGGTGTTCATGCGCCGGTCGGTGCTGGATAAAGCGGGCAGCCTGGACACTGGTTACCATTACCTTCTCGACCACCACCTGTGGCTGCGCATGGGACTGCATGCGCCCATCCAGTACGCCCGTGGGGCGCGCTGGGCAGCGGCGCGGTTTCACAGCGGCGCTAAAAACCGGGCCCAGGCTGCCAGTTTTGGCAGGGAGGCTTTCCGTATCGCTGAATGGCTGGAAAATGATCCCGCTTACCGGCAATTCTTCCCGCGCCTGCGGCGAAAAGTTTGGGGCGGAGCGCACCGCCTGGATGCGTTTTACCTGCTGGATGCCGGTTTGGCTGGGGCGGCGCTGCGCGCCTACTGGCGGGCGCTGCGCTGCGACCCCCCAGTTGTACTGCGCGACTGGCGGCGCGTCGGCTACGCTATCCTCAGCCCATTGGGTTTACAAGGTGTACGCCGCGCCTATCTGCAGCGGCGCCAGCGCCGGTTTCGCGGTGAATGAACTATGAACCAGGAGTCTGGAACACCAAACCGGATACGAGTACACTGGCCATTTGTGGCTGCGGTCATCATAATACTGCTGGCAGGTTCAGCCCTGCGCCTGTATGACCTGGATGACCCGCCGCTCGATTTTCACCCAACGCGCCAACTGCATTCCGCGCTGATCGCGCGCGGGATGTTCTACGCCGGCCGGGAGGATGTGCCTGATTGGCAGCGGGAAAGGGCAGTGCAGCAGCAGCATGCCGAGGGCCTGATCGAGCCGCAAGTCATGGAAACCCTGACAGCCCTCACTTACCGCATCGTTGGGGAGGCTGACCTGCGCATACCGCGCCTGTATGCGATCCTTTTCTGGTGCCTGGGCGGGGTCGGCTTGCTGCTGCTGGCCAAAGAAACCTCTGGTTTGGTGGGCGCATTAGTCGCCCTGACGCTGTATCTGTTCCTGCCCTACGGGGTGACCGCTTCACGCGCTTTCCAACCCGACCCGTTGATGGTTGCGCTCAGCATTTGGTCCTGGTGGGCAATGCAGCGCTGGCTGCGCAGGCGCAGTACAGCCTGGGCTGTGACCGCTGGTTTACTGGGAGGTCTGGCAATCTATATTAAGACAACCGCGGTGTTTTTCGTGCTGGGCGGCTGGGCGGGGATCGCCCTGGCTGGGCTGGGGGTGAAGGCTTTCCTGCGCGACCGCCGTTTTTGGCTGGCGACGATCCTGATGATCCTGCCATATGCGCTGTACCATGTTTACGCCACCGCCGGTTTAGGGCTGCTGCAGGAGCAGTTCAGCCTGCGCTTCTTCCCGCGCATGTGGCTGGACCCGGCCTTCTACCTGCGCTGGTCCTTAAAAGCAATTGAGGTTGTGCCCCTTCCCTGGCTTGTGTTGGCTGCGGCGGGCGTGTTCACGCTGGCGAAACCAGCCTGGCGAGCGCTGTCAGGCGGCGCCTGGGCGGGATACCTTCTCTTTGGGCTGCTGTTTTCGTATTACGTTTCCACCCACGATTACTACCACCTCATCTTGATTCCCCTGGCCGCCCTTGGGGTTGGAGCCATAGCGCAGGCTTTGGGAACCGCGTTGCACACTCCGAGCAGGGTTTCGCTGCTGATTTTGAGCGGGCTGCTGCTGATAACGATGGCGAGTTACGGCTGGGAAACGCGCAGCACGCTAAAGCGGGAGGATTACCGCCCTCATGTCGCGCGGACGGAACGGATTGCAGCCCTGTTTGAGCCGCAAGATCGCATCGTCAGTCTGGCTGAGGATTACAGCACACGCCTGCGCTATTGGGGCTGGCTGGATGCGAGCCACTGGTTCGGGCGCGGCGATTTTGAACTGCGCGCGCTGGCCGGGCAGCCGCTCGATTTCTCGGAATATTTCGAGCAGCAGACCGACGGCAAGGATTATTTTTTGATTACAGATATGGTGGAGCTGGCTCGCCAGCCCGAGCTGAAGACACTGTTGGATAACCGATATGCGCTTCTTACCAGCGCGGAAGATTATCTGCTCTATGATTTGAGGAAAGCGCCATGAAAGGGATTAAGCGGCTTCAGTCGATTGGAGCGGCAACCCTGGCATTTACCCTGCTGGCGGGTTTGGGTGTTTTCGCCTGGGCTGGCTCTTTTGCGCGCCTGTGGGCGGATGATTATTGCTACTCCTCCGCTGTGCATGAGCACGGCATCATTGGCGCGACCCGTTACTGGTATCAGGTGGGCGGGAACCGCTTTGCTGCGCTGTGGGGCGTGGCTCTGAGCGACCTGGTTGGGCCAGGGGTCACTGCCTGGCTGCCAGGATTGATTATTTTGATGTGGGTAGGCGCCTGGATATTCTTTCTTCGCCAGATCAACCGCCGCGCCGGCTGGAAGTTGACCTCTACCTGGATTATTGCCAGCAGCCTGGCGATGGTTTTTTTTAACCTGCTAATGGCGCCGCACCTTCTGCAGTCGCTTTACTGGCGCATGGGAATGCTGCACTACACACTGCCCCTGGTTCTAATTCTTATCCTGATGGGATTGTTGGCGCGCGCCTGGCCGGGGGAAGGGTCATCCGGTCGGTCCTGGTTGCTACTCATTGGTACAGGACTGCTGGCATTTACAGCAGCCGGTCTTTCTGAAACATACGCTGCATTGCAAAGCGCAGTCCTGTTGGCCGGCTTGATCGTGATGTGCATATTCGCCGCAAAATGGCGGCGCGCTCAGACCGCAGGCGTGCTCTTGCCGGCGCTGGGAGCCTCTCTGGCAGCGATGGTTATCATGGCCATGGCACCGGCAAATGCCTGGCGCCAATCTGCCCTGCCGCCGCCCGCCAGTCTGGTCGAGTTGGTGACTTACACCCTGCGGTATGCGCTGGCGTTTGTAAGGGATTCATTGGTCACATTGCCCGTACCGACGCTGGTTATGATGTCTGTGTTTTTCGCGCTGGGATGGCTGGCTTTCTCTGGAGGCGTTGTCCTTGCGCCCCGGCAGGTGCTGTACGGCATTGGGTTCGTTTTGCTGGTTGGATTTGGCCTTATGATGAGTTCGATCGCGCCCAGCGTATACGCCGGCTTGCAGTACCCGGCCGGACGCGCTCTGACCGTGGCGCGTTTTGTCTGGCTCTGCGCTCTAGGGCTGGCGGCCTGGCTGGTTGGCGCCGGCATGGCGCGGTCAGCCCCGAAAAAAGTGATTCCTCTGCTCAGCGCACTGATCTGTGTTATCCTTTTCCTGGCAGCGGCTTACAGCCTGCGCGCGGCGACTTACCCGCTTCAGGAGGGGCGCAGCCTGCAGGTCAAAGCCGAGCGCTGGGACGCCCGTCACCTTCAGATCCTGGCTGCCCGCGAAGCCGGCATGCGTGATCTGGTCATCCTGGAAACAGATGTGGTATCCAGCCTGGAAGACATTGGACCTGATCCCAATTATTGGGTAAACACCTGCGCTGCCCAGTACTACGGCTTGAACTCGCTCACCGCTTTGCCCTGAAAGGAAACAGATGCTGGTATCCATCGTCACGCCGTCTTATAACCAGGCCCGCTACCTCGAAACCACCATGCGCTCGGTCCTGGACCAGGATTATCCGCACATCGAATATATCGTGGTGGATGGCGGATCGCAGGATGGCAGCCTGGAGATTCTTAAGGCCTACTCGGATCGACTGGCCTGGTGGGTCTCGGAGAAGGACCGCGGACAAACAGATGCCATCAACAAGGGGTTCGCGCGCGCCAACGGTCAAATCCTGGCCTGGTTAAATTCGGATGACACCTACGAACCAGGCGCGGTCAGAGAGGCAGTGGCCTATTTCAAGGAACATCCAGAAATCGGGCTGCTCTATGGGGATGCCAATTACATTGATGAGCACGGGCGCGTCATCGGCCGTTTCCCGGCGGCGCAGACCGATTACCGCCGCCTGCGCCAGGGATATGTCCACATTCCCCAGCAGGCTGCGTTTTTCCGGGCGGATCTCTGGCGGCAGGTTGGTCCATTGGACCCCGATTTCTTTTTTGCCATGGACTATGATCTGTGGGTGCGGCTGGCTCGCATGGCGCCGGTTGTTTATTTGCCACGTTTGTGGGCGAACTTCCGGCTGCATTCAGACGCGAAGACCATTTTTGCTGATGACCGCTGTTGGCCGGAGATGCTGCGGGTGCATTACCGCGATGGCGGCTCGAAGTTTGCCCCGATTGTGATTAAGTATTGGATTAGAAAACTGGCCGCTCCTTATATCAACTGGCGAAGACGCAGGCTGTTCAGGCTATAATGGCGCAGGAGGTGTTCGATGTTTGGCAAAGAATCACGCCCAATTAAATCGCCGCCCGGCGGTTTTTTTAATGAAGTGGCCGTGCGCGTTAAGTTGGTGATGCGCTTAATGTTCGATCCGCGTGTAAATGTCTTCCTCAAGCTCCTGCCGCTGATTTCGCTGGTGTACCTGTTCCTGCCGGATTTGATGGTCGGTCCCCTGGATGATGCGGCCGTGATCGGCATCGTTTTCACGCTGTTTGTGGAGCTGTGCCCTCCGCAGGTGGTTGAAGAGTACCTGGCAGTATTACGCGGGCAGGCTGCCCCGCCAGGCGCGCGCAATCAACCCAGCGCCGCCGCCTGGCCCGAAGATGTGATTGAAGGTCAGTTTTATGACATCCAGGATACCTCCATGCACAATAACGGATACAAGGAGGAAACTGAGAAGCAATGAAAATTACCGGTACGATAACACCAATTATGGCTGGATTCCTGGTCATGGCATTCCTGCTGGGGACGTGCAGCCCGCAAACCGCAGCGACGCCTGCCCAATTGCTGCCCACTTCCGTGCCGCCCAGTCCCTTACCACCTGCCTCGCAGCCAACCCAGCAGTCTCCTACCCAGACTGTAACCACCGCCGAGCAGCCCACCGCCCCGGTGCCGACAGAAACGCCTATTCTGGCGGATGTGAGTACTTTCCCGAACAGCGCGGAGTTTGATTGGGTATTGATCGCGGATGGCATTAACCGTCCGACCGATATGGCTGATCCGAATGACGGCAGCGGTCGACTGCTGCTGCTTTCCCAGGTTGGCACGGTTCTGGTTGTCGAAAATGGGCGGGTGCTGGACCAGCCGTTTCTGGACCTGACCGGGCAGGTCGGAGCGAACGCTAACGAGCGCGGGCTCCTGGGTATCGCCCTGGATCCAGGCTTTCAAGACAATGGTTATTTTTATCTTAATTATTCCAACAACGATGGCGCGAACATTATCTCGCGTTTTCAGAAATCAAGCGAAGGATATTTTGCTGATCCGGATTCCGAAGTGGTCTTTTTGGTGATCGAACAGCCCTACGCCAACCATAACGGCGGCGGATTGGAGTTTGGGCCGGATGGGTACCTTTATATCGGCATGGGAGATGGCGGTTCGGGTGGAGATCCGCAGCGCAATGCCCAGAACATCAACACAATGCTGGGAAAAATGCTGCGCATCGATGTGGTTGGCAAGGATGCCTACACCATCCCGGGCGATAATCCATACGCAACAGGCGGCGGGCGGCAGGAAATCTGGGCGCTGGGTCTGCGCAACCCCTGGCGCTATTCCTTCGACCGCCTGAACGGTGATCTTTTCATCGCAGACGTGGGCCAGAACCAGTGGGAAGAGGTTAACTACGTCCCCGCTGGCAGTCCACCCGGGCTGAACTTTGGCTGGCATTTCCGCGAGGGCACGCATGCTTTTGCAGGTACCATTCCGGCCAGCCTGGAATTGTATGACCCGGTTTTTGAGTACGGGCGGGCAGACGGCTGTTCGGTGACCGGCGGTTTTGTTTACCGCGGCGAGAAGTTGCCCGAGTTTTACGGCATTTACTTGTTTGGTGATTATTGTACGGGCTCCGTCTGGGGCTTGCTGGGGGCGGCCGACGGTCAATGGCGCGTTGAGCGCCTGTTCCAGCTAAACGCGAACATCTCCTCCTTTGGCGAGGATGCTGAAGGCGAGCTTTACCTGATCGATCACCGCGGCGGGTTATACCGGCTGGAACGGCGCTGATACTCGGGTGATATAATAAGACAGGTCATTAATCGTTCAATTGGGTGACACCTGTGTCTTGTTATTGGTCGGTGCGGGTGTTATATTAACCAATAGGATAGGCTTTATTGGAATTGGAGATAATTATGGCAGAGAAACATTGGGAGACGATCAAAGTCCAATACTGTGACCATGCCGAGTGCGAGGTATCGCTTGAGGCCGAGTTTGTTTACCCGGCAGAGTTCATGCCAGACCAGCCGCCGCGTCTGGTCTCCAGGCGCTGTTCGCGCGGGTTGGAATGCAACGTCTGGAACAAGATGACCTGCATTTGGGCTGGCACCAATCCCCTCTACGACCCCTTTACTCAAAAGTAAGCCCCGGTTGACCTTTCAACCGCCATTGCTGTCAAGAAATAAAGGGTAGCCTTTCCCGGAGCAGACGGCTTCAGGAAATGCTGCCCTTTGTTTTTTAGATGGCAATTTTTATGAGCGGGAGATTGCCTTAATCAACGGCGGGAGCGCCGCTTGCCTGGCTTTTGCTGCGCTCGATCGACTGCAGCGCAAGATAGCGGTCGCCATATTTGTTGATGTTTTCCAATTCCACATCGTACTGGTCGAAGTGGCGTTCCTCATCGGCGACCAGGGCTTCGAATAATTTTTTGCTGATCGAATCGGCGTTGGCAGCGCATTCATTCGCCCAAATGTTGTAATCCCGCGCGCTGCCCTCCTCCATCGCGCGTGCCTTCTCGAGCATTTGGCTCACTTCGATGATCTGTTCGGTTTCCTCAGCCAAATCCATTTTTACCACGCCCTTCAGGAAGAGGATGCGTTCGGCCAGGGCTTCGACATGACCCATTTCTTCGATGGCGGTTCGTTTGAATAGCTGTGCAAGCAGGTCATAACCCTGGTCATCCAGGTGGAAATGGAAAAACATGTACTGATGGACGGCGGACAATTCATCCGCCAAGGCTTTATTTAGCAGTTCGATACTTTTTTCGTGCATATTAAACCCTCCTGATAGATGTTGATATTGGCGCAAGTTCAATTATAACCCATGTGCCCTACCCATTAAGTTTCACATTGGGTTAACCGGAACACAGTTTTCGCTTCAGAAACCCGCATTTTACTTCTCCTTACACCTGCCGGGCGGGCAGCACTCGGGCAGCAGAACCTGATGAGGGGATTTAGTTGTACAATGTGATTATCCTGCACTGAGAAAGGATTAACCATGGATCTCACTCCGCAAGGTGCACCCCAAGAATCGGATGTTGCTGGCGGACAGGAGCCCATTGCCCCCTCACCGCTGCAGCCCCCTGCGCAAAAAAGGAATAATACCTGGCTTGTCATCTTAATTTTGGTCTTGTTGGTCATTTGTTGTATCTGTGTGTTGCTTATCGCCGGGGTAATTATCTGGCTTGGACCTGTCAGTGGAAGTGTGTTTTCCAATATTATGGAGGTCAACCCGGTCTACCCCTGACCAACACCCCACAGCGGGATGGCGGTTTTTGGCAAGCGCTTCCCTCGGGCGGTGGATTACCTGATCAGCGAAACTGTGCGTCGCCTGGAAGAACAGCGGGCGCATATGCTTGAATTCATCCGTAAGCAAAATTATGAATACCAGCACGAGCCGCTTACGGATGACGAAAAGAACGCATGGCGGGCGGTTCTGACGTTCTTCAGCGGTTACCCGGGCGAGCGCTTCACGCATCACATTCAAAAATTTTAGTCTTTTGTAGCGGCTTTTTGTGGAAAGCTGCTTTGTGTTATAATATATATGATAAATATCATCTAAATAGGAGAATATAATGTCTGGGTACGCGCACCCTGAGTATTTGGTCAGCACCGAGTGGGTCGCTGAGCATCTCGGAGATCCATCCGTTCGGCTGGTGGAATCCAATGAAGATGCACTGTTGTATGAGACCGGGCACATCCCTGGGGCGGTCAAGGTAGATTGGTTCACTGTTTTACAGCATCCGCTCAGGCGGGATTTCCTGACCAAGGCAGAATTCGAACAATTGTGCTCTCAGCTAGGCATCTCCAATGACACCATGGTGGTTTTTTACGGTGATAAGAGCAATTGGTTTGCGGTATATGCGTTCTGGTTGTTCGAGTATTTTGGACATCAAAACCGCAAGGTGATGAACGGCGGCCGCGCCCGCTGGGTGGCGGAAAATCGCCCCTTGACGCTGGAAATTCCTCAATATCCGCGGACAAATTACAAAGCGAAAGAGCCGGATCAGAGCATTCGCGCCTTTCGCGAGGATGTCATGCGCCACCTGGAACGGCGGCTTCCCATGGTGGATGTGCGCTCTCCCAAGGAATACACGGGTGAGTTGATTCACATGCCGGGCTACCCGCAGGAAGGCGCGCAGCGCGGCGGCCATATCCCGGGCGCAATCAATATACCCTGGGCGCAGGCGGTCAATGAAGACGGGACCTTTAAATCCATCGAGGAATTAAAGGCTCTGTACCAGGCCAGAGGCATCACCCGGGATAAGGAGGTCATCGCCTACTGCCGCATCGGCGAACGCAGCTCGCATACCTGGTTTGTGCTCAAATACCTGCTTGGTTACCCGCGGGTAAAAAATTATGATGGTTCCTGGACGGAATGGGGCAACCTGGTTGGGGTGCCGATTGAAAAGGGTGAAGGTGCATGAGCGCGGCTCCGGCTTTACCAGCCAGCCTGGAAGAAATCGTCTCTGATTTCAGCCTGTGCGAGGGGCGTGAAAAACTTGAATTACTGCTGGATTACGCCCAGCGTTTTCCGCCCTTTCCTGAGCAATACCGCCAGCCGGGCTGGCTGGAGGAAGTGCCGGAGTGCATGACTCCGGTGCAGATGGCGTCCGAGATGAGAGATGGGCGGCTTTATTTCTATTTTGATGTACCGGCAGAATCACCAACAGTGCGGGGTTACGCCAGCCTGATAATGGAAGGTGTGAACGGGGCCACCCCGGAGGAGGTGCTGCAGATACCGGCCGAGTTCTACCTGCGCATGGGGCTGCAGGAGGTGCTTACCGCTCAGCGCTTAAACGGCATGGCGGCTATCCTGGCGCATGTTAAGCGGCGCGCGCTGGAAGAAGTCCAGCGGTCTGGTCAGTAGCGGTCTGAAAGGAGAAACCCGCCCTGGGATCTCAGGCGATAACGCCCAGTTTGCGCCCGACCAGGGCAAACTTTTCCAAGCCCTGGTCCAGGTCGGCGCGGCTGTGGGCCGCGGAAATCATCACGCGGATACGCGCTTTCCCGCGCGGCACGGTTGGGAAGCCGAGCGGCATGGCAAACACGCCTTCTTCGAACAGTTCGCGGCTGAACTGCTGAGCCAGAGGTGCCTCACCCAGCATAATGGGGGTGATGGGGGTGGTGCTCTGTCCGGTGTCGAAACCGAGGGCTTTCATTTCCGCCTTGAAGTAACGCGCATTTTCCCACAGGCGGTCAACCAGTTCGGTTGATTCCTCCAGCAAATCGACTGCGGCGATGGCGGCGGCCACATCCGGGGGGGTCACCGCTGATGAGAACAGGAAAGGACGCCCGCGCTGCCGCAGCCATTCCACAATGAGGGGGTTCCCTGCCACAACGCCGCCGACCACGCCAAAGGCTTTCGACAGCGTGCCCACTTCGATATCTACCTTGCCGTGCAGGTGATAATGATCAACGATGCCGCGGCCACCGCTGCCGATGACGCCTTCGCCGTGGGCATCGTCCACCATCAGCATCACACCGTGGGCGCTGGTGACGTCGTAGATTTTATCCAGAGGAGCGATATCGCCGTCCATGCTGAATACGCCGTCGGTGATCGCCAGCGCGCGCCGGTAAGTGCCCTGGTTCTCACGAATAACCCTGTCAAGGTCGGCTGGATCAGCGTGGGCGAAGCGCACAATCCGCGCGCCGGAAAGGCGGCAGCCGTCGATGATGCTGGCATGGTTGAGCTCATCAGAAAAGATCACGTCTTCCTTGGTGACCAGCGTCGCGATGGCTGCCAGGTTGGCTGTAAAGCCGGATTGAAAAGTGATGGCAGCTTCGACCCCTTTAAATTTTGCCAGTCGACGTTCCAACTCAAGGTGAATGTCCATGGTCCCGGCGATTGTGCGCACTGCCGCCGGACCGACACCGTAGCGGTCCATGATGTCCTTGGCCGCCTGAACCACCCGCGGGTGGTTCGCCAATCCAAGGTAATTGTTGGAACAAAAATTGAGCACATTTTTTCCATCCACAACCAGCCAGGCGCCTTGCGCGGAACTGAGGGTGCGAATGCGATTGTACAGCCCGTTCGCTTTGAGGTTGTCGATCTCTTCCTGGATCCAGCTTAATCGGTCGCTCATATGCTCCTCTGTGATCGGTTGAATCAGATTGGAATTCCGCCTGCAGATCGGAGAAGGCGGTAAGCTGTCAGTTTCGTATCCTATTATACTATCGGCTGATTTCGCCCAGATAACCTATTTCAGCCAGGGCGCGCAGCACCTTTTCTTCAACGCCCGGGCGCAGTACAACCAGGGTGTCGCTGAGGTTCTCTCCCAGGTAACGCGCCGCGCCTGTTTTCCGCAAGGCATTCAGGATCTCCGGGCTATTGACGCGCAGCAGGCTGACGGTCTCGATCTTTGCCTGAACACCATGGCTTTCCCAGCGTTTGAGCAGTTGGAACAGGTTCGGAGGCAGGGGCGCGTTGGCGTGCTTGCGCAGCAAATTTATCAATTGAGCCGGCTTAAGGCCTTGCTGGCTGGCGCGATCGAGCGCCTGAGGGCTGATTTGGTATTGTAAGAAATTATTTTGTGGAGGCAGCCAGGTGGTAAAACGCGCCACCTGGTAACGCACAGCGCGAGGAGCCCGCCGGGGAACCAAAATCTGACCGTGCGAATTGACACGGACAGGCTCATTTTCTTCGTCCAGACCCGCTGGCGGTTTACCCAGCCATAGATCCTGAGCCCAGCGGGATAGCCGAAAAGCCTGGGGTGAGGAATGATCCTCCGACGCGCCGAGGTCAAGGAACCCAAGCCAGTGCAGCGGGCCGCTAATCATGTACCGCAGGAGGGCACCGTCGACTTCATCCCAGGCGGCGAACCCGCGTAAATAATGGCCGCTGTCTGCCCGCCGGATAAACCAGGAGTCGTAATCCCCAGCCGGACGTTGGAAATCAGGCGCATTCTCACGCACGTCGTTCACGAAGGCTTCCAGGCTCCACCAGCTGTCCGCAGGAATCAGGCTGAGCATCGCCATTACTTCCCTGCGCGCCACCCGCGGATCATTGACCCAATCACCCTCGCACACCAGCCCGGGAATCAGCCTGAGCTCATTGTAGCTGCCGGACTGCATCCAGGCTCGCGCCAATAACGCCAGGGCTTCTCCACGCGGAGCCGCCAGAAACGCGCGCACAGGCTCGGGCTGGGGTATCTGGCTGCCGTCCAGAAGGTTGGCGGTGAAAAGCAAAGCCTGCAGGTCGCGCAGGGGAGCCGGGTTTTCAGGTACAGGAATATCCTCCGCAGGCAGCTGTAAGCGCAGGGCAGCCAGCAGCGTGCAGGCCTGGTCGAGGATAGCATCATCAACCAGGCGCTGGATTTTTTGTTCAAGGGGAGAGGCCGGCCGGCCAAAGGGTCTGGCCGCCTGGCTGGGTGTAAGGGCCATCAAAGCGAGCAGATCTTCAGGGATGTAGGCGTATTCCTGGGCTTCGGGTGAGAGGTTCAGGAATGCCTGACCGATCAAGCCGCGGTACCACAGGACTTCCGCGGTTGAGGCCGGCTCAAGGTCAGGGCGGATACGATCGCGCCGGCCTGCTCCCATCTGGCGCACCTGACCGTAGCGGCGTTCGAATAATGCCCACGGCAAGCGGCCGTCATGGTCGATCAGGTCTTGCAGCGCCTGGCGAGCCGATTCGGGCAGCGAATCGATCACTTCGTTAACCAGAGCGCGTTGGCGCAGGGTAGCGAGCAGAATGGGCAGCGCTGAGGGGGCATCCGGGGCATCTAATTCGATGCCCCACAAACCGGCAACCATCTTGAGGAAACCGAGATCGTGTCCTTGCAGCGTGTGAATTAATTCCGGCATGTGGTAAGTGTCAATCCTGCCGCTTCGAGGGAGGAACAATTGCCCTCACAGCCGATGGGATAACTTCGATGACCGCGCCATACAACTGCGAGTCCAGTCCGGCGTAAATTTCGCCGTCGGTATGGATGGTGAGGGGGCGGTCGGAGTGCAGTTCCAGGCGGGCGAAACGACCGTGCTGGGTGTGTTTAAGGCGCGCATGCGTTCCGTTCATGACGAATGGAATGGTGTAGAGCATCATCGGACGGGAAATCGACTTGACGGCGAGGTAATCCAGCAGACCGTCATCCTGGCGCGCCTGCGGAGCGACCAAAAATGCCCCGCCCTCGCGCCTGCCGTTGCAGATGACCAGCATGAGCAGGTGTTTTTCCCAGTCGCGCCCATCCTCAACCGCCTGCAGCCGCATTGGTTTATGATGGAAAAGGATGGTTTGCAGAGCCGCCAGAAAGTATACCCAAAATCCGCGCGCGTAACGTATGGCTCGCGAACGGATATTGACGATCGCATCAAAGCCTATGCCGAGGGTGTTGGTCCAGTATTCCTGGCGGTCATCTGGGCTCGAAATCCGGGCAATATCCACGGCTCGTCGGCCGCCGTTCAGCGCCAGGTAAAAGGCAGCCTCCGGCTGAGCAGGTATTCTCAGGCTTTCAGCGAAATCATTTCCGGAACCCGCTGGAATGATTCCTAAAGATGGGCGGTGTTCGGGTGGGAAGTGCATCAGCCCGTTGACCACCTGGTGAACCGTACCATCACCGCCCATAGCGACCACGGAAGTAAATCCTTGCGCGCCGGCCTCCTTTGCCAGTTCGACAGCGTGACCGTGGTACTGTGTTTCCATCCAGACGATCTCGGGGTGGCGAACAGCCAGGGGCCGCAGGGCGGCATCGATCTCGCAGGCTTTGCCCTGGTTGGCATGGCAATTGCTGATTACCATTAATCGCGGAGTCATCTTTTTTGGGCAATGAACCTAAAGTGAAGGGGTTTAAAGATTAATTACCCCTGGGGAGGTTTTTCTGGATCGATTATACCTATTTTCAGGTCCATACCCAACGATATTGTAAGGCTGCCGTATTGATCTTCTTAGATTGGGATTTGTTATAATTCTTTCAGACCCAATGGACGACCGAGGCTTTTCATGGCATTGAGGGGCAATCTACGCGATTTTTCTATAACCCAATTGTTGAACCTGGTAAACCTGGCGCGAAAAACCGGCACGCTGGTGGTAGAAGGCCCGGGTCAGTCTGCCCAGGTCAACTTTCGTGAGGGTAAGTTGTGTTTCGCCCAAATCGGCCAGGAAGCCAATGACCTTGCCGCCGTGCTGCAGCGCGCCCGCAAGATCACGCCCAATCAGGCGCGCGTCATTCGCGAGCGCACCCGCCAGATGAGCGACAAGGAAGTGGGATTGCTGCTGATCAACGGCGGGTATCTGACCCAAAAGGACATTCTCGAAAGCCTGCAGCAATACAATATCGACATCGTCAGGCGCCTTTTTACCTGGGTGGAGGGCTTTTTTCACTTTGAGCAAAATGCGATAGCGCCTAACGGAAAAATCCCTGTGCGCATCGATCTTGAAAATTTGATCATCGAGGGCGCGCGTCAGCTGCGGGAATGGGAACAATTACAGGAGGAGATCCCCAGCCTGGATATGGCGCTCAAGTTCACCGACCGTCCAGGGGCAAACCTGCGCAACCTTAACCTCAGCCTGGAAGAATGGCGGGTGATTCGCTACGTAAATCCCAAAAACACCATGCGCCAGATTGCGCATGCAGTAAAAATGAACGACCTGGAGATCCGGCGCGTAGTTTATGCCCTGCTCCAGGCGGGCCTGGTCGAAATCGTCCGCCCGGGCGGTGCTGCCGTAGGGGTGATCGGGCGTGCTTTTCCAACGCAGAATAAAGAAGAACAGCGTTCGCTGGTCAACCGACTGATCGACCGCATCCGATCTATTTAATACAAGGATGTAAGGAAGCAGCATGCAAACCGTCAAAATCGTAGTCACCGGACCTTTCAACGCAGGCAAGACCGAGTTCATCCAGTCGGTCAGCGAAATCGACGTGGTTTCCACCGAGCGCAAGATCACTGCCCGGGCTGAGAAAATCAAAGAGAGCACGACGGTAGCCATGGATTTTGGGCGCATTACCGTGGATGACGACCTGGTTTTGTATCTTTTCGGTACCCCCGGGCAAAAACGCTTCGACTTCATGTGGGAAATCCTTTCCGAGGGCATGTTGGGGTTTGTGGTTATGGTTGACAGCACCCGCCCAGAGACTTTCCGTGAGGCGCGCAGTATCCTGGAAACTTTCCGGGCGTACGCCCCAACGCCGTACGTGGTGGCGGCTAACAAACAGGACAAGATCGATGCCTGGGAACTGGAAGATATGCAGGTCGCGCTGCGCCTGGATTCAAAAGTAAAACTTCTCTCCTGTGTCGCAACTGACAAGGAAAACGTAAAAACCGTGCTGCTGGAGCTGCTTTACAGTATCCTGGCTGAAATGGAAAAAGGCGAATCCTGACCGCCCGCAAGGACGTTGACGCGTGTCCTCGATTACAACGGATCAAGGTATTCTACATTACGAAGTATACGGGCGGGGCAAACCGGTTATCCTGCTGCACGGCTGGCTCGGATCCTGGGGGCTGTGGCAGGAGACAATGACCTACCTGGGACAATATTTCCGCACTTACGCGCTTGATTTTTGGGGATTTGGCGACTCAGGCAAGAAAAGGGATACATACCTGGTAACCGATTTCGTCTCGCTGGTGGACCAGTTTATGGATCAACTGGGGATCGTCAGCGCCCCGCTGGTGGGGCACAGTATGGGCGGTACGGTCAGCCTGTCGGTCGCGCTGCGCTACCCTGAGCGCGCGGAAAAAGTGGTCATTATTGGTTCGCCCATTGTGGGCACTTCGCTGGCACTGCCTTTGAAACTGGCGGGCACCCGATTGATCGCCTCCCTGTTATTTGCGGTATTTCCGCTTTTTCGCCTGGGGGTGCGCGCGGCTTCTCCCTGGATTTGCAAAGATCCACGCTTCCCAGACATGATGGACCGCGACCTATCCAAGACGACCGTCGAATCGTTCTTAACCAGTATCGCTTCCCTGCACCGCACCGATCTACGCCCCGAACTCAATAAAATCCGCGTTCCGGTGATGGGCATGTTCGGTGACCGGGACAATATCGTCCATCCGCGCCAATGGGAAGCTCTTTTGGCGGGGGTACCGTCCGCGCGCATCCAGCGTTACCCCAACGCCGGGCACTTTATCATGCTGGACGAACCGCGCTCATTTATGCTACCCTTAAAGGAGTTTATCGAACAGCCTTTAGAAAGGGAAACATGAACACGACTAACCCATATGGATGTTCCCCACGCTATGCGGCTATCGTCCTGGATGCTTTCCGGGAAACGATAGGAGAAGCAAAACTTGCCGAGGTGATGAAGCATATGACTGCGGATCAATCCACCAGCGGCGAAGAGGGGTTTTCGTTTCTCAGCCTGCGGCGCGCGTGCGAGCAGGCTTTCGACCGGACCGCGACGGATGGGATCTTCTTGCGCGCAGGCAGGGCAGCCTACTGTGACATGTTGAAGAAATACGCGGATGAGACGGGCTTTGGCTCGTTGAATTTTCGATTGCTGCCTACTCAAAAAAGAATCTACGCGGGGCTGAATGCCCTCGCAGAAATTATCAATCATGAGTGCGGGGCTGAAATTGAGATCACGCCTGAAAAGGGGTATTGGATCTGGAAGGATACGCGCTGCCCAGAGTGTGGAAACGAACGGCGCGAAGCACCCACAAGTCATTTCGCTCGCGGACTGCTTCAGGAATACCTGAGCTGGATCAGCGCTGGCCGGGTGTACGAGCTTGAAGAAAAAGGCTGTACCGCCTGCGGAAATGAAGCCTGCGAAATCCGCATCAACCAACGCCCACTGGATTAACGCCTTTCAATGTTAAAGATCATCCTGCAGCGATCGGAGACCATCCCGCCCTTCAATGAGCGTGCGCGCGATCTGCGCATACTAAATAAACCCCTCTGGCTGGCGCAGCGGGATGTTCTCGCGCCATATACCACTCGTGAGATCGAACTGGGCGCAGAGGCGCGCCTGCCACAAACCCGTGAGCCGTGTATCGCCTACCGCGATAACCTCTTTTTCGACGAGCACTATCTGCAGGCGTTTTTGAATGAGGCGCGAAAACGCGACAAGCCTTCACGGGCAGCTTTCTCCCTCAAAGATGCCGCTTTCCGTGAGCACTGCCTGCCCCTATCCTCCTCTTACCAGTCTGCCGGGGATCTTTACCTTGCGGATTTATGGTACTACCCACGCGGTCCGGTCGCGGCCGCCGAGCCCCTGGTTATCGATCTGCAGGCGCGCGAAATTGGCTATTATCACGTGCCGGCTTACATGGCCAACCAGTCCGGCGATCTGGTTTATCAGGTGCCTCTGCGCAGCCTGATCGCGATCGATTCCTGGGTACACGTATTTATTGCTGATACAGTTTTTGGTCTCTTTGGACGCGGGGCGCGCTTCGAAAACCGTCTGAACCAGGACCTTCTCTTCAAATTAGGAATCCTTGGTTCTGCTCTTATGGAGGGCTGTCAGGTACTGGAATGCTCGCGGCTGGTGAAAATTGGGCGCAACTGTTCCATCGACCCGACAGCCGTCATTCATGGACCGACGACGATTGGCGATAACGTCACGGTGGGGGCAGGGGCGGTGATCGAGAACTGCATCATTGGCGACAATGTCAACGTCTCGCAGGGCTGCCAGTTGATGCTCTCGGTGGTAGGGGATGGCACTTTTCTGCCTTTTCGGGCGGCACTCTTTATGACAACCATCATGGATAACAGCATGGTGGCGCAAAACACCTGCTTACAAATGTGCGTGGTCGGGCGCAACACCTTTATCGGAGCAGGGAACACCTTCACCGACTACAATCTCGTTCCCCGGCCAATCCGCGCGCGCAACGGAAAAGGAGAACTGTTGGATTCCAACCGCCCGGTCCTGGGGGGGTGCGTTGGCCACAACTGCCGCATTGGCGCGGGTATGCTGGTGTTCCCAGCCCGCATGATTGAGTCAGATGTCATCCTTTTTGGGTCAGATGAACGCCGCGTGATCGACCGGGATATCCGCTATGAAGACAGCGACCACCATAAACTAAGGGATAAAAATCTGCACCCGCGAATCTACCCGCGTCCGGGGGAAATTCCCCATCAAAGCTGGTAAATTTGCTTCTAAACGAAAAAATCCTTACAATTGCTTAACTAATACCCCGGAAAGGGTGTTTTTTATTGCCATGCTGGCGGATTTTCCGTAAGATTAACCTGATTCTGGATCGATCTGTCTGATTCAGGAATTTCCACTGTTGTTATTTTCTTGCGCACGTACGGTTTTCGCGAAGGGTATAAAGCCTTGCTGCCTGCCCCGGCTTGAGAAAACCTGCACAGATTCGCAAGCTGAGCCCAATGGGAGACCCTATGAATAAAGCCCGCCTGTTAATCGTTGAGGATGATGCCGATATCGCCAATATGCTGCGCATTTTTTTCAACAGCCAGGGCTATGTGGTGGATATCGCCCCGCGCGGCCGCGACGCGCTTGAAAAAACGCGCCAGGTAATGCCGCACCTGCTGATTCTGGATATCATGCTGCCGGATATCGACGGCTATGAAGTATGCCGCTCACTGCGCACCAACCCGCGCACCAGCCACGTGCCGATCCTCTTCCTGACCCAGAAGGATGAGCGCAGCGATAAATTAAAAGGATTGGAACTGGGGGCTGATGACTATATCACCAAACCTTTCGATATCGAAGAACTGCGCCTAAGAGTGCAAAATGCTCTCGTGCGGGCGGAGCGCGAAAGCCTGACTGACGCGCAGACCGGCCTGCCAGCGGGTAAACTCATCGAGGATCAACTTCGGCGCATTATCCGGGCGGCCGACTGGGCATTTCTGGATATCCGCATTCAACATTTCGAAGCCTTCAAGGATGTGTATGGTTTTATAGCGGGCAATGATGTTCTGCGATTTACTGCCATGTTGTTGGGGGAAGTTGTGGATGAGGTCGGTAACCCTGCGGATTTTATCGGGCATGCTGGCGGGGATAATTTCGTCATATTCACCAGCCTTGCGGCTGGGCCAGGTCTGAAAACACGCCTGAAAGAAAGGTTCGCTGAAGATATCCAAACCCACTACAATTTTATGGATAGGGAGCAAGGGTATATTCTGGCACCTGGCAAGGCGGATGAGCGCATCCAGACGCCTTTCATGAGCCTCGCGATAGGCCTCGTATCGCCAATAAAGTACCAGTTCACCGATATTCGTGAGATCACTGAAATCGCGGCGGAGGAACGCCGCCGTGACAACGACTGAGTGACCATCGCGGGAGGATTGAATGGGGCCAGACAATGCGGTCGTGATTGGCGCAGCCCTGGCGGGGAGCGGCTTATTCTTGTGGGCGCTGACCGCGCTGTTCGTACGCTTGCGGGAGCGAACCCGCGCCTCGGGTATTGGGGTCGATGCTGATCTGGCCAACAAATTCAACAGTCACAAGGAAGGGCTGGTCCTATTAAGGGAGGGAGGGCGTGTACTGTGGTTAAACAACGCTGCCCGCCGCGCCTTTGACCTGGCTGAAGATGAGACCGCCCAGCTTGAAAAAATAGCGCGCAAGATACGCCCATCCGAGGCCATGTATACCCTTTGCGCCCAAGACGGCCAGGAACGCATGATCCTGGGCGGGCGGCCGGTTGAAGCCTTATCCTATCTGTTGCCGGTAACCCCCCAGCCGTTACGCGTGATTTCCATGCGGTTTCCCGAGCTTGGCGCCGGGCTGGCAAGCGAAAAGAATACCATCCCGGCAGATATCCTGGGAGTGTTCATCGAGTTGTCCCAGGCCGTCGCCGCCTCACTGGATCTGGAGGAAACGCTGCTGACCATTCTGGAAAACCTGGAAAGGCTGGTGGCTGCTGATATGCGCGAGATCGGCCTGTGGGACAATCAAAATCAGGTCCTGGTCGCTTACCGCATGACACAGGATGAAAACGGTGAACGGCGCCTGGAAAAAGATTTGAAAGGCAGGGCGCCTGGAGAGGGTCTTTCAGGTTACCTGTGGCGCGAACGGCAGACCCTGGTTCTGCCGGAGGTGACGCCGGATGGTCTGCGCGCTTACCATTTGCAGCCCTCAGCGCTTCCGCTGCGCTCTTACCTGGGTGTGCCCTTGCTGGTTGGCGGGGAGTTCATTGGGACGATCGAGTTCGGCGCCTACAGCAGCGGGGCTTTCACACCTGCCGAAGGTGACCTGGTCGCGCTCATTTCAGGGCAGGCGGCGCTTGCGATTCACAATGCGCTTTTGTACCAGCAGGAACAGCGCCGCATTGCGGAACTAAGCGGGCTGGCGCAGTTGGCGCAGGCATTTGGCGCGATTCGCGACCCCAAAAATGTATTCGAGCAGCTTGTGAAAATCATCCACCCGTTGATTCCCGTTCAGGTATTAGGATTTCTGATTTACAACGAAAGCGGGCACGCCTTGGAAGGGCAGGAACCCTTCATCGGCATCCCGGCGGGGTTTCTGGAAATGTACCGCCTGCCGATCCCATCCGGCAGCGCGCTGGAAAAAGCCTTTCTGGATCAGGACGTGTTGTTGAGCGATGACGCCAGGGCGGATTCACGCTGGGTCGAACTGGGTTTGGAGCCTATAGCTATAGCGGCCGGTCTGCGAGAAACGGTTCTGATGCCACTGGCGACAGGGGGCCGTATGCTCGGATATCTTCAGGCTGCCAACCTTGTCGACGGGCAGCGCGGCTTTAACCAGGACGAACTGCACCTGCTGATGATCATTGCCAATCAGGTGTCGCCAATCATCGACAACGCCACCCTTTTGCTGCAGTCTCGTCAGCGGGCGCAGCGCGCAGAAGGTTTGCGCCGCATCGCCAGCCTATCCAGCTCAACTGCCACCCTGGACGAAATTCTGAAGTTTTCGCTGAAGGAATTGGTGCGCCTGCTGCAGGCTGATTTGGCGGTAATTTTCTTGCGCGACCAGACTGGCGAAGCGATCCAATTGCACCATGAGTCGGCATACGGCAGCCTGCCAGAAACCAGCGAGCGTTTCACCCGTCTACTGACTGCGGACCCGCAATACCCCTTCACAGCCACAGGCAACCTGCATGGATTTCGTCTTGGAGAAGGTACAGTCGAACGACCGCTCATTCCTTTTTATTTGCAACTGATCAACCATTGGAAAATTGAATCGCTGATGGTGGCCCCGTTGGTCATCCGCGAAGAAGGCATTGGGGAGATCTGGCTGGGAAGCCAAAAGCACAATTTCTTCGAAAACAGCGATTTACAGGTAACAGCCACAGCCGCGAGTCAACTGGCGGCAGTTGTAGAACGGGGTTATCTGGAGATCCAGACGGATGAAACCCTGCGGCGCCGCATCGAACAACTGAAGTCCCTTAACCGCATCACGCGGGAATTAAGCAGTTCACTGGACCTGAAATATCTGCTGCAGCTGGTATATGATGAAGCCCTGCGTACCACCCAGGCTGAATCTGGCTGCATCCTTTTCTTTGAGCCGGACAGCCCGCAGACAGAAAAACCCCGCATACGATTTCATATTGGAGAAAATCCGACCAATGCGCTCTCGCCGCAGGCATTGGAGGTCATTTTGGCCGGGGCTGCGCGGCTGGTCGAGGATCATTATTCAACCATTCGTGGCCAAAATTCGGGGGCAAAGGCCACCCTTTTCGCGCCCATCATATATCAGGATCGCTCGCACGGGTTGATCGTCCTGCGCAGCGCGGAACACAGCCGTTTTGATGATTCTGCCCTGGAAATGGTGCAATCTCTGGCCGCCCAAGCCGCCATTGCGATTGCCAACGCGCTGCAATTCGAGGAGCAAGCCAGGCGGGGTACCCTTCTACAACGCCAGATTGATACGCTTAACAGGTTGTATTCCGTCGCCAAATTCCTGCGTCCTGAAATGGCGTTGGAAGATGGATTGGGCGCGGTATGCCAGGCGATCGTTGAAGCCACACCCTTCCGAACGGTCCTGATCAGCGTCTATGACCGCCGCCAGGATGGGTTGCGCCGCGTGAAGGGAATTGGATTAAGCCCTGAGATATGGGAGGAACTGCGCGCACGCTTGCAGCCCTGGCGGGGTATTCTGCGGTTGTTGGATGAGCGTTTTAAAATTGGCGGTTTGTATTATATTCCTGCGAATGAGCAGCCGCTGATTCCCGAGGAAGTGCACAGCGTGGCAATTCTGCCGGTGAACGAGCAGCGTGTCGAAAACACCTGGGATGCGGATGATTTCCTGCTGGCACCGCTGTTTGGAGGCGACGGACAGCCGCTGGGGCTGATCAGCGTGGATGACCCGCGTGACGGGCGTCGACCGGACAAATCCACCCTGGATACATTGGAAATTTTTGCCATTCAGGCAGCTCTGCTGATAGAAAACCACAATCACCGTGAGTTTCTCCTGGCCAGAGTAGAGGATAAAGCGGCAGGATCCGACCTGGCAAAGATCCCTGCGCAGGCTGAGGGGTGGCAGGTTGACCATTCCGCGCATGGGCTTACGGCAGAACGAGCCGCGGCGCTTTCCGGCGCGGACAGCCTGGCGATAATGGGGTACTGGCTGGATATATCCCGAGAGGTCAGCCAGAAAAAAGATATGATTGAGGCGTTAACCCATATGGCCGACGCCATGCTCGAATTTTTTGGTATGCAAACCGCCCTTATAGCCGAAAGCAGGCCTTCGGGATTTCGCCTGCTGGGTATAAGCGGCAGCCCGCCCGATAAAGCCAACCTCGAAGCCCTTTTCGGACAACGCAATCCATTGCGGCAGACGCTGCAAGACTCACAACTGCTCCTCATCGAGCGAATAGAAAACAGCTTGGAGTGGCAGGATTCTGCCATGTTGACGGAATTAAAGGCCGTCAGCCTGGTAGTCTTCCCCTTTCATATCACTCCTGGCATGCAGGCAGCCATTCTGGCTTGCGGCCGCCAGCCTTTGCCATCGATAAGCGCGCAAGACCGCCAGTTATACAATCAGGTTTGCCGGCAGGTCAGCGTCGGACTGCAAAAACTCGAACTGCTGGCTCAAACGCGTCAACGGCTGGCAGAGGTTGACCAGTTGCTGGCCTTCAGCCAAAAACTGGGATCTTTGGACCAAACCAGCATTCTGACGGCATTGTTGGACAGCGCCATGGAGGTTATTTCCGGTGCGAGCGCTGCCTGGGTGGGGCTGCTGGATGAGGAAGCATCCTGTATAGCACCAGTGGTATCAAGGGGTTATGCAGATAACGCCAGCCTGGAGTTGATCCGTTATCCGCTGGATGCTGAGCATAACACCTTGCCTGGACAGGTTGTGAGGGCGGCACAGCCGATGGTGGTGAATGACATCGATTTTGCTTTCACATACCGCTTGCCGCCCGAAGATTTGCTGCTTTACCGCGCCGCAACTCGCGGCCGGCTGCCGGAATCAGCGCTTGCGGTGCCTGTACAGCATGGTGGACGTGTATCAGGCGTGCTCGTTATGGAAAACTTCGATCGGATCGAGCCGTTCGGGGAGGAACACCGCAATCTGGCTGCGTCGCTGGCGCAGCAGGCTGCCCTGGCGCTGGAAAATGCGCGTCTGTTTCATGAAACGTGCCTGCTGAAGGAAGACCTGGAAAAACGCGTCGAAGAACGTACCGGCGAGCTGATGCGCGAACACAGAAATTCGCAAACCATGTTAAGGGTCACGACTGAATTATCCGCCAGTATGGATATCCAGCAGGTGATGCAGCGATCGTTGGCTGTTTTGAACGAAGCCCTGCAGGTAGACACCAGCCTGATCATGATGGCAAATGAGCAGGCTGTTTATGGGGCAGGCGGGTTATTCCCGGAGATGGTCAGCAATGGATTTGAAGCCCTGGCTGGGCATCTGCACCAGCGTGTGATCGGCCAGCGCCAACCACTAATGCTGCGGGACGTCTCCCAGGAGAAAGAATGGCAGCGGTTGGGTGCATCCGGCCTGTTGGTGAGAAGCGTTCTGGGAGTCCCGCTAATCCTGGGGCAGGAAGTTTTGGGTTCTTTGCTGCTTTGGAAACGAGAAGCCGATCATTTCACGCCTGAGCATATCGGGCTGCTTCAGGGCATTGCGCGTCAGATCGCGATAACGTTGAACAACGCCGAATTGTTCAACCTGATTCGTGACCAATCGGAACACCTGGGGACGTTGCTGCGCGAACAACAAATAGAGGCGTCACGCTCACGCGCTATCCTCGAGGCGGTGGCGGATGGGGTATTGGTGACCGATTCCCAGGCGCGGATCACGCTTTTCAATGGTTCTGCGGAACGAATGCTGGAAATCCGCGCTGACCGCGTGATCGGGAAACCTCTCAATGATTTGGAAGGATTACTGGGCGCAGCCGCGTCTTCCTGGCGGGCAGCCATCCAGAAATGGACGGATGAGCCAGCCGGGGTGCATCCCGGGCAATCACTCGCCGATCAGATTACCTTTGGTAATCAGCATATTATTGCCATTCACCTCGCGCCGGTCATCTGGCGTTCCGAGTTCCTGGGGACCGTGTCAATATTTCGAGATATCACCCAGGAAGTACAGGTTGACCAGTTGAAATCCGAATTCATTGCCAATGTCAGTCATGAGCTACGCACACCGCTGACCTCGATCAAGGGATATGTCGAAGTGCTTTTGATGGGCGCGGGCGGGGAGATCAATGATCAGCAGGCGCATTTCCTTAAAATTGTGCGCGAGAATTCAGATCGGTTGATTGGCCTGGTAAATAACCTTCTGGATGTGTCCCGCATCCAGTCGGGGCGGGTGATGCTGGATGTGAAGGAACTTGACCTGGGGGCGCTGGCTGATGAAGTGATCGCCGGCATGCGACAACGTTCGCAAGAAACTGGCAAAGCGATGAATTTCACCCTGGAAGTGGAAGCCGCATTGCCGCCGGTGCTGGCGGATATTGAACGCACGCGCCAGGTATTGCGCAGCCTGGTCAGCAACAGCTACAACTACACACCCGAAGGTGGTCAGGTTTGCCTGCGCGTTCTTCGCGCAGGTCAGGGAGAGGTGCAGGTGGATGTGCGCGACACGGGTATCGGCATCCCTCTCGAAGACCAGCCGCGGATTTTCGATCGATTTTTCCGTGGAGATGATCCCCTGGTAATGGCTACCGCCGGAACTGGGCTGGGATTGTCGCTCTCAAAAATCCTTGTGGAAATGCAGGGCGGGCGGATCTGGTTTCACTCCAAAGGTATTCCGGGCGAAGGCAGCATTTTTTCATTTACGCTGCCTGTGGTCCCTGATAAGGAATGAGTTTTATGGCAAAAATATTGGTGGCAGAAGATGAACACGACATCCGTGAGTTGATCGCCTTCACACTTCGCTATGGGGGCCATGAAGTGGTCACGGTTGCAAATGGCGAAGAAGCCTGGCAGGCGGCCCCCACAGAAATGCCCGATTTGATTTTGATGGATGTGCGCATGCCGCGTATGAGCGGTTATGAAGCCTGCCAAAAAATTAAGGCTGATCCACGCTTGCAGCATATCCCGGTGGTTTTTTTGTCTGCCAAAGGCCAGGAGCGGGAGATCCAGGCTGGTCTGGAAGCCGGCGCCAGTGAGTACTTCTTGAAACCCTTTGCGCCCGATGAACTGACGCGCAAAGTCAACGCCCTGCTGGCGGGCAAGGGGACGTAAATGACAGCATGAGCGCGATTCTGGTTAATGGAGAGATCATTCATTACGAAGTGCTGGGCCGCGGTCGTCCAATTCTATTCCTGCATGGCTGGGTTGGATCGTGGCGCTACTGGATTCCAGCCATGCAAAGCGCTTCTGCCAGCTACCGCGCTTACGCCCTCGACTTTTATGGTTTTGGCGATACAGTCAAGAACAGGCAGCGGTACAGCCTGCAAGCGCAAGCCGACCTGATCGAAGAATTCATGCAAAACCTGGGTATTGGCAGGCTGGCGATTGTGGGTCACGGGCTGGGTGCTCTGGTAGGGCTGCGCTTTGCCGCCCAGCACCCCGGTGTGGTCGAGCGGGTGATGGCTGTAAGCCTGGCGCTGCATCCCGATGGAATCAATCCCAGACTGCGCACAACCCGTCCAGCCGACCTTGTGGCAGGGTTACTCGACCGCGCGCCTGAATTTGAACCTGTTCGCAGAGATGCACAAAAAACCGACCCGCAGGCTGTGCTGGTTTCACTGCAGGATCTGCAGCAATCGGGACTGGATCGGCCCTGGTCGCTGCTGGATACCCACACCCTGCTTGTTTATGGCAGCATGGACCCGCTGGTTAGCCTGGGTTCGGAGAAGGAGTTAACCGCCGGTTCACGGCAGATTCACACGGTTATTTTTGAAGGCGCCAGCCACTTTCCTATGCTGGATGACAGCAGCAAATTCTGCCGCCTGCTGCAGGACTTCCTGGCATTAAAGCCGGGAGAGAGTCCTCAGGAGCTGCAGTTGAAAGAGGAATGGAAACGCCGCATACGTTAAGCGGCCGGATTTAATTCAATCTTCTGCCAGTGCTGGTAATACTTCTTTCTGGAAAATCTGCATGCTGCGCTCGCGTGCGCCATGCGTTTCAGCGGGAATCGACAAAACGGCATACGCGAGACCCGCCTGCCGGAAGGCCTTCAACTTCTGGATCACCTGGGCCGGGGACCCCATCAGGGTCGCTTCATCCGGCGCCGAATCTGAAAAGTCCAGTCGGATGCGCATGCTGACGGTGAACGGGCGGTTTGCCAGAAGAGGCTTGACGCTGGCGAGCGCTTCAGCAAGTGACGCGGGTGAACGGCCGTTTGGATGCCAGCCATCCCCGTAATAGACCGCGCGGCGCAGGGCCGCGGGTGCGTCTCCGGCAACCCACAGCGGTGGTCCGCCAGATTGCACCGGCGGCGGCGAGAGAACCATGTTTTTAATCTGATAATAGTCGCCGCTGAAAGAAATGCTCTTCCCGCCGCGCCACAGGGTGCGCAAAACCTTGAGCGCTTCGTCCATGCGCCGCGCGCGGTCGGAGAAGTTGTAACCCAGGTTGGCGTATTCTCCCCGCGACCAGCCGATACCGGCGCTGAAAATCACCCTGCCGGCAGACAGCGCATCCAGGGTGGCGATTTCCTTTGCCACCTCGACAGGATTGCGCTGCGGCAGTACCAAGGTGGAAATGCCCAGCCTGACCCGCCGGGTGCTGGCCGCCAGGTAGCTCAGGGTGGTCAGCGCTTCGAAAATATGACCAAAGCGCTCGGCATCTTCTTTTGGCAGCGCCAGGTGGTCGGTCACCCAGATGGAATCGTATCCCAGGTCCTCGGCGGCATGGGCTGCATCCAGGATACTCATGCGGCTGGCGCCAGGACCAAAGGTTGGAAGGATAACGCCAAATTTCATGATCAGGAAGGAGTCCGGCGGGGTGTTCAAGCCCCGCCGGTCATTGATTTTACAGCCCGTAGATGTCGCTGTATTTGCTCTTCAGGTAGTTGAGATAAGGCTGCGGGTCGATCTTCGATCCCGTAATTCTCTCTACCATCTCCTGCGGTTCAAATTTTGAACCATGCCTGTGGACCTTATCGCGCAGCCAGGCCAACAGGCTGTTGAATTCGCCTTTCTCAATCTGGGATTCCAGATCGGGAATATCGCGGTTAATAACTTCCCACAGTTGCACAGAAACCAGGTTGCCCAGCGCGTAGGTGGGGAAGTAGCCGATCATACCGCCCGACCAGTGAACATCCTGCAGAACACCCAGGCTGTCGTTTGGCGGGGTTATACCCAGGTACTCCTGCATGCGCGCATTCCAGAATTCGGGCAGATCCTTAACTTGCAGGGTGCCTTCCATAAGCGCGATTTCGATTTCCAGGCGCAGCATGATATGCAGGTTGTAGGTGGCTTCGTCCGCCTCGACGCGGATAAAGGAAGGCTCCACCTTGTTGATCGCCTTGTAGAAGGTCTCCAGGCTGACATTTCCCAATTGCGATGGGAAGTATTCCTGCAGGCGCGGGTAGAAACGTCGCCAGAACGCGCGCGAGCGGCCAACCAGGTTCTCCCACATGCGTGACTGCGATTCATGAATGGCGAGAGAAGCGCCGTTTGCCAGGGTGGTACGGCGCAGGTTCCAATCGATACCCTGCTGGTAGAGGGCATGCCCGGTCTCGTGCATGGTGCCGAACATGGCGGAGGGCAGTTGATCCTCAAGCACCCGCGTGGTGATGCGCACATCGCGGATGCCAAAGCTGGTGGTGAATGGGTGCGGCGAGCGGTCCTGCCTTCCGGCCTCCCAATCGTAACCGAATGCTGTCGCGACCTCGACTCCGAAATCCCACTGTTTCTGGTCGTCGAATTTTTGTTTCAGGCAGGAGTCATCTACCTGCGGTCTTTCAGCGATGGCCTTGATCAGGGCGACCTGTTGCGGTCGCAGGCGGGCAAAGATTTCCTGAACGTCGGCGGTTTTCAGGCCGGGTTCGAAGTCATCCAGCAGCGGGTCATAGACATGATCGAAGGGAGCAAAGTAACCGGCGTACTCGCGGCGCAGCTCAACGATTTTCTCCAGGTGCGGTTGGAAGATAGAAAAATTCGACTCGGAGCGCGCTTTTACCCAGGCGCCCTGCGCCATGGCGGTGACCCGGGCAAATTCTGCCACCTTTTCGGTTGGAACTTTGGTGTTTTTATCGTAGTTGCGTTTGGCATCCTTGATCAAGCGAGCGTCGTCCGAGTCGGGATCGAGCGTTTGAGCGTAAGGGATCAGTTGCTCCAGCGCTTTGCCGTTTTCCTCTGAAATGGCCATTTCATGAGCCAGCGCAGACAGGGTCGCCAGTTGTTCGCCGCGTTCCTCAGCGCCCTTAGGGGGCATGTAGGTCTGCTGGTCCCAACCCAGCACACTGGAAGCCATGATCAAATCCCAAATGGTTCCCATCTTCTGTTTGAATTTTGCCAGGAGCTCTTCCATTTATTTTCCTTTCGGATACAGAGGTATTTGAAAAAAGGGACTTCGGGTTTCGCCCGAAATCCCTTGTATGAATTTTACATTATGTTCAGGCAACTTTCCAACGCAGGGGTTGCCCGGCGAGCGCCGCCAGCACCTCAGTGGCGATGTCATCCGCGGCGCGCACCTGCGCCTCTGCTGTCTGCGCGCCAATATGCGGCGCGCACACCACGCGGGGGTGGGCGACCAGCGGAGTCAGGCCGGGCGGCTCGCTCGCGAACACATCCAGGCCAGCACCTGCCACCTTGCCCGATTCGAGCGCTGCCAGCAGCGCATCTTCGTCGATAACGCCGCCGCGGGCTGCGCAGATAATGCGCACCCCGGGTTTCATTTTTTCAAAGGCAGCCGCATCAAGCAGGTTGCGGGTATCGCTGGTCAATGGGATGTGCAGGGTGATGATATCGGATTGCGCCAGCAGCTCATCAAAACTGACGGGTTTTCCACCTCGTTTTTCGATTTCCTCCGCTGGAATGAGCGGGTCATAGCCCAGGATGGTCATATCGAAAGCAGCTGCGCGCTGGGCTGTCGCTGCGCCAATGCGGCCAAAACCGATCACCCCGAGGGTCTTGTGCCATAACTCGGCGCCTTCCATTTCCTTTTTCAGCCAGTTTCCTGCTTTCATGCCAGCGTCCGCGCGCGGAATCTCGCGGGCGACGGCCAGCATCAGGGCCAGCGCTAACTCGGCGACAGCGATGGTGGTGGCGGTAGGAGAGTTGACCACTGTAACCTGGTGGGCTTTAGCAGCGTTAAGATCGATGTTATCCACCCCGACCCCGGCGCGGCCCACGACTTTCAAATTTTTACCAGCCGCGAAAACGGCCTCGGTTACTTTTGTGCGTCCTCTCACGATCAGGGCATCATAATCAGCCACGACAGCCAACAATTCCTCGGCAGAAATGCCTTTGCGGTCATCAACCTGTCCGGCCTTCTTTAATATCTCCTGGCCGTTTGCTTCCAGACCATCTGTCAGCAAAATTTTCCACGCACTCATGCTCTGCACTCCTTGTTTAGGTTATGAATGGAATCAAGAGAATACGGGAGAACAGGCTCCCGTATTCATTGTACATGAATTGTGGGCAAACCTTCTCGAACTGAGATTAAAATCACAGTCAAGCTCTGACAATCATCCATGCGTATCAGGCGATTCTTGTTCCAGATTCTGTATCATTGCCAGACAGGCGTCATCAGTCGGATTGGGCTGGTAAGCGGTAGTGAACCAGGCTGTAAGGATTTCTTTGGCCAGGGCAGGGGTTGTCAGGCGCAACGACATACACACAATATTGGCATTGTTCCATAGCCGCGCGCCGCGCGCGGTTTCTGCGTCCGCGCATAAAGCAGCCCGGATGCCGCGCACTTTATTAGCGGCGATACTGACCCCTGTGCCGGTCCAGCAGAACAGAATGCCTTCGTCCGCCTGACCGCTGGCAACCTGCCTGGCTACCCTGGCTGCAACAGCAGGCCAGTAATTGCGCGCTTCCGATGCGCTTTCGCCGGGCTCAGGACCGGTGTATTGGACAATGTGACCATCCGCCTGGAGCATTTCCAGGACAAAATCGACTGTTGGGGTGCGTTCATCAGCGCCAATGGAGAGAATCATGACCTTTCATCCTCCTTCCATCTAATTCGTAAAATCACCCGAATCGCGCTGGGGAGGTGGCTGCTTACGGCTGTGAGCCCACCTGGTTGTTTCCAATTTATTGGGTTTAAGGTCTGCGCGATCGTTGATGTCGAGAAAGTGATGAGAAATCTACCGCTTTACGGCGGGTACAGCCGCCCAGTTCCCTAGCTGATTATAACATTCGGATTGTGATACAATCCTTGCCGCGCCCCGCGCGGGGATAGAAGATTTCCGCAAGCAGACAGATCATGTCGAAAAACCCGCGAATTTCACAGGTCAATCCACGCATGCTGCGCGCTGAGCATCTGATCCGCTGCCAGCTTCACGACTGCCGGGCAGCCTGCTGCCTGCACGGCGTCTGGCTGGACACGTATGAATGGGAACAAATAAAATCCAGCTCTGATCTGATTGCCCCTCACATGCCAGCAGAATTTCAGGATCCAGAGCTATGGGTGGATGGGAACCGCGATGATGACCCGTTTTCCGCCAGCGGCAGGGTGATTCACACGCGGGTATTGCCGGATCGCAGCCATTACGGCGGCACAGCTTGCATATTCCTGCGGGCGGATTTCAAATGCGCCTTGCAAGTGGCAGGAGAATCGGCTGGACTGCACCCCTGGCATTTTAAACCGTTTTACTGCGTGTTGCATCCGCTGGACCTGGATTCTGAAGGGTGCATCACGCTGGATGAGAGTGAAGCGCTTAGCGCAGAGGAAGCCAGCTGCCTGCGGTCCTGCCAGGTGGAAATACCCCTCCTGAATACCTTTGAGGAAGAGCTGCGCTATATACTGGGAGATCAAGCCTACCTGGCTCTGTACAGCAAGGTCGGTTAAAAAGCGGTGAGGGTCATTCCCCTTGCCCGAGTGAAAAGCCGCGCTCGCCGTCGAAGTTGTACAGGTGCTCGGTTTTAATCACCTCGAAACCGGCAGCATCGATCCGTTCAAGCAGGTCCAGCACCTGCTTAAACGTGACGCGCTCGCCTTCTGCTCGAAAACGGCAGCGCCAATGGTCGGTGCAGAAAGTCTCTGGGAAACCATCCGGGTAGACTTTAACGCCGCGGTTTGAAATCATGCGCAGGTAAAATCCGCTGCCAGCCAGCGCCTGCATGCGTTGTCCAATGACCTGGGGATCCCGCCCACTCTCGCTCCAATCCACAAATACGTCCACACCCACCAGGTCTTTATGTTCGGCGGGCACCGGGCTGGGAGTCACTTCAAAATGGCCGGCCCTGAAATGCGCCGGGGTAAGTTGTTGGGGGGGTTGGCCCAGACGGGCGATGACTTCCTCGGCGAATGCCTGCGTGCCAACGCGAAAACGGCTGTAGGTTTGATTAAAAATATCGCCGGTATGAATGCCGTCTTCGAGGGTGCAAAGCCAGGCGTTATGGATGGTTTCGGCTGTCTGGGCGTATCCCAGGTGGACCAGCATTTGCACGGCAGCCTGGAGCAGACCGGATGGGTTGGCGATACCTTTCCCGGCGATATCGGGCGCTGAGCCGTGAATGGCTTCGAACATGGCTGCGTGGCTGCCGACGTTGGCGGAACCAGCCAGCCCGACAGAACCCGCCACCTGAGCCGCCACATCCGAAAGGATATCCCCGTACAAATTCATGGTCACGACCACATCCAGGTCTTCTGGTTGGTCTGCCACCCGCGCCATGCCGATATCAATGATCTGGTGGTCTGCAGCGATTTCGGGGTACTGGCTCGCGATTTCATCGAAGACCCGGTGGAAAAGACCATCGGTGATCTTCATGATATTATCTTTGGTCATGCAGGTGACTTTATGGCGGCCGTAGGCGCGCGCGTATTCGAATGCGTAGCGAATGATACGTTCGCTGCCTGGACGGCTGATGATCTTAAGCACCTGGGTTACTTCGCGGGTCTGACGGTGTTCAATGCCGCCGTAAAGGTCCTCTTCGTTTTCGCGGATAAGAATGAGATCCGTTTTTGGAAAATTCGAGAAGACAAAGGGCGAATAAGCCTTGCAAGGCCGGATATTAGCGAACAGCCCCAAGGATTTCCGCAGGGTGACATTGATGCTTTTATATCCTCCACCCTGTGGTGTGGTTACCGGTGCTTTTAGCAAGACGCGGTTTTTGCGGATAATGTCCCAGGCATCCTGAGGGATTCCGGATGAAATTCCCCCCAGGTATACCCGCTCACCGATCTCGACGACGTCATATTCCAGCGGAGCGCCAGCCCCCTCCAGGATATGCAGGACCGCCTGCATGATTTCCGGACCGATTCCGTCTCCGTAGGCAACCGTTATGCGCGTTTTTTCTTCCAAAAACTTCCCCTTTTGGTGCGAGGTTTATCTGACATGCCCGGATATTTTAATCGACTTTGTGTTTTCCTGGAGAAGTGCGTGTAAAATCTTTGCAGCCATTCAGAAGCGATAAGGTCGCTACTCAACTTCTGGGGTTTCTTCATCCAGCAAAGCAAAAAATGCATTCACTACGCGCGGGTCGAATTGCTGGCCGGAAGCGTTTTGAATGTACCGGCAGGCTTCTTCATGGCTCCAGGCCTTGCGATAGGGACGGTTGTGGGTAAGCGCATCCCAGACATCCACCACCGAAAAAATTCGGGCAGCCAGGGGGATCTGTTCGCCGCTCAGCCCGCGCGGGTACCCTCCGCCGTCCCAGTGTTCGTGGTGGCAGTAGGGAATGTCCAAAGCGGGATGTAAATAGGCGATAGGAGAGAGCATATCAAATGCCAATTGCGGGTGCGTCCGCATCACCTGCCACTCTTCTTCATCCAGCGGTCCGGTTTTGTTCAGGATATGGTCTGGAACACCCATTTTCCCGATATCATGCAGCAGGGCACCGCGGTAGATCTGAACCCGTTGTGCATCGGGAATACCCAGCTTGCGCGCCAGCCGCAAAGACATTTCCGCCACCCGGCGGGTATGGTCTTCCGTATCACGATCGCGAAGGTCCATGGCGCGGGAGAGCGTTTCGATGGTCAGGTTGTAGGCGCTGGAAAGCTCAGTGTTGGATTTTTGCAGGCTCTCAAGCAGGCGGATGTTCTCCACCGCTAATGCCGCCTGACTTGCGAGGGTTTCGAAAAAGTCAAGCCATTCATAATCTGGTTTGTAAAGGCGGCGGAAAAAGACTTCCAGGACTCCGGAAACCTTACCGCGGCTGATCAACGGAATGGCGAACGCGCTGATAAAGCCCTCATCCGCTACCATTTTTGGGTCAAAGACAGTTGCATCGCAGTCGCGCAAGTCGTCAATTTGCACCAGGCGGCGCTCGTAGGCGGCTTTGCCGACCATTTCGCTTCCGACCGGGATGCGGATGGTGTTGTACATCTCGTGCGCGTAACCCCTTTGGAGTGCCAGTTCGAGCATTTGTGTGCTGGCTTCGAGCAGAAAGATGTCGGCGGCGTCTGTTTCGAGGTGCTTCAAAGCCGTATCCAGGATGGTTGCCAGGGTGGTTTTGAGTTCATAACTGGAACTTGCCAGAATATCGATTTCATGCAAGGCGGAAATTTTGCTGAGGTTGCGTTCGGTGCGAGCGTGCAGGCGCGCCCGCTGCTGGGCGCTGCCAGCGATATCCGCGATTGTTTTTAATAAATCAATTCTGGTTCGACCCAGGGGTTTTTCCAGCGGGAAGGTGACAATGATGACACTGTTGACATCCTGGGTACCGCGCACCGGTGTAAAGATGACTCCACAGCCAGAGGAAACCGATTGCAGGATGGCGCTGTTCGCCTGCGCGCTTTGTGAGGGATGGCGGACGACGATTTGTTCGCCATTTTCAACTGCGCGTGCTAAATAGCCGTTGTATGAAAACACTTTCGGCGAAGAGGGGTTCGCAAATGTGCCGCGCGCGTAGGTAATGGTGAAAATGCGCTCCTCAGGAACATACACGGCCATGGCGCCGGAGTCTGACTCGATCACAGCAAGGATTTCATCTACCGCAACCCGGCTGATGTTTTCCTCGGTTTCTGCGCTGCGCAGTGTATTGGAAACACGCGCGATCGTCTCCATCTCGAAGGCTCGTAATTTGAGTTCATCTTCCGCTTTCAGCCTGTCGGTGATGTCATGGACAATTGAATATATCAATTGCCTGCCCTGGAATGTCACAGGTCCGCTGAACACCTCCACATCGCGGATGTGTCCATTCGCCAGCCGATGCCTGGACAGAAAGTGGTTGCGAATTTCCGAACTGTCTTTATCTTTTCCTTGAACCGGTTGTTTGGGTTTCAGCGCATCGATGTCCATGATCTTCATCGCCGTCAACCGGTCGAAATCATACCCGTAATAGCCGCACGCCGCCGGGTTGGCATCCACTATTGCGCCGGTATTCGGATCGACCAGCAGCATGACGGAATGGTTGTTTTTGAACAGGCTGCGGTAACGCTCCTCGCTTTCGCTCAGTTCGCGCTCCACGCGCACACGGGTGCTGATATCCCTGGAGACCCCGATGATCTCCGCAGCGCGTCCGAAATCGTCAGCGATCAGGTTCGTGGTGATTTCGACGTCGATCCACTGCCCACCGCTGGTTTTCTGGCGGATCCGGTCAGTCTTCACCTTCTGTGACATGTCGCCGGCGTTGAATTTTTCCACGCGCATTGTCAGGATGTGGTCGAGTTGGCTGGCGGTCTCGTCATCCAGCGAATCCGTCAGGTCACGCCGCATGGCTTCTTCAGGCGTTATGCCGCGCAGTTTAATAATCGATGGGCTGACATAAGTGAAGCGCATGGTGCGCAGGTCAAAACGCCAGATTACATCGATAATATTCTCTGCCAGCATGCGGTAATTGTTGTCACTGGCGCGCAATTCCTCTTCAGCTTTGCGGGCAGTGTGGACAGCGTGCTGGAAAAAAGCCGAGAAAAAACTGATCGCCACCACCAGGCTGAGCAAGGCGGCGATCAGGTAACCCCAGGGAGCGAATGATTCGACTGTGCGAAGGAAGGGGAAATTTAATTTATGCACACCCCAGATGATGAAGGTTACACCCGCGACTGTCTTCCCCAGGCTTTGGATGAACCTGGAGCGCAGGATAAGAGCACCTGTCCAGATGTGCATGCCTCCCATGACCAGAAAGGAGAATAAAACGATCAGGAAGAACGGCGCGCCGACAAAGGACATGATGATCGACCAGAGCAGACCCACGCCAGTAATCCACAGCCACCAGCGCGGCGGGCGGCCACCCGTTAACCAATACGCGCCCATGAGCAGCAAAACCCCGCTGATTAAGGCCACGGCCTGGAACATGGCCGTTAAGAAAGGCGTGGTGCCCGTGCGCAGGGCGATCAGCTCGAAGATAAAGCGCAAGGCATACACGCTCCATCCCGCAATCCAGTAGGCAAGGTAGCGCTCGCGGAAAGAAGTGTATAAATATATGAAAGCGGCGATGAGAATGACAGTTCCAGCCAGCGAGGCCACAACCGCCGGGAATAGTCCGTTCATTGGTTAAAGTCCGATTGACGATAAAAGAGTGTTCGATAATCTCCGAATCGGTATAACCCAACCAGTCCTGTCTCAATTATAGCCTTGGAAAGGGCTGCTCCGCTTAAGGATAATTATCAAATATGCAAAGTAAACGAAAGCGAAAGCGAAAGCGAAAGCTGTTGGTCCCTGCTGTGGTTTACAATTTCGTAAGAGGGGTTAATATCCGTGCCTGCCCAGCAGGTGCGAGCCGCAGATGAGGATATAATCCATTTATGGTTTTCCCCGGATTAATGCGTTATCTTTGGAGGTTCCTGTTTGTCCTGGCGGCCGCCTGCGCCCTGTCCGCCTGCCAGGCGGAGGGCATGGCCGGTTCTACCTTGTTGACGCCCGCCGGGCAGTTGATAACTGCCACGCCTTCCGAGACGACCGCAGCAATCCCGCCAACGATAAGCCCGTCCAATACGCTGGAAGCCACCCTCACTCCTGGGGTAACCGTGTTGGTGGAAGTCACTGAGACCTCCGAAATAAGCGCCACCCCCCAAACAACAGCCAGCCCAGCCGCTTCACCCACCGAGGCCGGCACACCAACCTTTGGTCCGAGCCCGACTCGCACGCGCACGCCCACCCCGACGCGGTTTCCCAACCGGACGCCATTCCCCAGCCGCACGCCCACCATTACCCCCACGCCTTCTCCCCCGCAAGCGTGGATGCGAATCCAACGTCCTGGACCGTATTCGCGCGTGGTTTCTCCCATTAGCATTGAAGCTTTGATCAGTCCCGGGGAAGATGGCTATGTTCATGTTGAATTGACCGGTGAGGATGGGCGGTTGATAACGCGCCAAGCGCTGGATTTACGCGCATTCCTCAACAGGCACTTTTATATCGCTCCCGAAATTCCGTTTGAAATCCAGGCAGCCGCAGAAACGGCGCGCCTGACAGTGAGGGTGGAAGATCGTTTTGATCGACCGATCTACGTGTGCTCGGTCGATCTGGTCCTGATGCAGTTAGGCAAGAATGATATCCTGCCGCAGTCCATCACCCAGGAGCCCTTCCTGGTGCGCTCTCCTCGCGAGGGAGCGGTTGTTAAAGGCGGGGTTTTGCAGGTGAACGGCCTGGCGCGGCTGATTAACGATAATCCCCTTAATATCGCCCTGGTTGACGAGCAAAATCGTGTCGTTGGCAGCGTCAGCCTCGAAATTTCGCAGCCTTACGGGGATTTGAGTCACATTCCTTTCCAGACCTATATCCCCTACACGGTAAGCGAAAGCAGCAGTGTGCGCATGCTTATGTTTCAGGAATCCACCACGCGCATCCCAGGGGTTGTCTGGCTTTCCAGCCTGCTGTTGACTCTGGAGCCGTAAAGTTTATGGTTGGTTGACGAGTTCCTTGAAGGCTGGAAGAACATGCAGTGGAGCCAGGTCCGCATCCTGCGCGGCCCATTCGGCCAGCTCGGTATTTTCCCCAACGGCTTCCTTGAGAGCAGAGAGAGCTTGGTCTATTTCTCCGCCGCCAGCAAGCAGGCAGGCCAGATCGTAAAGCGCCAAACTGCGTGAAGCAGGCGAGGGATCCACATGCGTGACGTCCACAACCGCGGCTTCTTGCAGCCGGACAGCCGCCGCGCGGTAACCCAATTTCACATATTCCCCTGCCAGGTGGTTAAGGACATGCAGGTATCCGTTTCCCAAAAGGTAGGAAAGCAGCGGCTTTCCCGGGGGCCATGAAAACCGCTGCACATCCGTCAGGTCCTCGCTCGAGAATCGATCCAAAACCTCCATCAGCGCACCGAGGGCGGCTTCGGATTCCTTGATCAGGGCAGCCAGAGGTTTGGATTGGTTTTCTTTGAAGACCTCGCGGTTGATCTCGTCATAAGGCGGGTAAGCCAGCGGAGCCTGCCCGCGTGCCAGGTACGCCAGGGTCTCCACGGTTCGCCGGCGCCAGTAGGTAATATGCCCAATGGTATCTTTAGGCGACCAACGCGTGTAGCTTCCTTGCGCGCTGCGCTCGGCTTCGCTCAGGCTGTTGAGAAAAGTAATTTCCGCCTCGTGCGCCTTGCGCAGCAGAAATTTCGCCTGGTCCAGGAGGGTTTTTTCGGTCATGATCGAGACTGCTTTACTCGCCAATAATTTTTACCAACACGCGTTTGCGCCGCCGGCCGTCAAATTCACCATAAAAAATCTGTTCCCAGGTGCCGAAATCCAATTTACCGTCTGTAACGGCGACCACCACCTCCCTTCCCATGATCTGGCGTTTGAGGTGCGCGTCGGCGTTATCCTCACCGGTATCGTTGTGGCGGTATTGTTTAACAGGTTCGTGCGGCGCGAGCTTTTCCAGCCAGCGCTCGTAATCTTGGTGAAGACCGGACTCGTCGTCATTGATAAATACCGAGGCGGTAATATGCATGGCATTTACCAGTACCAGTCCCTCGCGGATTCCGCTCTCGCGCAGGCACTCACGCACCTGAGGGGTGATATTGACGAAAGCCCGCCGGGTGGGGATGTTGAACCACAACTCTTTTCGATAAGATTTCATGCTCGCGATTCCTTTCAGGTCAGAACGTGCTGCGCCTTCGCTCGATTAACCATTCCTGGATGCTAAAAGCGGGTTCTCCTTTGGCCGGTTTCAAGCGCTGAAACGAGCCGTCTGGGAGCATCAAACGCGCTTTTACATTGTCTTTCAGGTACAACTCAAGAATATCTTCATGGATGTGCCTGATCAGGCGCGGGTCTTCGACAGGGAAAAGCACCTCAACCCGCTGGTTGAGATTGCGCGGCATCAGGTCAGCGCTGCCCAGGTAGATCTCCTCAGCGCCGCCGTTTTGAAAGTAATAAATTCTGCTGTGCTCCAGGAAGCGTCCAACCACACTGATGACACGGATATTTTCGCTCAACCCGGGAATGCCGGGGCGCAGGCAGCAAATTCCCCTCGCGATGATATCCACCTGCACGCCAGCCTGAGAAGCCTGATAGAGCAGTTGGATGATGGGTTTATCCACCAAAGAGTTCATCTTAAAGATGACACGGCCTTCCCCGCCTTTACGCTTATGCTCGATTTCCCGTAAAATCATCTCCTCAAATCGGTAGCGCAGGTTGATGGGTGCCACCAGCAGTTTGCGATAATCACTCTTCAGGGAGTACCCGGTCAGGTAGTTGAACAGGTCGGTTGCGTCGGCGGCGATATCTTCGTCGCAGGTAAACAGCGACAAATCCTCATAGACCTGGGCGGTGATGTGGTTGTAATTGCCGGTGCCAAGGTGAACGTAGCGGCGAATGTGGTCCCCCTCGCTGCGCACAACCAACGCCACCTTGGAATGAGTCTTAAGCCCTAATAGACCGTAAGTCACGTGGACGCCTTCCTGCTCCAGCATGCGCGCCCATTCGATGTTGCTTTCTTCGTCAAAGCGCGCTTTTAATTCCACCAATACCGCCACTTGCTTGCCGTAATCTCGGCGAGCCTGCAGCAGGGCTTTCACCACCGGCGAATTACTGCCGGTTCGGTAAAGGGTTTGTTTAATAGCCAGCACATTTGGGTCGCGGGCTGCCAGACGCATGAACTCGATCACCGGGTTGAAAGAGTCGTACGGGTGGTGAAGCAGGATGTCGTTCTGCTGGATGGCTTTAAAAAGCGCATCGTAGCCGTCGTCGACGTTGAAGCGCAGACCAGGGGGTGTAGCCGGAATAAAAGGACGGTCTTTCAAGTTATGCAGTTCGATGCGCGTAAGCTGCATCAAACCTTGCAGATCTAAAGGGGTATCGACCGGGTAGACATCCTGCCGGGCAACTTTCAAATTGTTGATCAGGATCGCCTTCATGTTTTCCGGCATATCCTTTTTGACCAACAGCCGTGACACGGCTCCAAAACGGCGCCTGCGCACGCTGGCTTCCATGGTTTCGAGCAGGTCAGCAGCCTCCAGCTCCTGGATCTCCATGTCCACATTGCGGGTGACGTGAAAGAGATGTGTTTCGAGGACTTTCAAGCCAGGGAATAAATCCTGGAGGTTGGCGATAATCAAATCGCTTAACCAGACAAAATAATGATGCCGCGGCACGGTGCCGTCTTTGCGCACGCTGCCAGAAGACGCTTTGATCGGTACCAGCAGGGGCAGGGTATTGGGGACTTTTACGCGGGCAAACAACTGCTGGCCGTCCTTGCCCTCCAGAATGATGGCCAAATTAAGGCTGAGGTTGGAGATATGTGGAAAGGGGTGCCCAGGATCGAATGCCAGCGGAGTGAGCACCGGAAATACCGTCTCGTGGAAATAATCATTCGCGAGCTCTTTTTGGCGGGGCGATAAATCTCTGTAATTGCGAATATGGATGCCGTTTTGGTCAAGCTCTGTGATCAGGTGGTTGTTCCACAAATCGCGTGCTTCGGTCATCAATTTATAGGCGACCTTGCGGATTTCAACCAGTTGTTCGCTCGCGGTGAGACCGTCGATGGAAAGATTGGCAATCCCTTCATCCCGCTGCATAATCAATCCGCCGACGCGAACCATAAAGAATTCATCCAGGTTCGATCCGACGATGGCCAGGAATTTAACCCGCTCCAGCAGCGGGTTGCTCTCATCCTGGGCTTCTTCCAGAACCCTGCGCTGGAATTCGAGCTGGCTCAGTTCCCGGTTGATATACAGGGATGAATCATTGAGATCGAACGCGGTGCCAGTGGCATCAGTTATGGGAGGTTCAGCGGATGATGTTTTTTTCTTTTGCGGCATGTTTCCCCAAAGCAGTTTTCTGTTTAAAGGTGTTGACGGGCAATCTCACGCCCCGCAGGCTGCTGGGTGCGGTCAGCGGCTATCTTCGCGTGAATCCATTACGCGGCGGCGCCCCGTATCAGGGTGTATGCCTATTATACTGAAAAGCCGCTCTGGCGTTCGAAGTTCACAAACCCGGGAGCGTATCCTGAGAGCGCAGCACATACACCCGGTTGCGCCCGGCGTCCTTGGCGATATACATGGCCTGGTCCGCTCTATTAATGAGCTGATCCAAAGTGAGGTTCTTATCTTTTTCCAGGGCTGCCACCCCCAGGCTGACGGTTATGGTCGCTTTGCCCTTGGGCGTGGTGATGAAGATGTTTTCAACCTGCTGGCGCAGGCGCTCCGCGATAAGCGCGGCTTCTTTAGCGCCTGTTTCAGGGAGCAGGATGATAAACTCCTCGCCGCCAAACCGGCCGATAGAATCAAAGATGCGCAGGCTGCTGCGGCAGCGGGATGCCAGCGCCTCTAAAACCTGATCGCCAACCAGATGACCAAAGGTATCGTTGACCTGTTTGAAATGGTCGATATCCAGCAAGATAATGGCCAGGTCGCGGTCGTAGCGCAGCGAGCGTTCCAGTTCGGTCTGGGCCAGGTAATAAAAGTGTCGCCGGTTGTATAAACCGGTCAGAGAATCGGTGATGGCCAACTCGCGCAATTTACTTTCCGCGCGTTTACGCTCGGTGATATCCCGAAAGCTGAACAACCAGCCAATATTGCTGCCTTCGATCTGGTAGGGGGTCATCGTGCATTCGAGCGTCACGCCGAAGATTGTGTCAAAAGTGTTCAGACGTTCGTTTTCAGGATCTTCGAGTAACTTTTCCAGGCTGGAATAAAAATTGGCGGGGTCGGAGAACTTTTGTGCCAGGATGTCCAGGGGCTCATTCTGGGGCAGGGTTTCCCAATCGGGTTCTAGGGAGAATAACTGCGAGAAGCGCCGGTTATAAAGGATGACGTTGAGGTCGCGGTTGAAAACCACCAGCGCACTGATCGAGGATTCGATCGCCGCCTCAGTCAGGGCGGCGGATTTTCGCAGCGCAATCTCGATCTGTTTTTGATCGCTGATGTCGTGCAGCACCAGCAGGTAACCCGACGGTGTGTGGTCCATCGCTGGCAGGAGTGAAGCCTTGATTTGCAGGTGGCGCATCACCCCTCTGGCGCGCAATTTCATTTCTGTGCTTTTCTGTCCGTGCTCAAAACCGCTGTTGAACCAGTTAGCATCCAGTTCAAGGAATTTATTAACAGGCTCTCCGATCGGGCTGCGGTTAAGGCACCCCAGCAGAGACAACGCAGCCGGGTTGGTGTCCACGATGCGTGTCTGGCTGTCGAGCACCACGACGGCATCCTGCATATTTTCGATGACGATATCACGCGCTACCGGGACAATATCCAGCAGGCGGTAGCGGAATAAAGACCAGGCAATAATCAGATTGCTGATGCCGAAGGTGATGGGGGTGACCTGGTGAAGAGAAACAGGAACGAGTTGAAGCGCGGTAATGATGCTGGTTATCCATGGAACCAGGAAGCCGATTAACGCGGTGCCAGCCTGCTTGCGGTACAGACGCGGCGCGCTGATGTATTTCATTGCAAAAAGCAATGTGCTGAAGACGATGAGGGAATAGGCATAAATGGTGAAGATCGCGTAGGCGGGTCCATTTTCGAAGACCAGGGAAGCAAAGGGCACTCCCGGCACGGCGTGAGGATCGCTGCGAAAAAGCCCGTGTAGTCCATCCGTCCAGATAAAAGCCAGCATAACGATTGAAACCGGCAGCAGGTAACGCCAATCAAGCCTGGGCAGCGGATTCTCGCGGAAGTTCAGTTGCAGGATGAAGCTCAGGTAGAACAAGGGCAGGAATACCGCGCCCAAGAATTGAAAATTGTTCCAGAACAGCATCATTTCCAGCCGGGCCGCCAGGAGTTGAAATACATATCCCAGCGTCCACACGACCTGCGTGATGGTGATCCAGACCAGAGGGAGAGCCGCGGCTACGGTTCGCCGCCGCCAGGCTACCAGGCCTACCCAGATTGTTATCCCCGCTGAAAACAGGTAGGGAAGAAGGAAGATGGCTTTACTGAAGTTCATTCCATGGTCGGTTTTAGTGCATTGAGGCTGTGTTGTTGGTTTACCATTTATATCATAACTGATAATACCCAAGATTAATTTAATAGAATTGAAAGGCATCATCACCGGCTTGACAGGTGGTGAAAGGGATTTATAATAGTGTAAATAATACACTAATTAACCAATAAAATATGATCGGGTATTTACCCGTGCAGTAAGGAGGTAAAAAATGAACACACCTCTGGCGGAAAAAAGCCGGGATTTTCTCAATTTTCTGGATCAATGGCAGGCTGGATTAGAGCCCATGCCTCTAAAAGAAGCGCTGCCGCAGCCAGAAAGAGGCGCTATCCTCTCCGTGGATGTCATTGACGGGTTTTGCTACAATGGTCCGCTCGCCAGCCCGCGGGTCGCGCAAATCGTGGAGCCGATAACCCGTTTGTTTAAACATGCCTGGGAGCACGGTGTGCGGCATTTTATCCTCACCCAGGATACTCATGAGCCAGATGCGGTTGAATTTGCCGCCTGGCCGCCGCACTGCGTTCGCGGTACTGCCGAATCGCAAACGGTCGAGGCGTTCAGGGCGCTGCCATTTTTCGATCAAATGGTGCTCTTCGAAAAGAACTCGATATCGAGCGGGCTGCATACCGGCCTGGAGGATTGGCTCTCAGCCCACCCGCAGGTGGACACCTTTGTTGTGGTCGGTGATTGCACGGACCTGTGCACCTACCAGCTCGCCATGCACCTGCGCCTGGACGCCAACGCCCGGCAGTTGCAGCGGCGCGTGATTGTGCCAGCCAATACAGCCGAAACCTACCACCGCAGCGTGGAAACAGCCCAACAGCAGGGCGGTCTGCCGCATGACGGCGACCTTCTTCACGCCGTATTCCTCTATCACATGGCCCTTAACGGAATCGAGGTTGTGCGCGCCATCGAGTAAATTCGAGCCGGAACGCAAATCGCCAGAAGGATGTGACCCTGCTATGTCACAACTCTTGCTTTTTAAACACCAGACAGGCAGCCAACAGGCTGACGGCGATCAATGCGAGCGCGCTGATCAGCGGCGGCAGCGGGTTGATCTGTGAGCCGCCCAGCACCGAAGAAGCGCTCCAGGAGACCAGCTGGTCCGGGATGAATTTGTTCAGAGTTGGCAGCGCGCTCAGAACGGAAAAAAGCAGTACAAACGCCAGCCCTATGCCGGCCGCGGCCGCCTGAGAGCGAAGCAGTGTGCTGAAAAGCAGGGTGATCGCAATGTATACCAGGAAGAGCAAAAGCAGCGCGCCGTTCATGACCAGCCAGGCGAGGATATTGGTAGCCTCAAACAGCACCAGGGTGTAGTAATACCCGCCCAGCCCAGCGACCAGCAACGCCAGGGCGAACGCCAGTCCCAGGGCGAGGAATTTTGACAGTAAAAATGAACTGCGCGGCAGCGGTTTACTCAGGACCAGCGCTGCTGTGCCGCGTTCTTTCTCGCGCGAGACCAGACCCATCGAGAGGAGCAGCGCCAGTAAAACGCCAAATTGCGAGGTGTTTTTGACATACTGGCCGACGGCATCCACCACGCTGGGCGGGGGGATCAAACCGGCAAAATCCTCCGCTCCTGGAATCAGGGTGAAAATCTCAGGGGTATACCTGGCAAGCAGCGGCGAACTGAGGCCGAAGAACCCCAGCACAATTACCAATACCAGCAGGCGTGAAGTGCGCGCCAGTTCAATCCATTCCTTTCGCAGTGAAGTGATCAGACTCATGATCCCTGCTCCTCCCCGCTGACCAGACGTAAGAAAACATCTTCCAATGAAGGCGTGACAACCTCTATTCGGCGCACCGGCAGGTCAGCCTTCAACAGGCTTCCTAGAATCTGCGGCCGGCCAGTTCCCATATCTGTAACCACCATGCGGGCGGTGTTGCCGATGATTGTGGTTGATTCGACCAGGGGCTGGCTGGCGAGGCTGCTCACCCAGTTGGACAAAGCCTGCGCGTGCCCGTTTTCGCATTCAATTTCGAGGATTGGCAGGGCGTAACGGCTGAGCAACTCGTTTTTATTATCTTTGACCAGCAGTTTCCCTTTGTGAATGATCCCAACTGTATCACACACGCGCTCAACATCCGAAAGAATATGGGTTGACATGAAAATTGTGCATCGTCCGCGCAGGCTGGCAATCAGCTCGAGCACTTCTTTGCGGCCGATCGGATCCAGCGCGCTGGCAGGCTCATCCAGAAAGAGCACATCCGGTTCATTGATCAGCGCCTGGGCGATACCGAGGCGCTGGCGCATCCCGCGCGAAAAACCGCCTATGCGGCGTTTGCGCACCTCTGTCAATCCGGTCAGCGCGAGCAACTCCGCGATTCTTTTCTTGCGTTCATCCGCTGGCAGGTAAAAGAGGCGGCCGACATAATCCAGATACTCGAGGGGGTTGAGATAGGTGTAGAAAGCCGGTTCCTCGGGCAGGTAGCCGATGCGGCGGGCGGCCTGGCGGTCGCCGTTGATCTCCACCCCGGCAACCCAGGCTTTTCCCGCGCTCGGATGCGCCAGGCCGGTCAGCAGGCGGATGGTGGTGGTTTTACCAGCCCCGTTCGGACCCAGGAAACCAAAGACGCTGTTGGCTTCCACAGAAAGGGAAAGGTGGTCCAGGGCGTGCACACTGCCAAAGGTTTTGGTCAGGTTCTCAATGCGGACGGCATCCATGTCATTCCTCGCCTCGCCCGACGATTAGGTAAACAATCGGGCCAATCATGTTGACAAATATGATGATCAGCGCCCAGCCGTACTTTGGGAGGTGCTTTACCACCTCGCGGCGGGCGAGGTCAATCAGGCAATAGATCATCAACCCTAGCTGCAACACGATCAGTGGGGCGAGCAGGGGCAGCACTTTTAGAATATCGATGGTCGGTTCCATTATCCCTCCGAATACAGTGGAAAGCCGCACTATTGTATCATTGTATCATTGTATGAATTGTATATGAAATTGCGGGTTTGTCAAGGATTTTGGGGGGTAAAACATACGGGCAGCCTTCGTGGGCGGACGGCTGGCGGCAGGGGCTATTGGGCCGTCTCTGATATAATTGGCGGGTAATGAAAGCAAAACTAATAAGAGATGAGATCCACCCTCATCTTTTCTCTATGGAGGAATGAAATGCAGCCGGAGGCCCAGGAACGCTACGAAGATAGTGAGATTTACCGCATCCGCCACTCGCTGGCCCATATTATGGCGCAGGCGGTACTAGAAATGTTTCCGGAGGCAAAGTACACCATCGGACCGCCGGTAGAAAACGGTTTTTATTATGATTTTGACCTGCCGCGCAACCTCACTCCGGACGATCTGGAGAAGATCGAGAAACGCATGCGCCAGATCGTGGCTGGAAGGCATGATTTCGTCCGTAAAGTCGTCAGTGCGGATGAAGCGCGTAAAATATTCAAAGACCAGCCGTATAAACTCGAATTGATCGCTGACCTGGAGCGCGGTGAAACGGACGAACACGGTCATCCGCTGGATGAAAAGCCCGAGATTTCAATCTATACACATGATAAATTTGTGGACCTTTGCCGCGGCCCGCATGTTGAAAACACCGCGCAAATCAATCCTTCGGCCTTCAAATTGATGAGTGTGGCGGGGGCTTACTGGCGCGGCGATGAGAAAAATCGCCAACTGCAGCGCATTTACGGCACAGGCTGGCGCACCAAAGATGAACTGACACGCTACCTGCAGATGCTCGAGGAGGCCAAAAAGCGCGATCACCGCAAGCTGGGCAAAGACCTTGAGATCTTTATCTACGATGATGAAGTCGGTCCTGGTTTGCCGTTATGGCTGCCGCGCGGCGGGGTCATCATCGAGGAACTGGAAAAACTGGCCAAAGAGATGGAAGACAGGGCCGGTTATGAGCGCGTGCGCACCCCGCATTTGACCAAGGAGGACCTCTTTATTCGCAGCGGGCACCTACCGTATTACGCCGAGAGCATGTACCCGCCCATGGAACTGGAGGGAGTGCGCTATTACGTCAAGCCGATGAACTGTCCCTTCCATCACAAAATTTACGCCGCGCGCCCGCGCAGCTACCGCGACCTGCCGGTGCGGCTGGCTGAATACGGCACCTGCTACCGCTATGAGAAAAGCGGAGAATTGTTTGGTCTGATGCGTGTGCGCTCGATGCAAATGAATGACGCCCATATATACTGCTCTGAGGAGCAGTTCGAGCAGGAGTTCATGGGCGTGATTGACCTTTACCAGGCGTATTTCGAGTTGTTTGGCATCCAGCGCTACGTCATGCGGCTAAGCACTTTCCACCGCCGCGGCCTGGGTAAGAAGTATGTCGATAATGAGCGTCTGTGGCTGAAGACCGAAGACATGGTGCGGCGGGCGATGCAAAATGGCGGCGTGCCGTTTGTTGAAGCAGCCGATGAAGCCGCTTTCTACGGTCCCAAGATCGATGTGCAGATCTGGAGCGCGATCGGACGCGAGTTCACCCTCGCGACCAATCAGGTTGATTTCGCCGTACCGGAACGGTTCGATCTTACCTTTGTCAACCGCAATGGCGAGGATGAAACCCCGCTGTGCATCCACCGTGCCCCCCTCAGCACCCATGAGCGCATGGTCGGTTTCCTGCTCGAACATTACGCTGGGAACTTCCCGGTCTGGCTGTCGCCGGACCAGGTCAGCATTATCCCGATCACGGACGCGCACAACGATTACGCGCGCCAACTGGCGCAGCGTATGCGCGCTGAGGGCATTCGCGCCAGCGCGGACCTGGGATCGGAGCGTATGAACGCAAAAATCCGCAACGCGCAGCTGCTGAAAGTTCCATATATGGCGGTTGTGGGTGACCAGGAGATGAGCACTGGCACAATCTCGCTGCGGCGGCGCGACGGCACCCGCCAGAACGAATTGGCTGTGGAAGCCTTCATTGCTCAGGTTAAAGACCGCATTGCTGCCCGCTCCGCAGACCTGTGAAATTCTATTTTCCTTGCGTGAACTTCCTTTATAAGGCCTTTCCGACCTGCTCAAAAACCATTTGACAAGCCATTTAACCTGTGATAGCATTCTGCCCCAGAACAATTAAATAGCCCCTGAAAGGCGCTCTTATCCAGAGAGGTGGAGGGACCGGCCCTGTGAAACCTCGACAACCTGAACCCTGTAAAGGCTTCAAGGTGCCAATTCCGGCAGAGGAAAAAATTCTGGAAGATGAGAGGGCAGGTTAATAAGTGTGATAAGTTGCCCCGAGGTCCAGAAGGGGCAACTTTATTTTACAGGAGGAATTAGTCAAGAATGAACACCACCTTTATGAATTCGCCGCGCTACCTGTTCACGTCCGAGTCGGTCACTGAAGGCCATCCCGACAAGTTGTGCGACCAGGTCAGTGATGCTGTACTGGATGCCTGCCTGGCGCAGGATCCGTACTCGCGGGTAGCCTGTGAAGCCGCAACCAAAACCGGTTTCGTGATGGTGATGGGAGAAATCACCACCAAGGCGCAGATCAATTTCGATGAGCTGGTGCGCAAAGTGGTCAACGACATCGGCTACGATGACAGTAAAAAAGGTTTCGATGGAACGACCTGCGCCGTCCAGGTGGCCATCGCCAAGCAGTCGGGCGATATCGCCATGGGTGTGGACAAAGCGCTGGAAGCGAAAGCCGGCGAGATGACTGAAGCCGAGATCGAATCGGTTGGCGCAGGTGATCAGGGCATGATGTTCGGTTACGCCTGCAATGAAACGGTTACTTTACTGCCTATGCCCATTTACCTGGCCCATAAATTGACCCGCCGCCTGGCCGAGGTGCGCAAAAACGGCACCCTGCCCTGGCTGCGGCCGGATGGAAAATCACAGGTGACAATTGAATACCGCTTTGGAAAGCCGCACCGCGTGGACACCGTCCTGATCAGCACTCAGCACGCCCCAGAGATCTCGCAGGAGGAGATCCGCGCGGAAGTGATCAAGCATGTTATTATGCCCGTGCTGCCGAAAGAGATGGTGGACAAGGATTTGAAAATCTTTGTCAACCCAACCGGCCGCTTCGTGGTCGGCGGGCCGATGGGTGATTCCGGTTTGACCGGGCGCAAGATCATCGTGGATACTTACGGCGGCATGGGCCGCCACGGCGGCGGGGCCTTCTCGGGTAAGGATCCGACCAAAGTTGACCGTTCCGCGGCCTACGCAGCCCGCTGGGTGGCCAAAAACATCGTTGCCGCCGGGTTGGCTGACCGGGTCGAAATCCAGGTGGCCTACGCCATCGGCGTGGCGCACCCCCTGAGCATTAATGTGGAGACCTTTGGGACCGGAACGATTCCGGACAGCGACATCGCGGAGCTGATCAGCGAGCATTTCGACCTGCGGCCCGGGGCCATTATCCGCGACCTGGACCTGCGCAAACCCATCTACCGCCGGCTGGCTTCCTACGGACACTTCGGGCGCGATGACCTTGATCTGACCTGGGAGCGCACAGATAAAGCCGAGGCTTTAAGAGCCGCAGCGGCTGAAAGAATGGGCACGCCGGCTGACTGATCGGAGGCGTTGACTCAACAGACCGGCGACCTGACGCGCCGGTCTGTTTTGTTTACGCGGCTCAGTCTTCAATCGGAGGTGCGGTGGGACCGTAGTCCAGCACCTCCCGCACCTGGGTGTTGGGCAGCGCCGGGGAGATAATGCCTTTTTCTTCGAGCGTGTCGATCATGCGCGCGGCGCGGGTGTAACCGATGCGCAGGCGGCGCTGCAGCATGGTGATCGAAGCGCGGCCTTCGCGGCGTACCAGGTCGATAGCTTCGTCCAGGAGGGTATCGCCGCTTTCCTCGCCCTCCCACAGCGCACCCTGTTTGAGCGGAACGCCTGTTGGCAGCATGTCAACCGGCGCGCTCACCTGCCCGGCCGGCGATTGCTGCTGGATGGTGGCGGCCTGCGTGCGCCAGTAATCCACCAGGCGCTGAATCTCGGGGTCGGAGACGTACACCCCCTGCAGACGCACTGGCGCGGGCGCATCTGGCGCCTGGAAGAGCATATCCCCGCGTCCTAGCAGGCGTTCAGCGCCGGGCTGGTCCAATATCACACGGCTGTCCACGGATGAGGCCACGGCGAATGCGACGCGGGCGGGAAAATTCGCTTTGATCAGGCCGGTCACCACATCTACCGAAGGGCGCTGCGTGGCCAGGACCAGATGAATACCGGTGGCGCGCGCCAGTTGGGCCAGGCGGGTGATGGCGCGTTCGGTCTCATCGGGAGCAAGCATCATCAGGTCAGCCAGTTCGTCAATGACGGCCACCAGGTAAGGCAGGCGGTCGGAATGCTTGTGGTTGTAGTCCTGGATGTTCCGCGCGCCAGCCGAAGAAAACTTGTGATACCGGGCGTCCATTTCACGCTGCAACCACTGAAGGGCGCCAATCACGCGTTCGGTGTCGACCACTACCGGGGCGAGCAGATGCGGGATGCCGTTGTAACCGGTCAATTCCACCCGCTTCGGGTCGACCAGGATCAGGCGCAGGTCAGCCGGGGTATTGTTTAGCAGCAGGCAGGTCAGCAAGGCGTTGACGCAAACGGATTTGCCCGAGCCAGTCGTGCCGGCGATGAGCAGATGCGGCAACGCCGTCAGGTCGTTGGCGACCGGCTTGCCAGCCACATCTTTGCCGAGGGCGAAGCGCAGCGGCGATCGCAGGCGTTTGAAGACATCGCTTTCGAGCACCTCACGCATGGCCACGCGGCTAATTTCGGTGTTGGGCACCTCGATGCCGACATAAGCCCGCCCAGGTACCGGCGCCTGGATGCGGATGCGCGAGGCTGCCAACGCCAGCGCCAGGTCGTCCGCCAGGGAGGATATTTTCGCCACCCGCACGCGGGTGCGTCCGGTGCGCGTTTCGATGAAATCCGGTTCGACCCCAAAGCGCGTGATGGTCGGACCGCGCGAAATATCCACCACATGCGCTGGCGCGCCGAAAGAAGCCAGGGTCTCTTCGATCAGTTTGGCGCGTTCCTGGTCGAGGTTATTCTGTTGAGCAGCCTGGGTGACAGGATCCAGGATTTGCTCGAGCGCTGGCAGCACCCAGGGGACAGCGGGGTGGCTGCGCCTGGAAGGGGCTGGCGGCGCCGGTTCTTCCGCGAAAGGAGGAGGGCTGCCAGCGGATTGCGACCTGGGTGGAGCATCCGCGTCAACTTTTTTGGGCGCGCGGGGCGGGGAAAGGCTGCCGGGCAGCGGATTGAAATCGCCGGGCAGTTCACCGGGTGCCGGCTGGGGAGGTGGAATCTTGCGCTCCACCCCGCTATCTCGTGCAGCGGGCGGGTAGCGGCGTTTCTCAATACCCGCGCGGGCAGCGGAGAGCAGCGGCTGCAGGCGGCGCGCCATTTCAGGGATGGATAGGTCGAAGGTGAAAACGATCGCCAGCACCAGCCAGGCCACCATAACGATTACCGCCCCGGCGGTGCCGAGCGTGCTGACTAGCAGGTTCAGGAAAAAACCGCCAACGAAACCGCCTCCCTGTCCTGCCTGGGCAAGTTCCCACCCCCCGCCGCCGAAGAGGTGCAGCCAGGTCAGCAGGTTGATAAAGAGCAGCAGGATGCCGATGAGCCGCTCGAGCGACAGCACCGGTAACTGCTCGATTTTGCGGAAGACCAGCCATAAACCGATGGCAACCAGCCCGACTGGCAGAGAAAAACCTCCCCAGCCAGCCGCCTGGTTGAGCGCATTGATCCAGAAGGCGGTTAATGCGCCGCGCTCGGTGGAAATCAGGCTTAGCAGGGTTAACAGGCCAACCAGGGCCAGAGCAATACCCAGAATGTCCAGCTTGCGGTCCAGCGACAGGCTGCCCCAGGAAAACCCGGAACGCGGCATTGGTTTACCGCGCGAGCGGCTGGCGCGCGCTGGCGGGCTTGATTTTCGCCCTGCGCCGCGCGAGGGGGATGATTTTGACCTCGAGGAAGAAGATGGGCCTGACTTGCTGCTGCGCGAACCCGATTTGGGCACCTGAACAACTCCGATTCGGAAAGGTTGTTCTAATTATAGCATGGGAAGGGAGTGAGGGAACGAGGTCCCATCCGCTCCAGAAGACCAGGTCTATGGGGTGTACGTTAAAAAGGAGTCGGCTGCGGCGCTCGAAATTTTCTGCTCCAAAATTGGCAGATTACTGGTTGCTTGGGTCTACCACTCCTAAAACCAGGCGGGTGGCGCGGAAAGCCAGGGGAGGGAGGTGGTCGCGGGGGAAAAAGGCGGCCTGATCGGCGTCATCGCCGGGCTGCAGGCTGCCGCCAGTCACCACGGCGCTGTACACGATAACCAGGTCCGCGCCGCGTTCGTGTTCACGCCCACCGACGACATTCAGCAGACCCGTGATTTTTACTTCGAGACCAGTCTCCTCCAGGCATTCACGCTGGGCCGCGGCGCGCGGGTCTTCATGCGCGTCAATAAACCCCGCCGGAATGCTCCATAATCCCTGCTGCGGCTCATTCACGCGGCGCACCAACAGGACCTCATCGTTCTGTTCGACCAGCACCCCGGCGGCCACTTTGGGGTCGTGGAAATGGATGAAACCGCACGCGGGACAGACCCCTCGCGTTTTACCGAAGACGGTTTTCATCTCCAAGGGTGTGCCGCAGTACGGGCAAAAACGATAGATTTCTGCGCTCAAGTGCGGGAAACCCGAGACAGGATGATGGCAGCGATAAACAGCCCAACCGCCACCGTCAGCAGGGCAATCCCGGCGACCAGTGCTGGCGGTAGACCAAACAAGCCGGTTTTTTCTTGGCGGTCCGAGACCGCGAGTTCCTGATCGAGCGGCAGGTTCTGCGCGGCAGTCTCCCCTAAGATCATATTCTTTTCATCCGCCGTGCCAATGCCAAGGATTGGGCCGCTGCCGGTCAGGGGTTCGCTTTTTAGGTTGCGTTCGCTTGCTTGCGGTGTCGCCAGTGGAAAAGCCGGAGCCTTTTCTGCCTGGGGTTGTAAATCCAGCGGGGATGCATCACCGCCCCCGCCGCCGCCCATGCCGTAAGCAAAATCAGGAGCCCCGCCGCAGCGCCCATCCGGGCAGCCGGGCGCAAAACCCGCGCCGCCCGTGCCGTCAACAGGCGGGGGTGGCGGTCCGCCCCAATAAACTACTGGCGGCTCCGCGCCTGAACCCGGGGATGTTTCAGCAGGCGCCATTTCCAGCATCAGGCTTTCCGCGGCCGCATTTTCCTCCGTGAGCTGGGCGACGCCGGCTTCAGGCGCGGCTGTGCGCATCATGGCGGGAGAAAAGGCTGGCAGCAGCTGGCTGACGATCAGGAAAACCGACATCAGGGCTGCGACGGCCGAGGACAGGCGCAGTGTGGGAATCAGCCGGAAAGAGCGGGGCTGGCGGGCATATTTGGCCGAGAGGGTGAAATTGCGCGGCACGCGTCTGCGCGGCGCGTGGCGCAGAACATTCTTGGTGCGCTGCAGGCTGAGGTAGGCTTCCTGGACGTCTGGGCGGCTTTGCAGCAGGGCTTCAACCCGCGTTTTTTCCCGCGGGTTGAGCTCTCCATCCAGATAGGAAGAGAGCAGGATCCATTCCTGTGAAGAAATCTGCTCTTTCATGATACCTCTGCCTCTTCTCCAAGACGAAATTGGGCCGGTAAAAGTTCCCCAAAGCCGGAAAGGCAGTCGCGCAGGCGCAGGCGCGCGCGGGCAAGCCGGCTTTTGATGGTTCCCAGCGGCTTTTTGATGGCCTCAGCCACTTCGAGGTAATCGAAACCCTGCACGTCCACCATGATAACGACGGCCCGAAACTCCGGCGGCAGATCTTCAATGCAGTGTTGAATGGCCTTGTCGAGTTCTTCGGCTTCCAATTCAGTCTCTGGCGAGGGGCCATCGTCAGCCAGCCAGGTGGGGGATTCGATCTCCTCATCGTCCTCAGTGTTAATGGGTTCAAGCGGCACGGTGGGTCGGCGGTGGCGGCGGCGCAGTTCGTCATAGCTGGCGTTGGTGACCATGCGCATGACCCAGGCTTTGAAGGATCCGCCGCGGTAACTGCTGAGGTGACGGTAGGCAGAAATGAAAGCGTTTTGAGTGGCGTCTTCAGCAGCCGCCTCATCATTAAGCATGCGGTAGGCCAGGTTGTAAGCCACCTCCTGGTAAGCCAGGACGAGACGGTTGAAGGCATCCAGGTTACCCTGGAGAGCATCTTGTACTAATCCTGCTTCATCCATTGGAGGTCTACTTCTTTCTGTTGATTGCGATGATCCAGACCAACCGCCAGGCGCCCATACCGGCCGCGGAGACAGCCATCATCACCAGCCCGAAGACGGGGATGATGGGCGTACCCAGCCAAAGCCCTCGCAGCAAGACGGCCAGCGGGGCTGCGTATACCGCCGCCAGCACCGCGCGCCAGAATTCGGCTGGACGGTTGGCAATTTCAGCGGAATACAATCCAAGAAATGGTGCAACGGCTGCCCAGCCCGCAACAAGCGGCAAAAAGGTGGTCAACCAGCGGCTGCCAGCCAGGCTGCTGTTATGGGTGCTGAAACCGAACAGGGTAACCGCCAGCAAGACGAGCGCATCCAATGCAATCAATGCAGCCAGACGTTTGGGCGGCAACCAGGGCTTCACACGATTATCCTATCTTAAAGCCTTTGAAGCGTCAAGCAGGAAGAATCCTCAGCGCATTCGCGTAGTTCAGGGTTTCAGAAAACGGTCAAAAAATTCAACCGAGCGCATGATCGCGGTGCTGAAGGATTGCGAGATATTATGATCATCCCCCGGGTAGAGGTAAAATTCCACCTCGCCGCCAGCCGCGACCACGGCATCGTAAAGGCTTTGCGAGAAATGCACAGGCACGGAGGTGTCAGCGCTGCCATGGTGAAGCTGCAGCGGCCCGCTCAAGTCGGCCACGTAACTGATGGGTGAGATCGATTCCCAGAACAAGGGATTTACTTCCGGGGAACCCTGCGTGCTGAGCATCTCCTGCGAAAAGCGCCGCGTGGTTGTGGAGAGTTCCGGGATGGCGGTCGGACGCCAGCGGTAGATCATATCGGGGTAGGAACCGACCACGCCGGCCCAAATCACGCCAGCTTTAACATCGCGCGTTGTGACCATTGCGCGCAGGGTTAGATGACCGCCCATGGAATGCCCCCACATCCCGATACGCTCCGCGTTGGCCTGAGGATAGCGTTTTACTGAACCCACGGCGTTGAGCACGTCGATGGTGTAATCCGGACGGCTGTAGGCGCCGCGCGCTTCGCCTTCTGAGAAGCCGTGCCCGCGGTAATCAGGTCGAAAGACAATATATCCGCGTGCCGCGAAGGCATTGACATACGCCACGTAGCGTTCTGTTGAACGGTATTGAGCGGGCGGAATGTAGCCGTGGTTGAAAACTATGACCGGCCAGCCGCCTTCAGGGGGGTTGCCGTACGGGACGGTCATATAGGCAAAGATTTTAAGCCCTTCGGATTGGTAAGAAGCGATGTAGCGGTAATAATTGCTGCCCGGGTTGAGCGTCTCCTCAATCACGATTTCGCTGCCGGGGTACTCCAGCTGGCGCATGGATTCGATCGTCAGGGGGTGCAGCGTGGCTGTTGGGGTGGGCGTCAGGGTGGCGGTTGCGGTTGGCTTTGGGGTGGGGGTCAGGGAGGGAACAGGGCTAAGGGTAGGCGAAGGTGTCCAGGCTACCGGCGTTGGCAGCGCACCCCCGTCTTTCTCAAGAACGCCATAGGTGCAGCCGGCCAGCGTCAGGCAGAGCGCGATCAGAGCATACAGCAGGTAATTTTTTGAATTTTTCATTATAAAAGTTGCGGATCTAAATTCGAGAAAACAAGTCTGATTTCATTATAGCCGTAATTTTTTGGCGCGGTCAAGGGCGTGAGATCAGACAGCCAGGCGGCAGTGGAGGTTTCGCGGGCGCAGGGGGTTTACCGGTTGCGCCCAGGCAGGTTTTGGTCTACACTTGTAAGGTGCTCAGCGATCCACACACCCTTTTCATTGGAATCGATCCCAGCGGTGCACGGGATGGGCTGGTATACGTCGCTCTGGATGCTGACCGGCATATTTTCGCCATCGGGGGTGGCAAGGTCAGCGATGTGCTGGCTTTCCTCGCCGGGCAAAGCCAGGCCTTGGCTGCAATCAATTCACCCAGCGCGTTGAACCAGGGGTTGAGCGAAAAGGAGGATATCCAGCAGCGTTTATTTGTGGATCCTCAGGGCGGGCGCTGGACAAATATGCGCATAGCCGAGATGGAGTTGATTCAACGCGGGCTGGATGGACAGACGACCCCCGCCAGGTTGAGGGACTGCCCGGCCTGGATGCAGCGCGGCTTCACGCTTTACCAGCAGTTAGAGAAAATGGGTTACACCGCTTTTCCATCCGATGAGGGGCAGCGCCAGTGGATAGAAGTGAACGCTCGGGCAGCCTTTGCCGCTCTGGCACAGGGTCAATTATTTGAAGCGCGCCTGTTGGAAGGCCGCCTGCAGCGTCAACTGCTGCTGCACGCCGAGGGCGTGGCGGTCCAGGATCCGATGGATTTCTTCGAAGAGGTCACACGGCATCGGCTGCTGCGCGGTGTTCTGCCTTATGAAATGATCCTTGAAGCGCACGAATTAAATGCGCTGGCGGGCGCTTTTACCGCCTGGCTGGCGGTTCACCAACCCGAGCGTGTCATGGCTGTGGGGGACGAGCGTGAAGGGCTGATCCGGCTGCCGGTCAAACAAAGCGCTGACTGAGCAGCGGAGTAAAACCGCCCGACAACGGAGCGGGGGCGTATCTGTATGTGTCTGCCGGGCGGCCGCTGGAGGCGGGATGTTCGCGTGCATATATTAGAAAAGGATTAGAAAAGGGCTGAGCGTGTAAAAAAATATGACAAATAAGGCAATAATGATTATAATTAATAAAAAAACAGGGTTTGGAAACGCAATGAACGTAAAGATGTGGGTGAAAGCACTTCAGGTTATCCCGCGCATAGATCGCGATGAGTGGCAGGGCCTGGATTTTATCTCCAAGTGGCTGATTTCGACGCGCGCCGCTGTCCTCATCATGACTTTCATCTCGGCCGCCATCGCCGGGTTGCTGGCCATCCGCGCCGGTGAATTTAACCTGCTGCACTGGGTTCTGCTGGTGGTCGGCCTGATCTTTGCCCACGCCACCAACAACCTGCTTAACGACCTGACGGATTTCAGCCGCGGCGTGGACGAAAACAATTATTACCGCACACAGTACGGTCCGCAGCCGCTGGAACAGGGATTATGGTCGCGCAGAACGCACCTGCTGTATGCCGCGGTGACCGGGCTGATTGCGCTGGCGGCCGGCATCTACCTGGTGGCTGTCAATGGCTGGCTGGCCTTTTGGCTGCTGCTGGCTGGGGCGGTTTTTGTGCTGTTCTATACCTGGCCGCTCAAGTACATTGGCCTGGGTGAGCTGGCGGTTCTGGTCACCTGGGGTCCCCTGATGATCGGCGGCGGTTACTACGTCATCACCGGGCAGTGGGATTGGTATGTGGCGCTGGCTTCACTGGCGTACGCTGTGGGACCGACTACCGTGATCTTTGGCAAGCATATCGATAAACTCAAAGAAGACAAAGCCAAGGGTATACGCACGCTGCCAGTCATCCTGGGCGAGAAAGCCTCACGCTACACTGTGCTCGGGCTGATCGCCGTGCAGTACCTGGCGGTCATCACCCTGGTTGTGGTGGGCTACTTCTCGCCGGTCATGCTGATCGTGCTGTTTGCCTGGACCTCGCTGCCGCCAGTCATCCGCATTTTCTTGCAGCCGCGCCCGAGCGAAAAACCGCAGGATCCCAAACTGGCTGCCGGCTGGCCGCTGTATTTTGTCGGCGCTGCTTTTATCCAGAACCGCCGTTACGGGCTGCTGTTGCTGCTGGGGCTGGTTATCCAGTTGTTTTTACCCTGAGCGTGTTGCAGACCCCTGCGCGTGCCGCGCGCAGCGGCCTTCAACATGCCTCCATGTGAAGGGTTTTGGGAGATTGGGTGTGCTTTCAGCGTGCGGGAGACCGCACGCTGAAAGCCTTAATTTCCAGCGCGGCTTCCTGCGCGTTTTCCTGCGTGCCGAATTTCAAGCGCCCCCCGGGCGTGTAGGCCGCGTACTGGTTATCGATCCACACCACCAGACCGAGCGGACCGCGCGCTGCGAGGGTAGTTTCGAAACGCAGGTCATCATCCACCCAAAAGCGCGTGCTTTGGGCGCACCACTCCAGGCGGTAAGCATGCCAGTCGGTCGCATCCATTTCCAATTGGGCCGCGTCTTCCAGAATCAACCGCCTGCCCAGGCGGCGCAGCAGGCGCGCGCTGAGCGGGACGGCAAGCAGCGGCAGGAGGGGCACGGCTGGCAGCATGGCGAGCAGCGGCAGGCGCGGCGATGAAAACACGGCCGCCAGAAAGCCGCGTGCCGGGATGTCGTCGCGCAGCGACAGGTAATTGGCCGGCGAAGCGTGGAAAAACCAGGCGCAGTTGGGCAGGGCTGGCAGCCGCCGGGCTGCGCCACCCAACCCAAGGGATGCGCTGAAAGGATCGTTCCACAGCCCGAAACCCCAGGTACCGGGCAGATTGGCAGCGGAGACGCGCGCCTGGAGTTCCAGCACCAGCGGCGGCTGCCAGCGAAACGCGCGCCGCGGCAGGTGGGTGTAATCGTCTATCTGCGCCAGGCGGTAGCGGCTGGATGGTCCAGCGGGGATGGATAATCGCCAGGCGTGTTCTTCGGACCGATCGATACTCGATCCGGCCGTGCAGCGGGGGATCAGTTCAGGCGCGGTCATTTCACCTTGATTATAGCCCTCGTTTCCTTCAAGCTGACCTCCATCAAGAGAAGCTCGGGTCTGCTCGACCATCGCCACCCAATGATGACAGAGGACAGACTCAGGTTGCGAGGATTATCATCATCCCGCGGCCGTGTTGCTCCTTACCAGGGTGCGGCGTGAACTGCGTAGCTGGTTTACCCGCACTCACAAGGCTGTTTATGCAGATCGACGGCCGGCAGGCAGGACTGGTTTTCTTTAAGCATAGATGGTGCGGGGCGCGGCGCGCGGGGAAGCGCGGGTGTCTCAGGCCTATCAGGAAGATGGTTATTCAGGTGCCTTTCCTGGCGGACAATCAGGTGAATCAGGGGGATCATGGTTGAGTTCCTTTCTCCCGGAGTGCAACCGGTTGCATTAAAAATTAAAAAAATTCAGGCCGATTGGCGCACGACCAGCTCGACCGGCAGTGTGGTGTTGCTGACCAGGCCGGTTCGCAGATACTCAATCAGGTTGCGCGCCAGCAGGCGTCCAGCCTGAGGGATATTCTGACGGATGGTGGTCAGGGGAGGATTTGCCATCGCGGCAATGGAAAGGTCATCATAACCCACCACGGCGATGTCCTCAGGGATTCTTTTACCATGAGCGCGGATCACTTGCATGGCAGCGATAGCCATCAAATCGCTGCCCGCGAACAGCCCGTCAATTCCGGGGGTGCTGGAGAGCAGTTTTTCCATCAACGCCGCTGCGGTGGCCTGGCTGTAATCTCCGTAAACGGCCAGGGAGTCATTCACACCGATCCCGGCTGCCCGCAAGGCGCGGCTGTATCCTTCGTAACGCTGCTGCACTTCCAGTTCGTTTTGCGGGCCGCCCAGAAAAGCGATCCGCGTGCGGCCAAGCTCAAGCAGGCGCTGCGCTGCCAGCCTGCCGCCGCTGAGGTTATCGCCGGTGATGGAGGGATAATTGCGCTCAGGCAGCGGTACGCCCCACACGATGAAGGGCGCATCAGCTTCCAGCAGGGCGTGAATGTGGTTTTTTTTGCGTGAGGTGGTCATCAGGATGAAGCCGTCCACGCGTCGGGTATCCAGGTACTGGTGCGCCCAGGCGGTGTCGCGCGGGTCGACGTGCACCACCAGCAAATCGTAGTCGCTGGCGGTCAGCTCGCTGGAGATACCGCCCATGATCTCCAGCACGAACAGGTCCTCGACCGAAAATTCGGCATGGCAGCCGTGTGTGACGAAGGCCACCGTGCGGCTCTGGCGCAGGCTCAACTGGCGGGCAGGGGCATTGAGCTGAAATTGATGGCTGCGCGCGATTTGGTGGATACGATCTTTGGTCTCCGCGCTGATCAAGGGGCTGTCATTGAGCGCGCGCGAGACCGTCGATTTCGATACGTTCGCCAGGCGGGCGATATCCGCAATGGTCAGGCTGGTTTTTTTGCTCACGTCTTTCTCCATTAGTGCAACCGGTTGCATTATACATTATTGTTCTATAAAAGTCAATCAGCAGAATCTTAGCAGGTGGCTCAAAACCCTTCCTTGACATCCCTGCCCGCTCGGGTATAATGCGCTTATCGATCCACCCAGGACCCAGTAACCGCCAAGTCCTCCAGAGAGCCGGCGGGTCGTGCGAGCCGGCGGACGCAAACGGTGAAATCCAGCCTGGTCGCCCGCAAGGGCGGATCGCCCTCGCAGGGATCTTATGATCGTAAGAGGGCCGGCCGGACCGTTATCTCCGCAATGAGGCCGCAGACCTTGCGGCGAATGCAGGTGGCACCACGAGTAGATCCCCCTCGTCCTGCAAGGGCGGGGGGTTCATATTTAATTTGTGTCGGAGGTGGTAGGCTATGCTTGATATCAACCTGTTTCGCGAAAAACCCGAAATCGTGCGCAAAGCGCTGCGCGACCGCCAGATGGATGCCTCGGTCGTTGACCAGGTCCTGGGGATGGACCGGCAGCGCCGCAGCCTGCTAACCCAGGTGGAAACGATGAAGGCCGAACGCAACGCCGTCTCGAAAGAAATCGGCCGGATGAAAGACGCGGCCGCGCGGCAGGAAAAAATCGAGGCCATGCGCCGGTTGGGCGAGGAGATCGCCGCGCTGGATGAGCAGGTGCGCCAGGTGGAGGCTGACCTGAATGCGCTGGTGGCCGGCGTCCCTAACCTGCCGGATGAAAGCACGCCCTACGGCGTCAATGAGCACGATAACGTGGTCGTGCGCCAATCAGGAGAACCCGCAGCCCCGCCGGTTGCAGAACCTCTGCCTCATTGGGACCTTGGGACTACCCTGGGGATCATCGATTTCGAGCGCGGCGTCAAGATCACCGGCTCGCGCTTCTATATCCTTAACGGCGCCGGCGCGCGCCTGCAGCGCGCCTTGATCGCCTGGATGCTCGACCTGCACATCCGCCAGGGCTACCAGGAACGCTACCTGCCCTTCATGGTCAAATCCCAGACCCTGTTTGCATCCGGGCAATTGCCCAAATTCGCCGACAACCTCTACCATGATGCTGAGGAGGACTTCTGGAATGTGCCGACGGCGGAAGTGCCGCTGACCGGTATGCACATGGATGAAATCCTCGACGGCGGCACCCTGCCGCTCCGCTACACGGCGTATACGCCCTGCTTCCGGCGTGAAAAAATGAGCGCCGGGCGGGATGTGCGCGGCATCAAGCGCGGTCACCAGTTTGACAAGGTTGAGATGTACATTTACTGCAAACCGGAGGATTCCGCTCGCGAATTGGAAAAGATGGTCGCGGATGCCGAGGCGACCTGCGCCGGATTGGGTTTGACCTACCGCGTGGTGCAGTTGTGCACCGGTGACCTCGGCTTTGGGGCTGCCAAAACCTTCGATATCGAGGTCTGGTCGCCCGGCTGCGGTGAATGGCTGGAGGTGTCCTCGGTTTCGAATGTGACCGATTTTCAGGCACGGCGTGCCAATATCAAATATCGCTCGGAGGAAGGCGGACGCGCGCGCCTGGTGCACACGCTGAACGGCTCAGGGCTTGGGCTACCGCGCACGCTGATCGCGGTGATGGAGAATTACCAGCAGGCGGACGGCAGCATCGCGGTCCCGGATGTACTCAAACCCTGGATGGGCGGCGTGGACGTTATCCGCGCGGAAGGGTAACCGGCTCGCATGGAGCAATTTCTAAACGCTGCGTTTCCACTGGTGATCGCAGGCCTGATGCTGGCCGGGCAGGTCGGGTTGATGGTGCCGATTCTGCCGGGACTTTGGCTGCAGTGGGCAGCCGCGCTGGTGTACGGCCTGGTGCGCGGTTTCGACACTGCCGGGTACATCCTCTTCGCGATCATCACTATCCTGGTCATCGTAGGCGGGCTGATGGACAACATCATGATGGGCGCAAAAGCCAAAACCGGCGGCGCCGGCTGGATTTCGGTCATCGTGGCCTTGGTTGCTGTGGTCATCGGCAGCCTGATCTGGCCCCCGCTGGGCGGCTTGATTCTGGCCATGGCGGCGATTTTCCTGGTGGAATACCTGCGCGCCAAAGATGTTAACAAAGCCTGGGAGTCCACCCGCAACCTGGCGGTTGGCTGCGGCTGGGGGGTGGTGCTGCGTTTCCTCTTTGGACTGCTGGTGATCGCTGTTTGGTTGGTGTGGGTATTCTTCTTTTAAAAAATTAGCCGGATGAAACATCCGGCTGTTTTACTCGGTGAAAAAACTGGAGGTTGCAGCGCAACCTCCAGTTTTTTTTGTGGTTAGCCCGTATGGGTGATATAGGCTTCCAGCATGATGAGGTTCTTTTCACCGGCGCGCCGCACGATCTTGAGCAGGTTCTCCATCGTGCTGACCTCCTCGATCTGCTCCTCGACGAACCAGTTCAAGAAATTCTGCGCGGCGTAATCGTTCTCTTCACGGGCAATATCGTAAAGATGGTTGATCTGGCGCGTCACCTCCAGCTCCCAGTCCAGCGATAGCTGGAAGGCTTCCTCCGCCGTGGCGAACTGCGATTTGGGGGCTTCGATGGGCGGAATGGCGACTTCGCCGCCGGTCTCGACCACGTATTTGAAGAATTTCATGGCGTGCTCATGTTCTTCTTCAGCCTGTTTGTAAAAAAAGGACGCCAGCCGCGGCAGCGCCTCGCCGTCAAAATAGGCGGCAATGTTCAGGTACTGCATGGAAGCGCCAAATTCGCGCCCGATTTGTCCGTTGATGGCGTCGTTCAGTTCTTTGCTGATCAGCATTGTCTTTGCTCCTTTCGATTTTTTTTCGCATATTTAATATTTTAGATTGATATTGTACGAAAATGATTATAGCACCTGCAGATCAGAATTGTATTAACTCGTCGTGAAGTCAGGTTATTTATGTCTGTTTCAATGCGCGGATTGTGCCGCTGCTCATGCGCACCAGGTCGCGCGGGTCCAGGCGAAAGACGGCGTGCGGAGTCCCGGCTGCTGCCCAGACCTCGTCGTATTGCAGCAAGTCCTCATCGATGAAAGCAGTGAGTTCTTGCAGGTGCGCCAGAGGCGGCACACCGCCGATGGCGAATCCGGTATGCTGGCGCACGAAATCAGCGTCTGCCTTCTCGACCTTTTCCCCCAACAGAGCGGCGAGTTTTTTCTCGTCCACGCGGTTTACGCCGCTGGCCAGAACCAGCACCGCCCTGCCGCTATGGCGTGTTCGGAAAAGAAGCGTTTTTACGATCTGTCCAATGGAGGTGCCAATCGCCTGGGCGGCTTCCTGCGCGCTGCGGGTCGATTCGGGCAGTTCGACCACCTGGTACGGAAAATCCAGCGCATCCAAGGCTGCCTGCACACGTTGTGCGGCCGGGCTGAGGGATTTGTTCATGTTACCTGCGCCTTCTCTGTTTCCGGTTTTTACCTGAAGAGGTTTGACTTTTCTCGGGCCAGGCGAAACCCGCGATCTGGTTGACATTCAGCACAATCGGATGTCCTTCCGCGGGCAGGCGCACTGCCGAGATTGAAGCCGGCAGGATGACCAAACGGTGAAAATCATCCAGCGCCATGTTGAGGAAATGGGTGATCGCCAGGCGCACAATGTCACCGTGCGCGACCACCGCGATCAGGCTGTCTTCTTTATTTTCGCCCTTTTCGTCCTGCTCGGGTTGGTGTTTTTGGGCCAGTTCGTACAATTCCGTGAGCACGCGCCGCTGTACTTCACCCAGGGTCTCGCCGTTGGGGAAGCGCACCTGAGAAGGGGCTTGTTGCACGGTTTGCCACAATTTGACGCGCCTGAGCTGTTTGTAGGTGCGCCCCTGCCAATCGCCGTAATCCACCTCGCACAGAGCCGGGCGGATCTCTACCTTCAGCCCGCGCGCGGCAGCCAGCGGTTCGGCGGTCTGGACAGCCCGTTCCAGCGGGCTGGAATAAACCGCCTGGATGGGCGCGTGCGTCAGGGCGGCGGCCAGACTTTCCGCCTGACTGCGCCCGTTGTCGTTCAAATGCACGCCGGGCATGCGCCCCGCCAGGCGGCGATGCATGATGTCATTCTCGCCGTGGCGGATCAGCAGCAGCAGCGTCATGTTGGTTTACCTTGTCGGATTGCTTTGTTTCCATCATCGCTTGTTCCAGGGCTGCGCGCCAACGCGCAAGCCGTTCAGCCACGATGGCTTCGTAGCCCTGGTCGGAGGGGTTGTAAAAATGCCGCCCCAGGTAGGGGTCAGGCAGGTACTGTTGGGCGACGTGGTGACCCTGAAAGGAATGCGGGTACTGGTAGCCCTGCCCGTGTCCGAGCCCTTTGGCGTCGCGGTTACTGTCCATCAGGTGCTGGGGGACAGGCGCGGTGCCTTCCTGCTCGATCAACTCTTTGACCTTGAAGTAGGTCAGGGCGGTGTTGGATTTGGGCGCGGTTGCCAGGTAGAGCGTGGCCTCGACGATGGGAAAGATGCCCTCTGGCATGCCGACATACTCATAGGCATAAGCCGCGGCTGAGGCCACCTGGATGCCCAGCGGGTCAGCCAGACCGATGTCTTCGCCAGCCAGGATCAGCAGGCGGCGCAGGATAAAACGCGGGTCTTCGCCGGCGGCGATCATCTTTGCCAGCCAGTAGAGGGCGGCGTCCGGGTCGGAGCCGCGCACGGATTTAATGAAGGCGGAGATGGTATCGTAATGCGCATCGCCGTCGCGGTCGTAAAGGATGGCGCGTTTCTGGATCGATTCCTGCGCCACCTCGAGGGTGATGTGGATCGTGCCGTCCTCATCCGGCGGGGTGGTTTCAACCGCCAGCTCGAGCGCGTTGAGCAGGTTGCGCGCGTCACCCCCGGACACCTGAATCAGGTGGCGGCGTGCGTCTGCTTCCACACGAAGGGGCAGGCTGCCGTAACCCCTTTCACGGTCATGGAGCGCCTGCTCGAGGATCTGCTCCAGGTGTTCCTCGCGCAGCGGCTCAAGCTGGAACAGACGCGAGCGCGAGACCAGGGCAGCGATGACGTCGAAAAAAGGGTTTTCCGTGGTCGCGCCGATGAGGGTGATCATGCCGCTTTCGACATGCGGAAGGAGCGCGTCTTGCTGGGCTTTGTTCCAGCGGTGAACCTCATCCACGAACAGAATCGTGCGCTTACGCAGCATGCGCCGCCGTTCGGTGGCTTCGGCGATAACGCGGCGCAGTTCAGCCACACCTGCCAGCACGGCTGAGATACTCTCGAAATGCGCCTGGGTGCTGTTGGCGATGATTTGCGCCAGGGTGGTCTTGCCGGTGCCGGGAGGACCGAAAAAGATGATGGATGAGAACAGGCGGTCAGCTTGAATGGCGCGCCGCAGCAGCTTGCCCGGACCGATGATGTGCTCCTGCCCGACGAATTCCTCCAGGCTGCGCGGGCGCATCCGCGCCGCCAGGGGCGCTTCCTGTTTCATGCGCTGGCGCAGATCATGCTCGAAGAGATCCATAGATGGATTCTATCACAAATGTCAAGAAAATAGAACGTTTGTACTGCAATGTATGTTAAAATATAGATAAACCAATGGCGGTCGTTTTTCTAAAGTTTTCAGAAAAGTTAAAGCCAATGTTATTTTACTTTAAGCAAGAAATTGGTTCAACGGTCGGGTTTAAGCCAGGATTTGCAGCCGGTCTATTATTGATTTTCGCATTCTTATTCTCCGGCTGCAGTCAGGTGCGGGTGGAACCAGAGCGTACTTTCCCAACCAGGCCGATGGACACCAGGGTGGTCGAAACACCGGAACTGGCGCAAACGGATTGGCTCTTGGAAACCGCGCCGATTGAAACAATTCCACCCTCCCTCGCCGTTCCATCGGCCGGATTGGTCACACCCCCGGTTTTTTCGTGTGGCGCTGAAACATGGGTCATGGTTTCACCGGATAAGAATTGGCGGGCGGTGCTTATATACGAACAGCTTGAATGGGAATCCCACATTCTGCTGTACATCGAGGAAATTTCTGGAAAACAGAAAATTACTTTGCTTGATGAAACGCAAAGCGGGTCGGGGATAAGTTTTCCGCAATTGAAACATTGGTCAGAAGACAGCCGTTATTTTTATTTTCTCGCCAAACCCGCTGCTACTGGCTGTAAAAATTTATACAGCATCGACACAGTTTGGCGCAGGGTGGATATTCAGGATGGCAGCCAGACAGAATTCCAGTTACCGCCTGGAACCAGCCATTCCCTTTCCCCGGATGATTCATGGCTGGCCTACGTAGCTTTGGATCAACCGCTGCGGCTGGTTATGATAGAGAGAGAAACGAACAGGATTGTCGAGTTACCGCTGCTAGCTGATTCAACTGAAAGGATGAATTCACAGGCTGGTGATATCCTTTGGTCGCCGGATCAGAAGAAGCTCGTAATTGCGGTGGCCTCAGATTCGCTCTGCGGTCTTTCTCGACCAGAATTTTCAGTGCTGAAAATCGATCTGGGCACAAATCAGGTGACTGCATTAATATCTGGAAGTTCAGATTGGCTGCGACCAATTGAATGGCGCACGCAAGACCGGATACTGCTCAGGGATTCACGTGGTTTCAGTTGGTGGATAGATGCGCAAAGCGGCAATCCGGTGTCGGCGCCATAAATCGCTTTGATGGCTGGATCAAGAGTTGATGTTATATGGATGTATAAACAGGACCAAGAACCAAAGATGATGAGATGACCGCGCCTGGTTGGTGAATTTCAGATCATAATGGTAATCTTTATTTGGCTATAATAACACTATGGATTGCACATGCTTGGTGATCATTGATGAAAGGTGATCGGCCGGGTGGACCCATTCATTGGAAGATGCACATAAAAGTCCTTCCAGAGAAGGTCTTTGGTGCGCTCGATTCGGATGCGGGCCGTGCGGCATATTGGGCTGAGTTCTCCCGCGCGACAGAGGGTGAGTTTGAGCTGGGCTTCATCAACGGCATTTCCACTCGCGTGAAGGTGGTCGAGCGCCGCCCGCCTGACTCGCTGGTGCTGGAATACTTCGGCAGCCCGGCGCGCTTTGAACTGCACCCGGATGGGGCGGGCGGCACGGATTTGAATCTGACTCATACACAGGTCGAAGAGGACGAGTGGCATGAGGTGCACGCAGGCTGGTTAAACGTTCTCTTCCCGCTGAAAGCGTACCTGGAGTTCAATGTCGATCTACGCAACCATGATCCCCAGCGTTCCTGGGATCAGGGCTATGCGGACCAGTAGCACGCGGCCTCTGTCCCCGGAAGTCGATCCGCAGGCGGCGTATGTCTGTAACCAGCACCTGCCGGACCGGTGCAAAAAGGCGCAGAGCGGTTTTGTGCACGCCATTGGTTGGGAGTAATCCCGGAAGCGAGGAATGTGATGCGGGTATTAAAAACGAACTGCGGGCTGACCGTGAATGCCATTGCCGGGACCTATGTGGTCATGTTTGGATTCAACCTGCCTGAGGAAGACTGTCCGGGACTGCTGGGATTTTCGCTGCACCGCCGCGATCACACCGAAAACGAGGCTTATTACCTGAAGGGCACCAAGACCTTCCAGGAGACCGACCCGGGCTTCCCCTCAGGATCCTCCTACAGCACGCGCGACCACCCCATCCAGAGTTTCCAGTGGGCTGACTACACCGCCAAACCCGGGCATGATTACACCTACACCATCACCGCCCTGAAAGGCACGCCCGCCAGCCTGGTCTCGTTCACGGAGGTGAGTATCTACATCAGCACCGAGAGCCCCGAGTCCGGTGATCATGATATTTACTTTAACCGCGGGGTGGCAGCTTCGCAGGCTTACGCCACCCGTTTTGGCAACCGCCCGCCGGACCAGGTTGAGAACAACAAAGCCTTTGAGTGGCTGTCGCGCGGGTTGTACGAAGCCATGGCGGGCTTTGTCGATGCCTGCCAGCCGGGCCGGCACGCGCTGCGGATCGCCGCCTACGAGTTACACTACCCCGAGTTCCTGGCGGTGCTGAAGTCCGCGCTCGAACGCGGGGTGGACATCCAGATTATCTATGACGCCCGCCAGGAAAAACCCGGCGACCGCAACCGCCTAGCGGCTGCCCAGGCCGGATTGGCGGGGGTGTGCATCGAGCGCACACACCCGAAATCCTACATATCCCACAATAAGTTCATGCTCAAACTGGAGGACGGGCAGCCTGTTGAGGTGTGGACCGGCGGGACGAATTTTTCTTCCGGCGGTATCTTCGGGCATTCAAATGTCGCCCATGTGGTCCAAGACCCGGCAGTCGCCAGCCTGTACCATCATTACTGGCAGGCGCTGGCGCAGGATCCGACCAATGCAGCCTTGAAACCTCAGGTTGAGGTTATCTCTCCGTTGCCGCAAGGACTACCGCCCATTGGGACCAGCGTGCTGTTCAGTCCGCGCAAATCGCTGCAGGCGCTCGACTGGTATGCCGACCTGGCACTCAACGCGCGCGAGGGCCTGATGATGACCTTCGCGTTCGGCATGCACGACCTTTTCAAGAACGCCTACCAAAACGGGCAGGCGCTTTTACGCATGGCGCTGCTGGAAAAGAAAACCCGCCCGATGAAAGCCGGTCCGGAACGCGCCGCGGAAGAGAAAAAGATCGATGACCTGCGCAAACTGCCGCAGAACGTTTTCGCCATTGGAGATTTCATCCGCATTAACGAGATCGACGGCTGGCTGCAGGAAAGGTTGAGCAACCTGAATTCCAACGTGCGCTACGTGCACAACAAATTCATGCTGGTCGACCCGCTGGGGGAGGATCCGATCGTGGTCACGGGATCAGCCAACTTCAGCGATGCCTCGGTGCGGGATAATGATGAAAATATGTTGGTGGTGCGCGGCAACAAACGCGCAGCGGATATCTATTTGGGCGAGTTCATGCGCCTGTTCAGCCACCACGCTTTCCGGGAATCGTTGAATTTTTCTCCCATCATCCCGGCGCCTAAGCACTTGCGCACGGATGACTGGTGGCAGGATTATTTTGGCGACACCAAGCGCTCGACCCGCAGGAAGTTCTTCGCCCGTGTGCAGGAATGAACGGCTCGGATTTCGCGGTTGACATAACCGTGACCCTGTTTATCAAGGAAAAGAGGAAGAAATGACGCATCCAGCCCTGCAGGAATATCTAAAAACGATCCGTCCGGAGGTTGTCCCGCTGGTCGAGGCCATAGACGCGGTTTTAAGCGGTGAAGTTGGCCTGGAACCAGCCATTAAATGGAAGCAGCCCACCTACGCCTTCCAGGGCGATTACCACCACTGGATCTGCGCGGTCGCGGTTACCAAAAAGGGCGTCAGCCTGCGTTTCCACTTCGGCAGTTTGCTGCAGGATAAAGACGGGGTCCTGCGCGCGGGGACGAGTAAATTCATGCGCTCAATCGAGTACCGTTCTCTTTCGGATTTTGACAAAGACCAGCTTTCAGCCTACGCGCGCGAGGCACTCTTTCGGTTGGACTACTTCAAAACAAACTGGAAGGAAATTCAAGCTGGCGGTTGAATTTGCCTGGATTATGAAATTTCCGCGTTGACTTTAAGGAGCAGCACCTACCGCTGATTAGCGAATAATCAGCGGTAGGTAGACGGTATAAGGACCGGGCGGGGACGTCGGCAAGGGGGTAAGTGTAAGGGTCGCCGTGCTGGTGATCCCTGGTGTAACATCTTTTAACGTCGCTGTCAGCGTCGGCGTTGATGTGAAAGTGCGGGTCACGGTTGGCGTAAGGGTGCGGGTCTGAGTCATTGTAGGTGTGGAGGTGAAAGTTCGGGTCACCGTGGGAGTCGCGGTTGGATTGCGCGTCACGGTGGGCGTTGAGGTGTTGGTTGGTGTCGTGGTAGGGGTGTTCGTAGAGGTGCGCGTCGGGGTGGGTGTGTTCGTTGAGGTGCGCGTCGGGGTGGGGGTATTCGTTGAAGTGGTGGTCGGGGTGGGGGTGTTCGTAGAGGTGCGCGTCGGGGTGGGTGTGTTCGTTGAGGTGGTAGTCGGCGTGGCTGTTTTGGTAGGGGTCGCGGTTGGTGTGTAAGTACGGGTTACGGTGGGTGTGTTGGTTATTTTTGTAATCCAAAAAAAATTCTCAGCGAAGCTCTTGCCCTCCAACGGGTAGCTGAATTGAATCCAATCGTGAAATTTGACTGTTCCCCCTGCCGACCCGGCGCCGGATGAAACATAATCGAGAGGTGAATATCCCCCGATATTGTAAAGTGCGCAACTGCAATGATCCACCAGGGAATATTGCCCCCATGCATTCGTGCTCACCCCTTCCAAATAAGTCCCCCACTCCGTGGGACCGCTTGAACAATACAGCCCGATCGATACACCGCTCAGCGGGGTTGAAAAATCACCCGGCAAGCCCTCATAAACCGCCCCGCTGAATATGAAATATTGGATCCAGTCTGTGTACAGGCCGATGCCGCTGCTGGCAGGCAGCAGGTTATGGTTTCCCCAAACTTCTGCCGCGTAAATCAGTAACAGGACTTCTGCAAGTATATATGCAGCCCACCCCCGCATCCTTTGCGCAGCAGAAGATGTTTTGTTCATCTTTGCCCCTCCCTACTGCCGTATTCAGTTATCGTAGTCTTAACCCATTGACCGGGGGATTAACAGTGAAAGACCAGTAAAGTTGCCAGGAGCATCCAGACCCTGTCTATACATTAGTATATCGCCAATCGTTGACTGATTCAATTAAGAATTTACTCTGACCTGCGAGAAAATGGTTTCCAATTTCGTTTTAACGAAGTTTGTGCCCAAACTGGAAGGGGATTTTCCCAACCCATGGCTGGTTTATAATATGTGTACAGGTACACTTTTGGCTGCGTTAACATCTCTTTTTCAGGTGCCCGATCAACCTCATGGAATTCCCGATTCAACTGGTGGTCTTTACTGCTCCTTCTGTCCTGTACATGGTTGTGCGCAGGTTTCGTGCGGCAGGCTGGAAGGATATTTTTTCCAAGCTTGGCTGGAGCGCTGGCAAGCCGCGCGATTATCTGCTGAGCCTGGCGGTGACCGCCCTGACAGGTGTGTTTGGCTGGCTGGCCTTCCAGTTTATTCCCGCTTACGTCCTGGAAGACCCCAACATCAATCTCAGTGGTTATGCCGGCTACAGTCTGAGCCCGGCGAGCTTTGTCATCATCCTCTTGCGCGAGGGCTTTTACATCGCCCTGGGTGAGGAGATTTTTTTCCGTGGTCTTCTGGGCGGTTGGCTGATACGACGGCTGGGTTTTGTGGCAGGGAACACCCTCCAGGCGGTCATATTTTTGCTCCCGCACCTGCTCCTTTTGTGGGTCAGCCTTAGGTTGTGGCCCATCCTGATTGTGCAGGCTATTGCCGGCTGGCTGATGGGCTGGCTGCGTCACCGCTCTGGCAGTATCCTGCCAGGCTGGTTGGCGCATACCCTGATCAACACGCTCAGTGCGCTGTCCACCTTGCGCTAAAATGCCTCCATGACCCACAACGCCTTCGAACATCTGGTACGAGAAGCGCTTGCGCAGGAGTTTTCCGGCTGGGATTTCTCCTGGCTGCGCGGCCGCTGGCAGGAAGAAGAGCCGGACTGGGATTACCGCGCCCGCGTCGAAGGGCTGGCGGGCAGCGCCAGTGCCCTGCTGGATATGGGTACCGGCGGCGGTGAGTTCCTGGCATCATTGCAGAACCTCCCAGCCCGCACCTTCGCGACCGAGGGCTACCGGCCGAATCTGCCTGTCGCCGCGGCTCGGCTCACACCGCTGGGCGTACTGGTGGTGCCGCTGGCGGAGGACAGCCTGCTGCCCTTCCGCAGCCAGGCGTTTGACCTGGTGATCAACCGGCATGAATCCTACGACTGCGCTGAGGTACAGCGCATTCTGAAACCGGCTGGGGTTTTTCTGACTCAGCAGGTGGGACCGCGCGACTGCATCGAACTCAACCAGTTTTTGGGCGCGCCGTTCGAGGAGGACGCTGCCAACTGGACCATTGTGCAGGCGCTGGGCGCGCTTTCTGCTGCCGGGTTCGAAATCCTGGACTGGCGGGAGCAGTACATCGAGAGCGTTTTTTATGATATCGGCGCGGTGGTTTTTTTCTTAAAAGTCATTTCCTGGCAGATCGCTGACTTTTCGGTGCAGAAGTACCGGCCGGCGCTGCTGCGCCTGCACGAGCACATCCAGCGCGAGGGTGCTTTTAAGGTGCACGGGCACCGCTACCTGATCGAAGCCCGCAGGTAAAGGCTAACCGCTTTTTTCAGCCCGCAGCAGGGCGAAGGTTGGGATACGCATGTAGGCGTGGTAGCGGGTTGGGTGCGCCTGCTTGAAGGCCTCGAGGGGCACAGGCTCTACAAGGGCGTTCAGGTTCAGGCCAGCCTTCCAGAGTGCATCTAAGTAGTCGCTGAAGGTGTGGTGGTGGCTGCTGGTCAGAAAAGGCTCGCTACCCTGGGCGCGCTCGATCCACGGCTGGACATAGGCGCGCAGGCTCTTATCGTGATAGCGCATCTGCCAGTCCTCGCGTTCAGGGAAACTGCCGTCCGGGCGGGCGAGCGGGTACATGGCACTGTACATCGGGTGGATGATGCCCCAAATCAGCAGGCCGCCTGGGCGCAGCAGGCGCGCGCATTCAACCGCGAAGGGCTGCAACGCAGGCAGGAAATGGGTGACGTTGATAGAAACCAACAGGTCGAATTGGTTGTCTGCGAAGGCAGACAGGTCCTGCACATCCGCGCGAATAAACTCGGCCTGCGAGCCGCGCTGGTCTTTCTCTAGCTCAGCCATACGCAGCATCTCGTCCGAAAAATCGATGCCGGTGATGCGCGCGGGCCCGAACTGTTCCAGGAAAAAGGTGCTGTGCCCGCTGCCGCAGCCGGCATCCAGCACGTTTTTACCGGTTAGGTCGGGCAGCAGATCTCTCAAGGCAGGCAGAATGATCATGCGCGAATAAGACGCGGCCTCCTCGACAAAGTCACGGTAATGGTGCGCCATGCGGTCCCATTCAGCAGCGGTTTGATCGTTCATAACGGCGGTCCTTACGTTTTCGCGCTGTCAGAATGGGAAGACCAGCGGCAGCAGCAGCGTGGTAACCACCAGGATGATCAACACAATCGGCAGGCCGTTCTTCAGATAGTCGCTGAAGCGGTAACCGCCGGGGCTCATAACGAGGATGTTGGCGGGGTGAGAAACCGGGGTCATGAAACTGGAGGCGGCCGCATAGGCCACGCCCATCACGAATGGATAAGGAGAGACGCCCAGGCTGAAAGCGGTCGCAAGGGCGATGGGCGACATGACCACGGCATTGACCGCCCCGGGGATGAAGGGGTTTATCACCAGCGTCAGAGCGATCAGGCCGCCTAATATGGCGGTATGCCCGTATGGGCCGGCCACGCGCACGACATTTTCGGCCAAAAATTGGGCAGCCCCGGTTTGCTGCATGGCATAGCCCATCGGCAGCATGGCAGCGATTAAAAAGACAGCTTTCAGATCGATGGCGCGGTAGGCTTCATCCAGAGTCAGGCAGCGGGTGAGCATCATAAAGGCTGCACCGGCGATGGCGGCGATATAGATGGGCAGCCAGCCGAGCATGACAACCGCGATGACCGCCAGCATGATAGCGGCTGCCAGAGGGGCTTTTTCCAGGCGCGGTTTTTCCTGCACGTCCAGGCGCAGGACGAAGAAATCGCGCTCGCGCGCCAGGATTTCGAATCGCTCGCGCGGACCGTAGCACAGGAAGGCGTCCCCGTACTGCAGGGGGAAGTCTGGCAGCCCGGTGCGGTAGGAACGGTCCCCGCGCCAGATGGCCAGCACCGAGACCCCGTATTTTTCGCGAAAATGAAGCTGACGCAAGGTTTTTCCGGCCAGGGTTGTATACGGTGACAGCATCACCTCCACCATGGTCAGCGGACCGCTTTCCAGGTCGTTGAGGTCAATGTGCACATCGCGCTCGATTTCCAGGTTTTGCAGTCCCTGTATGACTTCGATATCCGTGGGATGGCCAGAAACGATCAACTGGTCGTTGATTTCCAATCGTGTATCGGGGTCGGGCAACTGCATTTCCTGGCCGGCGCGGATGATATTCAATACCGTAATACCATAAGCAGCACCCAGGCGGGCTTCCTCTAACGTCTTCCCCGCCAGGGCAGAGCCCTCGGGAATATCGATGAACAGCAGCCGCTCCTCCAGGTGATAAGCTTTGGCTTCATCCACCCCCAGGGGACGAAATTCCGGCTGTTCGGAAAATTCCGCCAGTTGGGCGATCGGTCCTTCTACCAGGAGCGTATCACCTTGTTCAAGGGTCAGGTGCTGAAGATTGGTGCGCCGCACCAGGCTGCCGCGTCGTACTGCCAACACATTAACGTGAAAGTTCTTGCGGAAATCCAGTTGCGCCAGCGATTTTCCCAGGAATTCAGAGTCGCTTTGAATGGTAAATTCAGCCAAACCGATGTACTCCGAAAGCAGGCGTGCCACCGCCGGGACATTGGTTTCAACGATAAACAGCGGCTTGTGGAAGATCTGTTCAAACTGGTCCAGGCGGCCGAGCGCCAGCAGGCGGTCTCCTTCCTCCAGGACAAGTCCGGCTTCAGGGATCAGGCGTCCTTTGCCTTTGCGCTCAATCGATAGGATGTTCAGGCCCAAGGCGCGGCTGAAGCGGCTTTCGGAGAGCGTTTTACCTGTCAGTGGGCTGTCCTCTGGTATGATCAGAATGGCCAGCCGTTCCTCCAACCCGTACAACTGGCGATGATCCTCCACGGTTGTACCGTTGGCAGCCGAAAGGGGCTGTGGTGACCTGCGTTCGGGCAGCAGCCGGCGCCCGAAGATATTCATGTACAGGATGACAGCCACCAGGATGACCACCCCGATAGGCGTGAAATCGAACAAGCCCAGCGGTTCCAGACCGGATTCTTGCAGGAACTCAGCCACCACCAGGTTGGAAGCCGTCCCGATCAGGACGAGCATGCCGCCCAGCAGGGTGCCGTACGCCATGGGGATGAGCAGGCGCGAGGCGGCCCGCTGGGTGCGGCGGGCGATGTCAATGGTCACCGGCAGGAACATCGCGGCCACGCCGATGTTGTTCATAAACCCGGATAAAAAGGCGGTGCTTGACATCAGAACGGTAACCAGGCGCTTCTCGCTGCTGCCGGACATGCGGCGCACGAGCTGCCCGATGCGGCTGGCCACGCCGGTGCGCGCCAGTCCCGCCGATAGGATAAAAACCGCCCAGATGGTGACCACCGCCGGGTTGGCGAACCCGGAAATCGCCTCGATGGGTGATACCAGACCAACGACCACCAGCGTGACCAGAACAAAGAGCGCAACCAGATCAGCGCGCAGAATCTCGAAAATGAACAGAATGATGGCAATAAGCAGGATCGCGAAGGTCAGGGCAATTTCGTAGGTCATGGCGGGGCGGCCGGGATGGGTTCTGGGACTCTAGATTTCTAATTATACCCTTTCGGAATTTTTAATAAAAACGGCAGGATTTTTTTTGAGCAAGTATGTCATAATTTGCCTGCAACTCGATTTGGTAGGGATGGTGTTACATTCCTGAAAGGCGGCATTGGATGAAAGAGAATGCAGTTCTGGCGGCTATCGGCTTTCACCCAGGTCATTTGAACATGCCGGTGCGGCGTGCTCTGGAGCAGCCTGAGGCGCATGTGACCGCCTGGCGAGCAGAAAAGCTGGGTGGCGGCGCCGGTAACCCTGTCAGCCTGGGGTTGTTCCGGTTCACGGGAACGGCTGAAACAACCTCTGGCAGCCTGGACTGGAGCCTGGTTTTGAAAGCCATCCAGTCACCGGCGCGTCAGGGGTTCAGCGGCATGGGGGAAGGCCAGGACCACCGCCATTGGAATTATTGGCAGCGCGAGTATCATGTGTTCAAATCCGGTTTTTTGCTGCGCCTGCCGGCCGGGATAAGCGCGCCGCGCTGTTTCGCGCTGCAAAAACGCGCTGTTGATGTCATCTGGTTGTGGATGGAGCATGTGCAGGATGCTGCCGCCGCGCGCTGGTCGGTTGACCGCTACCAGCAGGCTGCCCGCCAGCTCGGAAAAATGCAGGGAAATTTTGCGGCTGGCAGGCTGCCTCGTTACACCTGGCTCTCCCAAAATTTTTATCGCCAGTGGCTGCGTCTCTTCACCGACTATCTACCCGGCGCGCCAGAAATATATGGGCAGGCGCCGATTTGGAGCCAGCCGCAGGTGAGAATGCGTTATGACTCCAGCGGGTCAGACGCTTTCGAGCGGCTGCTAACCGGCCACCCGCGTTTCCTCGCAGTTCTGGAACAACTGCCAAAAACCATCTGCCACAACGATACCTACCCGACCAATTTTATGACCTGCGCTGGACCGGACGGCAGCCTGCGGTTGCTGCTGCTGGATTGGGCGTTGGTGGGAGTCGGGCCGCTCGGCAGCGACCTGGGCCAGCTGGCCCTGGGTGCTTTTCTGGATAGCGGCTCCGATTTGGATGCCTGGATCCCGGATCTGCTGCTGGATGCTTATCTGCAGGGGGTGGCGGACAGCGGGTTTAAAGTTGCGCACAGGCAGGTGCGCTTTGCATTTGCCGCCTGCGCAGCGTTCCGGGCCGGGCTCTTCCAGCTTTACCTGTTGAATGACTCGCTGCAGAAAGGTCAACTGCCCGGGGACGCTGAAATCCCGCCCTGCGCGGCCTGTTTCGAGACGCGCATGGCGGAAATAGCCTGGGAGCTGCTGCCTTCCTTGGAATGAACCATTAATCTGGCACGCAGGATGAAAAATATATTCTGTTTTTTGTTACAATAAATTAAGACAAGATTTATCTAAATTTTGTCAAATCATCTGTTACTATAGGAGGGCAGGAACATGGGTCTGTTATCCTGGATCATCGTCGGTGCCATCGCTGGATGGCTGGCCGGCCTGGTGATGAAAGGTCGTGGTTTTGGCCTGTTCGGTAATATCGCCATTGGAGTAGTAGGAGGACTGGTGGGCGGCTGGCTGGCGGGCGCCTTGTTCAACATCAGCAATGCTATCAGTGGGTTCAACCTGCAGACCATCGTCGTGGCCTTTTTAGGCGCAGTATTGGTTTTATGGGTACTCCGCCTGCTGCGCAGGTGACCGGATTGAATCAGCAAACCTGGTCTGATAGCATCGACCAGGTCAGTGCGGATGTGCGCCAGGCGTTTTCGGGTTTAAGCCTGGCGCAGCTTAATTGGAAGCCATCGCCGCGCGTGTGGAGCATTGCGCAGTGCCTGCATCACCTACTGGTGACCAACCGCAGTTATGGACCAAAATTCACGCAGTTGATGGAAGGGCGTGGCCCAGCAAAATTCTGGACTGCTTTACCAGGCTGGGCGAAGCTTTGGGGGAGATTAATCTACTATTCAGTTAAACCGGGTACGTCCAGGTTTTTTCCGGCACCTACGCTGTTCCGTCCGGAAGCACAGCCGTTGGACCCTGCTGTCTTGCAGGAATTTTTAGATGAACAGGAACTGCTGAAGTCCTGGCTGGCGAGACTTGAACACCTGGATTTCGAGCGCAGTTATATCTCTTCCCCCATTAACCCGTTGGTGATGTATTCATTGAGCGACGCTTTTCGCATCCTGGTGACGCATGAGCGGCTGCATTTTTTGCAAGCCAGCCGTGTTTTGGCAACAAATCCGCTTCGTTCTCACGTAGAGTAGAGATGGGCGAAACAACGAAGGTGGTATTTCGGTAAATAACTATGTTGGATACATTACTTTCAGAGATTCAAAAATTCGTCCCCCTTTTGATCACCTCCGTGATCGTGGTGGCGCTTTTCTGGCTGATGTACTGGCTGCTGCTCGGCAGAAAACCGGAGATGGGCAGCGAACGAAAACTGCCGAGACAGCTTATCATGATTGGCTTGCTGCTGGTTGGAATTCTGGCGATTGCCCTGTCTCTTCCAGTGGAAGCGACCACTCGCAACCAGATCATCGGCCTGATTGGCCTGCTGCTTTCCGGGATCATTGCCTTTTCCTCGCCAACCATCGTTGCCAACCTGATGTCTGGGCTGATGCTGCGTATCACCAGACCGTTCTATGTCGGTGATTTTATCCAGGTCGGGGATTATTTTGGACGGATCGCAGAGCGAGGTTTGCTCGACACTGAACTGCAGCTCGAAAGCCGCGAACTGGTCTCATTACCCAACACCTTCTTGATCAACAACCCGGTGACGGTCGTCAGGTCATCCGGGACCATTGTATCGGTGTCGCTTTCCCTGGGTTACGATACGCATCATTCCAAGGTTGAAAGTGCTTTGATCAGGGCTGCCCAGGAATGCGGTCTACAGGACCCCTTCGTCCATATCCTGGAGTTGGGCAACTTTGCGGTTACGTACCGAATCAACGGTTTGCTGCAGGATATCAGGAACTTGCTGACCATGCGCACAAAATTATCACGCTGCGTCCTAGACACCTTGCACGCTGAGGGGATTGAAATCGTATCGCCGACTTTTATGAACCAAAGGGTATACGCCGAATCGAAGGTTTTTGTCCCTGTAAATGATGGCCGAGAGCAACATGTAGCCGAACCAGAAGCTGAAAAAATCGTCTTTGATAAGGCTGAACAGGCCGAAAAAAGAGAACTTGAAATACTCAAACTACAACATGAGATTGACCAGCTCGAAAAAACCCTCGAGAAAAACGAAACGGGGATGGATAAAATCAGCATCAAGGAAAAAATTAAGGAGAAGCAGAAGGACCTTAAGAAGATGCAGGATATCAAAAGTGAAGAAAATATTGACGGATAACCTGCTGTGAGGATCTTCCATCAGGCCTGAGGACTGCCATAATCCTTCGCTTGCGCAAAGCTCAGATCAGCACAATTGGGCGAGGTCCACCGGAAGATCACCGTGTACCAGTAGTTCGGCTCAGATCACGGCCGAAAACAGCGAAATAAAGCATTCCCAACAGGCCAAAACCGAAAGCAACCAGGAAATTCACCTGCGGTGAGATGGTCCATAAAAATGCGCCCGAGAAAGCCGCGACAGAGACGATCACATCGCGGATGAGGTAATAAGCCCCAAAGACAGACGCTTTTTGTTCTTCAGGGGCCAGGTCCATGATCAAGGCTTTGCGGGTCGGTTCGCCAAATTCTTTCAAGCCGCGGATGATGAAGGCCAGTACGAAGAGCTCAAAGCGATTGGAAAACAGCAGCATCAGGGGGAATATGGTGAAAAAGCCGAAGGTGATGACGACAAAAGGTTTCTTTGTGTTGCGGTCCGCCAGGTAGGCGATCGGGACATAGATCAACATGGCCGTCACCATCTCGATCGTGGTAAGCACACCAAATTGGAGCGCGCTCAGGTTGTTGTTTTTCATCGCCCACACCACCACAAAAGCATAAGGGATTTGTTCGGCAAAGCGCACCAGGATATCCGAGACCAGCAGGTTGCGCAAATCAGGCGTTATTCTCCCAAAGACTTTGAGGGGATTGCTGTCGGCTTTTTTATGGTTTTCTCTTTTTTCTTCAATCAAGGCCTGCTGCATCCATAAGGCAACCAGTCCCAGCAGGAAGGCGGCTGCAAAAGCCAGCCGGACTCCGTCCTTCTCACCGAACAGACCGATCAGGGTGCCGCCGATTAACGGTCCAAGCGCCATCGGTACACGCCGTACCAGCGAATGCATCGAGACGCCCATGGTGCGTTTTTGTTTCGGGAGCACATCCGCGACCAGGCTCATGGTCGCGGGCAGCGATATGGCAGACCAGGAGAGGAAGAAAATCGATCCCACAATCACCGCTGGCCAGGTGGGGATGAGGATCACGATCAGATAGCCAAACATGGCGACCAGGTTAAACACCAACAAGGCGCGTTTATAACCCAGTCTGTCGCTCAAGTACCCTCCTGGGAAGGAATACAGTGCCGAAAGCAGGTTGTCCATGCCGTTGAGCAGGCCGATGGTCAGCGGTCCGCCGCCCAGCGCCAGCAGGTAGATGGGTAAAAAGCGTTCGGCCATTTTCTCGCCCAATCCCACCAGAACTACCATCACCAGAACGGCGACCACGCTGCGGCGCAGCCCGAAAAATTGTTGGGCGCGCCTGAAGAAGTTTTGAGTTTTGTTAGAGGGGGTTGGGCTGTTCAATTTGGGTTTTTATTTGAATCGTAGTATGGGTAGGGCTTGAAGTTATCTTTTTTATTGTAGTCCTGTTTTTGAGTTATGAGGCAATCGCCGCTGACATGGCCTTGGGCGGTGAGGGTCGCACAAGCCGAGGATTAATTTCAGATTAGGATTCTACGTGCGTGATATATTTCACGCTTTTATCGATTAAAATTTTTGGCGCGGAGTATGAATAGGATCATGAGCATGTCCCCAAACCACAACCCGACGTCCCAGCCAACCAATCAAACCCAGCCCAACTGGGTGATTGATCCTAATGAGCACTTCACACCGGTCCCTGTGCCGAGGAAAAAGCGCAAAGCATGGGGCTGTTTGCTGCTGCCTTTGCTGCCCATCCTTGCGCTTCTGGCTGTATATTTCTTTGCGCCCCTGCGCACGAATATCCTGCTGTTGGGCATTGATGATCGCTCGCCAGACGGCGCTTTGGGGCGCAGCGATACCAACATCATTATCAGCGTAGAACCGCTCCGGCCGACCGTCAACATGCTTTCCATCCCGCGTGACCTGTGGGTTACCATCCCGGCTGTGGGGGAGAACCGCATCAATACCGCACATTTCTTCGCGGAGATCGAGCAGCCCGGCTCTGGACCGCAAGCTACCCTTGAGACCGTGCGCTTGAATTTTGGAATAAATATTCCGTATTACGCGCGCGTGCGCTTCGACAGCTTTCAGTACATTGTTGACGCCATGGGTGGTGTGACCATTGAGATCGACCGCCCCATGGCTGGTTACGACCCGGGACGCTATACCATGAACGGCGAGCAGGCTCTGGCATTCGCGCGCAACCGAACCGGCAGTGATGATTTCTTCCGCATGGAACAGGGGCAGATGTTGTTAAAGGCCGCCTTTGCCCAAATGCTGAACCCGGCTTCCTACCCGCGCATCCCGGCTGTGATGGCGGCTGTGCTGGATTCGATGGATACCAATGTGCCGGTCTGGTTGTGGCCGCGTCTGGGTTTCGCCCTGCTGCGCGCCGGCCCGGACGGCATTGATAACCGCACGCTCAACCGTGAGATGATTACCCCCTGGACGACGCCGGGCGGGGCGAATGTGCTCCTGCCGAATTGGGAGCGCATCAACCCGCTGCTGGCTGAGATGTTCGGGCGCTGATCCTTTTCACGGCGAGGTCTTAAGGGCGGATTTCTCCCAATCCTCGTCGCTAATCAGTGTAATCACGCGGAAGCTCTCAGCGTAAGCCATTTCCTTGCCTTTGGCAATCTCACTGGACCATTCTTTTATGCGCTCTTCAGGGTCCCAGCCGTTCATCTGGCTTTTATGCGCGCGCAGCGCCTCAATCTTGACCGCGATGGTGTCCTCGATATTGACGAAAAGATCACCCTTGTCCCAGGCGGTAATGTACACCTTGCGCACTTTGTGCGCCTGCAGACCTTCCTGGGCCAGCTCCTCGAACAGGTTGGGCTGACCGGCTGCTGGAAAAACGGCTTCGAGCGCGGCGGCAGCCGCGGCGCGGTGGTCGGGGTGGTTGATGTAGGTATCGCTGGCAATATACACACCCGGGTCGCCGCAGATGACCACCTCCGGGCGGAAGCGGCGGATCTCGCGGACCAGTTTTTTGCGCAGCTCGAGCGTGGGCTGCAGCAGTCCGTCGGGTTCGCGCAGGAACACCACTTCACTGGCGCCCACCAGCGCGGCTGCCTGGCGCTGTTCCTGCTCGCGGATCTCGGCAGCTTTGCTTTTGGTCATGCCGGCCTCGGCGATGCCTACCTCCCCGCTGGTGCAAAGAATGTAGCTGATGCGAGCGCCCGCACGCGCCCAGCGCGCCAGTGTTCCGCTGCATGAAAACTCGATGTCATCGGGGTGCGCGACGATCGCCATTGCGCTTTCAGGAATATAAAACGGCTTACCCATAAATATTCACTCCCAGATCTGGTATGGCGGCTATTGTACTGCAGCCCAGGGGTAAATTCAACGGTCTGTACGCTGGCCGGTAAGACGGCTATGGATGTGGAGATTTTCCTTGATGAAACATTAACCCAGGACGCCAGCCTCAGGGCAGGAAAGCTGTTATCCCCAGTGAAAGCAGGGCGGCAGCGGCTAACCCGGCTGCCACAAGAACATCCCCCGCCAGGTAAAGCTGAACCGCAGCGACAAAAAAGACTGCGAAGACCAGCACCCCCGACAGGCGGCGCACACTGCGTTCCAGGCGGTTCATTTGGGTGCGCAGCTCGGGACTGCGCACCTCCAGTTGTCCGCGCTCAAGCCGCCCAAGCAAGGATTCGGTGCGTTTGGGCAAGCTGATGACAGCGCGGAAAATCTCACCAATTTCCAGCAGCCACCTTTCGGCTCCCTTTCCGCTTTCTTCGGATATCAGTTTTTGGGCGTACGGCAGCACGCTAAACCAGACGTTGAAATCTTCGTTGAGGCCTGTGCAGATTCCGTTCAAAATCGAAAGGCAGCGACCCAGCAGAATCATGTTCTCGGGCAGTTGAAAAGGCGCATCGAACAGTAAATCTCGAAACTCGCTCAAGAAGGCGAGCGCTTCAGACTGGCTGAGCTGCATTAATTCAGTGGTGGTCTTCCCCCAGAAGCGTTCGAAGGCGCGCGCATTGGCCTGGCGAAGCAGTTCCAGATCAGCGCCCGGCAGCAGTACACCCATAATCTGGTACGCCCTAATCACGCGATCCGGGTCGCGTTCAGCCACGGATATGACCAGTTCGCGCAAACCAGCAAGGATATTGGGGGTGACCTGACCGGCCATGCCGAAATCCACGAACACCAGCCGCCAGCCGCGCGTTTCTGGGCCTTCCCCGGCAGGAAGCGGCAGGATAAACAGGTTACCCGGATGTGGGTCGGCGTGGAAGAAACGGTCCTCAAAAATCTGTTTCAGGTAGACTTCAAACAACCGTTCCGCCACCTCCGCCCGGTCGATGCCGGCTGCGTCAATGGCCTGGTAATCAGTTATCTTGATGGCCTGCACATCTTCCAGGGTGAGCACACGGCGGGTGGTATGGCTCCAGCACACGGCTGGCACCTGCACGTCGGGTCGATTGATAAAATTTTGCGCGAAGGTCTCGGCATTTTTACCTTCGTGCAGGTAATCCACTTCTTCACGCAGGGTGCGGCTGAACTCGGCCAGTAAGGCCGGCACGTCTACCCGGCGGCGAACCGGCGGGTAGAGCGAGACCCAGCGGCTGACCACGCCCAGTGCGGCCAGATCTGTCTCCACAACGGCCTCTATATTGGGGCGCTGAACTTTGACCACCACGGTCGGGCAGGCCGGATCATGGTTCGCAGCATCGCCGGGCAGCACAGCCCGGGCCCGGTGTACCTGTCCGATGGAAGCGGCAGCCAGCGGCTCGGGCTCAAACCATTCAAAGTACGCTTCGAGCGGCGCGCCAAACTCTGCTTCAATCACAGCGCGGATGTCCGCAAGAGGGGCTGGCTGGACCTCATCCTGCAGCCCGGATAATTCGTTCGTGATCTCGGCTGGAAGCACATCCAGCCGGGCTGAGAGCCACTGGCCAACCTTGATCAAAACGCCTCCCAGGTCAACAGCCAGGAGGCGGTAGCGCGCGGCGATGCGCACCAGCCTGCCGGGACGGCTGCGCCTGGACAGGCGGCGAAATCCGAGCGAAGGAAGCAGGATATCCCACCAGGTCAGATGGAGCAGAACCCGGGCAAAGAACCAGAGGATGCGGCGGTAGCGCTGGCGAAGCATGTCCGAGGAGATTATATCATCCGCAAGGAGCGGTATAATAAGCCTGTTTGCAACCCAAGCCCATGGCAACTTCGTCCCAATCACCTTCCGCTGCGCGTCTGCCCCGCCGCATGCCGGCGACATTTCGAGCACTGCGGCACCGAAACTACCGCGTCTGGTTTATCGGCCAGACGATTTCTTTGATTGGAACCTGGATGCAGACAATGGCTCAGCAGGTTTTGATCTACCGCCTGACCGGTTCGGCGGCAGCGCTGGGGGTGGTCAATTTTGTCGCCCTGGTACCGGTCATTCCGCTGTCTTTCCTGGCTGGCTCGATCGCCGATCGCTTTCCCAAACAGAAGGTGATCTTATGGTGTCAGGTCGGCATGATGATCCAGGCGTTCATCCTGGCCGGGCTGACCTGGAGTGGGGCTGTCCAGGTCTGGCATGTGTATGTCCTTTCGGCTCTGTTTGGCGCCCTGACAGCCATCGACCTGCCCGCGCGGCAGGCGATCACTGTTGACCTGGTGGAAGGCAAGGAAGACCTGACCAATGCCATCGGGTTGAATTCAGCCATGTTCAACACCGCCCGCGCCCTTGGACCCGCTCTGGCGGGTATGGTTGTGGCTGCCACGGGTGAAGGCATCGCCTTCTTCCTCAATGCGCTCACTTTTCTGGCTGTGATCGCCAGCCTGCTGGCCATGCGCAATCTGCCGCAGTCCTCACGCCCGTTGGAGCCTGGCAGCGGAACGGTTTCTCACATGGTTGAGGGCATGAAATTCGTTTTCGCCAACCGCACCATTCTGGTGCTGATCAGCCTGGTGGCAGTAAGCGCTTTTCTCTCGATGCCCTTCAACACGCTTATGCCGGTCTTCGCTGAGAAGATCCTCAGCCCGACGGCAGGCGGGGTGATCAACCTGTTCTGCGATGCCGAAACCGGGTTGTTCCGCTGCCAGGCGCCTGAAGCGCTGCCGCTGGGTATCTTGTTGACAACGGTTGGCATCGGTGCGGTGATTGCTGCCTGGGAGTGGCTTCGCTGCCTGCCTCTACGCCGCGCGGGCGTTTACTGACGGCCGGGAATCTATTGTTCCCTCTCTTTTTGCTTTTCTTCGCGCTTTCGAGGTCCTTTACCCTGTCGGTGTTCCTGCTGCTGTTCGTGGGCATCAGCTTCGTGGCGCAAAATGCGCTGGCAAATACGCTGCTGCAGATCGCTGCCCCTGACAACCTGCGCGGACGGGTGATGAGTTTTTATACCATGACATTCCAGATCACCATGCGCCTGGGGGGATTGCAGGCCGGCCTGGTGGCAGATTGGCTGGGCGCGCCCTTCTCCATTGGGGTGGGGGCGCTGCTTTCCCTATTTTACGGCCTGTATGTCGCGCTGCGCTTTAAGTCTGTGCGCCAGATGAAATAAACCGGACCGTGAATTATTTATCCCTGCTCAGAAAGCAGGGATGATTCTTGAGTAAAATTTAAGCAAAAAGTCAATAGATTAGAAACCGCATATGATTTACATTGATCGATCCTGGATTAAAGACGAACAGGGAAGAACCCTGCTGCTGCGCGGAGTCAACCTGAGCGGGGCGAGCAAGGTCCCCTCCGGTCCGCAGGGCGCAACCTATAATGATGAAGGTTTTTTTGATCACCAGCAGGTCACTTTTGTAGGCCGGCCGTTTCCCTTGCAGGAAGCAGACGAGCATTTTACTCGTTTGAAGTCCTGGGGCTTCACATTCCTGCGTTTTCTGGTCACCTGGGAAGCCATCGAGCACGCCGGTCCGGGCATTTATGATCAGGAATACCTGGACTATGTCCACGCCGTGCTCGAGATCGCCAACCGGCACGATATCAGGGTATTTAACGACCCGCATCAGGATGTGTGGAGTCGATTTTCCGGCGGGGACGGCGCGCCGGGCTGGACATTGGAGGCGGTAGGTTTTGATTTGCACCACCTGCACGAGACCGGCGCAGCCATTGTGCACGCCATGCACGGCGATCCCCTGCCGCGCATGATCTGGCCTACCAACAGCGCCAAACTGGCGGCGGCCAGCATGTTTACCTTGTTCTTTGCGGGCAATGATTTTGCGCCGGATTTGCGCATTGACGGGGTACCGGTGCAGGAATACCTCCAGGACCATTACATTAATGCGGTCAGCGCCCTGGCCAAGAATCTTAAGGACCTGCCTAACGTGGTTGGTTACGATACCATGAACGAACCCCTGCACGGCTACATCGGCTGGCACAACCTGGCCCGGCGTGAAGGCGTGCTGCAGAGCGGCCCGACGCCCACGCCGTTCCAGTCCATGCTGCTGGGGGCGGGTTATCCGCAGCAGGTGGACGTGATGGAAAGAGGCGTGTTCGGCATCCGGCGGGTTGGCAAGGTAGTGCTTAATCCCGACGGGCTGCGCGCGTGGCGCCAGGGCCATGAGTGTATCTGGCGGCAGCACGGCGTCTGGGATGTGGATTCATCTGGAAAACCAGTCTTGCTGCGCCCGCATTATTTTGCCAACCGCGGCGGCCGCCGGGTTGATTTTGCCAATGATTACCTCAAGCCTTTCATCAACCGTTTCGCGCATGCGGTTCGGCGCCAGGATGAGCGCGCGATCATTTTCATCGAGGGGGACACATCCACCACACCGCCCTGTTGGACCAGCGGCGATGTGCGCAATATCGTCTACGCGCCGCACTGGTATGACGCATATGTGCTCTTCTTCAAAGCCTTCAACGCCTGGCTGGGCGTGGATGTGCGCGGCAAAGGGCGCCTGGTGGTGGGCGGGGCGAATATCCGCCGGTCATTTGCCGCCCAGATTGCGCACTTAAAACAGCATGCGCATAAATGCCTGGCTGATGCCCCCACGCTGATTGGAGAGTTTGGCATCGCCTTTGATTTACACAACAAGCGGGCCTATAGCAGCAATGATTACAGCCAGCAGGTCCGGGCGCTGGACCGCAGCCTGCGCGCAATGGAAGACAACCTGGTGCACTACACCCTGTGGAATTACACCCCGGATAATACCAACTTGCGCGGCGACCTGTGGAACGACGAAGACCTGTCCATTTTTTGCCGCGACCAGCAAAAAGACCCGCAGGATATCAATTCGGGCGGCCGTGGATTGGAGGCTTTGCTGCGTCCTTACGCCATGAAGACGGCCGGGGAACCGCTGGAGTTGTCTTTCGATTACCGCAGCGGTGCAATGCTTTACCGCTTTCGCCACGATGCAGCTGTTACTGCTCCGACCGAATTGTATGTGCCTGCCTACCAGTACCCGCAAGGCTGCCGGGTGCAGGTCAGCGATGGGGAATATGAATTAAACCTGGAAGATCAACGGCTCATCTTCCGCCACTCGCAGGAGCGAAACGAACACACCATCCGCCTTATGCGCGAGTCGTAAGGTTGAATTCCCGGCTCCACGCAGCAGGCGGCCGGTCTACAGGCTAAAAAACTGGCTGGGCAGGCGGAATGAACAGGTCCAACTGGTGCCCGTTGCTGCGCAGCCAGGCGCGTTTGCGTTTGTGATCCGGGTCAATATGCGCCACGAGATCCCAGAAGGCGCGGTTGTGCGCGCGGATGCGGGTATGCGCCAGCTCGTGCGCGATAACATAATCGCTGATTTCCTGCGGGGCCATGATCAGCCGCCAGGTAAAGTTCAAATTCCCGCTTGCGCTGCAGGAGCCCCAGCGGGTGCGCGCCGAGGTAATGCGCACGCTTTGATACAGCAACCCGTGCCTGCCCGCGATCAGAGCCGTCCGTTCGGTCAGAATCCGGCGTGCCTGCCTGCGGTACCAGTTTGTAAACAATGTCTCTGCCTGCGGCAGCCAGCGAGATCCCAGGGTGAAGTCTCCCTTGAAGGCCAGCTTTTGATTTTCTGCGGGCAAGATGCGCAATTGGTACGTTTGCCCCAGGAACAAGAACAGCGCGCCGTCATGAAAGCGCTGTGCTGGTTCCAGCCGGCTGGATGGTCTGGCGCTCTGCTGGTGCTTGTGAATCCAGTCCGCTTTTTCGCGCACCTGGTTATGAATGGCGCTTATGGATGCCCTCAGCGGCGCGCGCACCTCCAGGCTGCCGTCCGGGCGGACGATCAGGGCGATGGTTTTACGGCGCGATCGCACCAGACGGGCAATGACAGGCAGGTCACTCACGGCTGCCCTCCGTATTCGCGTTCGATCACTTGCTGGTTGGCGCTGATCAGGTGCAGATCGATACTGCCATAGGCTGCCACCACGGCAGCCGAATCCCAATCGAAGAATCCCGAATCCGGACCGCGTTCGGCGATGACGGATTCGAGCGACTGCCCCAGCGAGCGGTTGACCAGCACATATGCCGATTGGAACGCCCGGTCGCGGCGCAGCGCGTCACGAGGGATATCATACTTGAGGGCGTAATACCAGAAGGGCGCGTCGTCAATGGCGGTTACGACCACCAACTGGCCCTCCTGCAGGTGCTGGCGGAGGTAGCGGGCAGCCTGTTCGACCGCCCCGGATTGCGGGCGCATGCGCGGGTAGGTGTTCAGGCTGTACTGCAGGCTGGCGAGCAGGAGGCTGCCGATCAGCAGCACGACCCCGGTCGTGACGATAGACACGCGCGTCTTGAAGGTTTTGTGTAGAGCCTGCAGTCCGAAAACCAGCCCGCCAGCAGCCCAGATCAACAGGAACGGGACGAGGAAAAGCCATAATTTTGGCCAGGGGTTGGGCCGCTGTAGCAGGAGCATCAGCGGGATGAAGAGCAGCCCAGCTTGCAGCGGGACGCGCTCGCTGGATGATTTTTTATAATAGACCATGGAGAGGGCGAAGCCAGCCAGCGCCAGCAGTGAAACTGGAGCGGACACATCCTGGGTCCACTCAGCCCAGATCTCTGGCAGGCGGGAAAGCAGGGTAGGCCAGAAAAGGTCGCGCGCCACAGGCGTGACCCAAGGGTTGGCGGTCACCGCATCCAACCCGCTGGCGCGGATGACCGGGAGATAAAAGAGGAGCGACAGCAGCCCGCTTGCCAGCCCGGTTGAAACGGCTGCAGCCAAAAAGCTCGCGCGGCTGTACTGCGGGCCGTGCGCTTTGAACAACCAGACGCAACCCAGCCAGGTAAAAATGACGCCAGCGGGGTAGAGGAATACCGGAACAGCGTACATTCCCAGCGCGCATGTGGCTGCCAGCAGGCTCCACAGAAAGGTGTTGGCGTGTTTCCGGAGGATTACCGCCAGCCCGAATGCCAGCAGGCTAAACAAAGCCACAAGGCTGTAGCCGCGGGCATTAACGGAGTATGCAATCAGGACGGGTGAGGCGGCGATGGCTGCCCCGGCGAGCAGGGCTGCCTCCTGGTTATACAGGCGGCGCGCGAGCAGGTAGCCCGCCGGAGCTAGCAGCACCCCGGCGGAAAAAGCCGGCAGGCGCACGGCCCAATCTACCGCGCCGAACAGGCGGAAAGTAATATGCATCAGCAAGGTGTTCAGCAGGTGGTTGTTGGGGTAATGGTAATCGCTGAGCGCATTGCGCAGCGGTTCGATGGCGAACACGCTGAAATTGTAAGCTTCATCATGCTGCATAGGCGCATTGATAAAGAACACACGCGCCAGGAATGCGAACACCGTCAACCCGAAGAGGGAAAACAGAAGCCGCCGCTCATGCACGCGGATGCTGAGGTTTGCAAAGGTGGCACGCGTATCCACCAGGTAGCGTGTGATTGTCGCCTGGCATAATTCCGGCAGACGCGACAGGAAAGCCTGCCATTGCAGCGGCCTCGCCCACAAAAAGGCTCCAAAGGCGAGCAGTAAAAATCCTGCCAGGCGCAGCGGCAGCAACAGGCGTGAAAATAAGGGCTGCGTAAAGGAGTCCAGGCTGCCGTCTCGCGCCAGCAGGTCTGCCAGACTGCGCGCTGGTTCAAAGGATAAAAAACTAAAAATCAACGCCCCCAGGCCGCTGGCCAGGCATAGGGTTATCAAAATTTGCCAAATCAACCTGGCAGGCTGTAAACTGGACTCAGCAGGGCGGCGCATGGGGGGCGTTTCTCCTGAAAAGGCTTCAGGCTTCTGGGCGGCGGATTTGAAAGACGTCGAAATCCCGTGCCACCACGCTTTCTGGAAAAACGCTCTGTGCCTCGGCCAGGATGTCTTTTTCGCGGTAGCGCCGTGAAACGTGTGTCAGGATCAACTGGCGCGCGTTGGCATTGCGGGCAAATTCGGCCGACCCGCGGGCAGTCATGTGGCCAAACTGGCGTGCCATCTCAGCTTCTTCCTCCAGGTAAGTCGCTTCGATGACCAGCGCATCGGCATCCTGGCAAATTTCACGCAGGCTGGAGGGATCGCCCACATCACCCACAACCACCAGGCGGGTTCCCGGGCGGTAATCGCCCAGCACCATGTCTGGGGTAATGGTGCGCCCGTCCGGCAGGGTAACGCTTTGCCCCTGAACCAGCTCACGGCGCAGCGGCCCGTTGGGGATACCCAGTTCTTCTGCGTTTTCAACCAGGAAGGGGCGGCGCGGCTTTTCCTCGAACAGGTAACCAAAGCTGTCCGGACCGCGGTGCTGTACGGGGAAAGCGGCTACCCGGAAATCATGCGCTTCGAAGATCTGCCCATTGGTAATCGGAATCAGCTTTAACGGCATCGGTGGTTCAGCGCCGCGCAAGACTATCTGGAACAGGAGATCGTGGATGCGCTCCAGAGCCGCCCGCCCGCCAAAAATCTCCAGTTCGTCGATCGTTTCCCAGCGCATAAAAGTCGACAGCAGTCCTGCCAGGCCGAGGATATGATCCAGGTGCCCGTGCGTGATCAGGATGCGGTTGAGGCGTTTAAAACCGATGCCGGATTGCAATATCTGTCGCTGGGTGCCTTCACCGCAGTCGATCAGGAAGCGGTGTTCATCATGTTTCACCACCAGAGCAGGCAGGTTGCGGCGGACGGAGGGGGCGGAGGCCGAAGTTCCGAGGAAGACGATTTCGAACAAGAGAAGGATGAGTCCTTTCGGAAAGTGTCCTTTATTGTACCCCATTTCCACCTGACGCCCTGGATCCGGCGCATGGACCTTTCACCGATGACAGAGAGGGGAGCAGCATGTCATGAACACCATACCTCTTCTTGCAAACTAGATAAATTTCATTATAATTATGAGAAAAATTTTGAGGAACCTGTATTGATGACCATGTCTTGCATCTGTCTGCGGCGGGGAGCGTAACCGCCGTGTAATCAAGAAGACCCTGTTATCCCGAGCGGCCGCTTCCCCGAACCATTTTTCGGTAGTGAAGGTGCGCCGCTTTTTTTTGTTAACTACGTTCAATGCTGGAGGAACCTTGAATGAAACAAGTTATCCTATTAGATCATTCGGCTTTGCGAACCAACCAGGCAGCCATTATCGCGCTGCTGGTGACAGCTTTTATCATTGAGGCGCTCTGGCTGGTTGCGCTGGTTGCCATTGTCATGCTGGCAGCGACCGCCGCAGGCAGGCCCGCGTTCGGCTGGCTGTACACAGCGCTGCTGCGTCCCGCCCGGATCATGCGCCCGGATGTGCTCATGGATAAGCGCGAACCGCACCTTTTCGCGCAGGGATTTGGCGGGCTGGTGCTGGCTGGCTCGCTGTTGGCCCATCTGAGCGGAGCAGTGTTCTTGGGCTGGGTGCTGATCTGGCTGGTGGTTGCGCTGGCAGGATTGAATCTGCTGGCCGGTTTCTGCCTGGGATGCGCCTTGTATTATTGGTTCCACCGTTTGCATGTTCCTGGCTTCACCCAGGCCCCGCCGGAAGGCACCTTTCCAGGTCTGCGGCCGCGGCGGAGGGTGCAGTGATGCCAGAGATCGTCCTGCGCCTGTTGTGGGCACTTGTGATCATCGCCGCCGGTCTGCTGGTATATTTTCTTTTCAACCGTGTCATTTTAGCGCGGGCCGGAAAGCGCTCATCGCTTCCAGCGGGTATGCAGACCGGCAAGCCGGCCATCTTGTATTTCACCACACCTGACTGCGCTCCCTGCCGCACCATTCAACGACCAGCGCTGCAGCGCATCCGCCAGATCTTCGGAGAGAGGCTGACAGTGATCGAAGTGGATGCCAGCCGTGATCCTGACCTGGCCAGGGCCTGGGGTGTGCTCAGCGTACCAACCACTTTCGTGCTCGACCACGATGGAAAACCTCACTTTGTCAATCACGGCGCTGCGCGGGTGGAAAAGATCCTGGCTCAATTGGAGCGTATTGTTCAGACCAAGTAAACCAACTGGCGCTTTGAATTGGCGGACAGCCGGGATGGCCTGTGGTTATGGCACAGGCTGCGCCTCCAGCCGCGTGCGGTTGTTGTAAAGGTTTTCAAGTGTAAAAATGATCAACGCCAGCCAAATCAGACTGAAACCGACCAGGCTTACCCGCGAGAAAGGTTCGCTGTAAAGGAACACGCCGATCAGGAATTGAATGGTTGGAGCGATAAACTGCAGCAATCCCACTGTAGTCAGGCGTACTCGCTGGGCCCCGGCTGCAAACAACAGCAGGGGGATAGCGGTCACCACCCCGCTGAGCATCAGCAGCAGGGTGGTCAGGCCGCCTGCGTGCCCAAAAGCGCCCTGTCCCTGGATTTCGGAAAAAATCAAAAATGCCAGCGTGGGCAGGAAAACCATGGCGGTTTCCATGGTCAATCCTTTGCGCGGTCCAAGCGGAGCGATCTTTTTCAATAAGCCATAGAAGCCGAAGGTGAAAGCCAGCACCAGCGCGATCCAGGGTGGTTCGCCGTAATTGATTGTCAGGTAGGCCACGCCCGCTGTTGCCAGCGCTACCGGCAGCCACTGGATAGGACGCAGGCGCTCGCGCAGGAAGATCACGCCCAACGAGACACTCACCAGCGGGTTAATGAAATAACCCAGGCTGGATTCAACCACGCGGCCGATATTCACCGCCCACACATATACCAGCCAGTTGGTGGAGAGCAGCACACCCGCGCCCAGGTAAATGAGCAGGGTGCGGCGGTTGAGCGAAGTGAGCAGACCGCGCAGATCCCGCTGAGCGATGAAGAAGATCAGCAGAAAAAGGAAGGACCACACCACGCGGTGGGCCATGATCTGAAAGGGCGGGACGCCGTACAAGGCCTTAAAGTAGATTGGAAAGAATCCCCACAAAAGGTAAGCGCCAATGGTATAGAGGACACCTTTTTTCATACACGCGGCTTTCTATGGATAGAATAGCGCCTATCATATCAGAAAATGAAGGCTCGGACGGCGCTTTTTTTTGGCGCCGAGGTTATTCTGTTGTGGAGGCTGCGCGCAGGTTGCTTCAGCCCGGGTTGGCCCGCAGGACAGCGCGGGTATACGCCAGGCGTAAGCCTGCCCGCTGGATATTGCGCTGCGAACTCGAGCCGGGGGTGGTCATCACGATTGCAAAGTCGCAGCCCATTTCCAGTGCGGCGCTCAGGCGCGCTTGCAGCAGGGCTAACTGCACGCCCATGCGTCGGAAAGCGGGACGCGTGCTGGCGCCGCCAAGCTCCGCTACGCCCTGGTGGGGATACAGTCCTCCTCCGCCGGCAGGTTCGCCATTCACATACGCAAGAAAACAGACCGCGTTTTCAGCATAAAAGTTTGGTGCCAGGATGTTGAAGATCTCTGCCCCTGGCTGGTCGGTTTCTTCAAACCCCTGGGCAGTGGTTCGCAGCCAAAGCGCAGCATCTTCGCCTGTCATGCGTTCGATGCGCACACCGGCTGGCGGGTTGTGGACTTTAAATCCCTTTTCCAACGGCGTGAAAAGCAGGTTAAAAAACCGTTCCAACACATAACCGCGGCTGGCGAGCCCGTACAGAAGCGATGGATCCGCCAGGGGACACAGGTCGACGCGCACTTCGCATTGCCGGGAGTGGTAAAACTCCTCAATGGCAGCCAGGTCAGGCGCTGTGACCGGCCGCTCGAAGCCCAGCCCAATCGCGCGGTTCAATGGCGAGCCTGGCGAAAGGTACAGAAGCTGCCCGCCGGCAATCTCCGCGAAGGCGACTTCGGCTTCTGTGTGCAGCGACTGATATGCGCGGGCAAAATTCATTGCCCGCCCGAGCAAGCCGCCTTCAAGCCGCGCAGCCAGGTGATCATCAACAAATATTTGCATGATGAACAGTATACCGATTTTGGCGATAAAATAAAACAGTTCGTTTCCTACAATCAGAGAGGTGCTCATGCTGCCTTTACCGCCGCAGGCGCTGCCAGCGTTGGTGGTCGTCGATATGCAGGAATACTTCTTCCGCACTCCAGAGCGGCGGATAAACCTGGAGCGGGTGCTTGTCAATATAAACCTTCTCAGCGCAGCCTTTGGCCGCCAGGGTTTTCCGGTTGTGCATGTCATCAGCGCCTATAGCGCAGACGGCATTGACTGGGATTTGAAGATGAAAGCCAGCGGGGTGCCGGAATTAATCGCTGGCAGCCCGGAGGCGCAGATTCTGGAAGGTCTGACGGTTAAAAAAAATCACCTGATGGTGGTTAAAACCCGCTACAGCGCTTTCTTTAAAACCAATTTGGCTGAGACCCTCCGCAGCCGGGGTGTCCAACTGGTTGCAGTGTGCGGCGCGTACACGCATTACTGCGTCAATGCCACTGTTTTTGATGCTTATTGCCATGACTTCGTCCCAGGTCTGATCGAAGACGCGGTCATGTCCCACCTGCCTGAGGAATCCCAGGTAATGGTCGCCCGCATGCGCCGGAACGGCTACCACGTCATGACCACTGCCGAGGCCCTGGTGCGTTGGGGCGGGGCTTAATACAGTCCAACACGCGGATCAACCATGCGGGCGTACGCATCGATACCGCCTTCCAGATTGAATACCCTGCTCCAGCCCTGGGCGCGCAGCCAGGCCGTGACTATGCGGCTGCGTTCGCCCAGGTGGCAGAACACCACAATCGAAGCCTGCCGCTCTTGGGCTGCGTCGGGCAGCGCCTCGATACCGCGGGCCGCCAGTTCAGAAAGCGGAGCTGTCAGCAGGCCTGGCAGGTTGAGGAACGCGCGCGTCCACTCGTATGGTTCGCGCACAACCAGCAAAATCAGTTCTTCCCCGGATTGAACCCACTCTAGCAACTCAATGGGGGTGATACCTGGGATCGTATCGGCTGCGCTCATTTAGAATGCGGGGGTTCGGCTCGGGCAAGACGTGCCTGCAGCGTGATATAGAGGGCAATCGAGCCTGCCACGCCGGCATTCAATGAGTCGATCCTGCCGCGCATAGGTAAAGATGCCAGGAAGTCGCACTTCGAACGGACGAGCGCACGCATGCCCTCGCCTTCATTGCCAACGACCAGGGCGAGCGGCCCGGTTAAAGGCGCTTGTTCAATGGGCTGCGAACCGCGCCCACCTTCCAGCCCGACCACCCACAGCCCGTGTTCTTTAAGGGTATCGATCGCCTGCGCCAGGTTCATCTGCGCTACAAGCAGGTGCTCGCTGGCGCCGGCTGAGGTGTGGACTACTGCCGGGGTCACTTCAGCAGCGCGCCGCGGGGGAATCAGGATGCCGTGCACACCAACTGATTCAGCCGTGCGCATGAGTACGCCCAGGTTCTGCGGGTTTTGCAGCATGTCGAGCAGCAGCAGCAAGGGCGGCTCCGCCCGCCGCTGCGCCTGTGCCAGGATTTCACTCAGGTCGGAATAAGGATAACCGCTGACTTCCAGCGCTACTCCCTGATGCCCTTCGCCCAGGCTGTCCAGGCGTGCCCGCGCGGCCCGTTCGATCGGCAGGTGTTTCTTTTCCGCCAGCGCAAGGATTTCTGCCAGGCGGCCCTTTTCTTCCACCCCCTGTGCTACCAGCAGCCGGAAAACCTGCCGGCGGCGGGCCTGGAAGACCTCATAGACTGGGTTTCTCCCAAGGATCCACTCACGCATGGCGAATGCAGGCTTTGAAAGCGGGCGATGGGGTCAGGCAGTGATTATTCGCCATTTTCTTCCCGCCGGCCGAAGATCATGCGCCCTGCGGCGGTTTGCAGCACCTTGGTCACGCTCACCAGGATTTCTCGGTTGAGGTATTCGCGCCCGTTTTCGACCACCACCATGGTGCCGTCGTCCATGTAGCCGACGCCCTGTCCGGATTCTTTGCCTTCCTGGATAACGCGCACCGACAGGGACTCACCGGGCAGCAGCACCGATTTGACCGCGTTAGCCAGCTCATTGACATTCAGGACGCTCACGCCCTGCAGCTCAGCGATGCGGTTAAGGTTGTAATCATTGGTCAGGATCGGGCAGCGCAGTTGTCGCGCCAGGATGACGAGTTTGTCATCCACATCCCGTACGCCTTCCACATCGATATCGGTGATGCGCACAGGCAGGATTGGCTCCTTCTGCAATTGGGAGAGCACCTCCATACCGCGCCGGCCGCGCTGACGGCGCAGGCTGTCAGGTGAATCGGCGATGTACTGCAGTTCATTCAGGACAAAGCGGGGAATCAACAAAGACCCGGGCAGGAAACCTGTTCGGGCAATATCGGCTATTCGGCCGTCGATGATCACGCTGGTGTCCAGCAGGATGGTGCGGGATTCCGCCCAGGCGTTGCCTGGACCGCCGCTGTCACCGCCCAGGACAGGGGAAGTGCCTTTGGGCAGATTGCCGAAGAGGGTAAATAAATCCGTCTGGCGCATGACGAAGACGGCCACGCCCAGGTATCCGAAGAGAACCACACCTACAAACGGCAGGATGTCCCCAAACGGGGACGGCAGCCGTGAGAGGGGAAATGCGAGCAGAACAGCGATAATCAGACCGGCGATGAGACCAAACAAGGCCGCAAATAAGGTCTGGGCTGCCACGCGGGTCAGGATTGCCCGGATGGCCCGCACCGGGCGGGTGGTGATGTACGGGGTGAGAATTAAGCCGATCAGCGCGCCTACCAGGCCGACGGTGAAGGCGTACTGCTCGACGCTGAAGGTTTCTGGGGTTGGTGAAATATTGGCGACAGTACCCAACTGCACACCCCAAACAACGCCAACCACGCAAAATACGACCATTCCGATTAAACGGACGATAAAATCAATACTCATGATAACTCCTGGGATAATTGCTAAATAATGGTGGATGTTAATGTGCAGGAATAATAAAAATCGGGCGATGAATGAATAATGAAATGAAACGGAATAATCATAGCATCAGTACAGGGCAAAGTCAATGAATGTTGACAGGAAAAAGGCGGCGTGATAGAATTCCCCCCGCCTGACGCCCCCATCGTCTAGCGGCCCAGGACGTGGCCCTCTCAAGGCCAAAACAGGGGTTCGAGTCCCCTTGGGGGCACAAGAGATTTACGATTTCCGATTTGAGATTTTAGATTTGAGATTTGGCAAAACAGGGGTCCCCGGAAGGGGATGCTATTCGAGTCCCCTTGGGGGCACAAGAGAATTGCGATGATTTTTCCAATCATGATGTTGAAGCTCAGCCACAACCGCGAAAGCCACCGCACTGATGATTAAAAGATCAAAAATATTCTCCAGCGGTTGAACCCTGCCTGCATGACCGGGTATTGACCTTCCATGCGTTTAACCACGTAAATCACGTGATCCTGGACGACTTCATCCAGCACCGAGGTCGCGAAGCGGATTTGCTCCAGCACGGTTACATTTTCGCTGGCGGTGCTGGCGTGCGCGATTTTGTCGCCCATCAGATCCACATATTCCAATGAGCGCAAGGTTCTGAGGGTGAGTCCCAGTTTTTTTGGCACGCTGTGATTCCGAATTTGAAATCATCCAGCCGCCCCTTGCTCCCCTCAGCCATATTCGTTATCGTTCACAATAATATTAGAAGAAATACGGTTAACTGCAATAACAGTGGGGGGTCACCATTCAATTAAACAATCAAACACCCCGCAGGATTATCGGCCTAGTAGGGCTGCCTGCGGTTTTTCCAGACGGCAATGTGGCTTGTCCTCTGTTTGGCAGCCGCCTTATCTGGCTTTCTCGGCCTTTCCAAATAACTGGCGCTGATCGACCCACGGCTTGACGATCAGATAAAGGCCCAGAATGATGATGAAGAGCGCACCACCCAGATTGGTCAGCCCAATCAGCTCGGCAATCCCGCCCACAACCGCCAGGATACCGATGAAGGTGGTAAAGCCGCTCATGCGGATCTGGTTCAGGTAACGGGCCAGGTTTAATCCCAGCATGATCAGGCCGACCCCAATCGACCACAGCCCGCCCGGAATGGTTTCTTTGGGCACAAACATGAACCCGCCCAGCATGATTAAGAAAAACCCCCAGGCAACGGTCTCCATGCGTTTATTCATGGCGGCCTTGTGCGGGTCAATTTCCGATGATGGGTTGGGTTGTTCGTTCATAGTTTCCTCCTGTTGAGGGGTTCAAAACTTTCGCCGCGTCGAGTATTCTCACGGTTGCCGACGAGAAATCCTGCTTCGCGGTTTTAGGGAGCACATCAAGCATTCCTGCCCAGTATATGGTCGATTTCGAGCATCTGATCCGGGCTGAGCGGGCCAAAATCCATGGCTTTGCAGTTCTCCTCAACCTGTTTGACGTTTTTGAATCCCGGAATGGGGATGGTGACCGGGCTGCGAGCCCAGATCCAGGCAAGAGCGCCCTGTGCCAGCGTGCGCCCGCCGCTGGTCAGGATATCGCGGATCGATTCGAGTTTATCCAGCCAGTCCTGCGTTGGGTGCCCGTCTTTGAAGGCCGGGTGCCAGGAGACCTTGTTGCGCACGTCATCCTGGTTGAAGCGCGTGTCCGGTGTGAATTTTCCGGTTAATGCGCCCATGCCGAGGGGTCCGCGGTTCAGGCTGGCCAGGTTGAGCCGCTCGCACAACGCCAGCAGCTCCATATTGCCGTCCAGGACGCTTAGCTGCTGCTGCACAACCGAACAATTGGGCGCATCCGAAAAAGCCTCGACAGCATCTGTCCTGTCGGTGCTCCAGCCGTACGTGCGAATTTTGCCTTCCCTGACCAGGTCTTCGAGGATATCGCGGGCTGGCAGGGCATACTCTAATTTCAGTCCCCAGACATGCAGTTGATAGACATCGATGTAATCCGTTTGCAGGCGTCGCAGGCTGGCTTCCAAATCATCGCGCAGCCTGCTGGCGACATCGGATTCCTCTTCCGTTTGATCATAGTGGATGACGACTTTATTTTGTTCATCCACCTGGTAACCAAATTTGGTGGCGATGACGACCTTATCGCGGCGGCCTTTGAAGGCTTTGCCCAGCAGGCGTTCGCTGTGACCGGCGCCGTAATTGGCGGCCGTATCGAAAAAATTCACCCCCAGGTCAAGGGCGCGTTCGATGGCGTGCAGAGATTCCTGGTCATCCACCTGACTCCAGCCAGCGGGATTGGTATTGAACAGCCAGGGTCCGCCGATGGCCCAGCAGCCCAGGCCGAGTGCGCTCACCTCGATACCGGAACGGCCGAGTTTACGCTTCATTATTGTGCTCATTGTGTTTCCCTCCAGGATTTTCTTACGGATCCGAACTAAGGTGGAACAACGCCTGTTGGCGCCTTTATCGCAAGCGGGTGCAGGTTAGAAGATCGGCTGGCAGATGATGCTTTTTTGTCGGGATGTGGAAGTGAGGTTAGGTAAACCCGACCCCTTATCTATTATCCTGGCGATTCGTCCTTTGTCAAGCAGCAATAATCCATCGGCATCGGCCGGATATAATAAAGGTGTGAAGTCACCACGGCGTAAAACCCCGCTTGAGATTAAAGTCACCGAAGTACATCAATGCTCGGTGGATTTGCGTTTGAAAATTCTGGGACAACTGCCATTTTTCCAATCGTTGACAGAAGCTGAACTGGACGAAATCAACCGCTCCTTTTATGAGGTGGGATTCAATGCTGATGAGGTGATCTGCCATGCAGGCGACCCGGCAGACAGAATGTTCGTGATCGCGGAAGGGCGCGTGAAGTTGGTGCGCCATACACTGTCCGGTAAGGATATCCTCCTGGATATCCTGGGGAGCGGCGAATTTTTTGGGTCACCGGCTGCGTCGGAGGGGGAAATTTGTTTAGAAACAGCTGTCGCTCAAACGGCTGCCTGCGTGCTGGTTATCAAACCCGGCGCTCAAAGACTGATGACCCTGCCAGCACGAAACTGGGCATCGATGATGTCGCCCATGCCTCCGACAATGCCAACCTGCACATCCTCACGGAGGCCGAAAAATTCCAGGCAGGTTGAGCACAACACCAGACGCACACCTTTACTTTCCATAGATCGCAGCGATTCCAACACGCTGGAGCCGCTGACAACCAGATGGATCCCCTCGGCGTAGAAGCAAATGGCTGCTGGGAGATAATAATTTTCATCCAGCAGCCTGAAATATGTCTCGATCAATTTTTGCTGTAAGGCTGGGGGTGCCTCGCCCATTCCACGACGGTTTATTAAGATTACGGTTTCACGGTCAGGGATCATAGTATTAGACATCTTAATCTTCAGGGAATTTTCAGTGCTATTGAAACTTTAAAAGAATTGGGTTGATTTTACCACCCTGCTACCAGCCTGGCGCAGTCCGCATTTCTTGGGATTTATGGCTGACCCAGGTGGTAAACCGGCCGCACTTACGGCCAGGATCATGTAAAATCATTAGCGATTATGCTGACGGATGAACCTGCCCCTAAAAAGCTCACGGCGGTCAAATTCTTCCCGCCTGTGCTGGCTGCCAACCGCGTGTCGCGCAGCCACCTCATCGACCGTTTACAGAGCGGATTGGCGCAGCACCGCTCGCTGACACTGGTTTCCGCGCCTGCCGGTTATGGAAAGAGCACACTGGTGGCAGAGTGGTCTCAGCAGGCTGGCAGACCGGTGGCCTGGTTGTCGCTTGAAGAGGCGGATGATGAACCTTCGCGCTTCTGCGGATATTTTCTGGCCGCGCTTCAGCAGCTGGACGCGAGTCTTGGTAAAGAACTTTCGGTGGTTATCCATTCTGGGCAGCTTCCGCCAGCGGCAGTCTTGTTATCCAGTCTGAGCAATGATCTCATCCGCGCGAACCAAAAATTTATCCTGGTACTGGATGATTATCAGGTGATTCAGGAAAACTACATCCACCAGGTGATCAGCGGGTTGACCTCCTCTCGATTGGAAAACCTGCACCTGGTCCTGGTCACGCGAGAGGATCCACCCCTGCCGCTGGCGCGCCTGCGCGCCCGCAACCAGCTTTCCGAAATTCGCGCCCAGGATCTTCGTTTCAACCTCAATGAGGTCGAAGCCTTTTTGGTCAAGGGCATGGGATTGCATCTCTCTCGCGACGAGCTGAACCTTTTGGTCGAGCGCACCGAGGGCTGGGCCGCCGGCGTGCAGCTGGCAGGACTATCGATGCAGGGACGCGAGAACCCCTCGGAGGTAGTGGCGGGACTGAGCGGGGGACACCGCTTCATCCTCGGTTACCTGGCGGAGGAAGTGCTGGGTGTCCAGGCGCCGGAAGTGCAGGATTTCCTCCTGCGGACATCGATTCTAAGCCAGCTCAGCGGACCCCTGTGTGATGCTGTCAGCGGGCGCACAGACAGCAGCGACCTGCTGGAAAAATTATGGGCCAGCAATCTTTTCCTTTTCCACCTGGATGACGAGCGCCGCTGGTACCGTTACCACCACCTGTTCGCTGAACTGCTGCAGACACAATTGGCGCGCTCAAAGCGCTATTCCATCAGCGAACTTCACCGCCTCGCAGCGCAGTGGTTTGAGGACCAGAACATGCCAGCGGAGGCCGTCCGGCACGCCCTGGCGGCGGGAGAATTTCAGCGCGCGGTCGAATTACTTGAAAAAAACGTGTGGGAATTTCTCAACCAGGGTCTGGTGCGGCAGGTTGATGCCTGGCTGCAGGTCATCCCCCCGGAGTGGCGTGCAGGCAGCGTGCGGACGAGCCTGGGTTATGCCTGGATGCATCTGCTGCGGGGGAATTTTCCTGCCAGCCTGGACTACCTGCAGCAAACCCGCAATGCAATCGCTGCCGGTTCTACCTTACCTGCTGAAACTGCCGAATTAGAGGCAGAATGCCTGGCGCTCGAATCGAATTTACTGCAAGCCCAAGGCAGGATTCCAGCCAGCATTGAGACAGCGCAGCAGGCATTACAGCGGCTGCCTGGTGAAAACCAAAGGATTTCCGCTCTGGCAATGCTCGCTCTCGGCGGAGCCCACCGTCAACAAGGGGATTACGACCAGGCGGCCGCCACGCTTTCGCAGGCCATTTATCTTAGCCAGCGCACCAATGACCCGGTCACGGAGGTGCTGGCAGCGGCGCACCTGGTCCTGATGTCGGTGCAGTACGGGCGCTTGAGGTACGCCGCCCAGGAGGCCGAGAAAATCATCAAGCACATGGAGCATATGTCGGGCGGGCTGCCGCCAGCTGTGGGAGCGATTTATGGCGCGCTCGGTATGGTGCAGTATGAATGGAACCAGGTAGACCTGGCGCTCGACAATCTGCGACGGAGTATCCAGCTCGGCACGCTCATGGGTCATAATGCCTCGGTGATATACAGCAAAATTGCCCTGGCGCGTCTGCACCAAGGGCGGGGAGACCTGGCAGCCGCATCCAGAGAAACAACCGAAGCGCTCGACTTGCTAAGGCAGGGAGCCCCGGGGTGGCTAAAGGGTGACATCATCGCCCGCCAGGTCGACCTCCTGGTCGCGAATCGCAATCTGGCGGCGGCCGAAGCGCTGCTCAATCAAAGCGGTGTGCAGCCTGGGGTTGAAATCAGCCACCAAAATGACTCTCTGCAAGTGGCCTGGCTGCGCCTGTGGATGGCGCAAAAGGATGAGCGCGCGCCCGGTCTGGCAGAGAAGATATTGCAGTCTGCCAAATCCAGCCGCAGGGACGGCACCTGCTTGCAGGCGCTGATTTTAGGCGCGCAGATTCTGGCTGACCGCGGAGAAGCAGATGCCAGCCAGGTTTGGCTCGCAGAAGCACTGCGGTTGGGCGAGCCGGAAGGCTATACGCGAATTTTTCTGGATGAAGGCCGCGCTGTGGCCGTCCTGCTGGAAAAAAATACCAACTCAGTATACGGCCGATCTGTGCTCGCGTTGTTTCCCCATTTTGAAGATGAATCAGAAAAAGGGCCGGATCAGGCCGGGCTGATTGAACCATTGACCGAGCGCGAGTTGGAAGTCCTGCGGCTATTAGCCCAGGGCATGAAATACAGTGAAATTGCAGCGCGTCTGGTGGTCAGCCTGAATACGGTGCGATTTCATGTTAAAGGAATTTATTCCAAGTTGGGGGTGTCCAAACAGTCTGGGGCGATCGCGCGTGCGCGCCAGTTGGGTTTACTGTAAGTTCTGCGCGTAAACTACATTTATAAATTTCACAGACTACATTTTTATGTGGTCTGTGTTTGGCATTCCTGCGCTAAACTGTGGTCGACAAATAGAAAGGACGCGTGGATGGTCTTACGAAAAAAGAAACATGAATTTCATGAATACACCATTCGCCTGGACGGCGTGTTGGAAGAAGAGTTCATCAGCGCCTGCCTGCCGCCAGAATGCGAAATCCAGGTGAAAGAGGGGGTCACGACCCTTTCCAAAATGCGCAGTGACCAATCGGGCATGGTTGGACTTATCCGCTACCTGCACAACCTGGGCTGCACCATCCTGTCGATTTATATTGAGTGAAGGGATCCATAGAATGACCAGAAATCCAATTTCCCGCCGAAAATTTTTAAAGACCGTTGGTCTGACACTGGCAGCCGCTACACTGACCTGTTCGGGTCTGGGTTACGCCGCCACCCGCCAGCCTGACAGCGATAGCGTGGATATTACGTTTACAAAGGATAGTCCCATGAAGCAAAGAATTCTTGTTACCTACGCCACCCGGGCCGGATCGACGGCTGAAATCGCGGAACGGATTGGCGAAACCCTGTCTGAGCGCGGCTATGATGTGGATGTCCGTCCAGTCAAGGCGAAGCCGGATCTGGAAGGCTATCAGGCTGTGATCCTGGGCAGTCCCATTCGCATGGGCAGCTGGCTTTCGGAGGCGGTGGATTATATCAAATCGAACCAGGCTAAACTGGCCAGCCTGCCGGTGGCAATATTTACCGTTCACATGCTTAACACTGGCGAGGACGAGGAAAGCCGAAATGCGCGCGCCACATACACGAGCGCGATCGATGGGCTGCTTACTCCCGTAGATAAGGCTTACTTCACCGGAAAAATGGAGCTTGCCAGGCTGTCATTCCTTGACCGCACTATTTCGAAGATGATGAAAGCGGTGGATGAAGATCTGCGCGATTGGGAGTCCATCCAGTCCTGGGCGCAGAATGTTTTGGAGGCGGTATGAGCAACACATCTCCTGGCCGCATCACCCGCCGGAATTTTCTGCGCCTTCTGGCGGTTGGAAGCGCCGCAGCAGTGGGCGGGTACGCCTTGTACGAGTATGCTCCCTGGCTGGATTATCAAAGCCAGGTTGATACATCCTGGAGTCCTCTTAAAGAAGATTCACCCATGCGCAATCTGATCCATTACGCCACCCTGGCCGCCAACGGACACAACACGCAGCCGTGGAAATTTGCTATCCGCGAGAATACGATTGAAATTCACCCTGATTATTCCCGCGAATTGCCTGTGGTTGACCCGCATCACCGCGAATTATGGATTAGCCTTGGCTGTGCGTTAGAAAATTTACTGCTTGCCGCTCGTACTGCGGGTTACAACGCCGAAATTTCATACCCCGACACCATCGACTTTATCGGTGTGAAACTTACCCTGGATTCACCTGAACCCTCTCCACTTTTTGATGCAATTCCCTCCCGACAGAACACCCGCTCGGAATATGATGGCAGATCGATTCCTTCCCCTGATCTGAACCGCATCCTTTCTGTACCTGGTGAGGTGGGCGTCAGCCTGCGCTCCGTCACGACTGAAAACGATTTTGAAATAATCGTGGACTTTGTCAACCAGGGCAACCTGAATCAGTACGCGAACCCCGCTTTTGTTCATGAACTGATTGAATGGCTGCGGTTCAACAAGAAGGAGGCGCTGGCGGCAATGGACGGGCTGTATTCGGGTTGCTCCGGCAACCCTGAAGTTCCCGGCTGGCTCGGGCGTATGTTTGTCGCGGGTACCAAACCCCAGCAACAAGCCGATTTGGATACCAGGAAAATCCGCACTTCTTCCGCCGCCTTGGTGATTGCCTCGGAGGCGGACACGAAATCTGACTGGGTGCGGACGGGACAGGTCTATGAAAGGGCGGCCTTACAGTCAACCGCATTGGGAATCAAATCTGCTTTATTGAACCAACCCATCGAGGTTGCGGAATTGCGTGGACAATTCCAGAGTGCGGTCGGGTTGGGTAAATCCTTGCCGCAATTGCTGGTGCGCTTTGGATATGCCGATGCCATGCCAAAATCACTGCGCCGCCCGGTAGACCAGGTCCTTTTCTCGTAAAGGTCAGTAAAGGTTGGGAATGCGAAAAATTTGGCGCGGTAATTTTGAAAACTCATTGTGTGGACAGAGGCCGCTAACCTGTTCTACTGAAATTCTCTGGAGAAAAAATGCTTAATCGCCAACTGACCTGGAAGCAAACGTTCCTCCCTGTTCTAAGAAAAGGTACAGGTCTATTTAACTTGACTGGGTTAGCAGCCGCATTTTTGCTGGTCACGCGCCTGATCAGCGATGTCTCCTTCAGCCTTGCTGATAGTGTCCTACCGGTATTCGGGCCCATCGACCCGGACGGCGCATTTCTGTACATCACCCTCCACCATGTTTTTCAGGCTGGGATGTCTGTCGGCTGCATTGCTGTGATGGTAAAGGTGTTGCGAGTTTCATATTCAGATTTTGGTTTCAACCATCGACAATGGCGGTACGCCATAAAAAGGGTTATTCAGTTTTGTGTTGCGTGGTTCATCGTTCAGGGCAGCATCGTTCTTGTGCTCATGCTTTCAGGAACCGAACCCGCCCCGTTTAATTTCCCACTGACAATTAAGAACTTTACTGCCTACTTCCTTTTTCAGGTCCTTCTTTCTGGGACAAGTGAAGAGATTCTGTATCGGTCATTGGTCATCATACCTTTGATGGCGTTTTGCAGAAAAGCAGGGTTTGGCGAAAAATGGGCATCTATCTTATCGGTATTCATCGCTACCTTGTGCTTCATGGTCGGGCATATAAATTTTGCTTTCGATCCCTTCAGAATCACCTACTTCAACCTGGCCCAGCAAATCACGGTGGTGATTTTTGGTCTTTTTTACGCCTATTTATTTGTCAAAACCCGGAGCCTGATCGGACCCATATTAGCACACAACTGGCTGAATGGGGTGATAGTGATCATCAGCCTGCTGTCGATGGTCGTGTTCGGATGATAACCGGTTTTCCCTATGAAAGGTCTCAAATGAAAAACCAACCTGTTCAAAAATTTCTCATTCCATTGATCTTTATTTTGGCGCTATTTGCCGCTGGCATGGGCGTCTTCAGCCAGACACCCGGACAGCCCTATTCCTTCACCAATTTCCGCGGCGAAGAAGTGACCATAAATGCGCGCGGATTGTATTACTGGGACACGGTCAGTTCTGCGGCGCAGATGCAAGCCAACGACCTGGTTACCCTCGTTTTGGGGCTGCCGCTTCTGGCAGGATCCTTTTGGCTAAGCCAGCGCGGCTCGCTGCGCGGGCGGTTAATCCTGGCTGGAACGTTGGGATTCATCCTCTACACCTACATGAGCATGGCAATGGGAACAGCCTACAACCCGCTCTTCCTGGTGTATGTCCTGCTGTTCAGCCTAAGCCTGATCGCATTTATCCTGACCCTGATGTCCATCGACCTTGCCAGCCTGCCAGGTCAATTCTCGCCGCGGCTGCCACGCAAAGGCATCGCGGGGCTGCTGTTGTTTGCAGCGGCTTTCTTGACCGTGGCCTGGCTGGGCAGGATTGTACCGACGATTTCACCTCAGTCCGTGCCGCAACTGGAAAACGTCAGCACCATGTTCATCCAGGCCATGGACCTGGGCCTGATTGTGCCCTTGTGCGTGATTTCGGCCCTTCAACTGCTGCGCAGAAGTCCGTGGGGTTACCTGCTGGCATCGGTCGGCATGCTGAAATTTGTCACCATGGGGCTGGCTGTCAGTCTGATGGGATTGAACATGGCGCGCGTGGGTGTACCCATCAATCCGGTTGAACTGGGCATATTCCTGGCGATCACGCTGGTCAACCTGGCTATGACGGCGGTTTTATTGCGGCACATTCATGAGAAACCGGCACAAAAGCCAGCCGCGATCTCGGCCTGATCCAAAGGATTCCGCAATCATCTGACCGATCCTTTCACGCAGGAAGTTCCAAAAACCAGCAGCCAACACGGCTGCTGGTAAAAATTTAATCGACCCTCCTTCTAAAATTTTATAAACCGGCCGGGTGGGGGGATTAAGCCGTGTGTAATCGAAGACCGCTGAACAGACGACGGGCCGCGTATCACCTGGGACGAAATAGATCCCCCATCCAACCCAAAAATTTGGTATCTTATACCATAAGGCTGTCTATTCCCGAACGTCCCATGCAGAACCTGTGGAAGTTCCTGCGCCCTTCGTGGGTCAAAATCATCTTTCCCTCCCAACTGCTGGCGCTGCTGATCATTGAAGTCCTTGTTGACGGGCCGGCTATGCTTGCGCACGCTTATATCCTGGTCCCTCCGGCCGTTTTGTATTATCTGCTGGCCTGCGTGATCTGCGCGAATTACCAGCAAAAGAAAACCATCCTCCCAAGGACCGCTCTGGCGGCAGCCGTCATCAGCCTGGGTCTGGCCGACCAGGCGGTTAAAGCTTTTCTTTATCACAGTTTACCTCCCGGGGGAACCTTCGCGGTCATCCAGGATGTCTTTCATATATCCCATACTCAGAATCATTCTGGCCCCTGGATTTTTCATAAAGCAGGCTTGCCGGCGCCCGGCAACGCCATCCTGGTTGGGATTGTGGTCGTCTATCTGGTTGTCCTGCTGGCGGTCTACCGCTATTACAACTGGCGGGTGCGCCGCAGTTTATTCGCCGATCTGACCATGGTGTTTCTGGGCGGCGCGCTGATCAGCGCCTTTTTTGATCTGGCGGTGCGCGGCTTCACGCTGGATTACCTCGCTCTGCCAGGGATTGTGGTTGCGGATCTTAAAGACATCCTTATCTGGTTCGGAATCTCCTGCCTGCTGGCTGAGCTGATCAGTGGACCTTTTTATGGCCGCAAAATGTCCATCAACGAATTTTTACGGGGAATCGGCGATTTCGTCCGTTTCCAGTTCAAAGGGCCGCCGCGAGCCGAGTAGTCCCCCAAAACGTGTGTTATAGTTTGGCTGGATTTTCACGACTTCAATGTAATGGATAAACTGCGATCCCTCCTTACCCGCCTGTTCGGTGCCAGCCTGTTCATCGGTTTCATGGCCGTGGGGTATTACTATAACCTGACCTTCGTGCAACTGGGTCTGGTGGACCTGGGTCAACGTGTGATCGGCATGAGCCGTTCCGCCGTAGCAGGCAGCATGGCTGTCTTTGCGCTGGTCACCTGCCTGGTCGCTTTGGCTTTCGGTCTGTGGATAAGCCGCCGAACAGTCCATTTCAAGACCAAACTGCGCCTGGTGCTGCTGGTGGTCCTGGCGCAAACCTTGATAACGCCGCTGGCGCAAGGGCTGCGCAGCCCGCAGGAATTCCAGGTCTGGATTCTGGGTTGTTCGCTTACACTGGGTTTCGGGGTGCCTGTTACCTTCTCGCTCGGCGTGGACCTGGTACCGCGCGGCTGGCGAGGTACGGCGGCCGCAGCCATCACCGGCCTGGCTTACTTGGCAGCCAATACAGTCCCGGCGGCCTGGACGATCGAGGATTTTACCCGTCCGCTGGTTTACCTGTTGCCTGCCGGCGTGGTTGGCATCGGTATGCTGGCATTCCTGCCCCTGCCGATCATGCGCGACCTGGGCCGCCAGGGCAGCCAGCCAAATTACGCGCATGGTCGGTACATCCAGAGCGCCGACCGTCGCCTGTTTATCCTGATCGTGCTCATGTTCGGGGTTTACTTTGTCGACAGCCTGGGCTTCCTGCGCTTGCTGGAAACCCCGCGGTTCATGGACAGCGCCTGGCAGTCGTTGTCCTTCGATACACGCCTGGTCATCGGTTTGGTGCATGTACTCACGGCTGTAATTGCCGGCATACTGTATGACGCGTTAAATGTGCGTTCGTTGTTTTACTGGATATTCGGCATATTTGCCCTTTCGCATTTGATGTACACATTTTCTCTGCGCTTTTCGGATACGGCCGAACCTCTGGCGACTCCCCTGCTGTACGCCACGGCGGTCAGCCTGTACACGGTGGTTAACTTTGCCGTGTGGATAGACCTGTCGAACACGCGCACGATCTGGCGGAATGCCGCGCTGGGCGTAGCCCTTTCGGGCTGGGCAGCCACATTTTTCAGCACCGCCCTGGCGATCGCCTGGGAGACCAGCGGAATGCCGCTCGAGCAGCACTTGAATATTGTCGATTCTCTGGCGATCCTGTTCCTGCTGGGACTGATGCTCCAGGCTTACCTGCCGGGGAAAAAAGAAAAAACTCAGGAGACCGCTGCATGAAAACCTTTAGATCTTCGCTGGTGATGTTTTTCTTGCTTTCACTCCTGAGCGCCTGCAGTCCGGAAGGGGTTTCGAGTATTAAAATCATTCACGGGGGAACATTGAATATGGAAGCCGGCGCAATCGAGAACGCGCATATCTTCATGCTGGACGGCAGCCTGCGCGTGCCGGAAGGGGCTGTTATCCGCGGGGATGTTTACCAGTTGCTGGGCGAGTTTGAACTTGACGGCCGCGTGGAAGGGTCCGTTGTCCTTTTAAGCGGTGTGCTGGTTTTTGGTGAGCAGGCTTACATCAGCGGCGACCTGCGCTACGGCGGCGGTGAAATGAGCGGGCAAAGCCCGCAGAAAATTGGCGGGCAGTTAACCCGCAGCGAAATTCAGGTTCCCTTCAGCCCGGCCTGGTTCGATGAAACCATCCAACGGCGGGTTAACTACGCTGTTTTTGAGATCCTGTCACTGACAGTTCTGGCTTTTCTGCTGGGGGCTGTCGCGCCGCAGGGGTTAGAGCGGGTCCAGGCCGCCATCCGACAGTACCCGCATGTCTCCGGGGCCATGGGCATGCTGGCGGGAATGGTCGGGCTGGTGCTGCTGATCCAGATGCTTTTCACCATCCTGCTCATCCCTATCAGCCTGCTGGGTTTCGGGATCCTCTTTTTTGCGGTTGGCTTGGGCTGGACCGCTTTCGGTTTGCTGCTGGGAACCTGGCTGTCAGACAGATTCACCCTGCGCTGGAGCCTGTTTGTGCGGGCTGGCGCCGGGACCTTTATATTCGTTTTGCTCCTGAACCTGGTGCGCCTGCTGCCGCTGATCGGGGATGTGCTGGCGATCCTGAGCGCGCTGGTCGGTTTTGGGGCGGTTTTTCTGACACGTTTTGGTTTCCGGCGCTTTACCTCTGCCAGCCAAAAGCCGCTATTCCCGTAACCTTTTCAGGCTGCCGTCTGACCTCATTTTGATCGAAAATTTCTGTAAACTTGATTATGCCAGCCATAATCGGTTATATTTGGTCTTAAATCTAATAATTATTTTTGTGGCTTTTGGCGAAATGAAGGATCGAGGTCAAGGAATGGCTGTAAAGACAAACCCATCGTTCTTGGCAAGTTCAAACGCTTTGCGCGTTTTTGATGACATCCTGCAGGCGATTGGACGGACCCCTCTGGTGCGCCTGCAGCGAGTGGGGCGGGATTTGCCCTGTCCTTTGTACGCCAAAGTGGAATCGCTTAATCCGGGCGGTTCGGTTAAAGACCGCATCGCGGTCAACATGATCGAGGAAGCCGAGCGCAGCGGCAGGCTCAAGCCGGGCGGCACAGTGGTCGAGGCGACCTCTGGCAATACCGGCGTCGGTCTGGCGATGGTGTGCGCGATTAAGGGTTATAAGGCTGTTTTTGTTATGCCCGACAAGATGAGCCAGGAGAAAATCCAACTGCTGCGCGCTTACGGCGCTAAAGTGATCATCACGCCCACGGCGGTCGAACCCGATGATCCGCGCTCCTACTACAGTGTTGCGCGCCGCACGGTGGCGGAAACCCCTAACTCGATCCTGGCGAACCAATACCACAACCCCGAAAACCCGCGCAGCCATTACCTGACCACCGGTCCTGAAATTTGGGAACAGACCGACGGCAGGGTGACGGATGTGGTCATCAGCATGGGCACTGGCGGAACGATCACCGGAACCGCTCGCTATTTAAAGGAGATGAACCCTGAGATCCGCATCGTCGGGGTGGACCCGGTTGGTTCCATCCTGTTGGAGACCTGGCGTCAGGGGCGCGTACCCGCGGATGTGGTTGCCAGGACCTATAAGGTGGAGGGCATCGGCGAGGATTTTCTGCCATCAGTGTATGATCTCAGCCTGATTGACCATGTCATCCAGATTGGGGATAAGGAATCCTTCCTGTGGGCGCGCCGGCTGGTGCGCGAGGAGGGCATCTTCTGCGGCGGGTCTTCCGGTACCGCCCTGGCGGCGGCCGTGCAGCACGCGCGCCGGCTGGATTCAAACCGGCTGGTGGTGGTTATCCTGCCGGATTCCGGCTCCCGCTACCTGTCCAAGTTTTATGATGATAAATGGATGCGCGAGAACGGCTTCCTGGTGAGCGCCTGGAGCGAGGCGCCTGTCAGCCAGGTGCTTAAGTTGAAATCCATCCAGGGGTTGATCACCTGCTATATCAACCAGCGCATGGACGAAGCCATCGCCCTGATGAAACAGCACGACATCTCGCAGGTGCCGGTCATGAACCTGGATAACCGCCTGGTGGGCATCGTGACTGAGGTCGACCTGCTCGAACACATGCTGGACAGCAGCCATGTGCACAGTAATGAAGAGACGGTGGAGGAGATCGTGCGTCCGGTTGAGGCGGTGTTCCCCGCCAGCACCTCTTTGGAAGAGGTACTGCCCGCCATTATGCAGGGTCAGGTGGTCCTGGTAGTCGACAGCGGTAAACCGGTGGGGATCTTGAACAAAATTGACGTGCTGGATTTCATCACCCAGTCCGCCTGAGCGAATAAGGAGCGACAATGAAATTTGAAACCGCCTGCATTCACGCCGGCCAGCCGGCCGATGCCCTGACCGGTGCAGTGATGACGCCCATCTATCAGACCGCCACCTACCTCCAGGACGGGGTGGGCAAACCGCGCGGTTATGAATATTCCCGCACTGGCAATCCGACCCGCAGCGCGCTGGAAGCGTGCCTGGCAGCGTTGGACGAGGGCGACTTTGGGCTGGCGTTTTCCTCCGGCCTGGCCGCTACGGATGCGGTCCTGCGCCTGGTAAAGCCCGGAGAACACGTCCTGGCGGGCAACGACGTCTATGGGGGGACCTTCCGTTTGTTCGAACAGGTGCTGCGCCCATACGGGCTGCAGTTCACATATGTCGATACCAGCGACCTGTCCGCGGTTGCGGCTGGACTGCGCGCGGAGACGCGCCTGATCTGGCTGGAAACACCCACCAATCCGCTGCTGAATGTCAGCGACCTGCGTGGGATCGCCGAGATATGCAAAGCCAGCCCGGCGCGTCCGCTGCTGGCGGTAGATAACACCTTCGCGACGCCGTACCTGCAGCAGCCGCTCAAACTGGGCGCTGACCTGGTGGTTTACTCCACCACCAAGTACCTGGGCGGGCACTCGGACGTGGTCGGCGGGGCGGTGGTTGGGCGGGGAAGGGAATTAAAGGAAAAGCTGGCTTTTCTGCAGAATGCGGTCGGCGCGGTCCCGGCGCCGTTGGATTGTTTCCTGGTGCTGCGCGGGATCAAAACCCTGCCGGTGCGCATGGAGCGGCATGCGGAAAACGCCAGCGCGATCGCTGATTTTCTCGGCAGGCACCCGGCTGTGTCGCGCTTGTATTACCCCTTTCACGACAGTCATCCGGCCGCGGCGCTGGCACGCCGCCAGATGCGCCTGGGCGGGGGCATGATTTCCTTTATCCCCTCGGGCGGTGCTGAAGAAGCTGTGCGCATAGCCGAGAAGACGCGCATCTTCGCCCTGGCTGAATCGCTTGGTGGTGTGGAATCCCTGATCGAAGTGCCGGGCTTGATGACGCACGCCTCGACAGCAGAATCTGAAATCGCCATCGATCCGGGCCTGGTGCGCCTGTCGGTGGGAATTGAAAACCTGGAGGACCTGCTGGCTGACCTGGAGCAGGCGTTAAGTTGACGCAGCGGATACAGAAATTCCCGCCTTTCTAGGTCCACAACCAGTCAATCGCCAGGGCGGCGGACCAGGAAAAATCAATCGAACCGCAGCCTGAACCGTCGCGCGGATCGTAATATTCGCGAAAACCGCTGCGGATCATCAGGTCCACAGAATGCTGTTTGATCTGCTCCGCCAGGCCTTCATATCCATAGCGCGCCAGTCCGTGCGACACAAGCCAGTTCATGATGATCCAAACCGGTCCGCGCCAGTAGCGGCGCGGGTCCCAGGCAGGCTCGCGCCTGCTCGTGCTGGTGAGCATGTAGGGCTGATCCGCCGTCGGGGCGTATTCATCCGGGTTATTGAGATGGTCACGGACCAATCTGGCAGCCTGTTCGGGGCTGGCTAAACCCGCAAAGAGGGGTGTGAAGGTGGCTGCTGTGTTGACCTGAATGGGCAGCTTGTTTTGTAAATCGTAATCCAGGAACAGGCCGCTGTGCTCATGCCAGAAGGCGCGAGTAAAGCCAGCCTGATAGGCCTGCAGCCATGCTCTAATCTCAACGGTGGGGCGGTCCAGTTCCAGCGCCAGCGCTTCCAGGTCCTGGTCCGCCTGGTGAAGGATGGCATTGAAAAGCACATCCTGCACCAGGAAAGGCGAATACCGCATCAGTGCAGCGGGGTCGTAGCCGTGCTTTCTGAAGATGCTGATCAGGTACATGAAACGTTCGTAATCGGGCTGGTAAGGCCTTTCATCCTGGCGCACGTGCGTTAAATCACCTCGTTTGAATTCAGGCACGTCCATTGGCTGAATGGCTTGCATTACCGTAAGCCAACGAGGCGAATCATCCGTACCCGATTCCCAGGGGTGAATGATGGCTGCCAGGCGTGAACCGTCCGCGTCGCGGGCGCTGTGCAGCCAGCGATGCCATGCCATGAGCGCCGAGAAAACCTCGCTGATAAACTCTTTGATTGGAATGCGCTGGTGTATTCGCCGCAGAATGGTTGTCAGCAGCGGCGGCTGGGTAATTCCGGATGTGCCTCCTGGTGGACAGTTTGGGTTGCTTTGCGTCCCCCAGAAAGCCGCGGTTGGGAAATAATCGGACGGCTGATCATGGTAGATGATGTGCGGTAATAAACCATCCTTCCATTGACCTGACAACAGCGAGCGGACTTCCACTAAGGCGCGCGGCAGGTCGAAATAGGACAGTCCCAACGCGATCAGGGCGGAGTCCCAGTTCCACTGATGCGGATACTGGCGCGGCCCGGGTTTGGTGAAAATTCCAGCGTCGTTCAGCCGCAGGGTCTTAATGGCGGAGTCGAGCAGTTGGCGGTGACTCAATTTTTGATTGCGGTGCCGGTTTCGGCGTCCATCCAGCGAATTTTCTCAACCACAGGCTTAAGCCAGATGCGCTCACCAACGCTGAAGCGGGTGTCTGCGTGGGTATTTACCTTAACGCGCTGTTCATTTACCTGGGCGGTCAATAAAATATGAGAGCCGAGCGGTTCCACCACCAGAACTTCCGCCTGTAGCGCCTGGTCTTCGGGTTGATCTATGACCTGGATATTCTCGGCGCGGATTCCCATCTTGAGGTTTTTTCTGGGCTTATCCCGCAGGGCGGTCTGGATGGCCTCTTCGGGGACGAAATGACCCCCACCCGCCGTGATGGTTACATGACCATTTGTCTGTTGGACCTGAGCATCCAGGAAATTCATGGGCGGGTTGCCGATGAATCCGCCAATGAATTCATTGATCGGGTTATCATAAACCTCCAGCGGTGTGTCGCACTGCAGGATTTCTCCACTACGAATCACCGCAATCCGATCGCCCAGGCTCAGCGCCTCAACCTGGTCATGGGTGACGTACACCACGGTGGTTTTCACTTCTTTCAATAGCCTTTTCAACTCGGCGCGCATTTCCAACCGCAGGAGCGCATCCAGGTTGCTGAGCGGCTCGTCCATCAGCAGTACTTCCGCCTCGACCGCCAATGCGCGGGCGACTGCCACCCGCTGACGCTGTCCGCCTGAAACCTGGGCCGGGTAGCGGTCCAATAAATCGGAGATTTGCAGCAAATCCGCTGCCGATCCAACCCGCTTCTTTATTTCGCTCGTGGGTAATCGCTGCATGCGCAAACCAAAAGCGATGTTTTCAAATACGGTGAGGTGCGGGAAGACGGCGTAACTCTGGAACACCATGGCGATACGGCGTTTGCGCGGCGGCAGGTAGGTGACATCCTGGTTCCCAATCAGGATTGTGCCGCTGTCGATAGGATCCAGCCCGGCAATCCCGCGCAGCAGGGTCGTTTTCCCGCAGCCAGACGGTCCGAGCAGGACCATGAACTCCTGATCCTGAATGTGAAGGTTGATATCCTTGTTAGCGACAACTTTGCCAAAGCGTTTATACAGATTGGAAATAATGATCTCGGCCATTATTTTGTTACCCTTCCCCACAAGCTGAATAAGTAGCGGCGAATAAAGAGCATGAATATCAGGGATGGAATCATCATGAAGAAACCACCGGCGAACCGGTACGGCAGCGGTGATTCGTTCAACACCGTCAGCACCAGCGCTGGCAGTGTGCGGTTGCGTACAGTTAGGATGACCGCCGCGAAGACTTCGTTCCATGAGAGCACAAATGTAAACAGGGTGGCTGCCGCCAGACCGGGTAGCGCGAGGGGCAGTGAAATGCGCACAAAGGCTTCGAACTGGTTGCAGCCTAAAGTCTGGGCGGCTTCTTCCAAATCCTTGGGTACGCTGGCGAAGACGCTGCTGGTAATTAGAATGGTAAATGGCAGCGCCAGGGCTGTATGCATCAATGCCAGGCTGTAGACCGAGTCATACATGCCCCACTGGATAAAGCTAACCGCCAACGGGATGGAAAGGATGACGATCGGAAATGCCCGCGTCGAGACAACCAGGAGGCGGAATGTGTCGCGTCCCCGGAAGACGTAACGCGCAATGGCGTAACCGGCCGGGGCGCCAATCAGGGTGGAGAAGATCAAGGTCAGGCCGGCCACAATCAGGCTGGACTGTAATGAGCGCACCACGCCGGCAGAATTTAAGAAGAAGGCCATGGTATCCCAGGTGATTGGTGAGGGCCAGAAAGGGCGAGGGTAACGATATACCGCCAGTTGTTCGCCGAAGGCGGCGACCGCAATGAGATAGATGGGAACCAGCACCCACAGCGCCACCAAAATCGCCAGGGCGTAGGTCAGCGTGCGGGTAATGACATTGGAGAGATTGCGGCCTTTTTTCATAAGGACTGCTCCTCAGGGGTGCGCAATCCCCACAGGTAGAAGATGGTACTGAGGATGGATAACACCATGATCAGTGCGGCGTAAGCCGCGGCGACGTTGGGGTCGCGGTAGGCGTTGTACCAGCGGTAGGCTTCGGCCGCCAGCAAAGTGACTCCTCGCCCGGCAACGGCGATCGCCACGGCAAAGACCTGAAATGCCAGGATGGTGCGCAAAATCAAGGCGACCTGAAGGCTGGGTTTTAGCAAAGGCAGGATCACTCGCCAGATCTTTTGCCACAGGTTAGCGCCGAACAGGTCAGCCGCCTCCATGAATTCATTGGGAATGGACTGTAGGCCTGCGACCAGAATCACCATGATAATGGAGGTTGCGCGCCAAACCTCAGCGATGACAACCGCCATGATCAGCCAGCCTTCGTTTTGGAAACTTAGGAAAATAAAAGGCCGTTCCAGGATGCCAAGACCGGTCAGAATCGTATTCAAATAACCGCGTTCGGTGAAAATGGCGAACCAGACGATTCCAGCTGCCAGTTCAGAGATGCCCAAAGGAATTGAGTAAATATACAGAAAAAAACTTGAGAATTTTAATTTTGCCTGCACCAGCAAAGCCATCGTCAAAGCCAGCGCAAACTGAATCGGGATAATGATGATTAGCAGAATGATGGTTGTGCGGAAGGCGGGTTGGAAAGCCACATCCCGGATCATGCGGTTAAAGTGCATCAGTGTGAAACCGCCGTCCCTGGCGCGGAAAGCCAGGGCGAAGGCTTCTACCATTGGATAAGCAAAAAAAATGATCAGGAAAATAATAGATGGAAGTAAAAGCAGGTAAGGGATCCAGTTGGTGACGCGCGGTTTTTTCATTGGCGACTCGCAGGGTTTGGGTGCAGCGCAGGGATATGCGCTGCACCCATAAGGTGGTTCCTCGGAATTACTCTACCTGGCAGGGTTGGCCTGCGCTGTCCGGATCTGGAGCCCAGCATGGAGCGCCTGTATCCGTCATAATTTCCTGGAGCACCACTTTTTCATCCGCTAAAACCGTATTGATGTCCTCACCATTGAAAACGATGCGGGTGAAGGTGTCGCGGAAGACTTTGTTGAAGTCCCCGCCGCGTCCTCCCAAACCTTGCGGCAGGAGGGATGGCAGCGCGTCAGGAGCACCAGCCTGCTTGGTAACCGCCTCGCCTTCCATCTTGATCCCAGGGGAGACAAAGCCCGGGAAGTCGACATCCACCACCGGGAAGAAGCCCACTTCTCGCAGGGTAGTGACCTGGGTGGCAGGCATTGTCAGGTATTCAATCAAAGCCTCGGCGCCTTCCTGGTTGGTCGTAGTGACCGGGATAGCCAGGCCGGCAATAACGGGCATAAAAGCCCGTCCAAATGGACCAGCCGGCACCGGTACTGCGATGAAGTTATCGGGGGCAGCTTCGAAGGCGTCCTTCAAGCGGGCGGTATGGTCCCAGGCGATCCAGACTTCTTCGGAAAGCAGTTGCTCCTGCATAAAATTGAAGGTTGTCGACTGCGGGTGCACATATGGCCAGATGTCCTTCATCCATTGCCAGCCTTCTGCGGCTTCTGAACTGCCGAAGGTTGTTACCACACCGCCGGAGAAAGCCGGAACCAGAAATCCCTGGAACCAGCGGTGGAGAAGTCCACTTTCCCCAGCCGGGAATCCGAGTTTGGCTTCACCCGTTTCATCATAGATAGCCTTGGCCCAATTGAGAAGATCGTCATACGTCAACGCCTCGACATCCACACCAGCCGGGAGGTAATCCAGGGCTACTTTATTCACCCCGATCACGTAGGTTGCCTGCATCCAGGGGACGTAATAGGTCTCGTTGGTGTTGAGTTGAGCCACGTCCCAAAACGCCTCTGGGATGCCCCGATCTGCCAGTCTCCCGCGCAGTGCAGTCAAGTCCTGTAACTGACCCAGGGGAGCCATCACCGAAAAGTTTCCATGCAGCGCGCCCAGAAGGTCAATGGTGCCAGTACCTGTCTGAACTTCGGCTGTGATCCGGTCATGGAAGGGTCCCTCGTCATCAGGGATAAATTCGACCTTACCCGGGAAATTGGCCAGGATGACGCCGCGCACGCGCTCAGCCTCTTGAACAGGCCTGAGCTGGGTTGACAACCAGACGATATCCCCATAATCGGTGGTTGGTGCGACCACCTCAACGATTTGCGTGACGACACGCTCTACAACTTCTCCCTCTACCAGCTGAGTGACGATGACCTCGACCGGCACTTCCTGGATCTGGGGCTGGCAGGCGCTGATCAGAAGGCTGATGAGCGCCGTAAGGATGAGAAGTTTACCAACAGACAGTTTCAAGCTTTTCATGCTCTCCTCCAAATAGAAAAATCAGATTGGACAAAAGGCGGGGCGCCAAAATGGATAAGCATACTGCCGGTTCACCTCCTTTCAGGAAACCAAACTGGAAGCGATGGCGGGGATAAGTTGAACCTATCCTCTCAGGGTTGAAGCCCGTACGATCAATTCGGGCTGCAACAGGATGTATTGCTCCGATATGGGTTCACCATTAATCAAATTGATCAGCATGCGAACCAATAAGCGGGCGCACTCGTAAACTGGCTGTTTGATGGTCGTCAACAATGGTTGTGTATGGTTGGATTCATCGATGCCGTCAAATCCGGCAACGGCCAGGTCTTGCCCAACATTGATTTTCAACTCGTGCGCGGCAGTCAGGACGCCGATGGCAGTCAGGTCATTCGCGCCGATGATTGCGGTAGGGGGATTGGGCAGTCCGAGCAATATTTTTGCTGCCCTGTAGCCCCCATCGCGGGTCAGGTCACCGCTGATAGTGTATTGGGGATCATATGGAATTTCTGCTTGTGCTAAACCATTTAAATATCCGGAAAAGCGGTCGGCCTGCAATGTGAATTCCTCAGGAGCGGTTATGAAGGCGATTCGCCGGTGACCCTGCTCAACCAGGTGCTGCATGAGCTGCTGGACGCCCGATTTTCCATCGACGCCGATGTGCGGGAAATCATCCGCAATCAGGGTGCGTCCGAAGGCAGTAAAGGGGAACCGATTTTCTCGCATAAATTGAACCCGCCAGTCTTGCGTGCGCATACGGCTTAGGATGATACCGTCCACGCGGCGTCCCTGGACCCAGCGCTGGTAGGCATTCACTTCCATATCCTGGTTGGGTGCAGCCACCGAAACCAGCAGGTCGAAACTGTGTTCATTGGCCTCATCACCCAGACCAGCGATGAACTCGGAAAAGAACGGGTCTGAAAATCGCGGCTTTGAGGTCGGCATGATGTAGCCGATCGTCTCGGTGCGCTTGCGGCGCAACTGGCGAGCTGCCAGGGTTGGCGTGTAGCCCATCTCCTGCGCGGTTTCGATTACTTTCTGGCGGGTTTCAGCAGCCACATCGCTGTACCCGTCTAATGCGCGAGAGACCGTGGTGATTGAAAGGTTCAGGCGTTTGGCGACATCGTGAATAGTGGGCATTTTTTCCAAAACGTTTTGGAAATAGTGTAACATATTATCAAGATGAAAACAAGATTAATCATCCCATCTTAACGCACCTGCGGGCTTTCTACACCTTCCTGGCTGGATTGATGATGGTAAATCCTGTCCAATGTGGTGATAAGCAATTCGCGTTCAGGCTATAATTGGCCTATGGAAATCGTTCGAACTTCGATCTCCATCTGAACCCTTTTTTCCATAAGATCTTTATTGATGTTCGATTTTTCTGGCTGCCGCTTGACTGCTTTTAACAGCCGAGGGTCTCTCTGAGGGAATTGCTGCAAAATAAGGAGGTGCCCGATGGAAAATGACGTGGTCATCCGCGCCAGCGGTCTGATCAAATATTACGGTCCATTTCCAGCTCTGCGCGGGATTGACCTGCAGGTGCGGCGCGGAGAGATCTTCGGATTTCTTGGCCCCAACGGCGCAGGAAAGACCACCACCATTCGCTGCCTGCTGGACCTGATTCGCGCTAACGGCGGCAGCCTGGAAGTGCTTGGCATGGACCCGCGCAGGCAGGGGGTGGCGGTGCGGGCGCGCAGCGGTTACCTGCCTGGTGAGCTGCATTTCGATGAAAACCTGAGCGTTGAGGCGGTGCTGCGCTACCTGAATGGTCTGCGAAATGGAAAAGCGGACTGGCAGTACACACTCAAACTCGCCCGCCAGCTGGACCTGGATTTAAAACCCACCATCAAGAACCTGTCCAAAGGCAACAAACAAAAAATTGGCGTTGTGCAAGCCTTAATGCACCGCCCGGAATTGCTGCTGCTGGATGAGCCCACCTCCAGCCTGGACCCGCTCTTGCAGCTTGAGGTCCTCAGGCTGGTACGGGAGGCGCGTGACCAGGGGGCGAGTGTGTTCTTTTCTTCGCACATCCTGACCGAGGTCGAGCAGATTTCAGACCGCGTAGGGATTATCCGACAGGGATTGTTGGTTGAGGTGGCGGACACCAAAGCGCTGGTTTCACGCAGCGTGCGCAGAGTACGTCTGCGCTTTGCAGAGAAAGTTGATCTAGAATTTGTAATGAAAACGCCAGGGGTGACCCTGTTGGAAGAAGGGCAGGGAGTTACCCCCATCCTTCAGGTGGAAGGGGAACTCGGCGTCCTTGTAAAATCCCTTGGCGCTCTGCCTCTCGTTGATCTGGAGACCGAACGCCCTTCGCTGGAGGAAGTTTTCCTGGCGTACTACGAGCGCGGGGAGGAGGGGTCATGATCACCATCATTCGCTATTCACTAAAGCGCTCTATCGGTCAGATTCTGGGTTGGGGGCTGTCCTTTGGGTTGATTGCAGCATACTTGATGGTGCTTTACCAGCCCATCCTCGACCAACAGGAGGAATACGCGCTCATCTTCGAAGCCTACGGTGAAACGATGCTGGCTTTCTTCGGCGGGGGTATTGATTTCGTTTCACCGGCCGGATATCTCAATTTCGTCTTCTTTTCCTACATCCCTCTCGTGGCGGGTATTTTCAGCGTCCTGGCTGGTTCGGGATTGCTTGCCTCGGAGGAGGAAAAAGGAACCTTGGATTTGATCCTGGCTCATCCCATCAGCCGCAGCACCTACTTTTTTGGACGCTTCATCGCCTTTCTGGCTGTTACTGCCGCGATTCTGTTCCTCACTTGGGGCGGATATGCCATCGGCCTGCCATTTGCGCAGTGGGAAATGAGCGTTTTCACGCTGCTGCTGCCGCATCTGTCATTACTCGCGATTCTCGTCTGGTTCGGGGTATTCGCATTGTTCTTGAGTCAGCTCCTGCCCTCGCGGGTGCTGGCGGCCAGCCTTTCGGGTGCCTTTCTTCTGGTCAGCTACCTGGTCAGCTCGCTGGCTTCGATCAATGAAAACCTGCAAGGCCTCAACAACTTGCTGCCGCTTAAGTATTACCAGGGTGGGCCGGCATTGAACGGCTTGAACCTGGAGCATTTGCTGGTTTTATCTGGCTCTGCCGCAGTATTCCTTACGCTGGCCTGGCTGTTGTTCCTGCGCCGCGACATCCGCGTTAGCGGCGAAGGCAACTGGCGCCTGCCGCTGAGAATGCCCCGTGCAGGACAGAAGACTCAAAAATAGGGGCTGGGTCCCCCAGCCAGGCCAGGTTCGCTAGGCGTGGGCTGGCAGGATAGCTTTGTTCCAGTCCTGCCTGGGGGAGAGGATTACTTGCCCATTCACTCCGGCGGGCATTAATCCCGTTTGAAGCGCGAGTAATCCGGTTTAGGCATGTTCATGCCGGATACTGGCAGCCCGTTCAAAGCGCGCACCTTGAGGGAGAGGCCAAATAATTGGATGAATCCTTCTGCGCCGCTTTGATCGTACACATCCTCCTGACCAAAAGTGGCGAAATCTTCGCGGTACAGGCTGAAAGGGCTGCTGCGCCCGGCTGAGATGATATTGCCTTTGTACAGCTTCAGGCGCACGCTGCCGGTCACCGGTCCCTGGGTGCTGTCGACGAAAGCGTCGATGGCTTCGCGCAGCGGCGTGAACCACAGGCCGTTGTAAACCAGCTCGGCGTATTTCAACGCCACCAGATCTTTGAACTGGATGGTGTCGCGGTCAAGCACCAGCGATTCCAGTTCGCGGTGCGCCGCCAGCAGAATGGTGCCGCCGGGTGTCTCATATACGCCATGCGATTTCATGCCCACCAGGCGGTTTTCCACCAGGTCAACCCTTCCGATGGCATGCAGCCCGCCGAGCTGGTTGAGCCGTGCGACCATTTGGGCCGGGGTCAAGGGCTCACCGTTAAGGCTGACCGGCGTACCTGACTCAAAACCGATCTCGACGATTTCGGGCTGGTCAGGCGCCTTCTGCGGGGAGCGGCTGATCATATACATCTCTTCTTCCGGCTCGTTCCAGGGATCCTCAAGCAGGCCGCCTTCGTGCGAGAGGTGCCACAGGTTGGCGTCGCGGCTGTAGATGGATTTGATCGTCGCGGAAACCGGGATGCCGCGCGCGCTGGCGTAGGCGATGGCATCCTCGCGTGAGCGGATATCCCACTCCCGCCAGGGGGCAATGATCTTCAGACGCGGATCGAGCGCCATGACGGTCAGTTCGAAGCGCACCTGGTCATTGCCCTTGCCGGTGGCTCCATGGGCGATGGCGTCTGCGCCGGTCAGGTGGGCCACCTCCACCATGTGTTTGGCAATCAACGGGCGGGCGATGGAGGTGCCCAGGAGATATTTGCGCTCATACACCGCGCCAGACTTGAGCAGCGGCATGAGGTAATCACTGGCAAATTCTTCTTTCAGGTCGCGGATGATCAGCTGGCTGGCGCCGCTTTTAAGGGCTTTCTGCTCCAGTCCGCTCAGGTCCTCACCCTGACCGACATCCGCGGTGAAACAAACGACCTCGCAGCCGTAGTTTTCGATCAGCCACGGCACGATAACCGAGGTGTCCAGACCGCCCGAGTAGGCCAGGACGACTTTCTTGACGACAGGTTTGGGGTTGGGGTTCATGCTTCCTCCAGGTACTGAAATAAAATAAAAACAGCCTTCCGAGAAGGAAGGCTGCTGGTCAACCGGGTGGCTGCTTGCTGATTAAAACTGACTTAATGATACTGCTCTGCAAGCCTGAACGCCCATCCTTCTCGTGGGGAAGATGGGTGCAGACGACGGGCGCGGCTGAGTGTGTGCAGGGGGGACACGATGGCGCTAAGTTTACCCGCCGCTGGCAGGATCGTCAAGGTGTGAATTTCCGTGTGAAATTTAAAAAAAATTCCTAGATGGATGTCCGTAGCAAGCATCTTTGTATCACCCGGACGGAAATCCACAATCGCCTAATCACCTGGTTAGCTTCCTATTCGATGGGGATGTGGACGTCTATGGCGGTTTTATGCTAAATTAGGAATTAGCGGATCGCTACCGCGCACAAAGACCGCAATTCGATCCAACGGCATATCCAACCATATCACTTGCTCGCCGGAGAACCGTTCACCCGTCCAAAAATCTCGCCAGTCACCTTGCGGTAAGTAAATTGACTGGTGCTGAATACCCGGCTCTGTAACCGGCGCGACGAGTAACGATTCCCCGAACAAGTATTGGAATGGATAGGCGCGCACAATTGGGTCATCAGGAAATTCGAGCGGTAGAGCTCGCATCAGTGGTAAACCTTCTACCACGCTGCGTTTGGCTTCCAGTTGGATATACTCCAGCAGGCGATTTCGCAGTTGGACGAACTGACGGAAGATGGGGATGACGCGCTTGTCGCCGCTGCAAGCCTGGATATTCCAGGGAGACCGGTCACGACTGGGTGTACCGCGCCAATAGTCGGAATGGTACTGCATAACGGGGCAGAAAACGGCTGCTGCGGTTGCGCGCAGATACAGTTCGACTGTAGGCAAAGCGCCCCCAAATCCGCCTATGTCCATTCCAACAAACGGTACCCCCGAAAGGCCGGCGTTTTGCATCGCCAGCAGCGAAGCCCGGAATGCCTCCCAGGTCGAATACTCGTCGCCGGTCCAGTGGGTGGGCACTTGTTGTGCGCCGGTAAAACCAGCCCGGCTGAACAACACACAGTCCGACCCCTTTACTGAGTGGCAGAAGTCAGCATACGCTTTCTGGTAAAGCTGCGGATATTCGTTCCATACCTCATGCCCGGTTCGTCCACCGGAAAACTGAGCTTCACGGCACCACAAATGCTCGCCGCCGTCCGTTTTAAAGCCGTCGACGCCCAGGTCTTCCAGTAAATAGCGCCGTTTGCTAAACCACCAGGCCAGAGCATCGGGGTTGGTCACATCCAACAGCAGTCCATTGTTAAACCATCCCGGACGAACCCGGTACGGTTCACCGGACGGCATCATAGCGCAGTACCGGTTTTCGATCATATAGGCTTCATCCGCATCATGCTGCGGGTTACCCTGCTCTTCAAACTTCTTTGGCCACTTGAGGACTGGAATTTGCCACAAAACAAGGCGTGTACCTGCTGCATGAATTGCGTCTGCCATACCCTTTGGGTCCGGCCAGCGGCCTTCAGGCGGGAAAGTGAAATCGCTCAACCGCACCGGACGGTCAGGCGCAAACGGTGTGTACTCGGCATCGTTCCAGATATAGAAGTTGATCTCGTCGCTCCATGCCTCGATCACCAACACACTGGCTGGAATATCATGTTCTTTTGCCAGGCGAAGTTCTTCCATTACTTTAGACTGACTGTCCCAGTCATTACTGCTCACCCATAGGCCAAAAGTCCAATCTGGTGGCAACACGGCTGGTCCGGTTGCGGCTGAGAAGGTTGCCAGATTCTGTTTGAGCGTCGTTCCCCCAAAGAATCGCACAGCCAGCTGACCCTCTTCCGATAGGTCCGCGGTAAAGCTCCAGCGTTGCGAGTCACTGGCAGCTAAATCAAACGTCACCGGGCGGGTCGTTTCCACCCATAGTCCATAGCCTTTCGACGAAAGGAAGAATGGGATTGGAAAATAGGTGCGCTTGTCGCGCTGGCTGTACTGCTCAAACACACAGGTGTCCAGCACGTTGCCACGCTGGTCCAGGGCATTGAACCGCTCGCCAAATCCGTAAAACGCTTCATCCGCCGCCGAGACGAAATGTTGCCGCACTTGCAAGAGACTACCAGTGTTGTCAACCAGAAAGTCAGGTGCGATTGCCTCGCGTAACAGGACCTGCCCGTCACGCAGGATCTCCACACAGCCGTCGGCGTTGGTGCGGGCTGCCAGGGTGATCGTATCCGGGTAGGTGGTATTCTCACTCGACCGTTCGTCACCCTGGCCCCACAAGAAGCGCACCTGTGGATTTTGGATCGAAATCAGTAACTGGATGATTTGGTCGCAACCGGTCAACCCGTACTCAAGAACCAGTCCATCTGTGCTTTCTTGAACTGGCGCACACAACCTTGCTTTGCGCCAGGACGCGGGGGAAAATTGGAATGGCCCAATGCGAGTTTCTTCCTTCCCAGCCATTCCACAAAACCAGTATTCCACAGGTTCACCCAACGGGAGGTCATAAAAAACAGCCTGCCAATGACCTTCGCTCTCTTGGTGTGCGACGAGCGCCGCTGGTATCTGTGTTGGAGAATTCTGCCCAACCTGCCATTCCACCCAGACTCGTTGAAAGGCGTCCGCAGGTCGCGCCACTGCACCGAATCGCACTGGCTCGCCAACAATCGGTTGATAGGGTTGGCGCTCATACGGCATCGTCTGGTATGGATGCTGCCAACCGGTTGGATCATGGAATAATTCAGGCTGATTCATGCGATATTCTCCAATGCGTGGATCAGGATCAGGTACATAGCATGTGACCATAACAGCGGAGAGGCAACCGGCCCCCATTTGGCCTGCCAGGGTTTTAGGTGCTCAGGATGTAATAAGTACTGGCTAACCTGTTCAGGCAGGTTTGAATCAGCGTCTGCCTGACTTTCAATCCACCTGGTGATCTCTATGGCTCGTGCTGGCTGGCTGGAACGAGCATAATGCCAACCGAGCCAGGCTGCCAAAAGGATCCACTCACCACCGCCATAGTAAACGTCAGACCTATAACGGTATACCCCTCCACCGGGCCGATGCAGGTCGCGTTCAATCTCAGCGAATGTTGCAGCAAAAACTTTCTCATCCCCGCTGTAAAGCCCATATGGTGTGGCAACTGCAATGAGACTGGCGTCTACCCCCAGAGCAGCTGCCATTGGGATTTGGCTTGAGATGCCAATGGACTTTGTCAGCCGGCCTCCTATTTCACCATTTTTTCGTACAAACCTGGCAATCTGATCTGCGTGGGTGTTGAGTTCATCCACGTTAAGCCCAGGCACACCGTATGTCACCAAATTCGCTGCCGCCCGCATTCCGGCATAGGCCGCAGCCAGTGAGTATGGGTGCAAATATTCAGGGTGTTCTTCCCAGCAGTCGTACCCCGGTAGCATCCAAACCGCTGAGAGGTAGCGTGTGGTCAACACCACTGCTTCTCCAACTTCCTCGAGGATGTAGGGGTCACCGCCCATCCGCAGGTGCTCATTAAGCGCCCAGAGCCAAGTGCCGTAACCGTCATACTGGAAATTCCCCCAGGTGTCATCCTCAGTCACTTCCCGACCGTCAACTGTGTAACGAGTGTGAAGAAAATCACTGTCTTTCAATGGTTTGCCGGCTGCCAGTGCCGCCGTCACGCGGTCGACTTTTTCCGCATGCTTGCATATTGTGCGGCTCACCCAGCGGAAGAACTGTGCTGCACTCTTTGGATGTTTCGCGCAGTCCATGCTGTGCGCAATAAAGCTGCCGTCCCGCAACCAGCTGTACAAATAGGTTGAGAAATTTGGCGAGGCAATGTAAGCTCCGCTAGCTGCTTGACCTTGCAATATGATCTCAATACTTCGACGGTATAAAGTCGAATCCATAAATCCTCCGGGAAGGAAGTTGTTTCTCAGCCTTTTAGGCCGCTCATTTTGATGCTTTGAATAAAATACTTTTGCGCGAAGAAGAACAGAACAATGATGGGTAAAAGTGTCATGACCGATCCGGCCATCAAGAGCGGCCAGTCTGTGGCGTTTGGGCTGATCAAATAGGAAAGTCCGACCTGCAACGTACGTTTTTCGGCACTGGATACCATAATCAGCGGCCACTGAAAATCATTCCATGTGCCGGTGAAGGTCATCACCGCTAGGGTTGCCAGGATGGGGCGGCTGAGCGGCAGCAGGATGCGCCAATACAGCGAAAATGGTGTGCATCCATCCAGGCGAGCTGCGTCTTCCAGGTCGTTTGGAAAGGAAAGGAAAAACTGCCGCATTAAGAATGTTCCAAAGGCGCTGGTTAATCCCGGCAGAATTAACCCCGTGTGCGAATCAACCAATCCCAATACTCTCATCACAATAAAGTTCGGGATCATTGTCACCTGCCCGGGGACCATCATCGTCGCCAGGTATATGATAAAAAGAGTTTCTCGCCCGGGGAAACGCAGACGGGCAAAAGCATATCCGGCCAGCGAACAGGTGAACAGCTGTCCGAGCGTCACAATCGACGCAATCTTCATTGTGTTCAGGGTGTAGCGGCCGAATTGGATCGCTTCCATGATCCGGGTGTAATTCCCCCACTGTAACACGTCGGGAAGGAAATCGGGCGGCCAGACAAAAACCTGCTCAAGTGTTTTGACCGATGTGGATAACATCCACAGGAACGGAAGGATCATGATCAGCGCCCCCGCCGATAGCAGCAAATACATCAAGATTGTGCGGCTGATTTGTACCGGACGGGAATGGCGTTTGGTTACGGCTCCCATTGGCTCACCCCTCTCCAAATACCCATTTACGGCGAGCGCGCCATTGTATCAGCGTGACCACCAGAATGATTGCAAATAAGACATATGCCAGAGAAGCCCCATACCCCATCTTCGAGTAGGCAAATGCTTGCTGCCAGATGTAGTAACCAATTACACTTGTTGATCGGGCAGGACCGCCGTTGGTCATGTTGTAAACCAGGTCGAATCCCTGGAATGAACCGATCAACCCCGTAATGGTGGTAAAGAAGATCGCCGGAGTAATCATGGGCAGGGTGACATAGCGGAACATGCCGGCTGAGTTCGCGCCGTCGATGCGCGCCGCATCGTAAAGCTCTTCCGGCACATCTTGCAGCGCTGCCAGGAAGATGATCATGTTCCAACCCATGCCCTTCCAGACCGAAACGGCAATAATCGCTGGCATAGCGGTTTTGGTATTTCCTAACCAGGCGACGGATTTACCGCCTAGTTCTACGATAATCGTATTAAGCAACCCATAATTCGAATCCAGCAGCCAGAGCCAGATCATGCTGACTGCCACACTGGCCGAGATAACAGGCAAAAAGTAAGCAGTTCTGAACAGAGCCAGGAAGCGAATTTTACGATTGAGGATGACGGCAAAGGTGAGTGAAATGACCAGGTTGAGCGGCACGCTGACCGCCGTATAGTACAGTGTGTTCCCCATAACTTTGGCAAACACCGGGTCGCGCAGCATTTTAGCATAATTGTCCAGGCCGATGAACTCTGGTTTGGCCAGAATTGGCCAGTTCGTGAAGCTGATCACCAGGCCAAACAGGACCGGGAACAAGATGAATACCAGCACGCCCGTTAAGCCCGGGGCAATGAACAAGTAGCCCCAAAATGCCTCGCGCCATTTGATCTTCTGCTGGGTGCGTGATTTCTTCTTCCCAAGCGGTTGAGATTTTGCCAGTTCCATGGAGTACTCCTCAACTGCCATTGTACGCCCCTTCCCGATCACAATAAAGGGAGAGAACCGGGCTAACTCTGGGAGCTCGCCCGGATCTATACCCGTTACTCGTTACTCAGATAGGATTGCATCTACCGCGGTACAGGCTTTCTGCATCGCTGCTTCTACCGTCTTATCGCCAAGCAGGGCTAGTTCCAGTTCTGGCCAGATCGCGTCGTGGATTTCCTGCCACTTGGGGTGGACTGGAGGCATGTGTGCATAGGCAGTGGCATCCATGAAGACGCTGGCGTGTTCGGGCTGCTTGCCTTCCAGTGAAGCCAGGAACTCGTTTTCAGCCACCGCCTTCACCGGAGCAATCTCATATCCGGCATTTTGGCGGATGCTCTCGCCCTCTTTTCCAGCCGCGAACTTCAGATATTCCCAGGCAGCATCTTTGTTCTTCGATTCGGAGGTGATCGCCATGGCGTTTCCAAAAAGGAAGGTCGCCTGCTGCTTCAATCCAGGCATATCCGCAATATCCCATTTGAAGGTGGTGATGCCCTGGAAAGGCGCGATACCCCACGGACCGACAGGGAACATCGCCAGGCGCCCGGCCATAAACATATCCCAGTCGGATCGTGACGCCAGATCAGAACGGCTTGGCGCAACTTTATACTTCAGTGCCAGATCAACCATCGCCTGCAAGCCTTCAATTGCGGCTGGCTCGGTCAGTGCGCACTTGGTTTTATCAGCATTGAACACATCCGCACCCGCCATGTACAAGCTCAAAGGCCACCAGGCAGCTGCATAACCGAACTGGTCCACGACCCCGTCGTCGCCTTCGTCAATCGTCAGCTTTGCGGCTGCCTCGAGCATGTCATCCCAGGTCCAGGTCGAGTCGGGGTATGCTATACCAGCCTTGTCGAACAGGTCTTTGTTGTAGAACAGGACTACGGTCGAGAACGAGGCAGGCAGTCCATATTGCTTGCCATTGTATTGGCTCATGCCCAGGGTTGATTCATAATACTGCCCGAGATCATAGCCGTCGCGCGAAATAAATGGATCCAATTCTGCCAATGCACCGAGATCGGCGAATGCAGCCATATTTTCAATGTTGAGCGTGACCACATCGGGTGCCTGTCCGCCGGCGATCAAAGTCTTGAGCTTGGTGAAATAATCGGAGAAGGGAACGCTCTCGATCTCAACCTTGATTTCGGGATGCGCCTTCATGAATTCTTCGGCAATTTTTGGTTCCACTTCCGGGGTGTCATATGCCAGGAATGTCATGACTCGAATGGTCGTTGACACCGCTGCGGGTGCAGCAGGCTGCTCTACCTGGTCGCTCTGAGCGGGTTTGGCCGGGGCATTTTCACCCGTATTGGCCGGGGTAGTGGGGGTGCACGCGCTAAACAACATCACAAACAAAACTAAAATGCTGATGAGCGTCAACTTCTTTGTTTTCATCTTAATTCTCCTACACGAAAAATCTATGGATGGACATTTGGAACAGCCGATTAGTTGACCTTAGTATTGATTGCTTTATGGTTTCCTCCTATCTGCTTTGTTTGCTCACTAAATAAAGTTGCACAAAAAAAAGATGGCAATCCGTTTAATTCATCGCAATAACTTCTCGGTGAACCGGAGATTCGAACAATTCTCGCAGTGCCAGGCTAGCGGCTCCGCGCGCCCAGGCATCATCACCCCACGGCTCGATTTTAATTGTGAGATCGGCCAGTAAAGTTGGGATGGCAGTATGTCGAACAGCCTCGCATAACGGCTCGAAGAAGACAGGCCCCATCCGTACACCTTCGCCCCCGAGAATGATCATCTGCGGGTTGAGAACGTTAACCAGGTTACCGATTGAACAACCCAGTAGATTACCAGCTTCGGAAAAAATTCGCACAGCTTCTGCGTTGCCTGCCTGCGCCAAGGCTAACAAGTCATCCAATCGATCCACTTTGGGTAGTTTGCCGGTAAGCGCCATTTCATTCGCTGTGTATAGCAAGCCGGGTTCACTCGCTATCGTCTCGATGCATCCATATCTGCCACATGTGCAAAGCCGCCCGGCGGGCTGAACGACGGTATGCCCAAACTCTCCAGCCCCTCCATTGGCTCCGCGATAAAACTGCCCATTGATAATCAGACCCATGCCAATGCCTCGGCCCACTGTCAAAACGATAAAATTATCCACACCCTGACCCGATCCAAACCACTTTTCCGACTGGGTCAACGTATTGACGTCATTATCCACATATACTGGTACTTGTAGTTTTTCTTGTATCCGGTCACGCAGCGGTAGGTCGCGCCACCCTAAATACGGTGAAGTAAGAAGCATCCCCCGCCGCGAATCAACAATACCGGCCAAGCCGACACCAACTCCTAACAACTTTGTTTGAGGTAGTCTCGCTTCATCAAGTAGGGCAGCGACTAAGGCGACGATCTCAGTGACCACATGATCAACAGCATGGCTGGTGATCGCTACCTGTCCACGGGCAATCATATTTGCTTCCAGGTCAGTTAGTGCCCCGATTAATTCATCTTCAGTTAGCTTGATTCCAACAACATGTCCACCAGAAGGGTTGATGCATAGAAGAATGGGTGGGCGGCCGCCGCTGGAGTTGCCAAGTGTTTTTTCGAAAACCAAATCTTCGGAGATCAGTTCTGCGGTGATTCCAGTAACCGTTGCAGGTGATAACCCCGTCCGGCGTGCTAACTCAGCTCTTGCGATTGGCCCATAGGTCTTAATCGCATTCAACAGGATTGAGCGATTGATAGCACGCATCAGGTCGCGATTGCCAAGGGTGGGGGATTTCATAAGTGAATGTGAATTATCCTAATACTTTGTTCATTGAATAAAGTTAGTTCTATCATAGCAAGAATTTAAATCGATGTCAATAGTCAATTCGCCAGTGTTATTGTTCTTGCTACAGGGATATCCTGGGTGGGGATGTGGTAAGATTGTCCGCACAATATTCTTAGTTCCCGCAAGGACCATGACCCAATCACTTCCTCAATTTGTCTACCAGCAGCCGGGCAGCGGCAGATTTGTTTCACCTTTTAAGCTGGCTTACCGCCCGATGAAGCACTTGCTGCTGTATGACCTTAGCGATGACCCGCATTACCGCGGGTTTGAGCCGCAGCTTTTGGATGACCCCGAACAGGGCAGCGGTCTGCTGGTCATCGCTTACCGCAAGGACGGCATGGTGGATGTATACTTCTCCCCCGATCTGCGTCTTAACAAGGAAGAATATCAGGTCGAATCAGGATTGAAAGGCTGGCATGAGACCCGCTTCGAGCGTTCACATTTTGTGATCGATCCGTATGGTATCGAGGTGGACATCGCGTTTTCCGACTGCGAAGGGCGCGAAATTCGTATCCGCATCCAAAACATGCTGTCCAGGGCGCGAAAATACATGCGCCTGCTGGCGCCCAATGGTTCGACCATTCAAAATCCGAATAAATTAATGCTGGTGTATTTGCTCGAGTTTGATTTCCTGCGCCGGCCGGTGCGGGAAATGCAGGTCAGCGTGGGCGGTGCTCCCCGCAAGGCGGCTGCGTTTCCTTTCCCAATTCCGGGAGGTCCGGCTGCCTTTGTGCGCTATGCCGGCCGGACAATGATCGTGGAAATGAATGAGGCTCATGACGGCGTGCTGGACCTGCGGACCCCAGCCGAGGATGGCGATATTCAACTGGATGGCGCAACCTGCCATCTGGTGGAACGCGACGGGCATTTCGAAATCGACCACATCCAGGTTTCCTCACCGCCGCATCACATGCAGCTGTGGTTCTCCCCGCCCTTCCCGGATGTGCTCGCGCTGGCGGCTGGGGACCAGGGCGGTGGGCGTTTTGGGTTACTGCTGGATGACCAGGAGCGCGTTTGCGGCGGTCAGTATCAATTTACCTGCCAGGATGAGCAGGTTGTAGACATCGTCATGCAGATTGACCAGGGCTGGCAGCCTGTCCGCCCGGCGGGTCTGCTGCGTTTCGTGATGTTTTTTTCACGAGTCTTTAAACAGTGGCCGACAACTTACCGCTGGCACGCAAAGATTGCCCAGGATGGGACCACTGTGCGCCTGACTTCCGCCTGGGAGCGGGTGGCCGCCTGAGCTCGGGCCATAATCCTTCTTAATCGCTGCGTCAAATGTCATCAATTTTTAAAATAATATTGATAAATATTACCTTTTTTATTATACTAAAGCGGCTCAATTTACTACCCATGGAGAAGAAATGCCGAAAGTAAAATTTTTCGTTATTATATTGCTCGCAGTGGCATTGGTTCTCAGTGCCTGCGCCAGCCAGAATGTATCCTCGCAGGATTATGACCCGGGCAAATTGGTGATTTACTCGGGGCGCAGCGAAAGCCTGGTTGGTCCGCTGATTGCACAGTTTTCCGAAGCGACCGGTATAAAAGTGGATGTGCGGTACGGCAGCACATCTGAAATAGCTGCCACTATCCTGGAAGAAGGCAGAAACTCACCAGCGGATATCTTTTTTGCCCAGGATCCGGGCGGCCTGGGTGCGGTATCGGCGGCGGGCTTATTGGAACCATTGCCTGAAGACACGCTCTCGCGCGTGCCACAGGATTTCCGCTCCTCCAGCGGGATGTGGGTGGGCGTCTCGGGCCGCGCGCGTGTGCTCGTGTATAACACCGATCGTTTATCGGCCGAAGACCTGCCGGAAGACATCCGCGCGCTTACCGACCCGATCTGGCGCGGACGCATCGGCTGGGCGCCAGCCAACGGTTCTTTCCAGGCCATGGTAACCGCCATGCGCCAGGTTTGGGGCGAGGATGAAACGCGCGCCTGGCTGGAGGGCATCCAGGCGAACCGGCCGGTTGTCTACGAGAACAACACCGCCATAGTGGCCGCGGTTGGTGCTGGAGAGGTGGACGCCGGTTTGGTCAACCATTATTACCTGTACCGTTTCCTGGCTGAAGAAGGTGAGCGGTTCAAGGCGCGAAACTATTTCTTCCCCTCGGGCGGCCCGGAATCCCTGATCCTGGTATCTGGAGTTGGGCGCCTGCAGAGCGGAAAAAATGAAGACAACGCCATCCGCTTCATTAATTTCATGCTTTCGCCTGTCGCGCAGCAGTATTTTGCCAGCCAGACCTACGAGTATCCGCTGGTAGAAGGCGTGCAGCCGCTGCGGGACCTGCCTGCGCTGCAAGACCTGCAGGCGATTGATGTGGCCCTGGAAGATTTGGCTGACCTGCGCGGCAGTCTGGACCTGCTGCGCAGCACGGGCGTGCTGCCTTAGATTAAGTTGTAGATGAATACCGCAACCTCCCATCGCACCAACCAGCCCCGGTTTCCCTTTGCGCCCTTGCCCAGGAAAGCATGGCTATGGCTGACAGGACTGCTGGTAGCGCTGGCAGTGCTACTGCCCCTGCTGTACCTGGCGGTGAGGGCTTTCACTGCTGAGCCGCAGGTGTGGTCCTGGTTGCTGCGTTTGCAAACCCTGGAACTGGTCGGGCGCAGCCTGGGGCTGGCTTTTAGTGTCAGCCTGGCGGCCATTTTGCTGGCGGTGCCGCTTGCCTGGCTGGTGACGCGCAGCGATCTGCCTGCCAAACGTCTTTGGTCCGCTCTCATCCCTCTGCCGCTGGTGATTCCAAGTTACGTGGGCGCATACCTTTTTGTGTCCGCCTTCGGTCCGCGCGGCTTGCTGCAGAGCGTGCTGGAGGCTTTGTTTGGTGTGCAGCGCCTGCCGGATATTTACGGATTTTGGGGCGCGCTGTGGGTGCTAACCCTGATGAGCTATCCTTATATCTTTCTGACCGTGCGGGCTGCGTTGCTGCGCAGCGAGCGCTCAGTCGAAGAAGCCGCCCGCAGCCTGGGCAATTCTCCCTGGCAGACCTTCTGGCGCGTGGTCCTGCCCATGCTGCGCCCGGCAATCGCTGCCGGCAGTCTTCTGGTGGCCCTATACGTGCTGCGTGACTTTGGGGCGGTATCGATTATGCGTTTCAACACCTTCACGCGCGCAATTTACATTCAGTACCAGTCCTCCTTTGACCGCGCGGGGGCAGCCTTGCTGGCGCTGGTTCTGGTGGGTGTCACCGTCGGCATCCTTTATTTTGAGCGCCGTTTGAGCGGGAACCAGAGCTTGAGCAGTCCGCAGACCTTCAAACCGCCCGCGCCGGTGGCGCTGGGGCGCTGGCGCGGGCCAGCAACCGCCTTTATCCTGACGGTGCTCTTTCTGGCGCTGGTCCTGCCCAGCGGTATGCTGGCGTACTGGCTTGTGCGCGGATTGTCCGCCGGTGAGGTGCTGGGCGGATGGCTGCGCCCGCTGGGCAACTCGGTTCTGGCTGCTGCGCTGGGCAGCCTGGCGGCCCTTTTGGCTGCCCTGCCGGTGGCAATCCTGGCGGTGCGCCATGCGGGCCGGTGGAGCGGACTTTTGGAGCGCTTTAGCTACATCGGTTACGCCCTGCCGGGGGTCGTGATCGCGCTGGCACTGGTCTTTTTTGGCGCGAATTTTCTGCCCTGGGCTTACCAGACGCTGTTTATGCTGGTTTTCGCGTATGTGGTTCTGTTTCTGCCGCAGGCGGTGGGGGCGCTGCGCACCTCGCTCTTGCAGGTGCACAAGAATGTCGAAGAAGCAGGGCACAGCCTGGGCGCCGGACCGCTGCGAGTTTTTAGCCGCATCACGCTGCCGCTGGTCTGGCCGGGGGTGGCATCCGGGTTGGCGCTGATCTTCCTGACGGTGATGAAGGAACTGCCCGCCACGCTGATCCTCTCACCGACCGGCTTTCCAACCCTGGCGACTCAGATCTGGTCGTCAGTCTCTGAAGCTTTCTTCGCCCGCGCAGCCTTCCCGGCGCTGATCATCATTCTGGTCTCGTCGCTGCCGCTGGCAGTATTCAACCTGTATTCCACCCAGAGAGGACGCTCCTATCCACAATGACCGCTCCCGCCATCGCCTGTGCTGAAATCAGCAAATTCTTTCAAGGACATGCAGCTGTTGAAAAAGTCAGTTTTTCAGTAAAACAGGGGGAGATCCTGGCTTTACTGGGGCCCAGCGGGTGCGGGAAAACCACCACCCTGCGTATGCTGGCTGGCTTTGAACGGCCGGATTCCGGTCAGATAAGCATGAATGGCAAAATAATCGCTGCCGAAAACACCTTCATCCCGCCGGAAAAACGAAAAATCGGGGTGGTTTTCCAGGAATATGCGCTCTTTCCGCACCTGACCGTCTTGCAGAACGTGCTCTTCGGTTTGAACCACCTGCCGCGCGGGGAACGGATGCAGGCAGCCGGGGAAATGCTGGCTTTGACGGGCATGCAGCGCCTGGAAGCCCGCTACCCGCATGAAATCTCGGGCGGCGAGCGCCAGCGGGTGGCGCTGGCGCGCGCGCTGGCGCCCCAGCCGCAGGTGCTGTTGTTGGATGAACCCTTCTCCAACCTGGATGCGGAACTGCGCCTAAAACTGCGCGAGGATGTACGCTCAGTGTTGAAGGTGTTGAAAATGACAGCGGTATTCGTCACCCATGACCAGGAGGAAGCGCTGTTCATGGGGGATCAGTTGGCGGTCATGTCCGCCGGGCGCATCCATCAGGTGGGCACGCCCGAGGAAATCTTCTCCCACCCGGCTGACCGCTTTGTGGCCGAGTTCATGGGCGACGCCAACTTCCTTCCCGGCGTGGTCACCGGGTCGGGCATCCAAACGGAGATTGGCCTGGTTGAGCAGCGCCTGGCATTGCCGCATGGCGCAGCGGTCGAACTGGCTGTGCGCGCCGATGATATTGCCTTTGACCCGCACGGCGAGGCCAACGCGCGGGTCATCGCGCGTAAGTTCAAAGGTGTGTTAAACGTTTACCACGTTGAACTGCCTTCAGGGTTGGTGCTGCAAGCCTTTCAGCCGCATTACCAGGTCTTTCAGGTGGGCATGCCGGTGCGCGTATGGCCTGATCCAGGCCATGAGTTGGCCTGCTTCTATAACGGTAAAGCGCTGTAATCCTCGCACGCGTTCTCACAATTTTGGAATGCGCGCAAACTCCTCGAAAAAGACTTTTCGGTCCTCATCGTCCTGGATTGCTTCGCCCGCTGAGCGCGCATGATTGTAATGCATAGCATTGAGCCGGGTATCGCCGAGAACGGCAGCGGCAAATGCGATTTCGGCATGCGCGAAGGCGATATCCCAATCTTCACCCAGTCCCTGCTCAAAGAATGTCAGCGCACGGCGGGCGTATCCCAGCGCCAGGTCACCTTGCCCGCACAATGAAGCTGCATGCGCCAGGGTGACATCGGCCTGGGCGGCGTTGACCGCCGTGCCGATGATTGACCAGTGATAAGCTGCGGTGTAAGCCGCGCACAGCATCTCGAAATCCTGTTCGGGGCTGCGCTCAGCCAGGGATGCCAGCTCCCAGGTGCGGTTGTTGCATTCGACGGCAAACCAGCGGTGCATGCGATCGATGGTCTCCTGCGAGGGTCTTTCAGCCATCCGTCACTCCTATTGGCGGCCATTTCCTGGCCTGATCGAAAATTTGAATACCGGTCCAGTTATTTTTATTGTACTCATCCCTGCAACAGGTTTCCTGTTACAGGGATGGCTTTTATCCTTCGTGGACCAGGTCGGCAACAGGCGCTTCGCGCCAGCCGTAAAGCTGCCGGCGCACCGCCCGTTCATCTACGCCAGCCAGCAGACGGATACCCTCGGCTGCCAGGCTGGTCCGGATTTCATCGTCCAATGCCAGAGACAGATGGAAGGTTTCCAGGATGCTGTCGTTGTCATCATCGGCGGCGATACGGTTGATCGAGGCCGCGCTGCAACCGGTGCACAGGTGCACCAGCATCAGCTCGCCCTGCCCGCTGCCGTACTTTTTACGTGCCTGCTTAAGGGTCAACCCGATCGGCCGCATGCCGGCCTTGCAGGCTGACAGGCGGTCGCCCGCCTGAAACAGGTCCAGGTGGCGCGACCACAGGCAGTACGGGCAGTGGTTGCGGTTATTGACCGCACAGAAAGCGGAATCGGTCGAAACGATGTAGCCGCAGTGTTTGCAGCGGAAGTCGTCGTTGATGGAACGGAAAGTATAGCGTTTCATACTTCCTCCTTCAGGCGCATGAAGCTCTGGTAGCGGCGCGGGTCGATCTGCCCGCTCATCACGGCTGAGCGAATGGCGCAGCCAGGTTCTTCGTCGTGGCGGCAGTCCAGCCTGAAGCGGCAGCGCCCTACCAGGCGGCGCATTTCCGGGAAATACATGGCCAGATCGTTGGCCTGAATATCCCATAAACCGTACTCGCGCACGCCGGGTGTGTCGATAATCGCCCCGCCATTTGCAAGCGGGAACATCTCCAAATGGGTGGTGGTGTGGCGTCCTTTACCGGTAACGGCGTTGACCGCATTCACCCGCAGTCCGAGGCCGGGCTGGATGGCATTCAGAAGTGAGGATTTCCCCACGCCGGATTTGCCCACCAACAATGAAATGCGCCCGTTTAGTGCGTCTTTGATCCTGTCGAGGCCTTCGCGGCTGTGCGCGCTGACCAGCACCACGGAATAGCCAATGCGCCTGTACACTTCAAGCGCGCTTTCAAGGTCAGCGGCTGTGTTACGCTTGCCGTTTCTGATCAAGTCAACCTTGGTGATGATGATCAGGGCTGGAATACCGGCTGCTTCAGCCGAAACCAGGTAGCGGTCGAGCATATTCCATTTGGGGGCCGGTTCGGCTGCGGCGAAGACCGGTACGACCTGGTCAATATTGGCAGCGATGACCTGCTCGCCCGCATGCGCGCCCGGCATCGGCACGGCCGCACGGCGCGAGAGCTTGTTGCGGCGCGGCAGCACTTCGATGATCACGCCGGTATGCCCTTCCAGCAGTTGGACGCCTACTTCCTCACCCAGGGCGATTCTTTCACTGGTGATTCTGCTCTGGCAGGTGATTTCACGTCCATCACTCAGCACATGGAACTGGCCGCTATTCTTTTTGATTACGATCCCACTAAGGTAAGAGTCGTTAAGATTGTTATTGCTCGTTGACATTTCTGCTTCTTCCATATAAAAAACGCCAGCCTCAGGTGAGTCCCGTGGCTGGCGGATGATTGTCATTTTTTTACGCGGGATGCGCGTGTGCCTGTCAAATCATAACGCACGACACAACCGTTAGCATTTTAAATCAAAAGCCACGGGGTATGAGCACACCGTGGCTGACAACGCGATGGAAAGAAACCGTTAGCTGGTTCTTAGCCTTCGAGCGGCAGGCGCGCCCATACGTCTTGTTTTACGACAAGCACAGCGACCATATTAGACATAAAACGCGCCTCCTTTTAAGTATTTTTACGACAAGCAATACTTTAGCACGGGATAAGGTGATTGTCAACTGGCAATTTGACCAGTTGTTAAACTCTTTCGCGCACTGGCGATAATTCAGTTTCCAGGTAGATGGTCTCTTCGCTGTCGTCGTAAGCGATCAGTTCGGCATAACGACCCCAATCGACCGCTGTTTCCAGGAGGGTTTCAGCTTCATCGGGCGGGAACTCGAGCTCCAGGGCGGTCTGGAAAACGTTCCAGCGCAGTTGGTTTTTCTCTGAGGCGCGCAGCATAGAGAGCATCCATTTGAAGAAAGGCAGACGGCGCAGCCGGGTGGCGAAGATTTCTTTGCGTGCCTGGATGCTGGCTTCACCAAAGGCCTCACCCAGGGGTGTGATGGTGATGTCGCCTTTCTCGACCGTGGCGAAACCGAGGATTTCGAGGGCTTCAATCAGGCGCAGGATGATATCCGAGTCGGTTTTTAATTCTTCCGTCAGGCGGTAAATATCCGTGGTAACTTCGCCGCGCTCGACCAGGAACTCCATCAGACCAGCCAGCTCATTGGCGTTGACGTTTGGCAGGCTGCGCGTGCGGCCGGGTTCGCCGGGTGCTGTACCCAATTCGATTACCTCAGACTCCGTTTTTCCTGCCAGCAAGCCGTAGACCTGGTCAACGATCTGCACGAACGCCTCGTCCTTGCGCCCTCTAGGGTGGGGGAGTGTGATCGGCAGGTCAGCAATGATGCGTCCGGGGTCTTTGTCCATCAACACGATACGGTCGGCCATCGAAACGGCCTCTTCAATATTATGAGAGACCATCAAAATTGCCCGTGTTGGAATACTGCCGCCCAGCCACAATTCCATTAACTCCTTGCGCAGCGACTCAGCGCTGAGCACATCCAGCGCTGAAAAGGGCTCGTCCAGGCACAGCAGTTCGGGTTCGACCGCCATGGCACGGGCGAAGCCAACTTTCTGGCGCATTCCGCCAGAAAGCTCGCGTGGATAGGCATTTTCGAAGCCGTCCAACCCAACGCGGTCGAGCAGGTCGATGGCGCGGGTGGTGCGAATTTTCTCAGGGATACCCTTGGCTTTCAGAGCGACTTCGACGTTTTCCTGCACGCTCAGCCAGGGAAACAATGCGAAGGTCTGGAAAACGATGGTCGCGGCTGGGTTGACGCCGCGCAGCGGCACGCCACGGTACAGCACCCTGCCCTCGCTGGGCTGCTGCAAACCGGTGATGATGCGCAGCAGCGTGCTTTTACCACAGCCGGAGGGTCCCAGCAAGGCGATAAACTCCCCTTCTGAAATCGTCAAATTGATATTCTCAACGGCGGTAAACACTTTTTTGTTGTCGCGGTAGCGTTGGCTTACCTGTTCGATGGTTACCAGGACCTCTTTTTCGTTCATTGACTCACTCCATGCGGAATCGTTCTTCGGCCAGCAGGTATAACCGACGCCAGACGACGCGGTTGAACAGGACAACTGCCACGATCATCATTAGGGTGGCGGCTAACAGCAGCGGGTAATTTCCCGCAGCCGTCGCCTGCGCGATGACGGATCCTATACCGACGGTTTGATAGGTCTGGCCGGAAAACTGGACGTATTCAGCCACAATGCTGGCGTTCCAGGCTCCGCCCGTGGCGGTGATCGCGCCGGTCACAAGGTAGGGGAAGAGCGCTGGCAGGGTCAGGGTGCGCCAGCGCATCCCTCGTTCTATTCGCAGCAGCGAGGCGGTGTACTTCAAATCCTGGGGTATGGCAGAGGCGCCGGCGATGATATTAAAAAGGAGATACCACTGGGTGCCCATCAACATGAGCAGCACGGCGGCCAGGTTGATCCCACCGGGTAAGTCGAGCAGGGCCAGGACGATGATCGGAAAGAGTGCCGTGGCCGGGACTGATGCGACCACCTGTACCACCGGCTGCAGCCAGGAGGACAGCCGCTGCAAGGTGCCAATAAGAACACCAAACGGAATAGTCCAGGCCAGTGCCAGCAACAGGGCGGCCATTACCCGCAGGAAAGTGGCGCCCAGCCCAATAAATATTTGCTGCCACTGGGGCAATGTCACCAGGATAAGCATCATCACAATGCGGTACAGCCCGTAGGCAAGCCCAAGGCTGAAAAACAGGGTTGCAATCCGCCGCGGCCAGTCAGCAGCGGATTTCGGACCTGCCAGCGTGCTGCGAAACGGGAAACGCGCCATCAGGAAAAGGTCCAGGCGTTCTTGCATCGGATGGATTACCCTGCTCGTGACAGAATCAACCAGATTAGAATTACGCAGTGCATCATAAAACCAGGAAGTGGGCGGCGTGCCGCTTTCAACCATCTCGACTTTCAACCGGTCGGACCAGGCCAGCAACGGCCGCCAGATGAACTGGTCCAGGATCACGATAACCAGGATTAATACGGCGATCCCCATCAGGATGGCGTCAACCCGGCCCTGGTTGGCGGCCTCATGCAGATAGGCGCCCAATCCCGGCAGGCGAAAATCGCGGTTGCCCACTGTAAATATTTCTGCAGCCATCAAGAAGAACCACCCGCCGGCCCAACTCATCATGCTGTTCCAGATCAGGCTTATTGCCGCGAAGGGTAATTCGAGGGTCTTTAACCGCAGGATTGGCGGGAATTTAAAAATCGCGCTGGCTTCGCGCAGTTCCTTGGGTATGGTGGTCAGCGATTGGTACCAGGCAAAGGTCATATTCCAGACCTGGGAGGTGAAGATCAACACGATCGAGGCGATTTCGGCCGCCAGGTTAATGGGCAGGACAGCGCTCAGGGAAAGCAGGACCACCGGCAGGAAAGAAAGAATGGGTACGCTTTGCAGGACGTCCAATACCGGCATCATTACCCGTTCGGCGGAGCGGTTGTATGCGGCGATGTAACCGTAAACCAGGGAAAAAATTAGTGAAAGGATGTAGGCTGCCAGCATGCGGCCAACCGAGTAGCCCGCATATCTCGGTAAATCTCTTGCAGCCAGTGAAATTTCACGTCCTTCAACTTCTGCAGGAGCGGCAATCGCCAGGTGAGCCCCGAGGTAAATCACGATCGCGATCAAAATAACCACAACAACATCGCCCCAATTGAAGCGGCGTTGGGTTGAACCAATCTGGAAGATTTGGCTTCCCTGGGACATAAAATTGATTATAGTCTAAAAATATTCCCCTCCTTTGTGTCGAAGATCGCGTCGATGTGATCTATTGCATACGAAATCCCGCTTAATTACACTATTTTGGCTGGAAGGGGTGACATAAAATCATATAAGTTTTTATGAATATGATTGCAGACACGAAGACCGAAAATCCGCTGGTGCCTTTGGCTCAATTGTTCAAAGCGCTCAATCACCCGGTGCGCCTGGCGATCCTGGAGGAATTGAGCAACGGTGAAGCCTGCGTTTGCCATCTTGAACACAGGCTGGGACTGCGCCAGGCCTATATCTCTCAACAACTGGCGGTCTTGCGGGAAACCGGAATTGTGCAGGACAACCGCGAGGGTTGGAATATCTACTACGCCGTCGTGGATGAGCGCCTGTTTTCTCTGCTCGAACAGGCTAAAAGCATAGTGGATTTCCCTCAGGCTGCCCTTACCCCCACTGAGCAGGTCGCTTGCCCCTGCCCGAGATGCAATCGAGAATCGGACTAGCCTCTCGTTCAAGGAGTAATGTTGATTGAGCGGATGCTCTCTATATTTTTGGGCGGGGCGCTTATGTCAGACGAAGGGTTTGTACCTCAACCTGAATGGTTACAGGTTGGTTAAAAATATCATAAAGGAGGAAGGTAAATGTTAGTAATAAAGGTTTTGGGAAGCGGATGCGCCAACTGCAAACGTCTGGAAGCGGTCACTCGTGATGTAGTTGAATCACTTGGTCTGGAAGCAGAACTCGTCAAAGTGACTGATTATAACGAAATTACACAATACCCGATTTTATCCACGCCGGGATTGGTGATCAACGAGAAAGTCGTATCCTCGGGCCGCATTCCGTCCAAAAATGAGATTGAGGGCTGGTTAAAGCAGGCCTGACCGTATCGGGCGGGGAAAAAACCCCGCCATTCGGTTAAGGATAAAACATGGATACGATCTTCACTTTCATCGGGAACTTGTTGTGGTCGGGATGGACCAGTCTGCTGGACTACCTCGCCGCGCATGTGCTGCTCTGCCTGGTGCCGGCCTTTATTATTGCCGGCTTTATGAGTTCGATGATTCCAAAGGAGGCGATCACGCGCTACCTGGGCGCCAAAGCCTCACGCTGGGTCAGTTACCCGGCAGCCTCGCTGGGCGGGTTCATATTAGCCGTCTGTTCCTGCACCATCCTGCCGTTGTTTGCTGGAATCTGGAAACGCGGCGCCGGGCTTGGACCCGCGATCACTTTCCTTTTTGTGGGTCCGGCCATTAATATCCTGGCTATAACCTATACCGGCGCAGCCATCGGTTTTGATGTGGCGTTCGCGCGCCTGATCCTTTCGATCGTGTTTGGGATTGTTATCGGCCTGGCGATGGCCTGGTTTTTCAGAAAAGAGGAAAAGACGCGCAACGCTGAAATGGCTGCCAATGGGGTCTTTGACCAGACCGCCCGGGTCAAGCCAGCGGTGTGGGCGTTGTTCGCCTTGCTGCTGGGCGTGTTAATCGTGGGAACGCTGCAAATTGGTTTATTGACTAATGTTTATTGGAAACTGTCTCTGCCAATTGAAAGTGGCAGCGGCTTTCTCGCGGCACTCAGCAGCGCAGGATTGACCGCGCAGGGCGGGTTGTTGATCCTGATGCTGGTGGTCATTGGATTGTTGGCATGGAAGGGTTTCGAAACGGTGTTCGACCGCTTTAGCCGCTGGACCGTTGCAGCGATTTTGTTGATTGCGGTTACCATTTTAACCGCTGCGCCAGTGGAAATGACGGGCAGTGTGGTCATCGGAATAAATGGGCGTTTCATTGGAGAGCTGTTGTTATTGGCAGCTATTGGGGTGGTCGCAGCCCGTTCCATCAGTAAAGATGAGCTTACAGGCTGGATTTGGGAGACCTGGAAGTTCGTAAAACAAATCTTCCCTTTATTGATCGTGGGTGTCTTTGCTGCTGGTATCGTGCGCGAGATTATCCCAGCGGTGTGGGTGCAAACCGTGGCGGGTGAAAATACCATCCCGGCCAACCTCGTCGGCGTCCTGTTTGGCGTATTTATGTACTTTCCAACCCTGGTCGAAGTGCCAATCGCGCGCATGTTCCTCGACCTTGGAATGGCTCGCGGTCCGCTGCTGGCTTACCTGCTCGCTGATCCGGAATTGTCCATCCAATCCATGTTGGTGCTGGGCGGGATTTTGGGGCGCAAGAAAACCGTCGTCTACGTTGGGCTTGTGGCGCTATTGAGCACCCTGGCCGGGTATATCTTTGGGATGGTCGCAGGCGCCTAGAATAACTAAGGAGAGTTTGATGGCAGAGAACGTTCCTGAAAATGCGCTCTTCGTTTGTTTTGGCGCAATGTCAAATGTTGGCATGATGACTGGTCTGGCAGCGATTGAAGCTGTCAAACGTGTTCCGGCAGGGAAGGCGGGGATCTTTTGTTTGGGCGGGCTTCCGACTCAGGCTCAATCTGTAATAACGAAAACCAGGGCGGTCAAGCGCATCATTACTGTCGATGGCTGCTCGCTCAACTGTTCAAAAAAGATCGTAGAATCAGCCGGTTTCGATATTTATAAATCAATCAACCTGGTGACCGATTGCGAAATCAAGAAAAAACCTGCCTCTGAGTTTAGTGCTGATGATATGCAGGTTGCAGTAGATGCGATTGTTTCTGCCGTACAAACTCCGCTGAAATAAGGTGTTTTATATGGGTAAAAGAAACTATGCCAATTTTGTATTAGCTCTGCTAGTGATAGTGGGATTGTTCGGCATTGATCTGAACATAGTGTATGCTAACAATTTTCGAAGTATTTCTTCGGTCAACCCGGGGTTGATGTCTGAAAGGAACTTTCAAAATTCGGATGAGGTGTGCAGTTTAGAGGATGCCAATTGTATCGAGGTGGAAGAAGTTGATCGGGTAGCTTATGATACCAATCCTGACCTTCCGCGCAATCCCGGTGCCGTACACCTCACCATGTTTTGGATGCAGGCCTGCCCGCATTGCGAAGAAGTTTTCCGTGATGTTTTACCGGATCTTTCTGCCCAATTTGGTGATAAATTGGCTGTTCAGTTGATTGAGTTGTCGGATATCGCTGCTATTGATGGATTGTATGCGTATGCTGCCAGTATAGGCTTGAATCCCAATGAAGTTACAGCACCATTTCTAATTATTGGTGAGAAAGTATTAATTGGGGCGGACCAGATACGACACAATCTGCGTAATGAAATCGAAAAGTATTTAGATGCGGGTGGTGTGGACTATCCCCAATTACCTGTGGAAATTCGTCAAAACTCGACGGTGTACCAGGCGCCACAAAACCAAAATAATGGAGATGCGCCTGTCAGGATTATTTTTTTCTGGGGGGATGGATGCCCGCATTGCGCTGAAGCCAAGCCGTTCCTGGAGGCGTTGATCAACAAATACCCCAGCGCAGAATTGCGCGCGTATGAGATTTACAATAATGAGGCAAATCGGGATTTATTCAGCCAGGTGGCCAAAGCGCATGGTTTTGAACCGCGTTATGTGCCCACGATATTAATCGGTGAGCATTACTGGGAGGGCTACAACAGGGTACTGAATACTGAAATCGAGTCAGCCTTAGCTGATTGTTTAAATAATGGTTGTCCGGATTCGGCTAAAGGTTGTAAGCCTGCCAGACACAAATAATTTGGCAGAGCCGACGTCTCCTGGCAGCGACGGTCCGCAGCCCTGGATGATTGTTGTGGGAGTGGTTATTCTAGCAGGGCTGGGGTATGGCGGCTACACCCTTATCAAGAACAATTCCGCAGACCGCAAACGCCAGAGAAGAATTGCAACCAAGCAAAGCAGGCGCCGAAGAAGGGAAGGATAATTCCTGGTGGCCCGCAATAAGCGCAGTGTAGAGCGTCTGAAGAAAATTCCCAGCTTGTGGATCAGACTGGGTGTAATAATCTTGGTGCTTGTGGTTGCCGGTGCAATATTTTTGCACAAGATTACATCTCAGGAGCCAGAACTTCAAACCGCTGAGATGCCAGAGGCCCAGTTGGACCGATTGTTAGAAGAAGGCAAACCAATATTCTTATTTGTCCATTCCAATAATTGTTACTCATGTATAGAAATGATGAAGGTGGTTGATCAGGTCTATCCGGATTATGCACCCTTTATCGAAATCGTGGATGTGGATGTGTACGATCCTCGTAATGCGAATTTGCTACGGCGAGCAAATATTTATGCGATTCCAACTCAGGTATTTATCAACCGCTTCGGTATGGGGGAGGTTGCCATGGGATTAATGAAGCCTGAACAGCTCAGGCAGCAACTCGATTCTCTGATTGAGAAGCCTTGATGAACATCGATCCAGCCTTTTTGCAGCCGAACTCGATTGTAGGTTATGTGTTGGTATTCTTTGGCGGGATATTGACCAGTATCGGTCCATGTAATGTTGCCATGATCCCGCTTATTGTTGGGTACGTAGGTGGTTCGCAGGACCTTCCGCGGCGCAAGGCATTTAGCATCTCGTTCGTTTTTGCTCTCGGTCTGGCGCTGACGTTTATGTTTCTGGGGGTTATTGCAGCCCTGGCAGGCGGATTGTTAGGTGGAGGGACAAGGGTTTGGTTTTATCTGGTGGCTGTGGTCTGCTTCTTGATTGGGCTGCAAATGGTGGGGATCATCAAGATCAACCCGCCGTTATGGTTTGGCGGCTTGCGGGAAAAGATTAAAACTAAGGGTTTAATAGGCGCTCTGCTACTGGGTTTGGTTTCTGGACTAGTGGCTTCCCAATGCGCCACACCTGTGCTGGCGGCTATTCTTACGTATGTAGTGGCGCAAAAATCCAGCCTGTTGTACGGCGCCTTCCTGCTCTTTTTATATGCTCTGGGTCGCGGAATTCCAATCGTGCTGGCGGGTACTTTCACCGGTATGCTGAAAAATTTCCAATTAATGGGTCGATTTTCACCCGTCCTCGAAAAAATAAGTGGTATCATCATTATCATCGTCGGTTTTTATTTCCTATGGATCGCCTGAAGGGTATAAGTTCCGCTGAGGAAAACCGCCTGCGTATCGGTTTTCTGATGATGTTTTTTTCCATCGTTCTCGTGGTGATTTTGGTCAAATACGAGAGGGCTGGTTTTTTCGTTCCCAAAGCAAGCTTAATTCAGAATAATGATCCACAACTCTTGTTCTTCAATCGATACAGCGGTTGTGATTGTGTCCTAGAAATTTACGAAATGGCCCAAGGCGAAATTCTTGCCTGGCCAGAAAGTCGTCGCAGCGGCGTGGAGCTGGTTTTTATCAATTTAGACAAGACTCCACAGTTAGGAAGGACATATGGCATCGTTCGCGCACCTACTTTGATCTTGCTCGATGAAAATGGCGGTGAGCTCCTGCGTCAGGAGAACAGCTTGAGTTATGATAAGTATTTTGACCTGGAGCGTTTTGAGCAGGCGATTAATCAACTGAAAAATTAATTTTGTCACAAAATGTATTTACAAAGATAAGGAGAATGCCACAATGAGTGAAGACCCATCAATTGAAACCAAACCAACAACCACAATTGCCCGCAGGGAATTTTTACGCAATGCGGGTTTCACTGCTGTTGCTGGTGCGGTAGCCCTGGCGGGCTGTGCTCCTAAGAAGATCGTTGAAGAGGTTGTAAAGGAAATTCCTCCCCATCCCTGGCCTTATCCGCGTATTGATGTTGAAGCCGTTCGCAAGTTAGGGCACGCACGCTACTATGATAATGACTGCGGCTATGGTTCCTTCGCGGCCATCATTGAAACCATGCGGGAATTAGTCGGGTTTCCATATACGCAAATCCCCACAGACATGCTGGGTTTTGGCGCGGGTGGTGTCTCGGGCTGGGGGACTACCTGCGGCGCTCTGCTTGGAGCCGCTGCTGCCATCAACCTCATGACTACCCACGAGGATGCGCGAAAATTGGTGGACCAGCTGTTGGCCTGGTATTCACAAACCCCCTTCCCAAGTGAAATCAGCAACGATTATGCAGCTAACCATGCGTATCTGGTGGCAGAGTATAAAACGGACCAAAAACTGGTCAGCAGTGTTTCTCATTCCCCGCTTTGCCATGTATCGGTGACGAATTGGTGTAAAGAGTCTGGTTTCGCTTCGGGTTCCAAAGAACGCAGCGAGCGCTGCGGCAGGTTAACCGGCGATGTGGCCGCAAAAGCAGTTGAACTTCTAAATGAACACCGCGACGGCACATTTAAAGCGGTATTCAAGCTGTCGGATGAAACGACCGGCTGCATGACCTGCCATAAGAAAGGTGAAAGTTATCCGGCTGGACAATTCACCCAGGGAAAAATGGAGTGTCTCGACTGTCACGAGGCCCACTAGCGCCATTAGGATTATAGGATTGTAAACATTTTTATAATGAAGGGTTTTTCCGATGACGAAGGCTGTTCTCGAACTGGCTAAAGCGGTCGAATTGCATACCCCTGCGGTTATGGCGATTGTGGTTGAGGTAAAAGGCGCCTCCCCGGCAAAAGTTGGCGCCCAAATAACGCTTCTTCCAGACGGCCGTACTGCCGGTACCGTGGGCGGCGGTAAACTCGAGGCTGCTGTTCTGGAAGATGCCAGAAAAGCCCTCGAGAGCCGCCAGCCTGGACTGTTCCACTACACTCTTGCCGAAGAAGGCCAGGATGCCATCGGGACATTGTGTGGCGGTGAGGTAAGCGTTTTTATCCAGCCATACTTCCCTGCTCCAAAACTGGTGATCGTCGGCGGCGGGCACATCGGCCGCCCGCTAAAAATCATGGGAGAAGCCGCCGGCTTCGAGGTGGATGTGGTGGACGTGCAGGCCGGACGCGCGACGGTTCCTGAACTCGAAGAGATCATGCTCAATGATGATTCTTACGTTGTGCTGATCACCACCGACCACATCAGCGATGAGGCTGCGCTGCGCATCGCGCTCAAATCTCCGGCACCATATATTGGCATGATCGGCAGCCTGGCGAAATGCCGCACCATCCGCGAACATTTGCTGGCAGACGGCATTACCGACCAGGATTTACAGCGCGTATACGCTCCCATCGGGCTGGACCTGGGCGGCAGCAGCCCTCAGGAAATTGCTGTCGCTATCCTGGCGGAAGTGATTGCCTGCCGGCACCGTGTCACCGCGGGCGGGCAGGGCGTGCGCCAGCGCAGGTTGTGAGTTGATTCCTTTTCCCTTTACCGCTATTGTCGGGCAGGATCACATGATCCGTGCTCTAACGCTAAACGCGGTCGATGCGCGTATCGGCGGTGTTTTGATCCGCGGGCAGCGTGGTACCGCCAAGTCGACCGCTGCCCGTGCCCTGGCAGCCTTGCTGCCGCCCCTGCGGGCTGTTCAAGGCTGCCGTTTCGGCTGCGATCCCGATGACCCTCCGGCCTGGTGCACGGAGTGCAGGGAAACGTATGGCAGCAGCGCCAAGCCTCCGGTGGTGACGCGCCAGACCCCCTTTATTAATTTACCGATATCCGCCACCGAAGACCGCGTGGTCGGCACATTGGATATCGAAGCCGCCATCCAAAAAGGGGAGCGCCTATTCGAGCCCGGCGTGCTGGCCGCGGCCAACCGCGGATTGCTGTATATCGATGAGGTCAACCTGCTGGATGACCACGTGGTGGATGTACTGCTCGACAGTGCTGCGATGGGCACCAATATCATTGAGCGCGAAGGGGTCTCTTTTTCTCATCCAGCGCGCTTCATTCTGGTGGGGACAATGAACCCTGAAGAAGGTGAGCTGCGCCCGCAATTGCTCGACCGCTTCGCGCTCTCGGTGCAGGTGCAAGGGTTAAACAGTGCGCTGGAGCGGGTAGCGATCATCAAACGCCGCCTGGCGTATGAGAACGACCCGCAGGCTTTTTATGAGCAGTGGAAGACCCAGGAGCAACAGCTGAGTTTCCGCATCAGTCAGGCGCGCCAGCTGCTGCCCGCAGTGACATACAAGAAAGAAGATTTATACGCCATCGCCCGCCTGACGGCTGAGTTTGGCGCGGACGGTCACCGCCCGGATATGGTCATTCTGAAGACAACCCGCGCCCAGGCGGCCCTGGATGGGCGCACGAGCATCAATCCGCAGGATATCTACACCGCCGCGGAGCTGGCCCTGCCGCACCGCTTGAAGCGCTCGGTGTTCGAACACGAAACCATCACCGCCCCGGAAGTGCGCGAGCGGGTAGAGCGCATTCTGGGTCCAAAGGTGGAGGATCCCTTCAGCCGCCGCCCGATCGGCTGGAAAACGTACGACGAGGTGCTGGAGGAATTCAGGGACCCAAACCACCCGTTGAAGGATTTTGTGGATACTGGCTTAAGGTAAGATTTCCTACACCTGCGTGCGATACTCCTCCGGGACCGCCATGCCGCCGTCCCAGACCACGTGGCGGAAATCATCCGGCGAAGTGTTGCCCTCCGAGTTGATCAGCAATACCTGCGAATCTAGCCCCAGGTTCAGGCGCTGACGCAGGCCGTGCGCCCCGGGGTATTCTATCGTGTACATCAGCGCGCCTAAAGTGACCGCGCCGGATTCGCCCGAGACGATGAAGGGGTCGCCCGCCAGCGGCACGCCGTACACGCGCATGCCTTTGGCCGCCACATAATCGGGGCAGATGGCAAAGATGTCCGCAACCTGCTGCAAAACACGCCAGGCCAGCGGGTTCGGCTCGCCGCATGCCAGGCCGGCCATGATGGTATCCAGCTCGCCTTCGAAGTTGTGCGGGTTCCCGTCGGCGATTTTAGCGGATTGATACAGACAGGCGGCTTTGGTGGGTTCTACCACCACGCCGTAGGGGCGTTCCTCGCCGAACAGGTTGGCGTAAAAGCCAAGGGTTGCGGCCGCCAGCGAGCCCACGCCAGCCTGCACGAAGACGTGTGTCGGTTTAATGATGCCCTGGGCAGCCAGTTGTTCCTGGGCTTCGCTCAGCATGGTGGTGTAGCCCTGCATGACCCAACGCGGGATGTCTTCATAACCTTCCCAGGCGGTGTCGGAGACCACCTCCCAACCGTGCTTTTGGGCATCTTCATTCACCTGGCGCACAGCGTCATCGTAAGTGCCGTCGATGATGACAACTTTAGCCCCGTTTTGCTGGATGGCCTGGATGCGCGCCGGGGAGGTCAATTTGTGGACGTAGATGACGGATTTGAAACCCATTTGAGCGGCAGACCAGGCCACGCCGCGCCCGTGGTTTCCGTCGGTGGCGGCGGCGAAGGTCATGTCACCCAGGCGGTCGCGCAGGTCGCCGTGGGTGAGGTCGCTGAAGGTCAGCTCGCGGTCTGTGATTCCCAGGCGCTCACGAATGAGCCGGTATATGGCGTATGAACCGCCTAGAACTTTAAAGGAGCGTAAATTCAAACGGGCCGATTCATCTTTAACCCAAATGCCGCCCAAGCCGAGGCGCTCGGCCAGGTTGGGCAACCCTTTGAGCGGGCTGATGCGGTAGCCAGGAATCTGGCGGTGGAAGCGGCGCGCCTGGCGCGGTACTTCGGGCGGAATCAATTCAGAAACAACTGCCGGGTTGTAGTGCATGCGGGAACGCGGGTTTTCAATCCATTCAATCGGTTTTTCGGGTATCATGTCCATCCTTTTTGAGATATTGTCTGACAATAATTGTATTTCATAATTACACGGCTTTTTGCAATCATCGCATAGTTATCAGGACGAAGCAGCCCCGTCTGTTCAGGAGGGGCTGCTTAGGTTTCTAAGGAAGTTTGCTCAATTAACGGCCGAATTTTTCCCAGATGTGACCAAATATCACCTCTTCTTTTGGCACAACCGGTTCGATTGGTTTAGAAATCCAGGTTGTGTTAAGGAAGTGCTTCCAATGAATATTTTCGCTGCTGATGTTCCCGCCCCAGGTACCACAGCCAAGTGTAAGTGAGAATGGCATGCCATTGTCGTAGTTTCCGCTATTTGCGTAACATTGTGGCTGGCGCACCATCATACGGCTGACCCTTACCCGCTCACCCATTTCCAAGATACGATCGTCTTGACGGGTATGCAGTCCGCAGCTATGTCCTAAACCAGCGAATGAAGTAAGGGATTGCACCAATTCAATAGCTTTTTCGAAATTTTCCACTTTCCAAAGGGTTAGCACAGGTGACATTTTCTCGCCGCCAAACGGTTCTTGGGGACCAACATTTTCACCAATAACCATTAAAAAGGTTGTGTTGTCTGGCGTTTCCAACCCAGCCAAATGTGCTATCTTTTTGGCGGGTTGTCCCACAACAGCGCGATTAAGGTGAACGCCATCCGGCCACATCAGGTTTCGCAATTTGATTTTTTCTTCAGTAGAACACAAATAACCACCATGCATTATAAAGTTGGAGATCATCTCGTCAAAAACATCAGCAACGATTACAGCAGAATTTTCTGAAGAACATGAGGTAGCATTATCAAAGGTCTTGCTCAGGAAGATCTTTTTTGCTGCATCTTTCAAATCAGCGGTCTCATCGACTACGGTTACCGAATTGCCTGCTCCTACTCCATATGACGGGGTGCCGCTGGAATATGCCGCTTTGACCATCCCACCGCCTCCCGTTGCGACTACCAAGTCGACCTCCCTCATTAATGATTGAGTAAGTTCGATTGATGGGTCCTTCAGGTTGAGAACCAGGTCTTCTGGAGCGCCAACTTTTCTTAAACCTTGTCGTATAAAACCGGCTGTCAACTCGCAGGTTTTTTTGGCTGAGGGATGTGGCGCGAATATGACCGCATTTCGGCATTTAAGCATCGCCAGACCGTTGACGGCAATAGTGGAGGATGCGTTTGTAACAGGGGTTAGAGCGCCGATAATCCCTACCGGTTTAGCAATTTTAATCAAACCTTTGGTCTGGTCTTCCTCAATAACCCCAGTAGTTTTAAGGCCGTGTAAATCGCGTAAAGTTCCAAGGGTTTTCTTTTGGTGTTTAGCTAATTTGTCTTCATACACTCCTAGACCGGTCTCGAATACAGCACTTTGTGCGCATTGGCTGGCATGTTCGGTTTTGTATACCTCCCATCCAGCTGAAGTAACCATTTCGTCGACCGCAGCTTGTGACCAGTACTCGATAATTCTTTGAGCTGCACGGGCTCGCGCAATTAGAGACCTTATGTCATCACTCATCTGCTTACTCCTTGGAATATCTTATTGGGTGAGAGAACCGTCATAGCAAAATTAAGGTTCATTTTCCACGAAAAGTGTTGCATAAAAGAATACGCTATTTATTTCTTTATATCCGGGTTTGGAAGCATGAATTCTCGAATTACTGATAGCAGGTCGTAATACGACGCAATGAAAGATCTCAATGTCCGCACCGTTGGACCGAAAGTGTCGAATTCCGCGGTGGATAATCCGTCTGGGTCGTAAGCTCTTCTGAAATCAGTGAAGCGGGAGTACAACTCTTCCAAAATTTTCATATCAACGGGGGTTTGCATTCGTTCGATTACCGGAATATCACTAGCGTTGAATTTCTTCTGCCACCCGTAAGGGATTGTTAGCACAATATCACCACCGATTAATTCTGACCAATGGAAGTGATGCCTGTATGCTGCTGCTAAGAGACGGGTGCGGTAGCCGCGTTGTTTGTAAATTTCATACGCACGCTTCATACAGGCGATGCCTGCCCAATGGACACTACCAGGGTCTGCCAGAACGCCATCCCTTTTCATCAATACCTGCAGCCAATCATCTAACCGCCCAATCATTAAAGTGCAGACTGGACTCATTTCGGTGGTATCATGCCCATCCGCTTCTCGTCGTTGCAGACCGCGTTCGACTGCTTCAGCCACAGCGATCGCCTGAGGTACACTGAAACATACTGTGGCGTTGATGTTTACGCCCTGGTATGTCGCTTCTTCAAATGCTTTGACGCCGGCTGCCGTAACTGGCATTTTTACCTGCATATTTGGGGCAAGATTATCAAAGTGCACGGCTTGGGTAACCAGTGCTTCAGCGTTAAGGTAGTTGATTGGGTTGGTTTGGATCGAAAGCCGTCCTTTTTTATGATTTTCGCGCTCGAAAACCGGCAGCAATAGGTTAGCACCTTTCACAGCTACCTCTTCGATAACCTGCCAGGTGATTTTTTCTTCATTCCAGGTTGGATTATCGTGAATGATCTGGAAAATGCGGTCTTTCCAGAGGTGGATTTCTTTTTTCAATACCTCCAATACAATAGTCGGATTTGAGGTGGCGCCGACGGCTCCGTTTTCTATTGCATAGGTTAACTCTTCCACAGAACAGGAGTCGTTCCAGTAATCGGTCAAGGTGCTCGTAACGGTTTGCTGTAATGGGGTTAGAACTGTGTGTTCCATTATATGTTCCTTTCCTTTGAAATTGAGTTGTTGAAATACCACTGGAACCGGTACCAACAATTAATAGTAACCATAACGAGATGAGCAAAGCTCTCATCCGTTAAAATTAGCTTATTCATTTTTTTTTAAGCCATAAACTGGTTCTAACCACCACCAAATGGCGTCACCAGTACGATCGTATCTCCTTCCTTGATTGTTGCATCCATTGTGCAGGGATCGCCATTACGTGTCGCCGCGGCGACTTCCTCCACACGGGTGCCCAGAAATAGAATCAATTGAGTGATAGTGATTCCGTCCTCTACTTGCCCATGCCAAATGCCAGGGGTGTCTTCGTTCGATAATCGACGCAGGGTTCCATAGAGCTTGACGGTAATATTCATTCGATTTCTCTTTTGTTAATGTGCTCCAGCCTCGATCTTATTTCCAATCCAACCCACCCCCAGTTCTTCCAGTTTTGCCTGGGTAGGGACACCTTCTTTATCCCAGCCCATCATTCCATAATAAAGTTTCAGCGCTTGGTCAAAGGATTGACGATCAATGAAATGCCCTTTAAGGTTGCCGGCTCGCATTGGTTCAAAAAAACGGTCAGGCAATTGATCATCCTGTGCTGTAAAGCCAAAACGAACATTGAATGCTCGCGCCATCGTAATACCACGTTCTCCGACCTTCATCAGTTCAAAAAGACTGGAACGCCATCCAGTCACGCATTGGATCACCTCAACAAGCTGGTTTAAGCTTATGGCACGAAATTCCGGGACAGCCGTAAAAATACACCAGTCCAGAACGTCGTGAAATCCCCATATTTGCTGAAGGTAGACAAACAAGCGCACTTTTTGAGGTCCGATATCTTCTGTAGGAACAGGCTCCAAGATTCCAACCGGATTTAAATCCGTCAGGTCGACCCAATCATATTCGTTCGTATTGTCACCCGGTTTATCAAACCAAGGGTCATGGGCGGCCTGAAGATGATCTGCGCCGGTTGGGGAAACTGCGTAACCCAAACCCACTCCCCATTTGCCGCGCGGTTCGTGGTTAGGAAGTTCCTGGCCTTTAACCTGGATAGCATATTTTTCAGTCCCACGTCCAATGGATCGGGCGGCAAGTCGGCTACCCTCAGCAAGCAGAGAACCAGCCCCTCGGCGGTATGCAATGTCTTCGATCAGATTGTAAAAAGTGTCTGGGTCGTCCCAGCGAAGTTGAAGCCCATTCAAATCTTGATTTGTAAGCAACCCGCGCTCAAAACACTCTACTGCCCAAGAGAGTGTCGCGCCGGTTGAAATCGTGTCCAAACCGAGTTTATTGCAGAGTTCATTGCAGGCAGCAACCGCAAATATATCACCCACACCCAGATTGGATCCAAGCAACCCTATGCTTTCGTATTCGGGTCCACCATACTCTCGTGTAATCTTGAACTTCCCTTTTTCCCCAACGACTGAGCGTTTACAGGAGACGGCACAGGCAAAACAGGTTTCTGTTTCACCATGCAATACCGCTTTCATGGTTTCGCCGCTGATCCCGTCAGCCTGATCAAATGAGCCGTCCTGGAAGTTGTACGTCGGTAGCATGCCGGCCACGCTGACCGGGACGATTCCCTTCGAGGTACCTAATTCGTGATGCAGACTTACTGCTGGGTGGTGTTTGACGCTTCGCGAAAACCAGGTTGCTACTTTATTTAGCCCTTCTCGGTCTGCGATTTTTAATTTCCGATTTGTTCCTTTAACCACCAGTGCGCGTAAGTTCTTACTGCCCATAACTGCGCCCAATCCTCCCCTGCCGTGAAAATTTCGTAAGTCAGCAGTAATATTTGCATAACGGACAAGGTTTTCACCGGCCGGGCCGATCTGTAATACCTTCACTTTGGTTGAATGTGCTTGGAGCAGTAGAGATTGAACCTCTCCGGTGCACTTTCCCCAGAGGTGATCCGCAGGAAGAATTTTGACTTTATCATCTTCGATCAGGATGTAGACTGGCTTGGCAGATTTCCCTTCAATAACTAATCCATCATATCCAGCAAATTTAAGTTCAGCCCCCCACCAACCGCCACATTGAGAATCTGCTAAACCGCCTGTAAGTGGTGATAACGCCGCAGCTGTATGACGTCCTTGACCGGAAATTGGCGCTCCGGTGGTTATTGATGTTGTAAATACCAGCTTATTTTCTGGAGATAGGGGATCGAGGTTTTTGGGGAGTTCACGCAACAAGAAGTAAAGCGCAAGGTTGCGGCCGCCCATATACTTTCGGTAAAGGATCGGTTCCAAATCCTCGACCATAATACTAGAATCGGTAAGGTTGATCCGTAAAATTCTTCCCCAAAAACCGTTATACCGTTGCTCCATTTTTCCTCCTAATCCCACATTTTCCATTCAATACCAACCAGCTCACAAAAAGCAATCAATTCCTGGCAGATATCTCCGGTTGTCATATGGATATGATTCGAACAATACTCCTGCAGGAACTCAGGCCCTGAAAACATCTTCACGTATGCTCTCGGAAATGCTGGCGTTATTTTTTGAGCTGTGATGTTATTCGGTTCCACTACTTCAGCCGGAATGATTGTCATCCAGTATTCACCAGACCGTCGACATAATCTTGCAAGGGTTACTTTTTGAGGCGTGATTTGTGCAGGTAAAGCTGCGCCACCACCAGCGCCAAAAACGTGAGGTTCGATACGAATGTTTCCTAACCCATTTGGATACCTTGCAGTGCCACACAATGGCGCAGGAACTGCGCCGCAATTTGCCAAGGTCCAGGTAGCTGAATCTGGATCAAACCATCTTATATCAAGCAGCGCCGCAGGTTTACCTCGATTTAACAGGTTCATAATCTGCATTGTTAACGCACCGTCTGCATCCGATTCGCAGGCATGAATGATAGGTTGAAATCCTCCTGCCGCATCCAGGCCGCTGTTCATTAACATATGGGCGACGCATTGTGTCACGTAACCATCGCTCATCTCGGGCTGGCATTTTACGCCGACAAAATCAAACCCCTTTTGGTTGGCGAGTTGGCGTGTCGCCAAAAAACTACGCACCTGCTTTACAAAAGAATCAGAAGATGTATTCCCACCGTATTTAACCGAGTGAACATGGCTAATTAGCCATTTGACCTGGATTTCGACCATTTCATCAGGAAGGCTTTCAGCAAGTTCTTTTATCTCGAGTTGATCAACAAATTCAATGTCAACACCGAACAATAACTGCCATTGAGCCGGATCGGCTACCGCGGTAATAATCCCTAAACTACGACCTCCAAACAGGCCAAGGGTTTGACCTTTAAGATTTGAGACAGCCCCCGCGGCACGAATGTATGCCCTGGTTTTTGTTTGACCTTCGGGTGCACGAATATCAAAAATCCTGACGTGGCGATATCCTATCTGATCTAAAGCTCCTCCGGCACCGAGTATCCCGACCATACTGGAGGTTTCAGGGCGGTTATTCCCAATAATTATTGTTGGAAGAGATAGTATTCTAGTTAATTTAAAAGTGAAAATTGGATCTGCCCATATAGGTATGTGCACGATTAGAACATCAGCACTACTTTGGCGGACGACTTTTGCAAAGTTAAGTAAGGACCTTTCATTATTAATGGGCTCAGACTCAATGCAGGTAAACTCACTACGCATCCAATCGAGTTGTCGTAATTCCTCTATCACCAGATTCTGGCGCGTTATATAGTAATCACCGCGGCTGTCTACCATATGAGCAATTGCGACTTTTATTTCCATAGTAATTCCCGTGATTATTTTTTCGCGCTGTTCAAATAAACAGCCAAAAGGATTACCAGTCCTTTAACAGCAGGTTGCAAAGTAGGGGGGACGCCCATCAAGTTCATAATGTTGTTGAGGACACTCAGGATGACGACCCCAATAAATGTCCCAAAGACGGTGCCCACCCCACCTGATAGGCTTGCGCCACCTATGGATACCGCTGCAATTGAATCTAGAGCCAGCCATGTTCCCGCCTGAGGGTCACCTAACCCTACTCGCGCGACAAATAGAATCCCGCCGACAGCAGCCAGTATCGAGGAAATTACATAAACAGCCATTTTCACTAAGTGCGTAGGAACTCCCGACAAAAACGCTGTTCTTTCATTTCCCCCGACTGGGAGGATGAAATGGCCCGGTGCAGTTCGAAAATACAGGCTTATTAATATAAGGAACGCCAGACAAATGAATAAGGGGTACGGGATCCCATTCCAGGAACTTTTATAAAATTCCATGAAGGCAGGTGGTATTTCAACACCAACCAGGCTGGTGTAAACCGTTCCTCCGCGGCTGCCTCCCCAGTCACTCAAAAGTTTAGAGGCGGAGTAACCTATTTGCATCGTTGCCAGAGTTACCACGAAGGCTGGTAAACGAACAAATGTAACCAGAAAACCACTCACCAATCCAAAAATTGCCGCTAGAACAATTGCTATTGCGAATGCGCCAGGTAAACTGTAATCTTGGAATAAAACCACCGTCACACTGCTGACAGCCATTACTGCTCCAACACTCAGGTCGATACCACCTGTAGCAATCACTAGTAATTGTCCAAGAGCAATGATGATCAACACCGCATTTTGAAAAATCAAGTTTAGTAAATTGTTCGGTTGTAAAAATACACCTTTGGAAAGCACTGACGCAGCAATAACCAACCCGAATAATATCAATGAGGTTCTAAAATTTGTACGAGTGTCCAGCTTTTGTTGTGATAAAAATGTTGATATGGTCGTCATTATCGTCATCCTGATATTATTTCGTAACCCCAGTCCGGCGTATTTGCCCAAGGGCGACTGCGAGGAGAATAAGGACGCCTTTTATCGTCCCCTGCCAATAGGGTGAGATGCCCATCAGATTTAATACACTGTTGATTACTCCGAATAACAATACCCCGATGAACGTTCCAGCGACTGTTCCGATGCCTCCAAATAAACTGCCGCCCCCAACGATAACTGCCGCGATACTCTCAAGTTCATAATTATTAGCTCCAATGGGAGAACCGGAGCTTAACCGGGCTGTCCAGATAACACCACCGACCGCGGTCAACAGACCTGAAAGGGCATAGACGAGAAGTTTAACTTTTTTTACATCAATTCCAGAAAGGCGAGCATTTTCCTCGCTGCTGCCAATTGCATATATATATCTACCGGTTTTTCGATGGGTGAGGAAATATGCGGTTATCAAGCAAACAACAACAAGTAGAATAGCAGAAACCGGAATACCGAAAAGGTTAGCCCTTCCAAAGTCGACAAAAGCATCTATCTCAACCGCAACCGGTTTTGCGTCTGAAAACAACAATGCTAACCCTCGGGCAATTCCTAACATACCTAATGTAACAACAAATGGAGGAATTTTTGTTCGTGAAACTAGCAAACCGTTAGAAATTCCCAAAATGGTTGCAGCAGTTAATCCGGCGATTACCGCTGCTGGGATACCGGCATTTCGCATGATTACAGCGACAACAATGGAAGTGAAAGCAACCATAGAGCCTTGCGATAGGTCGATCCCAGAGGTGAGGATCACCATTAACTGGCCAAGGGCAAGAAAACCGATGATAGCATATTGATACAGAATCGCGGTGAAGTTCTGGCGCGTCGCAAAATTAGGGACGAACACTGTGCTAATTCCGACCAGGATCAGTAAGGCTAGTAAGGCGCTATTTTTCCCAATCCAGGCAGGAAGATGATCAAGCCGACTCATGGATTTCCTCGCTATCTACTTGTAGCGCGATAGAGAGGATTTTTTCTTCAGTTGCGTCCTCTCCTGTTATTTCACCGACTATTTTGCCGCCCGCCATCACCAGAATCCGATCAGCCTGTGTTAATATTTCGGGTAAATCGGACGAAATCATCAAGATTGCTTTTCCTTCCTCTTTAAGGTGCTGAATTAATTTATATATTTCCATGCGGGCACCAACGTCCACGCCGCGAGTTGGTTCGTCGAGGATCATTACTTCACATTTAGCTGCCAATAAACGTGATAAGACAACTTTCTGTTGGTTGCCACCGCTCATATAAATAACCTGGATATTAGGATTTTTCGGACGAATATTGAGCGCCTCAATCAAGGCTGGAATTGCATTTTTAACTTGTTTCCACCTTACTAAGCCAAAATTCGCACATCTCGCAATGAGCCCGTAAGCCATATTTTCGGCCATAGACCTGACCTGTACTAATCCTTCTTCTTTTCGGCTTTCAGGCAGCATTCCTAAGCCTAGTTTCAAGGAATGACGCGGGGATTTAAAGCGAACCTGCTTTCCATATAAATAAATATCACCTTTGTCAGGTCTATCAGCTCCAATTAACAAGCGGGCCATTTCTGTTCGACCAGCGCCAACCAATCCTGCCACCCCAAGGATCTCTCCCCGATGTAAGGCGAAATTTATATTCTCTACCACCCCGTTGCGTGTGAGATTATTAACGCGAAGCGCTTCATCGCCCACTTGTCTGTGGTTGCTGCGCTGTGAAAAATCAATATCTCTTCCGACCATCGCGCGAACAAGGCTTTTTTTATCAAATTCATGAACCCGACCACTCTTTACAAGGTTTCCGTCTCTTAGAACGGTAACCCGATCACCTATTTGAAATATTTCATCAAGATGATGTGAGATAAACACAATTGCTATCCCTTGTGATTTTAGCTTGAGGATGATTCGAAATAAGAGGTCGATTTCTGAACTAGTAAATACAGCGGTGGGTTCATCCAAGATTAAAATCTGGCTGTTGAGCGAAAGGGCTTTTGCAATTGCTACCATTTGTTGATAAGCCACCTTCATGCGGCCAACAGGGATATTGATGTCTACATTTGCGCCCATATCTTTTAAAATTACTAATGCTTTTTGCTGAACCTTATTCCAGTCGATGCTGCCATCACCTCTCAAGGGTTCGCAACCTAATGAGATATTCTCGGCTGCACTTAATGAAGGAATAAGATCGATCTCCTGATAAATCGTAGTGATTCCGTTTTCACGAGCCCAATGCGGAGTGACATTTCGAACCTGTCGTCCCATGTAGGAGATTGTGCCTAGGTCTGGTTGGTAAGCACCTGAGATTATTTTGATCAAAGTAGACTTACCGGCACCATTTTCACCCACCAGACAGTGAACCTCTCCCGGGTAAAGATCCAGATTGATTTGATTTAAGACCCGGATGCCTGAAAAGGATTTGCTTATTTCACGCAACTGGAGTACGGGTTCACAACTATCCACTGGGATGATCTCCATGTACTCGAAATTGGGAAGTGAAGGCAGTATAATAACTATGACCTTCCGAGGAGTATGTCAGCCTGGTTCTCCATCCATCTGATGACCTTGTGAAGGTCATTTTCTCTGACAACCCATTTCTCATGTGTGTTACTACCTGCCTTCACATCTTGAGATTTAACAAAGTTGGGGGATTAGAATTCGAGGCCTGCTGCTTTAATTTCGTCAATATACTTCTGGGCAACGTCTGGTTTATCAGAGTCGAAGACTTTCACGTCAACTTCCTGGCGTACAGGCACTTCTTTCCCAGCCAAGATATCGAGGCAGCTCTGAATGGCTTTCTGTCCGAAGTATGGGGGGGTTTGTGTTTCGCGAGCAATTTCTCCAGCAACTACGGCTTCGATGGCTTTAATGTGACCACCCTCTCCGACGATATAGCCTAATAGTTCGGTGCGTCCCGCATTCTTGATAGCTTCAATTGCGCCCAATGTCATGTCGCTGTAATCTGACCAGACGATATCGATTTCACCAGCTGGGAAGCGTTGTAAGAAATCTTCCATTACTTTAATCCCCCCCTCTTTGGTGAAACCCGCATCCGACACAGCCACAACTTTAATATTTGGATAGGCCGCCATAACATCATTCCAACCGTTGTTAGCATCAATCACTGGCGAAGCGCCTGCCAGGCCTTGAACCTTAACCACATTTCCCTTTGGTTCGCCGTATTTTTCAGTAAGCAGTTCCACAGTTTTTTCCGCCAACAGCTTACCAGAGAAATAATGGCTTTGGGTAATTTCAGTTTTGTACATACCCGTGCCAGGTTCGGCTTCGATTGTGCGGTCGATGATCACTAACGGGATATTGGCTTCGTTGGCTAATCTCACTACAGGTGCAGAGGCCTTTGATTCAAGAGGAGAAACGATCAGACAACTTGGTTTTTGAGCGATCATGTTTTCAACGTCAGCAAGCTGTTTTGAGGCATCCTGGTTGGCATCGATGCTGATCAGCTTTACCCCGAATTTTTCTGCCTGGGATTCCATGTCCTTCTGGTTTGTGACCCGCCAGGCATTTACCAGTTCGGCTTGGGAATATGCAATGACAATCTCAGCCGCTGCTGGTTGGCTGTTGTTGCTTGCGGCAGGTGCCGCCGGTGTGGCCGCCGGAGCGCAAGCAGATGCTGCGAAGACGACCAGCAAGATAATCGCAATCAATTTCAGGGAAATGGGTTTCATCTCTCAGGTTCCTTTTTACTGATGTGGAGTAAATTCGCGGTTACGATACAACGCCGTCTGTACCAATATGATTGACCGGACCTAAACCAGTAAAGACCGTTGCGGCCAAAGAAATGTTGTGTTGTTCACCTCCTTTCAGCATTGCTTGGGTATTTGTCTTAATTGCCTGATCCAGATCGTTGGGGATACTCGTCCAGGGTTCCAGGGCAATACAATACACGCGGTCCCACCAGGGAAAACCTGGGGCTTTTCCATATACAAGCCAAAACCAAAGATAAGGAAAAATGTCCTTAGGCCAGGCAAGTCCGAAGCCCAGTCTTTTCTCTTGATCAAGAATCGCATACCATCCGGATATGAGTCCACTTAAATAAACCAAGTCTGCATATCCAGCCGCTTGAGACGGAACAAATGATAAATCAATAGATTCGTCGTTGATCTTCAAAAATGGCCACTCGAATTCGCTCCCTGGCTCGAAAATGCCGCTGGCGGAAAATCGGGGTTCATGTACCAAACCTGTTGTTGCGGGTATGATTAACCTGAGGCCTTCCCTTAGAAATGGCGCACCAAATGTTGGGTGGTGCCCCCACATAAATTCCTGAGCTTCATTAGAAAGGTTGGTGAGAGTTTCATCAATAAACAAAGTGGGATTATTTGTTATTAATCGCATCACACGCTCAAGTCTAAAAGGCGTCCGGACGCATTCAACGGTAAGTTTCACACTAATTGCTTCAGGGGTATCTTCTAGGATGTCGAAATCCCAGCCTAGTAATGTAACCTCACCATGGAGCCCAATCTCAGCACCCCTATACCGTGTCGGGCCACCGCCGGGTAGGATTTCCTGCCAACCTCCGTGGAAATAATCAAGGAACGACCCCGCTGAAGATGCCACCGTAGGTGTAAAACGGTCGGGTTGAATCAATCCTTGAGGAGAACGCCATAGAAAATCGGTGTCTGTTGGTTTGTGTAAAAATTGGAAAATATCTGCGCCCTTATCTAAAAGAATCCCAATTCGGATCATTTCATTCTCTAAAAACACCGTACGCATACCTTTATAGGTCATCTGATCGCTGATTCTGCATCCGTAATGGCGGTATTTTGCAACTGGCATGGAATAGTTCCAAATAAGAAAGATTTAAGATTAGTTAACAGGAGCGGTCGAAGCGCGAATAACCAATTCCAGGCCAAGAATGACCGAGCTTTGTCTTTCTGAGGTTTCAAGGGAATTGATCAGAGCGTCAGCAGCCCGAACGCCTTTTTCAAAAGTGGGCTGGCGAACGGTGGTAAGTGAGGGAGTAATGTAACTAGCCAGTGGAACATCGTCGAAGCCGACAACAGAAATGTCTTTTGGGACTTGTAAACCGAGTTTTATGATTGCGTTTATGGCCCCAATGGCCATCATATCGTTAGCTAAAAAAATCGCGGTCGGTTTTTCACTTTTTTGTAGTAATTCATAAGTGCAGTCAAAACCACTTTGTACTGAGGAGGTTCGTGCTGTCAGCACCCATTCCTCATGGTATGGCAGATTATATTTTTCAATCGCTGTTCTATAACCCACCAACCTGTCCTGACTGCTCTGTAATGTTGGTTTGCTGATGTATGCGATTTTCTTGTGCCCAAGTGCGATGAGGTGTTCCATTACCAGCAATGCCCCGTGGATATTATCAACGTCTACGAAGGTCATAGTCTCTTGACCAGAGATTTTTGCCGTTGATACAAAGGGGACATTCTCTTCTGTTAGCGAATTGATAATTGTCTCGTGAAATGATCCCGGGCTCAGTAAAATAAAACCATCCACTCGCTTTTGTTTGTATATATCCAAGTAATTTTTTTCGTGGGCATAACATATCACCAAGTAATAGCCCCGACGGTCGACTTCGGTCGATACTCCTCGCATAACTTCTGTATAAAAAGGATTTGAAAAAACATATTCAGCTTCGTGAGGGATGATTAGGCCAATGGAATGACTCTTTTGCAACGAGATGGCTTTAGCGAAGGCGTTGGGTTGGAAACCGTATTCTTCGACAAGCGCTAATATTCTCAAACGAGTGTCGCGGTCTACATCTGGCTTGTTGTTAATCACCCTGGAAATGGTGGCTTTGGAAACGCCGGCGATTTTCGCCAATTCGGCAATAGTTATTCTCATCGGTTTTCACCATTATAAAAATAGAAAAGAAGAGGGGGGATTTTTGTAACCGTTACCGTAACCGGTACCGTAACCGGTTACATTTAGTGTACGACTTCACAAATAACGAGTCAAGTGATTTTATGCTAATATGACATTTGTCCTGAAAAGGTATGACATTTGTCATGCTACGGCGATGAAACAATGTGGAATGTGCGTTTTTTGCTCTGTAACTGTTTGTAAAATCTATCTAATTTTGGTTAGGAAGAAGAATTAGTTGCCAATTTACGATGGTTCGTTACGATTGGTGGAATCTAGGGTTAAAAATTTTGATGTTGATAAAATGGAAAAACCATCTCCAGTCTCTCTGATGCGCGAGCGCATTACCGATGAAATCTTCCTGGCGCTGGGTCAGCGCAAAGACGGTCTGTTGCGCCGTATGTTGGGCTGGTTGTTCCACCTGCCCACCCTAAACTTCGCGCGCATTTTCGCGCGCGCAGATCAGGCAGTGGCGCAGGGCGGGATGAGCGCGGGCTGCCGCAGCGTGGTTAAAGACCTGGATGTCAAATTACAGGTCAGCGGGCAGGAGCATATCCCCGCCCACGGACCGGTGTTGATCGCCGCCAACCACCCCGGGGCATATGATTCGGTTGCAATTGGTTCCTTGGTGCCGCGGCAGGACCTGCGGATCATCGTTTATGAAACTGGTTTTTACCATGCTCTGCCCAATATCGACCCCTGGTTTATCTACGCCACCAACGAGCCTTCCGGTCGCATGCTGGCGCTGCGCACCTCGATCCAGCATTTGCAGGCGGGCGGCTGCGTGCTGCAGTTCGGCAGCGGCACTATCGAGCCTGATCCCAGTCTGGTTGGCGACGCGCACCGCGCGCTGGAGTCCTGGTCGCGCAGCATCGAGATCATGCTGCGCAAAGCGCCGGACACCTTGCTGGTGCTGGCGATTGTCAGCGGGGTGCTGCTGAAGCGCTTCGCACGCCATCCACTAACCTATCTTCGCAGAGGCGCCGTCAACCGCCGCCGCCTGGCTGAATTCACCCAGGTCATTACCCAATTGCTCTCGCCGCGCAAAGTCCAGGCACGCGCGCGTGTGAGTTTTGCGGCGCCGGTGTCGACAGCCGTGCTGGCATCGGAAAGCAGGGACGGGCGTTGGATGGACCCCATTTTGGAGCGTGCGCGCATCCTGCTGGCCGAACATCTGCGTGAATTTTCAGACCCGATCTCGGCATAATCCCTCCCGCTGCGGCCGGCTGGATGTGCTCCTGAAGGTTGCCGCTGGCGCCGGTTTTTGATACACTCTTGGTAAGGAATCGGAATGGAGGTGCGCATGATCATACCGGTTCTTTTGATTGCGTATTTGATCGGTTCACTCCCCAGCGCGTTGATCGTCGCCCGCTGGACAGGCGGGGTGGATATCCGCACGGTTGGCGATGGAAACATGGGGGCGCACAACGTCAAACGGGTGTTAGGATGGCGGCCGGGCATCCTGGTGGCGCTGATGGATTTTTCCAAGGGCGCTTTGGCGGTGTTGTTGGTGAAATCCCTGGGCCTGGACATCGGCTGGCAGTTGATCGCGCTGGCGTGTGCGGTTCTCGGACACGATTTCCCCATTTTCGCTGGCTTCCGCGGCGGGCAGGGTCTGGCCGCCACTTTGGGCGGTCTATTTGCCCTCGCGACCCTGGAAATGTTGATCGGGCTGGCAGTTTACGGGCTGCTCTACCTGATCACCCGCAACGCTAACCTGGGAGCGGGCGCGGGCACAGGGCTTGGCGTGCTGTTAATGGCAATATGGGGCCGTCCATTGCTGATGGTATTGGGCGCAGTTGCGATTATCCTCACCATCCCGGCCAAGATGCTGCTCGACCACCCGCGCCGCGAGGCAATCCGGCATCGTTATTCGGATTGAGCCGCCCGGCTGAGGAGGAAGTCGTTCACCTCCTGCCGGGTGGGCAGGGAGGGCTGCGCGCCGGCGCGGGTCACGGATAAAGCCGCAGCCGCGCTGGCGAACCGCGCTGCATCCATCAGCGAACGGCCTTCACCCAGGGCGGCTGCCAGCGCGCCAACGAAGGCATCGCCGGCCGCGGTTGTGTCCTGAACGGTTACAGCCAAGGCGGGGACGTGGGTCGCGGTTTTCTGACCATCACTTTGTTCGATCACCATGGCACCCTGGGCTCCGAGGGTCAGGATTACGCTTTTCATGCCCAGGTCCATCAGCAGGGTGGCTGCCTGGCGGGCGTCATCCAGGCTGGCGATGGCGATGCCGGTATAAAACTCAGCTTCCGTCTGGTTAGGGACGAACACATCCACCTGCTTTACCAGTTCCGCCGGCAGCTCTCGCGCTGGGGCCGGGTTGAGAATCACGCCCGCGCCGCTCTGTTTCGCCAGCATGGCTGCCATGCTGACGGTCTCGGGCGGGGTTTCCTGCGGCATGACCAGCCAGTCCACCGGCGGAAGCGTTTTCCAGGCATTGGCCACATCTGCGGCGGTTAAACTGAAATTCGCACCTGAAGCAATGGCGATGCTGTTCTGGCCCTGCCTGTCGACCGTGATCAAGGCCACGCCGGTGGCAGTGTGCGGGTCGGTTATTATGCCGCTGGCATCGATGCCTTCATCAATAATCAACTGGCGAAGCTGCTGGCCGAACGAATCCGCGCCCACGCAGCCGATCATGCTCACCTTGGCGCCCAGACGGGCGGCAGCCACAGCCTGGTTGGCGCCTTTGCCCCCGGGAAAGGTCCTGAACACGCCGCCCAACAGGGTCTCACCCGGCCGCGGAATGGCCGGCATGTGGACAACCAGGTCCATATTCAGGCTGCCAACAACCAGGATATGCGCCATGTGCTGCCTCCTCAGGGGGGATGAATTAAGAACATTGCAGCGCGCAGAAGCGCTGTCATGAAGCGCCGCTGAATTGATTTTACCAGAGAGGCATCCTGGCGGAGGTTGCGGTCAGGGCTGTAATTTGATGAAGTAAAGTGCAATCCGTTCTTCCAGAAATTATTTGATAGGGTGACTTCACTCCATAGCGGCCCCCGCTATAAAGTGTTAAATGATTGACCGCATGATTCTGCCACCCCAAAACGGCATTGGAGACAATAAATTTGCTATACTTATTTCCGGTAAAAACATGTCCAGCCCCGCCATGACCTACGGCTGGGCTGGGATGACTGCGCGGTATTGGCGGGTTGCGGGAATAACTGGCACAGCAAAATTTTCCTGCTCGCGCAAGTTGCCTGCCAGCCGCGGGTGCAAATTTAATCAACACCTAAGGAGCGCACATGAGCCAAACAGCACTGGAAAAATTCCAACAACTGCTCCGTGAACTTTTCGAATTCGACATGGCCGATCTCGATTTCGGCATTTACCGCATCCTGAACCACAAGCGGACGGTCATCGAGGACTTCATCTCCAAAGACCTGCCCAAAGCCGTTGCCGGTGAACTTGAAAAAGGAACACTGGCAGAGCAGGCACAGGCCGTCAAAATGCTGGATGATGCCCGAAGGAAAGTTTTAGAGACGCTGTCCGAAGACGCCCTGGATGCAGACGGCAATCTGAATGAGAAGTACCATGAGACCAAAGCGGGCAAAGAGTATTTAGCGGCGTTAGAAAAGGCAAATACGGCCCAATCCACCCAAGCACTGGAAGCCGCCGTCTACAACCATCTCTACGCCTTCTTCAGCCGTTACTGGCAGGAAGGGGACTTCATCTCCAAACGCCGCTACTCCAGAAAGGATCGCTACGCCATCCCCTACAACGGCGAGGAGGTTTATCTGTACTGGGCAAACCACGACCAGTACTACGTCAAAACCGGCGAGCACTTCACCGACTACACCTGGAAAGCCCCCAACGGGGTGACCGTGCACTTCAAACTCAAGGCCGCCGATGTGGAGCAGAACAACGTCAAGGGCGAGAAGCGCTTCTTCCTGCCCGTGCCGGGGGAAATATCCTGGGATGAGAATGACCGAACATTGACCATCCCCTTTGAGTTCCGTCCGCTGACCAAACAGGAAGAAATCTCCCACGGCAAGCAGAAAATACAGGAGAAGATCATCGCGGCGGCTTTGCAGTCCGTTCCGGCAAGGTTGAGGGATAAGCCTGAAGCCCTTGCCGCGCTCCATGCCGAAAAGCGCCGCGCAGACAATGCCGCGGTGACCCACCTGGAGCACCACCTGCGCCAGTACACCGCCCACAACACGCGCGACTTCTTCATCCACAAGGACCTGAAGGGCTTCCTTTCCCGCGAACTGGACTTCTACCTGAAGAACGAGGTGCTCAACCTGGAAGAACTGGAGGCCGCCGGAGAAAACCTGACAGAGGGCTGGTTCGAGCTACTGCGCCTGATCAAGCGGGTTGGGAACCACATCATCGAGTTTCTGGCGCAAGTCGAGGACTTTCAGAAGATGCTGTGGGAGAAGAAGAAATTCGTCACCGAGACCTTCTACGTCATCACCATCGGCAACGTTCCCGAATCGTTCTACCCGGAGATCGCCGCCTGCGATGCGCCGTGGGAGGAGTGGAAAGCGCTCTTCGATCTTAGCGTGCCAAAAGCCCTCGAAGAGCGTGTGGATTTGCTCAAAGCCCGTCCCACCCTGCCGCTGGACACGCGCCACTTTTCGCCGGATTTCACCGACCGCCTGCTGGCTTCGTTTTCTGACCCTTCGACAGGCTCAGGGCAGAGCCTGGGCGAGATGACCGACGGTCTGTTGGTGCACTCGGAAAACTGGCAGGCGCTCAATTTGCTGCAGGAAAAGTACCGCGAGCGGGTGAAGTGTGTTTATATTGATCCGCCCTTCAATCTCGGCGAGAATGCGGACTTCCTCTACAGGGTTGATTACAAGGACTCTACTTGGTTGTCGCTTTTGGAGAATCGACTCACCACGGGGTTGCCCTTTATTAGCCAAGATGGTGGCATCTTTGTGCGGTGCAACCACGATGGCAACATGTTGGTGAGGCTTCTGATGAATCAGGTGTTTGGATCGGACAATTACCGAAATGAAATCATAGTGCGGAGAGCTGAAGAAACTAAGGGTGACCTCAATAAGCAATTTGGGACCATTCGATCTCTGACCGTCAACTATGACACTCTGTATTGGTATTCTGTTCGGCCCGATGCTCGTTTTGATCGGTTTCTGAAGCCAACCAAGGGTAATCAAGCACGATCTCATTGGCATTCCTTTTGGAAAGCTGAAGATCGCCCTAATATGAGGTATGAGATCTTGGGAATTGATCTTCGCAAACACTATGGACAATGGATGTGGCGAAAGGAACGGGCATATGCAGCTGTTGCCAACTATGAGAAGTTCTTGAAAGAGTCGGAGGGAACGGGGGAGACTCTAGAACAGTACTGGGAAAGAACTGGGAGGAATCTTGAGTTTATAAGCCGACAAGGAGAGGGATATTCCTCGATAAAGTACTGGATTCCGCCGCGTCAGTTTGTAATGGCGGACAACAACTGGTTGGACATCAAGGGATATGCTAATAAATGGCGATTTAAGACGGAGAATTCAGAAGTGCTCCTGAAACGAGTAATCGAGGGCTTGACTGATGAAGATGAGATGGTGCTCGATTTCTTTGTTGGTTCAGGAACAACTGGAGCGGTAGCTCATAAGATGAGGCGTAAGTGGATTGGCGTTGAGGTGGGCAAACAATGCTTGGATGTTGTTGTTCCCCGTCTCAAGAAGGTATTGTTAGGGGAGCAGTCGGGTATTTCGGGAGAAGTCAGATGGAATGGTGGCGGAATTTTCAAGGTCATCCGTCTGGAATCCTACGAGGACGCGCTCAACAACCTGGAATTCGAGCAGTCCGACGGGCAGAAAGCCCTGCAATGGGAGGACTACCTGCTTCGCTACATGCTGAAGTGGGAAACGCGCCGCAGTGCAACGATGCTCAACGTGGAGCAACTGCAAAGCCCCTTCTCCTACAAACTGCGCATCCACCGCGACGGCGAAACTCGCGAACAGCCGGTTGATCTGCCCGAGACCTTCAACTACCTGATCGGGCTGGATGTGGAAAGGCGGCAAGCGCTCGACGATGACGGCAGGCGCTACCTGCTCTACCGTGGTACGACCCGAGACGGACGGCGAACCGTGGTCATCTGGCGCGAGACGCGCGGCTGGACGGAAGACGACTACCGCCGCGACCGCGACTTTGTGACCGCGCAGAAACTAACCGAAGGCACCGATGACATCTTCGTCAACGGCGACTCGCTCATCCCCGGCGCCCGCGCGCTGGAGGGGGTATTCAAGGCAAAGATGTTTGGACAAGCGGAGTGAGAAACAATGAGGCTAAAGCAACTGAAAATTCACAACTACCGCAGTATCAAAGACCTGGAAGTAGAATGTCTGCCCATGGTCGTTTTAATTGGCCCGAACAACCACGGCAAGTCGAACGTGCTCAAGGCGCTGGAATTTGGGCTGTCCAACGTTAAACCCGAAAGAGAGGATTTATTTGCCCACTGCGGTGAGAATGATTGTGAACTGTGGGTGGAGATGACCTTTCACGAACTTACCGAGCAGGAGAAGACTACGTTCCGGCGTTATGTGCTTTTATATGATACCATTTGTATTCGTAAAACGGCACGGTTCGGCGAAGATAATGTGGAAGTGGGGCTGAACGGCTATGTGGATCAGCCCCACGAAGAATGGCTTCATACCGAGAATGCGGGTAATTACATATCCCGTGATGCCTTCAATCAAACTCCACTGAAGGATCTGGTACCCTCTTCAGGACGTTTGAGCAAAACGGTTGTTGAAAATGCACAACAGCAGTACATACAAGAACATAGAGATGAACTGGAATTTATTAGAACACTGGAAACGAGTCCTCTGCTTGGTCAGAAAAACGTGGCAGAGGGCATCTTGCCAGATTTTTATCTGCTCCCCGCCGTGAGTGATCTGTCGGACGAGATCAAGGTAAAAAGCAGCACTACCTTCGGGAAATTATTAAATCGCGTCATCGATGAAATGACCAAAAGTGATGAAAGGTTTATCAATGCTCAAAATTTATTAATAGAGGCGGCAAAATCCATTAACGATCGTGACGATGAAAACCACCCTCTTACCTTATTGGAGCAATCCATTCAAGAGGAATTGGGCACATGGGGGGCGAAATTGAAGATAGAATTGAGCTCTCCGGAAATGGAGAAATTGTTTGAACTCGGTACCAACGTGAGGATAGACGATGGGGTGGAGACTGCAGCGCACCGCAAAGGACACGGTCTGCAAAGAGCATTCATATTGGCTATCGTGCGCGCCTGGGCAAAAATCCTACACCTTCCGAATAAGGAAGTGGACCGGGAAGCCATCGTTCCACGCAGGCGCTCCGACTCATTAATTTTTGCAATTGAAGAACCGGAAATTTTTCTACATCCTCACGCCCAACGTGCTTTGGCGAAAACGCTGCGTCAAATTGCCTCAGCGGATGATTACCAGGTTTTTGTGTGTACCCATTCCACCCATTTTATTGATATGGACTACTACAAAGAGATTGTGATCATCAACAAAAACACCCCTTTCGAAGGCAGTTTTGCCCGGCAGTGCAAACGGGATTTATTCACGGGGGAAGATGTGGATGAGCGAAAAAAACGCTTTCACATGGCCGAGTGGGTCAACCCCGACCGCGCAGAAATGTTCTTCGCAAAAAAGGTGGTATTCGTTGAGGGTGAGACCGAGAAAGTGGTTATCCCCTATTTGGCAGAAAAAATTGGGAAGGACGCCACCGAAGTGACCCTGATTGATTGTGGAGCCAAACACAATTTACCCCTCTACATGACCATAGCCAATGCATTCGAAATTCCCTACGCTGTTGTCCATGATGAAGATCCGTTACCCAATCCCATTCCCGGCGATTGGGACGAGAACAAAAGAATTCAAAGACAAAAAACCTTCAATTTGAACAAACAAATACAACGATCGGTCAATCAGGACATTGGGCGGGTTTTTATGATACCCAAAGACTTTGAAAGGCATTGTGGCGTTTCAAAAAATCAGTCGGAAAAGATGGGAAAAGCGCTGGCGGCATTGGATCACTTTTCTCAGTGCGACTTAAGCACCGTACCGCAAATACTCAGGGACATGGTTAACTGGATGGCAAGCGATGGCCAAACCGCATAACAGAACAACGATAGAAACTAACAAAATTCAGCAATACACCAAACTCGAACATCGCCTGGTTTTGCTGGCCTGGCTCAACAGCCAGCTGGGTTATGGCAGTAATAAGGACATGCTTGCGGATACCAAAAAAGCTGACGAGGGTTTTGATGCGTCCGGGCATAGTTTTCTTTACCATCATCTGCGCGGGCGCGGGAGTCAAGTTAAAATTTCCGTTGAAGACCTGGAGAAGTACGATTTTAACATTCTCAATCATCTGAATATGATCAACCGCCATCGTGCCGAGCCGGTCACCCTGCGCTACTTTCAGTACATGACAGCGCTCTACACCGAGATCCTTCTCGACCATCTCTTTAACCACAGGGCGCAACTGCTGGCCGACTTGAACGAATTCGTTCAGAAGCGAAACACTACTAAATCGAGCGCAGAGTCGGCCAATGAGCCGTTTACCGAATCCGACCTTTCAAAACTGGCTTACTGGATGGCGACCGGCTCCGGTAAAACCCTCATCTTTCACATCAACTACTACCAGTTCTTGCATTACAACCAACAGCCACCGGACAACATCCTGCTCATCACCCCCAACGAGGGGTTGAGCGAACAGCACCTGGCCGAATTGACCGCCTCCGGGATACCCGCCCAACGCTTTGACCTGAACCGCGCCAATTTATGGACGGCTTCTCAGAACACGGTTCAGGTCATTGAAATTACCAAACTGGTGGAGCAGAAGCGCGGCGGCGGGGTGAGCGTTCCGGTGGAAGCTTTCGAGGGCAGAAATTTAATATTTGTGGATGAAGGTCACAAGGGCAGCGGCGGTGAAGCCTGGCGCAGGTACCGCAATGCACTGGGGGAGACCGGCTTCACCTTCGAGTACAGCGCCACCTTTGGACAGGCCCTCTCGGCCGCCGGGGATGATTCACTGACTGGGGAATACGGCAAAGCCATCGTATTCGACTACTCCTACCGCTATTTTTACGGAGACGGTTACGGCAAGGACTTTCGCATCCTCAACCTGCGTGACGAAACCAACGAGCAAACGACCGACGTGCTCCTGCTGGGTAACCTGCTCTCGTTTTACGAGCAACTACGCCTGTTTGAGGAGCAGGGTGACGCCCTGTGCCCCTACAATCTGGAAAAGCCGCTTTGGGTGTTCGTGGGAAGCACCGTCAACGCGGTCTATACGGAAAAAGGACAAAAACGCAGTGATGTACTGAACGTGGCGCGTTTCCTTCACCGCGTTCTAGAGAACGGGCGTGGTTGGGCCGTCAAAGGCATAGAGGCCCTTCTCAAAGGCAAAAGTGGTCTGGTCACGCCGGAGGGCATGGACCTGTTCGCCGGACGTTTCTCCTATTTGAGAGAAACCGGACAAACGGAGGAGTCCCTTTACCAAAACATCCTGGAGCGGGTGTTCCGCGCCCCGGCAAGCGGTGGTTTGCACCTTTGTACCATTCGCGCAGCCAGTGGAGAACTGGGACTAAAAGCAGCAGGCGCTGAAGACTACTTCGGCTTGATTTACATCGGTGACGCCACCGAATTCAAAAAACTGGTGGAAGCCGATTCATCCGGTATCGTCCTAGAAGAGGATGCCCTTTCTTCGTCTTTGTTTAGTGACATTAACCAACCGAATACTCCTCTTAATGTTCTCATCGGCGCTAAAAAGTTTATGGAAGGCTGGAACTCGTGGCGTGTTTCCAACATGGGTTTGCTGAACATCGGGAAGAAGGAAGGATCGCAAATCATTCAGCTGTTTGGACGCGGCGTGCGCCTGAAAGGCCGACAAATGAGCCTGAAACGCAGCGCCGCCTTAGCCGGTGACCATCCCAAACACATCAAACTGTTGGAAACGCTAAACATATTTGCCGTGCGTGCCAATTACATGGCACAATTCCGCGCTTATCTGGAACGCGAGGGGGTAGAAACTGAACCGGTCATCGAACTGCCGCTGTTTGTGTGGGCCAACGAGCAATTCCTGCAAAGAGGACTGGTGGTACCGCGTTCGGAAGAAGACCGCGCGTTTTCGGCGGAAACCGTACTTATGCTAACCCCCGATCGGAGCATTCGACCGAGGGTGGATTTATCCGTAAAGGTGCAGGCTATGGAAAGCAGCACTATCGGTCTACACGAGGCAAAGGTACATGGTGGTAATGATGCCAAAATACCGGAGACAACCCTATCGCTGGTAGATTGGGAACGAGCGTACCTGGACATGCTGGAGTACAAGGAGCGTAAAGGCTGGAACAATCTGGTAATTGTTCCCGAAACACCGTACCGCATCATGCAGGAAATTGATTACTCCCTGATTGCCGATGACACCGTTTTTGAGCCGCGCACCTTTGAAGATCGCTCCCGTCTTCAGGATGCCGTCGCCACCTTATTACGCAAGTACATGGACGTATTCTATCGCCGTTGCCATGAACAATGGGATGCAGATAACCTGGTCTACCATCCGCTGGATCGCAACGACCCCAACCTGGCATTCAATCAATTGGGTACCGGGGAAGGAAAACCGGCTTACACGGTACGTGTACCCGCTTCCATGGCGGAAGTTATAAATTCTGTCAAAAAATTACAATCTGACTTAGAAAGATTGATCAAAGAGGAAAATGCAGGTCTACCGCGGATTCACTTTGAGCGCAGTCTGTACTTACCTCTATTGGTGAAAAAAGAAGATAAGCTGTCGGCCGCGCCTCCACCCCTTGAACCAAGTGAAGAAAAGTTTTTAATTGACTTGAGAATTTACTGGGAAAAAGAAAAAGATCGTTCGTTGAAAGGGAAAGAGATTTTCCTGCTTCGCAACCTCAGCCGCGGAAAGGGGGTAGGTTTTTTTGAGGAGCGGGGTTTTTATCCGGATTTCATCCTTTGGGTGGTTAATGAAAAATATCAACGCATTGTTTTTGTCGAGCCCCACGGGATGATGCGTCAACAAGCCTATATTCATGATGAAAAGGCTCACCTTTGGGAGCAGTTACCCCAACTTGCTGAGGAGATCGGAAAACGCAGCCGACAGCGGAATATTCTTCTTGATTCCTTTATTATCTCGGCCACTAAATATGAAGATTTATACCAACATTATGATGACGGCACATGGGACATTGATAAATTCGCTGAGAAGCATATTTTATTCCCAGATCGTACTGAGTATGATTACATTGCCCGAATCTTTGATGGGTAAACGGAGCTTCGCAGGTGAATTTTCCTATTCGAGAGTAAAAATTCAGATTGAGTTTGCTTAAAAATCCTCTTTTATAGGTTGAGCCATTCACGAAAGCCAAACGTTAAATTCTAGTGTGGTATTTGAGCTCGTATTAGAATTGGACATCTTGGCGTGCGCAATGACGCACCAGCGCACCTAGCCCTGCCCAGCGCGGTACATGCGTCTTGGCCCCTGGCCAGTATGTGGACAGCGCGTTGCCTCAATCAACAAGCGCAGGACGACTTGGCGTGTTTACTACGGCGTCGCCAGAGGGCGCGGAATGGCTGGCATGTGGACGACCAGGTCCATGTTCAGGCTGCCAACAACCAGGATATGCGCCATGAGCTGCCTCCTTAGGTGGGATGAATGATGAACATAGCAGCGCGCAGAAGCGCTGTTTTGAAGCGCCGCTGAATTGATTTTACCAGAGAGGCACACTGGCGGAGATAGCGGTCAGGGCTGTAATTGGATGAAGTACAGCCCTTCGAAGTCAATGACTGCTGCCAGGCCGCTGCCATCCGGTGAGGGATAGAGGACCGGCTGTAAGCTGGTAGCCCGCTCGCCCAGTTCCCAGAAGCCAATTGTTTCGCCTTGCGGCAGCGAAACCAGGGATACGCCCTGTTCGGACGCGAAGGCAAGCTGGTTTGTGCCGGGCAGGTAGCGCGGGAACAGCGTTGGGTAGCTGCGCGGCAGGTGCCCTTCCACAACCAGCGTATTAATTTCGCGGGCAGGATCGTCCAGCCAGACGACATCGTACCTGTCCTGCCCGGGCGGAGCATTGTCAAGGCTGTGTAAACTCATGATGCTCCCGCTGCCTGAAATGAGCAGCAGCCCATCCTCGGGGGCGAATGTGCGCAGTTGAGCGCTGCGGCTGTCATAGAGGATCACAGCCTGGTTGCGCGGGAGATTCAGGCGCACAGCCAGGTAAAAATTTTCACCATCCCCCGCCGTCAGAGATCCCCAGCCGGAAATGTCGTTCGGATAATGGATGTCCAGCTTAAAAATCTGGTCGAAGACATCCGTGTACCTGACTTGGGATTCATCCACAAAAACCAGCAGGGCGCGGCTGGAGCCGGAAAGCAGCAGTTCGTGGTTGGAAAGCCATTCAACCATCGGCAGGCGCGCTCCTTGCGTGTCTGGAAGTGGCAGGCTGTGTAAAAGCTGCAAGCCGTCACCCGAAAGTATATACAGGGTGTGGCCGTCGCCCTGGCCGGCGTCATTCAAGCGGCTGACCGCCAGGTGCTGCCCGTCCGGTGAAATTGCTGCGTTCTTGAAGGATCTTTCTTCATCCGGGTTGGCGCTGATATCCGGCAGGCGGTAGAAGGTAAGGTCGGCGGGGGCTAACATCCAGTATGTGCCGTCCCGCGCGCGCAGGAGCACCCGCTGCCGGGGCTGGTCGACCGCCTCAATTTTTACAAAAATGTCCCCTTCCGGGCTGTCCAGCTTTTCACTGCCAGTGCTGCAGGGCGTAACCAGCAGCGTGCCGTCGCTGGACAACAGGAGAAGGCGTTCCTCCCCCAGCCAGGCATGCTGATCAGCGATGCTGAATGATTCCTTAAACACTTCATCCGCTGTGCATAAGGCACCGCTGCGGGCGTCCAAAACGGACAGGCCAAGCACTGACCCGCCCTCACCGGTGCGCGGCACCCCGAGCGCCAGGAAACGCCCGCCGGGTGACCAATCCCCGACAGCGAGTACCCGCGACTGCAGCAGCGGCTGTACCGGCTGGCGGCTGATCGAGAGCTGGCTGGCGGGTGCAGGCGGCTCGCTGACCACCTCCCAGCCCTCCCCGCTTAAATAGTCCGGCGGGTCGTGGAGCGGTTTTAGTTCAGCCAACAGGGTGGTACAGGCCCATTCTTTACTTGGGGGCTGCCCGGCGGAAGCGTAAATTCGCTCCTCCAGCGGCAAGCTGAAGTATTCGCGGTATACCGCCCCCAGCTGGTAATAATCCGTCCCGCCCTCGTAGCACCAGTCCTGCCCGCGCAGGATGACCGGGCGCGGCAGCCAGAGCAGCTCGCGCGGGGTTAACTCATCCAGGCTGGCGGGATACGTTCCGCTGCGCGCATGGTAGCTTTCCAATGCCTGCTGGATGCGCGCCGCGCGGTTTTCGGTGATCTCATGATAGGAAACGCCCCAGCCCAGGTTGAAGGATCCTGTCAGGACCAGCGGTACCAGGACGGCGAATATCAGACCGCCCAACCGTTTCCAGCCGCGCGCCTGGGAGGCCAACATCATCCCCGCAGCCACGGCGGTTATGCCGGCGGGTTGGGTAAAGAACACGCCAGCCAGCCCGTCGCTGGTGTGGTCCCAAATGGAGGCCAAATAGATGAGATAGGCAAAACCCAGGATCAGGATAATAATCGGCAGCAGGCGGAAAACAAGTCGAATCCAGCGTGCGGCAAGGTTTTGTCCCGGCTCACCCTGGTCTTCGGGAAAGGTTGAGCGCAGGGCTTTGTGAACCCCGAGAGCGGATAACCCGACGATCAAGGGTGGGGAAGCCATCACAACCACCGGGTAAATGTAGCCGAGCCACTGAGGAATAAAACGCCAGGGCGAAAAATTGCTCAAAGTGTTCACTGCGATGAAGACCAGCCCGGCCAGACTGAATAATCCAAGCCACAGCCTGGATCGGGCTGCCAGCGTCCACGCCAGCGTGAGCGCGATCACACCCGGGACGATGTAGATAGCGAAAAAAAACGGCGGCAGGCTGGAAAGGGTCACGAGAAGCAGCAAAACCAGGCTCAGACCGCCCAGGAAAAATTTTTGCCGCCTGGTGAGAGCGGAGAGGTTTTTGACGTTCAGGATCAACAGGGCGATCACGCCGGTCAGGATCGGGATGATCATGTGCATCAGCCAGGACAACCCCAACTCATTGCGTCGGCTTTGCACCTGCACCAGAATAAACAGCGTCAGGGCGAGGACGATACCGCTCAAGAGCAGATAGATCTGCTGCCTGCGGGTGGCGCCGCTGGTAATTCCAGCGTGCTGGACCAGCATGCCGCCCAGCACAAGCAGCGCGGCGAGAACAACACTCATCAAGGTTAAGGAAGAAAGTTCCATGCGGTTTTGTTTTTTTATGCACCAGGTTTTTCGGTGTCCATTACAGACCGGGTTAGAACAATAACTCCTGGCAGAGCAAGCAGCAGCATGGTTCCGGCCCACACCGTGCTCAGCCAGGCAAGGTCAGCCTGCAGCAGTGCGGCTGGCAGCGGTACAGGATTGGTGATCTTGTGGGGGATTACCAGCCAAAGGGACGCGCTCACTCCCGCCACCAGGGAAATCATCTGATACCCGACCTTCAGGCTGCGCGCGAAGAGAGCCGCGCACAACAGCATGACCGCCACAGCCAGCGCCAGGTAAGGCGTGCTGCTGCGCGGAAAACCGTCCTGAAAGGCAGCATGGATCACGAGCGGGGCCAGTCCGTAAACAGCAAAGGAGAAGTATGACCAGTCACGGCGCAGCCGAGAGGTGAGCAGCCGCAGATGGGCGGGCAGGGGCCAGCGGGCATTAACCTTCCAGGCGGAAGCCGCCAGGGCCAGGAATCCCGCCGCCGTGAAAAACCACAACGACAGCAGGTGATAAACCCGGGCTGCCATGAAGGTGTACCCCAGCAGGAAGCCGGCAGGTGGAAAAGCCCAGCGCGGCGCACCGCGCAGCAGCCCAAGGACCGCCAGCGGCAGGATGAACAGAAGAACGATCGGTGATAACAGCTCCGGGCGCTGTGATCTCAAACCGGGGTGGATGGCCGTGGGGACGTAGGCTTCCAGCAGCAGCCACAAGCCTGTAAGTAAAAATACGCTGATTTCCAGCGCGGCCGCAGCGAGTGATGTGCGCCCGTCCCTGGGTGAGGCGGCGAACCGCTCTTGCGACGGGCGGTCCAGTCGAGATGCCTGCCTGGGGGCCCGTCCAATCTTGAGCCCCCGCCAGTGCGCCTGGAAAATCAGCCGGGGCAGGGGGAAAAATTCCCGCCAGGCGAGCCTCAAGAGGGATGTGGCGCCCTTGGCGGCAGCCCTGGAAAGAGACTGGCTGAACACCTGCAGCATTTCTTCGCTGAACTCACGGTAGAACCCTGGCGGGTAGAAACGGAGCAGTCCGGCGTAGAGCCCGGTTAACCAGTCCAGGGCGGATGGTCCGCCCCTGCCTGTGCGGGATTGCTGGCGGCTGGCAGGGCTCATACGCCTGCCCCCCCTGCCAGCATGCGCCGGGCAGCGGACAGCATGTGCTCCACGCGCCGCAACTCAGCCTGCAGCAGACGCCGACCGGCTGGGGTGAGCGCGTAAGACTTGCGCGGTTTTCCGCGCGGCGGACGCGGTTCCTCAGCGCAAGGAACGCCGGGTTCCTCGCAGCGGCAGATCAAACCCTGCTCCAGCAGGCGCGCCAGCGCTTCGTACAGAGTGCCGGTGCTCAGGCGCAAGCGCCCCTGGCTGAGCTCGGTCACATCCTGTAGGATGGCGTAGCCGTGCTTTTCCCCCTGGGCTAGGCTGACCAGGATCCAGAAAGTTGGTTCGCGCAGGGGCGGCTGCTCATCGAGACCGATTTTTTCTTTCACAAGATTCACCATTAAGAAAATATTATGTCGGTAACCGAGATAATGATAGTATAGAGGATTTCGGGCTCAGAATCAAGGGGGCAATGAAAATGAATTTCTGGCTGGTGAGTTGGGTCGAGGTAAAAGCGTTGGCCAACCTTGAATGGCACGGTAGTTCAGTCCGGGCTGCCCTTGGTGTAACCAGCCCATTCCTCACATACAAAACCCCTCCGTGGTCTCCTGACTCCACGGTGTCGTTTTTCCCTGACCCACGCCAGGTTTACAGCTTATACGGCAGGCCAGGCCTGCCTTGCTGGCTTACATCCAATAATCAATCTAAAATCTAAAATCTAAAATCTAAAATCTAAAATAAATCCCTTGTGGGCGCGGAGGGGCTCGAACCCCCGAACCTCACGGATGTGAACCGTGCGCTCTAACCAGCTGAGCTACGCGCCCGTAGTGCCGTGATTATATCAAAGCCCGCAGGCTTTGACAAGAAGTTGAATGTCATCGCTGTCTGCTGGTACTTTTTCACCCGAAGCGGCCGGTGACGTAGTCCTCGGTTTCTTTCAACTTCGGTGAGACGAACAGTTGCTTGCCCGGGGCATACTCCACCAGCCGTCCCTGCAAAAAGAATGCGGCATAGTCGGCCACCCGCGCCGCCTGCTGGACGTTGTGCGGCACCAGCACGATGGTGAAGCGCTTGATTAAGTCAACCAGAGAGGATTCGATCTTGGCGGTCGAGACCGGATCGAGTGCCGAGGTGGGCTCATCCAGCAGGATGACCTCGGGCTCCAGCGCCAGGGTGCGGGCGATGCACAGGCGCTGCTGCTGTCCGCCGGAGATAGCGGTGGCCGGGTCATCCAGCCGGTCGTAGACTTCGTCCCACAGCACAGCCATGCGCAGGGCGCGCTCGACCGCCTCGTCGAGCACCTTTTTGTCACGCACGCCAGCCAGCCGCAGGCCGTAAGCGATATTTTCGTAAACACTTAATGGCAGCGGCGTGGGGCGGGAGAAAACCATGCCAATCTTGCGCCGCAGGGCGATCACATCCGTTGCCGGGTCGAGGATGTTTTCGCCATTAAAAAGGATGCGCCCTTTGAGGGTGGCGACATCCGCGAGGTCGTTCAGGCGGTTGAAGGCGCGCAGCAGGGAGGATTTGCCGCCGCCTGCTGGGCCGAAGAAAACGTTGACGGCGTTCGCCACCACCCGCACATTGATGTCGTGCAGGCTTTCCACGCCGTCCGAGTACACCAGGGTCAGGTCTTCAACGATAATTTTGTCCTGCATGCCAGTCACCATTGGCGGCGGGCGCGCGCCCGGTTACGGATCAGGGTGGCGATCAGGTTCATGCCCAGCACGAAAACCAGCAGCACCAGCACGGTGCCGTATTGAATTTCTACCGGCATGCCGGGTACCGAAGTAGAAATGACGAAGATATGGTAGGGCAACGCCATGGTCGCGTCCATGGGCGAGTCTGGCAGGCGCGGCAGGAAGAAAGCCGCCCCGGTGAACAGGATCGGCGCGGTTTCGCCGGCGGCGCGCTCCAGGCCGAGAATGATGCCGGTCACCACCCCTGGCATGGCTTGCGGGAGGGTGATGCGCCAGATGGTCTGCCAGCGCGTGCCGCCCAACGAGGTGCTGACCACCCGGAAGGCGTTTGGGACCGAGCGCAGCGCTTCTTCGGTGGTGCTGATGATGACCGGCAGGGTCATGATCGAGAGCGTCAGTGATGCCGCCAGGATGCTGGTGCCAAACCTGAGGAAAAGGACGAACAGACCCAGGCCGAACAATCCGTACACCACCGAGGGGATGCCAGCCAGGTTGATGATGGCGATGCGAATCAGACGGGTTGCGCGGTTGTCCGGCGCGTACTCGGCTATATATATGCCGGCTGCTACCCCCAGGGGGACTGAGAAGATGGCCGTTCCCAGAGTGAGATAAAAAGTACCCATGATGGCGGGCAGGATACCGCCGGAACGCATGCCGTCGCTTGGCATCTGAGTAATGAATTCCCACGAGATGGCCGGGGCACCCTTGACCAGGATGAACACGATCACCCCGATGACCGGCAGGGCGGTCAGTAAGGTGACCAGGCGCAGCAGGTTCACACCGAATTTCTCGGTGCGGCGGACCTTTATGGAGTGTGCCTGATTATCCATGCAAAGGACCTGTCAGGAAAGCAGACGCTCGGCGCGCTTTTTGCTGCGCAAGGCGACCGAGGAAGCGGCCACATTAATGACCATCGATACGGCAAACAGGATGATGCCGATGAAAAACAACACATGGTAATGCGGCGACCCTGTCGCCACTTCACCCATTTCGGAGGCAATCGTGGCTGTCATGGTGCGCACTGGCAGGAAGAGCGCGTCCAGCCCGCGCGGCATGACCGGGGCGTTTCCGGTGACCATCATGACTGCCATGGTCTCGCCAATGGTGCGGCCGATGCCCAGCATCACCGCTGTCAGCAGGCCGGAGCGCGCTGAGGGGACGGTCACGCCCCAGATGGTCTGCCAGCGCGTGGCGCCCAGCGCCAGGGCGCCGTGGCGGTAGGCGGGCGGGACGGTGTTGAGGGCATCTTCAGCGATGGAGACAATGGTTGGGATTGAGATCAATCCCAGCAGCACCGCGCCGGTGAAAGCCGTCAGACCGGTGGGCAAATCGAGCAGGCGGCGGAAAAACGGCGCTGCCACCTGGATGCCAAGAAAACCGAGCACCACCGAGGGCAGACCGGCCAGGATTTCGATAATTGGTTTGAGCAGGTTCTTGATCCACAGAGGAGCCAGCTCCGAAAGGTAAACCGCTGTGCCAATGCCGAATGGAATGCCGATCAACATGGCGCCCAGGGTGACCACCAAAGACCCGAAAAGCAGCGGCCAGATGCCGTACATGGCTTCGATCGGGTACCAGCGTGTGCCGAACAGGCTGGCAAGGGGCATATCCGCCAGGGCTGGCAAGCCTTCGCGCAGCAGAAACACCAATATCAGGGTCACGAAAAGGATACTGGAATAGCCTGATATTTTGATCAGCACATTAATCCAGATTTCTTTGCGGCTGGCGGCGGTGTTCATGCGTTAGTTTTCCGGGCGGTTTAAAATAATCGGCACAAAGCCAAGGTCAGAGACAATTTCCTGAGCCTCCGGGCTTAGGATCCAGTTGATATATTCAGTTACGATGGAAGTAGTGTCCTTGCGCGTATAGACATACAGGTCGCGCGATATGGGGTAGGCCCCGCTGTTGACAGTCTCGATGGAAGGCATGATGAAGGGTCCCCCCGGCGAGCGGCCGACGGCGATGACCTTGACGTGCGGGGTGACATAACCCAACCCGTCGTAGCCGATGGCGTTGGGGTTGTCGCTCACTTCGGCAATGATCCCCTCTGAGGAGGGCAGCAGCAGCGTGTCGGCTGAGAATATGTCTTTGTTGTCGGACTGCCCCAGGCGGATGACCTCTTCAAGAAAATAGACGTGCGTGCCAGAATTGGTCTCGCGCGAGAGGCGCACAATCGGGCGGTCTTCGCCGCCCAGTTCGCTCCAATTGTTGATCAGTCCGCGGTAAATCAGGGAAATTTGGTTAATGGAGAGGTTGTTGACCGGGTTATCGGGGTGCACGATGACCGCAATGGCATCCCGGGCGACCACGTGTTCTTCGGGTACGATACCATTGGCTTCCGCCGCGCGGATTTCTTCCTCCTTAATGCGGCGTGAAGCATTGGCGATATCGACCGTCCCGCTGATGAGCGCAGCCATACCAGTGCCCGTACCTCCGCCAGTCACCGAGATGCGGATTTCGGGGTGCAGGCTGTTATAGCGCTCCGCCCAGGCCAGGGCAAGGTTAACCACCGTATCAGACCCCTTGTTTTGGATATAGGCCGATTCGGGGCTCTCCTCGGTTTGGGTAGGTTTACAGGCGGACAGTAGGATTGCGGTCAGGATAAGGGCAGTGACGAAAGACCGTCTCATGACTGCTATGATTATATTCTAGAACCTCGGCTAATGGATTAAAGATCGGAATGATATTCATCATTATTAAGATCGCAGCATGTCACTCAGGCGCAGGGTTCGTTAATGGTCGGGCTTTACCTGTACAGGCGTTGGGATTTATAACAGGAGCCGGGGCCAGGGAGGAGTAATAAGGGTTTCAGGCTGGCTCCCTGTAACAACAGGGCTGCTGCGGTATAATAGAAAGGTTGTAAACACGACTGACCAAGGGATGCAGTATGGATATCGGTACCGTTCAATCCGTTGATATCGACGAGCAGATGCGTTCTGCTTATCTCGATTACGCCATGAGCGTGATCGTGGCGCGCGCCTTGCCGGATGCCCGCGATGGTTTAAAACCCGTTCACAGGCGCATTCTTTTCGCGATGCACGAGCTGGGTATTCGCTCGAATACCGCCTATAAAAAATCGGCGCGCATCGTCGGTGAGGTTTTGGGTAAGTATCACCCGCACGGCGATATGGCTGTTTATGACGCCATGGCGCGCATGGCGCAGGATTTTTCCATGCGCTACCCGCTGATTGACGGGCAGGGCAACTTCGGATCGATCGACGGTGACGCGCCCGCTGCCATGCGTTACACCGAAGCGCGCCTGGGCGCTTTAGCAGAGGAAATGCTGACCGATATCGACAAAGATACGGTCAATTTTACCGATAATTTCGACGGCTCGCTGCAGGAACCGGTGGTTTTACCAGCGCGCCTGCCCAATCTTCTGCTGAATGGTTCTGCTGGCATCGCCGTGGGTATGGCGACCAATATCCCGCCGCACAACCTGGGCGAGTTGATCAGGGCGATCAACTACTTGATCGACCATTTTGACAACCTGGATGACGTTACCATCGACGAATTAATGACATTTCTGCCCGGACCGGACTTTCCGACCGGGGGCGTGATCGTCGGGCAGGAAATGGTCAAACACATGTACACGACCGGGCGGGGGCGCATCACCGTACGGGGGCAGGCGCACATCGAGGAGATGCGCGGCGGGCGGCACCGCATCGTCATTACGGAGATACCCTTCCAGGTCAACAAAACCGGCCTGATCGAACGGATCGCCGATCTGGCGCGCGAGGGCCGCCTGGACATGATTTCGGATTTGCGAGACGAGTCGGACCGACGCGGCATGAGTATCATCATCGAGCTGAAACGCGGCGCGCAGCCCCGTAAAGTGCTCAACCAGCTTTACAAATATACGCCCCTGCAGACGACTTTTGGCGCTCACCTGCTGGCATTGGTGGATAATGAGCCCCGCCTGCTTTCCCTTAAGCGCGCGCTGCAGTTGTACGTGGAGCACCGCCAGGAGGTGATTACCCGCCGCTCGCAGTTCGAACTGGATAAAGCCCGCCACCGTGCCCATATTCTGGATGGGCTGCTGATCGCTCTGGCCAACCTGGATGATGTCATTCAGACGATCCGCCAGTCTCCAGACGTGGAAACCGCGCGCGAGCGGCTAATGACACGCTTTTCATTGTCCGAGATTCAGGCGCAGGCTATCCTGGATATGCAGTTGCGCCGTCTGGCTGCGCTGGAACGCCAGAAAATCGAGGATGAACATAAGACTGTGCTGGAACGCATTGCGTACCTGGAGGATCTGCTGGCTTCGCCCCGCAAAATCCTTGACCTGATCAAAACGGATTTGAACGAAATCAGCGAAAAATATGCGGATGAGCGCCGCACGCATATCCTGCCGGAAGCCAGCGAAAGCTTCAGCGAAGAAGATCTTGTGGCGGATGAACAGGTGTTGATCATCATCACCCAGCATGGTTACATCAAACGCGTGGCTTCAAGGGCATTCCGCACGCAAATGCGCGGCGGGCGCGGCGTGACCGGGCAAAACCTGAAAGGTGAAGATGAGATCCTTATGCTGCTGCCAGCGCGCACGCTGCACACGGTGCTGTTCTTCTCGGATAAAGGCAAGGTCTACTCTGAAAAAGTCTACCAACTGCCGGATGCAGGGCGAACCGACCGCGGTATCGCCATCGTCAATGTCCTGGCGCTGGATGCGAATGAGAACATCACTGCGGCGGTAGCCGTGCCCGATTTCACCAAAGCAGCCTATTGCACCATGGCAACTGCGCGAGGGCGTGTAAAACGGGTTGCCCTGTCAGAATTTGCCAGCGTGCGCCCATCCGGTTTGATTGCCATCAGTCTGGAGGAGGGCGACGAACTTGGCTGGGTGCGGCTGACCAGCGGTAAAGATGACATCGTAATCGTCACTGCGCTGGGACAGGCTCTGCGTTATAGTGAAAAAGCCATCCGCGCGACTGGGCGTCAGGCTGCCGGGGTGACTGGCATCAAGCTGGCACCGGGTGACAGCGTGGCCTCCATGGAAGTGGTCAAAGAAAACGCCGATTTGCTGGTGGTCACTGAATTGGGATATGGCAAACGCACCCCGCTATCGGAATACCCCGTTAAAGGTCGGGCGACCGGGGGCGTGGCTACCATCGATAAGAAAAATATCCGCCATATCGGCAGTATTGCCACAGCCCGCGTGGTCACTGAAAATGATGAGGTCACCATGATCTCGGCCAACGGCCTGATTATCCGCATGAAGGTCAAAGATATAAGCCAGACCGGCCGGGCAACGCGTGGGGTGCGGTTGATGGGCCTGTCAGACGGAGATCAGGTTGCGTCGGTAGCCTGCATCGCTGAAGTCGATTTACAGGCACCGAGCGTTGAAGGCGAAGACCAGACGGCTTAAATCCAGATACTGCCTGTTGCAATCAGGCAGAACATGCCCGCCACGCAGGTCATCAGCAGGAGCAGTACAGCGATGATAAAGCGCTGCATGGCAGTCATGCCCAGGATCTTTGTTTCTCGTCTGCGGCGTTTTATCGTGCTTTGTTCACTTTCCTGGGGGATTTCCTCATCTGGGAACTGCTCTAAGGCTGAATTTCGTAAATCGTCTAGCATGCTTAACCTCCCAGGGCGATATTGCTTTGGCTGCCAGGACGCAGGCTCACATCCCCAGCGGTAATCAGTTTTTCCTCACCTTCTGCGCCTAGCAGCCGAAGGCTGCCGGAATGGTCGACCCCGATCATTCGCCCGGAAAATTGCCTTCCATCAGGGCTGTCAATAATAACAACCTCATTGATGAAGGCCAGGCGTTCCTGCCAGGCTTGCTGGAAGTCCGGTGATCCCAGTTTCTGGCGCAGGGAAAAAATTTTGGTCACGACCCGCCGCAGCAGGTCCCAACGCTCCACCGATCTGTTTGTGAATTCCTCGATGCAGGCAGCGGGGTAGCGCAGCTGGTCTGCCGGCGGTACAGATTCGCGTGCAACATTGATACCAATGCCCAAGACCACGGCATTCAGGTTCTGCCCATTCCAATAGGCCTCGGCAAGCACGCCGCATACCTTGGCGCCGTTCAGAAGGACATCATTCGGCCATTTGATGCGTGGCGCAAGACCGTAACCCTGCTCCAGCGCCTGGCATACAGCCAGCGCGCCCAAGGGTGAAAAGAGCCCCATGATATCAATTTCGCTAGGGGTTGGGCGCAGGACCATGCTGAGGGCGATGGCTGCGCCGGGCGCGGTCACCCAAACGCGTCCGAGGCGGCCGCGTCCGCTGGTCTGCTGGTCAGCGATCACCAATGAACCATCTGGCGCGCCTTTAGAAGCCCATGCCAGCGCCTCATCGTTGCTTGAAGGCAGGCTGTCAAAGATCCGCAGCTCAGGGACGGGTAAATCGGAAAGTTTGGACCGGATCAGATCATCAAGCATGCACCAATTTTACACTTAAACCAAATGCCCCACACGGCAGCGCCGGCTCCCCGGTTAAAAAATGTCCCCCCATTTTGCGTGGGGGGGTTGGCTATCGGATAAACGAGGAGCGCTCAGCTCGCGACCTTCTTGACCTTGATCATTTTCGGGCGGGCATCCTCTGTTTTGGGCAGGCGCAGTGTCAGTACACCGTCGGTAAGATCCGCCTCGCTGTGGGCAGCATCAACGTGCTCGGGAAGGTGAACCACACGAGAGAAATGTCCGGTCGGGATCTCATTTTTAATATATTCCGCGTTTTGATATTCCTCGATGCGGATGTCTCCCTGGATGGTCACGGCGTCGTTGATAATTTGAATGTTCAAATCGTCCGGCTTAACACCCGGCAGGAAGGCTGTCAGGATAAAGGCATCATCCTTGGCCACCAGGTTTACGGGAAAGGCGACCTGATCGTACTCATCGGTCCAGCCCTCATCGAACAGGCGGTTAATCATCTGGCGGCGCATCATTCTGCGTCCGTAAGGGGTCATTAAAAACAGGGACATATCTTCCTCCTATCTGAATTAAACGAATTTGGTAAGGTTATGTCTATATTTTAGGCTGCCATTATCAACGATCGATCAGTAAAATATAAACTTAATATAAGAATTTATAGATCCTTAGCCATTTGTGGCAGCAGGGCTCATTTTTGTGGTATGATTTCGCCCCGGAGTAAGAAAATTTTATGGACGAAAAAATCACCATTATCGAAGGTCCACCGCCTGTTTTCGAAGCTATCGAAGACGGCTGGGCCATGGGTTTGAATGAAAGCCCTTCCTTATACGATCTGGCGCTCACGCGCCTGCGAACCTTCAATGGCCCTGCCCTGGTGGAACGCTGTCACCGGGCGTGGAACAAGCATCATCCGATCTACCTGCATTACCGCAACCCAATCGGGATTGAAGAGCGTGCCCCAATCCTGGCTGCCCGCAGCCTGGACACGGACGACGGGCAGGTGCTGCTCCTTTGGGTGCGCCGCAAGCACGGCGAAACCGAGATCGAGATCGACCTGGATGACGACGAGGACAGCAGCGACTACGATCATTAAGGATGGAGTCTGGATAAACAACTCCCCCATTGTTTCATGCGGCACCTGGGCGACTTTGAGCCCAGGTGTTCTTTTTGAGGTTTTTTTGAGGCGAATATCTAAAACCACAGCCCACAGTGCTGCGGCCTGGTGGTTAATCGCTAACGGTTTTCAGCGCCAGTGCCCCCGGCGGGAGTCGAACCCACAACCTCGGCGTTAGGAGTGCCTCGCTCTGTCCATTGAGCTACGGGGGCGCTGCCTGGATTATAGCATCCAGGCTGACGGCGATCAAGGAACGCAGGCGAATTTCTGGGTTAAGGTTGCAGGACAGAAAAACTTTCGAAGCCGATGTGGGTCGGATACGAACCCTTCACGGTCGTCACTCCCAGAGCAACGCCGCCATCGGGGTAGATTGATTTGGGTTGTCCGCTCCAGATCTCGACCCCATTGAGGTCGAAAGTCAGGGTATCCTGAATACATTTCCAGGTCATGGTGTTGATTCGCTCATAACCAACACGTATGCTGCGCGCTCCGCCTGAGGTAAGGTTGATGTAAGGATTTTTACCCTGCTGACGCAGGTTGAAATCAAACTGGTAGACATAAAAGAAGCCGCCAGGCTCCAGACGGACCTCGTACCAGCCCTGGTCGCTTGTGCGGCAGGCGAGAACGATCCCGCTTTTAGTCGTGCCTGGGTTGAGGTTTGTCACTTCCGCTTCCAGGATGACATCCTGATAGCTGCTGTCCTCCTTGAAGAAATACAGGTACAGTTCCTCGTTGGTTGTGATGTCTATCTTCAACATTCCACCAATCACATCCCAGGTCAGCCGGTCCGGATTTTGGATATCGGTGATGTGAGAAATAGTGTCCAGGTCCCAACAGTCCGGGGCTTGGTCGAAGGTTTCCTTGAAGTAAGGCGGGCAATCCGCTTGCGCGAGGGTGGTGGGAGTGGGTAATACCACAGTCGGCGCTGCGGTTGGCGCGGGTGTCTGGACAGGTATCGTTTTTTCTGCCTGAGCTGATGTTGGCTCTGCTGTGCTGGTGATATGCACCGTAACCGTGGGAAATTCCTCGCTGAATGGAAGGGTCTCTACCACCACAGTGGCCACATTTGGTGTCTGAAATCCTCTTTCGGCGATGCGTATCAGCGCGCAGCTGACGGATAGGGTTGTAAGTAATGAGATCAGGAGCAGGCGAACAGATTTCATGTTTCTCTCTTGTTTGAATCAAATTGTTATGAGGGTTTAAGGATTCCCCTGATGAAATAAAAAATGGGGGGGAGATAAAGGAACTGTATCAAAAGTAGGCAGGATCGTCAAGCGTCCACAAACCCCTGTTATCGACGCTTAAACGAACCGCCAGGCGTGGGGGGGACACGCCTGGCGATCCTCAGGGAGGGAATGCCACCTTCTGCAATGTTATTCCAGCATGGGGGGGACATGTTGGCACCGCATATCGGTGGACCGACACCTTGTACCTATAATTTTTTCGGTGTCTTAGAGGATACTATACACGATCTACCTGCATAAAGTATTAAAAATCCATGAGAATATTCTTATAATCTTGATCTAAATTATATAAATTACTTTTTCCTGGAGAAAACCTTAATCCATTCCTCCACATCCATTTCATCCTGCGGCTTTTCAGCCCCGGCTGCTTTCTTGCTGACCTGACGGGAGGGGGTCAGCATCAGCCGGGAAAAATCGGCCGCCGCGATGACCCCCGCCCCTGCAGCCCGTGCCTCCGCCTGTACCTGGCGGTCGGAGCTGACGATTTTCCAGCCGCGCGCCCGCTTGCCGAGCCCTTTCAAACGTGCGCGAATAGCGCTGTCGGCGCTGGAGCCTGAATGGACAAAAACGGCCTTCACCAGACCGAAGGTTTTTTCTCCGGCCTGCGCCGGGGCTGCGCGGTCAAAATACACTTCAACTTTCTGCCGCTGCGAGCGGCAGAAGTCGTTCAAAAGTTTCACCAGCTTTGTTTCGTCATCCAGGTCCTGCAGGCTTAGACCAGGCACATGCGGGATTAAATTATGTCCGTCGATGATATAAGGCATATCGGCTGTTCCCGTAAGATGATTTTACCGGAAAAGTATGCTATCATTCAATCAAAACATGCAGCGAAGTATAAGCATTCAGGATCATTTTTCCAACCGGCTTATGAGATTCTGGAAACGAATTTTCCCATTTTTGTTGTTGAATATCCTGGTTTCTGCTGGCACAACCCTGCTGGTTCTGTCTTTGTGGGACAATACCCAGAGTTCCCCGCTGGCGGGCGTAACCGGCGGCATCCCGGAGGGGTCGCTGCCGCCGGAAAATCTTCCCGTTTTAACCCAGCCGTTGGAGGCCGCCACGCCAACCCTGCCGCCGTTGGAGGAACCGGTTATCCTGATCGAAACGGTTATCGGGGCGGGTGACCCGAACAGCGAAGCGGTCGTGCTTCGGCGCGTGGGCGAAGGCGACCTGGCCTTGACCGGCTGGCGTTTGAGCAACGGGCGCGGCGCTGAGTTTGTTTTTCCCAATCTGGTGTTGAGCCGTAATGGTTCGGTGCGCCTGTATTCACGCAGCGGCAGTGATACGGTCATTGAATTGTTCTGGGGGCGCGGGGAGGCTGCCTGGCGTCCTGGTGATATGGTAACTTTGCTGGATTATGCCGGAAACGTACGCGCCAGTTACACCATCCCCTGAGCCGGTGGATTAAGGGTATTTTTAGAGGATTGTATGTTTGACCGCATTGTCGAAGAAATGATTAAAAAAGCCATGCAGGAGGGCGTCTTTGATAACCTGGCGGGCAAAGGCAGGCCGCTGGACCTGCAGGACGACCCCCTGACGCCGCAGGAATGGAAAACCGCCTATAAATTACTGCGCGACAATGGATTCGCCTTGCCCTGGGTGGAAGAGCGTAACCAAATCGAGGAGGGTATCGAGAAGTGCCGTTCCCAGGCGCTAGAGGCATATCGGACAGCCGACACCCGCTTTGAACGGGGAAAAATTATCCATCGGTTTCAGGAGCAAATTGAGACGATCAACCGGCGCATTTTCCAGTACAATTTACAGGCACCGTCGACCCATTTCCAACGCCGCTTGTTGGATCTAAAGGCGGAAGTCAGGAAACTGGAAGAGGACGAGCGCGATCCAGGAGAAGGCAGCTAAGTCATGTCCCAGGCACTTTACCGCAAGTGGAGACCACACCTGTGGGAACAGGTTGTCGGCCAGGACCACGTCGTGCAAACCCTGCAAAATGCCATCCGGGCAGGCCGGATTGGGCACGCTTATTTGTTCGCGGGTCCGCGCGGGACAGGAAAAACCACCACAGCGCGTCTGTTGGCGAAAGCGGTCAACTGCCTGAGTGAGGACCTATCCGTGCGGCCCTGCGACCGATGCGCTCACTGCCAGGCGGTAAACGACGGGCGTTTTCTGGATTTAATCGAGATTGACGCGGCCTCGAACACCAGCGTTGATGATGTCCGCGACTTGCGCGACAAGATCAATTTTTCTCCCAACCAGGGGCGCTATAAAGTCTATATCATTGATGAAGTGCACATGCTTTCCACGGCCGCCTTCAACGCGCTCCTGAAGACCCTGGAGGAACCGCCCGCGCATGCAATTTTTATCCTGGCAACCACTGAGGTTCATAAAATTCCTGCCACAGTGCTCAGCCGCTGCCAGCAGCATGAGTTCAGGCGCATCCCGGTGGCGGTCATCATCAGGCACTTAAAGCAGTTATGCGATCAGGAAAACCTGCCGGTCGAGGAGGAAGCCCTCTCGTTGATCGCCCGCCAGGCAACCGGCAGCCTGCGCGATGCCATATCTCTGCTGGATCAGCTTGCCTCCAGCGGGCAGCCAATCAACCTGGAGATGGCGCAGCGCGTGCTGGGTACTGCCACCAACCTGATGGTGGTCGAACTGATCGACGCCATCCAGCATCAGGATTCCAGCCGCGGTTTGAACAGTATTCATCAGGCGCTCGACAGCGGCAGCGATCCACGCCAGTTCGCGCGCCAGGTTGTGGAGTACCTCCGAAACCTGCTGCTGGTGCGCATGGGCGCCGGTGAAGGTCTCGAGCTCACCCCGGAGCAGCGCCAGCAAATGGTCAAATATGCGCAGTTCTTCGAAACACCCCGGCTGATGGCCATTCTGCGGCATTTCAATAGCGCGGCTTCCGATCTGCGCGCTGGCTGGCAGCCCGGCCTGCTGCTTGAACTGGCATTGGCAGACTCGCTGCTAGTCAGCCAGGCACCAGCAGCACAAACGGCAGCGCGGGCGGCGGTTGCTGATCTACCCGCCCAACAGGTAACCCGCGTGGCCAGTGTGTCAAAAACCGAGCACAACCCCCCGCCGGCTCAGGTTTCGGAGCGGGCTGCGGCGGCGGAAGGCGCCAGTAAAAACGCGAGCGCCGATTCAGCTGAAGCGGCGGCGGAAAGGGAGGCCGTAAAGGGGGTGACAGCGCACCAGGACGTCCCCGAAGGAACGATTTCATTGCCGGCGATCCTGAAGAACTGGGATCGGATTCGCGAACAGGTAAAACTCCATAACCGTTCGACCGTTGCGCTGTTAAATTCATGCAAGTCCATCACCATGCGTGAGAACGTCCTGCAGCTCGGGTTTGCCAGTGAGTTATTAAAAGGCAAGATGGAAAAGGATGACAATATCAAGATTACCAGCAAGGTAATCAAGGAAATTTTAGGGGCTGAGGTGCCAATCGCTTGCACGGTGGTCGGCGCACGGGGGGGAGCCTTACACCAGGATGTCGATGCGGACGGGATGGTCAGCGCGGCTCTGAACCTGGGTGGAAAAATCGTTCATAAGGAGTGAATATGGCGAAAGGAAAGGGATTGAATCGCGGCGTTCCCGGCGGCGGCATGGGTGGCGGCATGATGGCCCAGATCCGCAAACTACAGGAACAGATGGAAGCAGCTCAAGCATCGCTGGAGGTCGAAACGGTCACAGCAACCGTTGGCGGCGGGGCAGTTAAAGTAACCATGACGGGTGCGCAGGTGTGCAAGAGCATCGAGATCGATCCGGAATTGCTGCAAGACGGTGATGCGGAAATGCTGCAGGATATGATTTTAAGCGGTGTCAACCTGGCGCTTGAACAGTCCCGTAAACTGGCTGAGGAGCGCATGGGTCCCCTAACCGGCGGTCTTTCGGGGATGGGTTTTTGAGCGGAGGGGTTTCAACCAGCCATGCCTGCTCTGCCTGATGCCGTTCAAAACCTGACCTTGGCATTTGAGCGCCTGCCGGGGATTGGACCCAAAACTGCTTCGCGCCTGACTTTTTTCCTGCTGCGAGCGCCCGAAGATGCCTCGCGTCAACTGGCCGAGGCTTTGCTGGCCTTGAAATCCTCGACCGGGGAGTGCTCCCAGTGTTTCAACATCACCCGCGCCGGGCAGGACCTGTGCGAAATATGCGCCAGTTCGCAGCGCGATGAAAGCATCCTGTGTGTGGTGGAGGAACCCCTGGATGTGCTGGCGCTGGAGCGAACAGCCGGTTTTCATGGCCGTTACCATGTGCTGCACGGCGTGCTTTCACCAATAGAGGGGATTGGCCCAGAGGATTTAAAGATCAAGCCGCTGATCGAGCGCGTGCGCACCGGGATTGTGCGGGAGGTCATTCTGGCTACCAACCCCAGCATGGAAGGGGATGCCACCGCGCTTTACCTGCAGCAGCAGCTCAGCCCATTGGGCGTGCGCATCACACGTCTGGCACGCGGCCTGCCGGTTGGCGGAGATCTCGAATACGCGGATCAAAACACCCTGCTGCGGGCGCTGGCCGGGCGGCAAGAGTTATAGTTACCGCGCGTTAGCGCGCAAGTCTTAACTTATACATTTAATATTTTTTCATCTTATTTTTAAGCAATTACGATAAACTATATCGATAATATGGCTTAAAGCCGAAAACATATTCCGGCAAGCCGGTATAAGCTGCTAAATTTCAATACGGTTGTTACGTCAGCAGAACTGTTATCCAGCAGCTTTTTAAGGCCAGCGCGGCGGCCGCCCGAGCCGCAAAATTAGCAGATTACAGGAGGAACCCTTGCGAAAAGCGCTCCTATTAATGGTTTTAACCGCACTTATGCTGTCGGCGTGCGCGACCACGCCCCCGGAGGAATCACCCGCAGCCACAGCCACGACCGCGGTGGAGAACACCGCTACCGCGACACCTGAACCCATGCAGGCAGAAGCCAGCCCAACACCTGAATTGGAGGTGCAGGAACAACCCCAAACGCCCCCACAAGCATCCCTGGTGACCTTCAAAATCGTGCCGGGTGAATCGCGGGTGCGCTATGAGGTTGGCGAGACCTTCATTAACCAAAATAACCGCTTTAATCTGGCGGTTGGGGTTACCACTGAGGTGAGCGGAGAAATTTTCGCCAACCTGCAGGACCCGCCAGCCAGCCAGATTGGCCCCATTCAGGTGGACATCAGCAAATTTACATCTGACAGTTCCCGCCGCGACGGCGTGATCCGCAACCAGTGGCTTGAGTCAGCCCGCTACCCGATCGCGGTTTTTGAGCCACGGCAGATTGAAGGACTGCCAGAGGATTATCAGTTGGCACAACCGTATTCATTTCGGGTTACCGGTGACCTGATGGTTCGTGAAGTTACCCGCGAAGTGACCTTTGAAATATCTGCGCAGCTGGATGGCGATACGCTGACCGGCACAGCCGAAACGACCATTTTGATGAGTGACTTTGCAGTCGGTCCGATCTCGATTCTGGGGGTACTCAATACTGAAGATGAGGTCCGCCTGATATTTGATTTCGTCGCGCGGCCATAAATCCATACAGGATCCTGGGCGTGAATTTCACCCTCAGGATCCTGTATCGGGTTGCGGCGGCGGGCGCAAAACATTGATATATAATCAGTTTATCCGTTCAGTATCTATCCAGGGAGGGAGGAGAGGATGAAACGCTATCTGGTAAAACCAGGAGATAAAATCCGCCTGAAAGATTGGGATCCTTCGGACGCTGGCGAATACGCCGGCGAGAAGGACAACGGACGTCAGCGGCTGGCAGAATTAAACACCAGGCTGGAGGCGTTGCAGGAACTGCTGTACGCCGAAAATAAACATAAAGTGCTGGTTGTGCTGCAGGGTATGGATACCAGCGGCAAGGACGGAGTCATCCGGCATGTTTTCGACGGCGTCAACCCGCAAGGGGTCAGTGTGGCGAACTTTAAGGTGCCGACCGCGGAGGAACTTGCGCACGATTATCTCTGGCGCGTGCATAAGCAGACACCTGGCAATGGCGAGATCGTCATTTTCAACCGTTCTCACTACGAGGATGTTCTGGTGGTGCGGGTCCATGGGCTGGTACCCGAACATGTCTGGAAACGGCGTTATGCCCAGATTAATGATTTTGAGCGCCTGTTGAGTGAAGAAGGTACGACCATCCTGAAGTTTTTCTTGCACATTGATTTGGCTGAGCAGAAAGAACGGCTGCAAGCGCGGCTGGATGACCCGACCAAGCACTGGAAATTCAACCCGGGCGATCTTAAAGAACGCGCGCGCTGGGATGAATACGTGGCAGCCTATGAAGACGTGCTAAACAAGACCAGCACAGAGTACGCGCCCTGGTACATCGTCCCGGCCAATCGAAAATGGTTCCGAAATTTGGTGATCGCCGAGGTTCTGGTGGAGACACTGGAGAACCTGGATATGCAGTACCCCCAGCCGAAAGAAGATTTGAGCCAGATCGTCATCGAGTAGTGACATGCTTTACCTGGTCTCGACACCGATCGGCAACCTGGGAGATATCTCGCAGCGTGCTTTGGACACGCTGCGCAGCGTTGATTTCGTCATCAGCGAGGATACCCGCAAAACTGGACTGCTGCTTAAAAGGTTCGAGATTCACAAACCGCAGATATCTTTCCGCGAGGATAACGAAGCACGCGCGCTGCCAAAAATAATGACCCTTTTGGAGGAAGGCAAATCCATTGCCCTGGTGACGGATGCCGGCACGCCAGCCATTTCGGACCCGGGGTTCGTGCTGGTTCGCAGCGCCTTGCAGGCGGGAATAGCGGTGACAGCCATTCCCGGACCGACTGCCTTGATCACCGCGCTGGTGCTTTCAGGGCTGCCGGTGCACAGCTTCACCTTTCGCGGTTTTCCGCCCCGCAAGGCAGCCGCGCGGCGGCGATTCCTGGAGATTGATGCGCACTCCCCGCATACGCTGATTTTTTATGAAAGTCCCTATCGTTTACAAGCTTTCCTGCAGGATGCCCTGGCGGTTTACGGAGACCGCCAGGCGGCCGTGGCCAATGACTTGACCAAGATGTTCGAAACCGTCTACCGCGGGCAGCTATCGCAACTGGTTGAAAAATTTAAAAGTGAGCCTATCCGCGGGGAATATGTGGTGGTGATCGGCGCGGAGTAGCGCGGTGCCTACTGCTGACTGACCGAGAAGGGGTTGAAGCGCGTCTCAGTATCATAGAAATCTTCGTTCTCGACGCGCTTAAGGAAATTAACCACGCGGTAGGTCAGGGGGGTCATGGTTGTTTCGATCCCGACTTTGAAAATGTAATTACTGAGGACCAGCGTGAGGAACAATTCCCAGGGGAAAACCCCTGCCAGAGTGGCAGCCAGAATGAAAATCAGCGTGTCGATGGCTTGCCCGACAACCGTGCTGCCAATCGTACGAGACCACAGCCAGCGCCCGCGCGTCAGCACCTTCATGCGCGCGAGTACGACCGAATTGCTGAAAGACCCTGCCAGGTAAGCCGTCAGCGATGCCAGCACAATGCCGCCCGTGCTCATCCCGCCCAGGATGGCATCGTATGCCTCCTGCCCGGCGTAGCCCTGCCAGGTGACTTCACCCGGCATGATCTTCACCAGCCACAAGGTAAATGCCGTCAGCGCCAGCATGCCAAAACCGGTCCAGATCACGCGTCGCGCGCGGCGGAAACCATACACCTCGGTGAGCACGTCTCCAAAGATGTAACTGATGGGGAAGAGAATGGTGCCGGCATCGAAGGCGAGCGGCAAACCCAAAACACTGGGACCCCAGTCGACGATCTTGGCCGAGGAAGCAATATTGCTGATGATCAGAACGGTGATGAACAATGCCATCACCCAATCATAAAAGCGGTAAACCCGCGGTTGGGTCTGGAGGCTCAAGTTTCACTGCCTTTCAATATGTCTCTGCCCAGCATCCGCTCCCTGTGTACCGCAGCCCTTGGTTCGATAAAATCGAGGTGTGGGCTAGACTGGACCAGCTAGTAAGGTCTGGTTTGGCGGGCTGAGTCGTTGTGCGGCAAGTATACCGTATTCAGGGGGACTGTTGCACCCATTTCTGTTTTCAAGACAGGTTGTTCGCGCAAAAACGCATTTCTGATTTTGTGGGTAAAATTAAACCAGCAAGGAGGGCAGATCATGGAAATTCAATTGGTGACAATCGAAAAACCGGAAGCGATCAATTTCATTCTTGGGCAGTCGCATTTTATCAAGACGGTTGAAGATGTGCATGAAGCCTTGGTGGCTGCTGTACCAGGGATCAAATTCGGGCTGGCATTTTGCGAGGCATCGGGTAAATGTTTGATCCGCTGGAGCGGCACGGATCAGGAAATGATCGACCTGGCTTGTAAGAATGCGGCTGCGATTGGCGCGGGACACAGCTTTATCCTCTTTCTGGGACAGGGCTTTTACCCGATCAATGTATTAAAAGTAGTCCAGGCAGTGCCGGAAGTGTGCACGGTTTTTTGCGCGACCGCAAATCCCACCCAGGTGGTTATCGCAGAAAACGAGCAGGGCCGCGGGATTATCGGGGTCATCGATGGCTACAGCCCCAAAGGTGTCGAAGGCGAGGAAGATATCAACTGGCGTAAAGGCTTTTTGCGCCAGATCGGCTATAAACTGTGACCGACGGGGAGCGGAACATAAAGCCTGCTAAGCGCGTCTTATAAACGATATTTCTCGTTCAAACATGAAATCATTGCTTGCTGAGATGCGCAAATGAAAGGAGACATCATGAAAAACTTGATACCCTTGCTCCTGGCCGCGGTGATGCTGGCGGGTTGCGGCATGATCGGTCAGGCGGTGCCTACCCCCGATGATGCGATGATCGCTACCCAGGTCGCGCAGATTCTAACCACCATGCCTACCGCGACGGGTCAGGCGGAGGTTTCCCCTTCGCCCGAGCTGCCAACTGTCCAGCCGACTGAGGTGATAGTGGCGCCGCCGACTGAAGAACCCACGCTTACAACCGCTCCCACAGAAGAAGCAGCGCCAACCGCCACAGCCACGCAAGCGCCCACTGCCACCTCGACCCTGGCACCCACGGTGGCGATCACGCTGCCAGCCGGCGATCCGGCGGGCAGTCTTGGATCACCGTCCTTCACAGATAACATGAGCCAGGAAAACCGCTGGCCAACCGGGCCGGACCGTTTCACTTCGTTGTCCTTCACAAATAACATCATGCGCCTGACCGGCCTGACCACAACGGATGGCTGGCGCATCACTATCCCGGAACTGACCAATTTCTATGTGGAAGCCACCTTCCGCACCGAAGACTGCGACGGGAATGACCGCTACGGCATGATCGCGCGCGTTCCAGTTAGCAGCACGCCTGACCGCGGTTACCTGGTTGGGTTTACCTGTGACGGTAAATATTCGCTGCGGCGTTGGAATGCCTCTATTGGCGCTAACGGTGAGATGGTAAACCTGATCCCCTGGACCAACAGCGCGGCGATCAACGCCGGCTCAAACCAGACCAACCGCATGGGCTTCATGGCCGTTGGCGACCGGTTGATCGTGTATGCCAATGGTCAGCTGCTTCAAGAGGTCCGAGACGCAACCTTCAGCAAGGGTTATTTTGGGGTGTTTGTGGGCGCGCGGGATACCGATAATTTTACCGTTCAGGTGCAGCAGGTCCGCTACTGGGAAAACCCCAATCCTTGATTTATCGCCGATGCACACGCTTACAGGGCGGGATTTACTAAAACATCTCAGTCAGATACGCGCGGATACGCCGGGGTTCCTACTGGAATGCACCCGGCGTTTCGGCGATCTGGTAGCCTTTTCTGTCGGGGGCGTGCGGGTATACCTCGTCAACCACCCGGATGCCATCCGGCATATTCTGCAGGATAACCACCGTAACTACAGTAAGGACACCATCCAATACAATACGCTGGCGACCATCACCGGCCGAGGTCTGTTGACCAGCGACGGAGAGAACTGGCTGCGCAACCGCCGCATGGAACAGCCCGCTTTCTCTCGTGCGCACCTGGCAGCACTGGATGAGGTCATCGCACCGGCTGCCCAGGCAATGCTGGAAAAGTGGGCAAAATTGCCCGACCAGGCGGAGATTGATATCGACAGTGAGATGATGCAGGTCACGCTTGAAATCGTTGGCAAAGCACTCTTCTCCATTGATTTGCGGACCGACGCGCCTCGCCTGACCCGCGCGGTCCTTACGGCGCTTGACCATGTCATCTACCGGGCGCAAAACCCATTCGCCCCGCCAGACTGGGCTCCGCTGCCGCGCAATCTCAAATTCCACCGCGCGCTGGCCGAGCTGGATGCGGCCGTGTACAACATTTTATCCGCGCGGCAAACGGACCAAACGGAGCGGGATGACCTGCTCGGGATGCTTCTGCGCGCACGCGGTGAAGACGGTCAACCCTTAAAAAAGGAAGAAATTCGCGATGAAATCATCACCCTGCTGATCGCCGGTCATGAGACCGTCGCCAGCGCGCTGACATGGACCTGGTACCTGCTTGCGCAGCATCCGGACGCCTGGGAGCGCATGCGCGCTGAGGTCATGCGCCTGCCGCTGAACCGCCTGCCCGCTTACCGTGACCTGGAAAACCTGACCTGGTGCGATCAGGTTTTTTCAGAGGCGCTGCGCCTTTACCCGCCTGCCTGGCTGATAACGCGTAAATCGCTGGGTGAAGATGTGCTGCTGGGTGAACGCATCCAGGCTGGGGCCACCATGGTTATCAGCCCGTATGTCATCCACCGCCATCCTGAGTTCTGGCTTTCGCCAGAGGAGTTTAGGCCGCAGCGCTTTCAGGCAGGTATGGAAAAGACCTGGCCGCGTTACGCGTACATCCCCTTTGGCGGCGGTCCGCGCCTTTGCATCGGTAATCATTTCGCTCAGATCGAGGGGGTGCTGCTGCTGGCAGCGGTCAGCCAGCGCTACCGGTTGGAATTGGCGGCGGATCAGAAGGTAAAAGTCGACCCCCTGGTAACTTTACGCCCGCAGGGTGGCTTGCACATGCGCCTGCACAAGTTGTAGGAATTTAACGATGTTTTGGGGGTTGCGGTTTTTTTGCCCAGGTCATCCTCCGGGCTGCCCGATTAATGCCACCCGGTTTCGGACAGCCCATAAGGGCAGTATGGCGCACCCCAGGCTGAACGATGTACCCAGAACCAATCCAATCACCTGGCTGACCCAGGAGTTACCCAACTGAAGAACCGCCCACAAGACGGCCGGGCCGATGAATAACCCCAATGCCAGGGCGGAATAAACCACACTTGCGATTGACATCAGGCAGCCCTGTGCGCCTCTTACCCCCATTTTACGCGGGTCTTCCCAGTCCATGTTAGCGCCGGTGACACTAAAGGCCATCAAAATGCCGGTTAAACCCGCCAGCGAAAAGGCAATGACGATAAAAGAAAATGGCAGGTGTGAGAGGTCGCCAGGGCGGAGAAGATTGGCAATCGACAAGAAAAGCAGGCTGATCACCAGGGCGGGTAAATAAGAAACGATGAATTTGGCTATCAACAGGTCTCTGGCTCTTATGGGAGCGGTAAAGATCAACCAATAATTTTTGCCTTCCCGCGCGAACGATGTGCTGGCCAGGTTCATCAACAAAAACCAGCTGATAAAAAGGCTGTAAGCAATGTTGGCGTACAGGCTGAGATCTCCCAAAGATACCTGTTCAGCCAGGCCGGGTTCGGCCCGCGAAAGATTGCGCGAGTTGACAATAATCAATATCACGCCAAAGATCAGTGGCGTGATCAATTGAGACAGGTTATTAAGGTCGCGGCGCAGCAGAACAAAATCCTTGATGACCAGCGCGCGGATTGCCGCCGGCAGCAGGCGAATCGCGCCAGCCCTCGCCGGCGCAGATTTGATGGATCTGGCTGGTCTTATTGATTTTTTTTGGGTGGAAACCTGCATGCTGGCCCAGCCGGTGTAATACAGGCGCTCAGCCAGCAGCAGCGTGAAGGTAAACAAAGCCAGGGCGACCACCAGCGTGAGGGTCAGATAGAGTGTGCCGCTTGCCCAGTTTCCAAGTCCAATGTCAGTCAAGCCATGGCTAACCCAGGCAAAAGGGGACCAGGGCTGGTTGAGGCTGCTGAGCAGCCACAGGGCACCCGAGAGCTGCTCCTGGCTTAGCTGCATACTCTGCGCCAGGTTGCCGGCCTGGCTCAAGGTTATACCCAGAATGCCGCCCAAAAAACCCAACACTTCTGCCACCCGCCGCGCGGGGACAACTTTAACCACCGCCATCACCAGAATGCTGGCGAGTCCAGCTGCAGTAAACGCCAGGGCAATCATCATCAGGACCAAAAGGGGGTAATAGAAAAAGTTGTATCCCTGAGATGCTCCCAGGCCAAACAGAATGGGCAGTCCAAAAAGGCAGAACAGGCCAAAATTGGGCAGCAGCGCTTGAATAAATTTTGCCAGGAATACTGCCCGCATTGGCAGCGGAGCAGCGATGAGGAAATCCATGTCGCGGCTGAGATAGAGCGCTTGCAGCAGGACCCCAAAATTACTCAGCAGGATCATCAGAAACCCCACTGCAAGGATAACTGTCGGTAAGGCTGCGATCAGGACATCTACCTCGATCAGCGCGGTGATTTCAGGCGAGCGCAGGAACCGCAAAAGAAATGAGCTCAGGAAGAAGGCGCCCACCCCAAGGCCAAGGATGAAAACCGCCAGAAAAATCTGGGCGATTTTTGCGCGGATTTTTGCGCGCCTGAAGCTGCTAACCCACAGGGTAAGGCGCAGGCGCAGCAGCTTGAAGACAGAAACCCATAAAGAGGGTGAACTTCCGCTGGAGATCACTTCAGCACCTCGGCGATTTCCGCGTACTCCGCCCCGCCGGTCAATTCGAGGAAGATATCCTCCAGGCTGTGCTCGCCTTTACCTAGAGCGCGCAGCTCGTCCAGGGTGCCAATCGCGATCAATTCGCCTTTATTGATGATCCCGATGCGGTCGCACATCCGTTCCGCGATTTCGAGGATGTGAGTCGAGAGCATCACAGCAGCGCCGCGTTGCGCAATCTGACGCAGAATATCCTTGATCATGCGGGCCGAACGCGGATCCAGACCGACGGTGGGTTCATCCAGGATCAACGCGCTGGGGTCATGCAGCAGGGCGGCTGCCAGTGAGGTTTTCTGCTGCATGCCGTGGCTGTAGGAGTCGAAGGTGTCATCCGCAGCCGCGCTGAGTTCGAACAGGCGCAGCAATTCTTCGCTGCGGCGGGCGATTTGGTCCGCTGGCAGGTTGTAAAGATCGCCAACAAAGCGCAGGAGCTCGCGCGCGGATAATTTGCCGTACAAATTCGGTTCATCCGGCACATAGCCGATGGCAGCCTTGGCCTGGATAGGCTGGGATTGAATATCATAACCGTTCACGCGGGCTGTCCCGCCGCTGGGCTTGAGCAGCCCGACAAGCATCTTCAGCGTGGTGGTTTTTCCTGCCCCGTTCGGCCCCAGGAATCCGAAGATTTCACCGCTGAACACCTGAAAACTGGCATCTCGGACAGCTTGCTTGCTGCCGAAGGTCTTGCTAAGATGGTCGGCTTCGATTACGCGTTGATAATTATTCATGTTATTAATTCCTGATGGTGGGGAAATGAGAGCCTGGGGAACAGTTTAAGGGTATCACCAAATATTCAAATGATCAAACAAGCTGGAAATTCAATCTTAAAATTAGCGAATATCTATTGACATTCTTTATAAAATTTTCTATAATGAAAGTGCTTTCATAAAAGCAATTTCAATTATTGATCGCAGCATTCAAGTATTTGCAAAGCCGCCTCTCTGGTTTGAGAGCAGGAATGATGAATAAAAAACATCCCCCGACGATTTACGACGTAGCTCGTACTGCCGGTGTTAGTATCTCGACAGTATCCAGGGTGCTGAACGCTCCGGAACTGGTCAACGAGAGCACGCGCATCACCGTGCTGGCTGCGATCGATTCGTTGGGATTTGTCCCCAAAGCAGAAGCACGGGCGCGGGCGCTGCGGGCGTCAGGCCGGGTGGGTGTGATCACGCCTTTCTTCACTTCACCATCCTTTGTGCAGCGCCTGCGCGGTGTCGCTTCGGTATTGACCGAATCGAATTACGAACTGGTTATTTTTACGGTTGATACCTTCGAGCGTCTGCAGCATTATCTGGAGACCATACCGATCACTCACAATCTGGATGGTCTTATCCTGATTTCGGTGCGCATTGATGAGGGTATTTCAAAACGCATGAATCAGCACCGCCTGGAGACGGTGCTGATTGAATACCCGATGACCGACATCAACAGCATTGAAATTGATAATGAGTACGGCGGTCGCATGGCGGCGCAGTTCCTGCTGGAGCGCGGGCAGCGCCGATTCGCCTTTGTGGGTGAAACCAATTTTCCAAAGTACGGCATCAACCCGATCAGTTCGCGTTTGGCTGGTTTTCGCGCCGTGATTCACGAGGCTGGTATCCCTTTTGGAGACGATTCTGTCTGGGAAACCCCGTTCCATGTGGATGCTACCCGCTATCTGGCAGCGGAGAAGTTGAAGGAAAGCGAGCTGCCAATAGCGATTTTTTCTGCCACCGACCTGCAGGCCATTGGCGTGCTCAAGGCGGCCCAGCAGGCCGGTCTGCGCGTGCCCGAGGATGTGGCCATTTTGGGATTTGATGACCTGGATATCGCCGAGTACATGGGGTTGTCTACAATTCGCCAGCCGCTGGATGAGTCAGGCAGGGTGGCGGCTGAACTGCTATTTTCACGCTTGCTGGACCCAAATCGACCGGTTCAACACATTCGCCTGCCCCTGACGCTGGTCGAGCGTGACACAACTTAGTGATGGGATCATTATTTTTGAAAGGAGGTGGTTTCAGGAACTAGAATTTCTGCGTGATGCGCCTAAGACTGCGCAAGACCGTTTCTTTCCCTGCTACACAATGTAGCCTGCAATGAGATTTTTGATCTGGAGGAGAAAATGAAACAAAACTTTTGGAAAATTTTTGGTCTGATGATGGTCGCTGTTCTTGTTCTGGCAGCCTGCCAACCTCAGACCCCCGAAACCCCGGCCCCGCAAGAGCCGCCAGCATCTGAACCGGTCGCGACTGGTATCGACTGCTTGGGTGCTCAGGCGGGTGATACCATTACCATGCTGTACCAGTGGTCCGGTGAAGAAGAAGCCAAACTGAACCAGATCCTGCGACCGCTGGTGGATGCCTGCGGTATCGTCATCCAGCCCGAATCCACCCGTGATCAGGCGCTGCTGGACACCCGCGTGCAGGCGGGTACTCCCCCCGACATTGCCTTCTGGAATGTGGCTCAGCTAGTCCAATACCAGGACCAACTGAAAGCCATGACTGACCTGAACGTGAACGCTGCCAACTACGCCAGCTTTTTCGTTGATCAGGCCACCATCAATGGCCGCTGGCTGGGCCTGCCGGTAAAGGCGGATGTCAAGACCATCATCTGGTACAGCCCGGTGATCTTCGAAGCCAAGGGCTACACCGTGCCCACCACCTGGGAGCAGCTTGAAGCCCTGGTAGAACAGATGGTTTCCAACGGGGATGTTCCCTGGAGCATGGGCATGGAATCGGGTGACGCCACCGGCTGGACCGGCTCCGACTTTATCCAGGATATCCTCCTGGTCAAGCGGGGTCCTCAATACGTGCTGGATATCATCAGCGGTAATGTCCCATACAATGATGCCGGCGTGCGCGAAGCCTATGAAATTTATGGGAAATGGGCAAAGGATCCCGTTTACACTGTCGGCGGCGCGGAGGGCACCCTCTCGACCGGCTTTAACGACGCCATTTTGAAAGTGTTCTCCGATCCGCCCGAAGCCATGATGGTGAAACAGTCTGGTTTTGCCGGTGGAACCATTACCGCCACCTACCCGGACCTGCAATACGGCACCGACTTTGATTTCTTCCCCGTGCCGGGAGCGCAGGGTTTGCAGGGCGGCGCGGACTGGATGATGGCCTTCAGCGATAAACCGGCAGTCAAAGCCCTGGTCGCTTACCTGTCCTCGGACCTGGGCGGTGAAAACTGGGCCAAAGCCAGCTTTGACCTTTCACCGAACCGCGCTGCGACCGGCGCTTACACCGATGCGGCATTGCTCAAGAAGGGCGATATGCTGGCCAACACCACCGGTTTCACGCCGGACATCGGCGACACCATTCCGGGCGGCTTCGGCAGCGCTGAGTGGACCGCGATCGTCAATTTTGTCAACGGCCTGGATCTGTCGACCCAGCTTGACAATGTAACCGCTGCTCAAATGGAAGCCCTTGGGCGCTAGATAACCCGTGACCATAAAAACGGGCTAAAACAATGAAAACAGCGCGGCAGGCAAAACTTCGATCAGAGGAATAACCTGCCGCGCTGTGCTAAATAGTTCAATCGCATCGTATTTGGTCCTTCATCAGCATTTTTGACAGGGATATCGTGATTGCCGCCCTCATCCGCGGGTACAGGAGGAAAGCTAATGGCTGGTAAAAAGGCAACCATCCCAGGTGTCATGCGTCAAAAACCCCACATCCCCTGGCTGTATCTGCTGCCAGCGCTGATTGTCATGACAACCTTTATCGTTTACCCGGGGTTGAACACCCTTTACCTCAGCTTCCGCACGATCGACAACAGTGATTGGGCTGGTGCAGCCTGCCGGGCGGGTCAACCCTGCTGGGGGATATTTGAAAACTACCGCTACGCGCTGACATCGGAGGTCATGACGACAGCGTTGGTAAACAACGTGAAATGGATTGTTTTGATGGTCAGCGCGACGGTTTTGTTAGGCCTGTTGATCGCCACGCTGGCTGACCGGGTGAAGTATGAGTCCCTGGCCAAAGCGATCATCTTCATGCCCATGGCGATCTCATTTGTTGGCGCTGGCGTGATCTGGAAATTCGTTTATGACTTCGGTTCAGGCCAGGTCCAGATTGGTGTCTTGAACGCGATCATCACCGCGGTTGGAGGTCAGCCAGTCTCATGGCTGACAACGCCTCAATTGAACACAATCGCCCTTATTGTGGTGGGCGTGTGGATGTGGACCGGTTTCTGCATGACCATCCTGGCGGCTGCGCTGAAAGGCGTGGATACCGAGGTAATCGAAGCCGCTCGCGTGGACGGGGCAAACGAATGGAAAGTGTTCTGGCGCATCATGGTTCCGATCATCGCGCCGACGATCACTGTGGTGATCATCACCATGGTGATCAATGTGTTGAAGGTTTTCGACATCGTCTATGTCATGACTGGTGGAAACTATGGAACAGGCGTGATCGCCGTGGAAATGTACAATCAGATGTATAAATCCTTCCACACCGGTCGGGCAGCATCGATTGCCATTCTGCTGGTGGTCCTGGTCATCCCGGCCATGATCGTCAACATTAACCGATTCCGCAAGCAGGAGGCAGACCGATGAACCGCGAACATCTCAAACACCTGCTGCGTAATGTACCCACCCACGTCATTCTCATCCTTGTGTGCCTGATCTGGTTGATCCCGACACTGGGATTATTGATCACTTCTTTCCGGCCGTTCCAGGATGTGTCAGTGTCCGGCTGGTGGACGGTTTTCGCGCCGCCGCAAGGCCAGGCTGAGTACCGCACCTATTGTGCCGATTGCCACGGCGCTGATGGAAAGGCGCTGGCGGCGGCGGACTTGAGCAACCCTGACCTGGTGCGCAGTTATCCGCGCTCGTTCAATTTGATTGTAGCGCTTAATCGTGAAATCAACGGCCAGGCGCATATGGGCGAATCACCGGTGCCAGATGAGCAAGAGACAGCACAGATTCTGGCATACCTGCGGAGGATTTCTGGAATCGATGAGCGGCCGCGCTTCACCATCAACAACTACATCGATGCTTTGGTGGGCTACCGCGGCAGCCGCAACTACGTGACCGATTGCGCTGAAGGCACCCAGGCGGTCGATCTGACCTGCACGCTGGCTGATCTGGGCAATCCCCGCGGGGTTGGACGGGCGTTCCTCAACAGCCTGATCGTGTCGATTCCCTCGACCTTGCTGCCTATTTTCTTTGCGGCGCTGGCGGGGTACGCCTTCTCGTGGATGAATTTCAAAGGCCGCTATACCATGTTCGCGATTCTGGTCGGGCTGCAGATTATCCCGCTGCAGATGACGTTCATCCCAATATCGCGCCTGTACGCGCAAATGGGTCTTAACGGCACTTTCCTGGGAATCTGGCTGTTCCATACAGGATTTGGACTTCCATACGCGATCTTCCTGATGCGCAATTTTATGAGCAGCCTGCCTCGCGAGGTATTAGAGTCGGCCTACCTGGACGGCGCCTCGCACTGGACAGCCTTTATCAGACTGGTGATCCCTCTCTCCATACCCGCCATCGCATCCCTGGGAATATTCCAATTCTTGTGGATCTGGAATGATCTGCTGGTGGCGTTGATATTCCTGGGCAGCCAAAACCCGGTGCTCACTTATCAGATCGGCAATATGGTAACCTCCCTGGGGGCTGGCTGGCACCTGCTGACGGCTGCCGCCTTTATCTCCATGGCGCTGCCGATGTTGGTATTCTTTGGCCTGCAGCGCTTCTTCGTCCGCGGCCTGCTGGCGGGTTCGGTCAAAGGCTAGCCCTTCGGTGTGATCGTCGTGATCAATTTGAAAACGCGATGCGGCGCCTGGTTGTGGCGCCGCATTGTCATTCAAGTGATGACGCTTATTTTGTCAGGGCAAGGATGTTTTCGAGCAGCTTCTGGCGGTCGATCAAGCCGATCGGGTGCTCATGTTCATCAACCACAACCAGCCATTTGCGCCCTTTCTGAAGCATCAGGTTGACGGCATCCACCACCGGTGTGTCAACAGGTGCGCTCAACACGCGGGGGGACATCAAATCTCTGGCTGTTTCTTTCCCTACAGGTGGTTGACCGAGCTTACGGATAGCCTGCAGGATTCCTTTTTGGCTGTCCGATTGAATGCGTGTGACCACATCCGAATCGCTGATCAAACCGATGGCGCGCCCTTCTTCATCCACCACGACCAGCCGGTGGGTATCGAATTCAATAAATTTCTCAACGATCGCACCGACCGTCTCATCTTGCGAAACCACCGGGACCTCAGGCACCATGGCTTCGCCAACGGTGCGCATGAACCCTGGCGGCGGAGAAACCAGTTTTTTCCCGGAAGTTTCCGGCTTGACCTGGTGCAGGATATCCAGCCTGGACAGCATTCCAACCAGCCTGCCTTGTTCATCAACGACCGGTAAACGTTTCAATCCGGTTTTGATCATCTTTGCGGTTGCGCTTCCCAGGTTCTCACCAATTTGGATGGTTTCTACCGGTGAAGTCATGACTTCCTTGGCGGAGATTTCTGCCTTCTGCAGGGTGCGCAGTTCATCCTGGACAACTTCTGGTGACAGACGAATGGCGACTGACAAACGCTGGTTCAGACCTGCCCGCACCAGCAAGTCCTCGTCGGTAATAATTCCGACCACCTTGTTGTGCGAATCCACCACCGGTAAAGCCTTAAGGTGATTGTCCAGCATGGTGGTCCAAATTTCAGCCAGTTTTGCGTCCGCTGATATTGAGATGACATCGCGGGTCATGACTTCGGTGACCAGCCGGTCCACAGGCAGCGGGCTGAGAAAACGATGGGTATATTTCACAATGTGAACCTCATCCACCGTGATTAAACCCTCACGGATCATGGGGTTGATTTTCTCAAGGGCAGCGGCTATTTTTTCGGCGCTGTCGATCACCTCAATGATCAGCGGCAGGTCCTGTGAGAGCACTTCGATCGCTGAAGTGTGGATGCGGGAATGAGCGCCAAAGCCGGCCACCCCGCGGACCACTGTAGCACCAGCCACACCCAAACCTCGTAAGGTGGTCAACAATTCCGTGTAGAGCGGTTTGCCGCGCCAGCGGTCGCTTTCGCCTATGTAGATGCGCAGTCTTTGGGTATGCTGTTGAGTGGACAGGTCGTTCATATAACCCTCCTCACCCTTTACGACTCATTATAACCATCTTCCCAGGGTAATCCCCAAAGCGACAGCCGCCAACCCAGAAAGGAGCGTGCCAATGATGTTCAGAAGACCCAATCCCCACTGACCTTTCATCATCAAATCAAGGCTTTCAAAGGTAAAGGTGGAAAAGGTGGTATACGCGCCAAAAAAACCGGCGGTAATTAGCAAGCGCCAACGCGGGTCTATCAACAGCCTGTCGGTAGCGATGGTCAGAAAAAAGCCTAACAGGAAACTGCCAGTAAAGTTTACCAGCAGAGTGCCGAAGGGGAAGGAAGGTCCCCAACGTTGGGCAATCCAATCCCCAATCCAATAACGCGCATTTGCTCCGAGAATGGCTCCGAGTGAAATCAATAAAAATTTGTCCATTTTGCTCCCGGGATAGAATACCCTTCTGGAAAAGTAGAGCATGCCAGAAGCGATTCCTTTTCTTGATGGGCCGTGCCTCTCTTTCATGCGATATTTCTCAACCATTTCCCTTTAATGCAATTTTGGGCATATGAATAGCCTCTGTCAATGACAATAGTCACGAACAGAGGCTATTAGCCGCAGGCGGCGGTTTGGTAGGTTCACTCACCCAGTGAGCCTCATCACTGTGGTCGTATTTTAGCCATTTTCCAGAAGACCGTCAATGTTAATTGTAAAACCCATAATAACCCTGAGGGCAACAGGCGGAATCGCTCGTATATTAACGGTTGACGATGAAACACGCTATAACCAGCGCATGAATGACGGTTTGTGCCAGGGCAGCACCGGCGGCTGTATTCATTTCTAAGCTTGAACTGGAAGGTCTGGATATCATGATAGCCGCGTTGGAGGTGGATTTTTTGGGGGCGCTGACTAAATGTCCGTTGTTGTCAATTTGCTTACGGAGCGGTAGGGCGCGCCAAAATCGATTTTCATCGCGAACGAACGGCTGGAGAATGTGACTATCTGATGCGGACTGGCAGCAGGGCTGGGTGTGTAAAAAAATGAAAGAGTTTCTTAATAAAAAGGAGGTGAGGAAGATCAGCAAAAAAGAAAAAGAAAGGCTGCTCAAAGAGAGAATTGATATAGATGGACGCCTTGTTGTTATACGGTGCCGGCTGCACGGTTTTATTCAGTCACGAAAAGAGCTGGAATCAACGCTGCATGCCGCCAGGGTAAACCTGGACCGTTTGATAAAAGCCAATCAACGCCTGCGGCGGCAGTTTGAAGGCTAAAGCGATTATGTCGTGTTATGGTCCCACTCATCGATGGGTTGGGATTCACGCAATTTCTGCTGCAATTCAAGCGCGAGGTGAGCGACCAGGGAGGATGGATGCTGTGCCGCGCGTGAGAGAATATCCAGTTGCCGCGGATGTTTAATTTTCGCCACAGCCAGAAGCACGGCGCGCAATAGAAAATAATCGTTATCGGCGGCGATGATTTTTTCGAACTCAGCAATCGCCCGCTGACTGTGCAGATTTCCAAGGATTTGGGCTGCCATGATGCGGCGTTCTGGAACAGGGTGGTGGAGCGCCACCAGGAGCTTTTCTTCGAAAGCCAGTTGATTGTACCGCGCTAACTCAAACCCGCAATTTGGACAGGTTAACTCAGTCCCCTGAAGCGAGTTCCAGCATTCGGGACAGTAGTGGGTGATCATCTATCTGTGTCCAGCAGGTCGCGCGAGCCAGTCTTTAACCATTCTTCATTTATCCTCGTGGCGCCTGTCTTCGCTGAAATCAGGGGTTTCAGGGTGATCGGTAGAAAAAAGCGAGCTCAATTCGAGGGCGGCCCTGGCAAGCTGGTCAATATATGGGTTGATGATTCGAGCGCTATCCAGACTGGTTTTCCCGTAGCCTTTTAAATTCGCCGGTTGGCTGTTCATCAGGTTGGTCCAATTGACACTCAATTCCGCCTTGATATGGCGGGATAAATCTTCTTCGTATGGTTCCAGGTTCAGTTTGGATGCAAATTCGGCTAGCAACTGCATAGTCTGGCCAATTTTAAGCCGGAGCAAATCTCTTTCGGCCGGGCTCAACGGATTTACCTGGCGGTAAAAGATGCCCTCCATTCCATCCTGGTCCAGACTCCACTCCGCATAACGGAGCGTTTTTTCGAAAACCATAAGGGTATTGTGAAGAACCCTCTTCTGGCCGATGTTGAGATTGATGCTCTCCATACTCGAGTGCCTTTTTGCTCCAGGGAATAAAAACGCCTCTGGCGACGGTGTTTACCGCAGTCAGAGGCTATCATCCATGGTGGCGGTTCGGTAGTATCGCTTACCCAGCGAGCCTCATCGCTGTGCCTGGATTGTAGTGCTTAACCACAGATTCGTCAATCGGACCGCGCTGGCAGCATGGGGGTCAAAACGGTTATTTAAGATGTCCTCAAAAACCACTCCATTCTGCGGGGGTTTATGGGGTCTGTTATTTTTTTGCCGCCAGCTCGATCAGCCGTACCACGACCTGCACCGCTTTGCGCATGGATTCGACCGGGATAAACTCATAGCGTCCGTGGTAATTGTGACCGCCGGTGAAGATGTTGGGACAGGGCAAGCCCATGTATGACAGGCGCGCGCCGTCCGTGCCGCCGCGGATGGGGCGAACCAGCGGGGTTACGCCCGAATCAACCATAGCCTGGCGCGCCAGTTCAATGATATGCATGACGGGAAGGATCTTTTCCTTCATGTTGAAGTAGCTGTCTTTAAGGTCCAGATGCAAGGTTCCCTCTCCGTAGCGTTGGTTAATAAAGATGACAGCCCGCTGCAACTCATTCTTCAGCCCTTCAAATTTTTCGCGGTCATGTTCGCGGATGATATAGCGCATTTCGCCTTCATCCGCAGTGCAGTTGAAATGGGTCAGGTGTAAAAAGCCCTCGTAATGCTCGCTGAATTCTGGCCGCCGGTTGACTGGCAGGAGGTTGTGCAGGTCGATGCCAACCTGGTTGGCGTTGATCATTTTATTTTTTGCAGTTCCCGGGTGAACGTTGCGCCCGCGGATTTTGATTTTGGCGCTGGCCGCGTTGAAATTCTCGTACTGCAGCTCGCCGATTTCGCCGCCATCCAGGGTGTAGGCAAAATCTGCGCCAAAGCGTTTGACATCAAAATGATCCGCGCCCCGGCCGACCTCTTCGTCTGGCGTGAAGCCAACCCGCACTTTGCCGCGCGGGATTTCCGGGTGTTCAGCCAGATACTGGACAGCAGCCATGATCTCGGCCACGCCGGCCTTGTTATCCGCGCCCAGCAAGGTGGTGCCATCGGTGGTGATGAGCGTCTGACCAACGTATTTCTCAAGGTCGGGAAATTCCCTGGGGGAGAGCACCACCCCCAGGTCCTGGTTGAGCACCAAATCGCCGCCGGGATAGACCGTCACCTGCGGGTTGACATTTGTACCGCTCAGGTCCGGGCTGGTGTCCATGTGGGCGATTAATCCAATGGTGGGCGCATCCGGCTGGTTAGCTGGCAGGGTGGCCATCACCACACCAAATTCATCCAGAGTGACATCCGTAAGGCCGATTTGGTTTAATTCATCGACCAGCAACCGCGCCAGATCGAGCTGTTTTGCCGTGCTGGGGACGCTGTTGGATCCTGGATCCGACTGGGTGTCGATTTTTACATAACGCAAAAAACGATCGATGACGGTGGTTTCCAACGAAAACTCCTTATGTAGGTGATCCGTGCGCAGCAATTATATCACCTGCCCATTGTCGGCGGACCTGAACCTGTGCGATAATAAAAAAAGAAAATTGAAAATCAGGATGTGGAATATGCGAACTTACCCCATACCTATGGTCCCGGGACCGGTGCGGGTGCCTGAAGAGGTTTTGCAGGCGATGGCTGTGGATTATGCCTCACCAGACCTGGAGCAGGAATTTTTGGACTGTTACCAGCGCACGGCGGAGAACCTCAAAAAAATTTATGCCACGCGTGAGAGCGTTGTGATCCAGAGTGGTGAAGGCATGCTGGCCCTGTGGGGGGCATTAAAGAGTACCCTGCTGCCGGGAGAGCGGGTGCTTGCGCTGGCGACCGGTGTGTTCGGTTATGGTATTGCAGATATGGCAGCCCAGGTTGGAGCCGAGGTCACCGTTTACGGGTTGGAGCATGATCAGACCCTGTCAAACTGGGACGCAATCGAAGCGCTGATTAAATCATTGCGGCCAAAGATGATCACCGTCGTGCACTGCGAAACTCCGTCGGGGACGCTCAACCCGTTGAACGAATTGGGCCGGTTGAAGACGAAATACGGTGTCCCACTGCTGTACGTTGATGCCGTCGCCAGCGCGGCCGCTGGCCCTGTGCTCACCGATGAATGGCAAATCGATCTCTGCCTGGGAGGATCGCAAAAAGCCATTTCGGCCCCGCCTTTGGCTGCCTTTCTGACCGTCAGCGCGCAGGCCTGGGAAATCGTTGAAAAAGTCAATTACAAAGGGTATGACGCCTTACTACCATTCCGCAGCGCAGTGGAGGATTTTTACTTTCCTTACACACCCGACTGGCACGGTCTGGCTGCCCTGGAGACAGCCACAAACCTTATTCTGGCGGAAGGGCTTGATAATGTCTACGCGCGCCATGAACGCATAGCGCATCTTTGCCGCCAGGAGGTGGTGGAGATGGGACTGCGCCTGTTTCCTGGCTCGGATGCGGTTCCATCGCCGGCAGTAACCGCGGTATATGTACCCGAGAACGTTACCTGGGTTGAGTTTAACCGACGCTTGCGCGAACACGGTTTGGCGGTGGGGGGCTCGTACGGCCCGCTGGCGGGAAAGGTTTTCCGCTTAGGGCACATGGGCTCACAGGCGGATGAAGGGTTGATGCGGCAGGCTCTGGAGGTTATCAGCAAGGTGGTAAGGGAGTTGTGAAGTTCATTCCCGGTCGAGTCTTAGAAAAAAATTAGAGTTATACAAAAACACTGTACATTTCTTCGGCAATATGCTATACTCCCAAATGTACAAAGTTGGTATAACGATGATCAAAGCCTTGTTGCGAAATATATAACGCTAAAACACAAAGGATGGCCAACATGACCTCGATTTCCGATTTTTCTGATGATCCAAAATACACGATCAAAGCAGTGTCTGCGCAGACGGGGATTCGTCCAGTAACCCTGCGGGCATGGGAACGAAGGCACGATGTGCTCACACCGCACCGCTCCGATAACCGCTACCGTTTGTACTCCGAACGCGATGTTGCCATTCTGCGCTGGATTAAGAGCCGCATTGACAACGGCATCACCATCAGTAACGCCATCGTAGAACTGCGGACCATGACTCGCAACGGTGTGTGGCCGGATGCTGTCCCAACTGGTCCATCCATTATCCCAACCAGCAGTGCAAACCCGCCATCTCTGTATGCCGATCAGTTGTACCGCGCCCTCATCCGCCATGATGAGGTAGAAGCCGGCGACCTGCTGCGTGAGGTGCTTTCCAGTTTTGATTTGCGCACGATTTGCATCGATGTCCTCACCCCTTGCCTGGTTGCTATTGGTGAGGCCTGGTACCGCGGTGATATCCGCGTGACCACCGAACATTTCGCCAGCGCTTACCTGCGCGGCAAATTGCTGACTCTGCTCCAGGCATACCCGGCCAGGCGTGGAGCGCCCTACATTTTGATTGGTGGTGCACCGACTGAACAACATGAGATTGGCCCCCTGATGATGGCAGTTATGCTGAGGAGTGAAGGTTTTCGAGTCGAATATCTGGGTCCGGACATTCCCCTGGAAGATCTGGTCGATTATGCTAAATATGAAAAACCAGCGATGATCGTGCTCTCAGCGACCATGGAATCCTCAGCCCTGGAATTAAAACGCATGCAGGAGAAAGTCAACCGCTTGCGGCCAACCCCGCTTTTCGGATACGGGGGGCAGGCCTTTAACCTTAAACCCGAGCTGCGCAGCCAGATCGATGGTTTGTTTCTCGGCGAAACCATGGGCGTGGCCTTGGATAAGATCCATGAAATCCTTTCCAACGGGAAAAAATCAACGGCCAACAGTAAACTGCGCGTTGCTGCCTGACAATTGCCGGTAAAGAATGTACAAAACGTGGACGTTTCCTGTATCATCGTCTAAGATAGGATCATAAAATTCTACTTTAGATAAGGTTCTATCGCATGGATGACCACGGGTTGCTGCCAAAACAACAAAACCAACACCTGCCAGTTTATAACATCAAGGCGGTATCTCGCCTGGTTGGATTACTGCCAGTAACCCTGCGCGCATGGGAAAGGCGCTATGGTATGCCGAGGCCATCGCGCGGCGAACAGGGTTACCGCCTGTATTCTGAATACGATCTGAAAGTTTTACGTTGGCTGAAAAAGCAACTCGACTCTGGTCTGAATATTGGCAGAGCTGTTAATTACCTGCAGGAGCTGCGCGCTTTAGGTCGTGATCCGGTGGTGGAGGGGAATGAGAGTGAGCCGCGGGAGGAAAAACCGGCCTCTTTAAATGTTCTATCCAATGAATTATTCAACGCTCTAAAAAATTTCAACGAACCCGTGGCCGGGGATATCATGCGGCGCGCGCTGGCGATCTACGTGGTTGATCAGGTATTGATTGAAATTATCCAGCCTGTCCTGGTTGAATTGGGCGAACAATGGCATCGCGGCGAGCTGCCGATCGCTGTGGAACATTACGCCACCCAGTTTTGCATGCAGAACCTGATGACCATGTTAAATGCCTCAGCTCCGCCGTCGCGCCAGGGCGTCATCGTTGCAGCCTGCGCACCCGGTGAATTGCACCAGATCGGCTTGTTAATGCTGGTGGTCATGCTGCGCTGGCGCGGCTGGGATGTTAAATACCTGGGGCAGGACTTGCCCCTTGACCGCCTGGAGCAGGCGCTTCTCCCGCTGCGACCGCAAATTTTGCTTTTCACCAGCACGCGCAAGGAATCTGCCATGCAGTTGATGAAACTGCCAGAAGTGCTGCGAAATTTCCCAGAACCGCACCCAATGGTTCTGCTGGGCGGGCAGGCCTTCAAGGAAATCCAGCTGCCGGAAAGTGTCCCGGCAATATATCTGGACACTTTACCGATGGCAACGGTCGAGACGATCGAAAAGTTGATGCTGGAAAGCTCCGTCAGGCGGGCTGCTTGATCCCGGTATGTTAATTAACGGGACATCGTCCGCGAAATTCGTTGACCCGGGTTCACGGGTCAGTTTTCGTTAAACATATTTTCATGGGTTGAGTGTGCGGCCATGTTTAAAAATAAAGCACTCGCGACGGTGTTTCTGATCATCTTCATTGATCTGCTGGGGTTCAGCCTGATTCTCCCCCTGCTGCCATATTACGCGCGCCAGTTAGACGCCAGCGCTTTTGAGATTGGTCTGCTGGTGGCTTCCTTTGCAGCCGCGCAATTTATCGCCGCGCCATTTTTAGGCCGCCTTTCTGACCGCTTCGGCCGACGGCCGCTTCTCCTGATCAGTATGTTTGGTAACATTGTTGGGTTCATCATCCTGGGGTTGGCGAACAGCCTGTGGATGCTCTTCGCTGCGCGTATTTTCTCCGGGATATTGGGCAGCAATATCAGCGTGGCACAGGCCTATATCACCGATGTCACGGATGAAAATAATCGCGCCCGCGGTTTGGGTTTGATCGGGGCCGCCTTCGGTCTGGGATTCATCTTCGGTCCGGCATTGGGCGGTTTTCTTAGCCGCTGGGGTTACGATGTGCCCTCTTTCATTGCAGCAGGCATGTCAATGGTGAATTTCCTCATGGTCATTTTCTGGCTGCCTGAATCCCTTACAGCCGAAAAGCGGCTTTTGATGGCAGCCGGAAAACCGCCCGCATTAACCTTAAAGGCGATGGCTCGGGTTTTACGACAGCCCGCCGTTGGGCCCTTGCTTCACACGCGTTTCTTTTTTGCTCTGGCTTTTTCAACCTTTCAGACCATTTTCGCATTGTGGGGATTGCAGCGATTGAATTTGAATGCGCAGCAAACCGGATTTATCCTGGCTTATGTTGGCGTATTGGCTGCGCTGGTGCAGGGTGTTTTGATTGGCCGTCTAACCAGCCGTTTTAGCGAAAAATCGCTGATTTTTAATGCCACGGTTCTCATGGCGCTGGGACTATTCGGCTGGGCGGTCGTTCCTCGGGTGTGGGTGTTGCTGCTGGTATTAATCCCCATCGCGCTGGCGGGAGGGGTATTGAACACCGTTATCAACTCTGCTATCAGCAAGGCGGTTGTGCCTGTCGAAGTGGGCGGGACACTGGGTTTGGCAGCCTCTCTTGAAAGCCTCACCCGTGTAATTGCCCCGACTCTGGGCGGGTATCTGCTGGAAAAAGCTGGCAGTTGGGCGCCAGGCGTGCTCTCGGGCCTCCTGCTGGTCTGGCTGGCCACCTATGTATGGCGCTTTGTCTACCATCCGCGTCCTGCCACCCTGGCGGGCGTATCGACGGGGTGAAATTCCATGGCTGCTGAATTTGTGTATCGATTCACCGTTAGCGCCCCGCTCGACCGTGTGGCAGACTTTCACCGTCAGACCCACACCTTGAAGAAACTGACACCTCCACCGATATTTGTTCAGTTTCATCATTTGGAACCTTTGGCTGAAGGTTCCAGGGCGGAATTCACGCTCTGGTTTGGCCCGTTTCCCGTGCGCTGGGAGGCGGTCCATACCCATGTGGATGGTTCGAGCGGTTTCACGGATACTCAGGTGCGAGGCCCATTGCGCCAGTGGCGGCACCAACATCGTTTCACCGCCGTGACTGATGGGGTCACGTGTATCGAGGAGCGCATTGAAATCGAGCACCAAGCCGGGCCGCGCGGCTGGTTGAGCCGTGTCCTGTACTCGAAACCGGCCTTGCGACTTCTATTTTTGTACCGTCAGTACGTAACGCGCCACGCTTTGGAAAAAGGATAAATTGAAATGCAAGCGCAGGTCGTCGTTATCGGGGCGGGCATTGGCGGGTTGACTACCGCTGCGTTGCTGCTTAAGGCAGGGTTGGATGTTTTAGTGCTGGAGGCGCACGTCTACCCGGGCGGCAGCGCGGGTACATTTTTCCACAAAGGCTACCGCTTCGATGCCGGGGCAACCCTGGCGGGTGGATTCGCGGAAAATGGCCCGCACGCGCGGGTCGCGCAAATTCTGGGGCTGGATTGGCCGGTCAGGCCGGTTGACCCGGCCTGGATTGTCCAGGTGGGCGATAAGAGGGTCACGCAATGGACAGACCGGCAGCGCTGGCTGACAGAGAGCAGGCGTGCATTTCCAGAAGCCAAGGGCTTTTGGCGGCAGATGGCGTTTCTGGCTGACCGGGCCTGGGTAGTTTCTGCGCGACCATTTCCTTGGCCGCCAGGGTCATTGCGCGAATGGAGCGAGGTCGTGACGAACCTGCGCCCGGAAATGCTCCTGGCTGCGCCTTTCGCTTTTAAAACCGTATCCAGTTTGCTGCCGCGCCATGGTTCTGATGTACTGCGAACTTTTGTTGATGCGCAGTTATTGATCTCTGCCCAAACGACCTCGGACTGCGCGAATGCGCTCTACGGGGCGGCGGCGCTGGATTTACCGCGCCGGGGGGTTAACGATGTCAGTGGCGGGATCGGCGGTCTGGCGAAGCGGCTGGCGGATTGGATCACGACTCACGGCGGCAGAATACTTTATCGGCAGAAGGCAGAGTACCTGCAGGTGGAAGATCGGCGCGTGCTCGCGGTCCGCACCGCCAAAGATCTGGAAATTCGCTGCCAGGGAGTGGTGGCCAACCTCACGCCCTGGGGTTTGGGCGCGCTTTTGAATGGCAATACACCCGAACGTCTGGAGCGAGAAATTAAGTCTCGTCAGCCAGCCTGGGGCGCATTCACGCTGTACCTCGGGCTGGATTCCAGGCTGACCAAAGACCTGCCGGCCAGCCATTTCCAGGTGGTTGCGGATCCTTCAAGACCCCTGGGCGAGGGCAACTCCGTTTTCATCTCTCTCTCTGATCCTGAGGATTCCAGCCGGGCGCCAGCGGGCCGGCGGGCCGCAACCCTTTCCACGCACACCATTGCGAGGAGCTGGTGGCTCCCTGAGGAAGAATACGCCCTCAGACGCGAGCAGTACACCGCCAGGCTGCTGGACGCTGCCGAAATGATAATTCCGGGAATAAAGCGTGGCCTGGATCTGGTGCTGCCGGGCACGCCGCGCAGTTTTGAATTTTTCACCCGGCGCCCGTGGGGGTGGGTAGGTGGATACCCTCAGACCTCGCTCTTGACTGCCCGTGGTCCCTGGAGCGGACTTAAAAACGCCTGGCTGGTCGGGGATTCGATTTTTCCAGGGCAGTCGACCGCCGGTGTAACGCTGGGAGCCATGCGGGTCAGCTCGGCGGTGCTGCGAGCCATCGGGACGCGCGCGTATACAGCTTTCGACTCAGGGGAGTGATGAGACGATGCTTCAAAGGGTATACCGCTTCCAAAATATTGACGGAAAACCGTATAATCAAAATTGTCCCCTCAAAGGTTTCCGCCAGGCTGTACAGTCGATTGAATCCGGCTGCTGCCTGTGTTAAAACTGACCCTGATATTTGAGTCTGCGAACGGCTGGATTAAGAAATCACACCTGAGAGAGGGAAGATGGCAAAGCATATCATAGTGATTGGGGGCGGTTTTGGTGGTCTGGCGACAGCGGTAAGACTGGCTGCCAGCGGTTATGACGTCGAGATCTTTGAAAAGCGCGACAAACTGGGCGGGCGCGGCTACGTGTATGAAATCAATGGGTTTAAGTTCGACGGCGGACCAACTGTCTTGACCGCGCCGTTCATGTTCGATGAGATCTTCGCGATGGCGGGGCGAAAACGCGAAGATTATTTCCAGATGGTGCCGGTGGACCCCTTTTACCGGATTTTTGATCATCAGGGAAATTCTTTTGATTACAATAATGACCCGCAGTTTATCCTTTCTCAGATCGACCGCTGGAGCCCGGAGGACAAGGAAGGTTACCAAAAATTCATTAAAACAACGCGGGCGATTTTCCAGAAAGGTTTTATCGAACTGGCTGACAAACCTTTCCTCAAACTGGGCGATATGCTCAAAATTGCCCCTGATTTAATCAAACTACAATCCTATCTATCGGTATATGGCTACGTTTCAAAGTTTGTCAAAAACGATTTTCTGCGCCAGGTCTTCTCTTTTCACCCGCTTTTGGTGGGCGGCAATCCTTTCGATACCACCAGCATATACGCCCTGATCCACTACCTGGAGAGGGAATGGGGTGTTCATTACGCTCTCGGCGGGACGGGGGCGATCGTGCAGGCGTTAGGCAGATTGTTTGAGGAATTGGGCGGGAAAGTCCATCTGAATGCAGATGTGGCGGAAATCACCATCCAGAACCGCAAGGTCACCGGCATCCGTATGGCGAATGGCGATTTCCACCCGGCGGATATCATTGTCTCCAACGCAGATGTGGCATCAACATACCGATATATGATCCCAGCGGAATACCGCCGCAAGTATACCAACCGGCGTATTGAAAAGATGCGCTACTCCATGTCATTGTTCGTCATTTACTTTGGCACGCGCCGAAGGTATACCGATTCTCGCCTGGCGCACCACAATATCATTCTCAGCAGCCGCTACAAACCTCTGCTGGATGACATCTTTCATAAGAAAATTGTGGCCGAGGATTTTTCCTTATACCTGCACATGCCCACCCTGACGGATCCCTCCATGGCGCCGGAAGGGATGGAAGCCTTTTATGTGCTCTCTCCGGTGCCGCACCTCGGTTCCGGGATTGACTGGACCAAGGCTGCCCGCCCATACCGTGACCGCATCATGAAATTCCTTGAAGAGAACTACCTGCCGGACTTGCGCGCCAATATCGTGGCTGAGCACTACATTGACCCGCTGCATTTTAAAACAACCCTCAACAGTTACCTGGGCTCGGCTTTTTCTGTCGAGCCGGTTCTGACCCAATCTGCCTGGTTTCGACCGCATAACCGCTCGGAGGAATTCGATAACCTCTACTTTGTTGGCGCTGGTACTCACCCGGGCGCCGGACTGCCGGGGGTTTTATCCACGGCCAAGATCGCCGAGCGTTTGATCAAAGAGGCGAGCGCTTAGCGCACCCAGTGGTTTTATCGCGCCCAAAATCCGTGAGATGTTGCGGCGAAATAATGCGCGGGGGTCGCAATATTGTTGATTATTTCGCAGTCAGGATGCGATATCGATGAATCCGTCTATGCGGCTGGCAAGCGGCCGCGAAGACGGATTGGCACAGGTTACCCGTAAAAACCTGATTAAAAGTCAATCGCCGGGATGAGGGGGGCATCCAGGCGATTGACATTTAGAATTATACGGAAAAATTTATAATTTACAAGAGCATTTGTCAGGCAATTTGAAATTGCAATGAAATTGCAATGTTTGTATCCGAATTTTTCCTCCTCGCGCCAGGTGGTCAGGGCATTTTCTCCATTCGGGAACGGGAGAATTGATACGCTTGAATGGCGCGTTGCTTCGCCGTACGGTGGTCTACCAGGGGGGCGGGGTAATCTTTCCCAATGCGGCAGCCGCTGGCATACTGGACATCCAGCGGCATTGTCCAGGGGTCGTGAATATAAGCGATTGGAACACGCGCCAACTCTGGAACCCACTGGCGGATGAATTTACCCTGCGGATCACACTTCTGGCTTTGTAAAACTGGATTAAAAACGCGGAAATAAGGCGCGGCATCTGTGCCTGTACCGGCTGTCCATTGCCAGCCGCCGTTATTGGCTGCCGGGTCGCCGTCGACAAGCTGCTGCATGAACCAACGCTCACCGGCACGCCAATCGATGAGCAGGTCTTTCACCAGAAAGGACGCAACGATCATTCGACCGCGATTGTGCATCCAACCCAGTTCCAACAACTGGCGCATGCATGCGTCTACAATTGGGTAGCCCGTGCGGCCCTGCTGCCAGGCATTGAGGTCTCGGTGGGAGTCGCGCCAGGGGATGCTGCGCAAAGCCGGGTTGAAAGCAGTGCGCAGCACATACGGGAAATGGTACAGGATCGAATGGTAGAACTCACGCCAGATGAGCTCATTCAAAAAAGTTTCGGGGCCGCGTTGATCATCGATCCTGCCAGCATTGCGCATAGTCTTATATGTGAGGTGAGCCGCGTATCTGGCGGAGAGCATCCCGAATCGCAAATAGGGCGATAACTGCGAAGTACCCTGCAGGTCCAGTCGGTTGCGGTCTTCGTCGTAACGGAACACCAGCTCGGTCAGGAAGCGTTCCAGACGAGTATGGGCGGCTTTTTCTCCCGGCTGGAAGACCAGTGTCCCTTTTGGCGCGGGGAGGTCAAGACCTGCATACTGTTGGGCAGGCGCGAATTGAAACTCCTCCCCAGGGGTCAATCCGGGCAATGGCAGTGCTTTCCAGGCGCGGCTAAAGGGGGTGAATACCGTGTAGGGACTGCCGTCAGGTTTTCGCACCGCGAGCGGATGGTGAATTGTCAGGCCGGTTACCCGTTGCAGGCGCGCAACCTCGGCCACCTTCATATCCCGGCTGCGGGCATAGGGGGAGTAATCTTCTTCCACCACAACACTGGAGGCGCCGCTTTCCTGTACCAGGTTTGCGAGGACAGCCGCCGGATCCCCGCGGCGGATAAGCACACCTGAGCCGAACTTGCGCAAGTCTTCATGTAACCTTTGAAGGCCAGCCCACAGAAAGTCCTGGCGGCGCTGGCTGGTTCTTGCCAGCAGATGCGGATCGATAATAAAAACTGGCAGGACTTGCGCCTGCTGTGAGGAGGCGGCCGCGAGCGCCGGATTATCTGTAAGGCGCAGATCGCGCCGAATCCACCAGATATTGAGGGTCATGGTTGGCAATTTTGCATCAAAATTTATTTTGATTTTACAACTTCTGCTCCGCAGGTGAATGGGATGTAGAAGGTTACCGCCATGGGAATTGGCGATTTGGTAAAATTAAATTGATCCCTGGGCGGGCAGCCTCTATTTGTGGCTGATTGAATATCCCTGGTAAAGGACACAACTGAGAAAATGAAGAAAATCGCGATTCTAACAGGCGGGGGTGATGCGCCGGGTTTAAACGCTGTAATCCGCGCTGTGGTGAAAACTGCTATTCAGCAATACGACTGCCAGGTGTTGGGGGTGCGGAACGGTTTTGACGGGTTTATCGATGAAGGCGGCATTATCCCCTTGGGGCTGGCGGATGTCCGTGGTATCCTGCCGCGCGGCGGGACAATTCTGGGGGCGGCCAATCGTGGTAATCCCTTCGCGCGGAAAGTTTTACGGGATGGTGAAGAGGTGATTGAAGATACAACCCAGCGTGTGATTGAAAATATTCGCAGCCTGAACCTGGATGCCTTGATTGTGGCAGGAGGTGACGGCACCCTGACCATCGCGAGAGATCTTTTCAAGCTGGGATTTCCGGTGATTGGCGTTCCAAAAACGATCGATAATGACATTGGCGGCACAGATTACACTTTTGGTTTCGATACCGCCCTGAATACCGCCATGGAGGCGATTGATAAGCTGCACACCACCGCAGAAGCGCATCACCGCGTGATGGTCCTGGAGTTGATGGGGCGTGATGCTGGTTATATCGCCTTGTATGCCGGCATTGCTGGCGGAGCGGATGTAATCCTGATCCCCGAGATCCCTTTTCGTTATGAAGCCGTTTGCGCAAAAATCCAAAACCGCATTGCTGCCGGCGCTTACTTCAGCATCATCGCGGTGGCTGAGGGAGCGCATCCTGCTGGAGGCGAGCAGATATTCCGGCAGGCTGGAGATGATGTCCTGGCGGCTCGCCTGGGGGGAGTGGCAGCGGAAGTCGCAGAGGCGCTGGCTCGCGACTGCGGCATCGAGACGCGTGTGACCGTGCTGGGACATTTGCAGCGCGGCGGCAGCCCGACAGCTTTCGACCGCGCGCTGTGCACGCGAATGGGAGGCGCAGCGGTGCGCCTGGCCGCCCAGGAAAAATTCGGGCGCATGGTCGCTCTAAAAGGCGGGGAAATCGTGGATGTTGCCCTGGAAGACGCCCTCGCGCACCCGCGCCATATCGATATCAATAGCGACATTGTCCTGACCGCCCGCGGAATGGGCATATGCCTGGGAGATGAATAGAGGAGATTGTTCTCCAGGGTGCGAGGTCAATGAATATATCCGCCCTGTCCGTATTGGTACTGACGGGTTAAATGCACCCTAGGCAGTCTGGGCTGCCTGTTGGGGGTTTCGGTTATTGGGGCTTCCGTACAGCTCTCGATGAACGATACTGAGGGCGCGCACCTGTTCGGCAGCATGATAAGACGAGCGCACCAGCGGGCCGCTCTCGACCCACTTAAATCCAATCCCCAGCCCGTACATGCGCAGTTCCTCGAATTCCTCCGGAGTGTAGTAGCGCGCGATCGGCAGGTGTTTTCGACTGGGCTGCAGGTACTGTCCGATTGTGAGAATTTCAACTCCCCAAGAGCGCAGATCATCCATTACCGCTTTTACTTCGTCTATGCTTTCGCCCAAACCGAGCATGATACCGGATTTGGTGAGCACATCCGGGTCGAGTTTCTTGGCATTGCTGAGGGTGGCTTTGGCCCATTCATAGCGGTCTTGCGGCTGCACCAGTTTGAAAAGACGCGGTACTGTCTCGACATTGTGGTTGAGGATCTCCGGGCGGGCGCGCATGACGATGCGCAGGGCTTCAACGCTGCCCTTAAAGTCGGGAATGAGCACTTCGATCGAACAGCCGGGGTGCAGTTGGCGAATGCGCTGGATGACCATGGCAAAAATCGGCGCGCCGCCGTCGCGGCGGTCATCGCGATTGACTGAGGTGATCACCGCGTGTTTGAGCTGCATGGATTTGACCGCCTGCGCGATGCGTTCCGGCTCCAACCAGTCGAGTGCCTCCGGCCGGCCGCGTTTGATGTCGCAGAATCCGCATGTCCGCGTGCAGATATCACCCATCATCAGGAAGGTGGCTGTTCCTGATCCCCAGCACTCTCCCATGTTCGGGCAGCCCGCTTCCTCGCATACGGTGTGCAGGGATTTTTTGCGCATCAACTGCTGAAGCCACTCGTAAGTTTCACCGCTGGGAGCGCGCACCTTGATCCAGCTTGGACGGCGCTGCGGGGTGGTGTCAAATTTATCTGGATTTACCCGGTCTCGGGTCGCATTTGTCGGCATTGTTTACCTCTACGTGATTATACCTGTAAAATGGGGGCGCATGCCGGTCATGCAGCAGGTTTGTAAGCCGGAATTTCCCTGTGCTGGTTATCCACGTTGATCAGGTAATAAGGCAGCCAGGCGACCCCGAAGAGGACAACATAAATATCTTTTTTATACGGGGAAATCGGCACTTCGATTTCGTCATTGACCATTTCTGCCCAACGGTCGTTAATCTGTTTGAGGGCAAGATTGTGTTCGTTCTCGATATCTTTGACCTGCTTTTCCAGCTCTTCGAGCTCCTTTTTCTCCTGCTCGACGCGGTTTTTGGCTTCGGCGGTCATGCGCCGTTTGGTCAGGGAGGATGAAACGCTGCGTTTGCGCCCTCCCAGTAAACTGGCGAGCAACTGCCCATGGGTACCGATTTCCTCCATACGGCGCTGCGAAAGAGAGGATTCGCGGCTTTTCACCTCGCTGGCCTGCCGCTGGATGCGCCGTTCCAGATCGGATAACTTCTTCTCGTAGGCGGTGTCCGCTTTGTCTTTCTCGGCTTGCATGGCATCGCGGGCCGCCTGGGCGCACATCTCGCGGAACTGAGCAGCGCTGACTTCAGGGCCGGCGTAAACCTTCAGTTTCTCATTGCTGCGTACCCGGATGGTTCCGCTGCGGTAGACCCACTCAATAAAATCGGATTGCAGGGCATTGATCTGGCGTGCATCCGATAGCCAGCCGGGTAAGGGCGCGTATTGCGCGCCTGGAATGGGCAGACCCGTTAATTCTGCCCGCTCGAACGAGCGCCAGGCGAAATCCGCCCATTCCACGGAACGCCCGCGTGGTTCCAACGCCAGGCTGGTAAACAGGCGGGTGATTTCCAGGTTGTATTTACGAGCCAGGTAATTGACCTCGGCCTGGGCCAGCAGCGCCGGACGATACAAAAAACCGCCCTGTTGAATATTGGCGCTGGAAGAAATGCGCGCATCGCTGAGCGCCTGCCCGAATGGCAGGTCGTTAGGGACAAAATATTCGTCGACGCCAGAGGGAATGACCGGGCGGCTGGTGGTAAACGCGCCGCCAGTCGCGGTTGCCTGAGCAGGCTGCACGGCATGCTGGGGACTGAATGCAGGCTCTGAGGGTTGGGCCGCAGCGGGGGCAGCTCCGGTCGACGGCGCAGGGATAACTCCGGGTAAGGTCATCAATTCCGGGATTTGCGAGCGTGTCAATGGGCCAGCCAGGTAATTCAACACCCAGCGGGTTTGGAAAATTTGTGGTCCTTTCGCGTGGACATTATGAAGTAAGAAGACCCGCTTGCCCAAACCAGAAATCAGGCGGTCGGCTTCACGCCGGTCTATTCCGCCGCCGGCTGAATCCAGGCCGTCCAGCAGGCGCATTTTATCCCGCTCCGTTTGCAGGCGACCGATCAGCCAGGTGCCGGCATTGGATAAGCCTTTGTAATCCACATCCACGGGGTTTTGCGTGGCGAGCAGGATACCCACGCCAAAAGCCCGCGCCTGTTTCAACATGCGCAGGATAATCTGGCGCGAGGGCGGGTTTTCGATGGGCGGTACGTAGCCGTAAATTTCGTCCATATAAACCAGGGTGCGCAAACCACTGGTGCCGCGCTGCGAGCGCATCCAGGATTCGATCGAGGCAAACAGCATGGTCACAAAAAACATGCGCTCATTGTCGCTTAGGTGCGCCAGGTAAAAAATGTTATGGCGCGGCTTTCCGGCGGGTGAATACAACATTGAGCCAATGTCAAGCGCCTGGCCTTCGCGCCAGATTTCAAAAGACGGGGAAGCCAGGAAGTTGTTAAGCAGCATCGCCAGGGAGAAGCGGTCTTTCTCGGGGAAGAAATTATCCACCGGGAATGCGCCCAGGCGTTCGAAAGGCGGTTTCTGTACATCCAGGATCAGCTCGGTCAGATCAAGTGAGCGGCCGCTGCTCCAGGCGCTTTCTAAAATATTGCATAAAAGAATATGCTCGCGCGAACGCAAGGGATCGATGTCTCTCAGGCCAATCAGGCCTAGCAAGGCTGTCACGATGGTGGAAATTTTCTCGCGTAGAATCTCGCGGTTTTCGTTCCACGGCAGGTCCGGTGCAGCAAAAGAAGAGAGGATATTAACGGGTATGCCCGCAGATGATCCGGGTGTGTAAAGGCCAAATTCGACCGCGTGAGTCAGGGCGAGCAGTTCTTCACGTCCTAATCCCCAATCTGCCAGGCCGTTTTTCCAATTGACGGCTGTCTCTTCAGAGAGTTGAGGAACAGATTTTCCCAGGCGGCGTGCGGCTTCCGGGTCGATCCAGGGTTGAAAATCAGATGGTAAAAGGTCAGGGAAGTGAAGCAGCAGGTTGGTCAGGTCTCCCTTCGGGTCGATAGCGATGGCCGGGATGCCTTCCAGGGCAGCCTCTTCAAGAATGCCGATGCATAGACCGGTTTTTCCGGAGCCGGTCATTCCGGTGACCACCGCATGTGTGGTCAGGTCGGCGGCTTCATAGGTCAGGGGTTTATCCGTTAGTTTTCCTGCAACGGGATCGAATACCTTTCCAAGGTAAAACATTCCATCTTTAGAAAGGGCCATGAATCACCTCCTATCTTCCAGGGTGTATAGTTCATACGCGTTTCCGAATCGGACGGGTTCGGGCAACCGCGTTAAAAGCGAATCCAGCGCAAGGAGCGCCTGGATAGGATGGTTGGGATTTTTTTCTTGTTTAAAGAATTCTACACCAGATCGATGAACCAGGAGGTGAGTAAAGCCTTGTTGCTGCCATTGGTTGATAATTACTGTGGATGTGCCATAACGGGCGTAATCCCGCATCCATCTGTCCGGCACCTCATCTGGGGTACAAACTGGCTGGCAATAGAATGAGCGGGTTTCATAAATCATCAGAGCCCGGCTGCCTTGCGGTAAGGAATTGATTGCCTGCATTACCGGCTGGAACCATCCCAGATTTTCCGCAATATAACTGTCGTCATCCCGCAATCCTGAGATTACCTGGGGTGCACCAGTTCTGATTGTGTGGATAGCGATCTCCAAGGTATTCAATACTAGAATAATCAGGAGGATGACATTGATGATGCGTGAAATGCGGATTTTTGGGTAATCTATGCTCGTCAAACTCGAATATCCATATGCAGCCAGAACGGCAAATGCCGGGAACAAAAAATAATACAAACGAGTTTGGATCAGCTGGCCGGAAAATTGATTGGCAATCGCCCATAATAAAATACCCAGAAGAGCAAAGGCGGATGCCAATTTTAGGTTGGATCTTTGCTGGTTGTTAAGAGAGCGCACAGCAGTCCATGAAAATACCGACAGCCCCAGTAATAAAGGACCGATGGAGACGTCATAGGGACCGTATTCCACACCCCACAAGGTGGCGGTTAAGGGTAAAAGGAAAAAATCTACCCATGTGCCATATGGCGGCTCATACTGGGTAACCATTCTGCGGACAGCATCCATTTCACCCGAAGTAAAGAACAACGGATAGATCGGGTTTCCCGTTGTCAAAATATTTTTTATCAGCCAGGGTAATATACAGATGATGACAGGCGCAATGAAAGATAGAACCGATGGCCAAAACTTAATACGGTGTACCCAAATTTGCCACAGGACGATCAGGCCAGCGATAACAACAAGCATAATGGAAGTGTATTTAGTGCTCAAGGCTAATCCGGCGAAAGCCCCAGCTAGAGACAAAAGGAGTGGGTTTTTGTTCCTTATCCAGCTATCCAGGCTGATCAGACACCCCATTCCAAACATCAGCCCAAACCAGTCAATATAGGCCCAACTGGTGGCCAGAACTAGAGTGGGTCCCGCAAGCAGAGAAGCTGCGCCAGCCAAAGCGGCGGATGATGGAAGGTGTTGGCGAATGGCGCCCAGCAGACCAATCGTTGTTAGCCCGGCTGTCATCCATCCCAGGGTCGCAGCTGCCGGGGGACCGGCCAGCGCGTAAGCCCAGGTAAAGAGCATATCACCAAGCTGTGGATAACCGCTCTGAACAAGTTCAGGAATATAAACAACACGATTATGCTGCAGGTATAACTTGGGAAGTGTAAGGTGATAAACCAGTGCGTCATATTTTATGGGGGGCGCGAGCGCGACCGCAAGAACCACAAAAAACATCCCTGCGATTAAAAAGAAGAGAATCCGCACTAAAATATCGCAATCTTTCCAGATTACAGCGAGGGAGCGACTTTGGCTAAACCAGCGTACACTTGACTTGTAAAAAATGACCCCCAGAACGATCAGAGCTACCCAGGCCAGCCAGGTGAGCATGCCAATTGTTGCGCCAACTAAAAAATAAACACTTCCTAGGATGCCCAATCCGAGACTGGCTTGAATAAATAATTGCGCCAGAGGATGTAAATTTTCAATTTTGAGGATGCGGAAGCCAATTCCGCCGGCCAGCCAGACAAGCAGCCCGCTGGCAATTATGCGCCACGATGCGATGCCAAGGTGAATAGCCTGATCAGGAGAGAAAGGTTTATGAGTCCGGTAATAAAAAACGAGGACCAGAAGCAGCCACAGGTAAATGAAGACAAGCAAGGCAGCAGTGGATTTTTTCATACAGCAATCCTCTGCCTTCAATTATAGTATAGGCACAAATACTGACCTGTTTCATCGAATGGTCGTTTAAATTATTGGTGCGACATAACGATGCACGTAAAATTTTATTTTGTTAGTTGGACTTGTACTTCTATTGACAAATTAGAAATTAATTTCTATTATAATAAGCATGATACTAAGAATGTATAATCTATATGATAGAATCACAGCGCGCCGGGGACGCCGACCCCGGCACGCTTTTAAGGAGGAGAAGAAGAGAAGTCGCCCTTTTCAAATACAATAATATAAGAAATCTTGTTCCATTGCTTGACGACTACCCTACGCTTGCCCTACGCTACCCTTACAACAAACTAACGAACTGTCTGTTTTTGGAGTTTTTCATGAATAACGGTTACGCTATCCAAACGAAAAACCTTGGTCGGGTTTACAAGATTCGCAACAACCGCAAAGAAGCTGCCCGCCAGTTAACCGCTCTCCAGGATGTAAACCTGGAAATTCACACCGGGGAATTGTTCGGACTGCTGGGTCCTAATGGCGCTGGAAAAACGACCTTGATCAAAATCCTGACCACCCTGTTGTCGCCGACGCAGGGGTGGGCGAAAGTTGCTGGCATCGATGTCAGCCAACAGCCCGAGGAGGTGCGTAAGCGTATCAACATGGTCTCTGGGGGGGAGACCTCGGGGTACGGCCTGCTGACCGTGCGCGAAAACCTGTGGATGTTTGCGCAATTTTATGGCATTGAAAGTAAGGAAGCGAACAAGCGCATTAAAACCCTGATGGAAATTGTGGGCATGGCGGACCGCTTGAATACCAAATCTTCTGATCTTTCAACCGGTTTGCGCCAGAAAATGAACATTGTGCGCGGTTTTATGACCGATCCGGAAGTCCTGTTCCTGGATGAGCCGACACTGGGTCTGGATGTTGGCGCTTCCCGCGATGTGCGCGCATTTATTAAACGGTGGATGGATGAGGATCACAATCGCACCATGCTGCTGACCACGCATTACATGGTCGAGGCAGAGGAATTATGCGATCGGGTCGCCATCATCAACCAGGGGCGCGTGCTCGCCTGTGACAGGCCAGCCGCGTTGAAACGGACCTTGCAGCACGAAGCCATCTTTCAGGTGCGCGTCTACGCACCCCAGTTAATCCTGGAAGAACCCTTTTGCTGGATCAAAGGCGTGAAGGATTTTCACCAGAAGCCTGAACTGGATGCGGTGCAGCTTGAAATCATCCTGGAGGAGGAGGCGGTTCTGGCTGAGGTGATGAACGAACTGGCGCGTCAGCAAGCGCGCATCCTGATCCTGGAGAAACGCGAACCAACACTGGAAGATGTCTTTGTAAAGCTGGTTGGTCAGCGCATGGAGGAAGTCGAACATGCGAATGTTACCCCCGCTTGAAAAAAAGCACACTAGCTGGCGCTTGTTCCTCATGACGGTGATCGGGCGGTCTTACCCGCGCGTTGTTGGAATGCAGCGAGAGCGGTCTTGGCTGTTTTTTGATATCTTCCTGCCGCTGCTGGCTGTATCGGCGTATGTCTTTGTCTATCGTGCCATTGGCGCGCCGGAAGATTATGTCGGTTTTGTGGTTGTCGGCGGTGCGATGACTGCCTTTTGGATGAATGTTTTGTGGAGCATGTCCAGCCAGCTTTACTGGGAGAAAGAGCAGGGAAACCTGGCTCTATACATCATCTCCCCGGCGTCGATGGTAGCCATTCTGCTGGGTATGGCGGTGGGGGGCTTATTCGCCACCTTGCTGCGGGCTGTGGCGATCATAGGGATAGGCAGCATCATTTTCGAGGTTAGCTACGCCATTGCCAGCGTATGGCAGTTGATGGCAGTATTTTCATTGAGCATGATCGCCCTCTACGGTCTGGGCATGATGAGTGCCTCGATCTTTTTGCTGCTCAGCCGCGAAGCCTGGCATATTGCCAACCTTGCCATGGAACCAGTCTATCTGGTGTCAGGGATGTATTTCCCTGTTAAAAGCCTTGGCATCTGGGCAGCGGCAGCGGCTTCTATCATCCCGTTGACTCTGGGTTTGGATGCCATGCGCCAGCTTGTGTTCGAGAGTGGTCCAGCCCTGGGTTTTCTCAGCGTTGAGGTTGAAATTCTTATCTTGATTGGATTGTCGCTGGTATTTATAACGGCAGCGCGCTGGCTGCTCGCCTACATTGAAAGACTGGCTGTGCGCGAAGGCCGCCTGACCGAAAACCGACGTTGAATCTGAAAGATATTCCATCCCAATGAAACGTTCAATAAATTTTCGTTCCTTTATTACGGCGTCCTGGCTTGGCTGGCAGATCGAATCAAACTGGACGGATCCCTTCCTATTTGCTACCTATTCGATTGTCAAGCCCTTAGCCGGAGCCGGCATCCTGGTGTTGATGTATTCCATCATCACCCAAGCACAGTTTGATTCTCCTATTTTCGCGTATCTCTATCTTGGAAATGCCTTTTACCAGTATGTCCCGGCGGTGCTCTCCGGTGTTTCCTACACCATCATCGACGACCGCGAGCACTACCGCACCCTGAAATATATCTATGTTGCGCCGGTGCGAATCCCCTTTTACCTGTTTGGGCGCGGGGTAGCGAAATTCATCACCGGCTCTTTCGGTGTGATCATCACCATCGCTGCGGGCGTGCTGTTTTTGAATGTGCCCCTCGACTGGAGCAGGGTGGATTGGCCGCTTTTTTTCCTGGCGTTGATTGCTGGGATCATCATGCTGGCATTGATGGGCTTGCTCCTGGCGGGGATCACCTTAATGATGGCGCGCCATTCCTACTTTGTCGGCGATGTTGTCGCCAGCGGCTTGTTCCTGTTTACCGGGGCAATTTTCCCATTGGAGGTTTTACCCGCCTTCTTGCGCCCGATTGGTTACATCCTGCCAATCACCTACTGGCTGGAATTACTGCGGCGCGCGCTGGTCGGGTCGGTGGCGGAGGCTTTTCCAACCTTCACGATGTTGAGCAATGGGCATTTGTTACTGATCTTGTTCGCCTCCTCGCTGGTGTTTGGACTGGCTGCCATCTTAGTTTTCCGGCGCTGCGATCATCTTGCCCGTGAGCGCGGTCTGATCGACATTACCACCAACTACTGAAGCCAGCCTGCAAATCAGGTACAATCAGGGAGATCCCTGAAAAAAAGGAATATCATTGACAACCAAAAGCTGGCTGAAATTCAGCTACCTCGGGCTGGTGTGGGGTGCTACCTACCTGTGGATCAAAATTGGGCTGGAGGAACTGGCTCCGCTGACATTTACAGCGCTCCGCCTGGCTGTGGCGGTAACCGGCTTGCTGGTGATCGTGCTGGTCGTGCGGCCTTCGCGGCCGCGCTGGAGCAACCTGATCGATTTTCTGGTGCTCGGGGTATTTAATATTGCCTTGCCCTTTGCGCTCATAACCTGGAGTGAGCAGCATATCTCCTCCGGATTGGCTTCCATCCTCAATTCCACCACTCCGTTGTTTACCATGATCCTGGCGCTCCTCTTCGTGGCTGACGACCGCATCAGCCTGCCGATGGTGATTGGCTTGTTAGTGGGATTTATGGGAGTCATCCTGCTGTTTTCGGATCAGCTCGGGGCGGGAGTTGGTCATTTCCAGCTCGGGCAGGCTGGCGTGTTGGCGGCGTCTCTATCTTATGCGGTTGCGATCATCTATGCCAAACGGCGCACCTTCAACCTGGCACCAGCGCTGCAGGCTTTCGGGCAAAACGTTTTCGCGAACCTGGCAGTCTGGTCGGCAGCCCTCAGCTTGGAAGGATCCATACAGTTACCAAAGCTGCCCCTCACATGGCTTTCGATCGTGTGGCTGGGGATTATGGCGACCTGCATTGGCACCGTGCTGTATTACAGTCTGTTGGCCGAGGTCGGGCCAACCCGCACCACCCTGGTAACCTACCTCTTTCCCCTTGTAGGGGTGATCTTGGGTATTATTTTCCTGGATGAAAAATTGAACTGGCAAACGATTGTCGGCGGGTTGATGATCATCAGCGGCGTGGCGGTTGTAAATATGCGCCGAACGGGCAAAAATCCTGCTGCCCAATACTTGAAAGGAAGAGGGTGAAGAATGGAAGGTCCCAGCGATTACCGGGCAGGTTTTGTTGCCCTGATAGGCCGCCCGAATGTTGGTAAATCCACCCTTATGAATGCCTTGCTAGGCCAAAAAGTGGCAGCTGTTTCCCCTCGCCCACAAACGACGCGTCTGCGTCAGTTGGGTATCCTTACTGAAAAGAGGTATCAAATCATCTTCATGGATACCCCGGGAATCCACCACCCGGTTCACAAGTTGGGCGAATTCATGAACCAGGTGGCAGAGGACTGCCTGAAGGATGCGGATGTCATCCTCTGGATCGTGGATGCTTCCGTTGATCCGGCCAGAGAGGATTACCTGATCAGTGAACGCTTGAGAGCAATTGGTGGTTTAGGTCCCATAATTCTGGCATTAAATAAAGTTGATCTGCTGAGCGAAGACAAGATTACCGAACGCAGGGAAATTTATCGCGGTTTGGCTGACTTTACTGTGGTGGTTTTGCTCAGCGCCACGACTGGCGCTGGGCGTGAAGACCTGCTGGAAGAAATAATTGTGCATCTGCCAGTCAGCGCGCCGTTGTACGATGCGGAGCAGGTGACTGATTTCTACGAACGTGATATCGCAGCCGAACTGATACGCGAAGCTGCCCTGCTGCACTTGCGGGATGAGATCCCCCACGGTATTGCCGTGCGTATCGATGAATTCACCGAAAGGGGCGAGCAGGGGGCTTACATCCACGCCACCCTTTTGGTCGAGCGAGAATCGCACAAAGGCATCGTCATCGGCAGGGGCGGGGAGATGCTTAAGAAAATTGGCAGCACAGCGCGAATGGAAATCGAAGCGATGAGCGGCAGAAAGGTTTTTATAGAGCTGCGCGTCAAGGTCAATCAGAACTGGCGCAACCGACCGGACGCCCTGCGCTGGTTGGGGTATTTTCCGAAGAAGGAGTGAAACGAAATGCCTGGGGGGTGGATTATCACGGCGCTCATTTTCGCGATTGGTGATTGGATCGCGGTCGGGTACCAGCGGCAGCGCTGGCGGGTCGTGACCAAACCCGGGGTTATGCTGGTTCTGCTGGCCGGTTTCACTTTCTCGGGCGGCTGGCAGGGGGAAACCATCTGGTTTGGATTAGGGTTGTTGTTTTCTCTGCTGGGAGATGTTCTGCTGCTGATGCCACAATCCTGGTTTATCGGCGGGTTGGGGGCTTTTCTGGCAGCGCATATTTTCTATATCATTGGTTTCAACCAGGAACCGCCGCCCGTTGGCTGGCAATTGCTCGTGCTGGCAGCCGTGATGGTTGTGGTTGACTATTTTGGATACCGCCGCCTGCGCCGTGCATTGATGCGCCAGCCTAAAGGGCGTTGGCTGCGATATCCGATATTTGTTTACATCGTTGTTATCAGCCTGATGCTGCTTTCGGCGATGCTGACCATCGTCAGGCCAGATTGGACGCCGCCCGCGTCTTATTGGGTGGTGGTTGGTGCGCTCCTGTTTTATGTCTCCGACAGTGTGCTGGCGAACGACCGGTTCGCAGGGCCAGTCCCTCATGGAAAATTGATTGTGATCATCAGCTATCAGGTGGCGCAAATGGCCATTGTAACGGGGGTTTTGCATAGGGGACTATAAATTGAGATGAATAGTTTTTAATCTTCTTCTCATTTTTGTTGACAATCTTCACTTGTTTTCTGAAAGGGTTATGCTATAGTAGATTAGTAATTTTATGAAAACAATCCATCGGTTCGGAATATTCCATGTTGCCTGCGCGTTGGTCTCCCTGGATCTACTTGCACATCACAGGTAGCATTACATCCCCCGATATTTAATAAAATCACAGTAAGAATTAAGCAGGCTTGGTGTGACTGGTCAGGGCTTTATTTATAAAGCCCGTTAGGAGTGTTAATTTTCCTTACGGTTCAGTCATCTTCAGTGGTTAAAGGCCAATGAACCTAAAGCGCTGCAATCCCCCGAGGATAAATTTATCCTCCTGGTTCCAACAAACCTCTCTCCTCCTGGAACACAAATTGAGTGCTATGTGTGGGAGGAGCTGTTTGGATTAATCCGATAGTTTCGATTGCGGTAATCAACGGACAGAACCAATGTCAGGAAGAGTTGACAGAAAGGTGGTGATCTGGAGTTTAAAGCGGAATTTTCGGGAACCTGACGGTGATGGAAAACCTGAAACTGGCCACCTGGCAGAGAAAGGATAAAGAAGAGATCGCGAAGGATTACGAACGGGTATTTGCGATCTTCCCGCGCCTGGATGAGCGGAAAAAACAGCTGGGCGGCACCCTCTCGGGCGGGGAGCAGCAAATGCTGGCGGTCGGCCGGGCTTTGATGAGCCGCGGCAAGATCCTGCTGTTGGATGAGCCCTCGATGGGGCTGGCGCCGGTGCTGGTGCGCGAGATCTTCCGCGTACTTTAGGAGATTAACGAAAGCGGCACAACCATCCTGCTGGTGGAACAGAACGCCAATATGGCGCTGCGCCTGGCGCAGCGTGGGTATGTTCTGGAGACGGGAACCATCGCCTTGAGCGGCAGCGGGCAGGAACTCCTGCGCGACCAGCGCGTGCGCGACGCCTACCTGGGCGCCTGACAGTTTTTATTTGATCAACGGCCGGAAGCCCTCGCCGAGGGCTTCGTGTGCCTGCCCAATGACCATGAAGGCTTTCGGGTCGGTTTCGCGCACCAGTTCCTTGAGCGGGTTGACCTCGGCGCGGGTGATGACGCAGTAAAGCACCGGGCGGTCGGAGCCAGTGTAGGCGCCAGTGCCCGGCAGAATGGTCACCCCGCGTTCCAGCGTGTTCATGATGCTCTGGGCTACCTGCTGCGGGTTGGCGGTGATGATGAGCGCGGTACGGAAGATGCCGGAACCCTCCGAGACGGCTTCAGCCGCCAGCCCGCTGATGTAAATCACCAGCAGAGCGTAGAGCGCATTTTCCCACGAGAAGGCGAAGCCGCCCGCCAGGACAACCAGGGTGTCGGTGATCAGGTACGCCTGGGAGATGGAGATGCCCAGGCGGTGGTTGAGGATGCGCCCGAGAATGTCGCTGCCGCCGCTGGTGCCCTGCCCGCGGTAAACCAACCCCAGGCCGATACCCAGCAGAACGCCGCCGTAAAGACAGTCCAGCAGCAAGTCATCGGTCACCCCTTCGGGCGGGATGAAAAACACCAATAAATCGGTGAAAAGGGAGAACAGGAAGATCGCCAGGGCGGTGCGTTTGGCGAAACGTGCCCCTCCCAGGTATTGCCAGCCGAGGACGAAAAGCGGCAGGTTGCCGATGAACACCATCAGGCCGATTGGCCAACCGGTGAAGTGATTGATGATCTGCGAAGCGCCGCTGATGCCGCCGCTGACCAACTGGGCGGGCACAAGGAACAGGCGCATAGCCAGCGCCTGCACCAGTGCGCCGGCAATGATGAAGGTGTACTCGCTGACCGTCTTGCGCGAAAAATCGGGCGGTCCGATCAACGAGCGCAAGAGCGTGCGAAGAGATTGTTGCGGGAGCGGTTTGAGCTGCATAAGGATCCTTTACAGGCTGGACGAAAACGAACGGCGTGAATTATACGGAGTAGAGTGGGTTTTGAGAAGCGCTAAAAATCCCCCGATAACAGATATTCGTCATGTATTGGGAATTGACCTTGACGTAAGCATTTGGAGGGGTTACAATACTGGGGTTGATGCGGGGTAGAGCAGAGGTAGCTCGTCGGGCTCATAACCCGGAGGTCAGTGGTTCGAATCCACTCCCCGCTACTAAAGTCAAACCAGAGTCCGTCGGGCTCTGGTTTTTCGTTAGCCTGGCGCACAGCGGTAGACATTTTTCCAAAAATGGAGGAATTTCTTATGAACCGCAGTTCGCCGGGTACGTCAAAATCCAAAGTTTCACTTTCTTTAGCCAAAGCCATCGACGGCTTCCTAAAATTCAAAACAGCAGAGGGATTAAGCCAACGCACAATTACCTCCTATGAGTTCACTCTTGGTCATTGGTTGAAATACATCGGAGATCGAGAGGTATCGGATATTCAATCTTCCGACCTGACCGGCTACATGGCCTGGTTGAGAACCGAATATAAACCGAGACGTTGGAACGGAAGTTCCGAGCCGCTGTCCGCCAAATCCATCCGAAATGTGTGGGTAACATTCCGATCCTTTTTCGGATGGCTGCAGGTGGAGTTCAAGTTCCCTAATCCCGCTCAAGAAATCACTGCTCCCAAGTTTCAAAAACATCCCGTTGAAACATTCACAAAAGAGGAAGTGGAAAAACTTCTCAAGGCCTGCGTTTATTCGCGCGAATCGCAAACTGAAGAACGAAAAAAGTTTGTCATGCGCCGGCCGAGCGCAAACCGTGACCAGGCGATTGTGTTGATGTTGCTGGATACTGGATTGCGAGCAACTGAGTTGTGTTCTCTGATCATCAACGATGTGGATCTCAAGACCGGAAAAGTCACCATTCGTCACGGAGTGGCAGGTGGCGCGAAAGGCGGTAAAGGACGCACGGTGTACCTGGGTAAGGTTGCGCGAAAAGCGGTTTGGCGTTATCTTGCCAGCCGAGAAGACGGGGACGATCCCGACGCCCCCCTCTTCATCAGCCATGCGGATCGAGCTTTCAACAAGGATAGTTTGCGTGTCTTGATCAACCGATTGGGAGACCGGGCAGAAATCAAGAAAGCTTATCCGCATAAATTCAGGCATACCTTCGCCATCACCTATCTGCGCTCTGGAGGAGATGTTTTTACCCTCCAATCGCTTCTGGGTCATGGATCGCTTGATATGGTACGCCACTATGCCCAGATAGCCGAAGTGGATGTGGAGCAAGCGCATCGCAAAGCCAGCCCAGCTGATAACATGCGTCTGTAACCAGGAAATCTTCATTGAGCCAATTTTCCTGCGATAAACATCAATGCCTTTTTCTGGCTTTCTCGGTCAAGCTTGTTAAGGAAGGTCTCAAGCTCATCACCCGGCGTGGATGTCGCCTTCCCAGACAGCCCGGCAATACGCTCTTGAACATCAGAAGAAAGCATGGGAGCGTAAGTGCTGTCAGTGATCTCGATACTCTCGTGCATCAGGTTCATGGAGACTGCTTTGTAATCCGCCATAGTCTGAGCATGAAGTAACCCATAGACGGCGTGTCCATGCCGGAATTTGTGAGCTGATTTGAATTCAAGGTTTGCAATGGAAAACAACAACTCCAGGCGTTTTTGAAGCGCCTGAGAACGCGTCTTTCCAGGTTCATCCTGTGAAAGAAACTGATCCCCCCAGGAATGAGCGATCGGTGCATACCAGGGACTTGAGCCAGGAAGGGACTTTCGAACAATAGCATCCCACTGGCGGACCGGCGCAAGAATTTCAGGAATGTTCAACAGGAAAGTAGTCGCCTTCTTTCCATTCTTGGTATGAACGCCCAGTTCTGGCCATTGGCGAAGTCTGAGATTATCAAGATCAACAGCTTCTATTGGTAATGTGGTAAAAGCGCTGGCACGCATGCCAGATAGGAAGAGCATTGCAGCAGCTGCTTTGTCGCGCAATAAGGCCAGGCTTTCTTCGGGAACAGGGGTGGTAAGTAATTTTTGGACCTCATCCAAAGAAACAAAAACATTCTCTGAAGAAATTTGCGGTTGGCGCGGTCGCCGCAGGGTATCAATCCACGAAATAGGAAGGTTTTTCATTTCACGAGGATATGTAACCTTCGCCCAACGGAAAAAGCGTTTGCTTGAGTCAATGATCTTCTTTTGGGATGCGCTGGCCAGAGTTCCTTTTCCTTCCTTACCTGGTAATGAAGCCAGATAGGACGGTAGGCTCGGGCGAATAGTCTGGACATTGCGGAAATTCTGATCGTCTGCCCAAAGCAGCAGATGACGTAAGTAAAAGCGGTAGCGTTCCACGGAGGCTTGGTTCAACTGTAGAACTTCTTCGAGGTACTTGAGATGTTCTTTGACTTTAAGATAGTTCTGGCGTTCGATCACGATGGGCTCCACGGTTGATAACGGCTCCACAATTTGCACAAGTACCTTTGATTAAGACCAGGTTTCCCTTGATCGGTTGAATCTGGGGTGAAAGCAATTTGGATACCTGGTTACAACGCAAACAATAGGCTTCATCTTCGGTTAGCTTTTTAGCTGCTTTTGGCTTGCGTTGGTTGTTGACCCATCTGGCAAACTCTTCCCCGTTGATCCAAATCCGATTGCGGTTGTCTCTTTGGTGAGGGAGATCTATCTGCAACCAATCCCGCAATGTACTTTCAGCAATACCTAGTTCCTCGCAAATTTCACGCGGGGTATACAACATCGGTAATAACCCTGGTGCTTTGATAATGACGTTATGAGGTAATTTGGTTCGGTGATTTCTTACTTCCATCCAACGATACTCCTATTAAAATTTGGGATTAGTAATTCCTGAGATCTAGTTCCATTGTTGCTTTTTGCATGCTGTGGTCAATTAGCTGGCGTAACATGAATATTTTGGAAATAAGGTCTCGATTTTTCTGATGGTCACCCTTTCCGGTAAGGATATTTAGGATTGATGCCGTTAATTCTGAGGTAAGAATTTGCTCTTTAGCGTCATTCTTGCTGGTCGAAAAATCACCAACCAAATTTAAGATGTCCTCATCAGTTGCAGCCATTTCTGAATCAATATCGCCGTCAATATCAAGCATAGAACGGAGTTCATAAAATTGATTTTCAATAAAGATCAAAAACTGTTGAATATCCTTGATCTTTTTTACTGCCTTTGTCTGGCACAATATTGATGGCTCAATATCAGATAATTGAGATGCATAACCGGAAAGACGAACAAAATCTTCCTGAATGCTATCAATTTGCGAGAATGTTTTTGACAATGAGCATTTGGATTTACAAGTCATGGGAGCACCTTTTATTGCGAATTTACCAGTAGGATAACACCCAGGCTGAGCCACCTCAATCTGTTAATTTCGATAGGGTCAAGCACCCTGATACCTATCGAAATTGATATATAGATTTTTCCTTCTTCTCCTTGCACAATAAGATAATCTCGCCTATAATTTTACTGAACAGATGTTCTAATATAAACCCTCAAATTTTCTACTATTACCTCACTTGCGCATACGACTCTAGAATGACCAACTCCCACTTATACAATCAACTACAAGGTCCTCTCTGGATAGATGCGTGCTTGTTCAGGGGGGATTTATGCGTTTTCCGCCATTATTTCAGGTCAACTTAGGGGAGGATTTCTTCGATGCCATCCATTGTGGTTATCAATGATGAAGGATCTGTTCTTTACCAAAATGTGGTCGAAGATGTTCAGGATTTGGTAAAGATCATCCGGGATGGCAGTAATATACCTGATTGTGCTTTGGATGATTGCCCAGAAGTGCGGGTTAATGGCTTGATTGTTCTCGCGGGTCAGCCACCTAAACCAAAAAGAAAAGCGCCGGCATTATCTGAGCGGCAGATCAGCGTTTTGCAATTATTGGCGAGGGCATATACGCCAGAACAAATAGCGCTAAAACTAGGGTTAACCGAAGCGACCATTCGATTACACATCAGTGCTTTGAAAAAGAAATTTGGGACAGATAGCCGTGACCAGATGATGGCGATGGCTGGCCAATTAGGATTGTGCGATCCTTTTGAAACAAGCCCGGTCCATGATCAGCAGGAGGATCAGGCACGGTAAAGATGATCTAATGAAATGAAGGGGGATTTGTTGTCAGATTGAAGAAAATATTATATGATTAGAGGCGAACATATTTTTCATATTCCACATCGAAATCCTTGAAAAGTAAAGCCACATGTCCAACTTTCCGGCCTGGTTTAACAGAGCGTACAAACGATGGAGCCGATCCCAGGCGGGTGAGGAAGATTTCATAGCCTTTTCTGATCTATTAGGCTATCCACCTTCCAAGGTATTAGGCTGGTTACACGGTGAGTTTTTACCTGAAGAGCCTGAAGTGTTAAGCATTGCTGGAATCTTTGGGGTAAAGGTATATCAGGTACTGGATCTTCCTATGCCTGATCCTGAACTGATAAAGATATTTGGATCATTCGCCCATTTAACCGGGCAGGATCGTTCTAATTTGGCTTTAGCTCTTCTTGAAGTCGCAAGAATTCTGAAAGAAGAGAATATTTCCACAAAATCCACCGAGGCCAAGGAAATCATTAAGAACACTTTCGAAAAATATGGGTTGAGAAGGTAGATAACCTATTAGGTTAGAAGAATCATTCTGTGAAACGCCCAATTCACGGGCGTTTTTTGATTCTCATTTTTTTTGTGATGCTATAATAAACTCAAGCAACTGTGTTTAAACAGAATATTTGGGAGGATAATATGGATTCAGAATTCCTTACAGCTGAGGAAGGAGCTGAGTATTTACGTCTCCCGTTATCGACTGTCTATAAATTAGTTCAAGACAAACGATTGCCAGGTTTTAAAGTCGGAAAACATTGGCGGTTTCGAAAAGAAACGATTATTCAATGGATTAATTATAAAGAACAAGAAGCGTTAAAAACGAGTCAATCTCGCGACCTGTAATAAGCAACCAGGTAGAAATTTTGCATGTAATTTTTCTTCTCGGATATAGACTATACTAATGAAATCTCAAACGCAAATTACCATGTGGAACCAAGGGCGGAAATAGGGGGCAGTTAAGGAATGAAGTTAAATGAGTTGACGATTGAAGACCTTTGGAGCCTGGCTGATTTCAAACCCAATGACAATCAGAAGGATGCCATACTGCATGTTGACGGGCCGTTGTACTTACCGGCAGGCCCGGGTTCGGGCAAAACCCGTGTTTTACTCTGGCGAACACTGAACCTGATCGTTTTTCATGGTGTAAGCCCAGATGATATATACCTTTCAACATTCACCAAGAAAGCAGCCTTTCAACTTCAGGAGGGTATTCGCAGCCTTCTCTCGATTGTTACCAACCTGACCGATGTGCCTTATGACATTTCGAGAATGTATGTGGGGACAATCCACTCTCTTTGCCAGCGCCTCATTACGGACCGACGCTTTTCTGGAGAACGCCGGCGCCATGAACAGCCATCGCTGCTTGATGAACTCTCGCAATACTTCTATGTTTCCCGCAACCGTCATTGGAACCGTTTTGTTGCGGAAATTGGTCTTGGCGAAGCCCTCAATGAGATACACCAGGAAATCAATGGTTACTTTGGAAGACGGAGTGAGTCCAAGCACCAGGCGGTTGTCAATGCCATTGCTCTGTTCAATCGCCTTTCTGAAGAATGTATCGATGCTGGCGCTTGTGATGGCAGGATAACCGATGCGAGGCTGCGGGCGATGCTGAAAGCATACTCGCGGTATATTGAGGCATTGCAAACCGAGCGCGCCGTCCCTCAAACAGACTTCTCGCTCTTGCAGCAGGAAGCGTATAAAATGCTCCAGGCTTTTGATGGCGCGGGCAACGTCTTCCGACACATCATTATTGATGAGTACCAGGATACCAATACGATCCAGGAAAAGATCATTTTCAAACTGGGGGAGGGGAGCAAGAACATTTGTGTGGTGGGCGATGACGATCAGGCGCTTTACCGTTTTCGTGGCGCAACCGTCGAGAATTTTGTGGATTTTCCCGATCGGTGTATCACAAATCTGGGCGTGCCGCCACGGGTCATTCCGCTAGACACCAACTATCGCTCCCGGCAGGAAATTGTGTCGCTCTATTCCGAGTTCATGAACCGCTGCGATTGGCGACGGGAGGCAAATCCACATTTATTGCACCGCTTCCCCAAGGCGATCCAGGCGAACCGGAAAGATCGTCACCCATCTGTCGTTGTCAGCACACCGGGACATCCGGATGATGTTTGCGTGGAAGTTGCGCGTTTCGTCAAGAAGTTGATTGATGAAAAAAAGGTTGAAAACGAAAACCAGATTGCCTTTTTGTTCCCATCGCTAAAATCCGACCAGGTGGGCCGGCTCAAAAGCGCACTGGAGCAGTTGGACCTCAAGGTGTACGCGCCCCGCGCTGGACGTTTTCTTGAGGTGGATGAGGCAGTAGACGTGTTTGGCGTTCTCTTGCAGATTTTTGGCAAGCCCACGCGCGGGCAGTTTCCCGGGCAGGATTACAACAGTTACTTTGACTGGGTTGATCGAGCGCACCAGGCGGGCAAAGCCATCATGGATGCTGATCCCCTGCTTTTCCAATTCGTTCATGATCGCAAAGCCGACCTGGAACGGGCCCAAAGAGATTACCAGGCGCTGCTAAGCCTGGTGGGGCGGCGCGGCTGGCAGTTGAACCAGCCCTATGATCTGGCCACCATGAAACGCCAACTGCAAGGAATCGGCAACTTATCAGATTTTGCCCGGCGCAACATTGCCAATTCCTATTTTGACCGGGTGGTTATCCGCCGGCAGGAAGAAGGAAATCCGGTTTTGCTGGATTATGTGCTCAAACGCGCCACATCGCTGGACTGGAACATCCTGGACCTGTTCTACCGGTTGTGCGGTTTTCGGCATTTCAAGACCATGTTTGACCTGGCCGAGGCCGGGACGGATGAAGGCCCGGTGTGTAACTTGAGCCTGATCTCGCAATATCTGGCCAAGTTCATGGATGAATATCGGTCGGTGATCAGCGCAGACATCTTGCTCGAAAACGGCTTCCAACGGCTTCTGTTTGGCTCTTACCTTTACGCTCTCTTCCGTTTGGGCGAGTCCGAATATGAAGATGCTGAAGACCCCTTCCCAAAAGGACGCATTCCGTTCCTGACCATTCATCAAGCCAAGGGGTTGGAGTTCCCCGTGGTCGTGTTTGGCAACCCGCGCAAGAATGCACGGGTGCAAAGGGTTGAGGAAATCGTCCAGCCGCTTTTAGACCGCCCTGGCGAGCCGCTGCACCGCATGGGGGAGTTTGACATGATGCGCCTGTTCTATGTGGCATTGTCACGGGCAAAGAACCTGCTGGTCATCCCACATTGGTCAAGCCAGGGGAACTGGTTGAGTCAGCCGTTCCGCCGGGTGATTGAAGATGGGCACTTTACACGCATTCCCGACTTCGACCCGGAGACGCTCCCCCCCGCCAGGCTGGAACAGGATGAGCTGCCCAAGAATTATTCTTACACCAGCGACTATCTCCTTTACAAAACCTGCCCGCGGCAATACATGATCTTCCGCAAATATGGCTTTGTGCCATCGCGCTCGCAGACCATGTTCTTTGGCAGCCTGGTGCACCAGACCCTGGAAGATTTACACCATTATTTGATCGCCCAACGGGAGGCAGCATGATCCCTGATGATACACAAGTTGAAGCTTTCATCCGTGATGCTTTGGAGCAAAACTTTGAGCTGCTGCGCCTGGAATCAGGTCATGCGCTGACAACCGATGTCAAAGACACGGCGCTCAACCAGGCTTTGCTCTATTGGCGCAAGCTCAAGGATGTGGCCACCACGATTACCGAGACAGAAGTGCACCTCAACCTTCCGGGGCAGAAAACCCCGCAAGGGCGCGTCTTTGGCATAGAAGGGATTGTGGATATCGTCCGTGAAGATGACCGCACCATCATGTACGACATCAAGACCCACGACGCCGAGGATGTGCGCCGCAACATCGAAGCGTATGAGCGCCAACTCAATGTTTACGCCCACATCTGGCAAAACCTGCGCGGCCAGCCGTTGGACCAGACCGCGGTGATCGCCACGGCATACCCGGAAGCCGTGAAGGCTGCCCTTGCCAGCCGGGATGAGGCGCGCATTGAATACGAGCTGCAGCGCTGGAATCCTCTGGTGGAAATCGAATTCAGCCCGGAGCATGTGCATGAATTGATCGCCGACTTTGGCCAGGTGGTGGACTGCATTGAAAATGGTGAATTTACTCCGGCGCCAGTGGAAGTACTGCAGGGACGCAAAGAGGATGGCGAGCGTGCCTTTGCTTCGCGGGTGTGCCGGCGCTGCGATGCGCGGTTTTCGTGCTCCTCCTACCGCGCTTACGCCTCCAGCACTGGCGGCCGGCCCGAATTGGCCCTGCGGCAGTACCTGGAAGACTTTGGCTCCGACCTGGAGCAGCAGGATTGGCTTTCGAGCAACCTGGAAATTGCGCTCCCTACTGAAGAACTTGAGTGACAGAAAAGGAAAAAACTATGCCTATCGAAAAACTGCGCCCCTCATTCACATTTACCGAAGACCGCCTCAAAGAACTGCAGGCCGTCGTTCCCGAAGCCTTTGCGGATGGCAAAATCAACTGGGATGTGCTGCGCGAAGCGCTGGGAGAATACCTGGAGGACCCCGCCCAGGAGCATTTTGGCCTGACCTGGCCCGGCAAGCGTGAAGCGCGCCGCCTGGCAAGCCTACTCAGCAAAGGCACGCTGGTACCCCAACCCGGTGAAGGGGTTAACGAAGATAACACTCAAAATATTTTTATCGAAGGTGATAACCTGGAAGTGCTGAAACTGCTGCTGAAAAGTTACGCCGGGCGCGTCAAGATGATTTACATTGACCCACCCTATAATAGGGACGGGGATTATATTTATGAAGATGATTATAGCGAACCACTGGAAGTATATTTACAACGTACAGGGCAAATGGATGAATCTGGCCGCCTCTTGAATTCCAACGCCCGGACCAGCGGCCGCTTTCACTCCAAATGGCTGAGTATGATGTACCCGCGCTTGCTGCTTGCGCGTCAACTTCTCCACATGGATGGGGTGATTTTTATAAGCATAGACGATAACGAAGTTCATCATTTGCGAATGATAATGGATGAAGTGTTTGGGGCAGAGAATTTTATCTCTCAATTTGTTTGGGAAAAGACCCAACATTTTGGAAGACAAGCGATTAATTCATACAACAATGTGGACTACATTTTGGTATATTCAAAAAGCATAATTAACGACAAAGGGAATAAAGCCTATCGGTTGGTTGAACGTATCAAAACCGAGTTGGAAGATGCGCCTCTTTATAACGCGTCAAATCCTTTAGCGGAAATTACTTTTCCTTCCTTCAGCACTCAGTTTAATATACCTGATGGCTTATATGATTCCACAACAGATTCAACCTATGAATTGCTAACACCAGTTTTAGTGGAAAAAGGTACAAACACAAATGAGTTTATTCTTCGGTTTAGATCTAGATGGTCCGCTGCAAAAGTACTAGAAGAATATACTAGAGGGACAAGATACTGGGTAAAAAGCAAGAATTTTGCTATCAGAACAATTTATCCCGATGATAGAAAATCAATTGAATCTCCGCGTCAATTGATCTTTTCAAATAAAAATAATCCGTTAGTTTCAGTGAATAGAATGGGTGAGAAAGTTGGGACCAGCGAGGAAGCAACTGCCGAGTTGAAAGATATTCTTCAAGTAGATATAGAGATGTATCCCAAGCCAAAATCACTGTTAAGCTATCTAATTTCCATAATTTTTGATGACGAAAGAAATGTCTTTTCAACAAACGGAATAATTATGGATTTCTTCGCAGGTTCATGTACCACTGCCCATGCCGTCCTGCAACAAAACCGCGAGGACGGCGGTAACCGCCAGTTCATTATGGTGCAACTGCCCGAACCCACACCGCCTGATTCCGCAGCGCGTCAGGCTGGCTACGCCACCATCGCCGAAATTGGCAAGGAGCGGATCCGGCGCGTCATCCGCAAACTGCAGGAGGAAAAGAACGGGCAACTACCCCTGCCCGAAGGGGAGCAAGCCGCTGCGCCCGAAGACCTGGGCTTCCGCGTCCTCAAACTCGACCGGTCTCATTTTGTCGAATGGCAATCGGATGTTCAAGACGTCTCTCAACTGGGGCTGCGTTTTGTACAAGCCGAGTCACCGTTGGTAGCAAATTGGGAACCGCAAAACCTGCTGACGGAAATCCTGCTCCTGCAGGGCTTTCCGCTGGATAGCCGGGTCATTCCGCTCGATTCCATCCAAAGCAACCACATTCAGCGCGTGCATTCCGATTCCTGCGACCATGACCTCTTTGTCTGCCTGGATACAGAAATTCATCCGGATACCATCCCCCATTTGCACTTGCGTGATCAGGATGTATTCATCTGCCTGGATGCGGCGCTGACCGACCAGCTCAAAGTGCAGCTAGCAGATACCTGCAACTTGAAAGTGATTTAGGAGCAGGCGCATGGCGAAACAGTTGCAGCTAAAGTTTGACCCGAACCAACCGCACCAGCTCGATGCAGTGGAAAGTGTGGTGCGCCTGTTTGAAGGGCTGCCGAGCCGGACCGCGTCTTTTGCGCTGGGCGATGAAATCATCCCCAACCTGCCGAAATACGAAACCATGGCGGAGAGCTGGCTGTTCAACAACCTGCGCCAGGTGCAGGAAGACAATCACCTCCAGCTTCCGCAAATTCCCCTGGGGCTGGAGGTGGATGATGGCATGGTGTTGGAGGGCATTGGATATGACAACTGGCGCTACCCCAGCTTTACCATTGAGATGGAAACAGGAACCGGCAAAACCTACGTTTACCTGCGCACCATCCATGAACTACGCCAGCGCTACGGCTTCAGCAAGTTCATCATCGTGGTGCCCAGCATTGCCATCTACGAGGGGGTGATCAAGAATTTTCAGATCACCCAAAGCCACTTCCGCTCGCTCTATAACAATGAGAATGTCAATCTCACCCAGTACGATGGCAGCCGTTTGAGCCAACTGCGCAATTTTGCCACGTCCACCTTCACCGAAGTGATGGTCATCACGCTGGATTCGTTCAACAAAACCTCGAATGTGATTTTCAAGCCTTCGGAAAAACTGCCTGGCGAGCGGCTGCCCTATCAATACATTCAGGAAACACGCCCGATTTTGATCCTGGATGAACCGCAGAACATGGGCTCTGAAAAATCAAAAGCGGCATTGCGCACCCTGCACCCGTTATTTGCACTGCGTTACTCGGCCACGCACCGCGAAAGCCCGAACCTGGTGTACCGCCTGACGCCGTTTGATGCTTACCGCCAGAACCTGGTCAAGAAAATCCAGGTGTATGGCGTGACCGAGCGGGAAAACTTCAACCAGCCCTTTTTATCGCTTCAAGAAGTGGTGACCAGCGGTGCCGGGCGCGATGGGATCCGGGCGCGCATGAAGACCTATGTGGATGATAGAGGGCGGTTGAAAGAAGCCGAGATTATCCTGAAGCATAACGATGACTTGTATGAGAAGACACACCGCGAGGAACATCGCGGCGGCTACAAAGTGGTCGAGATCAATGTTCGGGACAACTTCGTTGAGTTTGAGAATGGCATACGGATTGTGGCCAAGGAGACAATCGGCCCTTCACGCCCCGAGATTTTCCGTGTGCAGATTCGCAAAACGATTGAGCAGCACATGGAAATGCAGCAGCGCCTGGAACGCAAAGGGATCAAGGTGCTGTCGTTGTTCTTCATTGACCGCGTTGCCAATTACACGGCTCCAGATGGCATTATTCGCAAGATCTTTGATGAGGAATACGAACGGCTGAAACACCGTTACCCATTCTTCACCCAATGGACAGCGGCTGAAGTCCGTAATGCGTACTTTGCCAAAAGCAAGCCCAAGAAAGGCGAGGGCGAGGGAGACGCCATTGATACGACCCTGGATGAAGAAAAGAAAACCAACGTAGAAAAGGAAGCAGAGAAACTGGCTTACGAGTTGATCATGAAAGACAAGGAACGCTTGTTGTCTTTCTATGATGGCAGAGATGAGCTAAAGAAAACCTGCTTTATCTTTGCGCACTCGGCATTGAAAGAAGGGTGGGACAACCCCAATGTCTTTCAGATTTGCACGCTGAACCAGACCGTTTCAGACATCAAGAAACGACAAGAGATTGGCCGCGGCCTGCGCCTGGCAGTCAACCAAAACGGCGACCGCGTTTTCGAGGAGGAGGTCAACCTGCTCTCGGTAATTGCCAATGAGAGTTACCAATCCTACGCCGCCAGACTTCAAGATGAGTATCGGGAGGCCGGAGACGCACCGCCACCGCCCCCGCGCAACGGCGCCAAGCAGCCGGCAAAGCGCAACAACACAATCTTCGCCAGGCAGGCATTCCTGGATTTCTGGGCAAAGCTCCAGCGCAAAACATCTTATCGTATTGAAATTGACACCCCGGCGTTAATCGAACGATGTGTTGAGCGGCTCAACAACCTGCCTACCCCGCAAGCCGTCATTGTGGTAGAGAAGGGCGCTTTCGTGGTGACCGAATATACCATCAAGCTGGAGCGGGTTTCGGGCGAAAAAGCCCGGATTCAAATTTCCCGCCGAGACACGGATGGCGGCGAGATGAATGTCACCAATACCTATGCCGTGAAAGCGGACTTATCGGAAAGCATGCGGGATGAGCGCTTGCGTGATTTCAAGATTTCACGGATTGTGGAAGATGGAGAGAACTCCTACGTGGTCTTTGGCAAAGATATCGAGCTGCGCTTGAACCAGGCGATCACCTTCCAAAGCGAGCAGGGGCAAAAAGTGGTTGAGCGCGCCGTGATGGCTCCCAAGGAAACCTACCCTGTACCGAATCTCATTGACCGCGCTGCGCGTGAGACAGGGCTGACCCGCCCTACGATCAACCAGATTTTCAAGGGTTTAAGTGACCGCAAAAAACAATCCATTTTTGCCAACCCGGAAGGCTTCGCCGGGCAATTCATCAGTGAAGTCAGCAATGCCCTGGCAGACCATGTCGCCGAGCGAATCGAGTTTTACCTGGATAAAACTGACTTGAGCTGGGGATACGACTTAGAGGATCTCTTCCCACCGAAAAAGGAATTTCCCCAAAGTGAGCTCATTGACGCTGGTCCCGCTGGATTATATGACCAGGTGCAAATTGACTCGGACGTAGAGAAACGATTTGTGCAATTCCGCCTGATTGAAGATGACCAGGTCGTTTTTTACTTCAAATTTCCGCCATCCTTCCGTATCCAGTTCCCCAAGGTGATTGGTAACTACAACCCCGATTGGGGCATTGCCCGCTATTCACCTGATGGCAAGATTGTCCTGGAATTGGTACGCGAAACAAAAGGCAGAGAGGAATTGGAAGGGCTGCGTTTTCCCCACGAGAAGCGCAAGATTCTCTGCGCCAAGAAACATTTCAAGCAGATTGGTATTGACTACCGGGTTGTGCCAGATACCGTTGTTGAGTGGTGGAAATCCGAGGAAGAATCACCCTTCCAAGAAAGGTTCACTCCCTCATAAAAGCTGGGGGTACTTTTACATTGAGCTGGCCGAAAATGAAGAAAAGACCATCATGAGCACGCCTCGGTTGAGTCCTACAAGCTTAAGTCAATACATCCGCCTTGAAAACTGCGAGCGGTACCTGCGTTTTCGATTGGTTCCAGCAGATGTGGAACGTCTGGAGAAACGATGGGGACTTACCATCCAGCCTCTTACTCCCCTGCTGAAAGAATCCGGCGCTGATTTCGAGCAAAATATCGCTGCAAAATTGGCAGCTAAGGGCGAAGTAATCGTTGACCTGGACAAAGAGGATCTTCAAGAAACTCTGAAATGGTTCCGCGAAGTAAAAACTCCTACGATCCTTTTCCAGCCAACCCTGGAATCACCCATTGGTGACTACGTGTGCAGCGGCCGCGCAGATGTTATTCATCTGTCGCGTGACAAACAAGGCGGCTTAAAAGTATTAATTGCTGACATCAAGGCGTCTCGCAAAGAGAAAACTGAACATCGCTTGCAAGTCGCCATTTATGCCCGGATGGTCCAGTGCCTGGCTAAGGATTATCAAATTCCACTTGCAGATATTCGGGGAACGATACTAACAAAGCAGGATGATGGCAGTTATCCAACCTTAAGCCCAAATACCCCCACTTTTGACCTTGATACTTATCTATCTATCCTTGATCGCCTGGTTGTCCATGAAGACGCGGTAGTCAAGCGCGTGGCTAACCAGCCTTTTGAAGACGCCTTCTATCACTTGAGCTACAAGTGTGATGGATGTCTTTATAACGCCTTATGCATGTATGATTCGGCAGAACGGCTCGATGTTGCGTTAACCCCTCACATTACGGCTGTTGAAAAGAGAGTGCTGAACGATGTGGGGATTACTACATTGCCTGAACTGGCCAAGCTCATGGACTTACCCCCGCAAGGAAGCTATGAGTTGAAGAATGCCAGTTCTGAACAAGCCCGGCTGGACATACTCAATAACCGTTGGCCCGTGGCGCCCAACCTGCCCTTCCTTGTTCAGCGCGCCAAAGCAGCTTTGCGGCATTTTGACCCCAACGCTGATTATCGCCCTTATTTGATTGGTTCGGGATTTGGAACATTGCCGAGTGATGAAGAATATCCAAATTTAGTAAAAATATTCTTCGATGCCCAAAGAGATTATCTGCAAGACCATGTTTATATGATCAGCGCCTTGGTCATCGGCCCGAGGGGCGAGAAAGTTGTTGTCTCGTGTGCGGATAGTCCGCCAAATGATGCTGTTGAAAGATCGTTGTTAATTGATTGGGTACGACAAGTGATTGGGGCGATGCGACAAGTCTCCGAAAGCGAGCAAGCGCCTGTCCACCTGTACTGCTACAACCGTTATGATCAAACCGTGTTGTTGGAAGCTCTCAAGCGTCACCTAACAGCCGTTGCTTCTGTTCCGGCTTTTTTTGATTTACTTACGCAAAGCCCGGCACTTACACAACCCATTATTTCATTCCTGGCGGATGAAGTTCAAGAAAGATTGAACTCGGGACGTGTGTGCGCTCCGCTCCATGATGTGGCCCGCTGGAGGGGCTTCGATTGGAAAGACGAGAAATATGAGTACTACTCTCTCTTTCGAGCTCGCATGTTTGACAATCGGCGGAACGTGACCCGTGAAGAAGATGGCCATATCATCCCAAGCAAAGGCCAGGAGAATGAAAAGGATAGGTTCACGATTGAGGCAGCCAGTCGTTTCAATTCGCAAATTCCTTTAGAGTATGCCTATGCTGCATGGAATTGCCTCCCAGAAAGCAAGGAAGATTCTCGCCTGCTAGAACCCTTCCGCCAGGTCAATCTGGAGATGTTGACCTCATTTGCAGCAATGCGTGTACGAGCACTGGCAAAAATTGAGTCTTCATTCAAAACAAAAGCCCGTTTCCTGGATAAACAGCCACTTTACTTGCCTGCGCTTTCTGGCGGCGCCGATCCGGTGGACCTTGTTCAAAGCCTGCGAGAGTTTCTGTACATGGAACACCATACTGCGCTGCAAGCTAACTTGTTGAATTACAGTTTGCCAATCGAACGCAGAGTTCAGGGTGGACTGGCAATGCTTTTGAAGTTCATCAGGAGAGTTGGGAATAATCTCTACCAGTTTCACCCTGAATTTGGCGCGCTTGGGTTGGATCCGGTTCTTATTATGAATTCCTGTAAGCTTAAGGAAGGCGACTGGGTTGTATTCAATTCCAGCGATCAAAAGATTTCGGGCAATCAGATCAAGCATGGCAGGCTTGCAATCGTCGAGGCCATTAGCAAAGATGAGGTTGTGCTTCAATTACTTGGAATTACCTTCCCAGATGGCGATTTTCGCTATTTCCACAATAATCGTCTCGAGCCGTCAGCCGGCGGTTTTTATACGATTGACCCAATGTCTGATGATCTCAATGCTGATAAGATCCTGGATGCGTTGGCAAACGTAGACGGCAATACATTCTTCAACTGGTTGAGAGAAACACCTAGCGAGCGAGAACTCAACCCGAATCTTGGGGAGTTTTATCGGCGATTCGCAGACCTGATTGATGCCTACCTAAAGAATCGGAACCGCAAGTTGACTCAACGGCAACATGAAGCCATTGCTGGACATTATGATAAACCTTTGGTCCTGGTACAGGGGCCTCCTGGTACTGGTAAAAGCTATACATTAGCCTGGGCTATTCTGGCACGTGTTGCCGCGGCGGCTGTACAGGGTAAACCTTGTCGTGTATTAATCTCATGCAAAACACATAATGCAATCAACGTAGAGTTACAAGCGCTGGCGCAGGCGCTCCAACAAGTAAGCTCATTTGCTTCCGACCAATTTGGTGGAAAGGGATTACGCAGCCTGGAGATTTATAAGCTTGTCAATGATCCTGGCGATCCAGTGGCCACTGGCGTGAGCGCGTTGAACGCATTTGAGCAAAAACAAAACCTTGAACCCATACTGCAAAAACCTTTTGTTGTCTTTGGCGCGACATCTGGCGGTGCATATAACTTAATGAAATATCGGGCATTAGGCGGCCGTAATGTTGATTGGACAACCAAAACTTTTGATCTAGTCGTGATTGATGAAGCGTCACAAATGAGTGTGCCAGAAGGGGTGCTTGCTGGCAGCTTCCTCAAAGCATTAGGTAGCATGATTGTGGTTGGCGACCACCGACAGATGCCGCCAATTATTGCACACCCTTGGAAAGATGAGAAAAAACGCTCTGCAACAGAACACAAGCCTTATGTTTCGCTTTTTGAAACGCTTGTTGACCGGGGTTTTCCCCAAGTCAAACTTGACGAGAGTTTCCGTTTGCACGAACAGATCGCCGAATTCTTAAGGGCGAATGTGTATGCCAAAGATGGGATTAACTTCCATTCTCGACGTAAGGAAATCATTAATCAATTACCCCCCTTACAACCTTACGTTGATGCGGTATTGGATCCACATTACCCTATCGTCGTAATTGAGCACACGGAACAAGCTTCGCAACAGTTCAATCCGGTTGAGTTAGAACTGACACGTCCCTTGATTGATGCATGTGTAAAGCATTTGAGTTTGGATGGGAGAAACGGGATCGGTGTGGTGGTGCCTCATCGAGCGCAAAAAGCGCTCTTAAGAGCAGAATTTCCCAACCTGGCAGAAGTAAACTCCATCGATACCGTTGAACGTTTTCAGGGAGATGAGCGGGATGTAATCATTGTGTCCGCAACAGCTTCGGATCCGGACTATGTTCGCAATGAAGCGGACTTTCTCCTCAACTTGAATCGCATGAATGTTGCTATTTCTCGCCCCAGGAAAAAACTTATTGTTTTAGCTTCCAGATCAGTAGTAGATCTCCTTACGTCTGACCTGGAAATATTTGAGCAATCAGCGATCTGGAAACGACTGTTTCATCATTACACCCCAGATATCTTAATTCAAAGCACAATGAATGGATTTAAGGTATCTGTTCGTGGGCGTAGGATATGAAGATCCTGCAGATTTTACGAAATGATATCCAAAAGGCAACTACCGGTATTTGAACAATAAGAAGAATCCAATAACAGAAGAAGCGATAGAAAATTGAAGAGCTGCCAGTAAAAACGGCAGCTCTAACACTTTTAAATTCCAAATCCCATCTGTCCCTCCGGAACCACCTCCTTTCTTCGTGTCCGCCTGACCACCACTGTCTTCTGGCTCACCCAATCATCCCAAGTCATCACTTTTGGACCCGGAACGATCACTGCGCTCGGGGTCGTCAGGCTGCCCATCGGATTGTGGCTGACTTGCAGATCATCAGCAAACAAGGTCTGTAGGTCAGAGAGCTTCGCGCCCTCCAGCACATCACGAGCAAGCTGAGTGAGAAAATCGCTTTCTTCCTCCGGAACAATCGCACCTCCGACCTCATCCCCGTAAACGAGCTGCGCGGCCTTCATTTTTTTTCCCATCAAGGCCAGCGCTGTTGCTTCCATCGCTGACGAGTAAACCGAGAAAATCGCTTTGACCGGCTGGGTCTGTCCCAAACGCCATACACGTCGCACGCTTTGCCACAACGTATAGAGTGAATATTCGATCTCGAAGAACACCACGGTTGAGAATTGCACCAGGTCGAGGCCTGTTTCCACTAGCCGGGGGTTACAGATCAAAACATCGATGGTATTCACACGTTTGGCGATCCATTCTTCACGCTTGCGTGGGTCAACATTCCCACTCAGGATGGAGACTCTCAGTCCGTTGGCTTGCAGCGGCATCATCACCCGATCTTGAATGTCGCGGGTACCAGTCTGGCGAACATAGACCAGCACTTTTCGCCCTTGCTGCTTTTCAACCTTACAGAAATTTGCCAACCAGTTTTCTTTTGGCAGCCATTTGTGGCCATTCGGGTTGATTGCTGGCAACTCCATCAGCGGGACTTTTCGCACGCTTTTGCCCTCGCCATCATCTACCTCATCGACCACCACAACCTCATCCCGAAAAGCAGAATTCGGTCGCGCCAGTGTCCATTGAAGCCAGGTGGATAAGTAACGACTGGATTGGATAGCCAGTTGTTTCAAGCTGCTGTCCATGCTGTGGTACTGCTGTCCCTGGTCATCGAGCATATCCAGGGCAACCACTTCCTCCTTATACGACGGCAGAGCCAGGTTCAGATCCTTCAGGCTCAGGAATATAGTGGTGTCTAGTAACCGGCTCACGATTGCCGGGCTGACACCCGGCTGTTCCTTCGCTTGATTGCGATAGCGCCGGTTTCCTGTGTACACCCCATCTTCGTCCGCATCATCATCGCGTCTTCGTCTTCGGGTGGTTTCAAGCACTCCATACAACCGCGCCCAGCGCTTCTCGTCGTGGAAAGCAAAATCACGACGGACACCGTGATTCAGGCGATGCAACAACCAGAAAATTGAGGTGCTTTTGCCACCAAAGAATGTCCCGGTGAGCGTTAGCGTCCACTTCACCGCTGTTACCAGTTGATGGAACGCGACTCCTCGATCTGATGATTTGGATTTGAATTGATGCACCTCATCGGCAATAAGCAGCTTGAAAGCGCCCTTCGCATGTTTGGTGATGTACTCCGAAATACTATGTCGCCTCGCCCCATTGAACTCAAACAAGGGTGTCCCACATGGACGCGTGCCCCATACCGAGTCACCATTGGCATCAAGTTTCGTCCTCCCGTCTGCATCCAACTCCCAGCCAGGGATTCGATTGTGACAGAATTGGCGTTTTTCTGCCAATTCAGAGGCGTCAGTTACCGGAACCACAAATCCGTCCTTTTCGACCATCACGACCTTACCACAACCAGGACAAGCACAGGCATCCACAATCTTTCCAGTCAGTGGGTCTCTCGCTTTCCTGGTGATAACTGCCGGCTGCCATCCTGCCCCGAACTTGGCAGAGGTGTGTGCTACCACTGCCACCCATTTTGGCTTTGGACCTCCTTTCTTTTGAGCAGTGTCATAAGCTGCCTTATATTGATCCAGGAATTCATGGACATCGTTCACATCATAAACTTCGTCACTATTCCGACCGATGCGACGGATTTCTCGTGCATATGCTCCTGGGATCACTTCCTCGATTTCGCGGATCCATTTGGGTACGAGGTGTGGAGGACAAAGCACGATTGCAGGGTAAGCATCCAGTAGCTCGATCACACCAGTCGATATTGTCGTTTTCCCAGTCCCCATTTCCGCCTGGCAATTAGCCACGCCATTTTTACGAATTGAACGAGCCAATGCCGCTGCTGCATGTCTTTGCGCAGGAAGCAAACCAGCACGCTCTTGTCCGGGAAGGGCTTTTCGTTGCGTGCCAAGCCTATCGAGGGCTGCAATTTCGTTTGCTGTCGGGTCCAGATTGTAGATGGGTTTATAGGTTTCCAGCACATGCGCAGCGATCTTCTCGCCGTGAACTTTCATGAACTCTGAAAGGCCTTTAACGTCCTGGATCACCTGGATGCCATCCTGCTTCAACACAGCTACAGTAGTAACAAAACGATCCTTGTAGGTTTCTACAACTGTATCCGCTTCTTTGGCATCCGGCTGCTCGGTCTTTTCGACCACCTTAATCACCCGTCCCTTGATCAGCATTGGTTTACCCTCTTCATCGGTCAACTTCACCGTGCCCATCATGCCAGAGGCCATGAGCATAGCGATATGTCCTTTCTTCAAGGGCATGACTGGTTGGGAGAGTTGTGCCAAACCACGCGTTGGGTGTATCAGGTCAAGCCAATCGCTGGTCTTTTGGACACCTGCTTTCTTCGTGGCTTCAACCACCTCTTCCGGTTCCCAATCCGTTCGTTTGAACACTACTGGTTTGCCATTTGCACCTCGTAATGGCGCAGGCAACAGTTCATAGATCGGTTCAACAGCGGAATGGATAGGTTCTAGTTCAGTTGATGCCAGGCTTTGAAGCGAAAGAACCTCCTTGTCTGTGGGCGACTGGTAGAGCTTGCGTTTGTAAGCCAATACCACCACCTGCTTGAACTTCTCGTACAATCCGTCCGGAAACCGATAGACCATGATGGCTTCATAATGCCCGGCTAAAAGCCGAGCAACTTCAATCATTCCCAGGATTTTCTGAGGGATGATATAGGTCAGCAGCCCGCCACGCATCAGTTTGGAGGAGGTCGTCTTGAGAAAATCCCATTCCAGTCGTTTTTGACCATCGAAACGGTCAAATTCATAGGGCGGATTCAGATAGAGCCAGGAGATGCTTTCATCGCTCAGAACACAAGCCTGCCAGGGAGCCTGGAAAACCTTATCCATCACGTTTTGAGCTTTCCCTGCTCGTTCTGGTGAGAGTTCTACACCCCAGGTTTCGCAGTTGAGCGCGTTGCCCAAGGAAGAAGCTGCTTTTCCTTCGCCTGCGCAGGGATCAAATAACCGCCCTCTATCGCTGGGCGGTTTCAGGTAAGTGCGGATGATCTCGACAACCGGTTCATCCGTGGGGTAGTACCCCATTCTTTCGATTGCTGGTGGACGCATTGTTCACTCCTTTACGAAAAAATCCTCGTAGGAGACGCGTCCAACCCCTTGAGGGGATGAAAAGCGCCCCCTCCGGGGTGATGTTGCGAGTAGTTTTACTTGTTCAATCAGATGGTCAGTGAGATTTCCTCCTGAGCCAATAACTCGGATAACAGTTCTTTCCAGTCAGCTTGCAGGTCAATTCTGGCACCGAGGATACAGTCGCCACCCGTGGCCAGATCTTGAACCAACTTGCGGCTGCGAGCTTGTTTCCAAAGGACTACTGACCATTCATCCAGGATCGGCACCTCCAGAGCTTCTTTGATTCGTTCGATGAAAAGCTGAATCAATTCCTTTCCCGGGTCGGATGTTCCTCGAAAGATAAGCAGATATGCACTGAGGTCTTCTGGTTCCCATTTTCCAGGAAGCGCAAGCCGAGATACAAACCCGACATGATGACTGGTGTATTCAGGCATGGCTTGCCAGGCTTGTTCATACTTATCAGTAGGAATCAGGGACACATCGCTTAGGCCGTCCTGAGTCATTTGTAGGGATTTCCCGCACATCAGAGTCACTCGTAGTGACTCTAGGCTGGTCTTGTAACCTACCAGACCAATGTACGCCAGATTGTGATCGGTGTCATAGGCATAGCCGGTGGCATGTGCCATTGCTTGCCCGTTCCGAAGTTTTGGTACCGCTTCAGGAAATAGACGATCACCCGATTTGGAATCCCCGCTTTCCTTCGGAACAATCTTCCAAACAACAATCCCAGAATTGACTCGAGCCAGTTCTTCGTTGACCTCTTTCAGAACTTCGTACAGACCTTTCCAGGGTTGCGCTCCGGTGAAGGTGACGCTGGTTTCGCCGCATTGAATATGGATACTCCGGTCCTTTACATCGAGGATTGCTTCACCTAGAGTAAGAATTCGGTAGTTAGCTAACACTTGGGGTAGTTTCTCACCCGATTTTGCAGTAAACAGGTAAGCTCCGAGTTCCGAATCGTAGTTAAGGAAACCGGCTTTACCAACTTCATAATCGTATGGGTAAGCTGCCCGTGTCAGTTCCTGACCGAGATCTTCTCTCGAAGGTAAGCCACAGCCATCCTTATAAGCAGTGATGATGATCTTGCCCTCCTTCTGCCTGGCAATAATGCGGTTCACTTTTTCGCGCAGGTATTTGTCTTCGTATACATTCATGTGATCCTCCTTTGGGTTTGATATGGATTGAATAACCAACGTTTGTTTGAAGAAAGAGCCAACGTTTTTGTGCCTGTAGTGAAATGCCATACAGAACAGCAAAAAAGGGTCGGAAACGAAATGTTTGTGCACCTTTTTTACGGTCCTGTGTGTTGATCAAATTGACATCGAGGGTGATACAGATAACTTTCTGAGAGTACAGTTATGGTGTTTTAATAGTTATTAAAACTCCCCATTCTATTAAAACTGATTGATTATCCATCTTGTTTTTAATGAAAATATATGTTTTAATAAGTATTAAAAGAGGTTATTATGTTAAAAGAAGCAGATGTCTCTAAAAAAGGATTGCTTGCATTCAGGGAATGCCTTTCGGTTGTGCCATCCCTTACAATAGATTCCATAGAGGAGCTGCCTGCTAAAGACATGCCTGATTATCAAGCGATTGTTCGTGGAGAGGGATTCAAACAGATCATTTACCTTGAAATAAAAACTCTGGGAACTCCAAAAAGCACGAGAGAGGCGGTCAATTTACTTGTGAGGCAGATTCAAAATGACCCTGCATCCTATGGGATACTTGTTGCGCCTTACATAGCCCCTAGTTCAGCTGCCATTTGCAAGAAATCTGGAATCGGGTATGTCGATTTATCTGGAAATTGTTCCATTGCTTTCCAACAGATTTTTATCAATCGAGAAAAATCGGGGAATCAATTTCCTTTCAAAACGGGTCTATCATCGATCTACTCGCCAAAATCCGAACGTATATTGCGTGTTTTACTCGTTTACCCGTATCGAACCTGGAAAGCAATCGATCTTGCGAAAGAAGCTCAAGTCAGTCTTGGTATGATCACTCAGGTAAGCAAAAAATTGATTGAAGAAGAATGGCTGAAAAAGACGTCGCAAGGCATCTCATTAACCCAACCAGAAAATCTATTAGCAGATTGGAGCAATAACTACACCATTAAACGCAATGTCCAAAATAATTACTACTCAATGAAGCCGCTGCAAGATTTAGAAATCGAGATCGCTGATACATGTAGAATGATGAACATTCCTTATGCCTTGACTGGTTTTTCGGCGAGCAATCGTTTGGCCCCAATGGTCAGGGGTCAACGTGCAATGATATATGTCAGTCGGGATATTGATTTGGTGGCCGAAAAAGTTGGCTTGAAAACCGTCGAAAGTGGAGCCAACATCATTTTGATTCAACCGTACGATGATGGTGTATTTTGGAACGCCAAGTCGATCGGTGACCTAGAAATCTCCGAACCGGTTCAGGTTTATCTTGATCTGAAACGTTACCCAGGACGTGGCGAAGAAGCAGCAGATTTTCTATTTAGAGAGGTGATTAATCCAAGATGGCAACAACTAAAAATGAATATGATCGCCTCTTAGTAGAGGCTGCGCACAGAGTACTTCTGGAAGTTGCTCGGCTTTTGTATGACTACCGAGACGGAATTGTGTTGGTAGGCGGTTCTGTTCCTGGATTATTATTTAACCAGGATGTTTCTGAACACATTGGAACAATTGATGTTGATGTCGCACTGGATCAAAATACCATCCAGGAAATCGGTTACCGCTCCATCATGCAATTGCTTTCCAAACGAGGATATGTTCAAGGGGATCAACCGTTTATTTTTTATCGTACTTTACAGGTTGACGATCAAGAGATCACTGTTGAAGTGGATTTCTTGGCTGGCGAATATGGAGGGACGAGCAAGAAGCACAGAACTCAGATCGTCCAGGATATGCATCCCAGAAAGGCGCGTGCTTGTGATCTTGCCTTTCTAAACCCTATTCAAATAACGATAGAGGGTACTTTGCCAGAGGGTGGAAAGGATCGGGCTTCCATTCAAGTCGCTTCGATTGTCCCATTTCTCATAATGAAAGCGCAGGCCTTGAATAGTAGGCTCAAAGAAAAAGATGCCTACGATATTTATTATTGTTTAACTAATTTTCCGAATGGGATGGATGCATTGGTTGATGCGTTCCGAACATTTCCTGATCATCCCTTGATACATGAGGGATTAGCGATTTTATCTGAAAAATTTTCGGCCTCAGACTCTGTTGGCCCTGTATTTGTAACCAATTTTCTAGATGAAAATGATCCAGAAACTCGAGCACAGATCCAAAGAGACGCATATGAACGTGTGCAATATTTATTGAATGCACTTCTTACCTGAACTGCTAATCACCTACTGAATCAGAAGCCATCAATGGAGGGAGTTACGGCTCCCTCCATTTTCTTACCTTCCATCGATATGCATGGGCATTAAAACATATAAATTCTCCTCATCTCCTGTCGAATGGAGAACCGCCGGTGTGTTGTGAGCATTCGCCTCAATGGTCACATTTTTGGTAGTAATGGCTTCCAAACCATCTTGCAAGAATTTCACATTGAATGCGATCTCCAATTCCTGTCCTTCAACCGTGGCTTCAAGCTCTATCTCACTGGCACCGGTCTCATCGGATTCAGCCAACAGTTTGACCCTCCCTGTTTGATCAGCTCCGGGTTGAAGATGAAAGCTCACCACATTGCTCCCTTCGCGAGCAATGATGCTGGCCTGTTTGCAGGCTTTGAGCAGGTCTCCCGCGTCAAGGACTGCTTTGGTCTTGTGACCTTTGGGTAGAATCGCCTGGTAATCGGGGAATTTCCCATCGATCAATTGTGAGACCATCTGCACATTTTCACAACGGAACACCACCTGGCTACCATTCGGAGGTAAAACAAAAGTGATCCTGGCTGTTTTTGTCGCATTCAGGATTCGCACCACCTCTTTCAATGCGGCAGCCGGTATGATTAACTGCTTCTTGGCGAACGGTTCTGGAAGGATCGCCTTACAGATGGCGAGACGGAATCCATCCGTTCCGACCATGGATACGGTCTTTCCATCCATGCTCATCAAAACTCCAGTCAGAACAGGTCGGTTATCATCCATGGAGGCAGCGAACGCAACCTTTTGGATCATCTCTTTGAACATACTTGCGTCCATTGAAACCCCATTGGTGATAGGGTACTCCGGGATGGTTGGAAACTCGGATGCATCAATTCCCTTGACGATCCCTTTATAGGTTCCGCACTTCAATGAAGCTTCCGGTTTCCCATTTACCGAAAAAACGACTTCGGGATCTGTGAAGCTGTTGATCACATCGGTCAGTATTTTGGCAGGCAAGGTCAAACCCAGGTCACCATCCAAATTGGCATCCATCCAAACCGTGACACCCACGGTCAAGTCGGTAGCCGAAAGACGAAGCTGATCCTCATCTTTACTGAGTAAAATGTTCGATAAGATCGGTAGGTTGGAGTGAGAACCAACCGCTCGTCCTACAATTGCCAGATTTTCAGAAAAAGTATTCTTTTGAACAGTCACTTTGCAGGTCATTCTGTATCTCCTTTTTGTAGTATCAGACACGCAGGTTTTAAAAAGCTGCGTGTCTGAGTCTGTCTAGAATTCGTCGAATAAATCGGCTGATGCACCACCATCTGGCCAATATGCCTCTTCATCCCCTAAGCGAATTGCATTTTCGTATTGCTCAGTGAGGGAGCCTTCGTCATCATCCTCGTTCTGCGAGTTCATCAAAGCTCTGAGAATGGGTTGATCCGAGGTATAGGCACGAATGCAATTGCGCCAGAAAAGTACATCATCGTTCTGAAGAACTTTCTGGATTCCTTGCACCAAGTCGATTAAAAAGTCTTCTTCAAATCGATCTGGAGGTAAACCATGATCGGCCAGTGTGTGTGCAATTTCTTCAGCGATTTGTCCCCATGTGATTGAAAACGCTGGCTTTTCCATTGAAAACCCAGCATGCGCCAGAATTTTGGACACCTCGAAACCAGATTCAAGGTATTCAAGTTGTTGTAGTGTAGGTAGTTGATCCATTTTTATCTCCTGTGGATTATGAAAATCCCAACCCTTTTTCCTTCAGGGACACCCATCGTGATAATCCAATGACCAAATGGTCCAGGACTGACACATCCAAGAGCTTGCCGGCTTGGACAATGGCGCGAGTAACGCTGACATCTTCGGGACTGGGTGTGGGATCTGTGCTGGGATGGTTATGTGCGATCAGGATAGCCGCCGCGTTCCGCTGCAGTGCTGGTTTGAATAACTCGCCAACCCGCACCATCGAGGAATTAAGCGAGCCGTGATATATCTCAATCACATCCAACATGCGGTTGCGTGTGTCAAGCGGCATCACGACCATGAATTCTTGTTCACGATGCGCCAGCATCGGCATCAAGATTTGAGCAGCATCTCCAGGTGAATGAATTGTTGGGCGTTCATCTTCTGGTTGAAGGAGCTTACGTCCAAGTGCTAAAGCTGCTTTGAGCCGCAGTGCAGTCAAATTGCTAATACCCGGCACTTTGGCAATCTCATTCACATGTGCCTGGGCAATTTTCTGGATCGTGCCAAATTGTGCCAGCAGCTGTTCAGCGGACTCAATTTGATTTGAACCACCAATGATGACTGCCAGCAATTCAGCCAGACTGCATGCATCTGAATCCTTGCTTACCCGGAAAGCCGGCTGCTCACGAACGGGCAGGTGCTTGAGCCGGGGAAAGTTGTAAGTTTGAGGGTGTGCACTTTCTATAAGGTACGGTTGTAGGTTGTTCATGTCTGTCTCCTGTGAAATGGGGGACAGACCACCCCTGGAGGGATGCTGTCCCCCCATTTTGCCCCTTGCGGGGTCCATTAGGGTCCTGTAATTTATGCGATCGGATCGTATCCGGTTTCAAGAAATACCTTGCGGCTGATTGCTTCGCATTCTTCCCAGGTCATCAATTCATCGCGCCGCACACCAGGGTATCCAGGTGCGGGAGGTATGAGCCAGGGGTTTTCTGCAAGGTTCTTTTTTATCCTTTCAGCTTTTGCATCCAGAAAATGACGCAGGCCGCCTTTTGTGCAGCGCCACCCCAATTCCTTGGTGTACTTGCCATCCCAATTTCGATCACGGAAAGTCTTGCTGCAACAAATTGGACAAGGTGGCATCCCTTCTGGATCAGGCGCTCGTGCACCACCAGCTTGAAGATAAAAACGAACAGCATCAATTGCCTCGCAATATGCTGCACCACAAGAGCACTCCTTGTTTTTATTGACCCTGTGAAAACGAGGTTCACTGCCCGAACCAAAATCAACCAGGTATTGATATCCCTGGATAGAAACGGATGGCGTGAACACCGTAAAGTCTTCCCGGATCATTGCACTGGCATGCGCTTTTGGGATCCCCTGACTGCTTCTAACCGTACCTGCGGTTCTACTCGGAGCAAGTTCGGTCTTCATAAGCACTCTCCAGAAACCAATCCGCTGGAAGCAAGTGATCCTGCGGAGAGATTTGGATTTCTAGTTCTCCTGGTTCAATCGTTTCACAGATTGGTGCTTCTTCAGGATCATTCTCAACACGAACACCCCTCAAGTGAGGGATATGAACCACCGTAGTGCTGTCCTGATAAGGGCCACCGTGACTGTTCTTGGTAAATGGTTCCAGTCCATTGAGCGCGCGTACCCATACTGTTCCAGGTCTCGGGCCTTTTCCCACTACCTCAACGGGAATGACCGCATCTCCATAACATGTACCGATTGTGATTTCAGCTTTTACCATCTGTTCCTCCTGTGTTCTTTCAATAGGAATGAGAAAGGACATGCCTTTCAGGGCATGTCCTTCGTTGTGATTCACCGGTGCGTTTTGACTCTGGCTAAAATGGAATTTCGCTTGGGTCTACGTTTGGCGGAACCTGAGTATTTACTGTGGGTTCTGCTTCCTCCTGGTCTTCACGTCCAGAAAGAAAACGTACGGTCGAGGCGGTTACTTCGAATGAAGCGCCAACCTTTCCGTTGTTTTCCCAGATATGAGGGCCACCCGTTTCAGGATCGGGTGTCAGACGCCCTTCCACTAACACCTTGCTTCCCTTGTGTAGGAATTCATTGCAGGACTCTGCTTGTTTTCCCCACACAGTCACACGGAACCAGGTTGTTTCTTTGACTGGCTGTCCATTCTGACCGTTGTAACGACGATTTGTGGCTACAGATAAGGTAGTCACAGGTTGTCCGCCAGGGGTAAAGCGCATTTCTGGATCTTTTCCCAGATTTCCGATGAGGATAATCGTTTGGTACATTGTATTTTTCCTTTCTCTTTGGTATGTGGTTTTTTTAGGCTGCAACGGATGCAGGCGTCGGTATAGCGCGTTGACTGGCAAGCCAATTACGCAATTCATCCTTCGTGGCAGGAACTCTCCCGGTTTTCTCTTTGAATTGGTCGAAAGCCTCCTGTTCGGAAACATTGCCATTCACGGAGACACCATCCCCATACTTGCGTACGGTAGAGGTGGTGGGAGGTATTGAATTTGCTTTCGAAGTTGGAATTGCCGTAGATGAGGTGCCATTGGATCGGTTTTGATCAAGGCCTGCGTTTTGAGCAATTTCCTTGTCATACAACAGATTGCCGAACTGTTCACCCAACTGGCGGAAGCAGCGCTTCAGACAGTCTGTGGCTGAACCTGCCAAAGCCATATCCAGAGCTTCAGGTGTATCGCCAGTGAAGACACAACGACCAAGATCGGCGTGACTATATGTTTTTCCGTCCAGATCGACAGATACTTTGCCAGTGATATACACTAAACCGACTTCCTCGGTCTGAACATTCCCATTGGCATCAAGGGCAGGAACCTTGCGTTTTTCCTGTTGATTCCAGATCAGCACCTTTTTTTGCCAACGCACGATGACCGGATCACCAATCAAGTCAAATGACCAGGTAAATCCGAAGATACTGTTGGCTCGATCAATAACGTCGTATCCTTCCAGATATGGGACGGATCCCATACCTGGCGCTTGGCGGCGTTTGACGCGAGACATGTCCAATGGCTGGCGAAGTTCCCAGAGGATGCGGCTCAGCCGGTCGCTCAGGTTCCCATCATTTGAAGGGATGGTTTCATTCATGTGACTCTCCTTTTCTTGAATTATGTGAATTTGTGGTTGCGCCGCTTCTAAAAGGCGGACACCTTCAATGTGTTTGCAGAGAATCTGAGGTCCCCGCTGCTGATAGTCCATACAGGTACACGCCCAATTGATCTCTTCAGAATCACCTTGAGTTGGTCTCAATGTGACGACATATGGTAACTTGTCGCCATTTTTGACCGTCCATTGGTGGGGATTGGTTCGGGTGACCTGGAACTTGCCAGCGAGAATCGCAGATTGTGCACGTTCAGTACGTTCAACTTGTGCTTGGGTAAGGTCTTGTGTTTTTTGCATAATCCTCCTTGTGGAAATATCCGACGTTGAATAATGAATAGTCGATTCGAAAGATCAACTCATGGCTAATACCAGGAGTGTTCCGACGTTATTTGCTACCCGTGAATAAACACAGGGCAGAAAACGACAATGGTGAAGACTTTTTCTTCATCGCTGACATTTGCAGCCCTATGGATGTGAGAATATATGGGTGGGATGAGTCATTCATCCCACCCATAAATTATTGTTTTCTCCTTGTGATATGAACCTTTCTGCTTCTCAGCACGCCATGACGCCTCCTGGGAGGAAAAGGTTGTTTGTTAAAGTGCAAGCCCACTATCCGGGGACTCCCGGAAATAAAATGGAGGATCACTCGCTCCCAATACCAATGGGAGCTTACGATGACAGTTCTCGAAATCCAGCTTGCTTTATGCAAGGGATTCGGACGTCATCTTGTGATCCTCCACGTACCCTGAAGTATTAAGAATTCGCTTCAGGTCTGAACTCATCCATCTCTCTATTTTTTTACACGCATAGGCCTTTTGCAGGTAATCCAAAAAGAGGATTACCCATGCTCACCTTCGGTTTGTTGATCGGATGAGTTATTCAGCAGTTGCGTCAATTTCTCCAGAAGCAGATTCCACCTCACTTGAATCATTATCCGCTTCAGCGTGCTTGCCAGTCGTAACTCTCTCAATTGATCTGGCTTTTTTCTCGTTCGGTGAGGCAGAATCCAACACAATAATGCGCCTGGCGACTGCCTCTACCACGTTTCGGTCAATGAATACCTGGTTTTGTTTCAAATCGCATGCTTTGATATCCACCGACAGGTCAGTACAATTCTTGGATTTCCGTGCTTTGTTAATAAACTCTTCCAAGCTTTCGCGGAAATCCCGAGACTGGAGGAAACCATGCACTCGCAATCGCATGCCGCGGCGAATATGGATCAACCCATTGGCTCCGCCATTGACCCGGACGTTGATGTAATCACCTGCATCACGTTCCAGATCCAATTTCTTGGCAGGCAGATCACTGTCTCGATAGATCACTAACCGGAAGAAAAGGTCATCCATAAATTTCCATGGATCCCGTACCACGATTCCTTCTAAAACTACATCGTTTATCATCTGACCTCCTTGTTTATAAAACCTTCGTCATCTAGGGTTAAAAAAATGCCGGACAGATCCCAGTGGGTTTTGTCCGGCCAACGATTGATTAAGAAATATTGAGTTGTCAATCAGAGTATAACAATTACAAGGGGCTTATCCTAGATGGTCAATTTCTTTTTAATAATGCCCACGCTCCTTTATGGGTAAGAAACGATCAATGTGTGAAGACACGTAGTTTGGCCACGCCAGTTTGAGTGACAAGCACCTTGGGAACTACTGATGGAAACAGGATAGATAAATCTGCTGACACAGAGACCCGTACCGTGTTGTCTCCCCCGCTGACCTGAATTCCTGTAACAAAGGCATGCACCCCTTTTGCGGATAAGCTGGCTGTATTTGAAGTCACATAAGCCTGAGCGTTCCCCCAGGTTCTTGAAGTGGGAACAAGACTTCCGGTATCTTGAAAAACTTGCTGATTGATCTCAGCGGAAGCGGCAACTGCTGCAGCATCCGCTGCCTTTGCCACTTCTGAAATGGCATAAAAATACCGTCCGAGTTCAATAGCCAATGCCAGGGCAGGAATCATCACCAACCCAATGAATACCGCCCAGAAAGTCATTGAATAGCCACACCGATCTCGCCACAGCATATTACCAGCCTTCTTGCCGAAATGTAGAATCGGCACGGACAGTAAACGTCTGCCCTGGCAATCCAGGGAACAGGCTGGTCAGAGGAGCCATAAAGTTGGGTACACTGCCACTGACTTGGATCTTTAAAATGCTGCCAGCACTTCCTCCAGGAGCCAAGACACTGACCGAAGTATTTTCCAGAATCCCAGCCTGGGCGATTGCGTCTCTTGCTCCACTCATGGCATAACAGGCTGGGCATTGCTGCGCCACACTTCCCATACGCGCACCATGCCTGGCTGCGGCTTGCACTGCCTGTTGGGCATAGACTAACATCCCCAGGTTAACAATCGCCAACATGACCATAATCGCAATTGGAGTTGTAATTGCAGCCTCTAGCAATTCCATCCCACGAGTGTCTTTAATAAACCTCATAATCCTCCTTGAGGAATAATTGATCTGCCAGTTTTAGGAACATCCCCGAAGGGGACATTGCTGGCAGACCATTGATTTGGCTAGATTTTTCCAGCAATATCTGTCACGATGGCAGCGATATTTTGGCCCAGCAACCGGTATGCACCATAAGCCACCAGAACAACTACTGCAATGATCAATGCGACCTCAGTCGACTCGATTCCCCGGTTATCCTTTAGGAAACGCAATGTCAATCACCTCCTTCCTGCTTTAGAAATATGGATAGAGAACGAACAACAAAGTTCCACAAAAAATTGATACGACAAAAGGAATTTCCCTCTTTTTCTGAAGGCTAGCGATTACGCCCTGCACTCCACCGACAATTGATATCGGGATCAGAAAAATTGGATTTCCAAGAACCAGGGCAGCAGCAATTATCAGCTTGACATCCGCACCTCCCAAAACACCAAATTCCCAAAGCACCCACACGACAAGGATGAGAAGACAAATCAACGTCGCCGCAGGTTGAAAAATTGCAGCAAATGTGGACAACGTAAGAGCAAATGCCAGACGTTTTTCTCGGGGGTTGAAATCTGATACGTGTGTCAATGCAATCATCAACAATACTGGAGCCCATAAGCCATTAAAAAGGCCATACACACCTGCACCAACCATCCCGCCAACGGTTAATGGCGTGGGGACCTGGTGGTTGCGGAGATCGTAGACCATACAGGCAAAAAACAGGGCTAAAACGGCGAAATTAGCGATCAGAAGGCGCTCCTATCCATTCTTCATCGGTGCAAGTGCTTAAAAATCAAAGCTGGACTCACTTCTGCGCCCAGAAGGTTCTGTCCAGCCAACGATTGATCAAAGATTGTCTATTAATAATTATAATGACGGAATGAAGTTATCCAAGGTGGCCAATTTTTTGATGGGAGTAATAGCCACTTTTCCAGCTGTCATGGAGGTTTTATGATACATAAAGTGGAACTAATCATTCCGAACGAACTTATAAAGGAAATTGAAGTTTACGCAAAGGTCGAGGGAATCACTCTCAATGAGTTCTTGCTGTGGGCTCTTGGTGAAAAGGTGGGCGAATTACGTGAACGGCGAGGGGTTAAGAATCTACTTCGAGTTATTCCAAACCAAGGCACTGAAAAAACTCCCTTAGATAAAGCTACACCTCCCACATATCCTCAAAAACGACTTCTGAAAGCCGAGGAGGTTGCGAAATACCTAAGAATAAGCAAATCCGGTGCCTATCGGTTGATGCGAACTGGTGAAATACCAGTTGTGAGATTTGGTAAAGTAGTCCGCGTAAGAGAGGAAGACATCGAAAGTTTTGTATTGAACACAAAAGCATAATCCAGACATTGCGGATTAGCCTAAAATAATTATCCCTACTTTCAAGATTAATACCGAGGCTAACAATATCGGCAAACCCGGTAAACGGTGAAGCATGATTTTCTGTTCCCGAACCAGAGATATCAATCCCGAAGCAATCACAACGATTAAGTGAATAACCAGAATCGACATGATAAAGAAAATCCCTGGCCACATAAGACAGATCGTAATTGCACTAACGGCATCCGCGCCACCCCACCACTTCAATTCCCAGGCAGCCCAGAAGCCAATGATTGCCAAAGCTGAAAGTGGTGAAGATTGAATCGAGAGGAATGCTCCCAAAAATAGCAATGGGAGCCAGGTGATTATTCGGCTTAATTCTTCCCAGCCAAATGCTTGAGATATTCTATACCGTTCACTAACAGCTGCAACTAAGACAGCAAGAAGGACTAATGCCCAGTCTCCCTGCCAGATCCGATAAAGGCCTGCGCCAATGAGAGGAATAACCACCCAGGCGCTGTGAGGTATTTCACTTTTTCGGATATCGAACCAAGATACGATTCCCAACCAGGTTACAACAAGGCCAAAAATAATCCAATCCATAAAAATTAGTGGGCAGAGATTGCCACCTGCAAGGAGCAGAGAAAGCCCACTCTCCTTTCGTTATAGTAATTTGACAGAGCGTAAATATAACAGTACACTTGTTCTACAAATGATATGTCGAACCAGAATATGTATCGTACATACAAATACCTCCTTCGCCCTTATACGGAACAGGTAAAGAGCTTGGACTTTTTGCTTTGGCAGTCCCGGCTTGTTTACAATGCCGCATTGCAACAACGCATTAACACCTACAAAGAAACAGGCAAGGGCGTAGGTTACGGAGCACAGTGGTCGCATTTTCGAAATGTGCGCCACGATAACCCTGACACGCTTGGAAAGCTGAACGCTTCTAGCCTTCAACACTTGCTTCGCCGCCTGGACAAATCGTTCGCTGGATTCTTTCGCCGCTTGAAAATAGGGGAAAAGCCTGGGTTTCCTCGTTATAAAGGATCCAGTCGCTTCAATAGCCTGGAATACACATATAACGATGGCTGTAAATTGCGACAGGACGAGAAAGGGCGCAAGTCGTTTTACGTTCAGAACGTTGGTGAAATGCGGATGTGTTATCACCGGGCCATTCCGACCGATGCTGAGATAAAACACATTGTCCTCAAGCGGGTTGGTGAGCGGTGGTATGTTTGCTTGATGCTCAAACTGCCTGATACTGGTATACATCAGGTACAAACAGACCAACAAATCGGTATTGATGTTGGTTTGAAAAACCTTGCTGCCCTCTCTACTGGCGAGTTGATTGAAAACCCTCATTGGCTGCGAGAGAGTCTCGCGAAACTGCGGAGGTTGCAACGTCACGCCTCTCGACAGGTCAAAGGGAGCAACCACCAGCGAAAAACCTACCACCAGATTGCTCGCTTGCATGAGCATGTTGCCAATCAACGGGCAGATTTTTTGCACAAGATCAGTAATCGGCTCATTGCCGGGAACGACCTGATAGCGATTGAAAACCTCTCTCCGAGATTTATGAACCGAAATAGGCATCTTTCCCTGTCTTCGCACGATGCAGGGTTTGGTCTGTTCCGGCAGATGCTTGAATACAAGGCTGAAAGTGCCGGGATCCAAGTGATTGCCGTGAATGCATCCAACACAACTCAAGCTTGCAGCGAGTGCGGGAGTATTGTTCCAAAAGGTTTGTCGGTTCGTGTTCATGCATGTCCTAATTGCGGTTTGGTTCTCGACCGAGATATAAATGCGGCTCGGAATATCCTAACCATGGCTTTACTACCTCCGCTCGGACGGAGCGGTCAGGCGGTAACGTGGGCGGTTGCGCCGTGCGTTGCCTGAGAAGCTGTCGGCTTTAGCCGATAGAGAACGTCACAACACCTCTTTTCCTACGGTTTGATCTGCCCTTCGATCCGTCGAATATATTCAGCGCCACTTGCACAACCGCTTGAAAAATTGGCTGCAATGCTATTCCAGCTGTTCGGATTTCCGGTTTTTCGAAGAGCTTGATAAACACATCCGGCGCCGGCATGATAATTTGCGAGAACCAGACGCCAGTAATCGTCATAACTTAATAATGCAGCTGGTTGTTTTCCGGTTGCCAGATTGAAAATTCGGGCTGACTGCAAACAACTTGCATTGAGGGTTTCAGCCAGAACTCGTATCGCTTGGTTTCCTTTTTCAAGATCAACACCCCCTGGACAATTCGGGCAGGTGGCCTCGATATCTCGTAAAACCATTCCGCGTAATAGGTATTGCGTTGAAGAATCCAGGAATTGATATTGGGTGGTACATCCTACTTCACCGTATGTTTGCCGGCAGATGGTTTGGAAATAAGCCGGTCGCCACATCAAAACAAGGTCTGCGCCATATGTGGTCATCTGACCCAATCCAATCTCACCTAGAGTCCAATTTGCCGCTGGCCAGAATTGCGATTCAACGGCAATGACAGCTTTAACTACCTTTGGGGGTAACTCTGCAGCCTGAGAAGAAGAGAGAATCACCGAGTCAAATTGATTCTGCCAGGTGAGCACCTGGTCTTTCGTAAGTTCGATTCCACAACCATTAGCAGAGCCATCAGGATTCAACCCTTGTGCTGGGCAGATAGCACCATCGACTAATCCGGAGGTCAATAACTCAGCAGCCAAAACATCATAACGGTTGGCAGTGGCTAGGTTCGAGTTCCCGCTCACGGGCATTAACCAATCAGGAATTGCTGTTGGGGTTAAGCCATAAGCCATCTGGCAGGTTCCACCACTATCAGCCTTCACAGATGTTGTTTCCCAACTGGCAGTGGTCATCACTGTAAGGGCGGCAAGTAGAATTCGAATTACGGGCGACCATGCACGGGATGCCATGCCACCTCCCAAACTACGCTGGGTGTTCGATATGTCTGGCCAAAATCATCCGACAAATCAGCCCATGCGGTCCAGATACCCTCTTCTGTGGTGCCAAAATTGAGATCTCCTGAATTTTCAGGAGTCACAGACCAGGTTGAGCCATTGCGGTTCAAAGAAAATTGAGCTCCCGATGGTGCCCGAACTCGTACCAAAATAGAATAAGGTGGAACACCACCTGTTACCTCGCCAGTTAGGGTCTGTGCGGGTTGATCCAGGCTAGGCGCAAACAACAATAAACGCGCATATGTGACCGCTATTGTCCCGCGAAGTGGTGCTATGACAATAACCGTGACTGAATCGCTGGCAGTTTCATACTGATTTGAACAGGTGATTGTGTAGGTATGCGTTCCAGTCGAAACTCCACTCATAGGCTGATTTCCAACTACGACCACATTCCCAACCCAGCTGCCATTTGAGCTGGCTGCTGAACAATTGGTCGCATCGCGACTGATCCAACTCAGGGTAAAGCTTGCGGGAGAAATTAATGTCAGAGGACCATCAGTGTTGTTAACCTTCAAATCCACTGCGGGTGGATTGTAGGCAATGACAGTGACACTATCTGAGGCGGAACCAATGGGATTGGAACATGTCAACGTATAGGTGTAACTTCCGGTGGTGATGCCAGTGTAATTCGTCGAGCCGGACTGACCCTTCGTTCCAGTCCAGCTTCCTGAGGCAGTACAGGTATCTGCATTGCTGGAAGTCCAGCTCAACAGATATTGAGCGGGAGAAGTCAGGCGGATTGTTCCATCCTGGTTATTCGCCTTCAAATCCACACTGGGCGGGAGTGAGCACCGAATCGTTTTATTTGTTCCTGAGAGATCAAACCAGGAGGAATTATAGGGATTTTGACCCTGAACGCGTATGGTGTGTTGAATATTGGGCGAGATCAATCCCCATAAATCTTGAGTGAACCCACAAGTGCCGCCCGTGCATGTTCCGGTCAGATCCGCTCGATATTGGTTAGCGACTCCACTCGCTACCGAATTGCCATCTACCAGGATGCGGTAATTAATATCCAACCCTGGAGCAGCATCTTGCATCACCCAACCGTAAGCCCGACATTGGGATTGAGGAACCGGTCCAAAGGCTCCGTCATGGTAGCCGGTAAAGGTGTCTCGATAAGCCCAGATTAAAACGAAATCTTCAAAGTCGTGGTCATAACCGCCATTACTATTATCTTCATCCCAATCCCCCCAACATTGTGGAGTGCCGATAATGGTATCCCCGGATGCGAGAAAAGCTGTCATTAAACTGGTAAAGTCTCTACCACCGGCGCTTGGATCGTAGGTTTGCGAATAGAAGTAATTTGGACAAAAGTAATCGTGATGAGGCGTTTTCCAACCCACGTGCGGGTTAGCACACCCCCCTGAACCGCAGTTACCTCCATAACAATCACAACCTCTGATCTGGATCGTCTCACCCGCTGCAACCGTGATCGGGGTCAGCACTGTTTGATTGTTAATCACATCCATATAGGTGCAGTTCTGCCCTACCCTGCAGCCATTACGGATGAAGTAATAGCGCGAAAAATACCCCGGTGAGCTTGAGGTGATGACATTCCATAAAACAACTCTTCCAGCTCTGGGGAATGTGATCGAAACGGGATTTCGATTATAAGAAACGATAGGATGGCCATAATCCGCCAGCACAGAGATCGTAATCACCAAACCAATCACAATGGCAAGGATAATTCCCAGAAATGTTTTCTTACGTTTCATCAGGTTTGAGATAAATTTTTTCATTGGACAACCCCAGCGGATGCAAATACCCGAACGGTTTTCAATTCGATTCCGAAAATGTTGAGAATCGTCCATTGGATGGGAACCTCCAAATAGACTCCAACAGCAGGTTCATTACTTGACCAATCGCTCAATCCATCTCCCAAGCGAACTGGACGGGGTGGAAATCCGGAAATCGTTCCTCCAAAAGGATCAGGCAGAACCCGAATTGACGAGGTGTACCCAATAATTCCACGCGCTTGCATAGCAGAATTAACTACGTTTTGGGCTTCATAACTGGCCACGGCTTGATCCAGTTGGATAAAGCCTGTATTGAGAACGGCATCCCAGTCCCTCCCTCGGGATGTACCAGCTAGCGCAGCCTCTTGCGCCACAGAATAAGCCCAATTACGTGCCGCATACAGCCTGTAAATATCCACGAGCCCACCTGCAATCACTACAAGCACGAGGATGGATAATAATCCCCACACTGCGGATTGTGCTTTTCTTTCAATAATCATCCCATTTCCAGTAAAAGCTTTTAAAGGTAATGGGATCATGGATACCGCTCCACGATTCCCCAATGCTGAACCCGTATTGTCATGATGGGTTCAGAGAGGAAGGGAATATCTGCCTGAAATGGGGCGGAAGCCTCCAGGATAAAAGTAGTTCCAAATGGGCTGCCTGAAAGCCAGGCTGAACTCCGTGGAGTACCGGCAGCATCAAAAACTTGAATGGTCGTAGCCTCAACCGCACCCATCACATTTTGGTTCGTCCCTTCTTGAATCAAGTTCTTTGCATAACTCCATTGGGTAGGATCTAGGGATAAAGCGCGAACAGCTGCGCCGGCACTGCTGTCCAATGCCTGCCTCATGGCCACTCCACGGCTGAGTTCAATACCACCAAAAATTACCAGTGCAAGCACCATCAGAACTAACAAGGCTTCAACTGCTGCCTGCCCTTTTGAATCTGATTTAAGACCCAATTTCGGCGTTGACATCATTGAACTTGACCTTTAAAGTGGAAAAGACTTCCCAGAGCGCACCGCCAACCAGAGCGATGAAGATTGCCAGGACAACGATGTACTCAACAACGCTCTGTCCATTTCGATCATGCAACATAATTCCTCCTCTCCTTGGAACGCTCCTCTGCACTTTTACAGAGGAAGCGGAGTGTTAATTGTTGATAGCTGGTCTTCAGGATAGAAGACCAGCCACCAGGTTTGCTAAAAAATTATGGGTGTGCAGCCGGCACAGCGATGCTGTTAATCCAGTCCGCAATACTGCCGCCTTGGGTACCGATATTGCTCAGGATGGCCCAGATAGCCACTGCTCCCAAGACAACGGCGATCGCCAGAACAACAACAAACTGTGGAATTTCGGATGCTTTCTTATCGAACAACATAAACAGGCTCCTTTCCCTCGCACTTTGGGCGGGGGTTTTGAAAAATGGGCTGGTACGCCCCCATCGCGGAGCGATAGGGGGTTAGAAACCGCCGCCAATCGACACCCCGGAGAGGGTTTTCAGGATGCGGTCAACAAGCGGGTAAAACAACAAGATAACAATTGGACCAAGGAGAAACGGCATAGCCAGTAAGGTGATGCGCAGGGGCAAACGCTGCATCTGTTCCTCGGATTGGTAACCGATCTCTTCGTTCAATTCTTCGATGACACTGGCAATCGCTTGATCAACATCGGAGACTCCTCCGGATTGTTGAGCAGCCTGGACACGTTGTACAACGCGAAGCAACTGGGGAGATTTCAAATCGTCAGCCAACTGGTTAAGTAAATCCAACCCACTGCGAGCAGAACTGCCTTGCAGCCGTTTTTGTAGACGTTGGTATACAACTGAAGTTTCGACGGTCGTCTTTGCCAAGCTCTCTAATCCAAGCAAGAGCGAACCTTGTAAGCTCATATGCAGACGTACATCGATCAGAAACTGTCGAATTTGTCCGACCATGAACCGTTTTCGCTGCTGGATCAAATAGCGTTTGGCTAACCACACCAGACCTGGCAATGCCAGGAAACCCAACCGTATGCTGGGAAGTTGCGGTCCTAAGACTGCCAATAGGATCAGTCCAATCAGGGCTGTACCCGCATAAAGAGCTCCCCATGGAATGTCGCCGAACCCCAAAATTGCTTCTTCTGTTCTTTTCTCGTCGCTTTGATATTTAGTCCCTAGTCCGAGAGCGTGTAAACGTCCACGCTGTATCGGACGGCTAAGCCTCCTTCCTGTTTCAAATAAAATGGATATTACGGTATTGGCAATCATGCCCACTCCGATTGCCAGACTAAAGCCCACCACAAGGGAAAAGGTATCCATTCTTAGACCTCTCCAAAACTCAATTGGTAGACTTCGTACTCAAAATACAGGCTGGCTAGCACGACCCCACAAATCATGACTGCCAATAACACCCGATGAGGTGCATCTTGTAGGAAAAAATCACGCCAGGCTGGGGATAAAACTACGAAGGACACGGAAGCGGCAACTACACCTTGTAGCAGTCGGATTGTTCCACGAACAAGCGAAAGGGTCTGACGAGTCTTAGAGCGTAGCAGTTTTTGTCGGTGAGCCTCCTGTTCCAGTGAGACAAGCAACTCGTCCTGAATTTCTTCTGTCAGTTGAGCGTTATTGGCAATCAAAGCCGAAAGCCTTGATGTGACATTTCCGGGTAATCCTTTTAATGCCTGTGCAGCCTGGGCAGGGGGTTGATGCATTCGTAAGCGGCTTGCGACCTGCTCGATGGCGTGGTTCATCACGCCCACAGGCAATTTGACCTTCATCAAAGCATTCAAAAGAGAGTGATCTACACTCATCAATGATCGAATTTGCAAGGCAACCGCTTCCGCATCCTCGTTAATTTGTGCGCGCTCGACCTGTTTTTGCTGAAAGTTGATCCAAATCAGGATGATCAAACCGATCACCAGTACAAGCGGTGAGAGCATAAAATCGTGGACCGCAATCGCTAATCCTAATGTGGCAATCCATAAAATTAATCGTTTCCAATCCAACTCATTGTGTGCCTGGTAAGGCTTTTCTTGAATAACGCCCATCGCCCGCAGCCGGCGACCTGCCCAGGATACAAATGTCCTGCGCCACGTTTTCACTATGATTTCTACGCCAGATAACAGCGTATTGTATAAAACCAGAAAGATGCCGCCCGCCAGGAACACTGCTCCTGCATCCATTAAGAATCGAAACGGACTCATGCCTCTTCCTCCGGAGAACCTTTTATACGATCCAGTCTGGTCCAGTACCCGCGCGGAGGCTTTGGAATACCTAACGCCCTGCAGCGCTTTTCAACGGCTTTATCAGAAACTCCGTATAAGGAGGCAATCTGAGTAGTTGGAATTTCCCATACCAACTGCCGTAATTCTTCTGGATCAATGATAAATTTCCGATCAGCCAACCTTCGGCAGGAATCGTTATGGTAGATCCGCCGATTTTTATGAGAAAGGGTGACTTTGAAAGGTTCTCCGCAATATGGGCAAATCAAAATTACCGCCTTATGATCCGGGTCATGTGAAAGCTTGCCGAGGGTTGTAAGAACTAGATTTTCAACCGTCAAGTTTTGCGGATTCCCATCCTTATAAATAACAATCTCAAATGAACGCAGCCACCGTCCTAAGCTGACTGACATCAGATGCCGGCTCAAGATCACCTTTCCATCTTTTCTGGCTAAAGGGTGATGACAATCGTGGAATTCCTGCTGTCCGGTTTCAGGATTGACGACTGGATGTATATCTTTGTGATAATCACAAGGTTCCATAAGTCACTCCTGGCCAATTAATAACGATTCATCCGGGTCATCATTTGTGGAGATGATTTGCCAGCATAAAAAACCATACATTGGATAAGTTGGCGGTTCCCAACCATAACGAATAAACCCGTTCGTGAGTCCAGTTCCCACATCATCCAGCACAATCATGGTGTCAATCATTTGCGCCAGGTGGCAATAATCAGACTCGCAATCCTCCCAATAAACGCCATTTTGAGTGACATAATCACCTTTCAGTTGAACTCCAATCAACTGTCCTTCTTGGATAGGATGGGAAATCAATGAATAGGCCGGTTTTCCAGAAAATTGAATTTCAGTAGCCGCCCAGGTGAAGTTAAGGTCACCGTCTGCTTCGAGATAGTAGACTTTCACCAAGCTCATCGGTTGAATGAAATCGATCTGTTTGGTTTCACCAGCTACTCCATAAAAACGCCACGTTCGTTCTTGTCGGATAAAACGCAACCCTTGCCAAGGGGCATTCCGCAATTTGCTCTCGATTTCCTCGTTCTTCTGATTCACATCTTCGGAATAATCTATACTTGATGGTGCTGGGTCCACCTTCATTAAGGCGTTCAGGTTCCCAAAAACAAAAACCAGGCATCCTACGACAGCAAGTAGAAATACAATGACAAGGATCCACTTTAAGAAGCGGTTCATTTCATTCCCTCCAACTGGTGATAGGCTTGTTCAAAGACAGGAAGGCTCTCATCACCTTCTGCCCGGTAAAGGTAGTTCAAACAATAATCACCTTTCGCATTAATTCCCTTAATCGTGGCGATGGCCTGTAAGGTGCGTTGAACTCTTCCTGATCGGTTGACCCTTCCCATCAAAGCAATAACATCCAATCCCATCGCTACCATCGAGCGAACAGCAGCCAATCCCAATTCCGGCGCTGCAGCCAGGGCAAGTTGTTCAAGGCGCATCAGGGACTCTTCTATCGTCCCACCGTGAATGGTTGTCAATGCTTTGCGCCCCAGGCAGGTGGCTTTTAAGAATTGCAGTGCCTCATTTCCTACCACCTCACCCACTAGGATGGCTGCCGGGTTCATACGGGTATAAATAACGTTTAGGACCCAATCCAGGGTCACGCCAGGTGTGCCAGGCGATAATTCAGCTGGAGCTACAGTACGCAATAAAAAAGGGTGCTGGATTTCCAATTCCCGAAAGGTTTCCAGCGCAGCAATCGGTGCAGATACAGGCAAGAAACCCGAGAGAGCGTTGAGTAAAGTCGTCTTGCCAGAACCCATTTCACCGGCAATCATCAGGCTGCCAGCCAGGTTGGCTACCATCCAGGCTAGAAATCGATCTGGTGTGTCTTTCAGAGATTGGATCCGACAGGTCAGTTCGGACCTGGTATCTTTTTCGGCAGGGTTGGTAAATGTCTGCAGCAATCCGATTGATGTCGGATCACATTTGGCAAAAGTGCCAGTCTGCTCCATTTCTTCTAATGTGCGAACACGCCGTCCGAAAGTACGGATATTAATAGCAGTCCCCTCAGTTGACAGGCGTGGAACGATGGCGGTAAACCGTTCTCCGCCTGGCAGATCAATTAACACAGCCGGGCGATCTCCGCGTAAAGTAGCACCGCCTTGATCTGCAACATGCACAGCGAGGTTTTCGAAATAGCTGTCATCAGCCAGTTTCCCCAGATGATAAAAGCTCCCATCATATTCCACAGCTACCACCCCATTACGCACAAAGATTTCCTCCACGTATGGGTCACGCAGCAACTGATCGAGTAATCCCACCCCGGACAATGCATCCGTGATAATTTGTGCATTGCGGTTGACGGAACTACGATTCTCACCCTGATCAATCAAGATAGAGCGCACCTCATCATAGAAACGACGACGTTTTTCTGAGTCTGCTTCTCGCCAGCTGGGTGGGTTGATTCCGCGCTGTACCAATTCCTCACGGACCCGTTCGATCAGGAGCAGATCGGATTGGTTTAAGGGCTGAAGGGTTGGTGGAACGGTTGGATGGATCAAGGAAGTGCCAGAGTTGACCATAACAATCCACCTTGTTTTTTACTTGCTGCAACCGCAGTGAGAATAACGTCCACATCTTTCGGCTCTACCGCTAGGGTAAGGATTTGGACTTGTTCGTTCTGAGGGCTGCCACCGAACGTTGAGTTATCCTCACTCTTCTGATTGGATTCTGCAGCGACACCTTGTGCATTGCGGACATCTACTACTAAAACACTCCTGGCGATGAGCTCGACCTTGAAGGTAGATTGATCGTTGGCTGAAATCGCTGTGTTCTCAGGGTCAATTTTCTCGGGAAGCACTTGATACAAATTGACATGTTCTCCGATTCGAATTTGTCCACCTACTGCAGAAACAGGTTCAACCGGGATTGAGAGAACTTCATATGCTGTATCAGCCAGTCGAAACTGCGTGACTGGCACCGCATTTGCCTGAGCAACCGGCAGTTCTGCCGGCAAAGAAACCGTGCTGATCTTTCCTTCCAGATCCTGGGTGGATTGGTAATAGGGTAAAGATGCCATCGTGCGAGGCATCTCGCGCATTTGAAACATGTCTGCATCTAGAATTGCGTAAGCAGGGATTGCATTGATGGGTACTGGTACCTGATAAGTGGAAACTTCCTTCAAATACAGATTGCGTCCATAGAAACCTGCTCCCAGGGCAACTACAACGGCAATTACACCGATAATAAATTGAACAGTTCGATTCATTATTTTCTCCGTTTCCAGCCGGTATATGCTTGTTCTAAAATGGGATCAGCCAATCGTGGGTCGAGCGACTGAGCCCATGTTTCGTTGTAAGGCAACACAATCGACACGCCGCTTTCTGCACGATCAGAGACCGATTTGGCCATGTTCAAGACTAAATGGTGTGGTTCTGAAACTTCGCTCATCAATCGTCTGGCTTGTAATATGGCATCATCGCGAGGAGAGGTAACGACCAGGTTGATCAATCCAGGCTTAGGTTTCGACAATTCCGAGAAAAGGGGATGACCGGGAAAACAGTCCACGACAAAAAGTGTGTGTTTCCGTTGGATCTCTGCCAGTAAATTTCGAACCCCTTGCGGGTCTTCGCTCCAGAGGACATCGATCGTTCGGCCATCCATCGGGTATAAGCTGACCCCATTCCAAAGAGCAGGCTCTGCTTTATGAGTGGCAATGGTAAAGAATTCAGGAAGGTCGGGTGAAATTCGAGCGTGCAGTGCGCTACCGCCCATACTAAGTTCAAGCAATGCCGCTGGCAGTCCTGTATTCCTGACGAAGCGTTTACAAACAGCCATCGCAAGGGTTGTTTTTCCTACCCCTCCAGACCAATTCACCAAATTAATCTGACGGGCTGGTAGAAACGAGACTTGTTTGGCACTGGTCAACCGGGCTCGTCCTAACCATTCAGCCGGGTCTACTACAAAATTGTCTTGAGTAACCACCGGGATCCCACTCTTATCCAGCGCACTGTGAAGTACCTCTTCAGATACATCGGATATTGGGAGCAGGTCACCGAGAATAACCAGGTGTACTCCAGACAGGTTCTGTAAAACACCACGAGTAGAGAATGCTTCCCGTACTGAGAGATTGTCAGTCTGGGAGAGTGCTTCCAATACTTTTTGATCAGGTTGGTGAGCCCCAAGCAAAATATCAAGAGCCGAATTCCGTTTCAAATTAAAGGAATTTCCAAAACTAAATTTCATGTTATTTTTCATCTCCTTGGATGTTTTTTGATGGGTAGGACAAATCTGCATAGATTGCCAGTAGCACCGCAGTAACCAAAAGCAAGGTGGTTAAGACCGTCAAAATGGTTCCAGGTAGTGAACTGCTACCCAACTTGAAATACACAATGGATAAACCACTAATCCCGGCAATTCCCATGGACCGAGGACACATTGCGAAGCACCCTGCAAAGGGCAAATTGGTCAGAATGGCAGAAACAAATACACTCAACACCGCTAACCAGACTAATTCGTCTTGGACAGCAAATGATTTCATGAGTAGGGTGATACTCAAAGCCAACGCAAAGCACATGTTTGAAAAGTTCCGCGCCATATTTTTCACCAGAGTCCAGGAATCAATCGCCAAGGTACAATCCGCATGTAGCAGGCATATCCGTCAATCATTTTTTCTTCTCGAAGGATTCGCCAACATTGAATGAACGTCAGAGCAACAGATAAAAGAATGGCAGTGAACCAATCTGGAGAACTGAAAACCATCATTGCCCTGAACACCAGTTCTCCTAGATACATCGGGTGACGCAAAAACCGATAGGGGCCACGACTGGTCAGGCCGCGGTCTGCAGGAGCAACCCCAAAACGTGATCCTAAAGTGATGAGAGACCACAAGATCAGCGAGTAGCCAGCTAGGGCAGGTATGAGCAAATACCACTCACTATGGCTGGAAGTTGTGAATGTGGGCAAGAATGCGGCGATCATTCCGAGCCATAATCCGGTGCGATCATATTGTTTCGCCGGTGTTCGCCGGGCATAAAAGAAAGCTAATAATCCGTTATGAATCGCATATAGCCAGGCCAGGATAGAAGGATGCTGCCAGGCTGCCAACCCGGAAATATGCGTGGCAAAAAGGAAGAAGCCAAAACCAACCAGGTCACGTATGCGATCGGAATGTTTCCGAATGAAATGGAGGGGATTGGGGACCATTACATCGCACCTAGATTCTGGACAATTGGCCACCCGATTACAGCCAGCAGGGTCACCAGGAATGGCAGGAAATAAAAAACCACCATTGGGATTACCAGTTCGGACCCCACTTTTTCTGCTCGCTGCTCAGCGGAGCCAATATAATCAGCTGCAATACTGGTTGCCAGCTGTCCCATCAATTCCTGTTGGGCAGTACCGCGTCGGATGAATTCCAATTGAACAGACATGCCGATCAATTCGGGGAGATGCGATTCCTGGGCTTCGCGTTGCATCTGCTCAATCAGATCACGACCTTGCGCCATCTGAAGAACCCACCGCATCCATTTGCCTACCAAGCTTTGCGCTTGAGCTGTCCGACGTAAGGCTTCTTCCATCGAAACATTTGCAGACATCTGGGCTGAAACTAGCTGAACAAATTCTGGAAGTTGAGCAATAAACTGACGGCGATAACGACGGGCAACCCCGCCCATAGACATGGCAGGATATTGAAATCCAACCAATCCACCTACCAAAGCAAATACTGGCTCCGCAGTGGCTACCATCCCCAATCCAAACCCTGCTACAGCTAAAGCCACCCGCAGAGAGGTAAATTGCACTTCATTCCAATCGTTCCAGCGATCTCCGATGTGAGCCCAATACAGATCTGCCCGTGTTTTCCGTAGGAAACCAGCTGGTGTCCATCTAGATACTGGCTTGTCTAGGGAAGAAAGGGATTTGCGCCATCCGGTCAGGATAACGCCATCTGCTGGCGTAAGAATCTCGGATAACCGGCCTGTGGGTGCTGCGGGTGCAAGTTCAAGTGTCAGGTAGATGACCAATGCAAAAACAGCAATTCCGGTGAGGTAAATGAGTGCTGTCATCTACACTGCTTCCATAATCATTGAACGAATGATGAAGTACCCACCCACCATGGCTGCCATCGTGCCACCAATTACGATTTGAACAGGGAGGGCGGTTAACGAAGAGCGCACCATCGGGTCCTGGCTGAGATAAATCAGAATGAGGATCAAAACAGCTGGCAGAACTTTTGCTGATACCAGCGAATCGCCGGCTTTCGCCTGGGCACGATTTCGTGCAATCAGGATTTGCTGAACCCGGCTTGAGATATCCATGAGGACTGCGGTGTAGGCTCGTCCGCCAGCTTCGGTATATCCTTCCAACAGTTGAGCTAGATTGGCCAGGGACACCGAAGGGCTGCGCGATGCCAGACTTCGTAATGCTTCCACCCTGTCTTTGATTCGCATTTCTGAAGCGGTCAGAATAAACTCTGGAGTAAGCGGATTGGTTTTTTCCATTTCCAAGGACTCACCGACTTGCTGTAAGACATCGGGCACAGATCCACCAGCAAGTAGGCCAGCAGCAGTCCGCCCAATCGCAATTGGGAGCAGCTGGTCAATATTCCGACCACGGCTTTTCACCCGATCATCCAACCATGCGCCAGGTATGTAAATTAGGATTCCACCAATTACAACTGCCGGTAGACCGGGAAGGAACAACCAGGCAATGACCATGCCGCAAACACCAGCAGCAATACGCAGTAAGCGGAAGGTAACGGGTTTGATATTTAGACCGGAGGCTAAAAGTTTATACTCCAGCGATTTTTGATCGAGGCTGGATAGAGTTCGGGCTGAATCAACCGTATATAAAGCGGATAATCTACCCGTTTTGATTTGCTTTGGATACCACAGTAGGAGCACCAAAGTAATGGATAAGAGCCCAACCACTGGAATTAATATCGTCATAGATCCTCCAGGTAAGTTTAAAAACAAAAGCCAGACACTCGTGCTTATGCGCCTTTGAAGTGCACATCCAGCAGGTAGAGTCCGGCTAACGATTGAAAGAATAGATAATTAAGTTGTCAGATTAGATTGAGTATAGCAAGCGAAAAGGGCTTATCCTAGGGGGACATCAAATGTCAGTTCAAACTCGGTTGACTAAGGAATCAATCGTAAATAAGTGTATCCCCTCTCGCGCGGATCTATCTTCGAGATCAAGGGTAAAACCGTTGCGAGCAAATATGGCGAATTGAACTTTCTTAATTTCATGGTCTTTCGTTAAAACCACAACTTTTTGCTTGAGATCATCCAAAACACTCGTACCAACCGGATGAACAGACCATTTACACTCTCCAACCAAGGCGATCTTGTCAGAATGATTGATCGCGAGAACATCGATCTCCGCGTCGCGATTCCACCATCCTCCGATTCGCTCAGGGAAAAAGTCCAATTCTCCAGCTTGGGCTAGACGTCCGGTGAATGTTATCGCGGCTTCCTCAAAGGCAGCGGCGATAAAATGATCCAAATCTGGCATAATTCGCTGCTGGAGAATTGCATCCGCTAATCCAAGATCAAGACTACTTTGATTGGGATGAACATAGCGAAACCAGAAACGCAGGAAATGGTCGTCAATTTGGTAAATTCCTTTTTTGCTCTTTTCTGGCTGCGTTTCGGTTGCCGGCACACGCCGGGTAATTAACCTCATTTGCTGGAGAAGATCCAGATAACGCGCAACCGTCGTTACCTCCCCTATACCTGCGCCTTGTGCAATCTCATTCAACCGAGTTCGGCCTTGCGCGATTGCCCTCAAAATGGAAAAATAGTTTCGCGGCTCTCTCAACTCTTCCATGAGAAGTAAACGCGGTTCGTTGAACAACGTGCCAGTCTGTGCATCCAAAATATGTTGCCGAATATTGGAAAAAATATCCTGGCTGTCTTGGAACGTGCGCAAATAATAAGGCATTCCGCCAACTACCGCCCAGGTGATGAATTTTTCTTCCGCGGAATAGCCTGGAAAAAACAGTGCAGAGGAAGCCAGGTCCATGGGGCGCAGGAGCGTGCTGGCTGTTCGCCTTCCATATAAGGGAGCCTGATACCCGAGCACTTCTGTTTCCATCATACCAATATACGATCCGCACAAAATCATCATGATTTGTGTGTTCTTGAGTTTCTCATCCCACACTTTCTGAAGAATGGATGGAATGGCTTTGTTCCCGCTGATCAAATAAGTGAATTCATCCAGAACGATGATCGGCTTGGATTGCATCGGCAGTTCGACCAAAGCCTGGAAGGCCGCCTCCCAGGAAGGGAAGGTAAAACCCGCGGGAACATCCGCGTGGGTGAAGCCGTAGACCTGTTGCGAGAAGGTGGCTAATTGCTCTGAATCGCTGCTCAATGTGGCGATAAAAAAGATGTGCGGCTTATCTGCGCAAAATGCACGTAACAATTCTGTTTTTCCAACTCGGCGGCGGCCGTACAGGACGAAAAGTTCTGCCTGATTGGAGCGATAGCGTTGGTCCAATAAATCAAGTTCCATCTTTCGGTCAATAAACATGGTTTCCTCCATGAGAAGGCAGTTTGTCTAATACTAATCAAAATTATTATAATCGTGATTAGTATAAAGTTCAATTGGTTATTTCAACACCCTTTTCCGCCATGGGAATTAGGGGACTTCTACACAGATATCTATGAAAAAAAACGACACTCTACTAAGTGGCGTTTATCCTCATTAAAACCTTTCCAATTTGTTTTCCACTTGGTTTTGGTTGGATAAATTGATATCACAGTTTTTTAGCATAAATAGTTAATGATGTCTTTCAATCTCCAAGGTCGGTATTCTCTGACCTCGATGCTCATATTGATATGGTTGGGTCCCAGATTGGATCCTTCAGGCGGCGGTGGAACATTATGAATATGCCCGTGAAGGTTGATCCAACCGTCTTCAAGGGGGATGATCGGACGATGCGAAAAAACCAGGTTTATTTGGTGTCCCAATATGATCTGAAATGAATTCTTGATCAATGTCACACCATGTGCTTCACAATAGGTTTGACTCAGGCGATCATGATTGCCTTGGATTAAGAACATTTTTCCATTCAAAATCCCCGTTAGCAATTCGAAATGAATTTTCTTTCCTAATGCAAAATCGCCCAAGTGAAGGACAGTATCACCTGGGGCAATTCGATCATTCCAGTTCTTGATAATCAATTCTTGCCAGTTCTCTGGACGTTTGCAATACCTTCCGATGTTTTCATGGTAGAAATGGGTATCTGAAATGATCCACGTATCTGGTGTTATTCCGTATGGGTTGTCTGCGACTAGCATCCTTTTTGGTTCATTTTATCGGTTAATAACAATTACTTACTCAAATTTTACCCTATCAACTGATCATCAGTTGATTTGTGCAGTTCGTAGGATCATCACGAATTGGCACTCAGTGACAAATTACGAAAACTCACCATTCAGAAATTTGATAAATTATGGTTTTATTTCAATTCCCCTAATTTTTCCCAGTAAGGTTCTACCGCTGAGGATTCCTCTTTATATCGATAGATTGGTTCAAAATATACGTCACCGTTCTTCAAATCCTTGGATACATTGGATATGGCAATCACCCGGCGAACTTCGTGACGGATACCGATTTGTACCAACAAATCAACTGCATCACAAATCATCTGATTGGCTTCGTGTGGCTTTACTCCAGCATCCGCACCCATGACTGTCGCTAAACGGCGAGCTGCTTCACGGGGACTGTCCGCATGGAAGGTACAAGCTCCGCTATGGCCTGTCATCAGAGCTCGAAAGAGACTCATAGCAGCGATCCCATTCCGTACCTCGCCAATGACCAGGTAATCAGGTGACATTCGCATGGCATCATCGACTGCGTCTGCCAGGGTATACGGCCGGACATCCGTGCCAATCGCCTGCGGGCGGGCTTCCACCGTCTGGACGGTTGGACGGTCTACCCAGATTTCCTCTGGGTCTTCGATCTTCACGATGCGCCAGATCGTAGGCAAGAAATTGCATAAGGCACTCAGCAGAGTGGTCTTTCCGGTTCGGGTTCCTCCGGAAATCAGAATGCGAGCCCCCTTCTCCATAGCCTGACGAAGAACCTCCATCATTTCGGAGCTCATCATTCCGCGTTCCAATAACCACTCTGGTTTGACCGGCTTTTGTTCATAGAGGCGGATATTGATAGAAGGATTACGACCTGGCGGTGCAATGACTGGATGAAGCGCCTTGATCCGTCCACCACCTGGATTATGTGGCGTTGCCGGCAGTTTGGCATTGATGCTTGGGTTAGTCTCATTCAAAGTTTTGTTTTGCGGACCGATCAAGCGATCCAACACACGCCAGATTTCCCCTGGTTCAGGCCGAAGTTCGATGGTCTCCCAACGAACCGATCCTTTACGCATGATTTGAAGAAGTCCGCTGGAGTAAATGGTGATTTCAGAGATATCTGTGCGAGCAGGCGGCAAAAGCAAATCTAAAAAACCCAATCCCAATATCCGCCGGGTGAGTTCCTCAGCAATGGCAGCTTCCTGAAAGGCACCAGGACGGCAGTTGCGTTTCCTTAGTGCCGCAGCAATCTGTGCCTCGACCCGCTCCCGAATGCGCTGCCGGTCGGTTTCATTCGGACTCTGAAGAACAGAAGTTGGGAAATCATGGTTGATCTGATCGATCACTTCGTTGAAAACTTCAGACCGGATAGATTCGTCCAGGTTATTCCCGTTCGTGGCAGTGTCGTACAAACCTAAAATTCCCGGCATAGGTAACCTCCAACATTAAGGAACTTTTCCAACTTAAGAGACAAAAATGTTATTCTACGTAAATCGTATTTTGGGTAGTCGCAAAATACCCTTTTTCCCGTCCGCACGAGCAAGATTGTTTTCCACCAAGGGAAATAAAGTGTTGATGATGGCGCGGATCCCTTTGGCAAACTCATCCCCTCGCGTCACCGGCATCAAGCCATCATCTTGTGCCTGAGGAACACCGGGATCAAATGGTACAATGGCTGCGATGGGTGGAGCCCACCCCAAGGATTTGGAAAGTTCTTCCTGGAATAATCGGGGGGTAAAGCTGCTTCGATCAGAAGTTTGGTTTAGAACCAGGTAAATCGAATCTCGGGCCAGGCGTTTCTCACTCTTTAAGCCGGTCAACAATAAGGTGAGGGTATGTCGAATCGCAGTTAAGTCAGCCAGAGTAGGTCGGGCAACGATCAGGGCATAATTGGCAAAGATGATTGAATGCATCATCCACAAATCTTCTGTGGTCGGCACATCCATGACAATAGCGGCATAGCGACCATCTTCCGAGTCAATCAGCATCCCATTGATGCTGCCTTCTCCGGTTCCTTTACTGGAGCTTTCCAGAATGTGCATGTATTCCAGGGAGGATTCTGGCGCAAGCAAGATCTCTAAATTTTCCTTGCGTTGGATTGCAGCCTGAAAAGCTGCCTTACCCGGACGATCAAAGTATTCGGTTAAATTAGGGACATACCGTAGCCCTAAATGTGGTGCAGCAGCTGGTGGCAACCCCATGGACACCAGCAAGGTTTTCACACTGAGGCGGACAGACAATTCATAAGCCAGGTTTTCAGCAATGGTTGAGCATCCAGACCCACCCGCGTGCGATAGGACAGCGATCCTTTTCGTGCCGGTGATGTAGGCAGATGTTCCGCTATTGGAATAGCCGGATACCCCTTGCTGCATGGGCGCAGCTTGGGTCAGGTTTGCCCGGGCTGTCATTGCAGCACCATAAGCAGCCTGGATGATCTCGGTCCAATTGACTGGCGCAACGAAAACTCCACGCACAGTATCCACTTTGGTAAAAGCTCCCTGAAAATCCTTTTGGGCCAAAGGCAGTACTACAATCGCAATTCCACGCCAGGCTGAGATTTTCTGAAGGGAACGAATTAAGGTGTCCGGATCAGGCGCGATATCCGTCTGGACGATCACCAGATCCGGCCGCAGGTTGTTCAAGTTCGTCTCGAACATGGACCATTGGGCGGCGTGACCTGAGATCATAAAGCGTTGGTCTGCCAGGATCGGCTGCTGCATTTGGTAGTAAACAACATCATGGCCGGCTCCCGCCAGCATGACGGTGATTTTATTGGTTTGGTAAGCGATATCGCTCATCTTGACCTATTTCTTTCGATAATCGTTCATCTCGTTATACAACTCACCCAGATTGAGGGTAATCACCTCCGCAACATCCAACGCCAACCCTGAGGTGGGTTCCAGAGCCAGGTGAATAATGCCGTATTGGTCGAGAGCAGCCAGCAAGGTCGCCGGATCAACCTTGAATCCTGGAGTTACCTCGATCAACCCCGTGGGAACATCCAAAACGATCACACTACCTTCCTGAGCTGACATGCTTGTTCGAGCAGAGGAAAACAATTCTTCTTCACTGGCACCGGCTGGAACCTCTTCATAACGAAACGATTGAGGCACCAAGAGAACTCGCACGCCTGTGATTGCCAATCGAGCGAGAGGAGAAGCCGGCGGAGCGGGAGTAGGAGTTGGGGTAGGTGTTGCGCTCACGCCAGGAGTGAGTGAAACAATGGGTGAAGTAAATTCCGAAATCGGCGCCGTGAACACAGAGGTAGTACTCGCCTTGAGAATTTCTGGAGAAATCATACCAATCACCGTAACGGTCTGTCCTGGACGAAGTAAACCAGCCACTCCGCTGGCCAGGTCGACATGGATCGCCAGAGCAACATGCCCTTCTGGAAGTTCAGCAGGAATACCTGCACTGGCAATCTCTCCCAAAACGGAGGTAACGATCAGATCCCCCGGAGCTCGTCCAACAGCCAGGATCTTCCCGGTCACATCTTCAATTCTTGAAGTAGCATCCGCTGGTTTAGCTCCCATCGGAATGGTACGCAGCTCAACCAATTGGTCAGTCAGAACGGTTCCAGGAGCGATGGCGACTTTAGCGACCACCACCTGAGTTGGACGGATCACCCCGTTCAAGAGGGCGATCACAAGCAAACCGATGACAACGGCAAGTACAATTGCGGCAATGGGGGAACGTTTTTTTGTTTGCATGAGTTTTTCTTTCTCCTTTTTAATAATCATTGGATTTAGTATGCCCCGACGCGAAGCGTCAAAGGGACCGATTGGTTGCCAGGATGTCAGAAGCTGTCCGTTCCAGAGAAACAGCTCCCAATTCCTGGGTAATCTCGAGATCAGAGGGTTCATTACTACGGATGATCATTGGGCGGACTAACACTGGTTCCAGCCAGAACACATCATCGCTGTAACCCAACTTGGCAATCGCATACGTACGCGGAATGCGTGCCAGGTAGCGTTTGTATTCGGTATTGACCAGCCCTTTTTCGGAGCGGCCTAAATGTGGCAAGATCAAATCCCGATCTTTGGGATCTTTGGTTTGGAACACAAAAACATTCGCGCAGGAGGATAGGATGCCTGAAGGTAACTCGCTTACGGTTTGAGCCATCAGATGCAGAAAAATGTTGTATTTTCTTCCGTCACGCCACATCGTTTGAAAAAGATGGCTGACCGGGTTACCCGACTCACCTGATCCTTGATCTGAAGCGGCTCCACCTGAGACGCCAGTTAGGACTTTATTCGCTTCTTCAAAGAAGATTTGCATAGGCGGGAAATGTTTGCCGCCCAAGGCTTCACGCCGGCGGGTGACCGCATCCGAATACAAAATGCTGGCCAATAATGAGAGCAATGCTGCTTTGGAGTATTCATCCATCTCAGCGCCACCTTCGATGACAATGACGCCCCAGGGGTTATCAGCGTTGCCCATCAATCCCAAATCTTCCACACCGGCTCCACTGACTGAAGATCCATATTGCTTTGCCATATGTCCTTCGGAGAACTGCTCCAATCGAAGGAGAACACCCTCCAGACTGGTACGACTTACCTGATCACGTTCAAGCTTCTCTTTGTAGGTTCGCAGACGATCAACCCATTTGGAAACATCCAATTTCCGGCTACGGTAGACCGCTAGAGCCTGTAGTTCGGAAGGCGAGAGACTTTCTAATAAGGTTCCAGGATGAAGATCATTCAAATCCTCCCCAAAACCCTGACGTTCATTGCTGATTAACTCCACCTCCCGTTCATCCTGAAGATGTCCTAAGGGACCATTCTGCAGCTTGGGGTCGCCGGTCAGAACACCGGCCTCATAATACAATTCGGTTAACGCGCGGCGCATGAAACCCAACTGTCTGGCTCCCATCCTGCCAGCGTTTGCAAATAGCTCAGCCACCATGCTGCGGTAGCGACCGGGTTCTATCCTTTTCGGTACTTGCAGGATATTCCACCGGAGAGGGCGAGGGGAACCGGGGTAGAGCTGACGGATATCCACATGTCCAAGACCGTCTTCTGAACCTTTCGGACCCATCCCTGGCCAGTTCAATGCTTTACGCCAGCCCTGTCCGAAATCCAACACAATGGTGCGGTAATGCCAGAAACGGGTCGTCTCATAAGCCAGGCGTTCAGCTGCAATCGATTTTCCAAAACCGGTATCCCCGACAAATGCAGTATGAAAATGGCGGTCTGGAGATAACTTTAGAAAAGTATCTGTTAATAAACCTGTTTCACTCGACCACTGCCGGGCGAGGGTGATATTTCCAGGCATATCCGGATAAAAAGCAAATGCTGGGGTTTCTTCCTGGGTGGTGAGCGCTGATCCCTGCTCGAACATGCCTGGTGCGGTATAAGCTGCCACCTGAAGCATGGTGAGTAAGGTCGAATCTGCATACCCACTCATTGCCTCTGGGATCGTCTCGATGCGGGTCGATGGGGTGAACGCACGGGCATGTAAGCCGATATACGCCTGTTCCGGATCGGTTAACGCACGGGTTTGCACACCTGCGACGACATCCTCGGTGCCATGAAATGCTTCGGGGATGAGCCCCATCATTGCCTGAATGCCTTGTTCGCTGGTGGCCAGTGCATATAAATCTGTATAAAAAGCGCCTTCTCGACTGGCAATATCCAGTAACTTGCGTTGAGTTCGCATGATATCCGTGAGGAGGATATAAGGATCATCCTGCCATTGATAAGCGTTTGAAAGCGAGAAAGAAGGAGCTACACCAACACTCATCCCGGCGCTTATTCCACGTCCAATACTTTGCCCCAAGCCAACACCATCTGTCTCAGATCGGGCTGTGCTTTTTGTATCTGCATGGCTCTGCGTTGTAGATGTGCTGGTCGTGTCAGCTACTGAATCCGTCTCAGCTCCAGAGGTAGTCCAAGCTTCCGATTGCGTCGTCGAATGACTTTGGGAGGTTGTATTCGATTGACTCTGAGTAGTACTTTGCGAAACGGTGTCTGCCTGGCTGTGTGTGACCGAATGCATGCTTGAGTCGGATGATCCGCTACTGACAACCACACCATCTGCTGAACCCCAGTTAGCATTGCCGCCTACGTTAGCCGATAAACCTACACCGGCCGGAGCAATACTCCCACCCACACCGCCATTCACGCCATAGGAGGAGCTATCCGTATGAGAGTTCGCTACACCGGACGAATCGGAGTGGGACGTTCCATCGGTTACTGCTGTTCCTTCGGTATGAGCTGTCCCTTGACTGACTGCAGTTCCAACTGTAGAAGATGAACCAATCGTATCGGTTTCTGAGATTCCAACCGTGTGCGCCCAACCGCGAGTACTGGCATGACCCGTGGTGTGCGCCTGGCCTTCTGAATTTGCGACGCCATCTGTGGCAGCTTCACCCTGGGTGACGCCGCTCGAATGGTTTGTGCCATAAGACCTGGATGCGTTTTCAGCGAGTCCCCCAGTCAAAATGGCCGGCAGGCTGATTCCAAACGAAGCAGCCCGGGTTCCCAACTGACGGGAAGCGTAAACGGAGGTATCTTCCAACATACCGGCCAACATGCGGGTAATATCTTCAAGGCGAACATGATTTGTGAGCAGCATCAACAAGAACTCTTCTTCCAGGCTGCTCATACCGCGAAAGAGCAGTTCATTCTGTTGAATGGAATATTGTTGTGCACCCTGACTTCCAGACACTAATGGATCACGCATCGAAGAATCTCCACCGCGGGCGTTTTCCCGTGGATCTGGATGCCCAACAGCCACAATGGCATAAGGCATCTGCTCCAGAGCACGCGCTAACCATTGAGCCACTTCAGTTGAAAGTTGTTCAAGGCGGATTTGACGGTAAGCGCCCACCAATCCGGCTCGTAAGGCAGATAGATCGCGTAAAGAACGCTCAATAGCTTCATTTTTCTTTGGCGAAAACGCAGCGACTCCATAGCATTGAACAATTCCAACATTGGGGTTCTTAAAAACGCCGGCAGCCAGATAAACTAGATCCACTTGAGCGCCATACAAACCACGCAAGACCGTACGCATCTTCTGTAGCAGCCCAGCATCCCGGCGAGCTTCCAGAGAGATGTAGCGTAATTGCAGCAGCCGAACCGCCCGGTATCCCTGATATTCCCGCGGACCTTCCCGCTCTGTGACACGAAAGACCAGATAGTCAAGCTCATTTCGGTCGTTGAAATGTAGCTCTGTGCCTTCCACTTCCAGGTCATTTGGAATGGAGAGAGGATCATTTGTTCTCAGCCAGGGTATTTTTTCGGTCAGTTTTCCAATAATCATCGTTCTCTTTTCTCCGTACTTGGCGTTCTGCCTCATCAATTCGCCAACCAAATCAGCTGGTAAATTCATGAGGCTGCTTTTGCTTGCGCAAAAGAAGCCCTGGATTGCTATTGCTTCACTGTTTCCCACCAGATTGCATCAACCACCTCATTCGTATTTGGTTCGACAACCACCACCTGTCCCCTGCGGAGATGTTCCGATGGTGAACGCTGGCGATGGGGAGATGATGCTCGCTGGTCTTCACGAGTTGCGGAACGTTGCTCAAATGTATCTTGTGGGTAACCTTCATTCCCTTTGTCACTTCTCTTTTCGGAAGTATTCCAAGGTCGAAGCCGGAACAAGAGACTCATCTGGGCAATCAGCGCCGCAAATGCAGTGATGATGAGGACGCCTGCCATCAGGATGATCATGACGATCACGCCTAAAGCAGGTCCGCGCAGCAAATCCATCAGTTGTGACATATTGACCTCCAATCGTTGAAATAGAATCTGGCGTTAATCAAGAATTTCCGACGTTCATAAGACTCTCACCTAAAAAGGTAGAGTACGCGAAGCGTCCCTTTGGAATAAATCAAGCAAGCCCACGATTTTGTGTGCTGGTTTCATCTATCACCCTATCTTCTGGTTCGATAGCGATTGATCAACTCGCTGGCGCCTGCCAGTGGATTGACCAATGACATCGGGTTGATCAAGACTTGCTGCAGTAACATCGCGAAGTAACCCAACGGGATTACTAACCATAAAGCCCATAAAATAATCGTGGTTACATTACCGCGAGTATTGGCAATTACAGCCGCAGCGCTTTCTGAAGTACCGATCAGGGCAGCCCACTGATCTGCTGATAATTGAGCGGTGTATGCCAGGTAGAGCCGGCTTCCGATGACGGCCAGGGAATAAATCGCAATTCCCGATTTCATATTCCACAAAAGGTTATGTTCCTGCATGTGCACCAGTAAAAGGATGATTGTGCCAGCGATCCACATTGCTGCACCCAGCCAGGGGACCGGTGCTCCCATCCCCCATTGGCTGATTATCCACAGCACCAGAATAATCGCCGTTGTGATTTGAGCTGTGTATAAATCCGGAGTAGCAGCCTCCCGCCCACTTCGTCCTGGTCGGAAAGCTGCTCTGGATTGCACACGTTGATCCACAAAACGGATGATCAACCCTGCGCAAAGAATACTTACCAGAGCAGCTCCAGATTCGCCAAGCCAGTAAACGGTTGCGAGAACACCGTTCAACAGGTAAGTAGGCAGAGCAGCGAGAAAATCTCCAAAGATGACAAAATAATCTGTCATGAACCAATGCCTCCTTACTTGTCATAATCGTTTCGTGGACACCACAACCCAATCACCAGTAGTAAATAGATGACGGCCATGAAACCCAGGACGACTGTCAACAACACACCGACCGCAATTGATAAAATCTGCACTTTGACCTTTTATGGCACCAGCGCCGGAAGAGCCACATATACTTGCATCGTTCCATCAATCCCTACTCGCCTCGGTTGGGTGATTGGAACTCCACGGAAGCGAGTCCCCGTGGTCACTACGTCCATACGCAAGTTGAAGGTCCCTGGATCTGCAAATGGAACACGGAGTGCCTGACCAGTAGCAGTGCAGGTGCCGCCGCCATCACATCCGCCTGTCCATGAACCAATTCCGGGGATCAGGGTGAAATTTGCCTGGTGGACGAAGGCTTCATAATGGGTTTGACCTAATCTACCTGTGATCCATTCCTGGCTGGCGGCATCCAATGCTGCAGTAGCTTGCAGTGAAGCTACCGCATCCGGTAAATGTTCTACATGTGTCCGGCATTCCTTGAATACCATTTCTGTATCTGAGACACCATTATTGATAACTGATCCAGCTCCGGTATTGCAATTGGCGGTTTCTCCGGAATTGGCTGAGCGGCAAACATCTCTTTCTTCATAAATCGGCTCATACCAGGTGAAGATCACTGGAGGAACTGTCACCCTGACCTGGATATCTGCACCGCGGCGGTTTTCGGTATCTTGTCCCACAACCAGGGGATTGTTCGGCGCAGTTTTTTGAATGACGAGGACAGGTTGTTGTATAGAAACCGTTGGGTCAGGACACTCCCTTGGGGGAGGAGGTGGGGTGACAATTCCCGAGCACCCCCCTGGAATGGCCGCACAGTTTTGTGAACCATTCAAATACAACAAATACAACGAGCGAAGAGCACCATCATTCCAAGTCATTTGAAGCAGCGTTGTGATGAATCCCCATCCGGAGAAATAGGTCCACACATCTTGCTGACCATTGAGAACCGCTCCCCAGAATTGATCCGGGCTGGTGTACTCTGGATGTTCCGCCTGTACCCTGCTCCAATCCAGATTATCGCCGGCAACAAGCCCAAGAAAAGAGATCAGGCTGCCGTAACCATTTCCCAGTGATCCATAAGAGCCGGTCAAACCGCTTTCTTGGGGGTTCATGGCCATAAAAAATAACGTCGAGGCAGAGGGTAGGACAACGATATTCCCGCTGGGTGTTTGATAACGGTGATAATTTGCATCAAGATCAATAGACTGGCCAAAGGGCAGTTCAATTGACATCCAATCGGGGTGCTCTGTGGTAACTCCCAGATCAATCAAATCAGGATTCAGATTTCCATCCGGCTGAAAAACTTCTGCCCAGGGATCAGTGCCCTGAGCATAAACAGCTGATGGTATGAGCAAGGTCAAGACGACAATGATCAGAAAAAATCTTTTCACTACTTCTTTCCTTCTTCTACAGTTGTGGTGGGAGTTTTTCCCCGAGCGAGAATGGCATTGATTTCTTCTTCCATCAGGAAACGATCAAACTTCCAACCACTTTCTGTTTTAGCGAGAACAACATATGCTGTATCCTGGGTTTTATTGCTACCCGGTAAGGGAGAAGATAGCAAAATAGTCATCTGCCAGACTTGCTCGGAACCATTGTCTGCTACCTTTTCTACTGCCTGAGAGGCAGCTGTGACCACAGATTTGGCATCCACGTATTTTTCCCACATACGGTCTGCGCCGGCCGAAAACAGCTCGCATCCAGCGGGAGTGCTTACCTCGCAGATACGCTCAAGCCAGGCTTCTTTTCCTTCCTGATAGTTCACCTGGAAGACCTGCTCGATGGCATTGACCGCTGCAGTAGACACCAGACTGTCTTCGTTGGTTGCTGCTGCTGAACTCTGCTCCGTACGAAGTGGCCAGTTTTCGATCACCAGGATACCGACAGCAATGACAACTGCCAGGATGACGGCAATGATCAGATTTCGTTTTGAGACTGGAATTTCTTTCAATTTTTTCTCCTTTTCCGGTTAACGGGTTTGAAAGTTAGATAAAACAAAAGCGACCATTCAGATCTCAACACCTATTTACACGCACGCAAATTGTGTAAATAGGGAAGAAGCTGATGGTCGCTCCAAGGATTCTTTGGAACAGCTGATGGTTATCAGCGACCGAACAGATATTTGGTTGTGACTCTAATCATAGCAAGAAGAAACCTCTTATCCTAGGGGGACATATTTGACTATTTAGGAAAAATGCGGAAATAAACTTGACAAAGCAATACTAGAGTATTACATTATTATTAACCTAACCGATAAGGAAAACGAGCATGCCGAAAACAAATTCTACGAGTAAACCAGTACGATCTTTTCGAATTAGCTCAGAAGGCGTGAGTCAATTAAGAGCGATGGCAAGCGTTATGGGACGGAGTGAAAGCGATGTGATTGAGGTTGCATTAGATCGAATGTATCGCGAGGAGATTCGTTATAACCGGGCCCTACGCGAAGGTGCCCGACCAGAAGATCAGTATCAGATAGATAAAGGGAATGAAGGAGAAAATGAAATTCATCGTAGTGATTCTTAAGTTGATTGGATGGGTTGTCAAAACTGCTGTCATCCTGGCGATTTGCTCCAGTATTTTATTCGTTGCCTACAAAGGAAACCAACCTATGCAGGTTCCTGAAGCTCCAAAAGGGATGACCTACTTCGATTTCATTGCTGACCGGATAGATGCTGCAAAAACGGTAGAACCTTCCCGGTGCGGGTGGGGCATGATGTTATCTCTAGCTGCTCTGGGTCCAATTTATTCATTTGTTTATACCGAAGTTGGCATCCACCCGGATGGAGCTCTTGCGCGAGGCACCGCCCCAGATCCAGATATCCTTAAGGATGTCGCAAATGCTAGGTGGTATGAAGTGCCAGGGATTTGGTGGAATACAGTTGAAAGATTATCTTGGACGATGGTAGGGAAACAGGCGGCATTTGGATGTAAGTTTAGGCCGGTTAACATTGATAAGTAATATTTATAATTTAATGTAACTGAATAAGTGAGAGGGTTGTTTTCATCTATATTTTATAAAAATTCTAAGCAAGCGAGTAATCATGAAAAATCGGGCATTAACTAATCCTCTGTTAATTCTTCATCTTCGTTTTCGATATTTTCATCGATCCACAACAATGTCAATGTTGCATTGTAGGTTGGCATAAAATAAGAGTGCTCCAAAATTGTTGCGTTCTGCTCATATCTACCAGACGTAAACCATGAAGACGCTAGAACTCTCGACATCTTTGACGGAAGATTCCTACCTTGAAACATTGTTGCTGCCAAACTTGAACGATCTAAACGCGCTCTGACATCAATAAAGAACTCTAAATCCTCCCGGGTCGTTTCGAAATCTTTTGAACCCTGAAACCATTGGATCCGGTTATCATGCGAATAAACAATCGCGACTGGCTCTTCACAGAAGTTAAGATATCGAAGAGCGGTTGCAGTAAGAGAGGTTGAAAAATCATTTGCCAAGTGAGCAATATAGTCCAGAGAAGGTTCTTGGTTCTTGCAAAGTGGGGCAAAGAATCGGTACGGTAGGAGTAAAGCTGAAGCAAACTCATTCGCCTCTTGCTCCAGATCTTGACCGGCAGTTCTACTTACGCCATCGCGAATATCTTCGCTGAGGCACAATGATAATCCCCTTTGAGCGCGGTGCAACTCGAAGTGTCCCAATTCGTGTGCAATGCTGAAACGCTTGCGACGAAGGTCTTGAATCGAGGACGATATGGTTATTACCCCACGCCCCTTAGCCATAACCAGACGTGCCTCAGAGCCTTCCAATAGGCCTTCTTTAACCAAAATCCCGCGTGTCCATGCAATCTCTTCAAGTAGCAGCAAGTCCGACCTTTTTGTGATTCCTAGGCTGTCAATAAGATGATCTGCAGATTGAGCGGCAAATGACATCGTCAATCCTCGAGATTTTCGTGACTTGAAGCTAGGAATTCTAACTCTTGCAGTAGACTTAGTAGATCCTGATCAGAAGCGGAGTCAAAATTGCGAAAGTGGGCAGGAACGAGCTGGCTATCCTGAGAGCCCAATTTCCTAAGCAGTTGTTGAATGGCGTTTAAGGTAAAAGATCGATCCGAATGATGATCGGGGGTCTTGTATTCAAAGCGATTGAGTTTTTCTTTGGCTGCTTCAATTTCCTGCCGGGCTTGATTTCTCCAATTTAGTTGCGAGTTTGCCAGGGCTCGCTTGGCCAGAACCTCGATTTGGCTCCCCAAGGCTTTTGGATCATAACCGTACTCCCGTAATTCCTCATCAATTGCTTCGATTGGTTCGCTATGTGATATATTCGTAAAAAACCGCTCGAGTGCAACGAGCAATTGGGACTCTGTTTCAATTGGTTTTCTTTTTTTCATTTGAAACCTAGCCTATCTGGAAGTTGTAATTGCGACAAGCGCCTGAAAAAGCGCTTCTTTCGAATATTGATGTCATTTACGGGGACACCCAAGCCAGCAGCAACAAAACGGGGACGAATTTCGCCGGTCTGAGAAACATAATCCACGAGTTCCACCAACTTCGGATCATCCGCAACCGCCTGAAAGATACGACCGACCATCTCCGAGTTCCGTTGTTTTGCCTCTCGCTCCAGCTCTGAATCGATTAGTGCCTCTTCAGGTTGAATAGCAGCCTCATCCTTAACATCTTCGATGGCAGGAACACCGGACTTTTCTACGGACTCGACATCGTCCTCGTCATCCCTAAAAGAGACTTCATGCTTACCTGTTTCACCCTTGACCCAGGCGTCCATTACACTGCGCACTTGGTACTTGAGCCAGACGAACAGAGGTCCCCTTTCGGGATCCCACTTGCGCTCTCCGTTGATTGTTTTTAGGATGACGTGCTGAACAATATCATCGAGGGTAAAGTCCCTACCAGTTAAAAGTTGGGAATCGCCGTTTACCCAGCCGTAGAACACTGCCCGCCGGAGGGCGTATGCAGTTAGACGCCGGCCAAGATCGTTCCAGTTTACCTGCTGGAGGTGTCGAAAAACTTCCGGATTCAGTTCGCTCACTTATTATTATCTCCGGGATCGATACCCTTACTTATTAATACTGAATCCAGTCTATTTTTCGCCACAATGGCGAAAAACTGGTCGAACTCGGTATATCTAAATAAGGGAATAGCTGCATGTTTACAGTTGACCAACAAAAAGGATTGTTGCGCTAATGAAATTATACCCTGCTCATTTCGCCGCTTGTACCCTGTATGCGTCGAGACGTAGATGGTTCTAGTATCCAGGTCACATCCTGGGTCGATTCTCTCTACGCGCTTATAGAAGGAGGAAAAGTTGACCAAATATGCTACCACCTAAATCTTTCCCAAACTGTTTGCTGAAAGTGCGCCATAAACGCCGGCATTTGTAACGTCCACCGGCTTCACAAGAAGCCACATCAATCGTTCATAATAATCACTTGTTTGAATAGGAGAATTCTTTATGGAAGAACCTTCGATTACCTTTTTCCCCGTCGAGAACGGGGATACCAGCCTGCTCTGTCTGAGCGATGGTACGACCATCTTGATTGATTGCCACATCTGCGAAAACGCCCTTTATGATACACCCACCCATCTGCTCGATACGCTCAAGCATGTAGACGGTGTTCCTCACGTGGGTGTGTTTATGCTTACCCATCCCCATGAAGACCATGCCTTGGGCTTACAATCGATTTGTTACTTCGGGGATCCGGCGAAATATTCTGCAGAAGACAAAAAGAAAAGCCTGATTGTCATCGACGAAATATGGTTTGCCCCACGCATCTTCAACGACCAGAACAAAGATATGTGCGACGATGCTAGAGCGTTCAAAAAAGAGGCGGAGCGGCGTATGGATCTCTATCGCAGCGGGAACCAGACGCGGGCCAACGCGGGCAATCGCTTGCGGCTCATAGGTGCAACTGATAATGATGATTGCGACGAATTGGACGAGATAACCACCGTTCCAGGGGAAACACTCAACCTGATTAATGGAAAGCGGTTCGATGACTTCCGTTTCTTTGTCTTAGCCCCAATAAAGAAAGACTCGGACGATGACAGCATTGGTCCCAACAATACTTCTATCGTTGTTCAGGCCCGCTTTGACATCGATGGGGAGGAGGAAGCGGTGCGAGCGTTCTTTGGCGGCGACGCGGAGTGCCCAGTTTGGGAACGGATTGTGGACCGGAATGAAGATGAAAATCTAGCCTTCGACCTGCTTCTCGCGCCACATCACTGCTCCTGGACGGTTTTTAACGCCAATGGTGGAGACGAACCAAGTGAAAAGGTGCTGCATCTTTTGGACCAAAGGCGAGTGGGAGCTAACGTAATCGCCTCCTCCAAAGCCATTAAAGATGATGACGATAACCCGCCAAGTTATAGGGCGAAAAAGGTGTACGTCGATGCGGTAGGCTCAGATCACTTCCTCTGCACCGGAGAGCACCCGAATGAGAAAGATCCCAAGCCGATTCGCTTCACTTTATCAAAGAACGGCCTCACGAAAAGCCGGTTCGCACGCTCTTTCAATCAATCCACAGTTGCCGTGCTCAGCCAGACAACATCGAGCCCGCGAACCTATGGATGATCGCTATTCCAGTGAGTTTCAGGCGATAAAGCTTACCGACTGCGAGCCGGCCGTTCGATCGGCATTACAAGAGTTGCAAAGAACCGATTCCCAGCTTCCATTGGAGATCTTCAATTACAAAGAGTACATCGTAGCCGGCTTTCCACTCCAGGTGAGCCTTCCCTCTCGTGGCTCAGTCGATGGGATCGATATTCGACCTGTAGAGTTGGTGCTGGTCTTCTTTCACAAAGCAGAGTATCCTGGCCGTGCACCACAAATCCGGGTGGATCGGCGTTCGTTTCCTACCGAACGCTTGCCACACCTCAATCCAGTCTGGCCGGGTGAGCCGCCCTGGCTCTGTCTCCATCGCGGTAGCGTGAATGATTGGTATTCAGAGCATTCAATTGGGGATTTGGTTGAACGTGCGCGGAGTTGGCTGGAAGACGCAGCCCGAGGTAAGCTTATCAAAGACCGTGATCGCTTTGAGCCCACCCGGATTGCGCCGGAATACTGGTTGGGTGCTTCAGTTTTCGATCAACGGCTGTTCCAAGATTACATTACTGAACAATGGCGGATACATCAGACCGGTGGAGTAGCGTATGTAGCCAGCTATCTATCAGCAGAAAAAACCGATTTCGAGTGGTATCGTTTGTTCTCGAATTATATCGCTCCTTCGCCCGATTTGATTCAGCCTCACAGGTCAGAAAAAAAGGATGGTAAACATGAACCAGGACTTTTATATACGGGTCTCTTGCTCTGGCCAGATCCCGCATACAAATGCACTCGTTACTTTGGTACCCTCCCGACAACCGTGCCCGAGCTCAACGCGTTTGCCCAGTTCGTGGGTATCCCTCTGGAACAGCATTTGGCTCCTGCACTAGCAACGGGATCTTCGCCAAAGGGACGTTTAATTCCCGTTTTCCTGTGTATCCAGCGCCCACTCAAGCTAATCGGGTCTGAATCGGACCTGGAAATCTTGAGCTTTATCTGTTTCTCCCAAGATGCCAATCACCCCGAGAGGGCAATCATTTTACCCCATCGCGATCCGCTCACGCCCAGGTTTGCCAGGCATCTTTCAGGCCTTAGTCCAGCTTCCCCAGCAAGGGTTATGCTCATTGGTTGTGGCGCATTAGGATCCAAGATCGGCATGCACCTAGGCCGAGAAGGATTGACAGAATTAACCCTAGTCGACGACGATCTCCTCTCACCCCACAACTTCGTCCGTCACGCGCTCACTGAAAGCAGTCGGGGCTTGAACAAAGCGGAAGCCCTAAAGAATGCGATCCAAGGCCTCTACCGGGAAAGTCACCAGCTCGCCAATGCAACAGCGATCCCGAATAGTGCTTTTGAGTTCTTACATGAGTCAGATGGAAGAGTATTCAAGGATCACAGGCTGGTTATCGATGCAACCGCATCAATTGCTACATACATGAGCCTGGTGGAAAACGCAAGCAACCGGGTTCCGCGGGTCGTGCGTAGCGAAATGGCGGAGGGAGGCCGGCTTGGAATGATGCTGGTCGAAGGGCAGGGAAGGAGCCCCAAATTAGACGATGTACGAGCCAGCCTGTATGACCTGGCACTGGATAATGTGCAAATTGAACGCTGGTTGCATGGTTTCCAAAACCGGGAGGACGATGAACTCGGAGCAGGTTTGGAAGATATTACCATCGGGATTGGTTGTAGTTCCCCAACCATGCGCGTTCCGGATGATCTGGTTTCGTACCATGCCGCATCGCAATCGGTTGCCATCCGCAACCTCATGAACGGCACCATTCCAGCAGGCGGGATTCTATTGAGCAGCATAGAGGGCGAGATTTTCCCTCAAGGATCAGTCCAATTCTATCCGATTGAAAAGTTTAGAACGTTGATCCCACAAAGGCCAAGTGGTTGGCGTGTGCGTATCCGGCAAGACCTGATCGATCAGCTCATTTATCAAGCTCAGGAGGCTGCACCGAACGAAACCGGTGGGATTCTGATAGGAATGGTGGCAACAAAGCATAGGACCATCTATATTACGCGGCTGCTAGACGCACCCGGCGACAGCGAACACTGCCCCTATGCGTTTAAAATGGGGGTTAATGATATTCCCGACCAGGTTCGCACGATCATGCAGAAGACAGGTAACCTGATCCGATACGTCGGCGAGTGGCATTCTCATCCAAAAGGCTCGAGCTCATTGAGTCAAAAAGATCAGGAAACTGTTCAACAGCTACGCACATGCCTTAATAAAATTGGTATGCCGACACTTGTCATGGTTGTAACACCATGTGGGTGTTATCCTCATCTGTCGTTACCGAAATAAAAAACATTTAATAGGAGTGTCTATATGGTTTCTGATAAACTAAGCTTGACCCTTTTTGATATACTGGGTTATTTGCTGCCGGGGTTTGTCGTGCTCTTTACGCTTTCCCTGCTGGAAGCAACTTTTTCAGTGAACTCCTCACTGCTAAGCTTGACCGCTCTGGGTGGTAATATATTCCTCTTCTCCATCATGTCTTACTACTTAGGGCACGTTTGCCATATTGTGGCAACAACGATCAAGGATACTTTTTTCCGGATTTTTAAACCGGTATCAGAATCGGAGAAAGGCACGGGACATACAGCTAAATTTACGCAAGCGATCTATCACCTTCTGAACCGGAATGAGAATCGTTTAAGCCAACCTCTTTATACTAGGTTGCGGCAATTGGTGCAGGAAACGTATCATATCCCGCTTAGCGAAGGCGAGAAACTGACAACTTTAGAAAATTATCTACTGGCAGATAGCTACATTTTGGCTTCTGGCTGTGAAGACGAGAGAAATTCATTAATGGTGAGGGAGGGCTTCTTCAAGTCCTCAACGGTTGCTTTCGTGATTCTTGCACTAACAACCTGGGGATCTTTATTTGTAGGTGGTTTGCACATCCAGATTGAAGCCGGCCAGGTTCAAAATCTGGGCAGTGGTATGACGGTTTTTCTTGCAGTTATTTCCACTATCATGTCTCTTCTTTTCAGAAGCCGGCTTACTTATTATAACCGGATGAAGTTAAACAACACTTATTTGCTTTTTCTTTCATATCGAGAAAAGGATAGATTAGGAAAGTAGAATTACCACAAGAAAATAAACTCCCTAGTAAAAAACCTAGAATTGAGTATAATAATGTCAACAGTACCCACCACGCCTCTGCTTTGCATGCGCACCGAGGTGGGTCATTTTTTCCAGGTAGATAACTGTCATGTCGCTTAAACCGGCTTTAACAATTCAAAACCAAATTGATCTATTACGTAAGAGGGGAATGATAATCGACAGCGATTCAACTGCCTCAACTTTCCTCTCATCCAATCACTATTATCGCCTTAACATATACTTTCATAAGCTGATGAATTCACCGGATCATTTTCGTGATGGAACACGATTTTCTCAGGTTATGGCTATTTATAATAATGATAGTTGGCTTAGAAATAGATTATTAACTATCTTGGAGCCAATAGAGATTAAAACACGAACTCAGATTTCACATTACTTGGGAATTACATATGGATCAGATGCATTTTATCAAAAAGCAATTTGCAAAGATGAGGCGATCTACCAGGTCATTTTGGATAATTTTACAAACGAAATAGCTCGTAATTCTAAAGACCCAGTAATAAAACACCACAATACAAATTATGGCGGTTACTTTCCAATATGGGTAGTGATTGAGTTTTTATCGTTCAATACCCTTTCGAAATATTACAGTAATCTTCAAGAAAGGGATAAAAAGATTATAGCTAGAAATAGTTTTCAAGTAAATGATTTTTTTCTAGGCCAATGGTTGCACGTGTTGAGCGTTCTCCGAAATATCTGTGCCCATTATGGGTATCTTTATCGCCGTGAGTATCCCTTGCGTCCAAAAATGTCTACAGAGTTTGGATGGGACTCTTCAAAAAACAATAGGCTTTTTGCAACTTTTTTAGTCATGCGCCGGCTTTCTGAAAAAGCCCCTTGGAATGAATTCATCCAGGAGATCGGTGATAGGGAAAAAACGGGTTCATTCTTTCATTTGAGAGATTACGGTTTTCCGGATGATTGGCGTTCCTATTTGAGCTAAATTTCCATTCAGCACACTCTTCCCCCTTAAGACTCTAGAGGAACGATGCAGATAGAACGGAGTGCACACCGTTCCATTTTTCATTTCCTCTCCGTTGAGAAAACCAGATGCTTCCGTCCTTTCCTGCTCGCTTCCCATTACGTAATCCGTGTAGATTCGTCAGGAAAGAGTTGTAATTTAACCCACTTAAAGCAAGATTGATTTCTCCCTGAATGGCTCTCTGGCAGTTCAGGTTGTCGCAAAACACATATAGGTTTCCGTTCGATGCTTCACAAAACTTCATCCATTTCGTTTTTCGGGATATTGGATCCTTACTCACATCCCGCTCTACTTCGACGAATATTACCTCGCCTGATTTGGGATCCACAGCAATAATATCTGGGATATAAGTTTCACCATTGGATAAATTAATAGCTTGTGCCCGTCCTTGAATTCTGTAACCTTCATCTACCAGGATTTCCCCGGCCTGAATATTCAGAATGGTATGTTCCGGTGAAGAATGGTGTCTTATTAGGATATCAAATTCATTTTCCTTGGGAATTTTGCCAGTTAATACCTGGTATGCAACTTGACCATCCCGAGTCAAATGCAGTACTGCAGGTTGATTTCCACCAGAACTGGATCCTTGCTCAACAACACCACTTATCTGTTCAACCAAGATTGGGAATTCATTTCCTTCCGGTGACGTTAACCAATTCAAGGCTTCATCCAGGTTTTTGTTTGCGGTTGATAAGGAAAGGCGTTTTGCCATCTGCTTTATGATGGATGGTCGTAAAGCAATCCCCATTTCACCCATCACGAGAATTGCCGCCGATGTTTTTTCAAAGTTCTTGGATGACTGCCAGGTTTTTACCCAATCCGGAATAGGCGTAAGGTCCCTCGATTCTTCAGCATCTATTTTTTGGGGTTGAATGTCCTGAGCTACATCATCTTTCTGAATCTGTCGAAGGGCAGCTAAGTGCGCTTCCAGTGCTGCTTTCTCTGCCTGCAATTTCCTTTTCGATTCCTGTGTGGCAATGAGCTCACGTTCCAGATCAGAATATTTCTGATTGAGTTCTTTCAATCGCTGTTTTAAATCATTTATTGCCTCGGGCTCAATTTTCTTCGATGCTGGCCCTTGCAAAGTTCGCAGCCGAACATGAATCAGATATGCCAGGTCATCATCGTTAAATGATTCCAATGGTCGGGTCGCTTTTTCGCAGGATTCGTCGTAATCCTGATCCAGAAGCCTTAAAAGTGCGACAAGATGTTTGTGGGCATTTTCCCATAATTTCTGAGCATTGGCTTGCATTTTTTGCTCGTGCTCCTCGCTTTGCCCGATGATTTCTCTGGAGATCCGAATTGATTGGTTCCGTTGAAATTCTTCTAACGTGAGATCAACCACTTGTTCTTCTCCAATTCCGACTTCATCTGGCGAGAATCTTCCAGTAATTGGATAGCCTGGTCCTGATTTTCTTGTTCTGGCGCGCTGACCCACTGTAAAGCGCTGCGAGCAGCTTCAAGATAACTCAGCGTTGTCGAGAGCATTTGCTCATGCATCCCCATGCCAATTGGGGGTACGCGGGTCCGATCAACCTGTTGAGCAAGCTCAACAGCGTGCTGGAGAGTTTGTTGGGCGGATCTGGACTGTAAAAAGAGATCGCCTTGTTGGTCAGTAGCAATAATGTGAGCGATCTCGCCATCCAAAGTGTTCAACTCAGATATCCATGATTGTGCGGACTTTCTGTAATCCTCCACTGCTTTGACCTCCGGTAAGAGAAGAACCGGTTTTCCCTGTTCATCCAATGGGGAAACGAACGCACCAATAATGGTAAAAAACACCGCAAGACCGAACAGTATCCAACCAAGCTTTTGCAGTTTTTCTTCAGAAATCTGGATTTCCGGTTCACTAGGATTATTCACTGTCATGACCCAATTCTCCAACTTCTAGGATTTGTGTGATGATTTCCAGATCGGTTACGGAATTTCGTTTTCCACGTTGTTTTAAATCTGCGATCACTTGTTTTCCGCGCTCATAATCAATATTGCGAATAAATTCAATTCGTTCGGCAACGACTTCAAAAACAGGAGTCGTCGTGTTTGGCCGGTAGCGCAGTTGAATATGCCCTTCAACACCGATCCGGCTACCTTTCTGGACATGTCCGTACACCAATTCAGCCAAGGTGCCATAAACCAGTACTCTTAATCCCTTCACAGGTTTTGATTCCGGGCTGCCGTCGATCATCAGGTACAGGCGAACATAAGGGATAGGGTCCTGATTCTGGGGACGCAAATAATCAAAATAGATATCCCCGGTAATGTCGCCTCGTTGCCACGTAAGATTTCCTTGCGCCATAATTCGTTGTCTCCTTATTGTGAATGTTTGTTTGAATTCGATAACTTGCCAAAACACGCTTATCCTAATTACTCATCCAGCCTGTTTCCTCCTCGATATCCAGAACCAATCCCAGAGCATCCACTAAGAGCCGGATACGATCCCTTTTCACCTCTGCAAAAAGCTGTCGCCAATTTTGGTCGGTTGGGGAATAAAAGGTGAACGACTGCTCTATCAGGCGGGCAAGATTTCGCGGCTGTAATTCAGCCAGGCGCTCACTCGCTCCACCGGCACCGATGCCAGGATTCTCTTTTAGCTTGGCGATGGCCAGGCTGTACGGATTCTGGATGTTCGGTTGGGAAGCGCCATGAATGATCCAGGATACAAAAGGTAAAGCATTCTTTTCTTGATTGAGTAAAGCCGCCCGATTTTTCTTGTCTGCGCGCGCCAACAATTTTTCCAATGACCAATTTCCACTTGTATCAGTCACTACTGCCACCGATTGATTGGTCGGATTATTCTGCAAATTCGATGTATCTTTGGTAGAGGAAGTATCTTTTTCCTTTTGGGAATCTTTAAAGATTTTGAGAATCTTTAAAAGGGTCTCAAAACAATCCTTGGCTTCAAGGTCGAGCGTCTCAAAACAATCGTTGAGGATACCTTTGAGAGTCTCAGAACAACCCTTGGTTAAATCTGAGAGTCTAAAAACAACCTTTGGCTCTGTTTTGACAATCTCAGATCCCACTCGCTCCGCTCGGGGACGCTCCGCGCAACCATTACCTAAACTTCTGATCCAGGAATCTAATTCATCCTGAACACCTTGACTTTCTGATTTAACAAGAAGGGATGAAACAGCCTGTTGGATGGCTTGGTGTTGTGGAGTGAGTGGATCAATCCTCTGTACCTTGAATTTCCAACTATAGCTGCCCTCAGAATTAATCCGATGATCGATGCGCTCAACAAAAAGGGCTAATAGATCCTGAAGACGTTGCCGGCGAGAAAATTCATCGACGGTACGATCACTTAATTCATCCTTACGTTTCCCTCGCTCAATCCAGGCTGGAAGCCAGTTCGCCACAACGCGAGCGTTATTGATCCCTAGACGATTTGCGATCGCCTGATATCCACCCTCAATCCAGACTGCATCTCGGATCTCACCTGTCTCATTATTGAAGTAGCACAGATTGCGCAGAACCAGGACAAACATGGCAGCATCTGCTCCGAGAACCGGTAACCAGTTTCTGAGGAAATACCAAGTAACCAGGATGAAATCCCCCTGACCTAATAATCGGTCCGCAAGCTGATCTGCCAGAGACCCAAGTTCTCCGTCTAGCCGGTGACCAATCAATTCCCGAATGACCTCCTGAACGGTCTGATAGTGTGGAATCACTTTGTCGAATTCTTCTTGAGGGAACCGCGCCGGATAATGCAAGATGTCCTTTGGATTCGTGTTGATAGCGAATTGCAGAGCAGTCTGAGGGGAATCCTGGATTCCATGAGCCAGTAAAAAAGTCTTCAAATCTTCGGCGTCCCCGGGTGTCAGTGGGGATTCAAAAAGTTCATATTTGTTGGAGGATTTTTTGGCTCTGCCTGAGCGCTTGTCTATTTCATGATCGGTGTCAATTTTTCTCGCAAACCATCCCAGACTACTGCCGGGTTGCAGTAAGCGAAAGAACTGAGCCCGGCTGATCCCAGCCCATTGGCAAATACGCTCAGCCCGAACGGCAACTTTACAGCTCCCTTTTCGCTCCTTTCCACCACTTGCCAGGTAATACTCCTGCCATAATGCCATGATCAAGAAAATAGCTTGCGAACCAATGTACGGCAGCCAACGCAGGTAATAAACCGGCAAGCGAACTACCCGGCTTGGCTCTATTAGAAAATTCCGTATGGAGCTGAAGTGGATATCTAACGCAATGGCATTGTCCTCAGAATCTTCTTGGTCTGGATCCTCTTCCTGAAAGAGATCATCCCCATCATCAATTTCCTGATCACTGACGACAAAACGAACTTTAACTTCTCTGTTCATCACCCCCATAAGGAATCGCTGCAGGGTGGTCGTTAATCGGTTTTCTAACCACTCACGGCCATACGAATTCATGCAGCCGATCACAAAGGTATTATCTGAAAAATCCACCAGATGGGTTGGCTTCACCCAGGTACTAAAAGCCGCCCGCGACATATCCATTTCGAGGTTAGCAATTGCCGCTTGCCAGGCTTTCTCCGGTGAAAATCCAACGACTGCATTCATAAAAGAAATCCCTATCGATAAAAATTAATCTTGAATAAAGCGAAATAAAGGCACAATTAGAGCCTTTGTTGGAAGAACGGTAGTTATCCCATTTCTTCCAGAAAAGACCCCTTTACGGGCTTCCTGTGGTTTCAACGTCAGCAACTCCGTCTGCGTCAACGTCTGCGGCATGTCAGCAGCACGTCTGCGGCACGTCAGCATGGACGCAGACGTGGTTTTTGGAGTGAAAATGAAATTGTTGTTTTTCCAGGAAAGGTCAGAGGCCATTTGGTTCACTCCAGAAATAATGTCTTTCCAATTGTTTTAGGGGATGGTTGCAAAACTAGGCTTCCATTGTGAAAAGCCTGTGAACCTTCTATAACGAAAAAACAGACAACTTCTCCGACCGGTAACGTATGTTCCCGCGCAATCGACCGAACTTCTTCCTTTAATAAAATAGGAATTCGAAATGTCGCTCTTACTTCCCATTGGGGGATGGCTTCTTGGTCTTTCTTGGATTTTTTCTTTTGGGTCCCGCCAATTTTCTTTTCCGGCACTGGGAATGCATCGGCTAACCATTTATGGTTTGTCGGTTTTTGAGCAGGCAAGATGGTGCTTCCTTTATCGCCTTCAGAGTACAGAGTCATTCGCTGCGCCTTGGGGTACGCTAAAAGTTTGATCTCTCCATTGCGGTAAAGCCTTGCGCCATATTCAAGGAACGCCCTGAAGACTTCATCTCTAGGTACTGAAAGAGACTGAGCATCTTTTATAACCAACTCCACAACCTGCCGAGGAATTCCCCGGTACGTCGCAGTTTCGAGCCGATGTTCCTGTTCCCACTTACGTGATCTTTTCTTCCTGAGATCTGCCGTGGGAATTAAATCCAAGGGCTGTCGTGGGATCATAGTTGATTCTTGCTGTTGATCCTCCTCAACCTCGATCATCGGATTAGGATCGCGTAGTCCTGTAAATGCGTCACGCCTGGCCATGGCGTCCTCTAATATTTCAACACGAGAGCTGCTAAAGATTTATATTCCTCAGCTGCCCGCGTTTCTGGCGCATACTCAAAAATGGTCTTTGCCTCAGACCAACATTCACGCAAGACAGTCGCCCGATGAATGGGGGAAAGCACCTTGTCGATGAATGTTGCCTGCAGATCCTGAAGTGAGTCACGTGACTCGTTGGTACCATCAAAAAAGGTAGGTAATATCCCCAGCAATCCCCCTTGCCAATTCTTTTTGTCCCTCAAGGTTTGGATGGTCGTGACTGTCTTTGCTAACGAATCTAGTGATGCGAATTCTGTTGCAGTGGGAACAATTACCAGGTCAGCCGCCCAGATTGCACGCTCCTGTAAGCCACCCACAGATGGGGACGTATCGAAAATGATGTAGTCAAATCGGTCTTTAGTGAATGTTTTCAATAGGCCTTTTATATATGAGATCGGTTGATCCTGGACACCCAACATCATTTGCGCAGCGGAAGTCATTGAGTTACCTGGAATCAACTGTAAGAAATCACGGCCTGTATCACGGACCCATTGGCGAATAAATGTTATTTCACTGGGAGAGCCTGGTTGGGTTGTCAAAAAATAATACGTTCCCATTTGACTATCCATACCCAACTTGGTTGCACATTGTCCTTGTGGATCAAGATCAATCAACAACACTTGTTTATTTTTCAGCGTGAGAGCATGTGCTAAATTTACGGCGGTAGTTGTCTTTCCTACCCCGCCTTTCTGGTTTGAGATGGTAATGATTTTTGTAGTCATTTGATCTCTCCTTAATCGATAAATTGCAGCTGTGTTCGACCCTCATGACCATGGACAGAAATGACATCTTCGAGAGTCTGATAAACACCCATAGCATAAGGTTCCCTGAGCCAATGAATGACTGCCAAACCGCTGCTAAATACAGTTCCTTCTGCTACTTCGCCAGTCCCTGAAACTCCGGTGAGATCCTCCACTCGAATCAACACAAATCGACGCATCTGGCTGGTTGATGAAATATGATTTTGTTTTCGCGCCATACTTTCACCTTTAGCTTGGTTTCTGCAATCTGGCCGCCGGCTGCGATCACGGATTCTTGGCTTTTTCTGAATGACTTTGGAATTTGTCAGATCTATCAACAAGCCATCTTTATAAGTAAGGCGGCATCCTGAGGTAATGTGTTCAAACAAGATTCCTTCCGGCCAGGTTGATTTCTCATCCCGGTTAAGGCGGATATCGATCATTCGAAATAACCTCCCAAAGAACATCCCCGGATCATCATCTACCCTGGTTGGATCCATAATGACTTTCCACACGTAGCCTCGAAGTTCAACAGGGTTCTTTTTATCTTGAGTAACATAAAAATCTAGGTCTTTATCTGGCATCTTGATTGGCTCTCCGAAACTAATAAAATCAGCCGGCAAACAGGTGCGCAAATAGATTGGCAGGGGAAAAGGATTAGCCCTGACCTTATGCAGGCTTAATGAAATTGTGGAACACCCATGATTGGGAAATCAAAAACTAAAAGGCTTTTTTTTAATAATAACCAAAACTCATTTGATACTCAGAGGATAACCGGGCAAGTTATTTACTACAACCTATTAATATCGTTAGTGTGCCTGATGGATATACTATCAAAATTGGTATATTGAGTTAAATGACAGAAACGATCAAAAGCATCTTGTGATAAAAATCCTCTGAAGTGGTTGAATTTCCAGCAAATCTTCGAATTGTCAGTATGTAAGCGAAAAGTAATGGCGTAAACATAACAGGAATCCTAATAAGTTAAGAACAGTTATTTCAAATTGCAATGATAATTAATCTCTCTGATTGGAAGTGTTATCTGATTGAAGAGGAATAATAGAAATGCTACAATTTTAATCAACGAAAGGAGATCGTATTACCATGGAAACTGACAGATTATTATCATGGTTATTGAGTTCTTCTCCATACACGGAATATAATACGCGCCTTGAATTGCTGAACCAGTCACCAGATGATTCAGCTGTTCTCACGGCACGCCGAAAAATGTTAGTTCACCCTCAAATTCAGACTCTACTAAAAGAAGTGGAACATTGGCCGGGTAATGTCCTAAAAAACCATAAAGATGCCAGCCATTGTCTGCACAAATTGGTCTTTCTGGCTGATGTAGGCTTGCGCCTGGGAGACCCTGAGATTGGTTTTATCGTTGAAAGAATTCTGGCGCATCAATCACAAGAAGGGCCGTTTCAGGTATTGGTAAATATCAATCCTACATATGGGGGGAAAGGTGAGGATCAATGGTCGTGGATGTTGTGCGATGCCCCGCTTGTGCTTTACATTCTATTAAAATTTGGCATGAGTTGTAATGATGAACAAATTCGTAAAGCTAAAGATTATTTATTGAGTTTGGTTCGTGAGAATGGGTGGCCTTGCTCTGTTGCTCCGGATTTGGGGAATTTTAGAGGTCCAGGCCGCAAAGCAGATCCCTGTCCTATAGCCACGTTGCAAATGTTGAAAGTTTTAGCATTGATTCCGAATGCTGATCCACAGATTGTCCGGACAGGTATTGAAATGATTTTAGGAATGTGGGAAAAGAGAAGGGAACAAAAACATTATCTTTTTGCAATGGGAACGGATTTTAATAAACTCAAAGCACCCATAATTTGGTTCGATATATTGAATACCTTGGATGTTTTAACTCAATTTCCATCGGCTATATCAGACCCCCGCTTGCAAGAAATGCTTGCTGTCGTAAATCAAAAATCGGATGAAAGTGGTCAGTTTACACCCGAATCCATTTGGACAGCCTGGAAAGAATGGGATTTTGGACAAAAGAAACTACCATCACCGTGGTTGACTTTCTTGATGTTACGAGTTATGAGGAGGTCAAATTATTTACAGAATTAACTTGTTAGGTGGCCTTAAAAAAAATGAAACCAACACCAGATGAGACTCGAAATTTTCCTACCAAGCTCCCCACCTATACATAATCGCTAAGCGTGAAAACCGGGAAAAGAGCGTAGCGCCCCGTTATTTCATATTGGTAATTTAAAAAATCTTCAACCCTGGTTTGAGGAAATTTGGCTTTTGATTGTGAGCTTACTGACATTGTCATTTAAGCAAAAACAAGTGGTTTGATAAAAAAATTATGGAATCCTCCAATAAGATTTACCAACCGTTGCGAACAGATATTGGCAAAGTCCAATTCCTGGCAGATTGCTAGCGCTTGATTATCTTTGATCTTGTTTTACGTCTACCTCATTTAGAAGTAAATTTGCATTGGCTAATGGAAGGATTAGTTCCATGAATGTAGATAGCGGCATGCTTTCCTTTGCGTGATTCCAGTATTGCGCGAGTCCATAGATCGACCAACTCGCGGAAGTCGCTGCGATCTCAGCAGGAATATTTGACTCGGTTTGATCAAGCCAGGTCATGAACAGGTCTTTTATTTGTTCCTTTACCTGAGCTTCCATAAGCGGCTCAAACTGACCGCGCGGCGATTTACACTGACCGCTTGCTTCACGAATGAATTCGCATACTGCCTGAATTAAGGCGCGCAAATTATCTTCGCTATAATGGCAGGCATTCAGCGTGCGCTTTTCGATTTCTGCCCTGAATTCCTGGCGGATTTTGAATTCGAAAAGGGCGAATTTATCTGGAAAATGAGCATAAAACGTGGCCCGATTAATTCCGGCTCGTTCGGTAATATCCTGGACTGAAATGGATTGGAAATCCTTTTCATGAAGGAGTTCTGAAAAAGCCTCTTCCAAAAACATTCGGGTGCGCTTGATACGGGGATCGATTTTATCTTCAATTACTGAATTGGACGACATTTTAACTCCTTCGTCGTTTATCCAACAATTTTCGTATTTTGGTGATTGACAAAAATTAACAATATGTGTTTAATAAACAACATATGTTGTATTAACAACTAATGTAGTTTATCATAAACTTTACAGAGTGTCAATATGGAGGATGTTTGCTAATTGTTCTGGTTTTAATGGCTGCCTCGTTCAACTTGGCTTTAGCCCTGTTTCTTATGAAAGTGACCAATCAGTCACAACGATTGGAAGATATTCGCTTGGCGCCCGCGTCAGCCTATTCCCAGCTTCAAAAATTTACCGTGACAAACTCTAGGAGATTATCGAATGACAACTCAGATTAAAAATATCACCCTCGCCCCGAATGAACAGTATTCACGGTTGGCTAGTGACACACAAATCCAGCGCACCGCTCAGTCATTAGAAGCTCGCGGCATCCACACCATCATCGCCGCGAATGGCGAAGAAACTCGAACGAAACTGCTGGAACTATTACCGGAGAGGGCGGAGGTTTTCCTTGGCAGTTCCACCACGCTGAAAGAACTTGGATTGAATGAAATAGTCGACAACTCGGATCGCTTCAATTCAGTTCGCGTTCGGCTGGCCAAAATGGATCGCGATAAGCAGAGTCGTGAGATGATCAAAATGGGCGCAGTGCCAGAATACATCATCGGCAGCGTTCACGCTGTGACCGAAGATGGTAGCGTGGTGATCGCATCCAACACAGGCAGCCAACTGGCGCCTTATGCAGCATCTGCGGCTCATGTGATCTGGGTGGTCGGTTCGCAAAAGATTGTTCGAACACTTGAGGAGGGTTTTGAACGCGTGTACCAGTATGCATTCCCGCTGGAAGATGCCCGACTGATGAAAGAATATGGGGTGCACAGCAGCGTCAACAAAATGCTTATCATCCACCGGGAAGTGATCCCCGGGCGGACCACCATGATACTGGTGAAGGAGAAACTGGGTTTCTGAAATGAAATATTCAGCCATCCATCACCAAGTTGAAATATAGGGCAACGTTCTCAAGCTCTCATGTTGACTGCATTCGCCCTTGTGTGCAAATATGTCCTGAATGACCGCTACGCAATTTTCAGTGCCAAACTTAACAAGGTGTTTGAACAGTCATTACAACGAGTGACTGAACGAGGAATAGAGTAGGAGACAAATATGGTTTCAAACAACACAACCGTACTCCCCGAACGAAAACACGCTCGGCCGCCCACCCATCAGGGGATGCCCCACGCTCAAATCGGCATCCAACCAGTGGCGGCGATCAATGCTGAACTGTTCCGGCGGTCTTTCTCGCTGCCAAATGTCCAGAACCGCCCTACGGTAATCTCCGTTCCCGGAGCGCGCGCTCTCTGGCTGACGGAGAATGTGTCCATAGCTCACCCTGAAGTGATCGCACGCGGGCGCGAGTTTGCCCACATCCATCCAGATGGCAGCCTGCATCTCTCGCTGCCCCCGGACCGCGCTCAAGAAGCGGTGGATAAGGGCTGGGCCGAGCCGCACCTGATCGCCAGTTACCTGGGCATCGAGGGAATGGTCATGCTCTATACCCCGCTCGATGAGGAAGAGCTGGAGGTAGTTTTTCAACTGATCGTTGAATCGTATGACTTTATCACTGGCAGCTCGATCCAGCCGGACGAGATTGGTCAGGAAGTTTTAAGGAGAGAATCATGAATGTTCCACAACCTATTGCCATAGCACCTCAGCGGATCCACCCGAATACCCGGCCTGGATTTGTCCATCTCAAGGTGGCCGATATCGAACGTCAGCTCACTTTTTATCAAAATGTGCTGGGTTTGAAGTTGAACTGGCGGAACGAGAAGAGCGCCGGCTTGGGAGTGGAGGGTGGGGACATCGTACGAATGACCGAGATTCCCAACGGCCGGCGATATCGCGGCGTGACCGGTATCTATCATTTTGCCATCCTTTTCCCCAACCGCCGCGAACTGGCCCGAGTGGTTGCTCGCCTTTTCAACCTGCGCTGGCCCAATTACCCAACGGATCATCTAATGACCAAAACCACTTATCTGGATGATCCGGAAGGGAACAACATCGAATTGTATTGCGAGTCGCCCGAGGATGGGAATTCTGAAGTGGTCAATGGCGAGTTCATTACCCGCCATTCAGACGGCACGCCCAGTGATGGGCGCGAGCCGCTTGACCTCGATGCGTTGTTCTCCAATCTTAACAAAGATGATCCCCTGGATGTGCCCGTACCGACAGAAACACGCATGGGACATTTCCACCTGTTTGTAGCAAACTTGGATGCAACCCGGCATTTCTATCATGAATTGCTCGGATTCGACGATATGGGCATTGCGCGAACCTTCCGGATGGGCATGGTATCTGCCGGGGGGTATCATCATCACATTGGATTTAATACGTGGCAAGGGGAAGGCGCTCCGGCGCCGCTCTCGGATGGTTTAGGATTGAATTATTTCACTTTCAACATGCCGGATGCTGAGGAACTAGATCGCATGGATGTGATGCTTCGGGAAGCAGGCGTGGAATATGAGCACCATGCTGATGGCTTATTCTTACACGACCCTTCCCAAAATTCTCTGCTCTTAACCACCGCTGAACTGTCCAAAGGAGGTCTGGACTAATTAAAGAGGACATGATTAATGTGCTGAAGATTGCTCAAATTCAAGCGTGCGGAAATAACCCAACGACGAATACAGTTTCTGGCGATTGTATCAGCCATTAGTGATATTCAGTGAAGGCCAATTGCACTATGGTTTTGGTCGAGAATTGTTGGTAGCATGTTCTCCTTTCAGGGCGGGTTAGAAATTTTCCATGACTGCAATATCATAATAGATACCCGCGCGGCTCATACATGCCCGATCTCATTTCTTCCAGTCTACCTGATCAGGATATTTTCTGTGTCCAATTTATCGCACAATCCCAAACTCGAATCACCGCCAAATATGGGGCTTTATCGGCAAACAGCCATTTTTGGGGATATATAACACCAGCGATTTCCCTCTTGATTAATTGGATAATATAGATATAATTTATATACTATAAATATTATAGTAAGGAGTGTAATGAAAAACTCTTGTCCAATTTCTAAAGCTGCGGATTTCCTGGGATCCAAATGGACGCTCGAATTAATCTATCACCTCCAGGAGCGGCGTAGGTTTTGTGAACTCCAAGAGATAATGGATGGTTTAAATCCTACCACGTTGTCTCAAAGGCTTATTCGGCTGGAAAGAGAACAGATCATACAGCGGGAAGTTATTCCAGATAGCCACCCTCACGTAGAATACTATTTGACAATCAAAGGAAAAGATCTATTGTCTGTGTACCGTGAACTGACCGAATGGGTTTCACGCTGGTATCTCGAGGAGGTTTATTGATTAGAATGAAAAACATTAATTTAATTAAACTCGGAATCGGCAATTCTGGAAACTATTGCGACCCCTTTACTGGAGAATGCTATTCAAATACACAAACGGAGAATCAAATGGACACTAAAATAGATTCTGTATGCAAAATGGAAGTTGAAGTTGACACTGCGCAGTATATAAGCGAATACAAGGGTGAAAAGTATTACTTTTGTTCAGCTGGCTGCCAGAAAGAATTTGAAGAAAATCCAACCGAGTATATTCATGAACCTTCTCATGAATAATTGCTGAGAAAACTACGACCTAATGGAATTCTACTAGAATGAACGCGTCTGCAGATTCTCCAATTTTTGGGATTAATATTGATCCTTCTACAACAGGCTTGGATACCGCGCAAAGCCTCGCCCGGCTTGCAGATAAGGGCAGTGTTGACCTATTGACCATTCAAGATCATCCATATAATCCCGACTTCCTGGATACCTGGACCTTGCTGACCACGCTGGCCTCACGCACTGAGCGCGTTCACTTTATGACGAATATGCTGAATACTCCTTTGCGGCCGCCAGCAATGATGGCTAAAATGGCGGCCACTCTGGATGTAATTAGCGCCGGAAGGTTAGAACTTGGTTTGGGCGCCGGAGGATACGAGGAAGGAATGCAAGCCTGGGATGGAACCGTTGGCGATACACCAGGTGAAAGATACCAGGTTTTTTCTGAATATCTGACCATTTTGCGGGGAATGCTCGAGAATGCCACGCGAGAGTTTTCATTCCATGGGAAATTCCACCAGGTGAAAAAGGTCGTAAACGGACCAGCCCCTGCCCACAGAATTCCTCTATGGATTGGGGCTGGCAAACCGCGCATGTTGCGCCTTGCGGGCAGTAAAGGAGATGGCTGGATAATTGGCACAATTTACATTTTGCCAGATCAGTTGGATACGATTAATAGCCTGCTCGATGAAGGTGCAATCATGGCTGGCAGAAAACCCGAAGATATTCACAGAGGTTACAATTTATTTGGAGTGATCCAAACAAATCCTTCAGAACGGCTCTCATTTCGCCGTCCAGGCATTATCCAGGGATCGGTGTCGGAATGGGTAGAAACCATTCTGCATTACCATCAGCGTTACCGCCATGACACCTTCATTTTCTGGCCCGTGGCGGGAGATGCTGAAAAGCAGGCAAAAATTTTTCTTGACGAGATTATGCCCGAGGTACGCGCTCATTTCGTGATACCTCCAAAAATTGAAAATCTGTACCAGGATTTACAGATGGGAAACCTTAAAAAGTGAGATTCTTTGATTAAAACAGGAGCATAAACCATAAAATGGAAACCTTAAAACTTACAATTTATTCTGATTACGTCTGCCCGTGGTGCTATGTCGGGCAGGGAGCCGTGGAAAAACTGGAGCAAAATTACGCCCTTGATATCACATGGCGCCCTTATTATCTTCGACCGGATACTCCCCCTGAAGGGATGGAATTGCCGCCTCACGTTAAAGCCCACATGGCCGAAACAAACTCAAGGCTGAAACAAATGGCAGATTCTGCAGGATTGCCAATGGTTTTTCCAGATCGTTTACCCAATACCCGCCTGGCGCACGAAGCCACCGAATACGCTTATCAAAAGGGGAAAGGATCAGAGTTTCACCGCGCCGTTTTTGACCGCTACTATGGCCTTGGCCACGATATAAGCCAATGGAACGTTTTGAAGGCAGTTGCATCAGAAATTGGGTTGGATGGCGCAAATATGCAACGCGAAGTAGAAAGTGGTAAATTTGGTGAAGTTGTTCGCGCTCATTTGGAAGAGGCGCACGAATTTGGAATTGAAGCGGTCCCCACCTATATTCTTAACAATGAATATGCCGTTGTGGGGGCACAGCCGTATGAACGCTTTGTCGCGAATTTGGAAGAAATCGAACGAGAGACAGGTGTTCAATTTCAGCGAAAACAGTGATTTGAAACTTTGAATATATATAAACAAATCGTTTATTACGAGGAGAGTGTTCATGTCTGAGCAAAATCTAAACAATCGAACTGCACAGATCGTGTACTTTTCGCATGGAGGCGGTCCTTTGCCAATTCTGGGCGATCCCGGGCACAAGGCGATGGTGGAATTTATGAAGAAATTGCCATCTCAGTTGCGCCGCCCAGAATCTATCCTTATGATCAGCGCCCACTGGGAGGAACGGGAACCCAGTTTGTTAGGATTGGAAAGGCCCCCACTTTTTTATGATTATTATGGTTTCCCTGATGAAGCCTACAATATCACCTATCCGGCACCCGGTGATCTGAAATTGGTTGGACGGGTCAAAGAACTGCTGCATGAAAATAATCTTCCAACAAGGATTGATAATGAAAGGGGATATGACCACGGAGTATTCATCCCTCTTAAGTTGATGTATCCAGAAGCGGATATCCCTGTTGCCCAGCTTTCCCTGGTTCGAGGCCTTAACCCTGCTGCCCATATTGCCTTAGGAAATGCGTTGCGTGGGTTACTTTCAGAAAACGTGCTGGTCATTGGCTCTGGATTTTCATTCCATAACCAGAACGCCTTTTTTGGAGGGCAAGGCGGGGGCGCCGATGCGCGTAACGAAGCATTCCAGAACTGGTTAGTTGAAACCATTACCAGTCCACTAACTCAGACTGAACGGGAGCAGCGTCTGATTCAATGGGAAAAGGCTCCAAACGCCCGTTACTGCCATCCACGCGAAGAGCATTTACTGCCCGTCCATGTTTGCCAGGGAATGGCCAATGAAGGAGGTAAAGTAATTTTTAATGATGAAATTCTTGGAAAACGAGGAGTCGCTTTCCTGTGGGATTAAGATTTTAGCGACATCAATTTGAACTCTTTCTCCCTGTTATTCCCCCAGAAATAGTCAAAAAAGGAAAGCAGGAAAACAAAGGCAACGTGATCAAACGTGGTGATTGAAACTCATCCGGATATACTTTCAGGCAGTTTGGCGCGCAAAAGGTATGTCGTTCTTTTCTTAATGAATTCGGTCAGGCGAATCCGGGGTTTATCAGACTCTAGAATACGGTCTGAAGGTTCTGAATAGGATAAAAATAAACTGTCAAAAATAGTTATTGATTTCTATCACGATGTTCTTTGCGTGTGGTGCTTTTTATCTTCGGCGAGGTTGCGGCGAATTAGTCTGGATTTTCCACAAATTGAAATCAATCATCATGCCCTCGCCCTTGCAAAAGATCTGAATTCTATTTCTCAAATGTTTGGGGATGATGCCGACGGCAAAGAGGAGATCCTTCGGCACTGGTCTGCGGCGGCTGCTCATCCTGATGGTGAAAGGATCAATGTGAGCTTGATGCGCTCGCGCGAGTTTCCCTGTCCGTATTCAATGCCAGGTCTCTTGGCATGCAAGGCGGCTCAGTTCCAGGGAGGTATGTTTGATCGCGTTCAGCGAGCTCATGCTGTAGAAGCAAATAATATTGTCGATTCGAAAATATTGAAGGGATGCGCTGTCGATATCGGGTTGGACCCCATCCGTTGGGAAGTTGATTTTCCGAGCCAGGCTGTGAGGCAGGCGGTTGAATCAGATCTAGAAGAGGCGCGCCAGCTTGGAGCTAACGCAGTACCAACCCTGATTTTCAATCAGCGCTGGGTGTTACCCGGGGCGGTTCCCGAAACTGCCTTGCGGCAGGTGATTGAGGACCTGCTCGCTGACCGCGACCCATCCGCCGCGTAAAGGAGCTTTCAAGGTGTGGTTAAAGAAATACCACACAGCTACCTTGTGAAACTATCGATTTTCCATTCTTAAGCGGGCAAAATTTGCGGTGAATGGAAAAACGGTTCTATTTTTCTGGAGTATTTTGTGAATTCAATCAATCAACATTTTGAAATAGGATGTTACACGCTTGTCGAGTGGGACGTGAATCCTCTTACCGGTAAGAAATTAGACGCCCGAACGCGAATCCAACAACTCCTCGAAACTATTGATCTCGCCGATCAGGTCGGTTTGGATGTATTTGGCATTGGGGAGCATCATCGCCCTGATTTTCTATCCTCGGCCCCGCTGGTGATTCTTGGGGCGGCCGCAGCGCGTTCGAAAAAGATCCATCTCAGCACGGCTGTAACCGTTCTTTCATCAGATGATCCAGTGCGGGTCTTTCAAGATTTTGCGACACTTGATCTCCTTTCAGAAGGACGCGCTGAAATCATGGCCGGGCGCGGGGCGTTTATTGAATCTTTTCCTCTCTTTGGATATGACTTGAATGATTATGATTCGCTTTTCGTTGAAAAACTCGACTTGCTTCTGAAATTGCGTCGATCTGAATTTGTTTCCTGGAGCGGCAGGCATCGTTCAACCCTTGAACAGCAGGGAATCTTTCCCAGACCGCTGCAGGAGGAGATTCCCATCTGGGTTGCAGTAGGGGGTACCCCTGAATCGGCCAGCCGTGCCGGAACCCTGGGCTTGCCTGTGGCTTTGGGAATTATCGGTGGAATGCCGGAAAAATTTTTACCACTGGTAGAGCTTCACCAAAGTGCCTGGAAGCAAGCCGGTCATGATCCTGCCAAATGGCGGTTAAGCGTCAACTCACGAGGGTTTGTTGGCGTTGATTCAAAACAGGCGGCAAACGATTATTTCCCTTTTTTGAAAGCGATGATGGATAAGCTTGGACGCGAACGCGGGTTTCGTGGGTTAACCCGGAGCGAATATGAAGCCTCCCGTGGGCTGCACGGTTCCGATTATGTAGGCAGCCCGGATGAAGTCATTGAAAAAATTCTATTTCAGCAAAATATTCTTCATTTTGACCGCCTGCTTTTGCAAATGGACATTGGCGCGGTAACGCACGAAGCATTAATGCGTTCGATCGAATTGCTGGGTACAAAAGTTGCGCCAGTTATCCGCGAAGAGATGAAAATTCGGTCCGGGGAATAAATGCGTGCAAACAAACTTTACGGAATGAGAGAGAAAACAAATGTTGCCCCTGCTAAGGGGAAATTGGGTAAATAAAGTAAAGGAGTTCTTATGAATCAAATCCCTGCTGAAGAACGGTCGGACCTTTCGATCTACCATTTGTTGCGGTTCCCCGCCGGTTACGACCCAAATGAAAAAAACAACGTTTTCCGGCTATCTTCGCCCTGCATGGACACGGGAGCAATGAGCGCGATCTGCTTGGACTTTCGCGGTATTTTCCAGAAAACCTGCTTTGGGTCAGCGGGCGTGGGCCGGTAGATTTTGGGCCAGATGCCTACGACTGGTACCCCGTCACCGAATTTGGTAAACCTGATTCGGTTCAGCTTGAGAATGCATTGATCCGGATTGATAATTTTATTACTGAGTTATTGCAAACTTACCCCATTGACCCCCAAAAATTTTTTCTTATGGGTTTCAGCCAGGGCAGCATGATGTCGATGTCTTATCTTCTCAGCAGGCCGGGGCGTATCTCCGGTGTTATCGCACAATCGGGTTATATTCCCCTCCAATCAGGCATTCACGTCGATGAGGCGGGAGTCAAGCGAAAGCCAATTATTATGACGCACGGCTACGAAGATTCACGTATGCCGCTCGAATGGTCACAGCAGTCCCGTGATTATCTCTTGCAGCATGGAGCGAACGTAGAATATCATAATTTTCACATGGATCACACCATCACCCCGGAATCTTTGAATGTAATTAAGCTCTGGTTTGACAAGCAGCTTAAATCACAAAACTGAAAATTCTTGGACCCTGGGGCTGAATTGCTCCTCATTATGAAAGGCGCCTTAAAGCGCAAAATCTAATTAGTAGACTTCACAGCTCAAGTCGCCTTTTACCGTTCTTCCCGATTCCGAGCGTGGCCTTGATTGGCCATGCTCGGAATCGGGTTGTTCTCATCATCCCTCGCACCTGACTCGCTGTTTGTATATTCAAAAGGTGAACTTTGATGCAAAACAGTGCCATCAATCAAATGGAATAGGAGCACGAATGTGCATGATTTGTGTGGGTTGATTTGGCTTATGTATCCATGTTCGTTCTATAAATCATTGAAACTTTACGTTCCGTTCTGATCCCCGGATCATTTTTATTGAATAACATTTACGCCAACGCCGTGATCGAAGACCATACTTCCGCCAAACATTCCTGTAATAATCAGGCAGATCATTCCAACTATTGAAAGAATGATGAATAAGGGTTTATTCATAATTTCGATTTTCTTTCGTTGGGATCTCCATTTCCAAATAGACAACCCGGTAAAAATGAGCGTGGTTACAATTGCCATTAGTTGATGAGGCGGAACAAGTTGTCTATATGTTGAAGGTAAATTTTCGGCCGTTGCATCACCAGTTATGAAAGCTAAGATCGCTCCTCCTGTCCCTATTAACATGGTAATCCAGGCAGATTGCCGAAGATTTGGCCACTTTCGTGAAAGAAGATTCAGAACAACGCTGAGCGGCAGGAAAGCTGCCGGGAAATCAGTTATCAATGGGTGGATATGGCGAATAGTACTTGTCACTGCGGTCCAAAAGTCCATAAGAGTTCCTCCTAATAAGCGTTTACTCGATTAATATTTATTGAGAAGCAAAAAGAGTGATATTAAATTTCTAATTATGCAGTAATTAATTATTTAACCTCTTTACTTTCGCCAAAACGCACTTTTCAGCGATTTCTACAGCGCCATCCCAACCGGTTGAAGAAGTATTCAGACATAAATCATAATAGCGTGCATCAAGCCAGTTTTTCTTGGTGAATTCTTGATTATATTTTTCTCGTTCTTGATCGTTCCTTCGGATCAGTTTTTCAGCATCCTCATCTGTCAATTGATAAAGCGCACACAAACGCTTTACTCGATCTGAGTGATTTGCAGTCAGGAGTATAGAAACATGGTTCGTATGATCCTTAAGTATGTTCCAACCGCAGCGACCCAAAAATATTGCTGGGCTTTTTGCGGCGATTTTTTGAATGGTTTCGCATTCAATCTTGAAAAGTTCGGAATCAGATGGTGGAATTAGTGAAGGTTCAGCAATTAATCCAGTATTCATCCCAATCATAGAACGGTTAAAATTATCCCAAAACGTACTTAAGCGCTCCTCCCTTCTTTCCACTTCACTTTCCAAAATATTCAGTTGCTGAGCCACACTTTGAAGTATTTCCCGATCAAAGAAGGGGATTCCTAATCTTTCGGCCAACTTTTCACCGACAAATGCTCCGCCACTGCCAAGTTGGTGACTAATCGTTATTGCCAAATCCTTATTTTCCATAATAAACCTCATACTTCCTTATCTGACGTAAAACTAACCACCATGGGCGAATAGTAATAAGCGTTTAATTCATTTTATCCATCAATTACCACAATCACGAACAACAAATGCAATATGTTTACTCTCGTTTAATCAAATAAGTTAGTGATCTCTGAGATGATTTGAGATTTTCTTGAAATTAGCAGATATTATCATTTCCTTCCAGGTTTACATTGTCGTTTTGCCGCCTCATTTTATTAATCAACCTTTCATTATCGATTTTCTTCAATGATCGGGCACTGCTGAAAGAAATAATGAGGAACATCGAATACAAAATAAGCGCAACAATCCATACAGCAATGTCCAAGAAAGTAAGGGAAGTGGCATTTGCTATATAAATTTTTGCTTGAGGATCTCTAATGAAATAGATCACAGTATTAAGAATTATCGCCAAAACGCGAATTTCAGTAGGTCCTAATCCACCAAAAGATATTTGAAAAACATTATTGGTATAGGTAGATAGATATGTATAAATTGATAGAAGCAAATATCCAATCAATGCTATCAAAGCCAATTCCATATTTAAAAAGGGAGAGAATCCTAATCCCAAGAAAATCAGGAATGTGCTGATGGCATCAATTATGTGGTCGATAAAGAATCCATATAAAGGCCGCTCGATCTTACGTTTGCGGGCCAGGGTTCCATCCAAGCTATCTCCGAACCAGTTCAGGAGGAATCCGAAACTCGCAAGCCAAAGAAAATTCATACTTATATTCGTAGCACAATAAGAAATAAAAACAAGAAGAGACGCAAACAATCCAAATCCAGTCAGCTGGTCGGGGGTGACCCAGGCAGGCAAGTGTTCTGCAAGCCAATTCAGCGCAGGGCGTTCCAAAGGTCCAAGGATTGTTTTGTTGATGCGGATGTGATTATTTTTTTCCATATTTTCTCCGATTTAGTGAGGATTAAGAATTGCAATGTGAATTAAATGTTTATAAGGTTGGTTTCTTTTGTTTGTGTAGAAGCGTACGGAAGGCGACCATTCCCCCAAAAAATGGGATCCAAAAAGTGATCGCTCGAAAAGCAAGAGTGAGAATCGCAGCAGACTCAAGTTCAACTCCCAAAGTATTTAATGCCAGTGTCATCATGCCTTCCATGACCCCAATCCCAGAGGGTGTAGGTGAAATAATCGTAAAAAGATAACCCAACGTAAAGCCACTAATCACAACTCCCAGGTCAAATGCGAGTCCAAATGCAAGAAAAAGTGAGGATAGTATCAAGATCAGCAACGCTTTATTCACAAACGCAAGACTGACAGGCAGAAACAACAACCGAAAATTATTATGGATTGTTTGAGACCCAATGTGAATTTCTTCTGCAAAATGGGTGATCTGTTCATCGCTTATGCGTGTCTTTTTTGAAAAAATACGAATAATCCGGTTAAGCGTCTGAAAGATGGCGCTTAAGATTTTTTTCAACAAATCAAGGTGTTTACTACTTAAGAATAGTACTAAAACTAACCCGCCAATGATTCCTCCCAACAAGCAGGTGGCAGCAATTTCAAGCCAGGTTAGCTGGTGGTTTGCTTGTAAAATGAGAAGGCCAACTAGAGCAGTAATAAACAGCGCAAAATAATCAAACAAGAGGTAAAGCATGCAAGCGAACGTTACCCGCGCACTTGAAATACACTTCTCTTTTGCATCAGATATGAGCAGCAATAACGTAGAGATTCCAGCTGAAGGGGTGACGATTCCTACAAAATTTATTGCAGCTGAACTTAAGGTAACCATATGCAAATAGGATTCCTTGATACCAACAAGTCGGTAGATCACAAAATAGGAAAATCCCAGTGTAGCAATCCACACAAGTATGAGGATCAATGCCAAGAATACGAATAAAGGTTTCGCATGATTCAAAATTCCTAATATCTCCGAAACCTCTGATATTTGAGTCAGGATAAATATCAAGGCAAAAAAAAGAACCAGTGCGAAAAGGAATTTTTTTATGGTATTTTCCCTTCGGTATACCCTTAATCATCACACCTTTTCCGTTAGTAATTCGATGTAAAAATCATCAGAACACCGAGGCAAACGAATACACCGCTAACAAATTTCTCAAGGGTTTTTTCGCTTACCCTATTTGCTAATTTGGAAGTAAGAAGACCACCCATTATCGAACCGACCGCGACGACTAATCCTGATAGGAAATTTACATTACCGTGAAGTCCATAACCAATCGTTCCTGAAGCAGCAGTTAAGGCCATGATCAATGAGGAAGTACCAATTGCCTTGTGAATGGGATATTTAAGGAAAAGGATGAGAACAAGCAGAAATGCCATCCCACCCCCAGCCCCTACCATACCACTCATACCGCCAAGGATTAGCCCAATACCAATGGAAACCAATATTGTTTTGGGATTAGGCGGTTGTATATTCTCAACCTCCACCCTGGGCTTAGGGGGAAGCATTGATTTTCTCCACATGGCGATGGCCATGATGAAAATCATGACGATAAACCCGACTCCCATTTGGCCGCTAGATAGAGTTTGATTTGCGAGTAAAGAACCTATTTGAGCTCCTATAATAGCGCCAAGAGCGAGCCAGAGACCCGACTTAATGTTTACATTCCCGTTTTTGTAGTAAGACCAGGCGACAAATAGAGGAGTGATAACATCGACAAATAAACTCGTCCCAATCGCTGCATGCATTGAAAAACCGAGTAAAACAGATAAAAGAGGTACAACCACCACAACGCCGCTTGCGCCAGTTAAACCAACAACACTGCCAGTAAGCAAACCAATACCGATCAAAGTAATTATTTGTGCAACCATGGAAATATATTAATTTTCCTTTTCCTTGTTAATCTGCTGTATAAAAAACCAACCCCAATGTACCAGGTCCTGCATGTACGCCAATGACAGGTCCCATGTCAGAAGTGATCAATTCTACACAATTGAATTGAGCCCTGATCGAATGTTCAAATTGTTGCGCTTCTTCGGGAATATTTCCATGCAGGATTGCCACATGGACGGGTTGATCGCCAACTTTTTCTTTCATCAATTCTAACAGCCGGGAAAGGGAGCGATTACGCGTCCGCTGTTTCTCTAAAGGCTCTATCCTGCCATTACTAATGTATAAAATGGGCTTGATATCAAGAGCTGATCCTAAAAATGCCGTGCCACCTCCAATTCTTCCGCCCTTATGTAAATATTCCAGCGTTTTCACCGTGAAAATTACATTTAAGCGCTTTTTAATGTCGTCGACCAATTTGAGAATGCTTTGGGCATCCTGTCCTTGTTCCGCCGCTTTGGCAGCAGCAAGCGTGATCATCCCAAGACCTAAAGAAACTGATTCTGAATCAACGATATGGACGGGGATTTGGTGAAACTGTTCATTGGCCATTTCAGCTGACTGAATAGTGGCACTCATGTGATGAGAAATCACGATGGTGATAATTTCGTCAACCTCATCAGCAAGTTTGTTATATAAATTGACAAAATCGGTTGCAGTTGGCTGGGCAGTCGTCGGTAACCTTTTGCTGGCCTTCAGGAGTTTATAAAATTCAGCATCATCCAAATCCACTCCAGCGCGGTAGGTTTTATCTCCAAACGTAACATAAACAGGTGCGATATGAATTCCCAACTCCTCTCCGCGTGCCGGAGATAACGAACATGCACCATCTGTGACAATTGCGACTTTTCGGTTTTTCATGATTTAATCCTTTCTTATAAATATTGCTTAGTTTTTTCCTAATCGCCAGCTCACGCCGCGTTCGGTACCATTTTTTAATCGGGTTATATTTGGCAGTAAAGCCAGAACCAATAAACCTGTGCTCATAACCCCATACACAATATTTTGCCAGGAAGATGAACCGAACAAATATTGAATAACCGATAATAATAAAGTACTTGCTCCAATACTGAGGGTGGCAAGAGATGCATACCCGACAGCAAAAAACATGATCAGGGCGATTGCGCTGATAATTGGGAAAGCGGATGGCATAAGAGCAAACGTACCCCCAAGAGCCGTTGCCCCACCAGCTCCCCCCTTGAAGATCAGTTTGCCCGTAGTGTCTTTTTCTACTAGAAAAATCGAATAATTATGCCCAACGATAGCAAAAATTGGCGCTATGATTTCCAATCCAAGCATTCCCGGCGCGAGCCAACTAGCCAACCAAACACTTACCACCCCTTTAAAACCATCCAAAAGCAGAGTGAGAATCGCAATCGGATACCCACTGGCACGCATTGTGTTGGTGGTTCCTGTTCTTCCACTGCCCATTTTCCGGATATCCACACCTTTCACCAGCTTTGAAAGAACCCAGCCAAAAGGGATGGCGCCTAAGAAATATGAGGAAAAAAGGCAAAAGAAAATTTTCAATTTTCCATTAACTCCTTATTTTCAAACGTATGCCAGTTTTCTCCATACAGGATGACTGAATCGATTCGTGGGATTAATTCATTCGGATTCGCTTCAGTGCCATTAAGATCATAATGAATGGGGAGAATATACTGTGCTTCCATTCTCTTAGCCATTTCAATAACTACGGATTTATATTTTTTGGGTCCTATAGGTGAAGTACGCCAGGGAAGGCACAAAATATCCGGATGAATTTCTGGCGAAAATTGATGGGCATCGCCGATATGCAATAAGTCGGCATCATCATGGATCAAGAACGACAGAGGTGTTCCACCGGGATCGGGGATCTTGAAGCGAAAAAGTAAACTGACGATGAAATAAACCGGGTCTTTAACCACACTAAAACCTGGCAGAATTTCGATGTCATCGATACACTCCCCAGCGGTTACGGGTTGAAGGCGAGAAGAAGGTACTCCCATATTTAATGCAATATCGCACACGTCTCGAGAAGCCAATACTATACCGGTGGGAACCTGAGCCACCTTACCGATATGGTCCTTATGAGCATGCGAGACACAAATATACTCAACGTCCGGTAATGGATACCGCGTAAAATCCGGATCGATCAGGATATGATGCTTGCCAACAATTTCTACACATGAGTGTCCGAGATAACGAATTTTCATTTAATCTCCTTGAAAAAGAAGGCGTAAATAGTAAAGTCATGCCTTCTTATGCTTGATCATTATTTGCAGGACTGCAACGAAAGCCAGACCCAATCCGATTAAATAGACTGGCCAATTAAATTGGGATGGCTTTAAATTGTTTAGTGTAGCAGCGTTTGCAGGTAAAATCCGAATTGCGTCTTCCATGAAAGAATAAAGCATCAATAAAACTCCTAATATGAGTGGAATCCAGAATGCTAAAGAAAAACGGATGGAAACTCTGCTCTCGTTTTTCCAAAGGATTGCCACCCCTCCGGTGATCATCAAAATCGATATTAGGACAGGTGCCAGCACCGGGCCCCACCAGGGAAGAGGGATTAAGAACAATAAATCAAGATCCAAAAAACTTTTTGGCCAACCGATGAAAATATTCAACCAAAGGTAATAGAAAATATCCCAAACACCAAAAGCTATGAGTGCAATACTCAGTCGTGATTGATTATTATGACCCGCGATCCACCCAATTGCCAGGAGCATAATTAAAGTTGCCAGCTCTCTTCCTAATTCGATGGCAGCGATTTGCTGGTCAAAGGGTGGAACCTGAAGTATCAAGTCGCCAATGCCGAATAATCGTCGCAAATATACAACGATGGCGGCTTCCAGGTACGCCATAGCGATTGATAAAATGAAGATCCAGCTTACCCTCGAAACGAGTCGCTTCATTCTTTTGGCTCCAAAAATTGTTCCGCCACCTTATCGAAAAAATGATCTACCTCTGCGTAAATTCCTTTTGCAGAAACAGCTACAGAACCATCCGGTAATAGGATCTCACCAAGGGCAATAATACGCCTTTCGGTCTTACCGCTCATTACAGCTTGTATTTTTACTGGTTTTCCCAATGGAATTGGTTTACGGTATTCAATCGACAAATTTGCAGTGACAACCTTATAGCCGGAATGGAAAACGGCCAGTCCCATGGCTTCGTCCATAACCGCGGCTGAAGCACCTCCGTGTACAAATCCTGGCGGTCCTTGTTGAAAATCACTAAACTCGAAGGACGCAAAAATATGATTCCCCGCCTCTTTTTGCCAGGTAATCCCAATACTCTTGGGATTAGACTTTCCACAAACAAAACAAGATCCATGATCGGGTAAAAATTCCATAAAAGGCTCCCTTTATTAATCGCGTGGCTCTCTGCGAATCCATACCTGGTGGTTCTGGATATCCCGATCCAAGAAAATTCGCCGGAGGATTACTTTGCGTCTTTCAGTTTTATCGATCGGCAATGGCCTTTGATTGGCTTCTACCCTTTTTATCAAAGTGATTAACACCATAAGAATAGAACACCAAAGTACGATGGAAGGACCATCCATCCAATTAGTAAAGATTGGCAGGAGAATAACCACAAGCAACGGAAAGGCCGGGGAATGAAAAAGATTACCCAATCCCAAACCAGCCAAAACGATTAAAACCCCCCAGGGAAAAAACACCAATAACTCACCCAGGAAGGGACTAAATCCACGGCCGCCCTGGAAATTGAGATAAATTGGCCAGTTGTGTCCCACAATAGCAGCAAATCCCGCCAGCATAGCCACCGGCTCGCCCATTCCCAAGCGCAATCCAAGCCAGGTGGGAAATGCGCCCTTGAATATATCGAAAAGCCCAACCGGAATCACGGCCCATTTTGCCACATGCTCCCATACCATGGAGCCGCTGACTGTCCCGCTGCCAAATTGCCTTAGATCAATTCCTTTCAGCCATTTTCCGGCAAGATAGCCGCTTGGTATCGAACCGAAAAGATACCCAAAAATCATGAGAAATATACTCGTCACCGCCGGTATGGTCTGCGCAAAGTTAACAATCATAAGCAACCTCTTTGACGATTTTTACTCTTCTACTCGTACAGATAACCTAATCCGATCAAGCCTGGTCCGGCATGCGCTCCCATGACGGGTGTGAACTCGCTGATTGGAATATCCAACATTGGGTAAAGTTCCTTTAACGATTGTCTCAGTACTTCAGCTTCTTCAACTGCATCAGCATGCATCACTGATAAATCCAGTTTCGTAAAACCAGGCGTTTCTTTCGCTAGGATCGAAAGAATCCCAGGAATTATTTTTTCTTTTTTACGGATAATCGTGGAAGGCGCTACAATTCCTTCATCGTTAATGGTTAGAATTGGTACGATCTGAAGTACGCTGCCAACCAGGTACGCTGCTTTGCCAATTCGGCCGCCTTGGGCAAGATAATCCAATGAGTCCAAAGCAGCGATCAAACCCGTCTTGTGTCTGGCATCCATTAAATATTGGACTACGTCTTCAATTTTTTCACCCGCGTTCAATTGCTTAGCCGCCTCAATAGACAGCAACCCTTGTGGAGCAGCAGCCCTTAAACTATCGAAGACGGTCACTTTGTTCCTGGGATTTTCTCCCGATATCATCTTTGCCGCATCAACAGCAGCGTTGTAATCAGAGCTTAATTTTCCCGAAAGGGAAATACAAAGCACATCTCTTTCTTGCTGGTCAATGATTCTCTTAAAACACTCATAGTATTGTCCGATGTTAGGTGCAGCGGTCTTTACTTCCATCATTTGCGTGCGCATTTTCTGGTAAAGATCACCCGGAAAGAGATCAATACCGTCCAGATATGCTCTTCCTTCGACTATTATGGTTAACGGAAGAATCTCAATTCCCAATTGATTGGCTAAATCTGGCGGCACCTGGGCGGCGCTGCCCGTTACAACAATCGGTGCATTCGGGGAACTCTGAGTTTTCATTTTCCAACAAAAACAACGTCAGCTGGCATACCAGGTTTCAGTTCCAGATTCGTATTGGGCACAGTAATCTTCACTGCGTAAACGGTCGTTTTACGGCCGTCAACGGTTTGAACATTTCGTGGAGTAAATTCAGCCTGATCCGAAATGTAGGTTACGCTTCCACTGAAATTTTCTCCAGGGAATGAATCTACGGTAATCGAGACGGTATCACCCAACTTGATTTTCCCGTATTCTGTTTCAGGAATATAAACTGTAAGACTTACTTCCTGAAGCTGTCCAATAATTAACGCAACGCTTCCTGGCACAAGCATTTCACCTTCTTCCAGGTTTCGCGTAAGAACAACTCCATCGGCTGGGGATTTGATCGTTGTTTTTTCTAGCTGAATGTCAATCAGAGCCAGAGCTGCTTGTGCCTGCGCCAAAACGGCCTCCGCTTGCTGCACGCCCGAATCCGCCGCCTGAACCATTAAAGATTGATCGCCGCTTTCAAGAGAGTTTAAATAATCCACAGCTCGATCCGACCGTTCTTGCGCAACGCGGACACGCGCCCGCGCTTCTAGAACCTCTGTCGCGGCTTGAGAGGTTAAAAGACGCTTGTATTCTGTTTGAGCAGAGCTCAACTCTGTTTTTGCTGTGTCATAAAGATCATTCGCGTAGTTGGAAATATCTTCTTTGTCCTTTGCATCATTAGCCTGCGTTAACACCTGATCAGCAATTAAAAATGCGGCCTGTGCGTCTGCTAACCGTTTCTCGGATGACAAAAATCCTTGTGAGGTATTATCAGCCAGGACTTTTTCAAGATTTGCTTTTTCTATTTCCAAATCCGCAGCCGCCGCATCTACTTCTGCTTTGGCCGAGTTGATTTTTTCCACTTTGTCAAAATACCAGACCGGAGTATCAAATTCGTCGGGTTGCGGGATATTCCAACTATTGACCCGATTCTGTTGGTCTTGCAAACGGGCACTATTAACTGCAATATCATATTGAATCCTGGCAGAATTAACAGCTTTTTCAGCTACGGTCACTGCTGCAGAAGCCTGGTTGCGCTGCGCCTGAAGTAAGGAATCATCCAACTGGAAAAGCACATCGCCCTTTTTAACATTAGAGCCTTCATTCACCTTAATGGAAGCAACCGTTCCGCCAATCTGTGAAGCAATATTGATCTCAGTAACTGATATAATCCCTGACGCCTTGAGTTCGTTGGAACCATTTCCATTTATCCCCTGGCAACCGCTTAATAAAATTGCGAAGGCAAGAAAGCAAGTGGTAAAGATTAAAACGTGTTTTTTCATTCTATAACTCCTTTATGAGTTGATTAGGTTACATATGAAAACTTAAAGTCGTTTTCGGAACATCAAAACGCTGGCAAAGAAGACGACGATGCTAAAAACTGCCATGGGCCAAATCCATACCCATAACGAAGCAAACCCTGCGCCTTTCAGAATGATGCCGCGAACGATTTCAAGAAAATAGGTCACAGGTAAAAAGTAACCCGCATAATAAGCCAACCAAGGCATATTTTCCCTGGGGAATAGTAAACCTGCCAAGATAAACGAAGGCATCATGATGAAAGATGCCATATACATGGCTTGCATTTGGGTTTTCGATATATTCGAAATGAAAACCCCCAGGCCCAATGATCCAAGCAAAAAAATCAAGCTCAGAACTGCGAGAAGTGTAATACTACCAGCAACTTCCACGCCGAACCAGATCGCTCCAACTGCTACCGTCATGACTACATTTACAAAGGCAACCACAACAAAAGGTAATATTTTGCCGAGCATTAATTCCCATGAACGAACAGGGGTTACGATCAGCTGTTCTAAGGTTCCCTGCTCGCGTTCCCGAACAATGGCAAAAGCGGTCAACAGCAGGGTTTGTATTTGCAGGATAATGGCAACCAGACCTGGGATCATGAAGTTCATACGTTTCATATCCGGGTTATATAAATATCGCAGACGGGCGTCGACCGGGAGGTTTAGCTGCATTCCGGAACCACTTCGTTCAAGACGGTTGATAAGGATTTCCTGGGACATCGACTGACTGATTGTCTCGGCAGCTAACTGCGCCGTTTGGGCAACAGTTGGATTTGATCCGTCAATGTAAAATTGGATTGTGCCCGTATCTCCTGTGCTGATATTTCGGCCAAAATTTTCCGGGATGTATAAACCAACCTTTACGGTTCCTTCATCCAGCAGCTTTAAAATTTCATTTTCGCTTTGAGCTGAATATGTGTATTTGAAAAATCCGCTGACTGCCAACTTGTCCACTAGAGTGCGGCTGTTTTCCGTTTGAGATAAGTCAGCAACAACCATTGGAATATCCGTGACGTCATTCGCTACTGCGTACCCCAATAAGAAAAGCATCATAACAGGCATAATAATTACAAGGCCAAGAGTGCGAGGATCTCTTATGATATGAAGCCATTCTTTTCGTACAATTGTGAACATTCTCCGGAAACTTTGTCTCACATGAACCTCCTATTCAATACCCGCCCGTAATTGCTGGCGATTCTCTTGATCAACCAAAGAAACAAACACGTCCTCCAGAGATGGAAGTACCTTTTCAATTCGGGTGACCTGGATTTGATTTTCAGTTAATACCTTGAGGATCAGTTCCTTATCGTTTTCAATCGATAAGAGCACATGCAAAAGCACACCATGAGCCGCGACATCCTCCACCTCTGCCAGGGATTTTAGAATTAGTTCAGCCCTTCCTGGAGCAGTACAGTCCACCTCAAATAAATATCCCGTCATATTGTTCTTGAGTGTATCAGGATCATTTAAGGCGATCAGACGCGAACGATACATCATCCCAATCACATTACAGAACTCCGCTTCATCCATGTAATGGGTGGTAGCCAGCACGCTCACTCCCTGACCTGCCATGGTGTAAATCATTTCCCAAAATTCGCGTCGGGATACCGGGTCAACACCGGCAGTGGGTTCATCTAAAAACAACATGGGAGGTTCATGGACAATGGCGCAGGCTAAAGCCAGCCGCTGTCGCCAGGCGCCGGAAAGATTAAGCGCCAGTTGTTTTTCATGACCGCCTAACCCAGCCATTTTAATCAATTCATCAATGCGCTTTTTGATTTGCTCATTTTGAATGCCGTAAAGATTCGCATAAAACCAAAGATTTTCATATACCGTCAGATCGTTGTATAAAGAAAATTTTTGCGACATATAGCCAATATGACGTTTAACTTGTTCCGACTGGTCGGCCACATCAAAGCCCAGCACGCTGGCCTTTCCTTCAGTCGGTTTTAATAAACCGCAAAGCATGCGAATGGTGGTTGTTTTTCCTGCCCCGTTCGGGCCAAGTAATCCGAAAATTTCTCCTTTGGGGATTTCAAAACTGACATGATCCACAGCCGTAAAATCACCAAAGTTACGCGTCAGCTGATGAACTTCGACAGAATTTTCACGTTTCATACAGGATGCTCCTGTTTTTCAACCAGGTAGATAAACACATCTTCCATCGTAATGCGCGCCTCACGTAGAATTTTGATTTCTGCTCCTGCCTTACTTAATGAAGCTTTTACATCTTCCTGGACAGTTATTGAATTGTTTACAGAAAGTCGCAAACGATCACCAACTGCACGCCATTGAATCACTCCCTCGATGCTGTCTGCTACCTGTCGAAGAGTTCCCCTCGGTCTTGCTTTGATTTCGACAATCTTAAAGGGCATCTGTTGTTCCAAGTCCACAGGTGCTCCAGAAATCAGTTTTTTACCCTGGTAGATTATATTGACAACATCGCACCGTTCAGCTTCATCCATATAGGGTGTGCTAACGATGATTGTGACTCCTCTTTCAATTACCTTCGCTAATAGCTGCCATAACTCGCGGCGTGAAACAGGATCCACTCCGGTTGTCGGTTCATCTAGAAGCAATATTTCAGGTTCATGAATCATCGCGCAAGCCAGAGCTAATTTTTTCCGCATGCCACCTGATAGATTTTCACTTCGCCGAGATGCAAACTCAGTCAACCGGGCAAATTCTAATAATTCTGGAATTCGTTGTTTTTGTTTTTCGCGCGGAACGCCATTCATATCAGCAAAAAAACGAAGGTTTTCCAAAACACTTAGATCTGGATACAAACTAAAAGCTTGAGGCATATATCCAATTCGCGAACGAACTTGCTCGGATTGTTTGAGTACATCAAATCCTGCCACTTGGGCAGAACCCGAAGTTGGGTTTAGTACGGTTGATAAAATCCGAAGAAGAGTTGTTTTTCCGGCTCCGTCCGGTCCCACCACACCATAAAGCTGACCAGCTTCTACGTGTAGGTTGTAATTATCCAAAGCAGAAAAGTCTTCTTTTGACTGGGAAGGATATCGCTTCGTCAGATTAAATGTTTCGATTGAGGTTGTCATAAGGAAATTTCCAAAAAGACCAAAATATTATCCACAATAAATTACGCTTTAAGGACCAAAGAAAACATGTCATAGATGTTGTTCGCTAAACGGTTTGCCAACCGAGGTTCCATTTCCGAGACTAGAGATTGGTACCGCTGGATGTACTCAAGAATTGGCTGATCTCTTTCCAAAATTAACGAATTGTCTGTTGCCAGCAAGCCTAAAATAAAACCTCCTAGAATGATTAGCCCTGATTTTGAAAAGGATTCTTTCCATTCAAGTATTTGGGGCATTCTCTCAACGAGAATTTTTCGTCCTGTATTTTTGCCAAGACGCAAAATTAGCAAAGTAATAACTTCAAAGCAATACCGAAGTGTCTCAGGCGCATCTGGCGGTATCCTCGCAATTAACTCGTCAGCTAGTTCGTGGTCATGAAGATCGCCAGCTAGAATTCGCTTCATAATTTGGGATTTTACGTTCTCCCAGTCGTTCAGATCAGCACCATTTGCTAATTCTGCAAACCGGTTATAGGCTAATTGTGTAGGAAGAAATACAATTTCAGATCTACCAACCGTACTTTTACCGGCTTCAATACGATATTCAGAAGTGACAAAGCCTTTTTCTTCAAGGAGACGAAGCATGTCATAAGCAGTAAAAGGACTTACTCCAACTCTCTCGGCTAGAGTTGAATAATGAATTGGGCCCTTAAACTCACGGCACAAGTCCAGTAGACGGATGATAAATGTTTCTTGACGGTGTGTAAGTTTCATATTTTTCCAAAATAACCAAAGAATTGTTATATGTTATTGTTGAATTTGGGAATTGTCAAGGCACTTGATATCGTTGACGCATAACTGATGGTAAAAAAAGCTAAAGAACATGACTTGACGAACCCACGTAAAACAGATACTATACGAACATCGATTAGCTACCGCAGCGTGCCCGGCAAGCGTGGACCAGAGTTCGTCAGGTCGGCTGAATTGCAGAGCCCGACGCACAAACGGCACGGATTCAGGATTTTGACTCATAACCCGGAGGTCAGTGGTTCGAATCCACTCCCCGCTACTGATTTCGAGACGACCATCCCTTTCAAGGCGCCCTTTGGGGGACGCGAAGATCGTGGAAATGGTCGTTCTTGATTTAAACGTGTATTGATTCGTCGAGCTATTATATTGAGAAGAGAATTTTTATATTAAGAATTGTCCTCTTCTTAATATCAATCAGATCATGCTCCTTTACTCGTTCTGAAACGTTCCAATTTGGACAAGGATCTTTCTCGTTGGCTCAGATATCCCCTGATATAACTGGCAGCCGCCAGACAAGCGCTAGCATCTACAAGGTTTCGCTCCAGGGTGGATGAACTTTCCAAGGCAGCGTATTGTTCTGACCGCGCTCTTTGTTCGTTCGTCTGGCTGAAAAAATATATTGGTGAACTGTACTGGATTCAGCCGATCGTTCTGTAAAGAATGATCTTTCATGAAATATTTAGGGCCCATGCCCTTTTCTTCGCTGGAGGATCGTTCGATGCGGTGGAGACAACCGCGTTTTGCTGATGTGCAGTGCGTTTCCGAAGGCTGTCAAACCGGACCCGTCATCCATCGTTGCGGGCATGCAGACGGAACCACACGAATTTTTCCCGTTGCGTTTTGCATGGTGCCTTTATATAATGAAATGGACGCGGCAGTTACCAACTCAGTTCAAGGCGGGAGGGATCATATGAAGTGTTGGTGTACGGCATGCAGCATACCCCTACGGTTACGGGCAGCCGGCTGGTTTCCATTGCTGTTTTTTCTACTGGGATGCAACCTGCTGCGAATTATCGATGTTGCGGGAAAGGGTCCCGTGAACATGGTTGAAAAAGTTCCGGCGCAGGGTGGAACTGTGAAACACCCGCGGGGAGTAGAGGTAAGCCTGCCGCCGGCTCTTCCCGACGCCGGAGACTACACCCTCACCATCCTTTCTTCGGATCCCGAACCGTTTCGTTCAAGCCTTTATCCTGAAGTGGTCTTTGCCGGGCAGGTGTTTTCCATTGACGCCGGGAATGCCCCTTTGGAGGATGCGGTGCGCCTGAGCTTCCCGTTGAAAATCCCTTCCGGAAAGGATGCCACCCTTTACACCGTGTATTCGCGCCCGGCGGAAGGCGGGGTGTGGACGGACATCGGTGGGTTCGTAGAGGGAAATTTCATCACCGTCTGGACTGCCCACCTGTCTTACTTCACCCTGGTGGAAAGCCTCAATCCGCACCGCCCGGTGGGGTTTATTAATGAAGGGCCTTACCACGCCACAGTGACCGTAGCCGGTTACCGCCCCGACCCGCTTTACACCCGCGATCCGCGTCTTTTTCCTTTTCCTTCGACCGTCTCCTTTGCGCCTTCTGCCCCGTACTGGCCAAACCCAAGCCGTTTCCTTTCCCTGCCGGTGGGTGGTTATTCCTTCTGCTACTACTGGACGGATAAGCAGGACAAGGATAAAGACGGCTATTTTGATATGTACCACACCTACCTGTGGGATGCCATCACCCTGACGGTGGACATGCCCACAGACCTGGACCTGGCACCCAACCTGACCATCCACACGGATCTGCCAGATGCCGAGCCCGGTGACTGCGGCAGACTTGAACGGGATGTTTCTGTGATGCCCACGGCATTAAAACTCCCCACCTATACCCCGATGCTGGAAGAACGCGCAGGCACGCCTTCGGCTACCATCACCCTTCGCGGGCGCACCCCCACCGTGGGCTCCTCCGCCACCGAAACACCCTTCCCTACCTACACGCGGTACCCGTCCACAACAAGCACTCCCGTCAGCCGGCATCGCCCCACCCTGAGCTATCAAGAAATCCGGGACATCCAGGAAGAGTTCATCAAACGCTTGTATAAAGCCCAGCAAGATTGCACCGAAGATGAGTGCGACCCTGCGTACAGCACCTGCGCTCTGCAATGCTCCTCTGGTACGCACTATATTCAAGTGAACGTGTACCACGAAGACTTCCTGCAACACGACCCGGATTACCGATATCGGGTAGATCCCATCGCCGATTATGTGGTCGATCATCTGGTGGCTTGTAACAATCAGTTCCTCAACGACAGATCTACCGATCGCAAAGCCAAACTGGATGAATGCGTCTACATGATCGACAATGAGACCCGCAAAATGCTGCTCAGGGTCTGGGAGCAGAGCTGTTCTTTATACTGTTCGGAAGAGGATAAGACCGGGGAATTGCTGTGGTCACCGCTGAGATGTTACTGCAAGGATGATTGACCGCAGGCGGCGAGCCTGGCGGTGCTAGTAAAGGCAGGGCCAGAGATCATAAGTGCTTCAAGTAATACACAATCTGAGACCGGTTCAATTGTTCTAAGCCTGCTCCAACCGGTGTCTAATGCTTGTAACCATTTATTCATTACTGGCGGGAGCAGAGAAGCGCATAAATTAGCCGCCTGTTTTAATACAATCATTTAGCCGCTTAATCATATTATGTAGGATTATGCAACCTTATTTCTGTAAATTCGAGTCAGAAATACCCATCGTTCGTTAACAATTCAATGACTTGCCAGCACAATAACGTTTACCGATCTGCCACTCCTCGCTGATCTCCATGAGCAAAGCCGAGACCAATCTAAGGCACGAAGCCTCGTTTGGGAAAA